>Ga0207847_100008_pt1 | contig 474374 bp, 408 predicted proteins | sample TtaePargueraPR_8_FD_187736 | JGI IMG/M metagenome (GOLD analysis project Ga0207847, IMG submission 187736) | Aerobic enrichment media microbial communities from Bioluminiscent Bay, La Parguera, Puerto Rico - Tt and E1 (SPAdes) | ecosystem: Environmental > Aquatic > Marine > Unclassified ... | reverse complement strand
ACGAGGCCGATCGCACCATCCCGCTCGTCCGTCGCATCGTGCGCGACATCCGCGACGAGTACCGCGACCTGCAGCAGCCGCTGCGCCGGCTGCGCGAATTCGAGCAGCAGGAGGCGCCCGGGGAGGTGGACCAGCTGCGGCGGGACATCGACCGCCGCTCGCGACGGCTCAACGGCTTCCTCGACGAACTGATCGCGCTCGGCTGCCACTTCAAGGACTTCGACCTCGGACTGGTCGACTTCTTCAGCCGGCTCGATGGGCGCCCCGTCCACCTGTGCTGGAAGCTCGGCGAGCCGCGCATCGCCTGGTGGCACGAGATCGACGCCGGCTTCGCCGGCCGCCGCCCCATCGCGCCCGAGCAGCGCGAACTGTTCCAGCCCTGACGGCCGCGGCCTCGCGCTTGCCTGCTCCCGTACCGGCCCAGACATTCCGCGCCGCCGTTTGCACAGACTGACGCCGATGATCACCCACAAGGATGTACTGGACGCGCGCCGCCAGATCGGCGACCGCATCCATCGCACGCCGCTCGTCTCGTCCCGCACGCTGGGCGAGATCGCCGGCGATACACGCACGTTCCTGAAGCTGGAGTCGTTCCAGCGCACCGGTTCGTTCAAGCCGCGCGGCGCGCTGAACAAGGTGCTGCACCTGTCGGAGAAGCAGCGCTCGTCCGGCCTGGTCGCGGCTTCCGCCGGCAACCACGCGCAGGCCGTGGCCTTCGCCGCCACGTCGCAGGGCGTGCCATGCACGGTGGTCATGCCGGAGACGGCGCCGCAGTCCAAGGTGGATGCCAGCCGCCGCTACGGCGCCAACGTGGTGCTGGCCGGCAGCTTCGTCGAGGCGTTCCGCAAGGCCGACGAGCTGCGCGCCGAGCACGGCTACACCTTCATCCACCCGTACGACGACCCGCACGTCATGGCCGGGCAGGGCACGTGCGGCCTCGAGATCCTCGAGGACCTGCCCGACGTCGACGCCATCGTCGTCTGCTGCGGCGGCGGCGGGCTGGTCGCGGGCATCGGCACCGCCGTCAAGGCGATCCGGCCGGAAGTGCGCATCATCGCCGTCGAACCCGAGGGCGCCGCCGGGCTGCACGCCGCCATGCGCGCCGGCAGCGTGGTCCAGCTGGATCGCATCCGCACCATCGCCGACGGACTCGCCACGCCCAATACCGGGCAGATCGTGCTCGACGTGGCCCAGCGCGTCGTGGACGACGTGGTTCTCGTCAGCGACGACGAGATCGTGCGCGCCATGCTGTTCCTGCTCGAACGTGCGAAGGTCATGACCGAACCCGCCGGCGCCGCGGCCGTCGCCGCACTGCTCGCCGGCAGGATCAGCCTGCCCGCCGGCGCCCGCGTCGCGGTCACCGTCAGCGGCGGCAACATCGACCTCGCCAAGCTGCGCACGCTGCTGCCCGAAGGGCCGATCAGCTTCTAGGGGGCTTGGGGCTTGGGGCCTGGGGCCTGGGGCTTGGGGCTTGGGGCTTGGGGCTTGGGGCTTGGGGCTTGGGGCCTGGGGCTTGGGGCTCCGGCTTCGCGCCGGGGGATCGTCTTTCGGACTCTCGTCCTTCGCCGCTGTCTACGCCCCGGCCCGGCCCAGCCTGCGGTGCATGCCCTCGGCGATGTGGCGGGCCACGGCCATGATCGTGAGCGACGGGTCGACCGAGACCGAGCCGGGCAGCGCAGCGCCGTCCGCCACGTAGAGGCCGGGCAGGCGGTGGGACTCGCCGGTCGGCCCCGCAAAGGAGTCCTCGGGGTCGGAGCCCAGCGGCGCCGTGCCCATCAGGTGGCTGCCCGCGGCGAACTGCGCATTGGGTGCGATGCTGCGCACGCCGATGCGCCGGTCCAGGTCGGCCTCGGAGCGGACCACCGTGCCGTAGATGTCGGGGATCCAGACCTCGCGTGCGCCTGCGGCCAGGAAGATGCGCGACGCGTTCTTCAGGTAGTCCACCGCCTTGAGCGCATCGACGCCGCGCACGCGGTACTTCACGCGGTGCCGCCCGCCGTCCAGGTAGACCGTGCCCGGGTGTGCCTCGTCGATCACGGACATCAGCGAGCCGAGCTGCCGGAAGCGCTGCATCCGCTCCAGGTGCGCCGCGCCGGTCTCCGGCAGCATGGCCGCGGCGATGCCCGGGGACTGGTGGCTGGTCAACATGATGTAGCCTCCGCCAGCGTAGTCGCCGTTGCGGTCCGTGCGCACCTCGCGCCACTCGTGCACCGCATAGGCGCACGGGATGCCCGTCACGTTGTCGATCTCGCGGCCGAAATCGGCCAGCACCCAGTAGTGCGGATTGATGTAGAGCCGCCGCCCCACCACCGGGTCGTCTAGGCTGCGCATGAGCAGCTCCGCCGTGCCCAGCGCGCCACCGGCCACCACCACCGTATCCGCGCGCACCTCCAGCCGACCCCGCGCCCGGCCGGTCGCCCGATCGACCAGCACGCCGCGCACGCCGCGCGCGCGACCGCCCTCCACGATCAGTCCTTCCGCACGGGCATCGCTGTAGATCCGGCCGTCCCGCTTCGAAACGCGCGGGATCGTGGTGATCAGCTGCGACGTCTTGCGATTGTACGCGCAGCCGAACTGCGTCCAGCCGCAGGCGATGCAGTCCACGCGGGCCGTGGGCACGGCATCGCCGTGCACGCCCAGCGCCTCGCAGCCCGCCCGCACGAGCCGGTTGTTCTCGTTGAACAGGTTCTCGCCGGCGATGTGGATGCCGAGCTCGGACTCGATCGCGTCGAAGTGCGGAGCCAGCGCCGGCTCGGTCATCCAGTCGATGCCGCTCCCCTCGCGCCAGCGCTCCAGCCGATCCACCGGCGTACGGAACGAATCGCCCCAGTAGTGGACGGTGGTACCGCCCACCGCCTGCGCATAGCTGAGGAAGATGCCGTTGTCGTCGGACGTGTCCATCCCGCGCCGCCCGTTGAACGCGGCCATCGCCTCGTCCTCGCGCTGGCTGAAGTCCTCGGCGCGGAAGAAGCCGCCGCGCTCCAGCATGACCACGTCCCAGCCGCGCGCCGCCAGGTAGGCGGCCAGCGTGCCGCCCCCCGCGCCCGTGCCGACCACCACCACGTCGGCGCGGTCGCGAACATCGCCCGTGGCATGCGTGCCCTGGATGATCACCGGCTCGTCCTCATGCGATCTCGCCGAAGTCCACCGGCGTCGCCGGGATGTGCACCCGCCCCGGCCACGGTCCGGGGAAGTTCGTTATCGACCACGTCGCCGGGTCCGCGTAGGCGTAGAAGTAGACGAAGGACCGCACCGCGTTGAACGCCGCCCGCCGCAGCGAGAAACGGCTGTCGCGCCACGTCTCCAGATAGCGCAGCCTGGCCTCCGGCGAGAGGCGGCTGAACGGCGAGAGCCGCAGCCCCAGCGGCGTCAGGTGCTCCAGCAGCGTGAGCACCGTCTTCATGTCCCGCTCGATCGCACCGCCCACCAGCGACAGCTCGCGGTCCATCGCGGTCGCCACCCGCGCCGGCTCCACCGGCAGGCCGATCAGCAGGGCCTCCGCGGCGGCCAGCGCCACTGCGTACTCGCGCGGCGAGAGCGAGCGCAGCGGCTCGCCCTGGCCCGTCGTGTCGGCATACCCGGGCGAGCAGGCGCCCGGCAGCAGCGACGCCAGCAGAACGGCCGCGGCGCCGCCGGCGCCCGTGCGCAGGAAGCCGCGCCGGTCCATGCCCGGCGGCAGTGTCGACTGTGGATTGGCGGGGGAACTCACGCCCGAAAGGTAGCCGACCCCGCCCGGTCGACCAAGGCCGCGCGACCTCCGCCACGGCACGCCGGTGGCCATCCCGGTCCGCGCGCCGCCCGCCGCGCTGTTGTGGCGACTTCCGGACGCTGCCTATGTTTCAGGACGCATTCCTCCCCCCGCATGCATCGCCCGTGGACGCCGTACGACTGCACTACCGTCCGCTCCGCTACCTCGCCGCCCGCTACGGGTCGCGCTGGAACGCGGGCCTCGGCTTCGGACCGGCGGGCTTCGTCCGCCTCGAGCAGGCGCCGGCGCCCGAGCTGCCGGGGCTGGACTGGGTGCGCGTGCGGCCGAATCTCAGCGGCGTCTGCGGCAGCGACCTGGCCGCGGTCACCGCACACGATTCCTTCCTGCTCGAGCCGTTCACCAGCTTCCCCTTCACGCTCGGCCACGAGAACGTCGGCACGGTGACGGAGGCGGGCACTGCGGTGGAGGACGTCGCCGTAGGCGACCGGGTCGTTGTCAACCCGATCCTCGCCTGCCGCCAGCGCGGCATCGAGCCCCGCTGCGCCGCCTGCGCGCGCGGCGAGGACGGGCTGTGCCGCAACTTCACGCACGACGGGCTCGGGCCGGGCTTCTCGACCGGCTACTGCGGCCGGGTCGGCGGCGGCTGGAGCGGCGGCTTTGTCGCGCATCGCAGCCAGCTGCACCCGGTGCCCGACCTGACCGACGAACAGGGCGTGCTGGTGGACGCGTTCGCCTCGGCGCTGCGCCCCGTGCTGCTGCACCCCCCGGCCCAGGGCGAGCGCGTACTGGTCATCGGCGCGGGCACCATCGGGCTGCTCACGATCCGGGCGCTGCGCGCGACCGGCTGGAGCGGCCCGATCGCCGTCGCGGCGCGGCATCCCTTCCAGCAGGAGCGGGCCGACGCCGCCGGCGCCGATCCGGTGCTGCGCAGCCGTGAGGAAGTGCGGGGCTGGGCGGCCGGCAATGGCGCTCGCCGCTACAGGCCCTCGCTCGCGCCGGAGTTCGTCGAGGGCGGCCCCGCCATCGTCTACGACACGGTCGGCACGGCCTCGTCGCTCCAGGACGCGCTGTCGCTGGCCCGCGAGGACGGCCGCATCGTGCTGGTCGGCGCCGCCGCCCGGGTGACGCTGGACCTGACCCGCGTCTGGTTCCGCCAGGTCGCCCTGGCCGGCGTCATCGCTTACGGAGAGGTTCCCTGGAAGGGCGATCGGCGCGACGTTTATGCAGCGACGCTCGAACTGGTCCGCGCCGGCGCGCTGGACGGCCTCGAGCTGGTCACCCACGTGTTCGACATCCGAGACTACCGCGCGGCTCTGCGCACCGCGCTGTCCAAGAGCGACAGCCGCGCGATCAAGGTCGCACTGCGACCCGGGAGCTGACCACCATGCACGGCAGACCACAGGCCGCGATGAGCGTGAACGATCCGTCGGAGCTGGACCGCTACACCCGCGACCCGTTCGAGGCCTACTTCGAGGGACGCTCCCCCGAGGAGCTGATCCCGCAGGGTTCGCTGCTCGACACCCCGGCGGTGCACCGCTGGTTCGGTCTCTTCGCGGCCGGGCTGCCCCGCTCGCTCTACACCTACCAGCTGCCGCTGGAGCGCGCCGCCGGGCCCGAGTCCGCCGCGCTCGGCCGCGAGCTGCTCATGTTCTCGTCCTACAGCTACCAGGGGCTGATCGGACACCCGCGCATCATGCGCGCGGTCACCGAGGCGGTGCAGCGCTACGGCACCTCCACCGGCGGCGTGCGCCTGCTCACCGGCACGCTCGCCCTGCACCACCAGCTGGAGCGCGAGCTGGCCGACTTCCTCGGCCAGGAGGCCGCCGCCGTATTCGGCTCGGGCTACGACGCCAACGTGGCCGCCATCACCTCGCTGTTCGGCCCCGACGACACGGTGCTGCTCGACCAGTACGCACATCAGAGCATCGTCGACGGCGTGCGCATGGCAGGCTGCACCATGCGCCGCTTCAGGCACAACGACATGGAGGACCTGGAGCGACGGCTGCGCCAGGCCCGCAACCGCGGCGCGCAGCGCATCCTGATCGGCGTGGACTCCGTCTTCAGCATGGACGGCGACCAGGCGCCCATGGCCGAGATCATCGAGCTGAAGCGCCGCTACGACGCCTTCCTGCTGGTCGACGAGGCGCACTCGATCGGCGCGCTCGGGCCCACGGGCCGTGGCATCTGCGAGGAGCAGGGGCTGGACCCCGCCGACATCGACATCCTGACCGGATCGCTGTCCAAGGCGATCCCTTCGTCGGGGGGCTTCGTGGCCGGCTCGCGCGCGCTGCAGATCTACGTGCAGCACGGCTCGGCACCCTACATGTTCTCCGCCGCGCTCACGCCGCCCAACTCCGCGGCCATCCTCGAGGCGATCCGCATCATCCGCGAGGATCCCGCCCGCATGGACCAGCTGCGCGAGAACTCCGAGACGCTGCGCAACGGCTGCCGCGAGCTCGGCTTCGACACCGGTGCGTCTACCTCACCCGTAGTCCCGCTGCTGCTCGGCGACGAGTGGCGCGCCTACCGCTGGGCCCGTGAACTGCTCGCCGACGGCATCTTCGTCTCCGCCGTGGTGTTCCCGGCCGTGTCGCCGGGCCTGGCACGGCTGCGCCTCTGCGCCATGACCACCCACAGGCCCGAGCACTTCGAGCGCCTGTTCGACGGCCTGCGCGCCTGCGCAGCGCGCGAGTAGGCGTCTAGAACTCCCGCTGGATGCCGTAATAGGTATCCAGCTCGTTCACGGCCGCGACACCGGCCCGGCGCTGCCAGCCCGGCAGCGTCGGCTCGCGCGGGTCGGTGCTGTAGAGCAGCCGGTAGCCGCCGAAGCCGACCTCGTCCACGAACAGGTAGACGTAGCCCGCGCCGATGTTGTAGTACCAGATCTCGTACGGCCGGCTGTCGTTACCCGGGAACGGGCGGCGGATCCGGTCGGCCGGCGCGCCATACAGCATGTAGAGCCGGCCACGGTCCGTCTGCCAGCCCGCGCGTCGGTTGTCCTCGCCGCTGCGCTCGCCGAACTCGCGGTCCACCTCCGTGACACGGGTCAGGTAGGTGCGCAGCGCATCCTCCCCCGACAGCGTGGCACCTGAAGGTCCCGTGATCTGCGCGCGGCGGAAGAACTCCACCAGGTACTGCCGCCGCCCGTCCGTCGACAGCGAGCGGAACTGCTCACGGCCCTGCTCCGTCTCCAGCCACAGCGCCAGCGCGTCGAAGCGCGCCAGCTGGGCGCTGTCCTGCCGCGAGAAGTAGCGCTGGAGCGCGTCCGGCGACGGCTGCGCCACCGGCTCCGGCGAGGCGCGACGCGCCTCGACCACGCTGAAGTCGCGCGACTGCGCGACCTCGACGCCGTCATCGAAGCTGACCGCCACTTCCAGCCGGTAGTCCCCTCGCGGCAGCCCCGCAACGGACATCGTGCCGGCGATCGGGCGATCCGACACGAGCGAGTCCACCTGCTGGAGCTGGAAGTCGATGACCCTCCCACCCTCGCGCCGATGGATCGTGCCGACCACGGTCCCGCCCGTGTGGACCTCGTCCCCCGGGTACAGCTCCAGGTAGTAGCCGATGAAGGGACGGTTCAGTGGCACGTCCATCACCGCTTCCGCCGCGATGCCGATGCTGCCCTTGCGCACCGCCCAGGCCCCCGCATTGAGGCTGTCCGCCCACCCAACCTCGCGGGCGAGGTACAGATCCGACGCCATGGCATCGGCAGGCAGCGATCGGAAGGTCGCGCGGGCCGTACGGGCTGCACCACCGGCCCCGGGCCGCACCGTCAGGCTCACCTCGTAGCGCCCCGGCCGTACGGCAAAGGAGAACGAGTCGACCAGCCGCATGTGCGCGCCGCCGCCCAGGCTCTCGCACGACGCGCCACGCTGCCACTCGTCCGTAACCGGCGCACCCCCGGCCGAGTCATGGATCGCCACTTCCACCCGGTAGTCGCACGAGCCCCCACCCATAAGCATCGCCGGATCGATCTCGGCGATCGCGTCCACGGCGGTGAGGCCGCCCGCTGCCTGCGAACGCAGGATGCTCAACTCCACAGGCTGCTGCGCGGCGGCCGGGCTGGCCAGCAGGCTGAGCGCCGCGGTCATCGTGAGGCCCGAGAAGAGGTTGTACATCGAGTCCATCGATACTCCGTGCAGTGCGAGCGGTTCGACGAGAGGTTCCGGTGCCACGATCAGGTACGCGCGGGCACCGCACTAAGGTCCCACCGGGGTCGAAAAAACGGAAGGCCCCCTCCCGCGGGAGAGGGCCTCCGTGTCCGGCTGGACGAGCGACGACTAGTGCTCGCTCATCGTCAGGTAGTACGTCGTGGTCTGCCCCGGCGTGTAGTCGGTGACCCAGATCAGGTAGTCACCGGCCGGCAGCGTGCACTCCTCGACGTGGTCCTCCGGGTGATCACCCGTTGCCGAGGTGCAGTACGCCACGTTGAAGCCGATGTCCGCGACGTACAGGTCCAGATCGCCCGACCCGTTCGAATCATCCCAGTCCAGCAGCATGTCGAAGGTCGTTTCCTCCGTCAGCGTGAACTCGAAGAAGTCGTCCGTATCGGAAGCGTCCAGCATGCTCACCAGCTCGAACTCCGGCGCGCTGACCGGGAAGATCTCGCCACCGCCGAAGACGTAGTCGTTCGGCTCGTGCGGGTCCGTGGCCGTGCCGGAAATCGTGAGCGTCGCCGGAATCGTGACGTTGCCCGGACCGATGTTCGACACGTCCACCGTCACGTCACCGGCGGCCACGCCGAACGGCACCCAGAAGACCAGCGAGTCCGCGCTGCTCTCCGTGCGGCTCCAGAAGGCGGTATAGCCGTCCACCGAGATCGCGACGTTGTCGTCGAAGACCGGCTGGCCGATCGCGCGGTTGAGCACCACGCGGCCACCCGGCGCAGCCGTGCTCGACCCCGGAACCAGATAGTCCGGCACGACCAGGATCTGGACGGTGTCCTGCTGCCCGCCCGCGCTCGCGACCACGCAGCTGTAGCCAAGCGTCGTGCCGGCGTACACCGTCACGCTCGTCTGGCCCGCCAGCGAGAGGTCCTCGATCGGATCGCTCAGCGTGACATTGCTGTCGCACGCCGAGAACGAGACCGAGGTGCGGATCGGATCGTTGTAGCGATTCCGCGGACGCACCGTCAGCGTCGTGGAGTCACCGGGGATGATCGTCGCATAGCTCCGATCGAACTCGAGTCGGGCCACGTCCTCCTGCCCCTCGTCGATCGGATTGTCCACGTCGCACGCGGCCACCGGCAGCACCAGTGCCGCGCCTACGACGAGGCCTTTCCACATGGCAGTTCTCATAGGTAGCGCTCTCCTTGCACGCGCTCGTGAATCCAAGAGGTCGTACTCTCGCACGGTCGATCCGGAACACCCGGCTCGTGAGAACCGGGTGTTCCGGCGATCATCCCTTACCAGCCCAGGCTGATCGAGAAGACGTTGCGCGAGCCGAGCACACCGAAGTGCCGCCACGCGTAGTCGAAGCCGGCCGTGTAGTCACCGAGCGAGTAGGTCAGGCCACCGCCCAGCGTGAGACCGTCCAGCGAATCGCTGTTGTCCGTGTCGTAGGCCGCGTCCATCGCATCCGACGTGTCACCGTCGAAATCGTTGTCCGGCTGGAAGTCATAGCTGCCGCGCAGCGCCGCCGTGACCGGCAGATCCACCGGCGTCCAGCCGTACTCGCCGCCGAAGCCCCAGCTGGCCGCGTTGTTGTTGATCTCGTTGAACTGACCCAGCAGCGTCAGCCGGTTCGCGTCGCTCGCCAGCACGTCGTAGGCGGCGCCGACCCGGAACACGATCGGCATCGAGAACTCGTGCGCATTCAGCTCGGCCGGGAACGGATCCACCGCGCCGACCGGCGTGTCGCCATCCGGCTCGGGGAACACGTTCTCCAGGTTCAGCCCCGCACCCTCGTAGCTCAGCGTCGTGCCCAGGTTCTGAATCACGAAGCTCAGCGCGATCGGGCGGCCGTTCCACTCCGTGTGGAAGTTGGTGCCGACGTCCACGCCGAAGCCGCTCGCGTCCGTCTGGCCCAGGCTGCTGTTGATGTACTTCAGCGTCACGCCGCCCGTGAAGCGGTCGATGAACGCGTGCGCGAACGAGAGGCCGACCACCGTCTCGCTCACGTCGTACTGCAGCCCGCTCTCGCCCTGCGGGTCACCCTCACTCGTCACCGGCTGATCGCCGAAACCGAAGTTGGCGATGCTGAGCCCGATGCCGAACTGGCCGTTCATGATCGGCGAGGCCACGCCCGCCCACACGTAGTCCGTGTCGGCGAAGTAGGGCATCATCGTGAACGATGCCTCCGGGCCCTCCATCAGCGGCAGGCCGGCCGGGTTGTAGTACAGCGCCTCCACGTCGCGCACGATGGCGCCGAAGCCGCTGCCGAGCGCCATGCCGCGCGCGCCCGCGCCGAGGAGCAGGAACTCCGCCGACGTCGTACCGACGCCCGAGTTGTCCTCCTCGATCTGTGTCTGCGCAGCGCCGCTGCCGGCCATCACGGCCAGCAGACCCAGCGCGACTGCGCCTTCCTTGAACATTCTCATCGATCCTCCTCTAAGGAGCCCAGGTCCTGGTTCTTTCGGGAGGCGGGAGCGCCCGCGTCTGCGCGGACGCCCCCGCTCGTTCCGTGATTACTGAGCGAAGCCCGTCGTCACGATCGTGAACTTGCCCGTGTGCTCCAGGCCCTGCGGCGTCGTCACGTGGTAGAAGTACACGCCGCTCGCGACGAACTGGCCGCTGCGGTTGCGCAGGTCCCACGTGGCGAGACTGCCGCCCGTCAGGCTCTCGTGATTGATCACGTCCACCAGCACGCCCGACACCGTGTAGATCCGCAGCGACGCCTGCGGCGGCAGATTCATGAAGCGGATCTGCCGCGCGGCCGGGCTCAGGTCGAACTGGCTCGCGCCGTAGTACGGATCCGGCACCACACGGATGTCCTCGAGATCGATCGCGCTCGCGTAGAACACGTCCGACTGATCGATCGTCGCCGCGATCTGCAGACCCGGCACGCCCGGCGTGCGGATCAGGTCCACACCGGCCGGCTCGTTGCTCGGCTGCCAGTGCACGTACGGGCCACCGGCGCCCGGCGCCTCGACCACACCCGAGTGGGTGCGCAGCGTCCAGGTCGTGTTGGTCGGAATCGCAGCGGTCTGGAAGATGAACGGCTCGCCCGCGATGTAGATCGCGAAACCAGGACCGTCCGAAGCCAGGTCACCGTCGATGTCGACGTTGGTGAGCACCGGCGTATCAGACAGCGGCGTGTCGGCCAGACCCGACCAGTCCACGCCGACGATGCCCGGCGTACGCCAGAAGTCGCCGTACGTGATCACGCCGTCCGCATCCGCATCGTTGCGGAAGCCGTAGCTCGCACGGGCGTGCGTGCTGAACGGCACCGCCACCTGGTGCGTCACGTCGAACACCTCGGGCGCCGTGCCGGCCGCGCCGAAGCGGATCTCCATGTCGGCCACGCGACGCGCCGCCCAGCTGAACTGGTAGAAGCGGCGCATCAGGTCCGAGCTGAACCCGGCATAGTTGGTCATGCCGATGTACGGCATCGGCTCGAAGATGTCGTTGACGCCGGTCAGCGCACCGTGCGCCAGCCCGATCGTCGGATCCGCGACCGCCTCATTGCCGCCGTCGAACCAGCGGCTACCACCCGCGACCGCACCGGCCGGCGGGCAGTGGACCCAGAAGCCGCAGACCGAGTACGCCCAGTCCGCGTCGCCCGAATGCCACTGCAGCGTGTTCGGGATGTACAGCTCCGTGAAGATCTGGCCCGCCACGGTCGGCACGTTGGTCGCGCCCGCGGCGATCAGCGAGTCACGCTTCTGCGTGTCCGCCGCCACCGTCGCCGGACCGGCGACACCGGTGAACGAGCCCGACGCGTTCGGCGCCTGGATCGGACCGACCGAGAACGCCTGGCCGGCCGCGTCCGAGAAGAAGTACGTACCTGCGTAGTAGGCCGGCACGACCGAGTCGAGGCTCATGGCCACCACCGTCGCGCCCTCCGACAGCAGCTGCGGCACGACCGCCTCGAAGATGCCCGAGAGAGCACCCGTCGGCGGCGGCGGCCCGCTGAACTGACCGGTCGTCGCGTCCAGCGTCTGGTCGTCCGTCGGATCCAGGATCGTCCCGTCACCGAGCAGGATGTTGACCGTGGCGCGCACCGAGTCGGCCACGATGCCCGCCGCGTTCGGCTGCGGGATCACGCGCTGCGACGGCAGCGAAGCCGACTCCAGCGACGAGGGACCCGAGGCCAGCGAGTTCACGTCGAAAGCCGTGACCCGGTAGTAGTACTCGAAACCGTTGCGGACGTCCTCGTCCACGTAGACGAACGGGATGCCGGTGTTCGCCAGCTCCACCGTGTCCGCCTCGACGATCAGCAGGTTGCCCTGGTTCGTGCGAACCACGCCGCCCGCCGGGTACTGCACGAAGTCACCATTCAGGTCGATGACCACCGGCGTACCCGCGCAGGTGTCGCCCGCCGCGAAGGTCGGGTCGGTCTCGCAGGTGAAGTCGGTGAACGTCGAGCCCGCGTAGTCGAACTGCGCGATCAGATCGAAGTTCGTGTTGTCCGTCGAGCGGTAGACCCGGTAGCCCTCGACGTCGAACTCGCGGAAGTTCGGGTTGTACAGCGGGCTGGTCGGGTCGCTCGCCGCCTGGTAGAACGGATCGCCCGTCTGCTCGCTCGGCGAGGGCTCCCACACCACCGTGACCTGGCTGTCGCCCGCCAGCGTGTAGAACTGCGGCGGGTCCGGCGCGAACGGCAGCAGGAAGTTGCCGTCGAACACGGCCTGCGCGACCTGCGCCTTGAACAGCAGCGAACCCTCGACCGTGTTCACGTCGAAGATGTCGACCGGCTCCCCGGGGTTGGCCGGGCACTGATCCGTCGAGATCCAGCCCGCGGCCTCGAGGATGAAGGTGATCGGGGCGCCGAAGCAGCCCGGGTGCACCGAGGGCGCATCCGCCGAGTTCGGCGGCGCGTTCGAGAACGAACCCACGTTCACCGTGCCCGACACGGTCGGCGCGGCGAACATCGCGCTCACCACCGTCACCGTCTCGCCCGGGTTCAGCGTGAACGGGCCCGACGACTGGAAGAAGCGCACGTCGCGCTGCGTCGGCGGCAGCCAGCAGACGCGGCGCGCCTGCGGATCACCACCCGAGATGTTGCAGTCCGGATCGCCCAGGTCGGGGCGGATGTTGCCCGACAGGTAGCGCCACAGCTGCTGCGTGCCACGCGCGTCCGGGAAAGGACCGCCGTTGGTGTAGACCGAGAAGAGCGTCAGCCCGACCTCGTTGCCCGTGGCCGGATTGATGGGGCTCTTCAGGTACTTCACACCCACGATGCCCGGCGCGTTCACATAGAACGGCGGGCTAAAGATCGACGGCGGGTAGACGAACTCGCCCGCCGTGAAGTTCGCGTCGTACGTGATGCCCATGTTGAACGGCAGGATGCCGGTCGCGTAGTTCGCGCCCGCGTCCGCCGTCACGTCCGGGTCGGCCGAGTAGGCCATGTACACGTCGTGGAACGCCCAGCCGGCATCCGGCAGCGCGTTGGCGCCGCCGAAGAACTGCCGCTCGGACTGCGTCTGGAAGTACTGGCTGTTGGTGACGTTGGTGACGTTCCAGATGAAGTAGATCGTCCCCTCGTTACCGGCCGGATAGTTCCAGGCCAGCGTGCGCTGCTCCACGAGCAGACCCATCGGGTGCTCACGGCCGCCCGTGATCGCCGGGTTGCCGTCCCAGATCACGAACCAGCTGTCCTGCTGCGAAGCCGCCGGACGGCCGATCAGCACGTCCGAGAACAGGTCCGTGTCCGTGACGTACGCGGACAGGTCCGGGAACTGCGCGATGGCGCCGGCCTGCGGCCAGTTCGCCAGGTCCTCCTGGTCGAGCGAGTTCCAGATGTTGGTGATCTGCTCGCCCTGCTGCTGCAGACCGGACGCGTCGAAGAAGAACGCGCCGACCGTGTCACCCGCCCACGGGTTGCCGGCCTGGTCCTCGACGATCCCCGCCAGCTGGATCCCCGAGTTGAACATGTACGCGTTGGGCGAACCCGTCGGCCAGAAGCCGCCCGGGTCCGTCGGGCTGTTGAAGGCGTTTGCGCAGACGTCGCCGTTCACCGACAGACCGCACTGGAAGTCGTTACCAGCGAGGTTGACGATGGTCGAGCCGCCCGGCAGCAACGCCTGGGCGGACGCGGCGTCCGGCGAGCCCGCGAGCGCGAACAGCACGCCCGCAGCCGTCGCGAACGCAGCCCGCGTCCAGCGCTCAGACATGGTGAGACTCATGATAGCTCCGTGTTCGTGAAATGGAGTCGGTTCGCGAACTGCTCGACCGCGGGCTCCCCGCCCCGTGGGACGGGGAGCCTTCGGCCGCAACTCCGATCCTTAGAAGACCACTTCCAGGCCGAGACGCAGGCTCTGGTCGGAACGACGCAGCCACTGCTCCCCGTTGAAGAGGTCGAAGTAGGCGCCGAACGCCTCGCGCTGCTCCTCGACCGTGAACAGGCCGTCGCCGTCACCCCAGCGCTCCTCGGCAACCTGCAGCGAGTAAGCGTTGACGATCGGCTCCGTGCTCGGCACGTCGCACATCGCACGCGTCGTCAGGCAGTCGCCGACGTAGAAGTCGGCCACGTCCGTGCTGCCGTCCAGGCGCGAGTCGATGAGGAAGTTGCTCAGGAAGTTCTCCCGATACAGGTCGTTCCGCGTCGTGCCCGTCTCCAGGTAGACCTGCGAGACGTTCTCCAGGTCGAGCGGGTTCCGCCAGTCGGCGAAGGCGCGCATGCGCAGACCCGCCAGCTGGAAGCCCTTGTGCACGCGCAGGTCGAGCGACTTGGCCCACGGCGTCCGCGACGCGTTCACATCCTCCGCGATCTCCGCGGACAGACCCGCGAACGTCGGCGGGCCGACCTGGCCACCACCCGCGTTCGTCAGGCGCGTGAACGGCAGACCCGACGCGACCGAGAAGGTCGCGAAGACGCCCACGTCACCGAGCAGCCCCTCGTAACCCTCACCCCACTCGTCCGGGAAGAGGACCGACAGCGTGCCCGAGAAGTTGTGCGTACGGCTCTGCTCCAGCGGGAACATCACCTCCGGCGGCTCCACCGGCGTGCCCTGGCGCAGCGCCAGGTTGGACGAGCCGCGCAGCAGCAGCTGCGTGTAGGTGTACGGGTCGGAACCCGTGCCCCGCGCGTCCACGTACGAGTAGTTCAGCGACAGGTCAGCCAGCTCGCCGAACCGCTTGTCCACGCGCAGGTCGATACCGCGCGTGAGGCCGTAGTCCGAGTTGGTCAGGACGTTGATGTAGATCGTCTTGCCGTTGTTCGGATCCGTGAACGGCAGCTTCCGGTAGGTCAGGCCGTTGCGCAGCGTCTTGCTGTACGCCGCCACGTCCACGACCAGGTCCTCACCGAACAGCTGACGGTAGCCGGCCTCGAACAGCACCGTGCGCGGCAGCTCCACGTCGCGACCGTAGCGGGCGTTGGTGTTGGCCAGACCGCCCTGCAGGTCCGAGTAGACGTCCGCGAAGATCGCGGTCGTGCCCGCCGCCGTGCCCACGCCGCCGAAGCTCTGCTGCTGCAGCGCCGGCACCTGCACGTTGTGGCCGTACGACAGACGGAACGTCGAGGACGTCGTGACCGGGAAGCTCACCGCGAGGCGCGGGCTCCATGCGGTCTTGGTCTCCGCCTCGACGAAGTTGTTCTTGCAGACGGCCGCGCCGTTGCAGTCCACCACCGGCTCCAGCCGGTCGAGCAGCGAGCGCGTGTCGCCCGGACCCGAGATCGGATCCAGCACGTACGCATCGCCGCGCAGCGAGTCGGGCACGTTGAAGACGAAGCCCGGCACGCGCGGGAATTCACCGCCCGGATCGAAGTAGTCCATGCGCAGGCCACCCTCGAGGACGATGTCGCCCAGGTCGAGGCGGTCCTGCAGGAACAGACCCGCACGGACCGGATCATTGATCGCCGGCACCATGGTGCCGTCGAACAGCGGCACGCGCATGCGCTCCGCGTGGATGTCGGCGTAGTCACCGCCGAAGAAGATCCGGTTGTAGCGGCCGGCCTGCCAGTCCAGCGAGGCCGTCAGCACCCAGTCGGTCTCCTCGCGGAACTCCAGGCCCGTGGCGCCGCCGGACGAACCCGCGCCGCCGTAGCCGAAGATCGAGAAGCCCGAACGGATGCCGTAGGGATTGAGACGCAGCGTCTCCGACAGGCCGGGCACGGTCTGGCGGGTCGCCAGGTCGCGCCGTCCCGGGAACGCCTGCAGCGACTCGGCCGGGACCACGCCCGAACGCGCCGCCAGCAGCAGGTCCTCGCTCAGCTCGAAGTCGTCCGGATCGAGCAGGAAGTCGACCTGGCTGAAGTTGAAGCCCAGCGCCGGATCCGAATGGTCGGCCAGCCAGGACGGATCGACCTTGCCGAACTGCTGCCAGAAGCGCTGGTAGCTGCCCTTCACGTCCAGCGCGAGCGCCTGCGTCGGCGTCTGCAGCAGCACGAAGTAGCCGCCGAGCGTCAGCACGTTGGCCGTGTTCAGGTTGCCGTCCCAGCCCTGCGGGTTGTACAGCTCGCCCAGGCCGCGCGCGACACCCTGATCGCGGTTGCGATAGTACGAGAAGTCGATGTTGGAGCCGCCACCCAGCGGGTAGCTCAGCTTGCCGATGACGTTGTACTCGTCGCTCTGGTTGAACGGATTGACGCTGCCGCCGAACCGCTCGAAGGTCGGGAACGCGACCGTGACGCTGTCGCGCAGGCCGCTCGAGGCCGCATCCGACGTCGGCATCGTGAACGTCGTGTCCACACCGCTCTGGACGTAGACCTCGGTGCCCGGCGCGAGACGCGAGTACTCACGGCCCTCGGCCGTACCGGCGACGAAGAAGCTCAGGCCGCCGAAGACCGGACCGCCCACGCTCAGCTCGGCGCGGTGCAGACCACCGCGCCACTCCTCGGGCGCGATCATGTCCGTGAAGTACGATGCGGCGCCGGTGAAGTCGTCACCGCCCACGCGCGTGGTGTAGTTGACCACGCCCGACTGCGCGTCGGAGTAGCGGGCGCTGAAGCCACCGGTCGTCACGTCGACCTGCGCCAGTGCGTTGGTCGGCAGCTCGAGCGGGCTCGCATCGCCCGACTGGAAGCGCCGCACCAGCACGCCGTCCACGTACGTCGCTTCCTCGTTCGGACGCGAGCCGCGGATCGTGAGACCGCTGTTGGTCGAGATGACGCCCGGCTGCAGCGCGATGATGGACTCCGCATTGTCGAGCGGGAGCTCATCGATCTTCTCGCCGGTCACGATCGCCTTCGAGGACACCTGGTCGCGCGGGACGAGCGGGTTGCGTTCACCCTCGACCACCAGCGCCTCGACCTCGACCGCGGTCGCCTCGAGCTGGAAATTCAGCGTCAGCGTCTGACCGCCCAGCACACGCTGGTCGTTCACGACCACCGGGCGGTAGCCGATGCTGACGGCCTGCACGTCACGAAGACCTGCAGGCACCTCGTTGATGAAGTAGTAGCCTTCATCATTCGTGATGTTGCCGCGGTTGGTGCCGATCACCTCGACCTGCGCAGCCGCGATCGGCGCGCCGGTGCTGGCATCGACCACCCGCCCCTGGATCTTGCCCGCGGTACCCTGGGCAAGGAGCGGAGTGACCGAAAACAGCGCCAGCGCTGCCGCGCCTGCGACCGAGGTGGTCAGTCGCCTCAACGATTCAGGCAGCATTGAGCACTCTCCTGGAAGTGACTGAGGGACTAAAGGACCGCTGTCACACGCACGGAATCCCCCGCAGGCGATGCTGCCTGCCGGGAACGGACGCGCGGTGAAGGAGCGAAACGCGAAGGCGCCGAGCCGGGGCGACCTGCCACGTGTCTCCGATCAACGGGTGAGTGAGCGTTTTGTCCGGTGGATGGGCTCACGAAAACTCGGTTCAATCGCCCTCCCTAGGTTGTGGGCCGAACTGCAAAAGACCGTGTTCGAACCGTGGCCCGGTGACGCAGCACGTTCGGTTGGAACGTTCGTTCGAACAGGCGCAACCTCTCGAATAACTCGGCGATACGCCGTTGTCAAGAAAGCTGGGATGCCGGTGCCACCGCGGCCAGGTCGGAAACTCGGGGACGGGGCGGAGCCGGTCTCGCCACGCTACGGGGTGGCGCGGCCGGTGTCAAGAAACCGGTGCACGGCCATGGTGGTCCTGTGACGAACGGGATGGGGGCGCCCCGCTTCCGCGCAGCGCGGGAGGTTCCGGCCCATCGGGCGCAGCCCCGCGCCGTCGTGGCGGCGGCCGCGAGCACGACCCTTGCCCGCTCCGGCAGGGCCGCGCCGGTCCGCGCGGCAGCCGATCGGAAAAAGGAGAAAAGTCATGCGCTTACGTTCGTTGGTCCTCGCGGCCGCCATCGCCGCCGCCCTGCCCGCTGCCGCGCGGGCGCAAGCACCCGGCATCGACCTGCAGCTCGTGCCCAAGGTGGGCTTCTACACGCCCGTCTCCGACCTCTACGACGCCGCCGACGCGGGCGCCGAGATCGTGGACGATCGCGGCGGCAGCCTGGCCATCGGCCTGGGTGTGGACCTGGCGCTGCCTTTCCTGCCGCTGGATCTGCGCGTCGGCTTCGACTACGTGACCAACTCCGAGTTCACCATCGACGACGGCACGACGCAGTCGACGATCGAGCAGCAGATGATCGCGATCACGGGCGACGTGATCCTGCGGCCGCTGCCACGCGTGATCGTGCTGCAGCCCTACCTGCTCGCGGGCGCGGGTGTGAAGCAGTACGACTTCGAGCCGCAGGACGCGAGCAGCGGTCTGGAGGCGTTCGACGAGAGCGACTTCACGCTGCACGGCGGACTCGGCGTGGACCTGGGCGTCGGCCCGCTGGCACTGGTGGCCGAGGTCAGCGACTACATCAGCTGGTTCGAGCCCGAAGGCGCGGACGAGAGCGAGATGCAGCACGACCTCTTCTTCATGGCCGGCATCCGCGTCGGAATGTTTTGACTGCGGCAACCGCGGCAACCGCGGCAACTGCGGCTGCTGCGGTTGCCGCCGTTGCTGCAGCAAGGCAACCACGGGCGTGGGGGCGGGCATCGCAGGGGTGCGGTGTGCTCCGCCGCCGGTTGTGTGGCCGTGATCGGCGCCGCTAGCTTGGGCGGCTTCCGGCGCCCATCCGGCGCATCCGGCACCACGATCCACGTTCGATGACTGCACGCAGGGACATCACCGGGACCCAGGGCGTTCGCGCGGGGACCGGGGGCGAGGCGATCGCCGACTACCGTCCTCCGTACCTGGCCGCGGCGATCGCGGCGATCGCCGTTTGGTTGCTCTACGCGCTGACGCTGGCGCCCACCACGGCGTTCTGGGACACCAGCGAGTACATCGCGACGGCGCACATCATGGGCATCCCGCACCCGCCGGGTAACCCGCTGTTCGTCGTCCTCGCGCGTGCGTGGGAACTGCTGCTGGCGCCCACCGGTCTCAGCGTGGCGGTCCGCATCAACCTGTTCAGCGCGACCATGAGCGCGCTGGCGCACGGCTTCTGGTTCCTGCTCGTGCACCGCATCCTGGCGTCCTTCTCGGAGGCGCGCCTGTTCCGGCTGGCGGGCGCGGCCGCGGCGGTGGCCATCTCCGCGACGGCGTTCACGGTGTGGAACCAGAGCAACGTGAACGAGAAGGTCTACACGGTCTCGCTGCTGACGATTGCGATCCTGTCCTGGCTGGCGTTCCGCTGGCGGGACAGTCGCAGTCTGGCGGAGGCGCAGGGCGCGGCCCGGCCGCAGGGGAAGGACGACAACCTGATCCTGCTGATGGTGTTCATCCTGGCGCTTTCGGTGGGCAACCATCTCATGGCGTTCCTGGCCGCGCCGGCGCTGGTCGTCATGATGCTGCTGGTCGAGCCGCGGACCTTCGTGAACTGGCGGCTGTACGCGGCCGCGGCCGTGGTCGCGGTGATCGGTCTGTCGATCCACCTGTTCCTGCCGCTGCGCGCGGCGCTGGACCCGGTCATCAACGAGGCCGATCCCAGCACCTGGCAGGCGCTGCTCGAGTCGCTCGGCCGCAAGCAGTACAGCAAGCCGTCCATGCTGACGGACCCGACCGATCCGCGGCTGGAGACGCCGCGCAGCATCGGTCTGCTGATCGCGCAGATCGGCAACTACATCCAGTACTTCGACTGGCAGTGGGCGCGCTCGATCCAGGGCGGCGACGAGCTGTTCGCGGGGGGACGCGGCATCTTCACGCTGCTGTTCGCCGGCCTGGGCCTGTACGGCGCGGCCGAGCACTACCGGCGCGACCGCGTCAGCTTCGCCTACATGGCGGTGCTGGTCGCGACGCTCTCCTTCGCGCTGATCTTCTACCTGAACTTCAAGTACGGTTACAGCTACGGCGAGATCGTCGGGGTGGGCCGCGAGGCGCGCGAGGTGCGCGAGCGCGACTACTTCTTCATCGTCAGCTTCTCGCTGTGGGGGTTGTGGGCCGGTGTCGGCCTGGCCGCGCTCTGGCTGCGCCTGTCGGAGCGCGCGCGTCAGTGGCGGGCCGACGCGACCGAACGGGGACGCCTGGCGCTGGCCTCGCCCGTGCTCCTGATCGCCCTGCTGCCGCTGGTGCTGAACTTCTCGTGGGCGCGTCGCAACTACGACTACGCCGCGCGCGACTGGGCCTACAACCTGCTCATGAGCGTCGAGCCCTACTCGGTCCTCTTCACCAACGGCGACAACGACACCTTCCCGCTGTGGTACCTGCAGGAGGTGGAGGGCATTCGGCGCGACGTGACGGTGATCGTCATGTCGTACCTGAACACGCCCTGGTACGTGAAGCAGCTCAAGCAGCTGACCACGCCGTGCGTGGAGGGCCGCTCGGCCGAGGACGACGATACGCGCATCATCTGCCAGCGGCGCTTCGACGCGGAGATGGGACCCGCCTTCTACGCGGCGCGCATGGTGCGCACGGAGGACGCGGACGCGCCGACGCGGCTGCTGCCGGCGGACACTCTGCCGCGCCCGGGGCGCACGGTGCCGACCCGCTCGATCATCCCGCTGGACGACGATCAGATCGACGACATCGTCAATACGCCGCCGACGCTGACGCAGCAGTCGCAGGTGTTCCGGGCCGGCGACATCGAGACCGTGGTGCCGCCCAACACGGTGATCATCCCGGCCGACTGGTTCATGGCCGCGATCATCACGTCGTCGATCGACGATCGGCCGATCTACTTCGCGGCGACCACGCAGGCGTACCGGCGTTTCAACCTGTCGCCGTACCTGATCCGGCGCGGTGTGGCGCTGAAGCTGAGCCCGGTGCCGCCCGAGCAGGCGGCGGACGAGGGGGTGATCCCCATGCCGGAGCCGTACCGGCCGGTGCTCGGCTCCTACGTGGATCTGCCGATGTCGGACTCGCTGCTGTGGAACGTCTACATGCACCGCGGCGGGCTGCCCGAGGAGTGGGAGTTCTGGGTCGATCGTTCGACGCAGGGCATCCCCTTCTACTACTGGCACGCGCACCTGGGCGCGGCGCAGGCGCACAGCGCGCTGGGCGACAGCACGGCGGCCGCCCGGCACATCGAGCGCATGGACGCCTGGCTGGAGCTGGGCGAGCGCTAGGCGCGCGAACGACCGCGCGGGCTGGCGCTCAAGGCACCAGCCGCGCGTAGCCGCCGCGGTAGAACAGCAGCGGGCCGCCGTCCCGCGCGTCGGCGGCGACCACCTCACCCACGTAGATGGTGTGGTCGCCGCCGTGGTAGCACTCGTGCAGCGTGCAGTCCACCCAGGCCAGCGCGTCGTCCAGCACCGGCGCACCCGTGGCGCGCACGCGGTGGGCGACACCCTCGAAGCGCCCGTCCGCATCGTCCGAGGCGAAGCGGCGGGCGAGCAGCTCGCCGTGCTCGTCCAGCATGTTGACGGCGAAGTGGCGCGAGCGGGCGATGTAGTCGTGGGAATCGGCGCCCTGCTCCACGCAGATCAGCACCAGCGTCGGGTCGAGCGAGAGGGACGCGAACGCGCTGACGGTGAGGCCGATCGGCCGCTCCGAGTCCGGGTCACGCGCGGTCACCACCGTCACGCCCGATGCGAAGTGGCCGAGGACTCGGCGGAACTCGGCGGGATCTATGCTCATGTGCGGCGGCGTGTTGCGTTGCGACCGCCCCGAGCGGCCGGTAGCTTGCGGATCGGCACCGGGAACCGTGAACGCTGATGCAGGGTGACGCGATCCGACGGATGAAAAGCTTTCGCGACGGCTCCCGGCTACTGGCCGGGCTGATGATACTGGCGCTCGCCGGCTGCGACAACGTGGACTGGGGCGGCATGGACGTGGCCGTCATCCCGCCGCCGCCCAAGGGCGCCGCCGGAGAGGACGAGGGCGGTCAGGCGGCGGAGATGGGCCCCCTGCCGGACGGGCCCGTGCTCTACTATGTGCGCGCCGACAGCACGGGCGGCACGATCCAGCCCGTCGCGGAGGTGAGCGGCGACTCGCTGATCGCGCTGGGCGCCGACGCGGATCCCGACCTCTACGGCTCGCGCTTCATCAGTCAGCACCTGCGGCGCGGCTCCGAGTTCACGCTCTTCCGCCGTGGCGCGCGCGTCGGCACCCTGCTGGTCGGCAATGCCGAGGTGCCCCGCAGCGCCGCCTGCCGCCGACTGCCCATCGGGCGGGGCACGCTCGAACTGGCGGGTGGCACGCTGGCCGGCCCCACCGAGTTCCTCGCGCTGGCCAAGCAGAACGCACCGGAAGGTCGCAGCACCGCCGTGTCCTCGGAGCCGACCATCGGCATGCGTCGGGTCGCGCCGATCCTGGCCGAGCGGGCGCTGCGCGCCCGGCGCGCACAGCTGCCGGGCAACTGGCAGGCGGCGATGGCGCAACTCGTACCCTTCCCCGTCTCCGCGACCCGGGAACCGGCCTTCGCGAGCACCTTCCTGGTCGACGATCAGCTGCAGGTCGGCAACGACACGACCGGCTACTCCATGTTCCTGCTGGCGGTGCCGCGCAGCGACCTGACCGGCTACGACACGGTCCACGTCGCCTACTCGGCCTATCCCCGGACGGGCAAGCGCGCGCCGCGCGTGGTCGATTATCTGGACTGGGACCGCGACGGGGAAGCGGAGCTGCTGCTCCAGGTCTACGGCACCTCGCGCGCCTGGTTCGAGGCTGTCGGCCCCGACGACGGCGAGTGGAGCGGCGCGTTCCAGGAGCGTTGCACGGAGGAGGTGCCGTCCGCTGCGCCGCCCCCGGAACCGGGCGACACGGCCCAGACCGGCACCACGTCGGCGATGATCCTGCCGGCACGCGCCGCGCCGGGCTTCCCCTTGTCCCTCGGGCGACCCCACGCCTAACTTCCGCCGCACATAACGGGGACGGGGCCAATCGGAAGCCGGTGTGAGACCGGCGCGGCCCCGCCACTGTGAGAGGCCCGGACCATAGCGTCCGGTGTGGCCCGCTCAACCGCCACTGGGATCCGTTCCCGGGAAGGCGAGCGACGCCGCCTCGAGCCAGGAGACCGGTTCCGTTCCCGCCCGAGCAGACCCTTCGAGGGAAGGGCGGGGTGTGAGCCGCGGCGCCGACGCCGATCCGGCTCCTCTTCCGTCCTGCCTTCCGGTGAGGACGGATTTTTTTGCGACGCCATCGAGCCTCCCTGCTGGCTGTGACCGCGCTGGCCGCGCTGGCCGCGTGTGATGCGCGGCCCGAGCCGGCGGCCGACCTGCGTGCGGGCCCGGAAACCGGGAGCGCACGGCGGGTGATCTCGCTGGTGCCGTCCGTCACCGACCTGATCGTCGCGCTGGACGCGTCCGATCGGCTGATCGCCCGCACGGACTACGACGAGCATCCGGTTCTGGACACGCTCCCCTCGGCAGGCGAGGGGCTGACGCCCAACGTCGAATGGCTGGTGGCGCAGCAGCCGGACCTGGTGATCGCATGGCCGGACGAGCAGGGCCGGGGCGTGGTCGCGCGGCTGGAGCGTCTGGGCGTACCGGTCATGCCCGTCCGTCTGGAGAGCGTGGCGGAAGTCGCGGCCGTGACCCGCCGCCTCGGCCACGCGCTCGGGCTGGCCGGGCGTGCGCGGGCCCTCGCCGACTCCATCACGGCCGGTCTGGATTCCGTGGCGGCCAGCGTGCGCGGGCTGCCGCGGCCGTCCGTGCTGTACGTCGTCGGGGTCGATGCGCCGTGGGCCGCCGCACCCGGCAGCTTCATGCACGAGTTGATCGTCATCGCCGGCGGCAGCAATGCGGCGCCCGCGGACGGGCCCGCCTGGGTGCAGCTGTCTCTGGAGGAGGTGGTGCGACGCGCCCCCGACTTCGTCTTCACGCCTGCGCATGGCGATGGCGACGCGGCGGTGCGCGCTCTGGCCGGGGCACCCGGTTGGCGGGAGCTGGAGGCGGCGCGCCAGGGGCGCGTGGTGGCCGTGGACGGCGCGCTGTTCGACCGGCCGGGACCGCGTCTGCCCGAAGCGGCGGCGCGTCTGGCCGACGTGCTGCACCCGGAGCGGCCGTGAGCTTCGCGCTGCGGCTCGGCCTGCTGCTGGCGCTGCTGGCCGTCACGCTGGTGGTCAGTCTGACCGTGGGAGCGGCGGGTCTGCCGGCGAGGGACGTGGTGGCGGTGCTGCGCGGTGCGGGTCCGGACGTGGCACGCACCATCGTGCTGGATCTGCGCCTGCCGCGCGCGGTGCTCGCCGTGCTGGTGGGCGGAGCGCTCGGACTGGCCGGCGCCGTGTTCCAGGCGCTGCTGCGCAACCCGCTCGCCGAGCCGTACATCCTGGGCGTCTCGGGCGGCGCGGCGGTGGGCGCCGTCGCCGCACTGCTGTTCGGGGCCGCCGCCGTGCCCTCGCTGGTGCCGCTGGCCGCCCTGGCCGGCGCGCTCGTCGCGATCGTGCTGGTCTTCCGCGTGGCGTCGGGCGCGGGCGGCGTCGACACGCGCGTGCTGCTGCTCGCAGGTGTCGTCGTGGGCGCCTTCTTCAATGCGCTGATCCTGCTCATGCTCACGTTCACCGACGCCGACCGCTTCCGCGCCGCGATCTTCTGGATGATGGGCAGCTTGGCGGGCGCGCGCTGGTCGGAGATCGGCTGGCTGGCCGCCTGGCTGCTGCCGAGCACGCTCGTGCTGCTGGTGCTGGCGCGGCCGTTCAATCTGCTGGCGATCGGGGAGGACACGGCGCGGCATCTGGGGACGCGCGTGGAGCGCGTGAAGCGGCTGGCCTACTTCGTCGCCTCGCTGCTCGTCGCGGCGACGGTCGCGGTCACCGGCATCGTCGGCTTCATCGGCCTGATCGTGCCGCACGCGCTGCGGCTGGCCTGGGGCTCGGATCACCGGCTGCTGCTGCCCGCCGCCTTCCTGGCGGGTGCCGCGTTCCTGCTGGCGGCCGACACGCTGGCCCGCACGATCGCGGCGCCGTCCGAGCTGCCGGTGGGCGTCGTGACCGCGCTGATCGGCGTGCCGCTCTTCGTGGTGCTGCTGCGACGGAGGAACGCGTGAGCGGCGCGGTTCCCGTCTTCGACGTGCGTGGCCTGCGCTTCACGTATCCGCACGCGGCGCGGCCGGCGCTGCGCGACGTCTCGCTGTCGGTGAACCAGGGCGAGTTCCGTGCGCTGATCGGGCCGAACGGATCGGGCAAGTCCACGCTGACGCGGCTGCTGCTACGCACGCTGCGGCCGGACGCCGGCTCGATCCGCTTCCGCGCGCAGGACATCGCCGCGTGGCCGCGACGCCACATCGCGCAGCGGGTGGGCGTGGTGCCGCAGGGCGAGCAGCACGCGTTCCCCATGAGCGCGCGCGAGGTGGTGGAGATGGGTCGCTACCCGCATCTGGGTGCGTGGCGCGCGGCCGGTCCCGCGGACCGCGCGGCCGTGCTGGACGCCATGGACCGGTGCGACGTGCTGGAGCTGGCGGAGCGGCCCGTCACCACGCTGTCGGGCGGCGAGCGGCAGCGCGTGCTGATCGCGCGGGCGCTGGCGCAGCGGCCCAGCGAACTGATGCTGGACGAGCCGACCGCATCGCTCGACGTGCGGCACGAGATGGCGATCTTCGAACTGTTGCGTCAGCTGGCCGGCGAGGGGGTGACCGTCGTGCTGGTGACGCACAACATCAACCTCGCCTCGCGCTACGCCGACCGGCTGCTGCTGCTCGATCGCGGCGCCGTCGCGGCCGACGGCCGACCCACCGACGTGCTGCGCCCGGAGATCGTGCGCGCCGTCTACGGCTGGCCGGTGGCGGTACGGCCGCACGGCGAGAGCGGACCTGATCGGGACGCGCCGCAGGTGGTACCGCTGTCCGGCGCCGCGCCGGAGCGCATATCATGAGGGCCGCGCGCCGTCTGCTCGCGGGGGGCCTGCCGCTGTTGCTCTGCCTGGTAGCACCGCATTCCGCCAGCGCGCAGTTCCCGGCCGAACTGCGGGTGCGGGTGCACGAGGCCACGGACGGTGCGCCGGTGGAGGGAGCGGCCGTGAGCGTTGCCGGTGGCGCGGCCGTCCTGACCGACGCGTCGGGTCATGTCCTGCTGCGCGAGCTGCCCGGCGGACGGGCCGTCGTGGAAGTCACCCGCCTCGGCTACGCCGCCGCCAGCAGGCACGTCGAACTGGTCGACGGCAGACGCGAGACGCTGGTCGTGGCCCTGCGTCCGCTGCCCCTCGTGCTCGAAGCCCTGGTCGTGCACGGCGCCGCCACCCTTCCGCCCGGCGCGATCGTCCTGGAAGGTGACGAGTTGACGCAGCTGGGCGCCCGCACCGTGGGCGATGCCCTGCGCGGCATACCCGGGGTGCGCATCGTCGACCGCGGGCCGGGCTCGCGGCAGACCGTCAGGATCCGCGGCAGCGCGGCCGACCAGGTGCTCGTGCTGCTCGACGGGGCGCCCATCAACGATCCGATCACGGGTGCGGCCGACCTCGCCACCGTCCTGAGCGGCGACGTCGAGCGGGTGACCGTGGTCCCCGGCGCGCGGTCCGCCCGCTGGGGGGCGGGCGCCGAGGCGGGCGTCGTGCTGATCGAGTCGGCCGGCGCCAGCGCCGGCGCGGAGGCGGGCGCCGGTTTCGGCTCGCTGGACGCCCGCTCGGCGCGGCTGCGGGCAGGCGCTGCGGTCGGGTCGGGCGTCGTGGCTGCGCGTCTGTCGCTCGAGCAGAGCGATGGTGCATTCGCGTATCGACAGCCCGAGAGCCTGGGCGGCTCGGCCGCTACGCGCGCCAACGCGGACGCGCGCACGATCACGGGCGGCGCGGACCTGGACCTGGACACGCGAACCGGCGCCGCGCGCCTGACCGTCGGCTACGAGGACCTGGAGCGTGGCCTGCCCGGACCCGGCTACGCCCCGGCCTCCGCCGCACGCGAAGCCGTCCGACGACTGCATGCCGCGGCCGGCATGACGGGAGCCGTGCTGGAGGCGGGCGTTTCGGTGGCCGCGTCCCGGATGCGTGTGCACGACGCCGCGCCGCCCGCCGGTCCCGCCTACGACGACACCACTCGATTCGCGCGTGTGCGCGCGCACGTGAGAACCAGCCCCGAGATCGGCCGGATTCGGCTCGACGACGTGACCGCGCGGCTGGAGGGCGACGTGCAGCTCGCCCGCTCCAGCGCCTTCGATACCGATGCCACCGTCACCCGCACGCTCCTCGCCGGGATGGTCGGCGCCACGCTGCCGCTGGACCGGCGCGGTCGGTTCCGGCTGGCGCCTGCGCTGCGCCTGGACGTGTGGGACGGGGGCGCCACGCTGTCGCACGACCTGACGCTGAACGGGACCGCCGGCCCCCTGGCCGCCCACCTTGCCTGGCGCAGCGCGTTCCGTCCGCCCGACCTGGCCGACCTGCACTTCGAGCGGGGCATCGGCGTGCGACCGAACGCGGCGCTGCGGCCGGAACGTGTGCCGCTGGAACTGGAAGTCGGCGCGTCGCTGGACGCGCCCGCCGGCCTTCCGCTTCGCCTGGGCGCGACCGCGTACCGCGGCGATGTCCGCGACATGGTCGTCTGGGCGCCCGACTTCCGCTTCGTCTGGAGCCCGCGCAACCACGACGTGCGGCGCTGGGGCGCCGAGGCCTGGGCGCGCGCCGAGCCGCTGCGCGGGCTGGTGCTGGACGGGTCGTGGACCTACACGCGCGTCACCTACGACTGGCCGGGTGACGCGGACACCGTGCAGCTGGTCTACCGGCCCCCACACAGCGGCTCGCTGGGCGCGGCCTGGCAGTCACCGGCCGGCATCCAGGTGCACGCGCGCGCCTTGTACACCGGCGCCCGCTACCCCGTCCCGGCAAAGGCCAACCGGCTGGACGGCTTCTGGGACGTGGACCTGTCGCTGGCACGAGAATGGGCGCTCGGCACGGCCACGCTCCGCACCACCCTCGGCGTGCAGCGCCTCTTCGACAACCGCGACGCGTTCGTGCACGGCTATCCCGAGCCCGGCCGCGCGCTGCGGCTCGAGGCTTCGATCGGCACGGCCGGACTCTCGAATCAACTGGAGGATCGATGAACCGTAGTTCCGTCGGAACCCTGCTCCTGGTCCTGTCCGCCCTCGCCTGCGGGGACGGCGACCCCATCGCCGTCGGCGGCGGCGGCGGCGGTGCGGAGGATCACGTGGTCGTGCTGAACAGCACTGCCCTCACGCTGAGCGTGCTGCCCACCGACGGGGAGGGCGCGGCCCGCACGATCGACCTGGCGCCGAGCGGCAGCCCGGTTTCGCTTGCGGTGCGCGGCGGCACGGCACTCGTACCGCTCGGCACCTTCCCCGGTGTGGCCGTGGTCGACCTGGAGACCGGGACCTCGTCGATCATCGGGCTGCCCGCCGGCTCCGGCGCCACCGGCGTAGTCATCCTGGACGATTCGCTCGCCCTGGTCGCGAACCCCGACCTCAACACCGTATCGCCCGTTCTCTACGACCGCGGCGCCCGGCTCCCCGATATCCCCGTCGGGCTGTATCCGCAGGGGTTCGTGAGCGCCGGCGGCCGCGTCTTCGTGATCAACGGTCGGCTGCAGAACTTCGTCCCGGTCGGGCCGGGCAACGCCACGGTGCTGGACGCGAGCACGCTGGCGGTGCTGGATTCCATCCAGTTCACCGGTGTGAACCCGGGCGACGCACTGGCCAGTGGCGGCACGCTCTACGTGCTGCACCAGGGCAGCTTCGGCGCAGGCGACGGCAGCCTGAGCCGCATCTCCCTGGCGACGCTGGCGGAGGCGGGGCACGAGACCGGCTTCGGCGAGTTCCCCGGCAAGCTCGCGCTGGCCGACGACGGGTCGCTGCTGGTCGGCGCGTTCGCGTACGGCATCGCGCGCTGGTCACCCACGGCCGGGTTCGTCATTCCACCCGCCCAGGGTGTGCGGCCGGTCCCGACCGCGGCCGTGTCCGACGTGGCCGTGGGGCCGGACGGCCGCATCTTCGCGCTGGACGCCGGCGACTGCACGGCCCCCGGTACGCTGTTCTGGCTGGACGATGCGCTCGGCGTGCTGGACCAGACGGAGGTCGGCGCCTGCCCCATCGCGATCGCGTTCGGTCGGTTCTGACGGACCCGCCAGGAGCGCCTAGTAGCGGCGGGCGGCCTCGGTCAGCTCGCCGTGCAGGTCCACATAGCTGTCGTACCGCTCGCGGGTGATGGCGCCCGCTTCGACGGCAGCGCGCACGCCGCAGTCCGGCTCGTGCACGTGCGTGCACGAATTGCCGAAGCGGCAGGCCGCGCCAGGCTCGCGCATCTCGACGAACGTGGCCGACAGCTCCTCGGGCGGCAGATTCCACATGCCGAGTTCGCGCAGCCCCGGCGTGTCGGCCACGAACCCGCCGCAGGACAGCGGGATCAGACGCGCGCTCACCGTGGTGTGCCTGCCCTTGCGCACCGCATCGCTGACGTCACCCACCCGCAGTTCCAGCCCCGGCTCCACCGCGTTCAGCAGGCTGGACTTGCCCACGCCGGACGGGCCGGTCAGCACCGTGGTCGCGCCGCACAGCCGCTCGCGCAGCTCATCGATGCCCGTCCCGGTCTCGACGCTGGCGCGCAGCACCTCGTAGCCGATCGCTTCGTAGGCCGCGAAAGGGTCGTCGTCCCCCTCGCGCAGGTCCAGCTTGTTGGCCACGATCAGCGCGGGCAGGCCACTGCTCTCCGCCAGCACCAGGAACCGGTCCAGCAGGCGCAGGCGCGGCGCGGGGTGCTCGTACGCGAACACGATCGCCGCCCTCTCCACATTGGCAACGATCACGCGCGCCGTGCGGCCGTGCCCCGGCGCACGGCGAGCCAGCTCCGAGCTGCGCTCCTCGACCCGCTCGATGGACGCCGAATCGCCGTCCAGTGCAACCCGCACGCGGTCACCCGCGACCACGCGGTCACCCGTGCGCGCTTCCAGCTTCAGCCGGCCGCGCAGCGCCGCGCCGACCACGCGACCATCGTCCAGCCGGGTGGTATAAACGCCGCCGGCGGCCTCGAGCACCCGCCCCGGGTGCATCGCGACCGCCGGCGATGTGTTGTCGGACACGGACGGCTCGGAGCTCAGGCGGCGAAGCTCTCGAGCGCCGAGCCCATCGAGCCCTCCCGCAGACGCTTGAGCGCCCGGTCCCTCAGCTGGCGCACCCGCTCGCGCGTCACGCCCAGCATGTTGCCGATCTCCTCCAGCGTGTGCTCGCGGTTGCCGTCCAGCCCGTAGTAGAGCCGCAGCACCTTGGCGTCCCGCTCCGGAATCGTGGAAAGCGCCTCGGTCACACGCTCGTTCAGCATGCGCTCCTCGACCGCCTCCTCCGGCTCGGCCGCCTCGTCCACGATGAACCGCTCGACCAGCTGGCTGTCGTCCGTGTCACCGATCGGCGCGTCCAGCCGGATCTCCGACGCGTTCAGCGTCGACAGCTGCTCCACGATCTCCGGCGTCAGCTTCGCCGCCTTCGCCACCTCCTCCGTGCTCGGATCACGACCCAGCTCCTGCTTCAGTCGCTCCCGCTCACGGAAGATGCGCGCGAGATCGCTCGCACGGTTCAACGGCACACGCACCGCACGGCCATGGTTCGCCAGCGAGGCCAGGATCGCCTGCCGGATCCACCACACCGCGTACGAGATGAACTTCACGCCCTGGTCCGGATCGAACTTACGAGCCGCCGTGATCAGACCCACGTTGCCCTCCTGGATCAGATCGATCAGCGAGACGCCACGGTTCTGGTACTTCTTGGCGATGCTGATGACGAAACGCAGGTTCGCGCGCGCCAGCTTCTGCACGGCGTCCTCGTCGCCCGCCTGCGCCAGATGACCCAGCTCGATCTCCTCCTCCGGCGTGATCAGCTCGTGCCGGCTGACCTCCTTCAGATAGTGATCGATCGCGGACGCGCTCTCGCCACCCCGGCCCTTGAACACGTCCGAGGCCTCACGCCGACGGCGCCGCCGCCGCTTGCGCGTCCCCTCGTCGTTCATGTCGCTCGGCATGATCATGATATCGCTCCCGCGCCTGGCGCGTTTTCCCTAAGTCGTTGTACCACTTCTATATGCAAGGTCTCTGCCGACAAAAAACCGCCCCCTCCCGCGTTGGCGTCGGGGCGGTCTGGGTGTCGGTTCGGGCTCCTCTAACCCCGGGCCCGCCCGCGGGTTCCGCCCGCGGGAAAGTCATGACATGATGCGGAAAATTGGCGGCCGCCCCGGACGGCCGTCTCAGGAAGGCCTGCTAGTCGACGGGGGTTCCCAGGAGACCGGGCTGTGAGGGCTGGCCGGCGCCGGAGCTGGTGCCCTCCCCGGCCGTGCCCTCGCCGGTCGCGCGGCTGCGCAGCGGGTCCTGCACACCGGCCAGCAGACTGTCCAGCGGCGGAGGCGCCTCACCGCCGCCCGGCTCGGCCATCTGGGTGCGGAGGTCACGGATCGAGAAGCGGAGGGCGGCCACGTCCTGGAGCAGCAGCTCGCGGTTCACGTCGCGGCGCATCTCGGCGACGACGCGGTCGGCCAGTGCCTGCGCCTGCCGGAGCCGTGCCTCGACGTCGTAGCCGGCGGCGAGCCATGCGACGTCGGGCTCGCTCTCGAGCAGGCGGTCGGTGACGGCCTCGACGCGGTAGAGCAGGGCGCGGCTCTCGTCGTCGATGCCGCGGTCCAGCACGGCTCCGAGGTCCCGGTCGATCTGCTCGAGGCGCTGCGCGAGCGTCATGACGTCGGTGGCTGCCGCCATGGCCGCGGCGGGCGGCGGCATCTGATCGCCGTCGTCGGCGCGGCCGCAGGCGGCGGCGGAAAGCAGTGCCAGGCAGCAGATCGTGGTGCGTTTCATCGGGGCGACGTTCGGGCAATGGGCGTGCCTGCGCAACGACTCGCTTGCCGGAGCCGTTCACCTGCACCTAGCCTACGCCGATGCGAATCGAGGCGCACGGGGCGAGCGACACGGGACGGGTGCGGACCCGCAACGAGGACAGCATCCTGGTCCTGCCGGATGCGGCGCTGTTCGCGGTGGCGGACGGCATGGGCGGTCACGCGGCGGGCGACATCGCATCGGCGCTGGCGATCGCGACGCTGGAAGAAGCGGCGGGCGGAGCGCCGGCCGCAGGGCTGCCGATCGAGGCGCGCCTGCCGGCGCTGATCGAGGCGACGCACGGCGCCAACCGCGCCATCCTGGCGGAGGCGGGCCGCGACCCGGAACGGAGCGGCATGGGCACGACCATGACGGCGCTGGCGGTTTCGGTCGCCGAGGCCGCATGGGCGATCGCGCACGTCGGCGACTCGCGCGCCTACCTGCTGCGCGACGGCCGGCTGGAACAGCTGACCACCGATCACACATGGGTGCAGCGCGAGGTGGAGGAGGGGCGGCTGACACCGTCCCGTGCCCGCACGCACCCCTGGTCCAACATGCTGACGCATGCGCTCGGCGTGGCCGACGAGGAGCGGGTCGATGCGCTGACGGGCGAGCTGCGGGTCGGCGACCTGTTCCTGCTCTGCACCGACGGCCTCACCTGCATGCTGGAGGACGGCGACGTCGAGCGGCTGCTGGATTCCGGCGGCAGTCTGGCTGCCCGCGCCGACGCGCTGATCGGCGCGGCGCTGGACGCGGGCGGCATCGACAACGTGACGGTCGTCCTGGTGCGCGTCAGCGACTGAGCAGCGGCGTCCCGGCCTCCACTGCCCGCGCGACTTCACTCGCTGGCCGGACGGCCAGCGCGGCAACGGCTTCGGCCTCCACGACGCGGCGCGTGCCCCAGGTGAACAGCCGCAGCACGCGTGCGGTGCGATAGAGCTCTTCCGAGACACGCGGCAGGCCGATCAGCCCCGAGCGTCCACCCGGCCCCAGGCGCTGCACCTCCCCGCCGCGCCGCTCCACCAGCAGGTTCAGCGCGAACATGGCCGGCTTCTCCGGATAGTCGAGGAACACCGCACCGCGCGGCAGATCCAGCTCCTCCGCCAGCCGGTCCTCGACCGCGCGCTTGAGCGGCGAGTCCTGACCGATCCAGGCACCGGCCTCTACCGGCAGTTCCGCCGCCGCCATCTCGGCGGCGCGCTTGGGCAGCCGCCGCTCCCGCAGTGCGGTGACCGCCCGCCGCACCAGCGCACCCGCCTCCCCGTCCGCATCGGCTGCACGGGATTCGAGCAGGAACAGCATCGCCTCGTCGGTGCGGCCGACCAGTTCGTCCGGCGCCACCAGACCAGCCGCCAGCGCGTCGGAGACGATGCGCTTGTACAGCACCGTGGCCGAGCGCACCGCGTGGTGCCAGTACACGTTGCGGAACATCTGGTACTTGGCGAACAGCAGGCTTTCCAGCGCCGCAACGCCCTTCTCGCGCACGCCCACCTCGAACGCACCGCTGGCGGGGTCGCGCAGCAGCACCAGCGATGCGAGCAGACGATCGACGTCCACCTCCCCGTACGGCACCCCGCAGAAGCGCGCATCCCGCTTCAGGTACTCGATCTTGTCCAGGTCCAGGCTGCCGCTGACCAGCCCCTGCAGCGGGCTGGCCGAGCGGCCGCGGATCAGGTCGAGGATGCGCGGCGCCGCGTCGGCGGTGACCTCCCTGATCGCCTCGGCCACCGCCGGCTCGGTCAGGAAGCGTGAGGCGACCGCCTCGTGATCGCCCGGGATCGCGCCCTGCTCCAGCTCCTCGAGCGCGTGGGAGAACGGGTAGTGGCCGATGTCGTGGAGCAGTCCGGCCAGCGGCACCAGCTCGGCATCGCCGGCGGGCACGTCGCGCAGGCCGCCGTGCGTACGGAGCGCGGCCAGGGTTCGACGAGCCAGGTGGTAGACACCCAACGCGTGGTCGAAGCGCGTGTGCGTCGCACCCGGGTAGACCAGGTGCGCCAGGCCCAGCTGACGGATGTAGCGCAGGCGCTGGTACGGCGCCGAATCGACGATGCGCACCGCGACCGGATCCAGCTCGATGGTGTTCCAGAGCGGATCCCGAACTACGACGGCGCGCCGCCCCGTCACGCGGGTTTCCCCGGGACCGGCCGGCGCGCCGTCACTCGCGGAACGATGCGGCTCAGCCTCTGGGACCCGCAGCGCGCACCGCCTCCGACACGTTCTCCTCGAACCTGCGGAAGTTGTCGCGGAACATGCCGGCCAGCTTCGAGGCCTGGGCGTCGTAGGCCGCGGCGTCCTTCCAGGTCTTCCGGGGCCGCAGCACCTCGTCCGGCACGCCGGGCACGTGCTGCGGGATGTGCAGCCCGAACACCGGGTCCGGCTCGGTCGGCACGCCGTCCAGCTGACCGGTGAGCGCCGCGGTGACCATGGCGCGGGTGTAGGCCAGCTTCATGCGCGAGCCCTCCCCGTAGCTGCCCCCCGTCCAGCCGGTGTTGACCAGCCAGACGTGCGCGTCGTGCTCGTCGATCTTCTCGCCCAGCATCCCGGCGTACACGCTGGGCGGCAGCGGCAGGAACGGCGCGCCGAAGCAGGCGCTGAACGTGGCCTTGGGCTCCGTCACGCCGCGCTCGGTGCCCGCGACCTTGGCCGTGTAGCCGGACAGGAAATGGTACATCGCCTGCTCACGCGTCAGCTTCGCGATGGGCGGCAGCACCCCGTACGCGTCGGCGGTCAGGAAGACCACGTGGTTCGGGTGCCCGCCCTTGCCGTCGTCGACCGCGCCCTCGACGAAGTCCAGCGGGTAGGACGAACGCGTGTTCTCCGTCAGCGTGTCGTCGTCGAAGTCGACGGAGCGGTCGGCCTCGTCCACCACCACGTTCTCCAGGATGGCGCCGAAGCGGCGGCTGGCCGCCCAGATCAGCGGCTCGCCTTCTCGCGAAAGGAAGATCACCTTCGCGTAGTTGCCGCCCTCGAAGTTGAAGACGCCGTGGTCGCTCCAGCCGTGCTCGTCGTCGCCGATCAGCTTGCGGTCCGGGTCCGTCGACAGCGTGGTCTTGCCCGTCCCTGACAGGCCGAAGAACAGCGCGACGTCGCCCTTCTCGCCCATGTTCGCCGAGCAGTGCATCGGCAGCACGCGCTGCTGCGGCAGCAGGTAGTTCATCACGGAGAAGATCGACTTCTTGATTTCGCCGGCGTAGCGGGTGCCGCAGATCAGCACCTGGCGCTCGCCGAAGTTGACCATCACGGCGGTGGCGCTGCGCGTGCCGTGGCGCTTGGGATCCGCCTGGTACTCCGGCGCGTGCAGCACGGTGAAGCCGGGCTCGAAGCCGGACAGCTCCTCGGCGCTCGGCTCGCGGAACATGTTGCGCGCGAAGAGGTTCTGCCACGCATTGGGCGTGACGACGCGGACGGCCAGACGGTAGTCCTCGTCCGCACCGCACCACATGTCGCGCACGTACAGGTCGCGGCCGTCGTTCAGGTGCGCCAGCACGTCCTCGCGCAGCCGCTGGAAGTGCTGCGACGAGACCTCCACGTTGGGGCCGCCCCAGCCGATGCGCTGCTCCGACGACGGCTCGCGCACCGTGAACTTGTCGTTGGGCGAGCGGCCGGTGTGCGGCGTGGTCACCGCGGCGAACGAGCCGTCAGCGGTCAGCATGCCCTCGCCGCGCCGCACGGCGTGCTCGATCAGCTCCGCCGTGGGCAGATTCCAGTAGACTTCGCCGCCGGGCTCCAGCCCGTGCCGCGACAGGTCCTTGTCCGTCGTCGTGGTCGCCATTTCTATGCGGTTCCTCCCTTCGTTGTCGTATCGCGCTCGGATGCGGCGGCGGCCTCCCGTTTCGGCCGCCGCTGCGCATCGACGGTCGCCAGCGCTGCGAGGTTCAGGATGTCGGCCGCCTGGCTGCCGCGCTGGAGAATGTGCACCGGCCGCGCCATCCCCAACAGGATCGGGCCGATCGCCTCCGCGCCGCCCAGCCGCGCCAGAAGCTTGTACGCGGCATTGGCCGACGCCAGCCCCGGGAAGATGAGCACGTTGGCCGCTTCGCGCAGGCGGCTGAATGGATAGTTCTGCTCCAGGATCTCCGTGACCACGGCCGTGTCCGCCTGCATCTCGCCGTCCACGACCAGGCGCGGATCGCGCCCCTTGATGATCTGGACGGCGTGCCGCACCCGGTCCGTCTCAGGATTGCGCACCGAGCCGAAGTTGGAGTAGGAGATCATGGCCATGCGCGGCTCCACGCCCAGCCTGCGTACGAACTCGGCCGAGAGCAGCGCGATCTCCGCCAGCGTCTCGCTGTCGGGATCGATGTTGACCGTGGTGTCGGCGAAGAAGATCAGGTCCTGCTGCAGCACCATCATGTAGAGGCCCGCCACGTGGCGGACGTGCTCGGCCACGCCGATCGTCTCGAGAGCAGGCCGGATCGTGTCGGGATACGACGCCTCCTCCCCCGCGATCAGGCCGTCCGCATCGCCCTCCTCGACCATCATGCACGCGAAGTAGATCGCCTGGCGCATGCGATCGCGCGCCTCGTGCAGCGTCATGCCCTTGCGCTGACGGCGCGCGAAGAAGCGCCGCGCGTAGCGGTCCTGCCGCTCGTCGTCGGCCCACGGGTCCAGCACCTCGACCGCGTCCAGCTCGATGCCCAGTTCCTCGGCGCAGCGCCGGATGCGCTGCGGCCGCCCGAGCAGCACCGGCCGCGCGACGCCCTCGTCCACGATCTGGATGGACGCGCGGATCACCCGCGGGTTCTCGCCCTCCGGGAAGACGATGCGCCGCGGATCACGCCGCGCCTTGAGCATGATGTCGCGCATCACCTCGCGGCGGCGGCCCAGGCGCGCTTCGAGCCGGTGCCGGTACTTCTCGAGGTCGAGCTGAACCCGGGCCACGCCCGTCTGCATGGCCGCCTGCGCCACCGCGGGCGCCACCCACAGCAGCACGCGCGGATCGAACGGCTTGGGGATCAGGTAGTCCGCGCCGAACCTGAACGATGCCTCTCCGTACGCCGCCGCGACGGCCTCCGGCACGTCCTGACGCGCCAGCTCGGCCAGCGCGCGCGTGGCCGCCATCTTCATCTCCTCGTTGATCGCCCGCGCGCGCACGTCCAGAGCGCCGCGGAAGATGAACGGGAAGCCGAGCACGTTGTTGACCTGGTTCGGGTAGTCGGTGCGGCCCGTCGCGACCAGCGCGTCCGGCCGCACCGCCAGGATGTCCTCGGGCAGGATCTCCGGGTCGGGATTGGCCAGCGCGAAGACGATCGGCCGCTCGGCCATGCCTGCGACCATGTCCCGTTTCACCGCGCCGCCGACCGAAAGCCCCACGAAGACGTCGGCACCGTCCAGCGCGTCGGCCAGTGTGCGCCGATCGGTCCGCACCGCGAAGCGCGCCTTGTACTCGTCCAGCTCGTCCTCACGGCTGTCGGAGATGACGCCCTTGCTGTCGCACATCAGGATGTTCTCGCGGCGGACGCCCAGCGCGATGTAGTGCTCGGCGGTGGCGATCGCCGCCGCGCCCGCGCCGCTGAAGACCACACGCACATCCTCCGCCCTGCGGTCCGTCAGTTCCAGCGCGTTGACCAGGGCGGCACCGCTGATGATGGCCGTGCCGTGCTGGTCGTCGTGGAAGACGGGGATGTCCAGGCTCCGCTTCAGTGTCTCCTCGATGCGGAAGCACTCGGGCGCCTTGATGTCCTCCAGGTTGATGCCGCCCACCGTTGGCTCGAGCATCTCGCAGAAGCGGATCACCTCGTCCGGGTCGGACGAGCCCAGTTCGATGTCGAAGACGTCGATGTCGGCGAAGCGCTTGAAGAGGACGGCCTTGCCCTCCATCACGGGCTTGGCGGCGAGGGGGCCGATGTTGCCGAGGCCGAGTACGGCGGTGCCGTCCGACACGACCGCGACCAGGTTGCCACGCGCGGTGTAGCGGAAGGCGTCGTCCGGCTCCGCCTCGATGGCGCGGCAGGCTTCGGCCACGCCCGGCGTGTAGGCCAGCGACAGATCCCGCTGCGTGCCCACCGGTTTGGTCGGCACGACCGCGATCTTGCCCGGCCGACCTTCCGCGTGGTACTCCAGCGCTTCGCGTCTGCGTCGGGGCATGTCTCCGGCGTGTGGCTGTGAGGATCGAGGCGTCGCGCCGTCGGCGCCCGCCACGGGTGGCAGATCGCGGCAGGAGCGACCTGCTACCTTATTCCCGCGCCTGCCGCGGCGGCAACTCGCGTTCCGCGCCCGCCGCACGGGCGCCGGTTGAAGGGGCACGCCGGATGCGGATACGTTGGCTCCGATGAAGATCCGTGTTCCGGCGCTCGTCCTGCTGCTCGTCTGCGCCTCTCCAGCCGCGGCGCAGAACGTCGCGCAGGAGGGGGACGCCGAGGTGTGCGAGAACGGTCGCATCACCCACATCTTCATCGACAACCACTCCATCTTCGACACGTCGGACCCCGAGCTGGACGCCCGACTGGAGTGGGCGTACGACCTCGCCAATGGCCTGCACCGCAGGACGCAGCCGGAGGTGATCCGCCGCGAACTGGTCTTCCACGAGGGCGACTGCTTCGAGCCGCGCCTGCTGGAGGAGTCGGAGCGGCTGCTGCGCGCGCTCGGCTTCCTGTCCGACGTGGATGTGTTCGCCGTTCCGCAGGACGGCGGCGACCACCACGTGATCGTCGACACGCAGGACGAGTGGAGCACCAAGGTCGAGGTGCAGGTGGACGTGTCGGGCGGGATCGGCTTCGACGGCGCGCGCGTCCAGGAGGCCAATCTGCTCGGCACCGGCCGCACGCTGGAGCTGTTCTACCTGGACCGTCGCCTGGCGCGGGAGTACGGCGCCGCGTACGCCACACCACAGCTGTTCGGCACGCGCTGGGACTTCGCCGCCCGCATCGGCGACACCCGTGCCGGCACCTTCTTCGAGCAGTCGCTCAGCTTCCCCTTCGTGGGGGAGGTCGGCCGCTGGGCGCTGCGGCAGTCGTTCCGCCGCAACGACCGGTACTTCGACCTGGTCGCGGCGGGCGAGCCGCCCGCCAGCTCGCTGAACATCGGGCCGGAGATCCACCTGCTGCTGCCGATGCGCGAGAAGGGCATGGACATCGGCGTGGTGCGCCGCTTCGGCCGGCCGGGCGGCCTCAGCCTGATCGGCGGCGGGCTCTCCTTCCAGGAGGTGACCTACCCCGGCGGCCGCGCCGCTTCCCTGCTGGTGGCGGGCAGCTCGTTCGAGGACTCTACCACCGCGCTCCAGCCCTACCTGGATCCGGTCTGGACCACGCTGGAGGAGGTCCAGAACATCCGCGCGTTCGTGGTGCTGGGGCACCGCAGCATCGGCTGGTCGGAGCAGGGCGGTCTGGACGCGTTCGCCGCCGACCAGGACGTTCGCGTCGGCTCCGAGGTCGGCCTCGCCCTCGGCCGCTCGCTGGCCGGCCTGGAGGAGGCCGATGACCTCTTCACCACGCTGACCCTGTTCACCGGGTTCCTGCCGCACGAGCGGCTGGTGCTGTCCGCGGAATCGCGCATGGACGCGCGCCGCGACTTCGACGCGCCCGTCGACGAGGACGAGTGGCGCGACGTCATTGCCGATGGCCGGCTGCTCGCCTACTGGCGCCCGCCCGGGCTGGAGCGCCACACGCTGGTCGGCCGGCTCACGGCAGCCGCGGGCTGGGCCAACGTGGTACCCTTCCAGCTGACGCTGGGCGGTCGCAACGCGCTGCGCGGCTATGACGACTGGCGCTTCCCCGGCGGACGGCGCGTCGTGCTGACGCTGGAGGACCGCGTCTTCGTGGGCTGGCCGTTCCCCGACTTCTGGGACATCGGCCTGACCGGCCACGTGGACGTGGGCCGCGTCTGGCCGGGCGAGCTGGCGTACCCCTACGGCATCGACAGCGGCTGGCGCGCCTCCGGCGGCGTGGGACTGCGGGGCAACTTCCCGGCGGGCGGCCGGACGACCTATCGGCTGGACATCGCGACGCCGCTGGACGCATTCGACCTCGGCGCCACGCGCATCATCATCTCCGTCGGGGAGCCCATCGGACTCGGCCGCTTCGATCGCCGGGAGATCGACCGTTCCCGGCTTTCCGGCGTGTCCAGCGACGTCTTCAACTTCCCGCGCTGACATGACGCTGCTGCGGCGACCGTCCGGGGCAGCGGAGCGGCTGGACGAGCCGGTCCACGATCGGCGAGTGCTGGAGCAGAGCCTGGAGCAGGTCGCTGCGGTGAACCGCTGGCTGGGCGGCGAACGCGCGCTGCTGAAGCACCTGCCCTCTCTGCTGCCGGACCCGCACCGTAGCTACACGCTCCTCGATGTCGGCACGGGCTCGGCGGACCTGCCGCGCCGGCTGGTCGACCGGACGCGCCGCAGCGGGCAGCGCCGGCTGCGCATCTGCGCCACCGACCTGCACCCGCAGATGGTCGAGATCGCGCACGATCGCTGCACCGCCTACCCGGAGATCGACGTCCGTGCCGCGGACGCGCGTGATCTGCCGTTCGACGATCGCAGCCACGACGTGGTGCTGCTCTCGATGACGCTGCACCACCTCTCCGACGAGGACGCCGTGCGGGCGCTGGCCGAGGCACGGCGCGTCGCGCGTTCGGGCGTGCTCGTCAACGAACTGGAGCGCGCCGTGCCCGCCTACCTCGGCGCGCTGCTGCTGGCGGCCACCGTCTGGAGCCGGAACCGGCTCACCCGCCACGACGGCCCGCTCTCCGTCCGGCGCGGCTACACGCCGGACGAGCTGGCCAGGCTGGGCGCGCTGGCCGGCTTCACCCATCCCGTCGTCGAGCGCGTTGCGCCGTACCGCGTGGTCATGGTCGGCCATGTCGCACGGGTGGGCAGGCCGTGAGGGCGGACGTGGTCATCGCCGGCGCCGGGCCGGCCGGGTCGGCCACGGCACTGCTGCTCGCGCGCCGGGGGCTGCGTGTGCTGCTGGTGGACCGCGCCGAATTCCCGCGCGACAAGCCGTGCGGCGACTGCGTCAGCCCCGGCGCGAACCGGCTGCTGCGCGGGTGGGGCCTGTGGGACGCCGTGCTCGCCCGTTCACCCGCGCTGATCGACGGCTGGGCCATCCGCTGCGGCGGCCACGGCTTCGCGTCCCGCTTTCCCGCCACGGACGGCGCGCGGCCACGGTCGGTCGCGCTGCCGCGCCGCGAACTGGACGACGTGCTGCGCTCCGCCGCGCTGGACGCCGGCGCCGTGCCCGTGCTCGCCGACGTGCTGGACGTGCTGTACGACGGCCGGCGAGTCACCGGCCTGCTCTGCCGCACATCGGCGGGAACGACCACCCTGCGCGCGCGACTGGTCATCGGAGCCGATGGTCTGCGCTCGCGCGTCGCGCGCCGGGTCGGCGCGGCCGGCCCCGCGGGCCCGCTGCGCAAGCTGTCGCTGACCGCTCACGTGCGCGGCGTGCGCCCGGCCCTCGTACGGGGGGAGATGCACGTCGCGCCCGGCCTCTGCATCGGAATCGCGCCGGTCGGTGGCGGAGCGGACCCCGTCCACAACCTGACCGTCGTGGGGGACGCCCGGCGCTTCGGCCGCGACGTGGCCGCCGATCCCGCCCGCTTCGTGGACCGGGCGCTGCGCGACGTGGATCACGGCGCCGCGGACTCGCCTGCCGCGCGCCTGCGCGACGCGCGGCCGGCCGTGCCCGCGCCGGCGCGCGGGCCCCGGCACCCCCGCTTCGGCGCGCTGCTCGCCTCCGGTCCGTTCGACCGGCCGACGCGCGCCGTCACGGGCCCCGGCTGGGCACTCGTCGGGGACGCCGCCGGCTACTATGATCCCTTTACCGGTCAGGGTGTGCACGCGGCGCTCGCCGGTGCGGAACTGCTCGCGGCCTGCGCAGCGGACGCGCTCGAGCGCGCGGACGCGCAACCGCTGCACGGTTACGCCAGGACGGCTCGACGCCGGACCCGCAGTGCCCGGCGCCTGCAGTGGCTGGTGGAAAGCTTCGTCGCCCGGCCCGCGCTGCTGGCCGGCGTGAGCGAGCGGCTCGATCGCGCGCCGGCGTTTCTGCAGGGCCTCCTGGCCGCCACCGGCGACCTGGCTGCGCCGGCCTCCATCCTGCGGCCCGAGCGACTCGCGCAGCTCGTGCTGCCACCCCGACGAGGAGACGCCGATGGTCACGATCGATGAACACTTCGCCAGCGTGCCGCCCGACGCGTGCTTCCGGGTCGCTGCCGACGTGGAGCAGTGGCCGCGTATCCTGCCGCACTACCGCTGGGTGCGGTTCCAGCGCAAGGAGTCGTTCGGCACCGGCCGGGTCGAGATGGCGGCGTGGCGACCGTTCCTGGGCCCGCTCCGCTATCCGACCTGGTGGGTCTCCGAGATGCGCGTGGACGAGGCTGCGCCAGCCGTGCACTACCATCACGTGGACGGCGTGACGAGCGGGATGGACGTGGTCTGGGAGTTCCACGAGCGGCCGGGCGGCACGCTGGTCCGTATCGTACACGAGTGGGACGGGCCGGAATGGCCGCTCATCTCGGGCATCGCCGCGAACCTCGTCATCGGTCCCCATTTCGTGAAGGCGATCGCGGCGCGCACGCTGGCCGGCGTGACGGCCGAGGCCGAACGGGGTGCGGCATGATCGCGCCGGGTACGGCGCCGCGCGTGGTCGTGACCGGCATCGGCCCGATCACGGCGGTCGGCATCGGCGCCGACGCGTTCTTCGACGGGCTGCGCCGCGAGCGATCGCCGATCCGCGGCATCACCCGCTTCGACGCCACGCCGTGGCGCTCCCGCATCGCCGCCGAGATCGACGATTTCGAGCCCGAGCGGTTCATGGACGCCCGCACGGCCAAGCGCCTCGACCGGTTCGGCCAGTTCTCGGTGGCCGCGGCGCGCCTGGCGCTGGAGGACGCCGGCGTCGAGGAAGGCAGCTTCGACGGCGATCGTGTGGCCGTGCAGATGGGCAGCGCGCTCGGCGGCGTCGCGTATGCCGAACAGCAGGTGCTGAACCTGATGCGTGATGGCATCCGCGGCGTGGACCCCCGCGTGGCGCTGACCACGTTCGGCGGCGCCGCCAGCTGCATCATCGCCATCGAGTGCGGATTCGCGGGTCCCAACTCGACCAACGCGATGTCGTGCGCGTCCGGCACGCTCGCGATCGGGGAGGCGTGGCGGCTGATCCGGGACGGCCACGCAGACGCCGCCATCGCCGGGGCCGCCGAGGCGCCGCTCTCGCAGCTGTCCTTCGGCGCGTTCGCGCTGATCCGCGCCATGAGCACGCGGAACGATGACCCCGAGCGCGCCTGCCGACCCTTCGACCGCGACCGCGACGGCTTCGTCATGGGGGAGGGCGCCAGCGCGCTGGTGCTGGAACGGCTGGACCACGCACGGGCGCGCGGCGCCCGCATCTACGGCGAGATCCTCGGCTTCGGCACGACCAACGACGCACACCACATGACGGCGCCCAGGCCCGACGGCAGGCAGGCAGCGCGCGCCATGAGCCTGGCGCTGGACGCGGCCGGGCTGGAGCCCGACGCCGTGGAGTACATCTCGGCCCACGGCTCATCGACACCGCTGAACGATCCGACCGAGTCGGCCGCGGTCCGGACGGTGTTCGGCGAGAGGGCCGCGTCGATCCCCATGAGCAGCACCAAGCCGTACCATGCACACGCGCTGGGTGCGTCCGGTGCCATCGAGGCGGCGGCGTGCATGCTGGCGATGGAGCGCGGCTGGATCCCGCCCACGCTGAACCTCGAGCATGCCGCGCCCGAGTGCGACCTGGACTACGTGCCGAACCGCGGACGCGAGGTGCGGCCGCGCGTGTGCGTCTCCAACTCGTTCGGATTCGGCGGCATCAACGGTTCCCTGGTGATGGGGTGCGCGCCGACGGATGCCTGAATTCCTGCCGGCCTGGGTGCTGTCGCCTCAGGTCGCCGTGGTCGCCCAGATCCTGGCGATCGCGGTGGCGGCCGGGCTGTCCCTGTACGCCACCGTCGCAACGCTCGGCCTGACCTCGCTGCTCGGACTGACGCCACCCCTGCCGCCCGGCGCGTCGGGTCTCGAGAACTCCATCGTCATCCTGACCGCGCTGCTGCTGCTGGTGCTGGACGCGCTGGCCGACCGGGAACGGCTCTTCGTCGCGACCTGGAACGCGGTGCACGCCCTGATCAAGGCCGTAGCCGCCGCGCTGCTCTGCTTCAGCGCCCTGTCGGGACCACCCTTGAGCACCCAGGGCACCATCGCCGCCGCCGCGGCTCTGGTCGCGCTGCTCACGCACGCGTTCCGCTACGGGCTGCGCGTCGCCGCTCGCCTGCCCGCCCCGCCCACCGGCGGCATCCTGCCGACTCTGCTCGAGACGGGCCTCGCCGCCGGCCTCGTCGTCTTCGCCCTGCGGCTGCCGGAATGGGCGATCTTCCTCGCCCTCGGGCTGCTGCTCGCGCTGCTGCTGCTGGGGTGGACACCCTGGCGTGCCTTCGCGCTGGGCGTGGCCGCGCAGACCGGCCGCGTCCGCGCGTTCCTCGGCGAGACCGGCTGGCGCGAGGCGCGCCGACTGCCTCGCGCCGTGGGACGCGTGCTGCCCGGCGCCGCGCATGGAGCCGCGGCACCGCGCGCCGCCCCCGCCGCGGCGCTGGACGTACCCGGGGTGCGACGCTTCCGCCGCGGCTGGCTCGTGGTCGCCGAAGGCGTGCGCCTGTTCGTCCACCGCGGCTGGCGCGGTACGCGCGCCACGCCCCTGCCCCACGACCTGGAGCTGGTCGGCCGCGCCGCCTGGGGCGACGTCGTGCGGCTGGGCTCGGACCCCGAGGTGCGGCTCCTGCTGCTGCGTCACGGCCCCGGCGCCGAGCGGCTCGACCGGACGCTGCGCGCCGTCGCGCCGCACTGAACTTCCGGTCCGGCTGCCGGTCTGGCGGAACCCCTTCACCCCCGCCCGGGTACCCGTGCAGGACGTGATTTCCCATCCGCCGGGCCGCTTCGAGCGGCAGACTGCCGGATCGACAGGATCGCGGCGCAGTCGTTACGCCGGGTTTACAGGCCGGGAAAGCGCGTTTAGATTGGTTCGTTCTGGAGAGTGGCTGCGTGGCTGTGAATTCGGCGGGGGAAATGGTGCGACGCGGGAAGGAAGCCCGGAGACCCACTCACTGTTGACGGCGAGCGCGTGTGCAACGGCACACGGCTCGCCTTTTTCGTATTCTCTCACCCTTCGAGACGAGGAAGCAGAGCTACATGTTCATGAACTCTCGCGCTCTGGACTCCTTCGACCAGTACCTGTTCGACGTAGAGAAGTACCCGCTCATCGAGGATCCTGCGGAGGAGCGCGAACTGGCGCGCCGGGCCCGCACGGGTGACAAGGAAGCCGCGGAGCGGCTGGTCACGGCGAATCTTCGTTTCGTGATCTCGTACGTGAAGAAGTACCAGGGCCGCGGTCTGGGCCTGGCCGAGCTGGTGTGCATCGGCAACGAGGGCCTGCTCAAGGCCGTCAAGAAGTTCGATCCGGACAAGGGTGTGAAGTTCATCTCGTACGCCGTGTGGTGGATTCGCCAGACGGTGCTGCAGGCGCTGGCGGAGCAGACGCGCTCGGTGCGCATCCCGCTCAACCAGAACTCGAATCTGGTCAAGCTGTCGCGCACGGATACCGCGCTGACGCAGCAGCTGGGTCGCTCGCCGACCGACCAGGAGATCGCCGACGAGATGGGTGAGCCGCTCGAGACGATCCGTGCGCTCCGGCGCGTGGCCGCCTCCGAGCTGTCGCTGGACGCGCCGATAGACCGGGGCGACCGGGACAGTGCCTCCTTCGGCGAGCGCTTCGCGGGCGCCGAGAGCGACGACATCGAGGATTCGGTGGAGTGGCAGGCACGGCGCGAGTTCCTGGACCGCATGTTCGAGCGGTACCTCACCGAGCGTGAGCGCAAGATCCTGTACCTGTATTACGGTCTGGATGACGGCGAGGAGCGCACGCTGGAGGAGATCGGCTCGCTGCTCGGCGTGACGCGTGAGCGGATCCGTCAGATCCGCAACCGGGCGTTCGAGAAGCTGCGTGAGAGCCCGGACGGCGAGGCGCTGTCCGCATTCTGGGCCTGAACTCACAGGTGCCAGCGCGGGTCCCGGGGCGTCGGGGCCTCTCCTTCGGGAGAGGTCCCGGCGCCTCTTCGCTTTGGCTGCCGGCGCCGCTGACGGGGCTACCCGGCCTCGCGCTGCTGGCGCTGGTGGGCGTGCTGCTGGCCATCCTGCCCGCCGGCGGGTCCGCGCAGCAGGGCTGGAACCAGGCGCGGGTGCTGGAGCTGATCGAGCGCGCGCGGGAGCGGCGCGCCGCGCCGTACGCGGACAGCGCGCTGGTGAACTACCGCGCCGATGCGAACGGCCGCATCTACTTCTACCTGGACCGTGAGGACACGGACGAGCGCACGCTGGTCAAGGTGGACCAGGTCGCGCTCGAGGTGTTCTGGGCGTATCCCGGCCTCACCCGTCAGCGCATCGTCGGGCTGCGGGACGAGAGCCTGCTGCCGAACCGCATGCGCTACCATCTGGACCACCTCACGGTGGTGCAGAACGAGTTCGGCGACGACATCACGCTGGGCGATGGCGACGAGGTGCGTGCGGTGCGGCACCCGGTCGCGGCGGTCGGTGAGGGAGTCTACGACTACCGCCTGGCGGACTCGCTCACGCTGAGGCTGTCGGGCCTGCCGGAGCCGCTGCGCGTCTACGAGGTGCAGGTGCGTCCGCGCGATGCCGGCCGTCCGGGCTTCGTGGGCTCGGTCTTCCTGGACCGCGCCACCGCGGACATCGTGCGCATGGACTTCACGTTCACGCCCGCGTCCTACGTGGACCAGCGGCTGGACTACATCCGCATCTCGCTGGAGAACGGACTGTGGCAGGGCGGCTTCTGGCTGCCGTACGAGCAGCGGGCGGAGCTGCGCCGGCAACTGCCGATGCTGGACTTCCCGGCCGGTGGCGTGATCCGCCTGCACATGCGCGTGGGCGGCTACGAGTTCAACGAGCCGCTGCCACCGACGTTCTTCCGCGGGCCGCGCGTGGTGGCCGTGCCGGAATCCGAGCGCCGCGCCTACCCGTTCGAGGAGGGGCTCCTCGCCGAGCTGGACGAGGAGGGCCTGACCGAGGACGCCGACCTGGACCGGCTGGCCGAGCAGGCCGCGGCGCTGGCACGCCAGCAGTACCTGAGCGGGCTGCCGCGACTGCGGCTGGACATCCGCGGCGCGTCGTCGGTCCTGCGCTACAATCGCACGGAGGGTCTGTATCTCGGCGGGGGCCTGAGCTACGCGCTGGGCGCCGGCGCCGAGGCTCGCGCCGGCTTCGGCTGGGCGTTCGGGCCCGACGTGCCACAGGCGCGGGGAGCCCTTTCACTGCCCGTGGGCTCCGGCCGGGTGCGGTTGAGCGGCCGCTACAACGCGCCGCGCGACCTGGACCCCACGAGCATCGCCGGCGCGATCAACACACTGTCCTCGCTGTCGGCAGCGGCCGGCGCGGGCTTCGGCCACGATTTCCTGGACCTGTACTTCGAGCGAGGCGGCGGCCTGCTGGTGGAGGCGCCGCTGCCGCTCCAGCGCTGGACCGCCCGGCTGGAGTTCGACGTCGCGGACCAGATCAGCGCGGGGACCCTGGCGGACGAGTACGAGCCCGAGCCCGGCGACGAGCTGAAGCGGCCGCTGCCCGTGGTGGACGAGGGTCTGCTGACGCAGCTGGCGCTCGGCGCCCGCATGGAGGCGGACGGTTACGACGGGGTGGCGCTGGATGCCCACGGCCGCCTGGGCTGGCTGGACGGGGAGGAGCACATACGGCTGGACGCCGGTGCCGCCTACCGGTTCGGCCTGCCGTCGCGCCCCCGCGGCGCGGTACGGCTGCGTGCGGGCTGGCTGAGCGATGACGGCGTGCTGGACCAGTGGCACTTCTGGATCGGCGGCCGCGGCACCGTGCCGGGCTTTCCGTACCGCGCCTTCACGGGCACGAGCTGGTCCATGCTGGACGCGGAGTTCGAGTGGCCGCTCGCCGAGCGCTGGCTGACCGCGCGCGCCCTCGGCAGCGCGGCGGCGTGGACGGGCCCAGCGGACGACGAGCGGCCGATCGGTGCACCCGCTTCCTTCGACGCCGAAGGCGTGCGCGGCTCCGTTGGGCTCGGCCTCGGCGTGGTGCACGACATCCTGCGCCTGGACCTGCACCGCGGCATCGGTCCGGGCGGCGACTGGGAGCTGCTGCTCTCGGTGGCGCCGCGCCTGCACGACATCCTCTAGCATCGCCGGCGCGGCGCGGCGGCTCGGCGCGCCCGCGCCGCCGCGGGACCGCGCCCAGCCGCCGCTGCCCGCTCAGGCGCCTGCCGCCGCCTTCGCGCGGCCCTTTCGCACAGGGCTCGCATCCTCGGCCGGTGCGTCGCCGTCTTCCACGTCCGGCTCCGCCTCCGCCACGACCAGCGGGCCATTGGCGCGGCCGGAGCTGGAGCCGAGCATGACCAGCTCGCGCACGAGCACCTCGGCGGTCGGGATGGTGTGCCCGTCACGCTCGTAGGAGTCGTACTCGATGCGGCCCTCGACGTAGAGGCGATCACCCTTCCTCACATAGTCCTCGACCACCTCGGCGATGCGGTCCCAGGCGGTCAGGCGGTGCCAGTCCGTGCGCTCCTCGACCGCGCCGTTCTTCGGGATGCGCCGGCTGGTGGCCAGCGAGAAGTGCGCGACCTTCACCCCGGTCTGCGTGACCTGGATGTCGGGATCGCGGCCGACATTGCCGACGAGGATGACCTTGTTGATCGAGCGGCTCATGAGCTGCCTCCGGTGTTGGGGTTCACGCGGAGGATGCCCGGCCCTGCGGGGCGTCGGAATAGCAGTTCGGGCGCGTGCGCATCGACCCAGGAACGGGGGTCGAGCGTGCCGCGCCTCAGGTCAGCGCGGCGAACACGATGGCCACGACCACGCCGCCCAGCACGACCACGGGCCAGAGCATGCCGCCGACCAGGCCGATGAACGCGGCGGGGAACCAGCCGAGCAGCACGCCGAGCCAGCCGTACTCGATGATGGCAAAGGCCCAGACCAGCAGGAACAGCGGCAATCCGATGATCTGGATGCCGACGCCGTACGCGCCGCGGCGCGGGTTCTCCCCCGGGCCGTAGTCCTGCGGATGCGTCATTTGCACTCGAAGCAAGGACCCGAAGGGGTACGGGTCGCTCGATTCCGTTTTTCTCGCAGCGGGGCCGTCATCATCGCGTCCCAGGGTCGGCCGGTTTCGGGTCCAGTCGGTCGTATTCTAACCCGGTTGCCGCGATTTCGCCCGCATCGACCCTGGAGGTCGCCATAGGTGAGCACCCCGTCCTGGGTTGGGCTTGACGCACCACAGATGGAATCGCCTTGAGCGGCGTCGGTACCCAGTACCGCCCGCTCCGCCATCCTTCCGCAGCATCTTGCTGGAAGGGCTCTGCACGGAGGTTGTCAAGTCAGCAGTCGAGCATATCGCCAAGTCCTGAGGCGCCTGCATCCAGACGCGGTCGGGACGACGAGTCACCTGCTCATGGCCAAGCGTTCCTCAAAGGCGCGGCTGGGGGCGGGGTTACCTGTTGCGCCGCTGACCGTTGGGCTGGAGCCAATGCTCTCGAACAAGTCCATTGGGAAGAAATTACGCCCCCACGATCGCGAGACCATGGGGGCGTAAGAATAGGCAGATGCGGGTCAAACCTATTGCCGTAGGTTACCGCTCCCGCGGCCGCGCCACATCTCCCGCAGCGCCGACACAACCAAGGTCACAGGGACCAGCACCAGCAACGTGATTACCAAAACATAGCCGGTCGGCAGTGCTTCACCCTGCCCCATGAGAAGGAGGACGCCCCACAGGCCTAGCGCGGCTGTGCCGACGGCGGCTCGGCTCCCGGCGCTGCTCCACTCGGCTTTCTCGAGGAGGAGGATCACCGCGAACATCGGGACAGCCACGGTGATGCCCAAACCAATCGCTGTAATCAGTTCGCTTCCTTGACGCACCCGCACCATCACCAGCGCACATGCGATGAGAACCACCAAGCCGATAGATTTTCTCATCCTTTCACGGGTTGAGGGAGGTCAGCTCGGCCGGCCGCCGGCCGGCGAGCACTGCCTTCTCTAATATCACCCAATCAATCGACCAATGGAAGCTGCAGCGCCGCAAACTGCGGCAGCCTCCAAGCGCGCGCCCTTGTCGGCCAAGAGTGCACAACTTCCTGCTCCGAGGGCATCTAGAGCGGCGACACGTGCGATCAGCACCCAAGGTACCGCGACCACGCCCTGCGGCATCTCGTGTCCGCTGCACCCACCGGTGATGTTCAAGCAGGTGTCCTCCCACGTTTCCAGACTGATAGTCCAGTACGACGTCGAGCTGTCTGCTACGATTACCGCAGACTCAAGCCGCCCATATTCTAGGCTGCTTAGGTTCGGGGCCGCCCTGGTGAGAAGGCCTGCTAGTCGAACATGTGCGACCGACTCGTTCGCCGCGGAATCCAACAAGATGCCCACGGAGTCCTCATAGATGTCGTACGCAGAAGAGACCGGCTGGGCGGGACTGCTAAGCATTGGAGCGCCCGAGTTAGTAACCATGCCGGCGTCTGAAGCAAATTGGATATTCACTACAGAGGCCCGAATGTTCTCCCATTCCGTCCATGTGAGGGTGACGAGGTCATGCTCAATTGCATACTCATTCACGAGGTTGAACGCGATTTTGTTTGCGCTGTCGCGGGTAATTGGGCCGCCCAAGCGCGTGGTGGTGCGGATCAACTTGCCGGTGCGCATAACCATCTGGTTGTGAAAATAGCCCTCGTTAGCGTTTGGCGGCGGCGGGGTGTGATCGAAGAATGGGCCCGCGATAGTTGCCCCTGGATTAGTTCCCTCACCGCAGGCGATTACGCTAACAAACGAAAGGGCGACAACGAGTTTTTTAATACTGCTCCTCAGCAAGGTAGGCGCTGCTTGGATGGCAGGAATTATGGCGGTGTTCCTGTTATAAGGCAATCGGGCAAAATGCCCTGCGGTACTGTAGGAACCCTATGAGGCGAGTAATGTAGCCGAACCTGTAACGGCACCGACCCGGCCCGTCTCAGCCGCAACTAAAGAAGTCCCGGCACGGCGCGGCTGTGCGCGCGGCCTGGATGAGTTCGTGATGTCGAATGAGATCATACCGAGCCAAGCGATCGCCACCGGCTGTCCAGACAAACATCCACTCTGGAGGTCGAACGCAGGATCTAGGTGCCGAACTGGAAGCGCTGAGGAAGCGCAGTTGCCGACCCGGCGGGAGGCTTCGCCGCGTGAGCAATCGAAGTGCCGAGTTCCCATCCGGCAGCAAAGAGTCAGAATCGCACAACCACGCGGAGAACTGGCCATGAAACTATTTGCACTCGAACCAGTTCTCGCCGACGCCCGTGGCCACTTCCAGGGGCACGTTCAGCGCCACGGCGCCTTCCATCAGTCGGCGGATCCGTTCGCGCGAGGCCTCGGCGTCGTCGCGGGGCACCTCGAAGACCAGCTCGTCGTGGACCTGGAGCAGCATGCGCGCGCCGCCATGGGACTCGCCGAAGTCGGCGTGGATGTCGATCATCGCCTTCTTGATGATGTCGGCGGCCGAGCCCTGTACGGGCGCGTTCGTCGCGGCGCGCTCGCCGAACTGGCGCATGTTGTAGTTCCGCGAGCGGATCTCGGGGATGTAGCGGCGCCGGCCGGTGATGGTCTCGACGTAGCCGTGCTCGCGCGCGGCGGCGATCTGCGTGTCCAGGTACTGGCGCACGCGCGGCAGCCGTTCGAAGTACTGCTCGATGAAGCGCTTGGCCTCCGCGTAGTCGGTGCCGAGCTGCTGGCTGAGCGCGTGCGGGCCGATGCCGTAGATAGTGGCGAAGTTGATGGTCTTCGCGGCGGCGCGCATGTCCGCGGTCACGTCCTCCACCGGCACCTCGAACACGATGGCCGCTGTCTGCCGGTGGATGTCCTCTCCGCGGCTGAACGCGTCGACGAAGACCTCGTCGCCCGACAGGTGCGCCAGTACGCGCAGCTCGATCTGCGAGTAGTCGGCGGACAGGAACAGGAAGCCGTCGGCCGGGATGAAGCCCTTGCGGATCTCGGCGCCGACGTCCGTGCGGATCGGGATGTTCTGCAGGTTCGGATCGCTGCTGGACAGCCGACCGGTGGCCGCGACCGCCTGCTCGAATCGGGTATGGATCCGCCCGGTCTCCGGGTTCACGTGCGCGGGCAGTGCGTCCACGTACGTGCCCTTCAGCTTGTCCAGCTGCCGGTACTCCATGAGCAGCACGGGCAGGCGGTGCCCCTGCGCGGCCAGCGTCTCCAGCACGCTGGCGTCGGTGGACGGCCCGGTCTTGGTCTTCTTGATGACGGGCAGCTCGAGCCGGTCGAACAGCACTTCCCGCAGCTGCGGCGTCGAATTGATGTTGAACTCGCCGCCGGCCTCCTTGTAGATCTCGTCGCGCAGCGTCTCCAGGTCGCGCGCCAGCCGCTGCGCGGTCTGCCGGAAGAAATCGACGTCGATGCGGATGCCGGCGCGCTCCATGTCGGCCAGCACCTCGAGCAGCGGCATCTCGACGGACTGGAACAGCTCGGCCAGCGCGTACTGCTCCAGCTCCTTCTCCAGCGGCTCGCGCAGGCGCAGGGCCAGGTCGGCGCGCTCGGCGCCCAGGTCCGCCACGCGCTCCAGCGGCGCCTCGTTCATCGGCACGCGCTGCCGCCCCTTGCCGCACACCTCCTCCTCGGGCGTGGCGCGATGCTTCAGGTAGTGCAACACCAGCCCGTCCAGCCCATGGTCACGCCGACCCGGATCGATCAGGTAGGACGCCAGCATGGTGTCGAAGCCGGCGCCGGCGAGGGTGGCACCGTGCCGGCGCAGCACCAGCCGGTCGAACTTCACGTCGTGCGCCGTCTTGCGGACGGCGGGATCCGCCAGCAGCTCCCGCAGCGGACGCATTCGCTCGTCCGTGAGCGGCGGCAGGTTCTCGCCGCTGCCGTCGTCCAGCGCCAGCTCGCCCGGCCGGTGGTGGCCGAACGGCAGGTAGGTCGCGCGTATCGGTTCGGTGGCGATGGCGATGCCGACCAGCCGCGCCGAGACTGCGTGGTCGGAATCCGTCACCACGTCGATGCCGATGGCACCGGCCGCGCGCGCCCGTTCGACCAGCCTGGCGACGGCGGCGCCGTCCCGCGCGATGTCGTAGTCCCGCTCGGCGGGCGGCGCCTCGGGCGCGGGTGCCAGATCCTGCGCCAGCGTGTTGAACTCCAGGTCGAGCAGCACCTCGCGCAGCCGTTCGCGATCGGGGTCGCAGACCTCGAGCGCCTTGAGATCCAGCTCCACGGGCAGGTCGGTCTGGATGGTGACCAGCCGCTTGGACAGACGCACGGCGTCCCCGTTCTCGAGCAGCGCTTCCCGCGCACGCTTGCCGCTCACCTCCCCGGCGTGCTCCAGGATCGATTCCACCGCACCGTACTGCTCGATCAGCTTGAGCGCCGTCTTCGGCCCGATGCCGGGGGCGCCGGGGATGTTGTCCGAGCTGTCGCCGATCAGGGCCAGGTAGTCGGTCACGCGCTCGGGCGGCACGCCCAGCCGCTCGGACGCGTTGCGCAGATCGACCCACTCCTCGTCCACGCCCACCGGTCCGCCCCGGCCGGGGTTGAGCAGGCAGACGTGATCGCCGATCAGCTGGTAGAAGTCCTTGTCGCCGGAGACGATCACCGTCTCCAGCCCCTGCTCCACGGCGCGATGGGCCAGCGTGCCAATTACGTCGTCGGCCTCGAAGTCCTCCAGTTCCAGCACGGGCACGCGGAACGCCTCGAGCAGTTCGCGGATGCGCGGCATGGACGCGGCCAGTTCGTCCGGCATCTTCTCGCGCGTGGCCTTGTAGTCGGGGAACAGCTCGGTGCGCTGGCTGCTGCCCGCGTCCATGACCACGCCCAGGTAGTCGGGCGCGAAGTCCTCCTGGATCTTGAGCAGGAAGCGGGTGAAGCCGAACGCCGCCGACGTGTTCTCCCCGCGCGACGTGGTGAGCGGGCGGCTGATCATCGCGAAGAAGGCGCGATAGATCAGCGCGTAGCCATCGATCAGGAACAGGCGGGGCCTGCTTTTCTGCGGTACGTCGACCATGCCACTCCGGGTTGGCGCTCCGGCTCACGAGAGGGCATGAGAGTACCCCGGAGCGCCGCCCGCGAGCAACGCATCGTGCGGGATCGTCGCGGAAACGACGACGGGCGCCCCGCAGTCACCGGCGGAGCGCCCGTCCATCGATCGGATTCGCCGATCCCGCTATCGCTTCGTCACGTTCGCGGCCTGCAGCCCCTTGTCGGTCTGACGGAGCTCGAATTCGACGGTCTCGCCTTCCGCGAGCGTCTTGAATCCATCCATGGTGATGGCCGAGAAGTGGACGAAAACGTCCTCTCCGCCGTCGGGCTGTTCGATGAAGCCGTAACCCTTGGCATCATTGAACCACTTCACCTTGCCATTCGGCATTGAAGCTGTCCTCCGCGAAACGAACGGGATGGCGTACTACGAAGGAGTACGTGGGGTCGGAATCAAGGTAGGACGCGGGTTTTCGCCGAGTCAAGAAAAAAATGACCGATCGGAAGCTCAGCGGGAGAAGGTTTCGTCGGCTCCGTAAACGAATCGGTAGATCCGCGCGTTCTGCTGCACTTTCTTGACGTAGTCCCGCGTTTCGTCGTAGGGGATCCGCTCGATGAACAGCTCCTCGTCCTCCCACTCGGGCAGGCGGCTCCAGCGTGCTACGCGGGTGGGGCCGGCGTTGTAGGCGGCCAGTGCCGCGGAGACGCGGCCGTCGTAGCGGTCGAGCAGTTCGGCGAAGTAGCGGACGCCGAGGTGGATGTTGACCTCCGGGCGCGTCAGGATGCCGACGTCCCAGTCGCGGATGCCGGCGCCGCGCGCCAGACCGCGCCCGGTCTCCGGCATGATCTGCATCAGGCCGCGCGCACCCACGCCGCTGACCGCGGTGGCCGAGAACATCGACTCCTGACGGATCAGCCCCGCCACGACGAACGGGTCCAGGCCGAGCTCGCGCGCCTCGTCGGCGACGACGTTCATGTACGGGAACGGGTAGACGATGCGGAGCAGACGCGGGTTGTAGGCGCCCTCGGCCTCCAGGATCTGCCGGCCGATCATGATGCCGGAGTAGGTCATGCCGCGGCTGTTGAGCGCCTCGGCGATGAGGTAGCTGCCGCCGTCGCGCGCGGCGAAATGGCTGCGCAGCCGCTCCAGCTCGAAGTCCGCGGCCGCGCTGCGGTCCAGGTCGCGCAGCAGGTCCACGCGCGCCATGCCCGCGGCCAGTTCGCCGCGCAGCTCCAGCGCCTCCGCGGGTGCCGGCTCCAGCGGGATGGAGTCGGGGCGGACGCCGAGCAGCTCGGCGGCGCGGAACCCGTAGAACGTCAGCGGATCGTATCCGCGCGCCCTTCGCAGGTGCTCGCGCGATTCGGCGGCGCGGCCGAGCTCGGCCGCGGCCCGACCGGCCCAGTAGGCCGCCTGCTGCGCGCGCCGTCCGTTCGGGAAGCGGCCCAGGTAGGTGGTGAAGACCTCGAGCGCCTCCGCGTGGTCGCCCTGCTGGAACGCGAGCCCGCCCAGCCGCATCATCGACAGGCCCGCCTCGTCCTGCTCGGGCCCCGCCTCGATGGCGCGGCGGTAGTACGTGCGTGCGGTCTGCAGCTCGCCCTCGTCGTGGGCCAGGTCGGCGATCAGGAAGTTGGCGCGCACGGTCGCCGGCTGTCCCTCGAAGCGCTGCGGCACACGACGCAGCGTCTCGATGGCGCGCGAGCGGTCGCCGTCCCGGTACTGCGCGCGCGCGGCCAGGTACATGGCCTCGGACGCGATGCGCGGCGAGCCGGCGCTGCCCGCCAGCTCCAGCATGCGGCGCGAGACCTGGTCGTACTGGCCGTCGGCGAACAGAGCGCGTCCCAGCTCGAGCTCCACTTCGGCGCGCGTCGTGGCGGAGGGCGAGCCGGTGTCGAGATACGTGCGCAGCCCGGCGACGCCCCGTTCGCGGTTGCCGTGCCGCAGGTAGACGCGGCCTATGCGCAGATGATCCTCGGGCGAGAGCCCGCGCATCGACGAGAGCTGACGCGCCGCCTGCACGGCGGACGAGGCGCCGGACGCCGCTTCGATGGCGCGCGTGTAGGCGTCGCGCGCGCCGGCCGTGTCGCCGCGCTCGATGCGCACGTCGCCGATCAGCGTCCACGCCTCGGCCCGCTGCGACGCCTGCGGCAGCGACATCGTCGCGGCCTGCGCGCTGCGCTCCGCCTGCAGCCGGTCGCCCGCGGCGCGGAAGGCGCGGACCCGCGCGCCCCAGCCGAAGCGCTGCGCCAGCTCGGGATCCGTCTCCTCCAGCGCCGTCCGCACCGTCATGGTGTCGCCCGCCTCGGCGGCGGCCTGCGCGGTCCAGAGCAGGATCCAGTCTTCCAGGCGCGGCAGCAGGCGGCGCGCCTCGGCGAATGCCTCCAGCGCCGAGGTCGGCCGGCCGGCCTCGCGCAGCGAGAAGGCGCGGCGCAGCTCGGTGATGCCCCGCTCGCGCGAATCGGCACCGTCGGCCACGGCCAGGTAGCGGCTGAGCGCCTGATCGCCACCGCTGAAGTCCCCCTGCTCGTACAGGCTGCGGCCGAGCAGCTTCCAGCCATAGCCACCGGCGATCGAGTCCAGCCAGGCGCGGCCGGCGAGCAGTTCGCGCACGGCGCGCCAGTCGCCCCAGCCGGCGTCGGCACGAGCGACCAGCAGCATGGTGCGGGGGGTCGTATCGCTGCGTTCTGCCAGATGCTGTCGCAGGATGCGACTGGCGCGCAGGTAGCGACCGTCGCTGAGCGCGGCGATCGCCTCGGCCGGCACCTCGTCCGGGGACGGCGCGGCGCGGGCCACGCCATCCGGCTCCAGTAGCGCGGGCACCAGCGCAACGGCGAGGAAGACGAGCAGCGTGACGAGGTGTCGTCCGGCCATCGGCTCCATCGCGTGAGGGTGGGTGGGGTCTCTGATCTGGTACCGCGCGGCGCGAGCGCCGTTCCCGGCACGCCGCGCACCCTCCGCCGGTGGCAAGCCGCGGGCCGCGCCCGCTCAGTCGTCGCGGCTGCGCAGCCGATCCGCCAGCGTGCGGAACTGCATTTCGGAGCTGCGCGTCAGCCGGTAGCGGCCGAAGCCGTCACGATCGACGAACAGCAGGTCCAGCCCGCCGCCGCGGCGCGAGTCGTACGACCATTCGATGACGTCGTAGGCGCCGGCGAGGTCCCGCCGATCCGCCTGCCCCCGCGTGACGCGGTCCGGCTCCCCGAGCACGATGTACACCTCGCCGCGATGCGTGCGCCAGCCGGGCACGCCCGGCTCGCGGAACTGCTCGGCCGCGATGCGCACCCGCTCGAAGAACTCCTCGCGGTATTCGTTGACCGGGGAGGCGGGGACCGGGTCCCTGCGCTGCCAGAAGGCTTCCCAGGCCGCGCGCCGCTCCGACGTCGTCGCCGCGGCGCGCAGCCGCTCGATCTCGTCGGCCGAGGCGATGTAGGCCAGGTAATCGACCACCTGCTCGAAGTTGGCGACCATCCACTGGTCGGAGATGGTGACCAGCAGCGGCAGCGGCGGCGAGTCCGCGCGCGCGCCGCCGGTGACGACCACGGTGAACTCGCCGAGCGGCAGCGAGTCCACCGGCAGCTCGTAGCTGGCGAAGCGCACGTCGTCGCTGCCGCCCGCCAGCACGACCGGCCGTCGCAGCACCACCGAGTCGCGCTCGTGCACCTCGACGTACACGGTCAGGTCGGGCGTCGCGTCGTAGGCCTCGAGGTAGAGGCGCGGCGTCGCGCTGCCGTACGCGACGCTGTGGCGCACGTTCAGCAGCGCGTCGGGCGGCCGCCCCAGCGAATCGCGCCCGCCCGCATGGTGCACGAGCAGCGCGGCGAGGCGAGAGGGGACGGACGGGAAGGCGGGCACGTCGAGCGAGTCGCTGCGGGCCAGGCCGCGGCCGCCGATCGAATCGCGGGCAGTCACTTCGACCACGTAGCGGCCGGGCGGGAGCAGCGCGGCGTCCTGGAAGAAGATGCTCTCCTCGGTGCGGCCCGTCTCGCGGAACGTGGCCACCCGCACCTGCTCCTGGTGCCGCGCCTCGTGCGCGGTCGTGCCGCCGCGCAGGAAGCGGAGGCGCACGCTGTAGCCGGCCACGAAGCCGTCGGCGGCGCGGTGGAAGCGTAACGCCTCGGCGGGCATGGAAAGGCCGAACAGCACCCAGGTCGAGTCGGCGGGGCCCGCCAGGAAGCGGAACGCACCCACTGCGGGAAAGCGGTCGCTGCCCGTGATCAGGCCGGCACGATGAAAGGTCTCCAGCGGTCGACCCGGCACCTCCTCGGCCGCGGAGAGTGGCCGGCCCTCACGCGAACCGCCGCAGCCGGCGAGCACGGCGAGCAGGACGAATGCGCCGAAGCGGGCCGGGCGGCGCCGGCGGGAGGCTGCAGTGTCGCGAGCCACGCTGTGCGGTGCCGCCGTTGCCACATGCGAAAGAGGGCCGCCCGGCGGGCGGCCCTCCATGCGGCTGCGGGTCCTGCCGTCGCGCATCAGACGCGCGTCGGCGCGGCCCCGGCTTCCATCTCGTGCAGCGTGTCGATCATCTTCTGCGCCGACTCCTCCATGTCGATGACGAGCCGGTCGACGCGCGTGACGAAGTAGTTGTGCATGATGTTGACGGGAATCGCGATCGCGAGACCCATCGCCGTGGTGATCAGGGCCACCTTGATGCCGCTGGCGACCAGCGTCGCCTCGACCTCACCGGCCGACTCGATGGCCTGGAACGCCTGGATCATGCCGATCACGGTGCCCAGGAAGCCGAGCAGCGGCGCCACGTTGGCCAGCGTCGCCAGCCAGACCAGGCCGCGCTCCAGCGACGCCATCTCGATCAGACCCACGTTCTCGATCGCCTTCATGACGCGCTCCGTGCCCTCGGCACGACGCGAGAGGCCGGCGGCCAGGATGCGGCCGGCGGGCGTGTCGCTGTCGCGGGCCACGTTCAGCGCCTCGGCGGTCTTGTGCTCCGCCAGCAGCGAATCGACCTGGCGCAGCACCTTGCGGGTGCGCGAGGCCTTCACGCTCAGGTCGACCAGCTTCCAGACGATGATGATCAGGCCGAGCAGAGCGCACAGACCCAGCGGCCAGCGCATGAAGCCGGCGTCGACCCAGATCTGCTCCATCTGTTCGCCCAGCGTCAGGTCCGGACCCTCGACGCCCGGGAGCTGCAGAAGAGCCAGGGCGACGGTGCTCATTACGTTCAAGGAGACCTCCGATGCGTCGGCGCCGCGCGGGCGCACGATCCCGTAATCAACCCCTCAGTGGGAAGGTTGGCGAAGTTAGGCGCGCGGTCGTTGGGGTGTCAAGACGGCGGCCCGCGGGGGGGCTCGCTGCGCTCGCGGGGAGGCGCCTGCGGCGCGGGGAGGCGGCCTGCGGCGCGGGGAGGCGCCTGCGGCGCGGGGAGGCTCGCTGCGCTCGCGGGAACTACAGCGCACGACCCGCCTTGCCCCGCCCGAACAATCGTGCAGTGGCCGCGAGCGTTAGCGAGCCTCCCCGCGAGCGCCAGCGAGCCTCCCCGCGAGCGCCAGCGAGCCTCCCCGCGAGCGCCAGCGAGCCTCCCCGCGAGCGTCAGCGAGCCTCCCCGCGAGCGTCAGCGAGCCTCCCCGCGCCCTCAGGCGCCTTCCCGCGAGCGAAGCGAGCCGTCGTACGCGGGTTCCTTGATGCAGGCGGCGAAGTGACCGGGGGCCTTTTCGGCCAGGGGCGGGACGATGGTCGCGCAGTCCTGGTCCTTGAGGGGGTGCGGGCAGCGGGGGTGGAAGGGGCAGCCGCTGGGCGGATTGCTGGGGCTGGGCACGTCGCCGGTCAGGACGATGCGGCTCTTTTCGCGATCGGGCTTGGGTACGGGGACGGCGCTGAGCAGGGCGCGGCTGTAGGGGTGACGCGGCTCGCGGTAGAGCGCGGCGGCGTCGGCGTACTCGACCACGCGGCCGAGGTACATCACGGCGATGCGATCGCTGACGTGCTCGACCACGCTCAGGTCGTGGGCGATGAAGAGGAACGCGATGCCGAGCCGCTCCTGCAGGTCCTCGAGCAGGTTCAGCACCTGCGCCTGTACGGATACGTCGAGCGCGCTGACGGGCTCGTCGCAGACGATGAAGTCGGGCTCGACCGACAGCGCGCGGGCGATGCCGATGCGCTGGCGCTGGCCGCCGCTGAACTCGTGCGGGTAGCGGTAACGATGCTCGGGGCGCAGTCCCACCAGTTCGAGCAGCTCGCGGATGCGGGCGTCGGCCTGCTCCTTGGAATCGGCCAGGCCGTGGATCTTGAGCACCTCGCGGATGGTCGCGCCCACGGTCATGCGCGGGTTCAGCGAGGCGAACGGATCCTGGAAGACGATCTGGGCGCGGCGACGCAGCTTGCGCAGCTCGTCGCCGTCCATGGCCAGCACGTCCGCGCCGTCGAAGCGCACTTCCCCGGCCGTCGGCTCGATCAGGCGCAGCAGAGCGCGGCCGGTGGTGGTCTTGCCGGAGCCCGACTCGCCGACCAGGCCGAGCGTCTCGCCGCGCCGCACGTGGAAGGTGACCCCGTCCACCGCGCGCACCGCACCGACCTGTCGGCGCAGGAATCCGCCACGGATCGGGAAGTGTTTCTCCAGCCCGCGCACGACCAGCAGCGCGTCCTGCGGCGGCGGCACATCGTCGGGGGTACGGCCGCGCGTGTCGCTGTCCCCCTTGGGCGGCGGCAACACCACGCGCTCCTCGGCATCCGATCGCCGCGCGGCGGCGGCGGCGGCCTGCGCGTCGACGGCGTCCGCTGCAGGGCCGGCGCTGGCGCCCGCGTCGGCGGCGCCCGCCACACCGCTCTCGGGATCGCCGCCCGCGGCGGGATCGCCCGGCACGCCCGGGATGCGGTCGTCGTGGGGATCGGTCATCGCGATCCTCGCTGCGCGGAGCGCGGGCCGGCCTCCCCGGCCGGGGCGGGTGTCGTGCCGGCCGCGGGCGCCGCGGTCTCGACCTCCTCACCCGCGCCGATCGGCCGGTAGCCCGGCGACTGCTCGCGCCGCTCCGGGTGCTTCTCGAGCCAGCAGCGCGAGACGCGGCCGTCGCCGGTCGGGAACAGGTCCGGGTGCTCGCGCACGCACAGCTCCCATCCGTAGGGGCAGCGGTCGTGGAAGCGGCAGCCGACCGGCCAGTCCGTCGGCGCCGGCACCACGCCGGGGATCGACGCCAATCGATCCGTCTTCTCGCCGAGCTTGGGGACGGAGAGCAGCAGCCCTTCAGTGTAGGGGTGACGCGGCTGCTGGAAGATCTGGCGCACGTCGCCCTGCTCGACGATCTCGCCCGCGTACATGACCGCGACGCGGTCGCAGACTTCGGCGACCACGCCGAGGTCGTGCGTGATCAGCATGATCGACATGCCCAGCCGGTCGCGCAGCTCGAGCAGCAGCTCGAGGATCTGCGCCTGGATCGTCACGTCGAGCGCGGTGGTCGGCTCGTCGGCGATGAGCAGGTCCGGCTCGCAGCAGAGCGCGATGCCGATCATGACGCGCTGCCGCTGCCCCCCCGACAGCTCGTGCGGATAGCTGTCCACGCGACGCTCCGGGTCGGGCACGCCGACCAGACGCAGCACCTCCACCGCCTCCTCGCGCGCCTGCTTCTTCTTCATTCCCTTGTGCAGGCGCAGCGCCTCCGCGATCTGGTCGCCGATCGTGAACACCGGGTTCAGCGACGTCATCGGCTCCTGGAAGATCATGGCGATGTCGTTGCCGCGGATCTCCCGCATGCGCTTGTCGCTGGCCGTGGTCAGCTCCTCGTCGCGGAACCGGATCGAGCTCTCGGTCAGGATGCGGCCGGGCGGCTGCGGGATCAGCCGCATGATGGACAGTGACGTGACCGACTTGCCGCAGCCGCTCTCGCCGACGATGCCCAGCACCTCGCCCCTGCCGATCTCGAACGACACGCCGTCGACCGCGCGCGCGGTGCCGGCATCCGTGTCGAAGTACGTGTGCAGATCGCGCACGGACAGCAGCGGCTCGCGCGCGGACGCTTCACGCGCCGGTGTGTCGTGCGCGGCCGGGGCGGCGTCGTGCGGGCGGCGTGCGGAATCGCTCATGAGCGCAGCCTCGGATCGAGCGCGTCGCGCAGACCGTCGCCGACCAGGTTGAACGCGAGCACGCTCACCACGATGGCCAGGCCGGGGAACGTCGCGACCCACCAGGCCCCGATCAGGTTCTGCCGGCCGTCGGAGACCAGGTTGCCCCAGGACGGCGTGGGCGGCTGGAGCCCGAGGCCGAGGAACGAGAGGCCGGCCTCCAGCACGATCGTGTTGCCGATGCCGAGTGTGGCCGCGACGATCACCGGCGCGAGCACGTTCGGGATCAGGTGCCGCAGCACGATGCGGCGGCGGCTCATGCCCAGCGCGTTGGCGGCCTGGATGAACTCGCGCTCGCGCAGGCTGAGCACCTCCCCGCGTACCAGCCGCGCAGTGGCCGGCCACTGCGTCAGACCCAGCACCAGGATGATCAGCGTGAGCGACGAGCTGAACAGCGCGACGATCATGATCAACAGGACCAGGCGCGGGAAGGCCAGCACCATGTCGGTGAAGCGCATGAGGGCGGCGTCGACCCAGCCGCCCAGGTAGCCGGCGATCGCGCCGATCAGCGTGCCCAGGGAGATCGCGATGGCGACGGCGATCAGCGCGATCGCCAGCGAGATGCGCGCGCCGTAGATCATGCGGCTCAGCACGTCGCGTCCGAACTGATCGGTGCCCAGTGGGTGCGAGAGCGAGGGCGCGAGGTAGCTGGTCTCGACGATGTTCTCCTGCGCGATCGGGTCGTACGGCGCGATGAGCGGCGCCAGCACCGCGACCAGATACAGCAGCGCGATGACGGCGATGCCGATCAGGGCGAGCGGGTCGCGCCGCAGCCTGCGTCCCGCGATGCGCCACTGGGATTCGCCGATCGTGCCCCCGGCCTGCTGCCGGCGCAGGCTCCACTGCGCCCAGCCCCAGACCAGCGCCAGCGTCAGGACCAGGGCGACGACGGCGATCCAGTCGTCCAGCGAGCCGGTCTCGCCGATCGCGGCGATGCGCGGCCAGCCCAGCGCGGCCACGGCCAGCAGCGTCAGCCAGGACAGCAGCAGCGCGACGCCGGTGAAGCCGCGTCCGGCCATCACGTGGCCGAGGCCTGGGAGCAGTGCCGAAGCGATGCGGGAGGTGCTCATGTCTCGTAACCGATGCGCGGGTCCACGATCGCATAGAGGAGATCCGCGACCAGGTTGCCGAGCACCACCATGACGGCAAAGACGAAGCTGGTGGCCATGACCAGCGGGTAGTCGCGCTGCATGATCGAGTCGACGATGATGCGGCCCATGCCCGGCCAGGAGAAGATCACTTCCACGAACACCGCGCCGCTGAACAGGAACGGCAGGTACAGCCCGAGCAGCGTGATGACCGGCAGCAGCGAATTGCGCAGCGCGTGCTTCAGGATGACGCGCCGCTCCGGCAGCCCCTTCGCGCGGGCGGTGCGGATGTAGTCCTGCCGGATCACCTCCAGCATCTGGCCGCGCGTGTAGCGCGCGATGCCGGCGGAGAGCACGAGCGTCAGCGTGGCGACGGGCAGGATCAGGTGCGCGATGCGGTCCTGGATCTTCTCACCGGCGCCCATGAATTCGTATTCCACGCTCGTGATGCCCGTGGGCGGCAGCGCGATGGGCCAGCCCCACTCGTGCGCCTTGAGCGAGAAGACCAGCATCAGCATCAGGCCGAGCCAGAAGGACGGCATCGAGTAGAAGAACAGCGCGCCGATCGAGAGGGTGCGGTCGCTCCAGGAGTGCTGCCGCACCGCCTGCCAGACGCCGGCGATGATGCCGAACAGGAAGACCAGGACCAGCGCGGTGCCCGTCAGGATCAGCGTGTTGGGCAACGCTTCCATCAGGATGTCGGCGACCGGGCGCCCCTGCGCGAAGCTCTGCCCCCAGTCCCCGGTGAAGAAGGCACCGAGCCAGCGGACGTAGCGCACGTGTACCGGCTGGTCCAGCCCGAGATTGCGCCGGACCTGCTCGATCACCTCCGGCGGCACGTTGGGATTGAAGTACAGCGATGCCGGGTCGCCGGGTGCCAGGTTCAGCACGAAGAAGATGATGGTCGCGATCCCCAGCAGGAGCGGGATCGCGCCGAGGAGGCGGCGCAGCGCGAACGCGGCCATCAGCCCCGGCGGCCGGTGTCGTGCGGAACGGCCGCAGCCATCACTGCAGTCTCCAGTCGGGCATGCTCATCAGCTCGCCGCGCTGGTCCATCTCGACGCCTTCGAGCGCCGCGCGTGTGGCGGCCAGCTCCTCCAGCCAGAACATGAAGGTGAAGGGCTGGAGCTCGCCCAGACGCTGGTAGAACTGCGCCCAGATCACCCGCGCCTGGTCCGGGTCCGTGGTGGCCGAAGCCTGCTCGATCAGGCGGTCCAGCTGCGGATCGGCCACGCCGCTGCGGTTGGCCGAGCCCTCCGCCTCCGCGAAGCGCGAGTGGAACAGGGCATTGGGTGCGGCAGCCATCTGGAAGTTGTCCAGCACCCAGTTGCTGAAGACGGCGTCGAAGTCGCGCTCCTTGTGCAGCCCGAGCATGGTCTGGAACTCGAGCACGCGGATCTCGGCGGCCACGCCGACGTCGCGCAGCTGCTCCTGCACCACCTCGACCACGGAGCGGTTGAGCGGCCGATCGCTGGTCATCAGCGTGAAGGAGAGCGGCTGGCCACCCTTGTCCAGCACGCCGTCGCCGTTGGAATCGGACCAGCCCGCCTGCTGCAGCAGCTGGCGCGCCCGCTGCGGCTCGTACGGCAGCGGCTGCACCTCCTGCGGGTACAGCGGGCTCCAGGGTGGTACGGGTCCGGCGGCGACCTCGCCGTAGCCGCTGAGCAGCGCGTCCACGATCTCCTGGCGGTTGATCGCCAGCGTGAGCGCCTGCCGGACCGCCGGATCGGTGAACGGCTCGCGCTGGTTGTTCCAGCCGAGGTAGTAGACGGTACGGCCGGGGAACGACTGCAGCACGGTCTGGGCGTTCTGCTCGACCTGCGCGGCCTGGTCGGGCTGCACGTCGATGTCGACGTGCACCCCGCCCGTGATCAGCTCGGTCAGCAGCGTGGCCGGCTCGGGCACGATGCGGAAGACCAGCCGCCGCGCGGGCGGCGGTCCGCCGAGCGCCGCCGGGAAGTCGGGATTCGGCTCCAGCACCAGCCGCTGGTTCGACTGCCACTCCACGAAGCGGTAGGGGCCGCTGCCGACCGGCTGACGGTTGAAGGGCGCGTTGGCCAGCTCGGCGGGCGAGACGTCCTGCAGCAGGTGCCGTGGCACGGGCGCCCACCAGAAGTCCTCCAGTGCCTGCGCGTGGGGCCGGGTGAAGACGAAGCGGATCGTGCGCGGGTCGATCACCTCGGCCGACGCCACCTCGTCCAGGTAGACCGAGCCGATCAGCGATGCGGTGGCCGAGTCCTTGGCCAGGTCGTAGGTGAACTTCACGTCCTCCGCCGTGACGGGACGCCCATCGTGCCAGGTCACGTCCTCGCGCAGGGTGAAGGTGACCGCCGTGTCCCCCTCCTCCTGCCACGATTCCGCCAGCCAGGGCACGACGTTCAGGTTCTCGTCGTACTGCACCAGCGGCGTGAAGAGGCCGTACTTGATGACCTCGTCCGTGTACTGGCTGGTGTTGGTGACGGGATTGAAGCCGCTGAAGTCGGTGCGGATGCCGGCGACGATGGTCGCGCCGTCACCACCCGCCCCGCCGCCGTCGCCGCCGCAGGCGGCCGCGAGCAGGAACAGCGTGGAAACGATCGGTCGACGGAGCTGCCCTGCCCTTCCCCTCATCGCGTACCCTCCGGGCGTTACGGATCCTCAGCGTCGCCAGGTCCAGGTGGCCGAGCGGAAGCGTCGCTCGTGCGCGCGGACCGCCTGCTTCTCCGACTCGAGCAGCGGTGCGGGCGCAAGGAGGATGCCGAGCACGCTTTCGAAGCCGCCCAGCAGAGCGCGCACGAGCGCCGACTCGCTCGGCGGCTGCGGCAGCAGTTGCTCCAGCGTGACCACGCCGTCCTCCGCGCCCTGCTGCCGCCCCCCGATCAGGACGGAGCCGTGCTGCAGCAGCGCGCGCCCCTGCCGCCGCTGCGCGCTGCCGACCAGCTTGCGGCCGCCCGCCACCACCTCACCGGGCGCGGGCGCGGCGAAGCACGCGCCGCCCGGCTGATCCGGCCGCGGCGCGACGGCGTCCTCCCCGGCCAGCCCGGCCGGTACGCCCAGCGAGCGCAGCGATTCGACCAGCGCGCGGTTCACTGCGCGGTAACAGGCACGCGGGCCACCCAGTTCGTCCACGGAGGCCACGACAGCGTAGGTGATCTCGCGGTCGTGCATCACGGCGAGGCCGCCGGTAGGCCGGCGTACCACGTTCCGCCCGGGTCGGACGTCCGGGCCGTCGTAGCACCCGCGCGCGGGCTGATTGCGGCCGAGGGAGAGGCAGGCGGGACGCCAGCGGTAGAAGCGGAGCCGCGGGGCACCGTCGTGCGCCGCGGCGTCCAGCAGCGCCTGGTCGATGGCCATGTTGGTCGCGCCATCGGCCGCCGGGGCGGAGCGGTCGGCAGCGGTGGTCGTGCCGATCGCGCGCGTATCGCCAGACCCGGCGGCCGCCCCCCCGTCGCCGGCCGAATCGGCCGCGGCGGTGTCCGGCACCACCAGCCGCCACTCGCGCGTGCGCGCCTTCGGCTGTGCGTCGCTGAGGGCGCGGGCGGGCCTCGTGACGTGCATCGCTGCGCGCGCCTACGTCAGGCCTGCGGCCTCAGACCGCGCCGGCGTACTCTTCCACCGGCGGGCACGCGCAGACCAGGTTGCGGTCGCCGTAGGCGCTCTCCACGCGCCCGACCGCCGGCCAGAACTTGGAGTCGCGCGTCCACTCGGCGGGAAACGCCGCGCGCTCCCGGGAGTAGCCGTGCGTCCACTCGTCGGCCACCACCATGTCCGCGGTGTGCGGGGCGTTGCGCAGGAGGTTGTCCTCCCGGTCCGCCGCGCCGTCCTCGATCTCGCGGATCTCCTCGCGGATCGCGATCAGCGCATCGCAGAAGCGGTCCAGCTCCTCCTGCGACTCGCTCTCGGTCGGTTCGATCATCAGCGTGCCCGCGACCGGGAACGAGACGGTCGGCGCATGGAAGCCGTAGTCCATCAGCCGCTTGGCGATGTCCGTCGCGTCCACGCCCGCGCTGTTCTTCAACTCGCGCGGGTCGATGATGCACTCGTGCGCGATCAGGCCGCCGCGCCCGCGGTACAGCACCGGGAAGTGCGCCTCGAGCCGTTTCGCGATGTAGTTGGCGTTGAGGATGGCCACCTGCGTGGCGCGTGTGAGGCCGCTCGCGCCGAGCATGCGGATGTAGGCCCAGGAAATCGGCAGGATCTCGGGGCTGCCCCACGGGCCCGCCGACACGGCGCCGATGGCGCGCTCGCCACCCACGCCATCCACCACCGGGTGCCCCGGCAGGAACGGCGAGAGGTGCTCGGCCACGCCGATCGGGCCCATGCCCGGGCCGCCGCCGCCGTGCGGGATGCAGAACGTCTTGTGCAGGTTCAGGTGGCAGACGTCCGCGCCGAAATCGCCCGGCCGCGCCAGCCCGACCATCGCGTTCATGTTGGCGCCGTCCAGGTAGACCAGCCCGCCGTGCTCGTGCACGATGCCGCACACGTCGCGGATGCTCTCCTCGAAGATGCCGTGCGTGGACGGATAGGTGACCATCAGCGCCGCCAGCCGGTCCGCGTGCTGCTCGGCCTTGGCGCGCAGGTCGTCCACGTCGATGTTGCCGTCCTCGTCGGACTTCACGACCACCACGCGCATGCCGGCCATCACCGCGCTGGCGGGGTTGGTACCGTGCGCCGACTGCGGGATCAGGCACACGTCGCGCTCCGTATCGCCGCGGTCCTCGTGGTAGGCGGCGATGACGAGCAGCCCGGTCAGCTCCCCCTGCGATCCTGCATTGGGCTGCAGCGACACCCGGTGGAAGCCGGTGATCTCCGCCAGCCACGCCTCCAGCTGTTCGAACAGCTCGGTGTAGCCCTGCGCCTGATCGCGCGGCGCGAACGGGTGCAGCTTCGAGAACTCCGGCCAGGTGACCGGCAGCATCTCGGCCGCCGCATTCAGCTTCATGGTGCACGAGCCGAGCGGGATCATGCTGTGCACCAGCGACAGGTCGCGGGACTCCAGCTTCTTGATGTAGCGCAGCATCTCCGTCTCCGACCGGTAGCGGTGGAAGACGGGGTGCGTCATGAAGTCGGAGCTGCGGTCGAAGCCGGTGCCGAAGAGCGCGCCGTCGCGCTCGCCGTGCGCGGCCGCGGCCTCGTCGACCAGCCGGGCGGCGCGACCCGCGTCCGCATCCATGGCCGTCGCGAAGGCGGCGACCAGGTCGATCAGGTCCTGCGCGGTCACGGTCTCGTCCAGCGCGACGCCGACCGTGCCATCGTCGAAGGCGCGCAGGTTGATGCCCCGCTCGCGCGCCGCGTCCAGCACCGCCCCGGCGCCCGCGGCGCCCGGCCGCACGCGCAGCGTATCGAACCAGCGCTCGTGCACGATCTCGCAACCCAGCGCCTCCAGTGCGCCGGCCAGCACGCGCGCGTCACGATGCACGCGCCGGGCGATGCGCCGCAGCCCGTCGGGTCCGTGGTAGACCGCGTAGAAGCTGGCGATCACGGCCAGCAGCACCTGCGCCGTGCACACGTTGCTGGTGGCCTTCTCGCGGCGGATGTGCTGCTCGCGCGTCTGCAGCGCCATGCGCAGCGCCGGCTGGCCGCGCGAGTCCACCGACAGGCCGATGATGCGGCCGGGGATCTGGCGCTTGTGCTTGTCGCCCGTGGCGAGATACGCGGCGTGCGGGCCGCCGTAGCCGAGCGGCACGCCGAAGCGCTGCGTGCTGCCGACCGCGATGTCGGCGCCCCACTCGGCGGGCGGTGTCAGCAGCGCCAGCGCGAGCGGATCGGCGGCCGCGACCACCATCGCACCGGCCGCGTGCATGCGCTCGCACAGGTCACGGTAGTCGTGGATCGCGCCGTCGCTCGCGGGATACTGCACCAGCGCACCGAACACGTCCTCGTCGATCTGCCACTCGCGGTGGTCGCCCACCCGCACGGTCCAGCCGCGGGCGCGCGCGCGCGTGCGCACCACGTCCAGCGTCTGCGGGTGACAGTCGTCGGAGACCAGGAACACGCTGCGCTTGCCGCTGTGGCACATCGCCATCGCCTCCGCGGCGGCGGTGCCCTCGTCCAGCAGCGACGCGTTGGCGATCTCGAAGCCGGTCAGGTCGATCACGACCGTCTGGAAGTTGAGCAGCGCCTCCAGCCGACCCTGCGCGATCTCCGCCTGGTACGGCGTGTAGGCCGTGTACCAGGCCGGATTCTCCAGCACCGTGCGCTGGATCACGGGCGGCGTGATCGTGTCGTGGTAGCCCATGCCCAGGTACGAGCGGAACACCCGGTTGCGCGATGCCATGCCGCGCAGCTCGCGCAGCATCTCGTGCTCGGTGGCGGGCTCCGGCAGATCGAGTCGGCCGCGGAAACGGATGTCGGCGGGCACGGCGCCGTCGATCAGTTCGTCCAGCGACGCGTAGCCCAGCAGCTCGAGCATCTCCCGCACGGCCGGTTCGTCGGGACCGACGTGGCGGCGGAGGAACGGGTCCTGGGGGTCGAGCAGGCGCCCGTGCTCGGGCGCTACCGTCTGCTGGGTCATTTCCGATTCCCTGATCGTACGAGGCACACGCCGCCGGCCGGGCGGCAGGCAGGTATGATAGGGGAACGGCGGGTGCGACGGGAGTGGCCGGCGCCGCTCAGAACTCGTGGCTGCCGCCCGGCTCCAGCACCACGACGCGCGCCCGGTCGCCCACGGCGCGGGCGAACGCATGCGGGTCCTGGTCGATCAGCTCCCACGTGCCGTAGTGGATCGGGATCACGGCCGACGGCTCGATGAACTCCACCGCCTTCACCGCGTCCTCCGGCCCCATCGTGTAGTTGTCCCCGATCGGCAGCAGGGCCAGGTCCACCTGCCCGCGCAGCAGCTGCATCTCCATGAGCAGTGCGGTGTCGCCCGCGTGGTAGACGCGCGTGCCGTCCAGGTCCAGCAGGAAGCCGCCCGGCACGGTGGTGTAGCCGCCCGCGTCATCGCCCGCGACCTGACCGCCATGCAGCGCCGGCGTCATCTTGGCGCGGCCGAACGGGAACCGGTGCGCGCCGCCGATGTGCATGCCGTGCGTATTCTCGACGCCGCGCGACTCCGCGTACGACGCGATCTCGAACGTCGATATCAGCTGCGCGCCCGTCCGCTTCGCGAGCGGGATCGCGTCCAGGAAGTGGTCGAAGTGGCCGTGCGTGCAGAGGATGAAATCGACGGCGCCGTCGACGTCGTCCACGTCACCGTCGAACTGCGGATTGTCGCCGAAGAAGGGGTCGATGACCAGCCGGTGCGCGCCGGTCTCGAGGGTGAAGCAGGCGTGTCCGTGCCAGGTCAGCCGGGCCATCGGAGCCTCCGTCGCGCGAGTGGATGCCGTGCACCGCGCCTCGCGCGACGGTGGTCCGGCGTGTCAGCCCTCGCCGATGTGGCCGGTGTACTCCGCGGCGCCGAGCAGCTGGTCCAGCTCGGACGCATCGCTCACGCGCAGCTTGATGATCCAGCCGGCGCCGTAGGGGTCGCTGTTGATCAGCGAGGGATCCGCTTCCAGGTCGCCGTTGACTGCAACAACCTCGCCGGCCACCGGGCTGTACAGGTCGCTCACCGCCTTCACGGCCTCGACCGTGCCGAACACGTCGTTGCGGCCGAAGCTGTCGCCCACCGCGGGCGTTTCGACGAAGACGATGTCACCCAGTTCGCCCTGGGCGTAGTCGGTCACCCCGACGTAGTAGACGCCGTCCTCTTCGGCCGACTTGAGGTACTCGTGCTCCTCCGAGTAAAGCAGTCCATCCGGGATGTTCGACATGATGCCTCCGCGGGTCGTTTTCAGCGGGCGGGGAGAATGCAGACGGTGCCGCGGAGCGTCAAGCGGCACGGTCGCGGGTTGCGCCCCTGCCGCGTCGGGCGTCCGGCTCAACCAGCCGAGTCGCGCAGGACGGCCGGCACGTCGATCGCGCCCCGCGCGTCCTCGATCTCCTGCTCCGAACGCAGGCCGTCCTCGGTCAGCACGCCGTCGAAGAAGCCGAGCGGCGTCGCCTCGAAGTAGCGGTTCCAGATACGGACGCCGGGCGGTGCGTCGGGCCAGACCTCGGCGGCGCCGCGCGCGTCCTCGAAGTCGAGCGGCACGCCCGGCGGCAGCAGCTTGGTCGTGTCGCTCAGCACGTAGACGGGCACGCCGCATCGGCGCGCCACGACCGCGAGCGGGCGGGTGCCGATCTTGTTGACCACCCCCGCGTCGGCGATGGCGTCCGCGCCCACGATGACCACGTCGCAGCCGCGCACGAGTGACGCGGCCGCCGCGTCGACGGCGAGCGTGACGGCCAGCCCGCTGTCGGCGAGGGTGCGCGCCATGCGCCGCCCTTCCAGGTTGGGCCGGCCTTCCAGGCAGACGACGTCGAAGCTGCGGCGCGAGGCCGCGAGTCGCAGCGCGTCCCGCACCGTACCGGACGCGGAGTGCGTCATGACGCGGCCGCCCTCCGGCAGCAGCCCGTCGGCGCGCTCGGCCAGCTGCTTCAGCGCCCGCTCGGCGTCCGCCACGAAGCGACGTGCGGCGGTGCGCACCACTGCCGGTTCCGCCGGCGATTCCTCGGCGGCCGCGAGCACCGATCGCACCAGCGCATGCATGGTGGCCATGGCGGGCTGCGCCTCGATCAGGCGACGACCGAGATCCCGCAACGCGTCCGGCAGGTCGGCCGGTGGCGCACCGTCCAGCAGAGACACGACGACGTCGGCGGCACGTCGGACCAGTTCCGACGCACCGCTGGTCACATCGCGACGGATCGAGTCGACCGCATCCGGTGCCGGCATGGCGCCAATGTAGAGACGCGTGCGCGAGGTCGAAAGCGAAGCCGACCCGCGCCGCCGGCGGTGGCATGCAAACGCGCTTCCGGCGTACAATGGGGCGTCCGCCGTCGTGACGACGGCGCCCGATCCAGCATGCTTTCGAGGAAGTGGAATGTCCGTAACGATGCCCGAGGTCTCCCGCGCGCCGCTGACCACGCTCAGCGAGGAGGAGCGCATGTTCCGGGAGGCGGTGCGGGAGTTCGCCGAGGGGGTGGTCGCCCCGCGCGTGGAGGAGATGGACCGCGCGGCGCGCATGGACCCCGACCTGGTCACGCAGCTCTTCGAGATGGGCCTGATGGGCGTGGAGATCCCGGACGCGCACGGCGGCGCCGGCGCCTCCTTCTTCACGTCGATCCTGGTGATCGAGGAGCTGTCGCGCGTGGACCCGGCCGTGGGCGTGCTGGTGGACGTGCAGAACACGCTGATCAACAACTGCCTGCTGCGCTACGGCTCCGAATCGCTGCGCGCGGAGTGGCTGCCGCGGCTCGCGTCGGACACGGTCGGCTCCTACTGCCTGTCGGAAGCGGGCAGCGGCTCGGACGCGTTCGCGCTGAAGACGCGTGCGACGCGCGACGGGGACGACTGGGTGCTCGACGGCCAGAAGCTGTGGATCACCAATGGCGGCGAGGCGGGTCTGTTCATCGTCTTCGCGAATGCCGACCCGGACCAGGGCTACCGCGGCATAACGGCGTTCGTGGTCGAGAAGGACACGCCCGGGCTGTCGATCGGCAAGAAGGAGGACAAGCTGGGCATCCGCGCGTCCTCCACCGTGGAGGTGGTGCTGAAGGACTGCCGCGTGCCGGCGAGCAACGTGCTGGGCGAGGTGGGCCGCGGCTACAAGATCGCGATCGAGACGCTGAACGAGGGGCGCATCGGCATCGGCGCGCAGATGGTGGGACTGGCGCAGGGCGCGCTGGACCAGACGCTGCGCTACGTGCGGGAGCGGGAGCAGTTCGGCCGCTCCATCGCGGATTTCCAGGGCGTCCAGTTCCAGCTGGCGGCGATGCGCTCCGACCTGGAAGCCGCGCGGCTGCTGGTCTACAACGCCGCGCGGCTAAAGGAAGCGAGCGAGCCGTTCCTGGAACAGGCCGCCATCGCCAAGCTGTTCGCGTCACAGGCGGCGCAGCGCATCGCGTCGCAGTGCGTGGACCTTTTCGGCGGCTACGGCTTCTCGCGGGAGTACCCGGTGGAGAAGTTCTACCGGGATGCCAAGATCGGCACCATCTACGAGGGCACGACCAACATGCAGCTGCAGACCATCGCCAAGCACATGCTGGCTTGAGGCAGGATGGGAAACCGGGATGAGGGATGAGGGATGAGGGATGAGGGATGAGGGATGGGGGATGGGGGATGGGGCAGCAGCCAGGGTTGGGGGGCGCGGCGACGCCTGCTAACTTGCGGAAGGCCTGAAATCGACGGGGACGGGAGCGCATGAGCACGGACACGACCGAACGGCGTAACGCGGTGCCCTCGGACGAGGGGATCGCGAAGGGTCCCGCGGGCGCGACGGTGACGGAGCGCGAGGCGCGCGCGGTGGCGGAGGCGGCGCGGGAGACCAAATGGGAGCGGCCGAGCTTCGTGCGCGAGCTGTTCCTGGGCAACCTGCGCATGGACCTGATCACGCCGTTCCCGCGGGGCACGGCGGAGGACGAGCGGCGCGGACTGGCCTTCATGGCAAAGCTGCGCGAGACGCTGGACGCGATCGACGTCCACGAGATCGACCGCACGGGCAAGGTGCCGCAGGAGGCGATCGACAAACTGGCCGGCATCGGCGCGTTCGGCATCAAGATCCCGGAGGAGTACGGCGGGCTCGGACTCTCGCAGCTGTGGTACGGCCGAGCGATCGCGCTGATCTCGACCAGCTGCAGCGCACTGGGCGTGCTGCTGTCGGCGCACCAGTCGATCGGCGTGCCGCAACCGCTCAAGGTCTTCGGCACGCCGGAGCAGAAGAAGAAGTACCTGCCGCGCTTCGCGCAGGGCGCGATCAGCGCGTTCGCGCTGACCGAGGACGACGTGGGCTCGGACCCGGCGCGCATGGGCGCGACGGCGGAGCCGACCGAGGATGGCAGCGCCTACATCCTGAACGGCGAGAAGCTGTGGTGCACCAACGGCCCCATCGCCGACGTGATGGTGGTGATGGCGCGCACGCCGGCGCGGGAGGGGAAGCGGCCGGGCATCACGGCGTTCATCGTCGAGGCCGACTGGGAGGGCGTGGAGACCACGCACCGTTGCCAGTTCATGGGCCTGAACGGCATCGAGAATGGTCTGATCACGTTCCGGAACGTGCGCGTGCCGAAGGAGAACGTGATCTGGGGCGAGGGCAAGGGCCTCAAGCTGGCGCTGACCACGCTGAACACGGGCCGGCTCACGATCCCGATGACCTGCGCCGCGGCGGGCCGCTGGTGCCTCAGGGTGGTGCGTGAGTGGGCGGCGGTGCGCACGCAGTGGGGCGCGCCGATCGGCAAGCACGACGCGGTCGCGCAGATGATTGCGGATATCGCGGCCAAGACGCTGGCGATGGAGGCAGTGGCCGAGATGTCGTCCGCCATGGCGGACGCCGGCGACTACGACATCCGGCTCGAGGCGGCGATCGCCAAGCTGTGGAACTCGGAGATCGCCTGGCAGGTGGCGGACCTGACGATGCAGGTGCGCGGCGGGCGCGGCTACGAGACGGCGGCCAGCCTGGAGGCACGCGGCGAGCCGGCGATCCCGGTCGAGCAGGTGATGCGCGACCTGCGCATCAACCGGATCTTCGAGGGGTCCAGCGAGATCATGCGGCTGTTCATCGCCCGCGAGGCGGTGGACCCGCACCTCCAGAAGGCGGGCAAGTTCGTGGACGTGGAGGCGCCGCTGGCCGAGCGGGCCAAGGATGCAGTCGGGCTGGGCGCGCACATGGCCACCTGGTTCGGCGGCAACGTGGCCGGCTGGAGCCGCTGGCCGCGCCATTCGGACTACGGCAGGCTGGCGGACCACGTGCGCTTCGCAGAGCGGCGAGCGCGCCGGCTGGCGCGCACGCTCGCCATCGCCATGGGCCGCTACGGCCCGAAGCTGGAGAAGAAGCAGTCGGTCCTGTTCCGCCTGGTGGACGTGGGCGCCGAGCTGTTCGCCATCGCGGCGACCTGCTCCTACGCGGTGTCGCTGGCGGAGCGGAACGGCAAGGCGGGCGGCCCGGACGGCCCGCTGGCGCTGGCCGACCTGTTCTGCCGCGGCGCGCGGCGCCGGGTGGACGAACTGTTCGAGCGCGTCTTCGACAACGACGACGACGCCAACTACAAGGCGGCCCAGGTGGCCCTGGACGGGGGCTTCGCCTGGCTGGAGCACGGCATCGTGGAGCCGCCGAGCCCGAATCGAGAAGCCTAGACGGATGGCGCTGATCGCCGCGCTGCTGCGGCACCAGGTGGATCGCGATGCGCTGCGCCGCGCGGCGGACGGGCATCGTGTGACGTGGGCCGGCTCGTGGAGCGAGCTGAACCGGCTGGTGCGGCGGCTGCCCGTGACCGCGGCGTTCGCCGACGTCAATGCCGAGCCGCGCAAGGACGGCGTGCTGCGCGTCTACCGCTTCGGCAAGCGCTACCCGCTCACGCCGCTCGTGCCCTGGGGCGAGGTCGGCGGCCGCGAACTGCTGCGGCTCGGCAAGGCGGGCGCACGCCAGGTGCTCACCGCGCGTGAGGCGGAAGTCGACAGCCTGGTGCGCCAGACGGTGCTGGAGGCGGTGGACGTTTCCCTGGCAGCGCGCATCGCGGAGGCGCTGCCCGCGGGCGTGGCACCGGAGGGTCGCGCGTTCGTGCGGCTCGCCCTGGAGCGCGTGCCCGACCACGCGCAGGTGCCGGACCTGGCCGACGCGCTGGGCGGCTCCGTCTCCACCCTCGAACGCCGCTGCGAGCGCTGGGGGCTGCCCACGCCCGGGCGACTGCTGCTCTGGCTGCGCGTGCTGCACGCGTTGCGCTGGCTCCAGGAGCCGGGCCGCAGCGTCGAGTCGGTGGCCGAGCAGCTGGGCTACTCGTCGGGCGCCGCGTTGCGCCGCGCCATCAAGGCCACGCTGGGTGGCCGCCCCTCCCCGTGGCGTACCGAGCAGGGCCTGGACGAGGCGGTGGTCCGCTTCGCCGCCGAGTGCCGACAGGAGTTCGAGTCGCACGGAGCGGAGGCCGAGCGGAACTGATGGCGCGCTACGACCGCATCGGACCGCTGCCGGCCCCGGCCCGCGACCAGACCATCCCCGGTTGGCCCGTCGTGCTGGATCTCGAGGACGACGACCGCAACGACGAACTGGCCGAGCGCGTCCGGCTGCGCTTCCTCGCGCTGCGTCCGCTGCACCGCATCCTGCGCAGCGGCGTGGAGCAGGCGGACCATGAGTCGATCCGCAGCCAGGCCGAGCGGCTGCGCGAGGAGCTGGGCCGGCTGCACGCACGGGACCGCGAGCGGGCAGTGCTGCGCGCGTTCATCGATTCGGTGAAGTCGATGGAGCCCGAGCGGCTGTGCGGTGGTGCGCTCGCCCTGGCCGAGGAGGCGCTGAGGCGCGGCCACCTGCACGGGGCCGAGGAAGCGGCGCGTACGGGTCTCGAGCTGGCGGAGAAGACCGGATTGACCCAGGCCGGCTCCGCCTGCCGTACCCGGCTCGCGCACGTGCTGAGGGCGCGGAAGGATTTCGCCGCCGCGGGGGAGATGATCGAACACGCGCTGGCCGGCGCGGAGGGACACCCTGCGGTTCGCGTCGCCGCGATCCAGGAACGGATGCGCATCGCGCGGGCCAGCGGACGGATCGACGACGCGCGCGCCGACGCGGACTCACTCGCCGACGCCGCGGAACGGTCCTCCGACCCTACGCTGCGCGTTCTGCTGCTCAGCGCCGTTGCCGACGAGATGATGGAGCGGGGCGATCCGGAGGCGGCGGCCGATCACACCTGGCGCGCACTGGAAGGCGCGCCCCCCGCCCAGGTCGCCGGACTGCTGGGCCGGTTGGCGAAGTCGCTGCGCCACCTCGGCATGTACGACGAAGCGGAACGCGCCTACGAGGAGATGTCGCGGGCCGATCCACCGTCGGAAGCGAGCACGGGTGCCGCCGCCGAGCACGCGCTCATGGCGGCCTGCCGTGGCGCCGCCAAGGAATTCGCACGGCGGCGCACCTCGCTGCTCGAGGTGGATGCGCCGCGCGGCCTCGTCACCAACCACCTAGAGGCGCAGCTGGCGCTGGGCCGCGGCTGTGGCATGGTCGGCAACGACTCCTGCGCACAGCAGCACCTGGCCACCGCACTCGACCTCGCCGAAACGCTGGGCGACGCCGAACGCGCAAGCGAGGCCGAGGCGCTGCTGCGCGCACTGCAGGACGGCAGGTCCGCAGGACGGCTCCATGCCGAACCCGTGCTCGCGCGGCCGGGCGCGGCCGCGCGCCGGGTCGGGGCCGGCCTGGTCGCCCGCGCGCACTGAAGCGACGCCGCGCCGCGCAGCTTCGGCCGGCTGCCGCGCCTCAGTCGGTGGCGCCGCGGGCGCCCTTCTCCACCTCGCTGATCCACATCTGATAGTCCAGCGCGGCAGCCAGTGCGGCCTCGATGCTGCGCACCACCTCCCCCTCCCCGACCTCGGCCCTGGCCCGCTCGACCAGCCGCCGGTCCAGGTGGAAGGTGTAGGGACGGCGGCCCACGTGATACGCCGCGGCCCTCGGCTCCGCCGCCCGTGGCGGCCCGCGCCGGTCGTTCGCTTCGCTGTCCATCGTCATCCTCCGGGAGACGGTCCGTGCCTCGAGCGCGAAGGTCGATGCGGCGGCTGCGCGAGTCCATGCGAAACGCGGCCACGGCCTGCGCGGCGCCCCCGGACGCCGGCGCTGGTGCCACGGCGCCAGGCCTCGGCTCCATAAGCCCATGAACACTTTGCACTTGTAACGAAGGGCCGGCTGGACGATATTCAGGCGCATGGAAGGAAAGCCCAAGCGATTGATCGTCGTCGGCGACCGGGTGCTGATCCGCCCCGACGCCGACGAAGCCCGCACCCGCGTCGGCCTGTACCTGCCGGCGTCGGCGGTGGACAGTCAGGCGGTGCAGAGCGGTCGCGTTGTGGCGACGGGCCCGGGAACCCCGATCTCGGCGCCCACCGAGCTGGACGAGGAGCCGTGGAAGATCACCGGCGGTGAAGCCCGCTACATGCCCGTGCAGGCGCGGGCGGGCGACCACGCCATCTTCTTCCGACGCGCTGCCGTCGAGATCACCTTCCAGGACGAGAAGTACTTGGTCGTGCCGCAGGCGGCGATACTGGCGCTGGTACGCGATCCCTCGGACTACGATCTACCGTAGCAGGAAGCAGCTTCAGCGATGTTGCCAGGACTGAGCACGGGCGAGGGTCGCCTGGTATCGGCGTCGGCGCTGGACGGCCGCGTACGCGCCGTCGTGCTGGACGGCGGACCGGTCGTGGAGACGATGCGGCGCGCGCACGATACGGAGCCGGCCGTCACTGCCGCGCTCGGCCGCACGGTGCTCGGCGCGCTGCTGCTGGCGTCGCAGCTGAAGAAGGACGATCACGTCGTCACGCTGCGCGTGGACGGCGGCGGCCCGGCGGGCACGCTGCTGGTCACGGCGACCGGCGCCGGGACCGTGCGCGGGCTGGCGGGCCGGCCGCGCCCCGGCATCGAGCAGGTGAACGACGAGGGCAAGCTGAACGTGTCTGGCGCCGTGGGCCGCACGGGCACGCTGAGCGTGGTGCGGGACCTGGGCCTCGGCCGCCCCTACGGCAGCACGGTGGAGCTGGTATCGGGCGAGGTAGGTGAGGATCTGGCCCACTACCTGGCCCGCAGCGAGCAGGTGCGCAGCGCGGTGGGCGTGGGCGTTTTCGTCTCGGAGGACGGCAGCGTCGACTCCGCCGGCGGCTACCTGGTGCAGCTGCTGGGCGGGCTGAACGACGAGGACGTGGAGCAGCTGGAGCGGCGCATCCGCGCGCTGCCGCACCCGACGGTGATGCTGCTGAACGGTGAGCGGCCGGAGCACATCCTGTCGCGCATGTTCGGCGATGACTGGGTGCATGGCGGCGATCGCAGGGTCAGCTTCCACTGCCCCTGCACACGGGACCGCGCGGAGCGGGCGCTCGTGCTGCTGGGGGAGGAGACGCTGCTGGAACTGATGGACGAGGCGCGCATCGTGGGCGCCACCGAAGTGAACTGCGAGTTCTGTGGCGACAGCTTCGACTTCGACGCCGATCGGCTCGAAGCGCTGCTGGGCGACCTCAGGGCATCGCGTACGGGAGGGGGCTGAGGACAGATGCCACTGCGGCTACCGGGTCGTCTGAAGAAGGGCGAACAGCGCGCGCGCGGGATGCTGCACGAGCTGGAGTCGACGCTGCGTCGACTCGTGTTCGTGCCGCTGCTCGTGCCGGTGCTGCTGTTCGCCGGCGCAGGCGTGGGCCGCGTCGCCAGCGATGCGCTCGAGGTTCCCGAGGACCGGGACGTGGTCGCGGCGACCAATCTGCCGCGCATCCGCTTCGAGGCGCTGGGCCGCTTCCTGGACCGCGTCTCGTCGGCGCACCAGGAGGGTGACGTCACGGTCGACTTCGTCACGCTGTACCGGCAGCACGTCGAGCCGGTCGAGCGGTCGCTGCTGCGTCGCGGCGTCGATGCGGAGACCGCGCGCAAGGTCAGCTGGACGCTGGTGGACCGGTCGCTGGAGAAGGACCTGGACCCCGCCACGGTGCTGGCCGTGCTGCTGATCGAGAGCCGCGGCAACCCGCGCGCGACGAGCTTTGTCGGTGCGCGCGGGTTGATGCAGGTCATGCCGATGCACCAGGGTCGCTGGCGCGGCTGCGGCGAGGACCTCTACGACATCGAGGACAACCTGTGCTACGGCACGGCGATCCTCGCCTGGTACCTGCGCGTCAACGGCGGCGACGAGCGGCGCGCGCTGCTCGGCTACAACGGCTGCGTGCGGGGCACCAACACCCCCGACTGCTTCCGCTATCCCGACAAGGTGCGCACGATCCGCGCATCCCTGCGCCGCGAGTGGCGCCGCACGGCGACGGACGTGGAGACCCTGCCGCCCGCCAGTCCGTCGGCCGCGGCGCCCTAGGGGCCTCACGCGGGCGGGCGCTCGGGCGGCCACGCCCGACGGACGCCGCACTCCGGACGACGCACTCCGGCGTCTAGCCCAGTTCGGTCAGCAAGGCGGCGGATGCGTGGGTGCCCTTTTCGAAGTTCTCGGCGCTCATCCATTCGTCGGGTGCGTGGGCGTTCTCGCCCGGCAGCCCGAAGCCCATGAGCAGGACGGGCGCGTCCAGCAGCTCTTCGAACTCGGGCACGATGGGGATGGAGCCGCCCTCTCCCGCGTAGACCACGGGCCGCCCCCACGCCTGCTCCAGCGCTCGTGCCGCCGCGTCGTAGAGCGGGCCGCCGAGCGTGGCGCGCCAGGCATTGCCCGAGTGGTGGCGGATCACGTCGATGCTCACGCCGTCGGGCGCGACGTCGCGGATGTGATCCTCCATGATCCGGTCGATGCGCTTCGGGTCCTGGCTGGGTACGAGCCGGCAGGAGACCTTGGCCATGGCCCAGGACGGCAGCACGGTCTTGGGGCCTTCCCCGGTGTAGCCGGACAGCATGCCGTTGACCTCCACGGTCGGGCGTACCCACAGCCGTTCCGGCGTGGAGTAGCCCGCCTCCCCGACCGCCTTCGGTGAGCCGGTGTCGGCGACGAATTCGTCCTCGTCGAACGGCACCTCGCGGATCGCTTCGCGGAAGTCGGCCATCTCGTCCACGTCGTCGTAGAAGCCGGGCACGGTGACGTGCCAGTTCTCGTCGTGGAACGTGGCGATGATGCGCGCGAGCGCGGTGGCCGGGTTCAGCACCGCGCCGCCGTACGAGCCGGAGTGCAGGTCGTGCGACGGACCGGTCACCTTGACCTCCAGGTACGACAGCCCGCGCAGCGACGCGCCGATGGTGGGCAGCCCCGGCCCGACCATGGTGGTGTCGGAGATGACGACGTAGTCGCACGCCAGCCGCTCGGCGTGCTCCTTCACGAAGGGCATGAGGTTCTTGCTGCCGACCTCCTCCTCCCCCTCGGCCAGCACGACCACGTTGACCGGCAGCGAGCCGGTCGTCTGCAGATGCGCCTCGAGCGCGAGCACGTGCAGCAGCAGCTGGCCCTTGTCGTCCACGGAGCCGCGCGCATAGATGCGGCCGTCGCGCTCCACGGGCTCGAAGGGCGGCGATGTCCACAGGTCGAGCGGTTCGACGGGCTGGACGTCGTAGTGACCATAGATCAGCACGGTCGGCTTGTCGTCTCCCGCCTCGCGCCACTCGCCCAGCACGATCGGGTGCCCCGCGGTCTCCTCGATCGAGGTGTCCATCCCCGCCGCCTTCATGCGGTCGCGCAGCCACTCGGCGGCCCGGCGAGTGTCGCCGTTGTGCTCGCTGCGCGCGCTGACGCTGGGGATGCGCAGGAACTCGAACAGCTCCTCGCGGAAGCGGTCGCGGTTCCGGTCGATGTAGTCGTGGATCTGGTCGCTCACGTCGCCTCCGTCAGTTGCCGAGCAGCTCGTCGATCAGCGCGTCCGCGTCGTACGCGGCACGCAGCGCCTCCAGGATGCCGGCCGAATGGACGGCAACCGTGCGGCCGATCGCGCCGCTCCACAGGAACTCGTTGGGCAGCTGCTCGATGTTGCCGTCGAACGCAATGCCGACCACGCGCGCGTTCCGATCGATCATGGGACTGCCGCTGTTGCCGCCGGTGATGTCGTTGGTCGAGACGAAATTGAAGCGCGTGGACAGGTCGAACTCGTCCCGGTTCGCCTCGAACGAGGCGGGCAGGTCCCACGCCGGCTCGTCGTAGCTGGCCGCGCGGTCGAACATGCCGTAGAAGGTGGTGAACGGCGGCGCCAGCGTGCCGTTGTACGGGTAGCCGCGCACCACGCCGTCGCTGATCCGCAGTGTGAAGGTCGCGTCGGGCGGCAGTGCGGTGCCGTACGCGCCGAAGAGCGCCTTGGCCAGCCGTTCTTCCTGCACGGTCTCGGCGGCGGTGACCTCCTGCCAGTTCTCGAGCGCGACGGCGTAGCCGGTGACCATGTCCCGTACGAGCGTCACCAGCGGATCGGTCGACGCCTGCAGCGCGTCCGCGCCGCCTTCCATCAGCTGCGCGCGGAACGCCGGATCGCCGACGCGCGTGCCGCGGATGATGCGGGTCGCCGCCTGCTCGGGCGTCTCTCCCGTGCGCATCGCCGCGGCCAGCACCTCGTCGCCGGGCATGTAGTCGCGCGCGAGCTGGAGCCGGGCGGCCATGATGGGGATGCTGCGCTCGGCGTTGGGCCGCGCCTCGGTGAGCGCGCGCCGGACCGTCTCGGCGGCCGCGCCCTGGAAGCGCCGCTGCCGCTCCGCCTCGGGCTTCGCCATCTCGCGGACGTAGTCGACGAGCAGGCCGGCGATCTCGGTGTGCGGAGAAGGATAAAACGTGGGGTTGTAGAGCCAGACGCGCGGCCGCAGCTCGGTCTTGCGGGGCTGCAGCGCCGCGATGCGGCTCCACACGTCGCCGTACTGGCGGTTCAGCTGCGCATCCGCGCGCACTCGCCGCTGGAACTCCTGCTCCCACGCGATCTTGCGCGCCATCAGCGTGGTGTCTTCCAGCCCTGCCAGCTGACCGGAAAACGCCTTCAGCGAGTTTTCGACGCTGAAGATCTCGTCGCGCACCTCGCGCTCCTGCTCCGGCCCCTGCTCGGCCCACTTGCCGAGGTAGCCGCTGCGCAGCTTGAACAGATCGACCAGCAGCGGGTGCCGAACACCGCGCTCGAAGAGCAGCTGCGAGACCGTCGCCTGACGGCTGGTGCCGCCGGGGTTGCCGGTGATGAAGACCAGCTCGCCCTCGTCCGCGCCCTCGGGATCCCACTGGAAGTGGTGCGGCGTACTGGCGGGCGTCGAGCCGTCCGCCTCGTACGCGCGTACGAACGACACGTCGAGCGCGTAGCGGGGATAGGTGAAGTTGTCGGGGTCGCCGCCGAAGAAGCCGGCCTGCAGCTCGGGCGCCATCACCAGCTTGACCGGCTGGTAGCGGCGGTACCTGTAGAGCTGGAACTGGCCGCCGTGGAACAGCGTGACGACCTGGCAGACGTAGTCGGACGCGGCCTCGCACTCGTCCTCGATGGTGCCGCGCATCGCCTCCTGCGCGTCGGCGATCTGGCGATCGGTCATGCCCGTCTGCGCCACGCCCTGCACGCGCGCGGTCACGTCCTCGATCTCGACCAGCTGGTCCAGGTGGAGGTCGGGGCAGACCAGTTCCTGCGAGCGATCCCCGGCCAGGAAACCGTCCACCACGTAGTCGGCCTGCTCGGTCGAGACGTCCTCGACGCAGCCGCGGGCGCAGTGGTGGTTGGTCATCACCAGCCCCTCGGGCGAGACGAACGACGCCGAGCAGAAGGTGCCGAAGCGGACCGACGACAGGCGCACGTGCTCGAGCCACTCGTCGCTGGCCGTGAAGCCGTAGCGCTGCTGCCACTGCTCGACGGGTGCGTTCTCGAACGTCCACATGGAGCCGAGCTCGGTGCCGGTCAGCTCCGCCCGCTCCGCGGCCCGCAGCAGTGCGGCCTCCGGCTCGAACGCGGGTGTGGCCGCGGTGGGCGGCGCGGGCGCGACCGGCGCCTCGGTACGGGTGGCGCCGCCGCAGGCGCCGACCAGCAGCGCAGCGGAAAGAAGCGGAACGATCGAACGGGTCCGGCGGGAGAAGCGCATGTTGCCTGCTCCTGGTGTGGCTCGCGTTGCGGGAGAAGCCGCGATGGGCGGCCGGGAACCTAGGCAGGGCCCATGCCGCTGTCGAGCGGACCGGCGCCCGCGTCGCCGGCAGAGGCCACAGCGCGGCGGGCGCTCAGCCGAGGATCCGGCGCACGCGCTTCGGCTGCCGCGCCGGGTCCAGGACGGGCATCGGCTCGGGCAGGGTGGCGCTGAGCGTGTGCCAGAACAGGCGTGGCTGCTCGGCGGCACCGGCCCCGGCCAGAAAGCCGGCGGCCGCCTTGGCGGTGTACGTGGCGTCGAGCGCGATGCCGTGGCCGGCGAACCAGTCCAGGGCAGCGCGGCCGCCGTCCGTGGCGTGGCCGTAGCCCGCGCCGATCTGATCGTGCGCGATGCGCAGGCGAGCCAGTACCCGCTCCGTCTGCGGCAGCCTCGCAGCTCCTGCGCGCGACAACAGCACGAGCGCGTCGTCGACCAGGCGCCGCGCAGTGCGCTCGTTGGTTATGGCGCGCACGGTGATGCGGTGCGCCACGATGCGTGTCGGCACCCCGGCCAGCTCGAAGCCGAGGGCGAGGCCCGCGGCCGTGCCGAGCGTGCCGCCGGCCACGTGCACCTCCGCGAACGCAGGGCAATCGCCGGCCCGCTGCTGCCGCGCCAGCTCGAGCGCGGCCTCGACGTAGCCGAGCGTGCCGAGGCCGTCGGAGCCGCCGGCCGGGATCGTGTGCACCCGCTCCCGCCAGTGCGCGATCCGCGTGGCGAGAACGGCCAGCGGGATGCCCGCTGCGCTGCGCGTCACACGGATCACGGCCCCGTGCGCGGCCGCGGTCGTGAGCACCTCGCGCACGTGCGGCGTGAGCGGCTGGGGCAGAAGCGCCAGACTGACGTCGAAGCCGAGTGCGCTGCCGTGGACCGTGGTGGCCAGCGCGTGGTGCGACCCGATCGCGCCGATCGTCAGCAGACGATCGGCCTGCTCGTGCTGCGCGCGCGCGAGCAGGAACTCCAGCTTGCGGACCTTGTTGCCGCCGTATCGGTCGGACGTCAGGTCATCCCGCTTGATCCACGTGCCCGTCGTCTCGTCGAGCGCGTGGACGGGCGTCGGCAGCTGCGCGATGCGCACCCGCGGCGCAACCTCCGCGATGCGTGGAACCAGCTCCTCGAGTGCTGATGCCGCCATCCGCCTGCCGCCTCCGTCGCTTGCCCGACCGCCCCAGCGCCGCCACGTTCGCGGCCATGGAACGGACCGAGTATCAGGACAACATCGTCGTCGCACTGTGCGAGCCGCGCGACGTGGTGAACATCGCGGGCGTCGTGCGCGCGATGATGAACATGGGACTGCGGCGGCTGCGGCTGGTCAACCCCGCCGACTACGACGCCTACCGCATCGAGGGCATCGCGCACGGCGGCGAGATCGTGCTCGAGCGCACCGAGTTCTTCGACGATCTCGCCGCCGCAACCGCCGACGCGCGGCTGGTCGTCGGCACCACCGCGCGCCGCCGCACCGCCAAGTTCGTGTGGGCCGATCCGCACGACGCCGCGCCCGATATCGTCGCCGCCGCCGCGGAGGGTCAGGGCCCCGTGGTCGTCGTCTTCGGCCGCGAAGACAAGGGCCTCAGCAACCAGGAGCTGGACCTGTGCGACCGGCTGCTACGCGTGCCCACCGACCCCGAGCGGCCCTCCCTCAACCTCGCCCAGGCCGTACTGCTGGTCTGCCACGAGCTGTGGCGCGCCGCCGGCGCCGACGAGGTGGACGTGCCGCGTGAACGCCGGACCAGCCCGCCGGCAGGTTCCGCCGAACTGCGCGCGACCTTCGATGAGCTGGAGGCCGCGCTCGGCGCGATCGATTTCTTCAAGGCCCGCAAGCCCGCCGCCATCATGCGCACGCTGCGCGCCGTGATCCGCCGCGCCGAGCCCGACCGGCGCGAAGCCGGCCTGCTCAAGGCCATCGCCATCGAGGTGCAGAAGGTGGTGCGGAGATAGCGGGCTACGGGCTGCGGGCTACGGGCCACGGGCTACGGGCTACGGGCTGCGGGCTGCGGGCAACCGGCCACGGATCTCACGTTGCGGTTGCGGTTGTGGGGGGGCGCCATCCAGCGGATGGTCAGCCCGCAATGCAAGAGGGGAGCGCTGATGCGCTCCCCTCTTTTCCATCCCGTCGGGGCCCAGAGAGCGGCGCCCTTACTCCGCGTCCCGATGATGCCTGAACCCGCCGGCTGTAGCCCGTCGCCCGTTGCCCGTAGCCCGTCGCCCGCGGCCCGTAGCCCGCGGTTCTAGCTGCCGCCCTCCTGCGTGACCTGCTGCATGGGCTCCTGGTAGCGGGCGTCGGCCAGGTCGGGGTGCGGGTCCGACGGCGCTTCCCAGATCTGCAGCACCGGGAACGTCGACAGGAAGAACACCACGGCCGTGACGAACAGGCCGCCGAACAGCAGCGTGGCGCCGATCTCGGCCAGGCCGAACGGGATGCCGTCCGCGCCCGGGTAGAGCGACGGGTAGACCAGCACGTAGCGCTCGAGCCAGAGGCCGAAGAGGATGACCATCGCAAAGGTGCCGTAGATCGCGGGGCGCCGCTTGGGCGCGACGCCGAGCAGCCCGAAGAAGGGCAGCACGAACAGGCAGAGGAACACCGTCAGCGCGAGCGGGCCGTACGGCTCGCTCATGCGGTTGATCAGGAACGCCTGTTCCGGGATCAGCTTGCCGTACCAGATCACGATGTACTGGGCCCAGAACAGATAGGCCCAGAACACGCAGAACGCGAAGGTCAGCTTGCCGATGTCGTGCAGCTGATCCGAGCGGATCCAGTCGCCCAGGCCGAGCGCGCGGCGCGTGATCACGGTCAGCAGGCCGGTCAGCGCGACGCCGCCCAGGAACGCGCCCATGAAGAAGTAGCCGCCGATGAGCGTGCTCAGGAAGTGCAGCTCGAGCGCTTGTACGAAGTCGAAGGCGATGAAGCTGAGCGCGACCGCGTAGGCTGCGCCCATGACCACGGCCAGCACGCGCAGCCGTTTCCAGGAGTGCGCCTCCTCGACCTCCTGCCCGCGCCAGGACCGGGTCATGAATCCGTACAGCCCGGAGCGCGCGCCGAACTGCTCGCGCGTCAGCCCGGCGTCCGGCCGGATCGCGAAGAAGACGAACGCCAGCGAGATCAGCACCAGCGCGCCGTAGAGCACCAGGATGCGCCCGGTCACGAAGGGCAGCGCCATCCACATGTCCTTGGGATGGTGCAGCATCTCCGGGTAGGCGGCCCACGGGAAGATCTGCCGCGCTGCCAGCAGGATCGGGATCAGCAGCACGAACGCGAGCGGCAGGAAGGGCGCGGTGGACAGCGCGATGCGCCGCACCGGCTGCGCCCAGCGCGCGCCGGTGATGATCAGCGCACCCGCGAACATGATCGCGCCCTGGGCAATGCTGGCCCAGAACAGCCAGTTGTGCAGGTAGGCGCGCCACGCGCGCTCGGGCGTGCCGACCACGCCGGCCACCGCCAGCGTCCACAGCAGCGCGCCCAGCAGCACGGCGATGCCGGCGCCGATCATCACGCCGCGCGGCTTGCTCTCGAAGCGGCGCGCGGGCAGCTCGTTGGATACAGGGTGATGAGCCATGCGGCGCCCCTATTGTGCCGTTGTGTCCGCGGCGGGCGCCGCGGCCTGCGGAGTCGTCGTCGTCGCGCCAGCGGGTGCGGCGCCGCCCGCCGTCGCACCCTGCAGCTGCCGCACGTAGTTCACGACCTGCCAGCGCTCGCGCTCGTTCATGCGATAGCCGTAGGCCGGCATGAGGCCGCGGCCCTGGCGGATCACGGCGTAGATGTAGCCGTCGGAGTACGCCTGCACGGCCGGCGAGACCAGCGTCGGCCCGAGCGGGAACTTGCGCGGCGGCGCGCCCACGATGGGGCCCTGGCCCTGGCCATTGGCGTTGTGGCACACCGCGCAGTGCCGCTCGAACATGAGCTGGCCGTGGGCGAGGTTCGCCTGATCCATCGGGATCGGGTTGGTCACCCGCGCGCCCAGCGCCTGCAGGTCGGCCTGCGTATTGCCCACCGCCAGCGGTGCGTCGCCCATGGGCGTCTCGAACGGTACGGCGCCGGCCGGCTCCGGCCGCGGCGCCTCGTACGGATCGAACGCGGGGGAGCTGCGCATGTAGGCCAGGAAGCTGACCTTCTCCGCCGCCTGCTCGAGTTTCGTGCAGCCGGTGGCCGTGCCGGTCAGCATGACCAGCGCCAGCGCGGCAAGTGCGCCCTTACGCAACGTTCACCTCCCTGCCTCCTTCACGGACCTCCGAAGCCCCGTTTCGCTCGAGGATCGCGCGCGCCTCCGCCGTGCGGTCCGCCGGCGCGTCCACGGCGATGCCGAAGCCGCCGGACGAGAACGACGGATCGTAGAGCACCTCGCGGCGCGCGGGCAGCCGCGCGGCGATGAACAGGCCGAGCACGGTGGACAGCGCGCCGAACAGGATGGTCAGCTCGAAGGCGATGATCACGAACGGCGGCAGCGAGATGATCGGCTTGCCACCGGTGATCAGCGGCCAGTCCAGCGACGTCCAGGTGGCCAGCGCGAAGCCGGTCGCGGCGCCGGTCAGGCCGCCCACGAGCGTGAACAGGCGGATCGGGCTCTGCGGCGGATCGATCGCGTGTTCCAGGTCGTGCGACGGCAGCGGCGAGTAGACCGTGAACCGGTCCATGCCCGCCCGCTTCAGCTCGTGGATCGCGTCGATGGTCGTGTCCATGTGCGTGAACACGCCCAGCACCCCGGTCGGATTGGTCGGCGAGCGCATCAGTGGGCCTCCCCGCCGTGCGTGTGGCCCGCGCCCACCGCTTGCCTGCGCCGCATCGGCGCCGGCAGCACCTCCTTGAGCTCCGCGATGGCCACCGGCGGCAGCACGCGCATGAAGAGCAGGAACAGGAGGAAGAACCAGCCGAAGCTGCCGACCATGATCGCCATCTCGGTCAGCGTCGGCTTGTAGACGCCCCACTGCCACGGCATGTACTCGTGGTGCAGGCTCGTCACGAAGATGACGAAGCGCTCGAACCACATGCCGATGTTGATGAAGATCGTGATGACGAACAGCGCCGGGATGTTGCGGCGCACGTTGCGGAACCACAGCAGCTGCGGCACCACGAAGTTGCAGGTCAGCATGATCGCGCCGGCCCACCAGTACGGCCCCATCAGCGACGCGGCGATGTACTGCCCCTCCGCGTGCGGCGCCTCACCGCTGTACCAGGTGAGGAAGATCTCCGTGGCGTAGGCGTAGGACACGACCAGCGACGTGAACAGGATCAGCTTCGACATGGAGTCGAAGTGCTTGGTCGTGATGTAGGCCTCCATCCCGAAGATCTTGCGCACCGGGATCAGGATGGTGGCGACCATGGCCAGGCCGGAGAAGATGGCGCCGGCCACGAAGTAGGGTGCGAAGATGGTCGAGTGCCAGCCCGGCACGATCGACATCGCGAAGTCCCAGGACACGACCGAGTGCACCGACAGCACCAGCGGCGTGGCGAGTGCGGCCAGGTACAGATAGGCCCGGCTGAAGTGCTTCCACTCGCGGTCGCTGCCGGTCCAGCCCATGGCCAGCACCGTGTACAGCTTCTTGCGCCACCGCACCGTGGTCGCGTCGCGCGCGGCCGCGATGTCGGGGATCATGCCGATGAAGAAGAACACCGACGACACCGTGAAGTAGGTGCCGACGGCGAACACGTCCCAGAGCAGCGGCGAGCGGAAGTTGGGCCAGATCTGGCGCTGGTTGGGATACGGCAGCAGCCAGTAGAAGACCCAGGGCCGCCCGAGGTGGATGATCGGGAACAGCCCCGCAGTCATGACGGCGAAGACCGTCATCGCCTCGGCGGCGCGGTAGATCGCCTGCCGCCAGGGCGCGCGGAACAGATAGAGGATCGCCGAGATCAGCGTGCCCGAGTGCGCGATACCGACCCAGAACACGAACGTCGTGATGTAGACGCCCCATCCGACCGGATTCATCAGGCCGGACAGACCGATGCCGAGCACCACCTGCGCGATGAACGCGATGCCGAGCAGGCCGAAGCCCGCAGCGGACAGCGCGACCAGCGCCAGGTAGCCCGGACCGGGCTTGCTCAGGATCTTGAGGACGTCGCGGTTGACGTCCGAATACGACGCTACGTGCGGGTGCGTCTCGGAGCGGATCGCGCTGGGTGTCGCGGTCGCCATTCGCTCAGGCCTCCGATCCTTCCGGCACCACCTTCTTCAGGTAGGTGACGGCGGACTGTGTGTTCAACTCGTCCAGCACGCGGTAACCCCGGCCGCTCGCGGCGATGCGGGTCACGCGTGCACCGGGATCACGCAGGTTGCCGAAGACGATCGCATCGCCCGGACAGGTCTGCGCGCAGGCCGGCGTGATCTCGCCGTCCAGCAGCGGCCGGTCGTCCAGGCGCGCCTGCCGCTCCTTCTCGCGGATGCGCTGCACGCAGAACGTGCACTTCTCCATGACGCCCTTCTCACGGACGGTGACGTCCGGGTTGAGCTGCCAGTTGAGCGGCTCCGGCCACTCGTAGGAGAAGTAGTTGAAGTAGCGGACCTTGTAGGGGCAGTTGTTGGCGCAGTAACGCGTGCCGACGCAGCGGTTGTAGACCTGGCCGTTCAGCCCGTCCGGCGTGTGATACGACGCGTAGACCGGGCAGACCGGCTCGCAGGGCGCGTTGCCGCACTGCTGACACATCATCGGCAGGAACGACACGCCAGTGGTGTGGCCCTGCTCGTCCTGCTCGAAGTAGCGCTCGATGCGGATCCACTGGAGCATGCGCCCCTGCGCGACCAGTTCGGGCCCCACGATGCCGATGTTGTTCTCCGCGTAGCAGGCCGTCATGCAGGCGCTGCAGCCGATGCAGCGCTCCATGTCGATGGCCATGCCCCAGCGCGGCTGCGCCTCGGTGTACTCGCCGTAGTAGGTACCCGGCGGTGGGTACTCCTGCGGGCCGGCCTCGTAGGTCAGCGGCGCGAAGCCGCCGGCGCCCTGGAGTTCGCGCACCGTCTGCTCCATCGGGTGCACGGCCTCCCCGGTGTCGTGCTCGCCGCCACCGGCGATCGGGCCTTCCTGGTCGTGCGCCTCGACGCGCGCGGCCACGGCGTCCGTCGCGCCGTGCGCGGCCGTGGCCGTTGCGACGCCGGCCTCGGCGGCGTGCGCACCCTCGGCGCCCGTCGGCACGGCGGCCAGATCCATCGCGCGGCCGTGGCGGATCGCGTCGTCCATCGTCGTGGTCGCGACGATGTGGCGGCCGCCCTCGTCCAGCCGGCCCGTGATCGGGATGTGCTCCCAGTCGCCGGTCGGGCGGATGCTGGCGCGCACCTGCGACCAGACCAGGCCGCCGCTGGCCGCCTCGACCTCCGGGCCGATCAGCTTCGCGGCGTTCACGCCGCGCACGTCCTCGCCGTCCGTGGCGTAGCGGCCCAGCGCGCTGTGGCCCTGGCCCAGCTGCACGGCGATGGTGTCGTCGCGCACGCCCGGGTGGATGAACACGGGCAGCTCCGCGCTGCCGTACGGCGTGGTCACCTCCAGCACGTGGCCGACGTCCAGGTCCATGCGCTCGGCCGTGGCCGGGCTCACCTCGACCCACGACGTCCATGACACCTTGCTGACCGGGTCGGGCAGCTCCTGCAGCCAGGGCCGGTTGGCCAGGCTGCCGTCGTAGAACCTGTAGGACGGGTAGACCACCAGGTAGAAATCGCCGTCACCGGTGAACTCGGGCTGGCCGAAGTTCATCTGGCCGAGGGCGCCCGCGTTCAGCGAGGGCGAACCGCCGGTGGTCTCGCCGGCGACGACCACGCCGCGCTTGAGCGCCTGGCGCCACGAGTCCTCGAACGTGGCGCCGGCGATGCCGGCCCCCGGCAGCACCTCGCGCTGCCAGCGGCTGCGCAGGTACTCGTAGAAGGTCGGCGCCGCGTTGGGCAGCGAGAGACCCGCGCGCCGCGCGACGGACAGCAGCACGTCGCCCGTCTGCTTGGTGCGGAACACCGGCGTCATGACCGGCTGCACCAGCGAGTTCACGCCGCTGCGCGGCTCGTGATCGCCCCAGCTCTCCAGGAAGTGGTGATCCGGGAGCAGCATGTGCGCGCGCTCGCTGGTCTCGTCCAGATAGGGCGAGAAGGAGACCACCGTGCGCACCTGCGCCATCGCCTCCGCGGCGCCCTCGGGCAGCGGCACGCTGTAGAGCGGGTTCGGGCCGTAGACCATGAGCAGGTCCACCTGCCCGCCGGCCATGCCGTCGACCAGCGTGCGCAGGTCGGCGTAGCGGCCGGCGCCCGCGGCCGTCTCGGTGCGGTCGAAGCGGACCGTGCGGCCGATGTTGCCGGCCACCGAGTTCAGGATGGCCACCGCGGCGGCCGTGGCCGTCGCGGCGCGGTTGGTCGAGGCGACGCCCGGCCCGACCGCGACGGAGCGGCCGTTGTTGGCAAAGCGGCGCGCGGCCGAGTGGATGCGGTCCGCGGGCACGCCGGCCGCCTCGGCGACCGCATTGATGTCCACGCCCGCGAGCAGCGACGCGGCGCCGCCGGCCTGACCGCCGCGATCCGCGATGGAGCGCGCCATGGCGAGCGCGACCAGGTGCTCGGTGCCCGGCCGCACGGCCAGCCACTCGTCGGCATTGAGCGACGTGAGCGACTGGTGCGGCGTCACGGCGATGTGGGTGCCGCGTCCCTCGCCCGATACGGCGTGCGCCTGCACGTAGCCGTGGGCGTAGTCGACGGGCGAGACCCAGGTCTCCATGAAGTCGGCGCCGAAGCTGACCACGACCTCGGCGTTGGCGAAGTCGTGCACGGGCACGGCATCGATGCCGAACAGCGCCTGGTTCGCCGCGCGGATCGGCTCGTGGCCGAACGCGTCGAAGCGGACGCGTGTGACGCCGGCGGCCGAGCAGAAGTCGTCGATCAGCCGCTCCAGCGTGCCGGTGTAGGTGCCGGTCAGGAAGACGGCGCGGCCGCGCGCGGCCCGCAGCGCCTCGGCCAGCTGCCGCTCCGCGCGGTCCCACGACAGCCGCTCCCAGCCCTCACCGTCGCGCAGCAGCGCCTGGGGGATGCGGTCCGGGTCGTAGAGGCCGTGCAGCGAGGCCTGGCCTCGCGCGCACAGCTTGCCGTGCGAGATCGGCGAGAGCGGGTTGCCCTCCGCCTTCACCGCGCGGCCCTCCCGCGTGCGGATCTCCATGCCGCAGCCGGCCGGACACTCGCGGCAGGTCGTGCGGTACCACGTCGCGACGCCGGGCACGATGTTCTCCGGCGGCACCACGTAGGGGATCAGCTTCTCGGGCTCGCCGCCCGCGCAGCCGCTCAGCGCGGCGCCGCCACCGGCAACGCCGAGCACCTTCAGGAAATCGCGCCTCTCCATTCCGTCGGCCATTTACGTGCTCCTCAGTAGTGGCAGACGAAGCAGTCGGTGCGCACGTCGCGCTGCTGGTGGCATTGGATGCACCAGCCCATGGTCATCGGCGCGACCTGTTCGACCTCCGCCATCTCCTCGACCTGCCCGTGGCATTCCTGGCAGGTGATCTCGGCGTTCACATGCATCATGTGCGGGAAGTGCGCGTGGTCGGGAAGCTTGTGGATGCGCACCCAGGGGATCGGCTCCTGCTCGTTCCAGTACTCCACCAGCTGCTGCACCGCCGGCCGGTCCGTCGCGACCATCGGCACGCCGCCCGGGATGTGGCAGCCCGCGCACAGCGCGACCGGCGGAATGCCCGCGTCCTCCGAGCGATCCGCCGTGTAATGGCAGTACATGCAGGGGATGTTGTTCGTCCCGCCCGCATGCAGGTTGTGCGGAAAGGCGATCGGCTGCGAGCCGGAGGCGACCTCCGCCTCCACTGCATCCGCCTCACCCTCGCCCTGCAGTGCGAACCCGGCGCCCGCACCGACGGCGAGCACCACGGTCGCGAGCACGATCCACTTGGTTCGATTCATTGCGTCCAGCGGCTGCGGCCCTGGGGCCGGTGGCCCGGCGCGCCCGTCCCGCCGCGTCGCATCGAAGCGTCGGAGGGGGGACGGCTGCGCAGAATTCTCGGTGATCCGGCAAAACGGCGCGGGAAGATGGGAGCGGCCCGGGTGGCACGCAACCCCGTCGCGCGGTGCGCGACGTGCCTCAGACGGCCAGCGCGCCGACCGCCAGCAGCAGCCCCGCGCCCGCCGCGAGCGCGGCGAGCCGCAGGGGCAGCGCCGGAGGCGCATCCGGCGGCCGTGGCGTCAGATACATCGCCGCACAGAGCACGGCGCCGGCGACGATGGTCCAGATCGGGACGGGCAGCGGCTGCAGGAAGGGCGCGCGGCCCGCGCCGCGCACCAGCGCCAGTACGGCGAAGCCGGCCAGCCCGAGCGACAGGTTCCAGCCGGAGCGCCGACCGCTGGCCGGCGCCAGTGCGCGGTCCAGCAGCAGCAGCGCCGCCAGGTGTCCGGCCGCCCACAGCGGTCCGCCGCCACCGCCCCGCATGCCGGCGGGCAGCAGTGCGCCCGCCACGGCAACGATGGCGAGCGTGACGGCCAGCGAGCGATGGCGGTAGACCTCCAGCCCGCGCGCGAGCAGGAACCAGCCGGCGAGGCCCGCGGCGATCAGCAGCAGGGCGAACCAGTCGGCGGCGCCGTCGGACGGACCGAGGAAAACGCGCTCCAGCAGCAGGATCGCACCCAGCGCGGCGGCACCCCGCAGCCGCAGCCCGCCTGCGCGGCGTTCGAAGCTGCTCTGCCGCGCGTCGTCGGGGCTGCGGCGCCACAGCGCCAGGCAGGGCAGGGCGGCCAGGCCGATCGCGGCGTGCACCACCAGCGCGCCGGTGCCGCCCGTGCCGGCGCCGAGACCCGCTACGCGCAACGCATGCTCCAGCACCAGACCGGCGGCGAGTCCCGCGGCGACGGCGCGGCGGTTGGCGTAGCCGACCAGGCCGATCAGCAGCAGCGCGCCCGCCCCGACGCCGACCGCCGCGGCGAGTGGCCGCCGCGTCACGCCCAGCAGGACCAGCGCGGGCGCGGCGGCCGCGGCCAGTACGGCGGCCGCGGTGGCCAGTCGGTCCCGGTCCATCCGCTGAATGGGAGGCAGCGCGGGCAGCAGGAAGGGCAGCAGCGGCAGGAGTGCCAGCGCCAGCGGCCATGGACGGACGGGTTCCGCCTCCAGCTCACCGGGCAGGGATGCGGCGGCCTGGACCAGGGGCTCCAGTGAAGCGACCAGCACCAGCGCGACGCAGGCGGTCAGTGCGGTGGCCCATACCGCGCGGGGACCGGGCTCGTTCGTCTCGGACTCGCCCCCCCGACCGTCCGCCTCCGGCGCGGCCGGTCCGCTACTCGCCGGCGGCTCGATCTCCCTGTCCCTCACGCGCCCGCTCGCCCTCGGAGCGCACCACCGTCCGTTCCGACGCCGTCAGCGCGCGGTGCACCTGCTCGTCCACGGTGCCGGCATCGATCGCGATGGGCAGGTCCACGGTGAAGGTGGAGCCGGCGCCGTACTCGCTCTCGACCGAGATGGTGCCGCCCAGCAGCGACAGCAGCTTCTTGGTGATCGACAGGCCCAGACCCGTGCCGCCGTACTCGCGCGTGCGCGACTGGTCGACCTGCCGGAAGTCCTCGAAGATGGTCTGCCGGTCCTCCTCCCGGATGCCGATGCCGGTATCCGCGACCTGGATGCGGATGTGGCCGGCGTCCAGCGTCTCGACGCGCACCGCGACCGAGCCCTCCTGCGTGAACTTCACCGCATTGGACAGCAGGTTCAGCAGCACCTGCTTCAGCTTGGTGGTGTCGGTGAACATCACCGGCGCGTCGTCCGGCATCACGATCTCGTAGTCCAGCCCCTTGTTGTGCACCAGCGGCTCGACGCTCTCCGACACGTCCTGCACCAGCTCGGCGATGCGCAGGTCCTCCGGATGCACGGGCATCTTGCCGGCCTCGATCTTGGACAGGTCGAGGATGTCGTTGATCAGGTCGAGCAGGTGCTGCGAGGTCGAGAAGATCTTCTCCAGCGCCTCGGACTGCTGGTCGGTAAGCGAGCCGTAGATCTGTTCACGCAGCAGTGACGTGTAGCCGAGCACCACGTTGATCGGCGTGCGCAGCTCGTGGCTCATGCTGGCCAGGAACTCGCTCTTCAGCCGCGACGCCTTCTCCAGCTCGCGGCTCTGCCATTCCAGGCGGCGGTTGTGCTCCGCCAGCTGCTGCGTCGCGCGGCGGATGCGCTCCTCGAGCTGGTCGTTCAGCTCCTGCAGCTCGCGCGCGAGCCGCGCGTTCTCCACCACCTGCGTCAGGTCGTGCAACACGCTGACGATCGCGGTGGGCTCGCCGCGCGCGTTCAGGATCTTGCTGCTGACCGACTCGGCCGGGAACATCTCGCCCGTGTCCGGATCCGCCAGCGTCAGCTTCTCGATGCGCCGCTGCTCCGGCTGCAGCAGGAAGTTGCTGATCAGCGTGGTGAACTTGGTGTCGTTCGCGCGTACGGAGCGGCGCTGCCTGCTGTCGGTGCCTGCGCTGGCGGCGGGCACGAACAGCCGCTCCGCCTCGCGGTTCATCAGGATGATGCTGGACTTGTCGTCCGTGACCAGGATCGGGTCGCCGACGTTCTCCAGGATCACGTCCAACTGGTCGCGCTCACGGCGCGCGCGGTGCTCCGCCGCGCGCGAACGGTTGAACTGGTTCTCCAGCTCGGACACCGCGCGCTTCAGGTCGGTGATGTCGCGCAGGATCGAGACGACGGAACCGCTCGATGCCAGGCTGGACGGCATCGGCACCGACAACACCTCGAACAGCAGGTCCGAGCCGTCGCCGGGATCGACGAGGTTCAGCTCGCGCACGTCCGGGCTGGCGTGACCGATGACCGAGCGCGTGAGGAACGAGCTGAAGAGCAGGTTGTTCACCTGCACCGCTCGCCGCAGCCCCGGACTCGCGTCGGGGCCGGTGGTGAACAGAGCCTCGGCGCGCCGGTTGGCGAGCAGAATGTTGTTCTGCGCGTCGGTCAGCAGGACCGGATCGAGCTGCGCATTGATGATGGTGGAGAGCAGGTCCCGCTGGCGGTCCAGCCGCTCGGCCCGTTCGCTCGCCTCCTGCGCGACCTCGCAGCGGTGCAGCGACGGGCCACAACGATCCAGCAGGTTCTGCGCGAAGTCGGCCGCGTCGCCCACGTCGTCGGGCAACAGCAGCACGCCGAGCGGCGCGTCATCACTGCCCGCGAAAGGCAGGACCGCGCAGCGTTCCCGGCCGATCAGCGCGGCGAGCGGACCGTCATTGACACGACGCGCGCCCGCCTCCACCGCGTCTTCGAGCGTGGCGGAGAGCAGCGCGTCGTCCCCGCGGCGGATGGATTCCAGGGCGCGCTCGTCGGCATCCAGTCCGCTGACGTGCAGCCCTCGCTCCGTGCGGACGGCGAGGACCAGCCCGCCGCCCGGCAGCGCACCCGCGGCCAGCCGGTCCAGCACGACCGAGCAGGCCTCGCCGAGATCCCCAGCGCGGGCGATCCGCTCCAGGATCTGCGCAAGCAGCGCATCCGGGGGAGACGAGACCGCCCGCAACGACTCAGCCCAGGGACTCGAGGCGCTTCTTCAGCTCCGCGTTCTCAGCCAGCACGCGATCCATCTCGGACGGTGCGCCCTGGCCCAGCATGGGCCGCGAAGCAAGACCGGTCACGCCGATCGCTTCCGAGTACTTCAGGTACGTGTCCACGGAGGCGACCACGACGCGCGCCTCCACGGTCACGAGGTCGATGCCGACGAGCGAGACCCGGACGTACGCATCGATCACGATCCCCTTGTCGAGGACGCGATCGAGAACGTCGATGAGACTCGACCCGGCCGATGCCCTTTCTACCGCCATGTCAGCGCTCCTTGGCCTTGGTACCCTTCTTTTCACCACCGCTCAGCTGCCGCGACTCGAGCGAGTCGAGGCGTCGGTGGATCGCGTCCAGCTTCTCGTCCAGCGCCGCCAGCTGCGGCACGCTGCCCGTCGGCTCCCGACCCGACAGGTACGGATCCGTGCGCCACCAGTTCATGCCGATCTCGTCCGCCTTCTCCACCGAGCAGACCAGCAGCCGGATCTGGATGGTCAGCAGCTCGACATTGGCCAGCCCCACGCGGATGTCGCCCGCGATGACCAGCCCCTTGTCGAGAATGCGGTCGAGAATATCGACCAGCCCCTGCGATCTCTGAGGTCCCAGTTCGTACGATCCCGCCACCGGCCTCCCCCTTCCGGCGCTAGAGCAGTCGCCCCAGCGGTCCGAGGTCCAGGTTGAGCTCTCCTTCCTCCAGGCCGAACACCTGCCTGATCTCGTCCAGCTTCTCCTCGAGCCGCATCAGCGCCAGCCCCACGCGCTCGATCTCCGCGTCGTCCAGCGTGCCGCCCTCCATCCGCCGCACCGCCTGATGCTCCAGCACCTGCCGCAGGAACTCCACCAGCGTCAGCACCAGCCGCGCCAGCCCCTGCTCGATGTCCTCCGCATCCCCGCCCACCCGCCGCGGCAGCGCCGGCGCCAGTTCCTCCAGACGTGCGACCGCCTGCGTCACCGCGTCGGATGGCGTTTCCGCTGCCATGCGTCAACCCACGAACGAGTATGGAGGCCAGGGGCCGGTCACGAACAGCCGGATGCCCGACGAGCCTTCCGCCGCCGCGCGTGCGCGCCGCGCATAGTCACCCGCGCAGCGCCGTTGCACAAGGTGAGCCAGCACCAGTGCAGGCGGCTCCGTTTCGCGCCTGCGCACCGTATCCTCGACCAGTTCGGCCACCGCTTCCTGCACCGCGTCCGCCACCCGTTCCGCCGGCGCGAAGCGCTGCTCCAGCGCGTGCATGCGGCGTGCGGCCTGCCGCAGGTACGCGGCGCCCGGGCCGCCGGCCGCGTCCGCACCTGCCACCAGCTCCTCGTTGGCGTCACCGCCCGGCGATCCGCCACCGGCCGCGGCCAGCGAGGTCACGCGCGCGCCCATCTCCACGCGGCCGCGCACGCGCTGCCGCTGCTCAGCGTAGCCATGTCGCTGGAGCAGGTGCTCGCGGAGTGCGGGCCGGTCGCGCAGCAGCTGACCGAAACGCACCGGCACCAGCGCCGCACTCGCCTCCGCCGCGGCAGCGACCACCGCGTGGTGGGCGCGCGCGTGATCCAGCGAGGGCGACGGCACGGCATCCAGCTCCGACACCCACGCCAGCGCCTCCCCGATCGGCAGCGCTTCCACCGCGGCGCCGTCGATGCCGGTCGGGCCGGCGGTCGCTTCGGCGTCGGCATCGCCAACGCAGTAGAGGTAGAGGCCCACGTCACTCTTCCGGCGACGACTGCGGCGACGGCTGCGGCGGTTGCGGCGGTGGACGCAGCGGCCGGACGTGGTCCATGCGGTCCAGCGTATCGACCGACGAGAGCACCAGCTGGAGTCCGAGGTAGACCAGATCCACTCCGCCCACACCGATCACCGCTTCCCCCGTCACCACCACGCCCTTGTCCAGCACCCGGTTCACCATCTCGACCAGGCTGATGCGCTCCTCGGCGTCCAGCGGGTGCAGCGGCTCTGGCGGGCGCGCGACGCCGACCGGGCGAGTGTCTTCGTCGCTCATTCCGACTCCACGAAGCGGTAGGCCGCCCACGGCCCGGTGAACGAAACGGCGAGGCCGCGCGGCTCCAGGCGGCCGGCGGCGGCGGCGGCGCGCGCGGCGGCCTCCTCCTCCCGTTCGCGGGGCAGCAGCAGCGCGGCGCTCAGCACCACCGGCGCACCCTGCGCTGCGCGTGGCGGCGAAACCAGCCGGCTGTCGCGCGCCAGCGCCTTCAGCTCGTCCAGCACCTCCGCCGCCGCGGCGCGTGCCGCGTCCCGCAGCACGTCCTTCGCGCGTTCGGCGCGCTGACGCTGGAGCAGGTAGCGGCGGCCGGCCGGCGCCTCCTCGATCGCGCGGTCCAGTTCGGCGATCTCGGGCGAGAGCTCGCCCAGGTGTTCGCTCAGCCGGTCGGCCTGGTAGGCTACCTTGAGGTCCCACTCGCGGACGCCGCCCAGCCGCGCGAGCTGCGCGGCCACCCAGCCGGCGCGCTGACGGCAATCGGCGCGCAGCGCCTCCTCCCCCGAAAAGAGCGTGAACAGCCGCGCTGGCACGACGGTGGTACGATCGGTCAACCAGGCCACGACGCGCTCGTGCGCCAGCCCCTGCTCGCCGACCCAGTCCAGGTCCTGCAGCCGCGCCTCGATCGCGTCGGCGGCGTAGTCGTCCGCGGGCACCCGCGACACGACTGCCGCCGCCTCGCCGCACTCGCGCAGCTCGACCGGCGCGTCGGCGACCCCGCGGAGTCCCGGCTCCGGCGCGTCGGCCGGCACGTGGCCATACAGGTAGATGAGCGTGGACACGACGGTCGACGGAGGCGGGCTACTCGTCCCAGTTCAGCTCGATCTCGGCGCCCGACGGGCTGGCCGGCCCGCCGCGCTGCGGCGGCTCCGGCTCGCGCTCGGCCGCGGGCGGCTCGTCGGGCTCCGCGGCGACACGCACCGGCCCGCCCGACACGCCCATGCCGAACTCCTCGCGCCAGCGCCGCACCTCGCGCAGCCGCTCCATCAGTTCGGCCTCGCGACGCATGTACTCCTCGTCGTCGATCTCGTAGGCCTCGAGCTTGAGCTGCAGCTCGAGCAGCTCCTCCTTGATGGGCGAATCGTCCGTGAGATTGTCACGCACCACGTCGTGCACCCGTCCCATCGCGAACTTGGTCAGGAACTCCGGCCCGGTGACCGGCCAGAAGAGCAGGTGCTTCAGGATGCCCATCGCGCTACTCGGCGCGCTCCAGCCGCAGCTTGATGTTGACGAAGTTGTACGGCGGCCACGGACCCGTGTACTTGAAGGAGAGCACCTCCTCGTACTTGCGGCTGAGCGCCTTGACCGCCTCGTCGAACTCGCCTTCGCGGTCGCGGTCGACCAGGTAGGCGGCGTTCATGATCATGCGATCGCCGATCGGCTTGTTGGAGCGGCTGGCGACCGCGACCGGCTTGAGGGACTCGTGGATGTCCATCACGTATGTGTTCGCCGCCCGCTCCAGCGCGCTCTCGATCAGACGGCCGAGCTGCATGCGCGCGAAGTACGTCGAGCTCTGCGCGTTGCCGGTGATCTCGCCCTTGAGCCGGCCGATGTCCTCGTCGCCCTCCTCGAGCTGCGCGACGACCTTGTCCCGGTCCCACAGCACCTTGAGGCCGAACTCGATCTTGTCACGCATCTTCTCGAGCACGTCGTCGAACGCCTGGTAGGTCGACTTGAGCAGTTCGACGATGTCGTCACGCGTGCGGAAGATCGTGCCGAACGACATCGGGATGACGGTGTGCTCCCGCATCACGGTCTCGTTGACCAGCTCGTGCGCCAGCACGTTCTCGCGCGTCGGATCGTAGATGCGGATCGGCGTATCGCTGACCACGGCGGCCAGGTTGCGGTGGTGAACCGTGTAGACACGGTTGCCCCCTTCCCCGATGCCGATCGGGCCGAAGTCCCGCTCGTCGACGCTCTTGATCACGCAGTAGACGTACTTGCCGTCCTCCTCGACCGCGGCGTCCACGGGGACGTCGGCGCTCGCGGGCGCCACCTTCTCCTGCTCCGGAACCGGCTGCTCGTTCACCATTGTCTCGTCGGTGGGCGGTTGCCTCGGGGGCCATCAAGCTGGCCGCAAGCGGCGCAGGCGTGCAAGTCGCGAACCGCGGCGCGCGCGCGCGCCGCTCTCGCCGTACATTGGGCTGGCGCGGGGCCCGCCGCTTGCGTCGGGGCGGAGCTTTCGGGACACGATCCACAGGATGGGGTGCGGACGAGGATGAAGTTCAGGGCAGGCGTCGTACTGACGCTGCTGATCGGCATGACGGGGTGCTCGGTCGTCGGCAGTCATGGTCGCGACGAGGCGCGTTCGCGCGTTCTCGCCTTCGAGCAGGCGGTGGACGCGACCAGCGCCGGTGAGTACCAGAGCGGGCAGCGACTGATGGCGACCGTCGCCGCGATCTGTCCCATGGACGACCTGGGCCGCCGCGCCACGCTGCTGCTGGCCGCCAGCGAACTGGATCCGCGCAACCCGGACGCGCGGCCCGACGTGGCCGCGCGGCTGGCCGCGCTGCAGCTGCTGCGACCCGGCCCGGACTGGGCGCGCTCGCTCGCGGGCTCCATGTATCTGCACGCGCTCGACCTGGGCGCCGCGCCCGTGGACGCGGACGCCGATCACCTGCGCGTCCTGTGGAGCGCCTATCAGCTGGAGGGTGCGCGCGCGGACGGCGCGGGCGTGCCGGTGCCGGTGCGCGCCGCCGAGCCGGCCGAGGCCGACGAGCCCGCGCAGGCGAGTGGCGCGGAGCCCGCAGCGGAGCCGGCAGCGGAGGTCGTCTCGCCGGTGCGCGGACCGACGCAACTGCAGGGCTGCTCCGTGCCCGCGCCGGACCGTCGCTTCACGCTGCCCGAGCTGCCGCGCGAAGCGCTGGCGACGCGGGTCGCGCGGCTACAGACCGGCGGCACGCCGCCGCCGCAGCCGTCAGGACAGGCGGCCGGTGACGTGGCCGCGCTGCAGGCGGAGGTCCAGCGGCTGCGTTCGCAACTCGAGGAGAAGGAGCAGGAGCTGGCGCGCATCCGCCGCACGCTGCGTCCCTGACGCACGCTTCCGCACATGACGCTCCGTACCCGGTTGATGCTGACGTGGGCGGCGATCGTCGCCCTCTTCCTGCTCACGGCGCTGTACGGCCTGAGCCGGCTCACGAAGATGCAGGGCATCGCCGAGGACCTGCAGGGCTACGACGCGACCGCGTCGGTCACGCTGGGGCGGCTGCAGACCACCCTCGCCGAACTCGACCGCTATCTGCGCAGCCACGTCGCCTACCCCGACCCCGAGCTGCGCGAGAACATCTTCCAGGCGCTGGAGACGGCGGGCGGCTACCTGGAGACGCTGAGCGGCACGACGTCGCGCGAGGCGGCGGCGCAGACGCGGCTCCGGCTGCGCGCGCTGGGCGACGCCAGCCGCGAAGTCGTCGCGCTCGTGGACGCCGGCCGCAGCGAGGACGCGACCAGCTACCTCGAAACGGTGAAAGAGGCGCTGGCCGAGACACAGGTGTCGCTCGACGTCCTGGCGGGCGACATCGATCGGCGCAGCGCGGCGCGGGTGAGGCAGGCGCAGGACATCAGCTCCGCCGCGTCGACCACCACCATGATCGCGCTGGCCGCGGCCTTCCTGATCGCGACGCTGCTCGGCTTCTGGACCACGCGCGTGCTGACGTCCCCGCTGCGCAAGGTGCGCGGCGCGATGTCACGCGTGGCCGATGGCGACTTCGTGGTGCCGGCCGGCCTGCCGTACGAGCGCAGGGACGAGATCGGCGATCTGGCGCGCTCGTTCCGCACGATGACGGGCAAGCTGGCCGAGCTGGACCGCATGAAGGCCGAGTTCATCAGCGTGGCCAGCCACGAGCTGAAGACGCCGCTCAACGTGATCGGCGGCTACGCGGAGCTGCTGGACGACGGCGTGTACGGTGACGTCAGCGAGGAGCAGCGCGAGGCGCTGGACTCGATCCGCGACCAGACCCGCGTGCTGACGGATCTGGTCAACCAGATCCTGGACATCAGCCGCATCGAGGCCGGCGGCTTCCACGTCGAACGCATGGACGTCGAGTCGCGGGAACTGTTCGGCGCCGTGCGCCGCATGTTCGAACCGCTCGCCAAGCAGAAGGGCATCCAGTTCGACGTGGTGGTCGACGACGGCTTCCCGACCCGCATCCATGCCGATCCCGACCGGCTGCGCAACGAGGTGCTCGGCAACCTGCTGTCCAATGCCTTCAAGTTCACGCCGGAGGGTGGCGAGATCCGCGTCGATGCCAGGTCCGGCACGGACGGCGATCTGGTCATCCACGTGCGGGATTCGGGGTCCGGCATCCCCGAGGAGCAGCTGGGCTTCATCTTCGAGAAGTTCTACCAGGTCGGCAGCGAGGCACGCGTGAAGGGGTCCGGCCTCGGCCTGGCCATCGCGCGCGAGATCGTCGAGTCGCACGAGGGCAGCATCGAAGCCAGCAGCCGTCCCGGTCAGGGCACGACCTTCACCATCCACCTGCCCGCCGCGCTCACCGAAACGGAAGAGCCGGCCCCGACAGAGTCGTGATCCGTCGACTCTGGCCGCGCCGCCGCGCCAGCGAAGAAGGCCCAGCCGCCGAACGGGCCGAATCGCCCGGGCAACCGCTTGCGGGGCGCTCCGAGCCCGGACTAGCTTCGGCCGATCCGAACGATCACAACGCCGAGCCGCCCCAGCCGTCGACAGCACCGGAGGAGCCGCTGAGCCCGTCGGACCGCAACCACCACCTGGCCACCGTCGCACACGAAGGCCGGTTCTGGGACGTCTATGTCGAGGTCGTGCCGCAGGCATCCCCGCGCGACCCCGTGCGCGGCCGGCTCGTCTTCTCCGCGCCGGACGGCGAGGAGCCCGTCACCACCGCGCCCATCTTCGTCGAACCCTCCGTCGACCAGATCCTGGAACGCGCCCGCGAGCTCGGCGAGCACCGCCTGATCGCACTGCTGCGCTCGTGCCTGCCTTGACGGCAACGGCGGCAACGGCGGCAACGGCGGCCACCATGTAGAACCGCCGCAACCGCCGAGTCATTCGGCAGTTGCGGCGGTTGCTGTAGTTGCGGCTGTTGCTGTAGTTGCGGCGGTTGCCGCAGTTGCAGCCGTCAGGGACTCGCCGCCGCGGGGGTGGACTCGCCCAGCCAGGCCAGCATGCTGGCGCGGCCGGCCCGCTCGTACACGTGGTACGGATAGCGGTGGCAGTCGGGGGTGTTGGTGCCGTTGACGCAGCCGTTGTAGCGCAACAGCGCCCGCTCCGGGTTGCCGCCGGTGCGGCGCAGGTAATGCGCGAAGATCTGCGCGCCGTAGCACAGGTTCGACTCGATCTCCTCCAGACTGCGACCGCAGCCTGGCCAGTGGCCGCGGTGCAGCGGCATCACCTGCATCAGACCGACCGCGCCCACGAAGCTGCGCGCCTCCGGATCCAGCCACGGGTTCTCGACCAGCATCACGGCCAGCAGCATGCGCGGCTCCAGACCGGCGCGACGCGCCTCACGCACCAGCGACACGGCGATGCGCCGCGTCAGCTCCGGATCGTCGCGGTAGCTGCGCAGCACCCGCTCGATCGGCGCGACTTGGTCGTCGTACTCCGACTCCACCATGTGCCAGGCCCGCTCGGCCCGCCGCGCCCGGTCCAGCAGCGGCTGCACCGTGGCATCAGCCGCCGCGACGGCATCGGCCGGAGCGTTGCGCATATCCAACACCTCGCTCGTCGCGGCCTGCGCCAGCGCGGGCCGCCAGGGCGCCCAGGCCGTACCCAGCACGAGCACGACGAGCGCCGAGAGCACCATATAGAGCGGCAATGACAGCCTGCCATGCCGTGCAACCGTATCTTTGTTACTCATTTCGTCAGACCTCCCAGCTTCGGGTCCGGCCGATGCAGGGGCAAGCGCCATGCCTTGCGCGCCGATTTTTTGTGGAAAACTCCGTAGTTCGTTCGTCATTGGCCGGTTATGGAATTGCGCGAGACGGGTACACGGCCGGTCATTTCGTGACATACTGCGGCGCGCCCGCTTGATTCGGGCGCCGCCACGGGATAGTCTGTGGGCGGGTGGAAACAGGGGGCGTCCCGGCACGGCGCTGCACAACGATAGAGGGGGCAGATGGCGTTCTACCGCACGATGTACTACGACGATGTGACGGTCGGCGTCGGCGGACGCATCACGGTTCCGCAGAACATCCGCGACGACCTGGGTCTCCAGGACGGGGACACGCTGACGGTCCGTGTGGAGGAGAGCTCGAACGGCACGCGGCAGATGGTGCTGTGGCGGGCGCAGGCGCAGCCGGCGCAGGACGACGAGTTGTAGCGCCGGCAGCCGTGCGAGATGCGGGGAGGCGCCCGTGGCCGAACGGCCGCGGGCGCCTTTTCCATTACGCTCCGCCCGCCTCGCGATCCACCCGCCGTACCAGTTCGAGCAGCGGGTGCCGGCCGTCGTGGTGCCAGTCGGGCGGCGGCCAGGGCATCGCGCGTATCGGGCAGATGCGGGTGAACCCGGCCGCCGCCAGGCGCGACGCGATGTCGTCGGCCGCGCCCTCCCCGGTCGCCAGCCCGGCGGTCTGGAGCAGGTCGCGCACGTGCGCGAGGGCGGCGATGCCGCTCTGGATGTCGTCGACCGCGTGGATGCGCAGGAAGCGGTTGAGGCAGGAGGGCCCGGCCTGCTCGATGTGGTCGGCCACCACGGTCACCGGTGAATCCGGGTCGACGAACAGCGACGCGCGCCCGCCCAGTTCGCGGAACTCGGCGGCTTCCCGCTGCCCCCGCAGCGTCGCCTGTTCTCCGGGGTTCAGCGCGGCGACGGGTACCTTGCGTGCCCACTCGACCATGCGCTCGAACACGACCCCGGCCAGCGCGTCGGGTGCGATCGTGCCGCCACTCTCGACGAAGACCATGTGCGGCGAGACGCAGCCCTGCTGGTCGAAGGTGGACGCGGCTTCCGCGATGGCCGCCGCGACGTCGGCGGCTTCCGCCTCTCCTGTCAGTGCGTCGCGCGTGACGAATGCCGCGGACAGGCGCGGCCCGTGCTCGACCACCCGCGTTCCCGCCGCGGCCAGCGCTTGGATGCCGCGCACCGCGTCCGGTCCGCCGTAGACGACGGCGAGGTCGGCATGGTGGAGGGCGGCGCGTTCGAGCGCTTCCGTGCCGCCGGCCCAGTAGGTGATCGCCAGCGCGTCCGCGAGCTCGGCATCGACCTCGGCCAGGGCTCCGGCGAACAGGACGGGCAGCACCGGATCGCCCGCGGCAGTCTTGCCGAGCACGGGCGCCTTGACGAGCAGCGCCCGCACCAGTGCGGTCACCGCCACGCCGGTGACGTTACCGGAGAAGACGTGCAGCGCGAGTCGCGGCCCGGCCAGCGTGTACTCACGCCCGTCGGCGCCGCGGGCCCAGCCGTCGAGGGCGGCGGGGGAGGTCGGCTCGCGCAGCAGCGAGGCGAGCGCGGCGGGCGTCCAGTCGCGGCTCATGCGGTCGAGCACCAGCTCCACCATCTCCGGGCTGTACCCGGTGACGGCGGGCAGCAGGCGCAGCGCCTCGGCGCGCCGGCGCGGCTCCTCGACCAGCGCGGCGGCCGCGGCGGCGAGCGACTCGGCGATGGAAGCGACCGGTCGCCGCCGCAGCGACTCCGCCCGTCCGGCCAGCAGCGAGCCGAGCATGCCCAGCTCCTCCGGCGACCAGTCCGGCACGCGCAGCGCGACGGCCGGATCACGCGTGGGCAGGTCGGTCCACGCCGCCGGCTGCGCCGCGTTCCGCGGCAGGTGCGTCGCGCGGAACTCAGCCACGGCCGAGCATCAGGTCGAGCGCAATGGAGCAGCCGCGCGGCTGCGCGCCGGGCAGTCGCCCCAGCAATTCGATGGTGCCGTCCTCGTGCACGCGGCCCAGGTCCTCGGTCTGCACGGCCGCGACCGAGCCCAGGTTGGCCAGGTCGTGGTGGCGCAGGATGCCCGGCTCCCCGGTGGGCAGCGGCTCCAGCGTAGCCGGGTCGACAGCGGTGCTGCGCAGCCAGGGCGGCCCCGCCTTGCGCAGTCGCGCCGCCCCCTGCGGCTCCGCGCCGGTCGCCGCGCGGATGCGGCCGTCGTAGAACTGCGAGCACAGTTCGGTCATGCCGTACTCGTTGACCTGCCAGTCCGGGGCGATGCCGAGCCGGTCCGCGTAGCGTTGCGACATCGTCGCGGGCGACACCTCGCGCCCCGCGCCCTTGGGTCCGCCGGTGTCCATGAGCCGGGACCGTTCGGGCAGTCGCACGCGCACGTCGTCGGCCTCCATCGCCTCGAGCAGGCGATCGAAGGCGAGGGTCGTGCCGAGCAGTGCGACGGGTGCGTCCGACGCCTCGGCCAGGCGCAGCGCGGCCAGCAGCCGCGCCGCGTCCAGGCCGTCCGCGACGCTCACGAACCAGCCGCTCTCCCCATTACCTCGCTGCCGCACGACCTCGCCGATCATGAACGACAGCGACGAGTCCGGCTGCTCGGGGGGCGAGGGCACCAGCGACAGCAGCGTCGGCCGTGCTCCGTCCGGCAGCACGAAGTGGTCGAACGTCGGCAGCAGCGACGCGCGGTACAGCGAGAGGTCGGGCACCACGTGTTCGCCGCGGCGCTCGCGCCCGCGCGTCGTGCCGCTGGTGCGGAAGACCGCGTCCGGCTCGCGCTCCGCGAGCGGCGTGAGGAGCCGGACCTCCCTGAAGGCCGCGGTCGGCACCGCCGGCACGTCCAGCCAGCCGCGCACGGTTCCCGGCATACGGTCGCGCCGGGTGCAGTAGGCGCGGTACACCGGGTTGTGCTCGAACTGCGCGCGGAACACGTCCAGCGCCAGCGCCTCGAAGGCGGCGGCGTCCATGTCCTCGCCCCGCGCGAAGGCGCGCAGCAGGCGGTCACGCAGGTGCTGCAGCTCCGACTCCGCCACGATCAGCCGGTGGGGCTCACCGCCTCCTGCAGCGCCTCCAGCTCGCGGATCGGCGGCGAGACGCGCCGCTGTCCGCAGACGTAGACGGCCGGCTCGTCGACGGCGCGCAGCCGACGCCCGCCCACCGCGCCGCCCTCCGGCAGCGTCCAGACCTGTCGATCGGCCAGCGGCAGCGCGAGCGCGCGGGCCCGCAGGTCGAAGGCGGCGGGGCCGCCGCCGACCACGACCAGACGCGTGGGCGGGTCGAAGAAGTGTTCGGCGGCGAACGCGAACCCGGCCGCTGCGATGCCGTAACGACCCGCGACCGGCGCCAGCATGGCGAGGCAGCGCTCGGCCAGCGCACGCCAGGTCCGATCTTCGGCCAGCGCGTCCAGGTCGACCAGCACGCCGGCGGCGACGGCGTTCTGCTCGAACGAGCGGTCGCCGTGTCGCAGCGCGCCGACGCGTTCCACCGGTTCGGCGATGTCCTCGAAGCCGCCGTCGTCGGCCCAGAAGTGCCGCTCCATTGCGCGCGCCAGTTCGCGGGCGCGCTCGATCCAGGCCGGGTCGCCCGTCGCCTGGGCGATGGCCAGACAGGCGCGGGCGGACTCGCAGACGTCGCTGAGCAGGCCGGCCAGGCGTGGCTCGTCGTCGGCGGGCAGGTAGTGGAACAGCAGCCCCTCGCCTGCATCCATGCGGCGGAGCAGCGTGTCCATGGCGGTGGCGGCCCGCTCGACCCACTCGGCGCGGCCGAGGCGGGCGCCGGCCTCGGCCAGCGCGCCGCACCACTGCGCGCACGCATCGGTGAGCACCGTGGCGTCGACCGGTCGCGTGCCGTTCTGCGAGGGGACGTCGGCGTCCGCGTCGGCGGCCGCTTCGCTGGCACCCCACAGCCCGTCGTCGCGGCCCAGGCGCCGGTCCGCCCATTCGATGGTGGACTCGACCGCGTCCAGCCAGCGCCCGTTGCCGCGCAGCGCTGCGCCCACGGCCAGGGCACGCACGGCCCAGGCATTGGTCTCGAGCAGCTTCTCGGTGGAGGGGTGCGTCCAGTCCGCGGCGCGCGCCAGGCGGTGGAAGCCGCCGTGCGCGGCGTCGTAGAGCTCACCGGCCAGCGCGCCGTCCAGCGTGGTGTCCGCGATGGCAGCCCACTCGGGGTTGGGCAGCCGTTCCGCCTGCGCATACAGCAGCTCGACCGCCTCGGGCGGCAGCATCTTGGGCGCCTCCCCGAAGCCGCCGTTGCGCCCGTCGAACGACTGCTGCAGCGCGGTCATCACGTCGTCGGCGGCCTCGCGGCGGACCAGCCCGGTGGCGGTGCGCCGCTGGCGATTGGAGCGCAGCGCGGTGACGCGATGCTCGATCTCGCGCTCGATCTCCTCGCGCTTCTGCGTCCACGCGGCGGCCACGCGCTCGATCACCGATTGCAACTGCCGCGGCGAGTCCGGCGTGCCGCTCCACAGCACGTCGCCATCGGAGGTCAGCAGCGCGACGACGGGCCAGCCGGCGGCGTTGTAGCGATCGCGCACGTGGGGCTGGCGGTCGCCGTCGGCACGCACGGGCACGACCGCTTCGCGGGTGAGTCGCCGCACCGCATCGTCGGAGAGGACCCTGCGGTCGAGGGCGCGGCAGTCGGCGCACCAGGAGGCCGTGACGGTGAGCAGGACCGGGCGGTCGTGCTCGCGCGCCTCCGCGAACGCGTCCACACCCCAGGGCCGCCACTGGATCGATCCGTCGTTGTCGACGGTCGTACGATCTGCCTCTTCCGCCACGTCACCCTCCCGGCACAGATACGGCTGGGACGCGGCGCGCATGCGGCCGCGCTCTCGCCGCAGAATAGGCCGTCGCCCCCCCGCGACGCCAGCGATCAGCGCACGGTGAACGGCCTGCTGCGCGCCTCGACCTCGCGTGCGGGCAGGCCGAGCACGCGGATGAAGAGGCGCTTGACGCCGGTGCCCAGTGCGGACAGCACGGAGCGGTCGCCGCCCACCGCGGGCTGCAGTTCGCCACGCAGCCAGTTCTCGACCTCCTCCAGATCGGAGAGCGACAGCGTCTCGACCCGCACGCTGGCCAGGTAGTAGTAGCGCCCGCGCCTCGGCTGCAGGTCGAGCGTGTAGACGCCCTCGATGGCCGCGCGCGCGTCCTCGTAGCTGTCGTAGGAGACCGCACGCTCGGGGTCGCGGCTGGAGTAGACGATGTAGCGGCGCTCGAGCGGTTCGTAGCGCACCACGATGGTGAAGCTCGCCTGGTCCCGCAGCTCGTCCAGCAGCTCGTCGCGCCACAGTTCCACGCGAGCGCTCAGGCGCAGCGGCAGACCGGACTGCAGCGCCGAGCGCAGCGCGTCGTCGCGCAGCAGCGCACCCACCCGCAGCTGCGGCCGGTTGTCCAGCGCGGCCGCCGGCTCCACGGTGATGCCGCCGTTCTGCGCCCGCGCAGGCGGCGCGAGCGCGGCGAGCGCGAGCAGGAGGGGGAGGAGGCGTCGCACGCTCAGAGGCGCGGCCCCAGCCGCAGGAAGAAGTTCACGCCGTCCTCGCGGCCGGACAGGGGCACGGCCCAGTAGACGCCGATGCGGCCCAGGCGCACGCCGATGCCGGCGTCCGCGATGAAGTCGTCCGGCCCCGCGCCGCGCCCCTCGCGCGCGTCCCGCTCCGTCCAGGCGCGTCCCGCGTCGAAGAACACGGAGACGGCGGGCTCGGCGCCGAAGTCGAAGTCCCAGCCCAGCGCCCGGCCCAGCGGCCGGATGAACGGCAGGGACAGTTCGTAGCTGGCCTGGAACAGCAGCGCGCGATCGCAGCCGTAGTACGGGAAGAACTCGTGCGGGCCGAGCTGCACCGTTTCCGAGCGGGCGGCGCAGTCCAGCTCGAACAGCGAGTAGGCCGGCAGCGTGCCCTCCCCGCCCAGCGCGTGCTGCCGCTGCGGCGGCAGCGCCTCCCCGTCGATCGATCCGGCGGCCAGCACCCGGATCGCGACGCGCGAGCGGGGGCCGAGCCGGCCGTAGCGACGCAGATCGACGGTCAGCGCGGAAAAGCCCTCGTCCAGCGGCGTCGGCGCGATGGTGACGCCACCCGCGCCTGGCCGGACCGGCAGTTCCAGCTCACCGGCCAGCCCCTGCTCCACGTCCGCGCGTACCCACCAGCCCGAACTGGGCTCGGCGGGCTCGTTGCGCGTATCCCACTCGCCGCGCAGGCGCACGGACGTGAGGTCGCCCGCGCCGACCAGCGGCTGCGGCCGGAACGGCTCATCGTTGTCGAACAGCGCGAGCGGGTCGCCCGCGGCACGCCACTCGTGCCGCTCGTCCAGCACCTCGGCGCGCAGCCGCAAGGAGCGGCGCGGGTTCAGCCACTGCACGAACGCGCTCCAGCCCGTGCGCTGGTAGTGGTCGCGGTAGTCGCGGTGCAGCAGGAACGTGGCGAGCGACGCCTCCAGATCGCGGATCCCGGTCGTCTCGATGGGCACCACGTCGGATTCCAGCGTGACGCCGAGGCTGAGCCGCCGGTGCCCGCCCGCGAACTGTTCGACGCCAAGCAGCCAGCCGAGGTCGTCCAGATCGGGCGTGATGCCGGACTCGGTGCGGTACAGCAGCAGCGCGTCCAGCACCGTCGGGTTGGAACCGCCGAACCGGACTCGCGGGCCGATGGCCAGCGGCAGCCCCTCGACGCGGTTGTACGTGCCGTGCGCCGTGACCAGCAGGTCCGTGCGGCCGAAGCCGAAGTCGCGCCCCGCACTGACCGCGGGCCGGGGCTCGGCGCGCGCAATCACCGCGCTGATGCTGTCGCCGTCACGCCGGTAGCGCAGCGGCTCCGGCACCACCAGCAGGTCACCGCCGACCGCGCTGCTGTCGCCGCGCACCGTGCCGCCGATCACGACCAGGTCGTCGGCGATACGCGCGGCAGGCCCCAGTACGGCCGAGCCGTTCAGCACGAGCACGCTGCCGTCCACCGCGCCATCCAGGAACAGCGTGCCCTCCAGCACCGAGACGTCGCCGCTCAGCTCGTTGCCCGCGCTGATGCGCACGGTGCCCGTGAAGCGGCTGGTGGTCGGCGCGTTGTGGAACTCGACCAGCGTCCGCGCCAGTTCGGGCGTCAGCTCCGGCTCGGCGTCGGGCTGCTGCGCGTGCAGCGGCGCGGCCGCCAGGAGCAGAAGGCCAGCGGTCAGAGGTGCGGTGGATCGTCTCACCGGTCCATCCCCAGTCGGCGCATGCGCCGGTACAGGTTCGCGCGATCGGTACCCAGCTGGCGTGCGGCTTCGGCGATGTTGCCGGCGGCCTCCTCGACGGCGCGCCCGATCGCGTCGCGCTCGAAGCGCTCCAGCCGCTCTGCCAGCGGCAGGTCCTCCTCACCGGCCTCACCGGGGGCGGGCAGCAGCCCGGCGACGTCGGCGGCGTCCACCCGGTGCCCCGGCATCAGGATCGCCAGCCGCTCGCACAGGTTGGCCAGCTCGCGCACGTTGCCCGGCCAGCGGTAGGCGCGCATGCGCTCCAGCGCCGCGTCGGTGAACGGGCCGAGCCGCAGCCCCTGCCGCAACTGCAGCCGCTCGCGCAGGTGGTCCACCAGGGGCGGCAGGTCGTCCAGCCGCTCGCGCAGCGGCGGCAGGTGCAGCGGCACCACATTCAGCCGGTAGAACAGGTCCTCTCGGAAGCTGCCCGCCTGCACGGCAGCGCGCAGGTCGCGGTTTGTCGCGGCGACCACGCGCACGTCCACGCGCACGCTGCGCTGTCCGCCGACCGGCTCGATCTCGCCCGCCTCGATCGCGCGCAGCAGCTTGGCCTGCGCGCCCTCACCCAGGTCCGCGATCTCGTCCAGGAACAGCGTGCCCCCGTCGGCCAGTTCGAAGCGGCCGCGGCGACGCTCCGCCGCGCCGGTGAACGCTCCCTTCTCGTGGCCGAACATCTCCGACTCGACCAGCTCCTTCGGGATCGCGGCGCTGTTCACGCGCACGAACGGGCCGCCCGCCCGCTTCGACAGCCGGTGCAGCGCTGCGGCGACCAGCTCCTTGCCGGTGCCGCTCTCGCCCGTGACCAGCACGCGCGCGTCGGTCGGCGCGACCTGGCGGATGGTGTCGCGCACCCGCCGCATCGGCTCCGTCTCGCCGACCAGCCGCTGACCGGCGCCCAGCTCCTCGGTCAGTTCGCGCGTCAGTTCGCGCGCGCGCCGGAGCTCCAGCGCGCGGCGGATGGTTACCAGTACCGTCTCGGGGCTGAGCGGCTTCTCCATGAAGTGGAACGCGCCCAGCCGCGTCGCCTCGACCGCGTCCGTCAGCGTGGCGCGCCCGCTCATCATGATCACGGGCAGCTCCGGCCACTTGGAGCGCATCTCGCGCAGCGCCGACAGGCCGTCCTGCTCCGGCATCACCAGGTCCATCACGACCAGATCCGGCTCCGCCGCGGCCACCGCCTGCACGCCGGCCGCGCCGTTGCCCGCCTCGCGCACCTCGTGCTCCTCCGCCTCCAGCAGGCGGCCGAGCATGCGGCGCACGTTGGCCTCGTCGTCCACGATCAGGATGCTGCTCATCGATTCACCGCAGGGTCACTTCGGCGACCAGCGCATCGCCGGCCGAGTCCAGGGCACGGATCGCGCGACATACGACGCGCGTCGAGGGCCCGTACAGGAGGCGGATCGCCGCGCCGGTGCGCGGCGGGCCGGACGCCGTGCCGTCCGCATCGAAGCCTGCACGCTGCACGCACTCCTCCGGCCCGGCGAAGACCGGCCGCAGCAGGTCCGCCACCGAGTCCGCCTGCGCCGCGCCCTCCCCCACCACGCCCAGCAGCACCGGCACGTCGTGCGATACGTCGGTCGCGACATAGGCCAGCAGCGTGCGCGCCGCATCGCGCGGGTCGGCGCGCGGCGGCACGCGCACGGCCAGCACGTCCAGCCGGTGACCGCGCTCGGCCTCGTACAGCGCGTCCTGCACGCGCAGCGAATCGCCGCGCTCCAGCGGCAGCGCCACGGTCGTATCGCCCAGAGGCTCCCACGCCAGCAGCGCCACGCCGCCCAGTTCGCCGAGCGCCGGTCCGCTGCGCCGCAGGCCGGTCGCGCCCGCCAGCGACATGGTCCACTCGGGCGAGTCCGGCGTGCCGAGCAGCACCACGCCCGGATCGAAGCGCCCGATGACGCGCGCCGCGTCGTCCGGCGCGGCGTCCGGCCCGGCCAGCAGCGCGACCACGCGGTAGTCCACGGGCGCGCGGCCGCCCAGCCGCAGCGCGCAGCCCGTCAGCGTGAGCGCGACCAGCGCCGCCGTCAGCGATGCAGCACGCAATCGATTCTCCGTCAGTCCTCGAGCATCGGGTCCACGGGCAGCCGCACGACGAAGGTCGCGCCGCCGCCCTCGCGCCTGAGCGCCCGCACGTCGCCGCCGTGCGCGCGCACCGCCTGCCGCACCAGCGCCAGCCCCAGCCCCGTCCCGCGCGACTTGGTGGTGAAGTCCGGCGCGAACAGCAGCTCCGGATCGCCGTCGGGCAGCCCGCGTCCGCGATCGGACACCCGCACCTCGGCCTCGCTGCCGCTCTGCTGCACGACCACGTCGATCGCGCGGCGCGTGGCGATGCCGTCCATCGCCTCGACCGCATTGCGGATCACGTTGCGCAGCGCGCGCGCGATCTCCTCGTAGTGCGCCTCGATGCGCGGCGCGCCGTCCGCGTGCAGCGTGGTATCGACGTCGGCCGGTACGTCGCTGCGCAGCAGCGAGTCCAGCAGCTCCGCCAGGTCCACCTCGCTGGTCAGTCCCTCCGGCGGCCGCCCCAGCGACGCGAAGCGGCCGGCCAGCTCCTCCAGCCGCCGCGTCTCGTGGTCGACCACCTCGAGCGACTCCACGCGCGCGGACTCGCCCTCCCGCGCCAGCCGATGCACCGCCAGCCGCAGCGGCGTGAGCGCGTTCTTCATCTCGTGTGCGACGCGCCGCGCCATCTCACCCCATACACGCACACGCTCCGCTTCGATCGCGCGGCCGCGCGCACCGCGCAGTGCGTCCTCCGCCGCGCGGAACGACGCGCGCAGCTTCACGAACTCGCGCGCTTCGCGCCGCTCGCGCGGGCCGGCCGGCGGCAGCGGCTCCTCGCTGGCCAGCCGCCGCGTCCAGTCGACCAGGTCGCGCACCGGCCGCGACACCTGCTTCGAGAGACGACGACTCAGCAGCAGCGCGATCGCCGCCAGCGTCAGCGCAATGCCCGCGATCAGCCACGGCAGCACCGCGCGCAGCCGCTCGCCCAGGAACGACCAGCGCCTGGCCAGCGTCAGCGACTCCGACAGCCGCTCGCGGTGCGCCTCGGCCGCGGCAACCAGCGCGCTGTCGGCCGGCGCGGCCGCGGTCGAGCGGTCGATCAGCTCCGTGCCCGTCTCCGCCACCTCGGTCCACGGCCCCAGCGTGCCCGCCCATTCCAGCGAACGCGTCAGCAGCGTGGCTGCGACGGCCAGGATGAGCAGGCTCGGCACGACCGACAGGCCGAACATCCACCAGAACAGCCTGCGCTCGACCGGGCCGCGGGGGCGACGACTCATTCGTTGACGCTCGGGAACTCGCGGAATAGCGTAGGAAACACCCGAAAAGGTCGGCGGCGCGCCCTCACGCAGCAAGCGAACGCACCGCCCGGCCGTCTGACCTGCCGATCCGCACCGGAGCGATGCCGATGGATCTGGGCGCATTCTCGGTCAGCCTGACCGTCAGGGATCTCGAGCGCAGCCGCGCCTTCTACGAGAAGCTCGGCTTCCAGGTCACCGGCGTCGAAGCGGACCAGGGCTGGCTGATCCTGGTCAACGGCGAGACCGTGATCGGCCTGTTCAAGGGGATGTTCGATCGCAACATCCTCACCTTCAATCCCGGCTGGTCGGGTCCGTTCCGCGAGAGCGACAGCTTCACCGACGTCCGCGAGATCGCGAAGCGGCTCGAGGCCGAGGGCATCCAGTTCACGGACAGCAATCTGCCGGCGGAAGGCGGGCCCGGGCACATCTCCTTCACCGACCCCGACGGCAATCCCATCCTGATCGACCAGCACCGCTAGACCGCCGGAACCCCAGGAACGGCCAGGGCACACATCGTGTAGGGCGACGAGAGGAGAGGCGAGCGAGGAGGCGAGCCATGATCCTGCCCAATGTTCGAGCTTCGTTCGGAGAACGGGAGGTCGCGTTCCTGCTCGGCGCGCTCGGCGCCGCCGACGCGACCGGCCGCGACGGCGTCGAGGAGCGCCTGGAGCAGGGCGGCATCGATGCACTGCTCGATGACCCGCGCACGCTGAACACCGTGATGAGCGGTGGCGGCGTTTCACCCGCGCCGCAGGGGCTCGTCTGCTACCTGCTCGTCCGCCACGCGCTGCTGGAGCACGGCCTCGCCGAGACCACTCTCGCCGACTACCTGGCCGCGCTCATGCTCGCGTTCGCCAGGCTGCAGGGCGACGAGATCGAGGGCGGTCGCTACCTGGTCGACGCCATCGCCGCGCTGTCCCGCGCCGGCCGCGACGAGCAGTTCCTGCTCCAGGTCCGCCTCGGCGACCTGTCGCTCTGGATGAGCGGCCTGTTCCCCGACCACCTCACCGCACGCGTGCACCGACGCGGTGCGCCCGGCATCGACTGGTACGAGCAGATGGGCGCCACCGGCTATCGCCTGGCCGCGTCGCACCGCGAGGCCGGCTCGCTCGGACTCGACCGCCTCTACGCCGACTGCGCCGACAGCTTCGGCACGCTGCGCGTCGCGCTGAACCGCGTCGCCGACCGCCACCTGTTCCCCGCGCGAGCGCCGGGCGTGGACCGGCTGCTCAGGCAGGTCGCGGACGGGCTGTAACTGACGCTCCGCATCGCGGGGCGCAGATACCGGTCGATGTCGCGGTTCATGCCGTCGCCAGCGTCTCCGCCTCCTCCAGCGTGGTGATGCCCGCAGCCGCCTTCACCCGCGCGTCCTCGTACATGGTGACCATGCCGGCCCTCTCGGCGGCCGCGCGCAGTTCGACCACACCCGCCCGCCGCAGGATCAGCGTGGCCACCTCGTCGTTCACCGGCATGAGCTCGAACACGCCGATGCGCCCGCGGTAGCCCTCACCGTTGCAGCGATGACATTGTCCGTTGCTGCCGTTGCCGTGGTTGCCGCTGTTGCCGTGGTTGCCGCTGTTGCCGCCGTTGCCGCCGTTGCCGCCGTTGCCGCCGTTGCCGCCGTTCCCGCCGCACTCGTCGCAACGCCGCCGCACCACCCGCTGCGCCAGCACGCCGATCAGGGCACCCGCGACCAGGTAGGGCGGCGCGCCCATCTCGAGCAGGCGGGCGACGGCGCCGGGCGCGTCGATGGTGTGCAGCGTGGACAGGACCAGGTGGCCGGTCAGCGCGGCGGCCATGCCGGTTTCGACGGTCTCGCGGTCGCGCATCTCGCCGACCATGACCACGTCAGGGTCCTGGCGCAGCACCGAGCGCAGCGCGCTGGCGAAGCCGAGCCCCGCGCGCGTGTGCACCTGCACCTGCGTCAGGCCGGGGATGCGGTACTCGACCGGGTCCTCCAGCGTGACCACGTTGAGCCGCTCGCGGTCCAGCGAGCCGAGCATGGCGTACAGCGACGTGGTCTTGCCGCTGCCCGTTGGGCCCGTGACCAGGATCGCGCCGTGGCGTCGCGACAGCATCCGCTCGAGCGGCGCGCGCACGTGCGCGGGCATGCCCAGCCGGTCCAGCCCGCGCTGCGCGTTGCGCGGATCGAGCACGCGCACGACCACCTTCTCGCCGGCGACGGTGGGCAGCGTGCTGACGCGGATGCTCAGTTCGCGCTCGGCGACGCGGATGGTCGCGCGACCGTCCTGCGGCCGTCGCCGCGTCGCGATGTCCAGGTCGGCCATGACCTTCACGCGCGAGACGACGGCGCCCGCCACGCGCGCGGGCAGCGACTGCATCTCGCGCAGGTAGCCGTCCACGCGCGCACGGCAGCGGAACGCGCCCTCGACCGGCTCCATGTGCAGGTCGCTCGCGCCCATGCCGACCGCGCGCTCGAGCAGCAGGTTCACGATCGCGACGATGGGCGCGGCCTCGGACGCTCGCCGTAGCGCGTCCAGCTCCTCGTCCGTGCGCTCGCCGCGCGAGCCACGCGCGCCGTTTCCGCCGCTACCGCCGCCCGCACCGCGCGCGCCGCGCCCGCCACGTGCCTGCGCCCGCGCCGCCTTCGCCGCCGCCTTGCGGTCCAGCCGGCCCAGCTCGTCGCTGACGCGACCCTCCCCGTACACGTCCGCGATCGCGGCATCGACGTCGGCCGGCACCGCGACGTGCGGCCGCGCGCGGCGCCCCGTCTGGAACTGAAGCTCGTCCAGCGCGGCCAAGTCGAGCGGATCGGCCATGGCCACGTCCAGCCAGCGCGCGTCGATGGTCAGCGGCAGCGCGCGGTGCCGCCGCGCCAGCGCATGGTCCACCGCGGACAGCGCGTCCCGCGTCGGCGCGAGCGGCAGCGGCGCCACCGGCAGCCGCAGCTGGTCCGCCAGCGTGCGGAAGACCAGCCCCGCGTCCACGCCCAGCCGCACCATCACCTCCCCCAGCCGCTCCCGCGACAGCCGCTGCGCCTCCAGCGCCGTCTTCAGTAGCGGCTCCTCGACCACGCCCGCTTCCACGAGCATGCGCCCCAGCAGCTTCGATCGCGCGCCCTGTCGCATGCCGCCCAGATGCGCGATGCGCCGGGGCGACGGAATGTCGGGTTGGGTCTAGGACTCGCGGACGGGCCCGTACCGGTCGTAGAACGGCCGGAAGATCATGATGCCCGCGAAGAGCCAGACGGCGCCGACGGCGATGCCGCCGAGCACGTCGGTGGGCCAGTGCACGCCGAGGTAGACGCGCGACCAGTTGTTGGCGAGGAAGATCAGGCCGACCACGTAGTAGGGCCAGTCGCCCCAGCCGTGGCGGTCCATCAGGTATGCCGCGGTGAGCAGCACGCTGGTGATGGCGATGCTGTGGCCGCTGGGGTACGCGCTCATGGCGTACTGGCCGCGGTGCTCGAACAGGTCGGGGCGCGGCCTGAGCAGCACGTTCTTGAGGCCGAAGTTGAGCAGCGCGCTCCCGAGCTGGATCACCCCCAGGTGGATGGCGCTGACGCGATACCCCTTCCGCCACAGCAGCACGCAGGCGATGACGACGAAGGGAAACATCGTGTAGTTGGTGCCGAGGTAGGGCATCCACAGGAAGAACACGTCCAGTATGGGCGAGACGGTGGCGTGCGCGAAGACGAGCATGCGGCGCTCCCAGTCGCCGCCGGCGGTCCACCAGCCGGCCAGCTGCACGATCCACGCGCCGACCAGGCCGACCACGAACGCGGCGGCGAACGCCAGCGCAACGCGCAGCCACGGCACCTCGCCCGGGCGCATGGGCTCGGCAGCGGCCTCGCCCGGGCGCGCGTCCCCTCCGTTCACGCGCGCTCGCCGACGGCTCGCTCGTCCTCGGCGTGCAGGTCGGCCTCGTCGCGCTCGGCGTCGACGGACGGGTCGCGGTCGGAGAAGTAGCGCACCGCGTGCAGCCCGGCAACGACCACGGCCACCCACGCCACGCCGGCCAGGATGCCGCCCAGGATGTCGGTCGGATAGTGCACGCCGAGGTACATGCGGCTGATGCCGACCAGCAGTATGATCACGACCGCCAGCGTCCAGGTGGCGATGCGCATGTTGCGCGTCGGCTCGAGCCGGCCGACCAGGTAGGCCACCGAGCCGTAGACGATGGTCGACATCATCGCGTGCCCGGATGGGAACGAGTTGGTCATCACGTCCGTGACCGGCGTGAAGACGGACGGCCGGTCGCGGTCGAACGCGAGCTTCAGGATGTTGTTCACGGCAAAGCCGCCGGCGCCGCCCAGCAGCAGCAGGACGACGGAGTACTTGTGATTCGACATCCAGAGGAACGCGGACACGGACGCGACCAGCACGAGCAGCACCGCGAAGTTGCCGAGCGCGGTGAACTCGAGCATCAGGTGGTCCAGCGTGGGGTGGTGTTGTCCGCCGACCCAGCGCAGGAACGCGTTGTCCAGCGCGGTCGTGTCGCCCTCGGTCACCTCCTCGGCCAGCACCGCGAAGGCGACGACCATCCCGGCGACCAGGATGAACGCGGCGGACAGGAACGCGATGACGCCGGTCCAGAAGCCGCGCACGTGCCGGCCGATCCAGCGCAGCACGCCGTACAGCACGTCGCCGAAGGCACGCATGCGGCCGCGTCGGTGGCGGCGTCGCTCGATGGGTACGCGGTCGTTCACGTGATCTCCTCCTCCACCCTTCCCGTGGGCGCGGCGCGGTCGTGATCCGCGCGCGTGGTCTCTCAAAGCGATACGAGCCGAGGCGGCCGGGCGCCAGCGCGGTCGACGCGCTGAGCGGCGTGGACATGGACCTGCCCGCCGGCGGCGTGCTGGGTGTGGTCGGTCCGAACGGCGCCGGAAAGACCACGCTGTTCTCACTGCTGCTCGGCTTCCTGCGGCCCAGCGCCGGCACGGTCGAGGTCGACGGTCTGCCGCCGCGCCGCTACGCGCGGGAGCGCGGCTTTGCGTACCTGCCCGAACGCTTCGACCTGCCGCACGGCTGGCCGGTGCGTCGCGCGCTGCTGGCGCTGGCCCGACTGGATGGTCATGGCAAGGCCGGGGCCGTCGCCGCGGCGGACGCCGCGCTGGAGCGCTTCGCGTTGGACGACGTGGCGGATCGGCGCCTGGGCGAACTGTCGCGCGGCATGCTCCAGCGCGTGGGCCTGGCGCAGGCGTCGCTGTCGCGCGGCCGGGTAGTCGTGCTGGACGAGCCGACTCAGGGGCTGGACCCGCTCTGGCGCATCCGCCTGCGCGGCTGGATCGCCGAGCTGCGCTCGGACGGCCGCACGGTGCTGCTGGCCAGCCACGAGCTGGACGAGGTGGAGCGGCTGGCCGACCGCGTGCTGCTCCTGCGCGACGGCGCCGTACGGGAGCTGGTCGAGGCGCCACGATCGGAGGCGGGCCGCGTCTACCGCCTCGAAGTGCGCGCCGACGAGTCGCTGCTGCGCGCCGCGTTCCCCGACGCCGCGCCGATCGGCGGGGGCGGTGGTGGCGACGGCGGCGGCGACGACGACGGGGGCGCGTGGCGGGTCACCGCATCCGACGACGCCGACCTCAGCCGACGCCTCGCCGCGCTGATCGACGGCGGCGGCGTGGTCGGCGCCGTGGTGCCCGCCGAGCAGCGACTGGAGGAGCGGGTGCGGCGCAGCCTGGAGGAGCCGCGATGAGCTCGCTCAGGCTGGCGCTGCTGTCGCTGCGCGCGCGCCGGGCCAGGCTGCTCGGCCTGTTCGCCTTCGGCGCCGTGTTCCTGCTGGCCGGCACCGCGGCGGCCGTGCTGCTGCGCGGACCGGATGGCGACGTGCACATCGACGACCTGTTCATCATCGGCGGCTACCCGCTCGCGTCGTCGGCGCTGCTGCTCGGCTGGCTGCTGGGCCGGCTGCCGCTGATCGCGACGCTGGTGCTGATGGCCGGCGTGGTCGCGGACGATCGCCGCGACTCGCTGGGCAGGCTGGTCGCGGCGCGGCCTGCGTCGCGGCTGGCAGTCTACGGCTGGCGCGCCGCGCTGCTCGCGCTGGTCGCGTTCGCGCTGTGCGCGCTGGTCATGCCCGTGTTCGACCTGCTGCTGCTCGGCGAGTGGGCCGGCCCCGCGACGCTGGTGCTGATCGCCGCCTACGTGCTGGTCTACGGCGCGCTCACGCTGCTGCTGTCCGTGTGGACGCGCGGCGACGCGTGGATCGCGCTGCTGCTCGCGCTGCTGGCCATGAGCTGGGCCGCGCTCGATCGCGCCGGCTCGCTGCCCGTCTCCCCCGGCGCGCGCCAGCTCTTCGGCTTCCTGCTGCCGCCGCAGCAGCAGCTCTTCGCGCTGGAGAACGCCTTCGCCGCCATCGAGCCCATCCCCTGGCCGGCCTTCTGGTACGCCGCCGGCTACGCGCTGGTGCTGCTGATCCTGGCCGGGCTGTCGCTGCTGCGGCGCGAGGTGTAGACGCAGCGCGGAGCCAGTACTGGCGAGGTACGCTGGCCGCTGGCGGCTGGAAGCTGGCAGCTAGTCGACGCCCAGCGCGCCCAGGATCGCCGGCGCGATGTCCATGATCGACGCGAGCCGGCCGGCGACCGACTCGCGCCCCGCGCCCGCGACCAGACACAGCGCCGGATTCAGAGTGTGCTGCTCGCGCACGTCCTCCAGGTTGCCGTGGTCGCTGGCGACGATCAGCAGCGTGTCGTCCGACATCGCGTCGACGACCGCCCCGAGGAACGCGTCCAGCCGCTCGGCGATCGCGACGCCGCGGGCGAGGTCCCGCTCATGGCCGACGGAGTCGGTGGCGTAGTGCGCGTACAGAGTCAGGTCGTGCGCGGCCGCGATGCGGGCGAGCGTGCGGCCCGCCCCTTCCGCCGTCACCTGCGGCACGTCGCGCCGCAGCTTGTCGCGCCAGCCGTCGTTCACGATCTCACTGGCCACCGCATCGCCCCGCATCAGCTCCGGCGTGTGCCGCGTCAGCGCGCCCGCGCCGCGCGCGGCGATGACCGGCCCCGCGCGCAGCGGCAGCGGCAGCCGCGGCGCGTCGGATGGCACGCGCATCAGCTCCTCCGGATACGCGTTGGCGAACGCGACGCCGCGACCGGCCGCCCGCGCACGGGCGAGGACGCTCCGTTCGGCGACGAGGGGTCGGAGCGCCGTCGGCGTCCATGGCCCGAAGTGTCGGCCGAACGCCCGCGCCGTGTTCTCGCCGGTCAGCAGCGCCGCCTGCCCGGTGCCGCTCTGCGGCAGGCCGGGCACGCCGAGGCACGCGTCGAGGCCGAGCAGGCTGGCGTGCGGGCCGGAGCACGCCCCGCCGGTGAGCGGTCGGTCCGTGGCCAGCAGCCGGCTCAGCGCGGGCAGGCGGGCGACGGCGAGGGGGTTGGTGGCGGGATCGTGTTCGGTCAGGCCGACGCCGTCGACGAACAGCAGGAGCACGCGGCGAGCCGCACCGGCCTCCCCGCTCACGGCAGCTCCAGGCGCCGCCGCACGTCGTCCGCGCCGAGCCCCGTGATCTCGACGGTCTTGCTGCGGCCGGTCGCGCCTGCGACGACCCGCAGCGACGACTTCGATACGCCCAGTTGCTTCGCCAGGAACTCGAGCAGTTCCGTATTCGCCGCGCCGTCCACCGGCGGCGCCGCGAGTCGTACCTTGAGCGCGCCGCCGTGCTCGCCGACCAGTTCGGTGCGCGATGCGCGCGGCTGCGCCCGCACGGGAAGACGCACGACCCCGTCGCGTTCTTCCAGCTGGATCACGGCGTGGCGCCGCCCGCCGCCAGCGTCGCCGCACGCTCGAGCAGCGCGACGAACGCGGAGTGATCGAGCGCCGCGTCCGGGTCGTTCCACGTGCCGGTCAGCGCGAGCCAGCGGCCGTCGGGCGTGAGCGCCAGCCACGCCAGCGCCAGGACGCCCGGCTCGGAGCCGCCCTTGTAGCCGACGTACGGCCAGTCCTCGGCCGCGGTCAGCGCCGGGTTCACGGCCATGATGCGCAGCGCGGGGGACGTGGTGTCGCCGTCGGCGATGCGGTGCAGCGCGGCCATCGTACGCGCCAGGTCGTACGCGGACGCGAACCACTCGATGCGGTCGATCGCGAAGGGCCGCTCCCACATCGCCAGCGCCAGCTCGCGGTCCGCCACCTCGTCGCGCAGCAACGCGCGGCGCGCGGCCGGGTCGGCGCCGAGCCAGCGCTCGGCCAGCGACCGCTCGGCGGGCGCCTTGAGCACGAACAGCTCGCGCGTGGTCAGGAACGGCTGGTTCAGCGCCGGCCGCGCGTGGCCGATCGCCGCGACGCGCGCTTCCAGCGCCTCGCGGCCGAGCTGGCCGATCAGCGCGTCCGTGGCCGTGTTGTCGCTGATCGAGATCATCAGCGTGGCCAGCGTGTGCAGCGTCACGGGCGCGCCGGCCGGCCAGTCCTGCAGGATGCCGGAGGGCAGCGACGGCGAGTCGGGCAGCGCGACCACGTCGTCCGACTCCCGCTCACCGGCCTCGATCTGCGCGGCCAGTTCGGCCAGCACCCACAGCTTGAACGCGGATCCGATGGCCAGCTGCTCGTCCGCGCGCACCGCGTGGATCGGCCGCAGCCCGTCCGCCGTCAGCTCCGCGACCAGCATCGACGTGGTGCCGGGCAGCGAGTCCAGCCGCGCGTCCAGCTCCGACCAGTCGGCCGCCATCGGCACGCCCGGCCGGAAGAAGATGCCGGTCACGCGGTGCGGCGGGTCGGCGGACACGGCCAGCTCGACCGGCATCTCGAAGCCGCGCTCGGTGACGAACGTGAAGCGCCCTGAGAAGCCCGTCGGCGCCGCCTCGACCAGCCGCCAGCGCGTGACCTCCCCGTACTGGGCGTGGATCTGCCGCGCGATGTCGCTCATGCGCGCGGCCGGCAGCTGCGCCAGGAACGACGGCGCGAACGTGCTGTCGGCCGCCGTTGCGTCCGCCGTGATCAGGTCCGCCATCTCCTGCGCGCGCCGCTCCAGCGCGGTCCCCTGCGCGGCCGCGGGCGCGGCGGCGAGTGCGAACGATGCGGTCGCCGCGACGACGGCGAGGATGCGGGTCATGGGCGGGGTGGCGAGTCTCATGCGGATGCCGTGTTCGCTGGTTCGCGATTGACGCTCGATTCCGGCCGCCGGTACCTTCGCCCGTCCCGTCCACCGCCGCAACGCGAGGAGCCATGCCGACGCAGCGACTCTTCTTCGAGGGCGCCGCCGGCGATCGGCTCGCGGCGCGGCTGGAGCTGCCGCCCGACGGCCACGCGCGGGCGACGGCCCTGTTCGCGCACTGCTTCACCTGTTCGAGCGACCTGCACGCGGCCGTGCTGCTGACGCGCGCGCTGGCCGAGCGCGGCATCGGCGTGCTGCGCTTCGACTTCACCGGCCTCGGCGAGAGCGACGGCGACTTCGCCGACACCGACTTCTCGTCCAACGTGGCCGACCTGGTCGCGGCGGCGGAGTTCCTGGGCGAGCGGGTCGCACCGCCGTCGCTGCTGGTCGGCCACTCGTTCGGCGGCGCGGCGGTGATCCAGGCGGCGACCGAGCTGGCGTCCGTGCGCGCAGTCGCCACCGTCGGCGCGCCCTTCGACCCCGAGCACGTGCGCCACCTGCTGCGCGACGCGGAGCCGGAGATCCAGGAAGCGGGCGACGCGTGCGTCACCATCGCCGGCCGCGAGTTCCGCATCCGCCGCGGCTTCCTGGAGGACCTGCGCAGCCAGCACGTCGAGTCCACGCTCGCCGCGCTGGACGCCGGGCTGCTGATCCTGCACGCGCCGGAGGACGACGTCGTGGACATCGAGAACGCCGCGCTGCTGTTCCGCGCTGCGAATCATCCCAAGAGCTTCGTCGCGCTGGACGGCGCCGACCACCTGCTGCGGCGCGAGCGTGACGCGCGCTGGGTCGGCGATCTGATCGGCGCGTGGGCGCGCCGCTACCTGCCCGAGCCACCGCACGTGGAGCCCGAGCAGGCGATGGACCAGCGCGTGGTCGCGCGCACCGGGCGCGTCGGCTACCGCACCGAGATCCAGGCGCGCGACCACGTGCTCGTCGCCGACGAGCCGCTGTCGGTCGGCGGCGGCGACGAGGGACCCACGCCGTACGACCTGGTCGTGGCCGGGCTCGGCGCGTGCACCGGCATGACGCTGCGCATGTACGCCGATCGCAAGAAATGGCCGCTGGACGGCGTGGTCGTGCGGCTGCGTCACCGCAAGGTCCACGCGGCGGACTGCGTGGACTGCGAGGAGAAGGACGCGCGCATCGACGAGATCGAGCGCGAGATCGAGGTGCTCGGCGCGCTGGACGACGAGCAGCGCGCGCGCCTGCTCGAGATCGCCAACCGCTGCCCAGTTCATCGCACGCTGGAAGGCGACATCCGCGTGGTCAGCCGGCTGCACGAGAGCGACGAGCAGTTGGAGCCCGACGAGATCTGACAGCGCCACCCTTCGCAACACACGAGGTGAGATGACCGATCGCCGTTCGTTCCTCCGCTTCGCGGCGCTGGCGCCGCTGATGGGCTGCGCGCCGCTGGGCGCGTACAGCGCGACCGCCACCGGGTCCGCCCGCGCGGGCGCGGGATCGTCGTCGCCACGCGCGCCGATCGCGCCGCTCAAGCCGCCGCGGCTGCGGCCGGGCGACACCGTCGGCCTGATCAATCCCGCCGGCGCGACGTTCTTTTCCTGGGACTTGGTCGTGGTCGAGGAGTCGCTCGCGGCGCTGGGGCTGCGCACCGTGCGCGGCGACCACGTGCTGGACCGGCGCGGCTACTTCGCCGGCACGGACGCCGAGCGCGCCGCCGACCTGAACCAAATGTTCGCCGACGACGACGTGGACGCGATCCTGTGCGTGCGCGGCGGCTGGGGCTCCGCGCGCATCCTGCCGCTGATCGACTACGACGCCGTGCGCGCCAATCCCAAGGCGCTGATCGGCTACAGCGACGTGACCGCGCTGCTGGTCGCGCTGTGGGACGAGGTCGGGCTGGTCGGCTTCCACGGCCCCGTCGGCACGGCGACATGGAACGAGTACAGCGTGGACTGGTTCCGCCGCGTGCTGATGCAGGGCGAGGCGGTCACGTTCGGCAACCCGACGGAGATTGGCGACAACCTGGCGCAGACGGACGACCGCGTCTGGACCATCACGCCGGGCGTGGCGCGGGGGCGGCTGATCGGCGGCAACCTGTCGGTGCTGAGCGCGATCGTCGGCTCCGAGTACCTGCCCGCGTTCGACGGCGCGATCCTGTTCCTCGAGGAGATCGGGGAGGACGTGTATCGCGTGGACCGCATGCTGACGCAGCTGGCGCTGGCCGGCATCCTGGACCGCGTCGCCGGCGTGGTCTTCGGCAAGTGCACCGACTGCGAGAGCGGCGAGACGTATGGCTCGCTCACGCTGGAGGAGGTGCTGAACGACCACCTGGCCGGCCTCGGCGTGCCCGTCTGGTACGGCGCCATGATCGGCCACATCGCCGACAAGTGGACGGTGCCGGTGGGCGTCGAGGCCGAGATCGATGCGAGGGCCGGCACGGTGCGCATGCTGGAGCCGGCCGTGACGTAGCAGGTAGTACGGGAGGTGGAATGAACCAGGTGGACTCGCTGCTCCGGGAAGGTCGCGCCGCGTACGAGGCCGGGGACTGGCGCCGTGCGTTCGACGCACTGGCATCGGTGCGGGACCAGCGGTCGCTGGAGCCGGAGGACCTGTGGCGGCTGGCCCAGGCGGCGTACCTGCTCGGCCGCGAGGACGCCTTTCTTTCCGCGCTCCAGTCCGCGCACCAGCTCTGCATCGACGCGGAGCAGCCCATAGCCGCCGCGCGCCACGCGTTCTGGATCGGTTTCCACCTCGCCAACCGGGGCGAGCCCGCAACGGCAGGCGGCTGGTTCGCCCGCGCCGCCCGCCTGCTGGACGAGGCGGACCGCGACTGCGCCGAGCGCGGGTACCTGCTGCTGCCGGATGCTCACCGTCAGCTGATGGCCGGGCGCACGGCGGAGGCGGCCGCCGCGGCCGCGCGGGCTGTGACGATCGCGCGGCGCTTCCGTGATGACGACCTGCTGGCGCTGGCGCTGCACCTGCACGGGCGGGCGCTGCTGCGCGAACGTCGGCTGGACGAGGGCCTGGCGCTGCTGGACGAAGCCATGGTCGCCGTCACGTGCGACGAGCTGTCGCCGCCCGTCACGGGACTGGTCTACTGCAGCGTCATCGCCGCGTGCCGCGAGGTGCATGCGCTGGGGCGGGCCCATGAGTGGACCAGCGCCCTGCGCGACTGGTGCGATGCGCAGCCGGAGATGCTGCCGTATACCGGCGAGTGTCGGGTCTACCGCGCGGAAGTGCTGCGCCTGCACGGGGAATGGCGCGAAGCGCTCGAGGAGGCGCGCTCGGCGACCAGTCGCTTCGCGGCGGGCAGCGAACCCAGCGCCGAGGGCTTCGCGGCCTACCAGCAGGCGGAGCTGCATCGGCTGCGCGGCGAGTTCGCCGCGGCCGAGGATGCGTATCGCGAGGCCGCGTCGCACGGCCAGCGCGTGCAGCCGGGGCTGGCGCTGCTGCGCCTGGTCCAGGGCGACGCCGAGGCGGCCAGCACCGGCATCCGGCGGGCCCTGGCCGAGACCGTCCCGCCGCTGGCGCGCGCGCCGCTGCTGGCGGCCGCGGCAGCCGTTTTCGCGGACGCCGGCGCTACCGACGACGCGCGTCGCGCAGCGGACGAGCTGACCCGGATCGCCGCGGACTGGGCCTCCCCGTTCCTTGATACCACGGCGACACAGCAGCGGGGGCTGCTGATGCTGGCCGACGGCGCGGCCGCGGACGCGCTGCCGCTGCTGGCCCGAGCGCTGGACGGCTGGCGCGAGCTGGACGCGCCGTACGAGGCCGCGCGCGTACGTGAGTTGATCGGCCGCGCCCGCCGCGCGCTGGACGACCGGGAGGGCGCAGCCCTCGAGCTGGACGCCGCGCGCGCGGAGTACACGCGCCTCGGCGCCAGGCCCGACCTGCGACGCGTGGAGTCCGGCGCTCACGGCGCGCGGCGGGATGCCCACGACCTCACGCCCCGGCAGCGTGAGGTGCTCGCACTGCTCGCGACGGGTCTGACCAACCGCGCCATCGCCGAGCGACTGTTCATCAGCGAGAAGACGGTCGCGCGGCACCTGGCCGACATCTATCGCACGCTGGGCGTGTCGTCCCGCGCCGCGGCCACCGCGTATGCCTACCAGCACGACCTGCTGGACGGAACTGCATAGAACCACCCAGGCCTCGCCGCCTCCCGAATTTGGTGCATCCTGCCGACGCGCGGGCCCGCCGCTCCGCCCAGTGTGGAGATGGCGGCCGCTCTCGCGCGCCGCCCGAGCGGAATCTCTCAGGGAGGCGAGCCATGACGGATCGGACGAACGGGCGCGAGCGGGTGGAGACGGCGATCATCGGTGCGGGTCAGGCGGGTCTGTCGGCCGGATACCACCTGTCCCGGCTGGGCCGCCAGTGCGTGATCCTGGAGGCTCGCGCGCGGATCGGCGACTCGTGGCGAGAACGCTGGGACTCGCTGCGCCTGTTCACGCCGGCCCGTTTCGACGCCCTGGACGGCATGCCCTTCCCGGCGCCGGGGGACTATTTCCCCACCAAGGACGAGATGGCGGACTACCTGGAGTCCTACGCCGAGCGATTCGGGCTTCCCGTCCGCACCGGCTGCCGCGTCTCGCGCCTGTCACGGCCCAACGGCCGATTCCTGCTGCAGACGCCGGACGGCGCGGTGGAAGCCGACAACGTCGTGGTCGCCATGGCCAGCTACCAGCGTCGACGCCTGCCCGACTTCGCCGGCCAGCTGGACCCCGACATCGTGCAGCTCCACTCGGCTGACTACCGTCGACCCTCGCAGCTGCGGCCGGGACCGGTGCTGCTGGTCGGCGCGGGCAATTCCGGCTCCGAGATCGCCATGGAACTCGCACCGCGCCATCACGTGATCATGTCGGGTCGCGACACGGGACACCTGCCGTTCCGCATCGCGGGACTCGCCGGTCGCCTGGTGATGGTCAGACTCGTGCTGCGCGTGCTCTTCCACCGCGTGCTCACGGTCGCCACACCGATGGGACGTCGCGTGCGCCCCCGTGTCCTGCACAGGGGCGGCCCGCTGATCCGCGTCATGCCGCCCGACCTCGCAACCGCTGGCGTCGAACGCGCACCACGTACCGCGGGCGTCAGGGACGGTCTGCCGCTGCTGGAGGACGGGCGCGTGCTCGACGTCGCCAACGTGATCTGGTGCACCGGCTTCCACCCCGGCTTCGACTGGATCGACCTGCCGATCCACGGTGAGCATGGGCCGATGCACAGTTCGGGGGTCGTCGAGCGGGAGCCGGGGCTCTATTTCCTGGGGCTGCACTTCCTGCACGCGATGTCGTCCGGCATGATCCACGGCGTGGGCCGCGATGCGCGCCGCATCGCCGAGCACATCGCCCAGCGCGCCTAGCCGGCCAGGCGGGCAAGGATGCGGGCGAGCGCGTCGAGCGAGCCGAGGTCCACCCACTCCTCCGCCGCGTGCGCACCGTCACCGTGGGGACCGATGACCACAGTGGGGATCCCGGCTGCCGCGAACAACGCCGTGTCCATCCAGTAGCTCGCGCCGACGATCGATGGTGCGCGGCCGAGCGCGGTGCCGGCCGCGCTCACGAGCCGCCCGACGAGCGGGTGGTCGCGGTCGATCTCGAACGCGGGGCGCTCCAGAACATGCTCGATGGTCGTGGCGCCGCCCGCCTCGTCGACGTCCGCTCCGGTGACCAGCTCCGCCAGCCGCGCCTTCCACGCCGCGTGATCCTGGCCGGGCAGCGTGCGCCGCTCGATCGTCGCCGTGCAGTCCTCGGCGTAGCTGCTGGGGCCGGTGCCGCCGTTGAGCTCGCCGACGTGGAACGACGCGCGGCCGAGCAGCGGGTGCACGCCCGAGGCAGCGTCGTCCTGCGAGAGTCGCGGCTCGACGTGCGCCAGCAGCCGCGCCATGCGCAGGTTGGCATCGATGCCGAGGTCGGGACGGCTGCCGTGCGCCGCGCGGCCGCGTGTGCGGACGCGCGACCAGACGAAGCCCTTGTGCGCCACGCACACCTGGAGCGACGTCGGCTCGGTGACGATCGCCGCGTCCGGCAGCTCGCCCAGCTCGCGCAGCCGATCGATCACGGCGTGGCTGCCTAGGCTCGCGACCTCCTCGTCGGCCACGGCGGACAGCCACAGGTCGCCCTCCCCACCGCCGGCCAGCGCGACCTCGCGGAGCGCCGCGACACACGCGGCCACCGCGCCCTTCATGTCGTACGCGCCGCGACCGTGCAGCCGACCCTCGCTCACGTCGCCCGAGAACGGGTCGTCCATGTTCGCGACGTCGACCGTATCGATGTGGCCGTTCAGCATCAGCGACGGCGCACGCGAGCCGCCGTTGCCGCGGCCGTGCCGTCCGCGCAGCACCGCCAGCACGCTCGGCCGACCCGGCTCCGGCTCGACCAGCTCCACCTCGCAGCCGACACCGCGCAGCACGTCCGCCAGCAGCGCAGCCACCGCACCCTCCCCCGCCCCCTCCGCGTCGAGCGACGGGTTCACCGAAGGCGTGCGCACCAGCGCGCGCGCGAGATCGATCAGGAATTCGGACAACGTGGGCCTACTGCCGCCGGGTCTTCCGCTTCAGGAAGTCGCGCATGATGTACTGGCCGAGCGTCATGGTGGTGGTGAAGTAGGCGCGGCCGCGCGTCATCTCGCTGACCTTGCTGACGAATTGCACCAGCGCCGCGTCGCGCGCGAGCATGAACGTGTTGATGGGGATGCCCAGCTTCCGACACGCGCCGACCTCGCGGAACGTCTCGCGCAGCACGTGCGGATCGAGGCCGCCCGGGTTCTTGTAGATCTGACCGCCCTCCATCGTGATCGCGCTGGGCTTGCCGTCCGTGATCATGACGATCTGCCGCATGTCCTTCTTCTGCGACATGAGCAGGCGACGGGCGATCTTGATGCCCTCCGCCGTGTTGGTGTGGTACGGCCCCACCTGCGCCTTGTGCAGCGACTTGAGCGGGATCTCCTGCGCGCGGTCGCCGAAGGTGACCACCTGCAGCGTATCGCCGGGGAACTGCGTGCGGATCAGGTGCGACAGCGCGAGCGCCACCTTCTTGGCCGGCGTGAAGCGGTCCTCCCCGTACAGGATCATGCTGTGCGACACGTCCAGCATCAGCACGGTCGCGCACGAGCTGCGGTACTCGGACTGGTTCACCATCAGATCGCCGTACTCGAGGTCGAGCGGCAGGTCGGAGCCCTGACGCGCGATGGCGTTCTTGAGCGTCGCGGGGATGTCCAGGTTCATGGTGTCGCCGAACTCGTACGGCTTGGGCGCGCCCTCGGCCTCCACGCCCGTGGCCAGCTGCGGCGTGTCGTGGCTGCCCATGCTCGAGCGGCCCATGCCGCCGAGCAGTCCGCGCAGCGCGCGATAGCCCAGGAAGTCCAGCCCCTTCTGCGTCAGGTTGAACTCGACGGTCTGCGCCGCGGCCTTCGCGTCATCGACCTGGCCGCTGCCCGGCGGCATCGCCTGGTGCGCGCCCGGCATCTGCGGCGTCTGGTCGACCGAGAGGTAGCCCTCCTCGACCAGCTTCTGCACCAGGTCGTCCAGCATCTGCGCGATCTCCTCGCGCAACTCCTCGTCGCCCTGCCCCTCCCCGCGCAGCTCCTGCAGCATCTCCGGCGTGAGCTGGCCGCTCTCGATCAGCGCCTCCAGCAGCGCGCGCTTGAGGTTGTCCAGCGACGGGTCGTGGTCGTCGCCCGACCAGCCCCACCACGGATTGTAGTGCGGCCCGCCCGCGAAGCCGGACTGCAGCAGGAAGTCCGCGAGATGGTCGAGCAGCCCCTGCAGGTTCAGGGCGTCCAGCCAGGAGCCGGAGTACTTGGTGTAGTTGAATTTCACTTCGTCACCGCCGTCACTGCCGTCAGTGCCGTCACCGCCGTGAGTTCGGACCGGCGAGCGGGTGAACTGACAAGATCGCGAAAGTAGGCGTCGGTTCCAAACCCGCACGCCGCGCCCCCCCATCCCCCATCCCCCATCCCGCATCCCGGATCCCCAATCCCCCATCCCCAATCCCGGCTGTTACCAGCACCCCGTTGCCCCCGCAGCCCCTTCCCCGCATCGTCCCGCTCCGCCCGAACCCCGCATCGCATGCCTCCGAACGATCTCCCCATCGACATCACCGCCGTCCGCCGCCGCCTGCTCGCCTGGTGGGACGCGGGCCGGCGCGACCTGCCGTGGCGCGGCGAGCCGACGCCGTACCAGACGTGGGTGTCGGAGGTGATGCTGCAGCAGACGCGGGTGGAGACGGTGGTGCCGTACTACGAGCGCTGGATGCGGCGATTCCCGGACGTGGCCGCGCTGGCCGACGCGCCGGAGGACGACGTGCTGCGCGCGTGGGAGGGGCTGGGCTACTACTCGCGCGCCCGCAACCTGCACCGCGCCGCGCGTGTCGTGCGCGAGCGATTCGACGGCCGGCTGCCCGACGACGCCGACGCGCTGCGCGAGCTGCCCGGCGTAGGCGAGTACACCGCGGGCGCCGTCGCCAGCATCGCGTTCGGCCGGGCCGAGCCCGCCGTCGACGGCAACGTGAAGCGCGTGCTGTCGCGGCTGCTCGACCTCGAGTCGCCCACCGCGCGCGAACTGCGCGACGCCGCCGGCGCGCTGGTGCCGCCCGACCGACCCGGCGATTTCAACCAGGCGCTGATGGAGCTGGGCGCGCTGATCTGCACGCCGCGCTCGCCCTCCTGCCACGACTGCCCGCTCGCCGACCACTGCCTCGCCCGCCAGCGCGGCACCGTCGCGCTGCGTCCCGCACCGAGGCGGCGGGCGGAGGTGCCGAGCTTCGACCTGGCCACGCTGGTCGCGATCGACGCCGCCGGCGCACTGCTGATCCGACGCCGCCCCGCCCACGGCCTGCTCGCCCGCCTCTGGGAGTTCCCCGCCCTCGACACGGCCGGGGAGGAACCGGAGACCACCGCGCGCCGGCTCGCGCTGGAACTGGTGGGCGACGCCGCGCGCGACGAGACGCTCGCGCCGATGGCTCCCGTCCCCCACGTCTTCACCCATCGCCGCGAGACGTATCACCCGTTCCTGCTGCGACTGGCGACCGAAGGCGCGGCCCGGCAGCCGGACAGCCGGGAAGCCGCCTGCGAGGAATCGCGCACGCAGGAATCCGCGATGGGCGGGGGGGCGCGGACGCCGGAACTGGTCTGGATGTCCCCGCACGAGCGTGCGGACTACGCCATGCCCCGCGCCCAGCGCCGGATACTGAATCGGGTACTGAGCAGTGACTGGTGAGTAGCGAGTACGGGTACGAGCAGGAGTACGAAGCCGCGAGAGCGTTGCCGAGACAAGGCCCGTAGCCCGTAGCCCGTAGCCCGAAGCCCGTAGCCCATAGCCCCCATGCTGATCCCCCTCCTCGTCTCCGTCCTCGCCGGCGCCGTCGCGTCGGTCGCCGGCTTCGGCATCGGCAGCCTGCTGACGCCGGCGCTGACGCCGCTGATGGGCGTGAGCATGGCCGTGGTCGCGGTGGCGCTGCCGCACGCGGCGGGGACGGGGCTGCGGCTGTGGCGGCTGCGGCACGCGGTGGATCGCGAGGTGCTGCGCGGCTTCGGCCTGGCCAGCGCGGCGGGCGGGCTGGTCGGCGCGCTGCTGCACAACCTGGCGGACAGTCCGCTGCTGGCCATCGTGTTCGGGCTGCTGCTGATCCTGTCGGGGCTGGCGGGCTTCACCGGCTGGACGGAGCGGGTGCGGCTGCGCGGCCGACTGGCCGTTGCCGCGGGCGGGCTGTCCGGTCTGTTCGGCGGCATGGTCGGCAACCAGGGCGGCATCCGTTCGGCCGCCCTGCTGGCGTTCCCGCTCAAGCGCGACGCGTTCGTCGCCACGGCCACCGCCACCGCGCTGATCGTCGACGCCGCGCGGCTGCCGGTCTACCTGTTCGGCTCGGGCGGCCGGCTGCTCGAGCACGCGCCGCTGGTCGCCGGTCTCACGGTCGGCGTGCTGATCGGCACACTGCTCGGCGAGCGCGTGCTACGCCGCATTCCCGAGCCGGTTTTCCGACACGCCGTGTCCGCGCTGCTGCTCGCCCTGGGCGCCTGGATGCTGCTCCGTCCGGCGTGATCCCGGCGGAACGGAACGTGCCCCATGAGAGAGTCCGTGGACTCGAAACAGGGGGCTGCATGCGCGAACGGAAACCGGAGCAGGAAACGCAGAACGAGGATCCGACCACGCGCGAGATAGAGGAGCAGAAGCGCAACGGTCGGAAGGACCAGGCCGAGGGCGAGCGGGAAGCCGCCGCGGCCGGCGCGGGTGCCGAAGAGGAGCGGGGCGGCAAGGCCCCGTGGAAGCGGGACCCGAGCTCTCTGGGGCGCGAGGAGCGCGCCCTGGAGAGTCCCCCGCGCTAGGATCCCTGCCCCGACCTTCCCGCCTCGCGCCACCCCTCTCGCCTCGATCGATCCGCCCCCGCCCCGCCCATCCGAACGACCCTCAGATGTCGAAGCTCAGGCCACCGCCACCGCCTTTCTGACGACGCGGCTTCGCGCGCCGGTAGCCGCCCTCCTCCATGCGGCTGATGCGCCGCTCCGCGACCAGCGCCTCCAGCACCAGCTCGGCCGCCGCCACGGTGCGGCCGGGCGATGACGCCCCATCGTCCACCAGACCCGACCGGCGCACGGCGTCGATCAGGCCGGGCACGCCCGAGAGCCCCTTGCGCATGGCCTCCGCACCCGCCGTATCCGACAGCTGCAGCACGCCGCCCGTCTCGAAGTGGTTGACCACCTCCTCCAGCGCGGGCTCCAGTTCGGCCTCCATGGCGTCGGTGCGCGTGGCGAAGGTGTCGGCGGCGGCTCGCGCGATCAGCTCGCGCGCGATGGTCTCCGCGCCGACCAGCTCGCCCTCGTACTCCAGCTCCATCTTGCCGGCGATGGCGGGCAGCGCCGCGTAGACGTCGCTGATGCGCGCGGCCACGCCGTCCTCCCCGAGCATGGTGCCGCGCCGCTCGGCGTTGGAGACCACGGTTTCCAGCACCGTGATCGGCATGCGCTGGCTGACGCCCGAGCGCTGGTCGATGCGCTTGTCCTCGCGGGCGAGGAAGGCAATGCGCTCGACGGTCTCGGCTACGAAGTCCGGCACCTCGACCTGGTGCGCGTCCCGCTCCAGCCACGCCTCCTGCCGCGTGATGGCGACGCCGGTATCGACGTCCTCCGGGTAGTGCGTCATGATCTGCGCACCGATGCGGTCCTTGAGCGGCGTGATGATCTTGCCGCGGGCCGTGTAGTCCTCCGGATTCGCGGTGAAGACCATGAGCAGGTCCAGCGCGAAGCGGACGGGGAAGCCCTTGATCTGGACGTCGCCCTCCTGCATCACGTTGAACAGGCCGACCTGGATCTTGGAGGCCAGGTCCGGCAGTTCGTTGACCGCGAAGACACCGCGGTTGGCGCGCGGCAGCAGCCCGTAGTGGATGGTCAGCTCGTCGGCCAGCACGTGGCCGCCGCGCGCCGCGCGGATCGGGTCCACGTCGCCGATGATGTCGGCGATGGTCACGTCGGGCGTGGCCAGCTTCTCGACGAAGCGGCGATCGCGGCCGATCCACTCCACCGGCGCGTCGTCGCCGTGCTCCTCGACCAGCAGACGGCCGTACTTGGAGATGGGCGCGAGCGGGTCGTCGTTGACCTCGCTGCCGGCCAGCACGGGGATCTCGTCGTCCAGCAGACCGATCAGCTGCCGCACGATGCGGCTCTTCGCCTGCCCGCGCAGCCCGAGCAGGATGAAGTTCTGCCGCGCCAGCAGCGCGTTGACGATCTGCGGCACGACCGACTCCTCGTAGCCGACGATGCCGTCGAACAGCGCATCGCCGCGCCGCAGCCGCTCCAGCAGGTTGCTGCGCACCTCGTCCTTCACCGAGCGCGGCCGGTAACCGCTGGCCCTCAGTTCGCCGACCGTTGCCGCCTTCTGCGCCATCTGACTCCTCGATCTCTTCAGCGGCCCGCGGCCGCGTCGTCGTCGTCCGGTAACTCGATGCCCACACCGCCGCCGCGCCGCACCAGTCGCGGCAGGATCGGCCGCACGGTGCGGCCGCGCAGCGTCGCCATCGCCTCGGCCACGCTGGCGTAGCCGGCCAGGTCGGCCAGCGTGCGCACGGTCGGGAAGACCATGGGCAGCCGGCCCGCCTCGAAGTGCGCCAGCGCGCGCGCCGGCTCCAGCCACAGCGCGTCCGTCATCTCGCGCACGTCGATCGCCACCTGCGCGCCGTCGGGCAGCCCCGCCAGGAAGAAGTGCGTATCGTAGCGCCGCGGTTCCACCTCGGGCGTGATCCAGTGCGCGATGTGGACCAGGTCGCCCATGTCCAGCCGCGCGTCGGCCGCCTCCAGCACGTCCAGCATGGTGGCCTCGTCGTTCATCAGGCGCTCGCGCAGCGACGGCAGCGCGTCCGGCCGGCGCGCCTCACCCAGCAGCACGCCCGTCTCCTCGAACACCTCGCGCGCCGCGCCGACCCAGTAGGCAGCGTCCGGCTGCGCCTGCGCGGGCAGGCCGGGCGCGCGCGCCAGCACGGCGGGATCCGCGTCCGCCGCGTCGATGCGGCCGCCGGGGAAGACGTAGGCGCCGGGCACGAAGCCGCTGGAGCGGTGCCGCTTCAGCAGCAGCGCCTGCGGCCCCGCCTCCCCGTCGCGCATCAGCACGATGGTCGCGGCGGGCCGCGGCTCGGCAGGCCGGTCCGGCCGCTCCTCGATCGTCTCGGCAAAGCCGGGCGGCAGCCGTTCGGCCGGGATCACGAAGCGGTCGTCGCCAGGCACGAAATCGGCCGGGGGGCCGGTGCGCCGCGCCGCGCCCGAGCCGAAGTCGCCGCCGGCGTCGGTTCGCGCGACGGCCAGGCGCTCCAGCGTCGCGCGCGCGCGATCGTGCTGTTTCACGATCAGGTGCACTCGGTAGCTGCGGATCGCGGCGTTGCGCAGGAACCAGCCGATCAGCGCCAGCCACAGCCCGTCCAGCGCGTAGCCGTAGAAGATCTGCACGAGCGCCAGCGCGATCAGCGCCCAGCCCAGTCCGCGCCCGGCCAGGCTGGCCCACTTCGTCGCGCGGGTCAGGTCGCCGGTCGCCTTCCACAGCGCCGAGCGCAGCAGCCGGCCGCCGTCCAGCGGGAAGCCGGGCAGCAGGTTGAACACGGCCAGCGCCAGGTTCAGCATGGCCATCAGCCCGGCCACCGTCACCAGCGCGGGGTCCAGCCCGTAGCGCTCGCCCACGCCGGCGATGGCCCAGAACACGCCTGCCAGCAGGAAGCTGGTCAGCGGGCCGACGCCCGCGATCTGGAACTCCTCCCCCGGCCGCTCCGCCTCGCGGGCCGTGCGCGCCACGCCGCCGAAGATGAACAGCGTGATGCCCTCGACCGGGATGCCGCGCGCCCGCGCGACCAGCGCGTGCGACAGCTCGTGCAGCAGCAGCGACACGAAGAACAGGACCGTGCCCGTGGCGCCCATCAGGAAGTAGGCGGGAGAGGACAGGCCTGGCAGCATGCCGGGAAAGACATTGGCCGTGAACGACCACAGGATCAGCGCGAGCAGGATGAACCACGAGGTGTCGATGCTGATCTCGAAGCCGAACGTCGAGCCGATCCTGAATTCCGCCACGTCTGCCTGCCGCCTGTTTTCGTCGAGCGCCTACAACGTATCGCCGCGCAGGGCGCGCGCCGCCGCGTCCAGTTCGGCGGCCGCCGCGCGAACGCGCGCCGCCGTGTCGCGGATCTCCTCCCGGAACAGCGCATCGTCACCCGTGCGCGCCGCCTCGGCCACGGCCGGGAACGCCAGCGTCGCGTAGCCGTCGCGCGCGTCCGCCGCGAACAGCGTATGCCTGAACCACGGCCGGTCGCGCAGCCCCTGCGGTCGCGTCAGCGCGCGCTCCACCCGCATCAGGTGCGCATTGGCCGAATCGGCCGCTGTCAGGCTGCGCGTCGCGATGCCCAGCCACGCGTCCCGCGTCTCCGCGAAGAGGTCAGCGGCCGTGCCCAGTTCCCCCAGCGCCCGCTCCAGCGGCGCCAGCGCGGTGGTGTCCAGACCCGCCTCGTCCGCCGTCCCGCGCACGCGACCCAGCAGCTGCGTCATCTCCTCGGCCAGCGCCGCGTACTCCAGCGGCAGCACCTCGGCATTGGCCAGGCGCAGCGCGACCACGGCCGCCATGCGCGACGTGGTCGCGTGGCGCACGAAGCCGGTATCGCCGAAGCGCGACATCCAGGCGTACGTGTCGTACGCCGAATGGTACTGGCCGCCGCCCCCGCCGAAGCCCCAGCCGGCCGACGGCACGCCGATGTGGTTGTAGAACGGCGAGTGATCGCTGCCGCCGCCCAGGTTGCCGATCGGCGGCGGCCGGTTGCGACTGTCCGCGCCGCCGTGCCCCGTCCACTGGTCGTAGAGCGTGCCCTCGCCGTCCGCCGCGGGCACGGCCCACGCCGCCGAACGCAGCAGCGGCTTCAGCGCCGGCGCCGCGCCCGCCACGAAGTACGGCCCGCCCGCGACCGCGTCCTGGTTCAGGTACGCCACCACGCGCGCGCCCAGCTCGGCCGCGTGCTGCTCCACCCACTCGGTGGAGCCGATCAGCCCCCACTCCTCCGCGTCCCAGGTGGCGAAGACGATGGTGCGGCGCGGCCGCTCGCCATCCGCGGCGAGCTCCGCCAAGGCGCGCGCCGCCGCCAGCACGGACGCCGTGCCACTGACGTTGTCGTTGGCGCCCGCGCCCCACGCGTCGCGGTGCGCGCCCAGCACGATCCACTCGTCCGGCCGCTCGGCGCCGCGCAGCACAGCGATGGTGTTGCGGATCGGCTTGAGCTCCGCGCGGTCCCGGTCGTCGTCCACGTGGACGCGCACGCGCAGCGGGCCGGGGCCCGTGTGGTAGCGGAACGGCAGCCCGCCCTGCCAGTCCTGCGACGGCAGGTCGCCGTGGTTCAGCCCGTCCAGGATCGGCTCCGCCACGTCGTAAGCCAGCGGCACCACCGGGATGGACGGCACCGCATCGCCCAGCTGGTCCAGCGAAAGCCGCGGTGCGCCGTCGATGCTGGGCCCGTCGGGCGTGGTCGGATCGCCCGACGCGGTCTTGACGCTGCCTCGCTGCGCGGAGCGGCCCGGCCGGTGCGGCCCGCCGGGGTAGACGTCGCCGCGCACGTAGCCGTCGTCCCAGGGATCGCTGTACAGCAGCAGCGCCGCCGCGCCGTGCGCCTCGGCCAGCTGCGCCTTCACGCCGCGGTACGAGCGGCCGTAGCGCGCGATGACCACGCGGCCACGCACGTCCACGCCCGCGCTGTCCAGCGCGGCATAGTCCTCGTGCAGCCCGAAGTTGGCGTAGACCACGTCGGCCTCGACCGTGCCCGTTCCCGAGTAGCCGTTGACCCACGGATACTGCGGCAGCCGCGTCACCGGATCGCCCTGCACCGCAGGCTCACCCAGCATGAGCCGCCGCTCCGCGGGCGCGGTGATGGCGACGGAGACCGAGTCGGCCCAGGGCAGGAACACGTGGTACACCGGCATCTCGGCCTCCAGCCCCCAGCGGCGGGCGAGTCCGTCGGCGAACTCGGCCGTGCGGTCCTGCGCCGGCGATCCCGCCACGTGTGGCTCCGCGGACAGCGCGCGCGCCAGCGTGTCCAGGTAGGCCGGCCGGATCCTCTCGATCACGCGCGCCTCGCGCTCGACCTGCCGCTGACCGGACACCGCGCCGAAGCCGGTGCGCTGCGCCTGCGCCGCCGCCTGCGCGGGCACGGCCAGCGCGACGGCCAGCGCGACGGCCAGCGCGACGGCCAGCGCGAGCGCGCCCGGGCGCAGCCACCCGCCAGTGGGTGCCGCGCCGCTCTTCCCGGGGCTCGCGGAGCGCGTGCGCCCGCGCCGAGGCGCCGGGCCGGTCGGCCCGGCGAAAAAGGGGACCGCGCGTGCGCGCGGTCCCCTCGGTGTCGCCGCCGTCGCGGAGACGACGTCAGTCACCCTGCTCCACGAGCATGACCTGCCGGCTCATGGACGCGCTCATCGGGATGTCGTCCATCCCCGCGGCGGGCAGGCTGAACGTGCCACTCATGGTGCCGCTCGACACGCTCGCCACCATGATGCGGCGCACGGGATCCCACCACACGGTCTCCACGGCGTTGCCGGTCAGCTCGTTGCGCATGGTCATGCCCTGCGTCTCGCCCTCGACCGTGACTTCGCTGTTCTTCTGCGCCTCGATGATCCAGACGGTGCGCCCGCCCACGATGGTGTCGCCGCGCAGCGTGGCAGTGACGATCGTGCGGTTCCTGCTCACGCCCGTCTCCATCGAGTCGACCGATGCGATCGTGTCCGTCCAGGTCGCGCCCGGCGTGACCACCTCGTTGGGCAGTCGGACGAAGAACTCGTTGAACTGCTCGCCGCCCATGTTCATCTGCACCAGCTCGGCGCTGGGGTCCGGCGCCTCGACCACGTCCACGTCACCCGTCGGCGTCAGCGCCAGTCGGAACGTGCCCGTCATCGCGTCGGGGCCGACCTCCTGCCGCCCCGTCATCGAGTTCTCCGAGAAGCCGCTGAAGTCGACGAACTCGGCCGTCACGCCCAGGTTGCGCGTACCGGTGACCGGCGCGAACTGCATGCGCACCCGGCTGCGCGCGCCGATCGTCTGCGTCATGCTCTGGCCGGGCGCCATCAGGATGTTGAACGTCATCGAATCCGACGACGTGTAGACCAGCGGGTTCACCGCCGGCATCGCGTAGCCCAGCTCGGTGTTCGCGGGGCTGGGCGCCTCCGGCTCCGGCGATCCCGACGCGCAGGCGCCGAGCGCGAGCGCCAGGATCGGCGCCGCGACGATCTGCTTCCTCATCTCCGTCTCCTTCGATCACTGAAATTGGCGGGGTGCCGCTCGATGTTCGGTCGGGCAAGGTAACCGCGCGCGGGCGGCCGCGGAAACCGTCAGGCTTCAGCCGAACAGCCGGCGCACGGTCTCCCGGAAGGTGATCACTGATACACCGTCCAGCGCGTGGCGGCTGTCCGCGACGCGCCGCACGCCGCCCACCCACACGTCCGACACCACCGCGGTCGGCGCGCTGAAGACCAGGGTGGCAGCGAGGGTGTCCGCTTCCCAGCCGGCGAGTGATGGATGGGTCAGGTCCAGCGCGACAAGATCCGCCAGCGAGCCGGCCTCCATGCGGCCGGCGTCGACGCCCAGCGCCTGCGCGCCACCACTCATGCCGGCGCGCAGCAGCGGCGGCGCGGACTCGACGCGGCCACCCGCTTCGGCGCCGATCACGTTGCGCGCGCGGCGCTGCAGTCGCTCGTGGTACTCGATCAGCCGCATCTCCTCGAACGGATCGACGATCGTGTGGCTGTCGCTGCCGATGGCCAGCCGCGCACCGGCTTCCAGCAGGTCGCGGCCGCGCAGGAAGCCGTCGCCCAGGTCGCGCTCGGTCGCAACGCACGCGCAGACGGTCGCGCCAGCGCGGCCGAGCATCGCCACCTCGTCGTCGTTCAGGTGCGTGGCGTGCACGGCCACGAACCGGCCGTCCAGCAGACCCTGCTCGTCCAGCAGCTCGACCGGCCTGCGGCCGTGCGCCTCGACGCACGCCTCGACCTCCGCGGTCTGCTCGGCCACGTGCATGTGCAGCGGCACGTCCATGCGGCCCGCCGCCTCCCGCAGCCGCGGCAGCCACTCCAGCGGCACGGCGCGGATGCTGTGCGCGGCCAGACCGACCCGAACGCGCGGGCGGCGCTCGAAGCTGCGCCGCAGCGCCTCGACGTCGCCGAGCAGGTGGTCCAGGTCGCGCGTCGCGAAGCGCCGCTGCTCCGGCAGCAGCGGCTCACCGATCGCCGACGTGGCGTAGCAGGTCTCCAGCAGCGTGATGCGGATGCCGACCTCGTCGGCCGCCGCGATCACGCGCTGCGACATCTCGTTGGGATTGGCGTACGCGTTGCCGCGCGCGTCCCGTCGCAGGTAGTGGAATTCGCCGACCGACGTGAAGCCCGCGCGCAGCATCTCCAGAAAGACGAAGCGCGCGATCACGGCCACGTCGTCCGGCGAGAGCGCGTGCGCGGCGGCGTACATCGCCTGCCGCCAGCTCCAGAAGTCGGAGCGCCCGCCGCCAGCCGGCCGCCACTGCGTGCGACCCCGGATCGCGCGCTGGAACGCATGCGAGTGCGCGTTCGCCAGTCCCGGCATGAGCGCCCGTGCGGGCAGGCGCTCCACGTCGCGCACACCGGCGGTCAGTTCGGCCGCGGGTGCCACTCGCGTGATGCGGCCCGTGCCGCGGTCCACCTCGACGGCGAGGCCGCGTACGAAGCCGCCGTCGCGGAACAGCAGGTCCGGTAGCAGAACCAGCGGGCGGCGCGCGTTCGATGCCGGCATCCGCCTCAGTCCCGCATCGGCATGCGGATCGACTCCCGGCGCGACGTCTCCAGCGCGGTCTCATAGCCCGCGTCGGCGTGCCGCACCACGCCCAGCCCCGGATCGTTGGTCAGTACCCGCTCCAGCCGCTCCGCCATCATGTCCGTACCGTCGGCCACCGTGACCTGGCCCGCGTGCAGCGAGTTGCCGATGCCGACGCCGCCGCCGTGATGGAAGCTGACCCAGCTCGCGCCGGAGGCGGTGTTCAGCAGCGCGTTCAGGATCGGCCAGTCGGCCACCGCGTCGCTGCCGTCCTTCATCGACTCGGTCTCGCGGAACGGGGAGGCGACGGAACCGGTGTCCAGGTGGTCGCGCCCGATCACGATCGGCGCCTTCAGCTCGCCGCTGGCCACCAGCTCGTTCAGCGCCAGGCCGAAGCGGGCGCGCTCGCCCTGCCCCAGCCAGCAGATGCGCGCGGGCAGCCCCTGGAACGCGATGCGCTCGCCCGCCATGCGGATCCAGCGCTTGAGGTGCTCGTCCTCGGGGAACAGCTCCAGCACCAGCTCGTCGGTGCGACGGATGTCGGCGGGATCGCCGGACAGCGCCGCCCAGCGGAACGGGCCCTTGCCCTCGCAGAACAGCGGACGCACGTACGCGGGGACGAAGCCGGGGAACGCGAACGCGTCGGCGTAGCCGGCGTCCAGCGCCTGGCCGCGCAGGTTGTTGCCGTAGTCGAACGTGATCGCGCCCATGCGCATCAGCTCGACCATCGCCTCGCAGTGCGCGGCCATGGACGCCATGGACCGCTCGACGTACGACTCGGCGTCGCGCTCGCGCAGGCGCGCGGCCTGCTCGAGCGACAGGCCCGCCGGCACGTAGCCGTTCAGCGCGTCGTGCGCGCTGGTCTGGTCGGTGAGCACGTCGGGCACCACGCCGCGCCGCGCCAGCTCCGGCAGCACCTCCGCGCAGTTACCGACAAGCCCGACACTCAGCGCCTCCCCGCGCCCCGCCGCGCCGGTCACCCAGTCCAGCGCCTGGTCCAGGTCGGCGGTCATGCGGTCGCAGTAGCGGTGCTCGATGCGGCGGCGGATGCGCGACTCGTCCACCTCCACGCACAGCACGGCCGCGCCGTTCATGGTGCCGGCCAGCGGCTGCGCGCCGCCCATGCCGCCCATGCCGCCGGTCAGGATCCAGCGACCCTCCAGGCTGCCGCCGAAGTGCTGGCGCGCGACGGCGCCGAACGTCTCATAGGTGCCCTGCAGGATGCCCTGCGTGCCGATGTAGATCCACGAGCCGGCGGTCATCTGGCCGTACATCATCAGGCCCGCGCGCTCCAGTTCGTGGAAGTGGTCCCACGTGGCCCAGCGGCCGACCAGGTTGCTGTTCGCGATCAGCACGCGCGGCGCCCACTCGTGCGTGCGGAACACGGCGACGGGCTTGCCGCTCTGCACCAGCATCGTCTCGTCGGCGCGCAGGTCGCGCAGGGTGGCTACCATGGCGTCGAACGCGGCCCAGCTGCGCGCGGCGCGGCCCGTACCGCCGTAGACGACCAGGTCGTCGGGGCGCTCCGCCACCTCGGGATCGAGGTTGTTCATCAGCATCCGCAGCGCCGCCTCCTGCTGCCAGCCGCGGCAGGAGAGCTCGGTGCCGCGCGGGGCGCGCACGGGGCGCGGCCCCGGGCCAGTCGCGGCGCGGGACGGGTCGGAGCGCGTTGAACTGCGTGTGGTGCTCATGGCGCGGCAGAATGCGCACGACGCGACGCCGGGACAAGCGCCGACCGCCCGCTCCCGCGCCGTTGCGCGCGCCCGCCGCGGCGACGATCCTGCGGTTCCGCTGTCCCCGCTGACATTCGCTCGAGGACGACATGCACACTGCTACCGGCAATGCAACGACGCGCCGGTCCCCGCTCGCACCGGAGATCACGACCGCACGGCTGCCGCTCGCCCGGCGGCTGGCGCTGACGCTGCCCCTGCTGGCGGCGCTGGCCGCCTGCTCGACGCCCGCGGGATCGGCGCCGGAGCCGCAGCGGACGGAGACGACGGCCGCCGCCGACACGGCGCCCGTGCCCGGCTGGTTCCTCGGTTCCCTGCAGGGTGCCGCGCCGCAGGACTACGAAGCAGCGATCGTCACGGAGCCCGGCCGCGGCAACGTCGCGCGCCTCAGCGCCGCCGTGCCGGAGCCGACCGGCTTCGGCACGCTGATGCAGGAGGTGCAGGCGGACGCGTACCGGGGCCGGAGGGTGCGCCTGTCGGCGGACATCCGCACCGGCGAGCTCGGCGACCTGATCGGCGCAGCCGGCAACGCGGGCGCCGCGTTCCTCTGGCTGCGCGTGGACGGGCAGGGCTCCGCCATGGCCTTCGACAACATGGGCGATCGCGGCGGCATCCCGCGCGCCTCCGACTGGCAGCGGCACAGCCTGGTGCTGGACGTGCCGGACGGGGCCGATGGCCTGGCCTACGGCGTCTTCATCATGAGCACCGGCTCCGTCTGGATGGACGACGTCGAGCTGGAGGTGGTCGGCGACGACGTCCCGACCACCGGCATGGAGTTCCCCCCATCCGGTGCGGACGACATCGACGTCGAGCGCATGAGACTGAAGTACGACATGGCTCCCGCCGCACCCGTCAACACGGGGTTCGAGCGCCGGCCGTGATCGCGCTGGTTCTATGAGACCCGGGGCCATCACGATGCTGGCGTTGATCGCGCTGGCCGGCTGCGCCGCGCCGCCGGCGCCGCCAGCCGCGCCCGAGCCGGCCGAGGTCGAGCCGCCGCCGGGTGCGCCCCACATCGACAGCCACCCCGTCGCGCGGCACACCTGCCTGCTCGACCCGGCGGGGCGCGCCCTCTGCTGGGGCCGCAACGCCGACGGACAGCTCGGCGACGGCACCTTCCTCCAGCGCGCAGGGCCCGTTGCAGTGGCCGGCGGCATACGCTGGCGGCGGATCAGCGTCGGCGGTCACACCTGCGGCATCACCGCAGACGGCCGTGCGCTCTGCTGGGGACCGAATGACGAGGGGCAGCTGGGCACCGGCGGCACCGCACGCTCCGCCGTGCCCGCTCCGGTCGCGGCGCCCGCGGCAGCGGAACCACCCCGCTGGACACACATCGCCGCCGGCGGCGCGCACACCTGCGCACTGGACGAGCAGGGGCGCGCCTGGTGCTGGGGCGACAACCGCTACGGCCAGCTCGGCGACGGCACGGGCGCCGACCATCCACTGCCCGTCCGCGTCGCGCTGGACCGGCCGCTGGCCGCCATAAGCGTCGGGGACCGCCACACCTGCGCGCTCACGGACATCGGGGAGGCGCTCTGCTGGGGCGACGCCTCGCTCGGTCAGCTCGGGGAGCCCGGCAGGACCGGCAGCGCGCTCCGGCCGCGCACCGTGCCCGGCACGCCCGAACTGGTCGAGATCGCGGCCGGACGCGGCCACTCCTGCGGCCACACCCGCGAGGGGCAGCTCTGGTGCTGGGGACAGAACGGCATCGGCCAGCTCGGCATCGGTGCGCCGCCCGCACCCTTCCCGCCCACCGCGCTCGAGGAACTGCCGCCGATCGCCGGCGTCAGCCTCGGCTACCACCACACCTGCGCCCGCGACACCAGCGGCCGCGTCCACTGCTGGGGCGGCAACATCGGCTCCCGGCCGGGTCCCGGCATCTCCGGCCAGCTCGGCTCGGACGTTTCCTGGTCGAACCTGCCCGTGGCACTGCCTGCCCCCGACAGCGTCGCCCGGCTCGCCGCCGGGGACGCACACACCTGCGCGCTCACTTCCGACGGCTCCGTCTGGTGCTGGGGCGCCAACGACGACGGCCAGCTCGGAACCGCTCCGTCGCAGGGCGGACCGACGCCTCGTCGAATCACACTCCCCACCCCCTGATCGCGCTCGGACCGCCGACGGCGTCCGCCACCCCCCCGAACCCCGACGCCCCGCCCCGGCCGCAACGGCCCCGGCCAGAATGGCAGCCGCAGCCGCGGAACTCCGCGCGCTGCAGCCGCTGCTGCGGAGAGGGGAGTCGGGATTTCGCGTGTCTGCTGGCCTCTCGCCCATTCGCCGCACGGTGGCGTGCGACGTGCTCCCTTGAGGCGCCCTGGTGTCGCGCCATGCCGCTGCGGCGGAGGCGCGACCGGAAAACAGTGATCGAGGGACGGAAATAGATGAGCGAGCAGCAACGCACCCTTCCGGTACTGGCGCTGCGCGAGACGGTGGTCTTCCCGCACGTGGCGGTGCCGATCAGCGCGGGTCGCCCCGGCACCGTGCAGGCGATCGAGGCGGCGATGGCGAACGACCGTCGCCTGTTCGCGGTCTGCCAGATCGAGAACCAGGACGACATCGAGCAGGACAACCTGCACGGCATGGGCGTGGTCGTGAAGATCGTGCAGGTCCAGCGTGCGCCCGGCGTGCTCCAGCTGCTGATCCAGGGCGAGAAGCGGGGCCGTCCGGCTCGTTACATCGAGAAGGGCGACATGCTGGAGGCGGTGGTGGAGGACGTGGGTGACGTGGAGCCCGAGGAGCCGTTGCCGCCGTCGTTCAGCGCGCTGGATCGTGAGCTGCGCGAGCGTTCGGTGGAGCTGGGTCGTCGTCGCGGTATCCCCGGAGAGGCGCTGCGACAGCTGGTGCAGGGGGTGGAGGCGCCGGGTGCGTTCGCGGACCTGGTCGCGTTCTACCTGGAGGTTCCGGCGGACGAGAAGCAGTCGCTGCTGGAGGAGATCCACGTCGGCGAGCGGATGCGCCGCGTCCTGATCGCCGTGGAGCGGGACCTGGTCCGGCTGGAGGCGCAGGAGGAGATCCAGCAGCAGGTGCAGGAGGAGCTGGGTGAGAAGCAGCGCGAGATGATGCTGCGCGAGCAGATGAAGGCCATCCAGAAGGAGCTGGGCGAGGACGACGAGGCGAGCGCGGTGGAGGAGTTGCGCGAGCGCGTGTCGAAGCTGGACCTGAACGACGAGGCCCGGCAGGAGGTGGACCGCGAGCTGAATCGCCTGCAGCGCACGCACCCGCAGTCGGCCGAGTACCAGGTCATCCGCACGTACCTGGACTGGCTGACCGACCTGCCGTGGAGCGCGCGCACCGAGGACCGCATCGACCTGCCGCAGTCGGAGACGATCCTGGACGAGGACCATTACGGCCTGGAGGACGTGAAGGACCGGGTGCTGGAGTTCCTGGCCGTGCGCAAGCTGCAGATGGAGCGGGCGGAGGCGGAGGCGGCGGAGCAGGCCGAGGCGGATGCGGAGGAGCGGGAGGCGCTCGCGCCGGTCGAGTCGGCGCCGGAGCCGGTGCCGGGCGACGACGTGGTCGGCCCGATCGACATGGGCGACCTGCGTCCGCACGCGGGCAGCGCGGCTTCCGAGGGAGCCGACGAGGCTCCTGCGGAGCATCCCGAGCAGGACCCGCACTCGCCGGAGTACGAGAAGGTCAAGGCCAAGGCCAAGGCGGTCGGGCGCGGCCCGATCCTGCTGTTCGTGGGACCGCCGGGCGTCGGCAAGACGTCCATCGCGCAGTCCATCGCGCGGGCGCTGGGCCGCAAGTACGTGCGCGTGGCGCTGGGCGGCGCGCGCGACGAGGCGGACATCCGCGGCCATCGCCGCACGTACGTGGGCGCCATGCCCGGCCGCATCATCCAGGGCCTCAAGCAGGCGGGCACCAAGAACCCGGTCTTCCTGCTGGACGAGGTGGACAAGCTGGGCGTGAGCATGCAGGGCGATCCGTCGTCCGCGCTGCTCGAGGTGCTGGACCCGGCGCAGAACCACGCCTTCGTGGACCACTACCTCGGCATCCCGTTCGACCTGTCCGAGGTGCTGTTCATCGCGACGGCCAACTACCGCGATCGCATCCCGGCCCCGCTGCTGGACCGCATGGAGACGGTGGACTTCGCCGGCTACACCGAGCAGGAGAAGCTGGAGATCGCGCGGCGCTACCTGCTACCCAGGCAGCGCGAGGAGAGCGGGCTGCGTGAGGAGGAGATCGCGGTCGGAGAGGAGTCGATCCGCCGCGTCATCAGCGAGTACACCCGCGAGGCGGGCGTGCGTCAGCTCGAGCGCGAGCTGGGCAAGCTGGCCCGCAAGGCGGCCCGTCAGGTGGCCGCGGGCGACGTTCAGACGGTGTCCATCTCGCCGGACGACGTGCAGACGCTGCTCGGCCGGCCGCGCGTGCACCCCGAGCGCGCCGGCACCACCGACACGGTCGGCGTGGCGACCGGCATGTACTACACGCCCATGGGCGGCGACATCATGTTCGTCGAGGCCAGCGTATCACCGGGCAAGGACAACCTGATCCTGACCGGTCAGCTGGGCGACGTGATGAAGGAGTCCGCGCGTGCGGCACTGACCTACGCGCGCACGCATCGCCAGCAGCTCGGCATCGATGGCGATCGCCTGAAGGACATCGACATCCACGTGCACGTGCCGGCTGGCGCCGTGCCGAAGGACGGACCGTCCGCGGGCATCACCATGGCCACCGCGCTGGTCTCCGCGCTGAGCGATCGGCCGGTAAGGCCGGACATCGCCATGACCGGCGAGATCACGCTGACCGGCCGCGTGCTGCCGATCGGCGGCGTCAAGGAGAAGGTGCTGGGCGCGCACCGCGCGGGCGTGAAGGAGATCATCATCCCGGCGGACAACGAGCCCGACCTGGACGACCTGCCGAAGGAAGTGCGCGAGCAGCTGACCTTCCACACCGCGTCCGAGCTGGGCCAGGTCCTGGCCCTCACACTGCGCGGCGCGAAGTACGAGGAGGGCGCGCTGACCTTCCCCAGCGATCCCGATATCTCGGGCGGGCCGGCGCTGCACCACTGACGGGAGTCTCCAGTGCCAGTCCCCAGTCTCCAGGATCGGCGGGGACGCTCGGTGAGCAAATGCGAGCGGGTGCCGCGATGTGATCACGGCACCCGCTCGTTCTTTCGCCCCCTCAGCTCCGCTGAGGCTGGAGGCTGGAGGCTGGAGGCTGGAAACTGGCCTCACGTCCTCAACAGGTACTGGAACTTCAGGAAGAACTGCCGGTCCGTGCGTGCGAAGCCGGTCGGCGTGTCGTAGTCGGTGTAGCGGTCGGTCGAGCCGAGGTAGAAGATGCTGAACGGGTTCAGCCTGTACATCAGCAGCGGCTCGATGGAGACGCCCGCGTCGCCGAAGTCGACGTACTGGGTGACCAGGCGCAGCGACAGTTCGCGATTGAACTGCAGTTCCACGCGAGTCCGCGCGATGTAGCCGGAGTACAGCTCCTCCCCGTCCGGATCGTTCAGCTCCTGGTAGCCGATCTCGGGCGAGATGACCAGCCGGTCCAGCGGCTTGAGCGACGCCCACGCGCTCCAGTTGTAGCCGGTGCCCAGCACGGGCGGCTCGCCCGGGCGGTAGATGGACTCGCCGTAGCCGACGTCGAAGCCGCCGCGCAGCATCTCGCTGAAGTTGCTGCTGAGCCAGAACCCGCCGCGGCCGTAACCGTCGAACCGGATGTCGTTGAAGCGCTCGAGGTCGGTGTGCACGTACCACACGCCCGCCTGCGTCTGCCCCTTCAGCTCCACGTTGATGGACGGATTGATCCAGCGGTCCTTGGTCCCGCCGTCCCAGCTCCAGACCTGGCCGCCGGACACGTTCGGCTCGATCTCGACGATGCCGAGTCGGCCAGGGCGGAACTCGTAGCCGGTCCACAGACTGGCCTGCCGGTACGCGTTGCGCGCCACGAAGCCGTTGTCCGCGCGGAACGTGGGCGAGGCCTGGCGATAGCTGACGTCCCAGGACCACTGGCGCGTGCTGCGGCTGATGCCGGTCAGCAGTGCCGCACCCCAGAAGGTCTCGCCGTCGAACGCGACGGTGCGGCTGTCGGCGAACAGGTCCGAACCGCCGAGCAGCGTGGTGTCGTTCGGCTCCTCGGTGCGTGACGTGACCAGCTGGCCGCCCACCGAGTACGACTCGGCAAAGCGGTACAGCACGTCGACGCCGGCCGTGCTGCCCGCACCCCCGCCGGACAGCCGGCGGTCGGTCGCGAGCAGGCCGACGTGTGAATCGCCGCCCAGCGCGTGCCGTGCGCGCACCACGCTGGACCAGCTCTGTCCGCCCTGCACGAACTCGCTGCGCTCCTCCAGCGGCACGATCACGGGCGAGGTCTCGTCGTACGCGCCCATCCAGGCCAGGCTGGTCGAGCCGAGCGAGCCGGTCAGCTTGCCCGCGAAGCGCGGGTCGTTGATCGAGCGCGTGTACACCACACCGAGCGGCGTCTGGAACAGCTCTGACCCCGTCTGGAAGAAGGGGCGCCGCTCGGGGAACGACAGCGCGAACGTCGTGTTCACGTCCACCTGCGCGGCATCCGACTCCACCTGGCTGAAGTCCGGGTTGTACGTCACCTCCGCGTTCCAGCCGCCGGCGAACGGGTAACGCGCGCCCAGCGACATGGACGCGGTCGGGTCCTGGTTGTCGAACCCGGCCGAGGGATCGTCGTGGTCGTTCAGGCTGCCCGCCTGCGACGCCACGATCGAGGGCAGCAGTTCGAGCGAACCGGTCGGCCGCACGCCCTCCAGCGTCTCCATCTCGGCGAACTGGCAGAGCAGGCACGGGTTCCCGTTGTCCAGCGCCGGCCACGAATACATGCGCCGGCTGTCGCGCGGGTGGTTGCGGATGAGGCCGATGCGCCAGTTGCGCGTGTCCTGGCCGCGGAAGCGCAGGCTGGAGAACGGCACCGCGATCTCGACCTCCCAGCCGCGCTCGGTCAGCGAGCCGTTGGCCTCGAAGATCACGTCGAAGCTGGCGTCGTCGCCGTTGTTGGACAGACGTGTGTCGCCCTGCACCCCGTAGGCGTTGGCGATGATCAGGTAGCCCCAGCTCTGGTCGCCCTGCGTGTCCAGCATGAGGCCGGCCCAGTCGTCGTTGAACATGTCGTCGCGCTCGCGCAGCGACCGGCGCACCGCGTCCGGCTCGTCGTAGGCGATGATGCCGACGTACAGGTTGTCCGCGTCGTACGTGATGAAGGCCTCGGTGCGGACGGGCGGCTCCGACATGTGGCCGGGCTGGAACTCGCGAAAGTCGGTGATGCGGCGTGCGCTCTGCCAGGCGGCATCGTCCACGCGGCCGTCGATCTCGATCGCGGCGTCGAGCGGGCGCAGGACCAGCTCCTCGGATGCGCTGCCCGGCTGCGTGTCGGTGGCCAGCGAGACCCACTGGGCGGAGGCCGCCGCGGGAATGGCCAGACAGGCGATGGAAACGGTGCAGCGGCAGGCGATGGCCCGCACGACGCAGGATGTCTTCATGGGAGTGCCTCGGAAACGAATGCCGGTTGGTCGAACCGGGGGCACTTACGCCGAGGCGGTCGCTGCGGTTTCAGGCTGGATGCGGAAAGGGCCGGCCGCGGGGTGTCCCGCGGCCGGCCCCGGTGCGGCGTGCGCTCGCGTCAGCGAACGCTCAGGTTGTTGTCGGGCACGCGCCAGTTCACGATGTCGCCCGCCTGCAGCGGGAACACCTCCGACTGCACGTCGCCGTAGGCGCCGCGCCCTTCCGCGAAGAGCGTGTACGTTCCGCCGGCCGCCACCACCTCGCCGGGGATCTTGAAGCGGCCCGAGCGTAGCGCGTCGACGAAGCCGAGGCGGTAGCGGCCGGTGTTGCTGACGACGAACACGGTGAACGCGACTTCGGATCGATTCAGCACGAAGGCGGACGCCGAGCCATCGGCCGGGATCACTTTTTCGCCGCTGCGCGCGCCGCAGGACGCCGAAACCATCAGGGTGAGCAGCACGACGGAGAGCAGACGGAGTTTGCGCATGAGCAGAATGGCCTCGAGTGATGCAGGGACGGGGGTTGGTGCGTCATTTGTAAGCGGGTCGCGGAACGTCCCGCAAGGATGGCGATGAGGGCGGGGCCGCTCCAGGTCACGCGCGGCGGGCTGATCGGCACGGTGGTCGTGCTGCTGGTCGCGGCCGTCTGTTTCCGGCTCGGACTGTGGCAGATGGACCGGCGAGCCGAGCGGGCCGCGCTGAACGACGCGATCGAGACGCGCATGGCGCTGCCGCCGCTGGAGCTGACGCGCCTGCCCGAGGACACCAGCGGGCTGACCTACCGCCGCGCCGTGCTGCACGGCGAGTGCGACGCGGCGCACCCGCTGGTCGTGGCGGGCCGCAGCCGGCGCGGCGCGCCCGGCGCCGAGCTCTGGTGCGCGTTCCTCCCGGCGGCGGGTGGCCCGGCGATCGCGCTGCAGCGGGGCTGGGCGCCCGCGGCGGACGCGCGCAGCGTCGATCGCGCGCTGCTCGCGCCGACGGACGTGCGCGATTCCGTGGCGGCGATGCTGATGCCGCTGATCGAGGGGGACCCGGACGGCGGCGCGGCGGCGCGGCGGGCCACGGCGGCGGTGGACGAGGGGCCGGCGGTGGTCTATCGCATGAATCGCACGGCCATCCAGGCGGCGCTGCCGCAGCGCATCTCACCGCTCTACGCGCGGCGGCTGGACGGGGACGTGGCGCGAGGGATGGCGCCTCCGGAAACGCCCGACCTGTCCGCTGGTCCGCACCTCAGCTACGCTGTGCAGTGGTTCAGCTTCGGCCTCATCGGCCTGATCGGCTGGATCGCGCTGGCGGTAGGCCGCGGCGAGATCGGCCGTGCGGGCGTCAGGGCCGAACGGCCCGAGGCGCGGCGGGGCGAGCGGCCGGGTTCGCCGCCCGGGGACGAACGGTCGCCGCGCTGAAGCGGGCCGTCCCCGCCATGTGCAGCTCGTCCATTCCAGCGAAGCAACGGGGAGCGCGGAGGGCACATTGGATTTCGAGACGGTGTACGGCGGGTCAGGCGCCGGACGCGGCGCCGACACATCCAGCCGCTGGGAGGTCGCAGATGCGCATGCTGCTCCGCAGTTCGCTGCCGCTGGTGCTGATCGCGCTGACGGCGTGCGCGGGGAACAGTCGTCCGGCGTACGACGTGCCGGTCGAGTTCCGGGATCTGACCACCGCGCAGGTGCGCAACCAGAACCCGTACGCCGTAACCATCTACCTGAGGCAGCCCGGCCTGAAGCACCGGCTGGGCACGGTGGAGAGCCTGTCATCCACGGTGTTCCTGGTGCCGCCGCGGCTGCTGGAGAGCCGGCCGGACTTCCGGCTGGTGGCCGAGGCGACCGGTCCGCATCCGACGCAGGTATCGGAGCGGTTCGTGTTGCGGCCCGGCCAGGTCGCGGGCTGGCAGGTCCACGAACGGAGCGCGCACACCACGCTGGTCTCGGTCAACTGACCGGCGAACGGGGCGACGCGTTCGGAGCCAGAGCGGAGGCGCACCCGTCCGGTGTGTCGCCTGCCGAGCCGGGTTCCCGGACGCGCACGGGTGGTCCGCAAGGGCCGCCCGTTTTTGCGTCCGGCGCGGACGCCGAACCAGGCGAGACTGCTCGTCGCGAGCCCCGCGTGGTGATCCTGGGCGGCGGCTTCGGCGGATTGTACTGCGCGCGGGCGCTGCGCAATGCACCCGTCCACGTCACGCTGGTGGACCGGCGCAACCACCACCTGTTCCAGCCGCTGCTCTACCAGGTCGCGACCGCGTCGCTGTCCCCGGCCGACATCGCCGCGCCGATCCGCCACGTGCTGCGTGGCCAGAAGAACGCCGAGGTGTGGCTGGGCGAGGCGACGGACGTGGATCTGGACCGTCGCACGCTGAAGCTGCGCGACGCCGAACTCGCCTACGACTACCTGGTGGTAGGCACGGGTGTGACGCACAGCTACTTCGGCAACGAGGCGTGGGCGCCGAACGCGCCGGGGCTCAAGACGCTGGAGGACGCGATCGAGATCCGGCGCCGCTTCCTGATGGCGTTCGAGGCAGCGGAGCGGGAGGCGGACCCGGACGCGCGGCGGCGGCAGCTGACGTTCGTGATCGTGGGCGCCGGTCCGACGGGTGTGGAGCTGGCCGGCGCCATGGCGGAGATCGCGCGCACGGTGATCCCGGCCGATTTCCGCGCGGTCGATACCGCCACCGCCCGCATCCTGCTGGTCGAGGGTCTGCCACGGGTGCTGCCGGGCTACGAGGAGGAGCTGTCCGCGAAGGCGGAGCGGCAGCTGCGCGACCTGGGCGTGGAAGTGCACACGGGCGCCCGCGTCGTGGACGTGGACGAGCAGGGCGTCACGCTGGAGGGGCCGGAGCGGATCCCGGCCGCCAATGTGGTGTGGGCCGCGGGCGTCACCGCCTCCGGCTTCGGCGCGAAGCTGGATGCACCGCTGGACCGCGCCGGCCGCGTCATGGTCGAGCCGGACTGCTCGCTGCCCGGTCGGCCGGAGGTGTTCGTGGTCGGCGACCTGGCGCACCTGGAGCAGGACGGGCGCAACGTGACGGGCATCGCGCCGGCGGCGATGCAGATGGGCCGCTACGTCGCGCGCGTGATCCACGACGACCTGCGCGGCCGGGAGCGCACGCCGTTCCGCTACGTGGACAAGGGCTCACTGGCGACGATCGGCCGCGCGGCCGCGGTCGGGAAGATCGGACCGCTGCGCCTGAGCGGGTTCGTCGCCTGGCTGATGTGGGCGCTGGTTCACATCTTCTACCTGATCGGCTTCCGCAGCCGTCTGCTGGTCATGCTGGAGTGGGCGTGGGCGTACGTCACCTACCAGCGCGGCATGCGGTTGATCACCGGCGAGCCGCCCCTGGAGCTGGCGCGGCCGCGGCCGCCCACCGACTGAGAAGCGACGATGGCCTTCGGACTCCGTCCCGACGACGACGCACCCAACCTGGACTACGGCGGCTACCTCAAGCTGACCGAGCTGCTGGGACTGCAGCAGCCGATCGCCGACCCGGGGCATCACGACGAGCACCTGTTCATCGTGATCCACCAGGTCTACGAGCTGTGGTTCAAGCAGCTGCTGCACGAGATCGATGCCGTGGTCGATCTGCTCGAGGCGGAGGACCCGCTCGAGGCTGCGCGCCTGCTGCGCCGCTGCATCGAGATCATGCGCGTGCTGATCGCGCAGATCACGGTGCTCGAGACCATGACGCCCAATGACTTCCTCGCCTTCCGGGACCACCTGCGCCCGGCGAGCGGCTTCCAGTCCGCGCAGTTCCGCGCGCTGGAGTTCCGCTGCGGCGTGCGCGATCCGGGGCACCTGCACCACTTCGAGCACGAGGAGCTGCTGCACGCGATGCTGAAGCGCCGGCTGGAGCAGCCCACGCTGGGGGAGGCGCTCTGGTCGCTGATGCGCTGGCGCGGCTTCGACGCGCCGGCAGGTGAGAAGCAGGCGGCGCACGATCGCCGCGTGCGCGCGCTGGTCCAGGTCTACGAGGACGCGCGCTCGCACCGCGACCTGCATCAGCTGGCCGAGGCGATGATCGAGTTCGACGAGATGGTCACCGCCTGGCGGCTGCGCCATGTGGCCATGGCCGAGCGGATGATCGGCGCCAAGGTCGGCACGGGCGGCAGCGAGGGCGTGGGCTACCTGCGCAGCACCACGCGACACCGCTTCTTCCCGGAGCTGTGGGAGGTGCGCAGCCACCTGGGCGAATCCGGCTGAACGGGGTGGCGGCCCCCTCCGTCTCCGCGCTGCTGCGTGACGCGGCGCTGCCGCTGTGGGAAGAGCAGCTGCGCCACCCGTTCGTGCGCGGCATCGCCGACGGCTCGCTGCCCGAGTCCACCTTCCGCAACTGGGTGGTGCAGGACTGGCTGTACCTGATCGACTTCGCGCGGGTGCTGGCCTACGGCGCGGCGAAGGCCGATCGGCTCCAGTCCATGGCCTGGTTCGCTTCCGTGCTGGACCTCACGCTGAACGCCGAGATGCGGCTGCACCGCGAGTACGCCGCGCGCTTCGACATCGACGAGGCCGGTCTGGCCGCTGCCGAGGCCTGGCCGACCACGCGCGCGTACACGGACTTCCTGGTGCGCACCGCGGCGCACGGGTCGATCGAGGAACTGCTCGCCGCGTTGCTGCCCTGCGCGTGGGGCTACGTGCACGTCGGTCAGGCGCTGGCGCGCGAGCCGCGACCGGCCGACGCGCGCTACGCCGACTGGATCGAGCAGTACGCGTCCGACGAGTTCGCCGACGCGGCCGCCTGGCTGCGCGACGAGCTGGACCGGCTGGTGCCCTCCGCCGACGATCCCCGCATCCCGCGCCTGCGCGAACTGTTCGTCGTCTCGAGCCGCTACGAGCTGGACTTCTGGGAGATGTGCTGGCGCGGCGAGCCCGTGCGCACGTGACCGTTTCCTGACCCACGCGCCGTGCGCACCTCGCATGGCGCACGGTTCTTGCTCCCGCGGCTCCCCGCGCGGCGTCGATCGTACGCCGGCCGACCGACGGGACGACGATGTTCTCGAACCTGATCGAATCGAGCTCCAACCGCTGGGGGTGGATCAAACACCCCTGGGTCATCGCGTTCAGCGTGGTGATCCACGTCTTCATCTTCGCCGGCCTGGTCTGGGCCGCGAACACGGAGGAGGGTCCGGCGGAGGAGGAGATCGACCCGGACGACATCACGTACGTGGACGTGACGGAGGTCCCGCCTCCGCCGGAGCCGGAGGCGCAGGTCGAGGCGCCGGAGCCGGTGCAGCCGGAACCGGAGCCGCAGCAGGCCGCGCCCGCGCCGATGCCGCCGCGTGTGACCCCGCCCGAGATCACCGAACCCGACGAGGCCGCGGGTTTCCAGGAGTTGCAGACGCCGGAGGAGGTGCTGGGCATCCCGCCCGAGCAGGCGCAGGCCGAGGCGGTGCGCGAGGAGGACTTCGGCGGGCGCGGCCAGGCGGGTGGCGTGGCGGGCGGCACGCCGCCGGAGCAGACGGGTGCGGGCGGCGAGGGCACGGACGAGGGCGTGCCGGCGGGCGGCACCTACACGGCCAACATGGTCGACCGGGCGGTCGAGTTGAGCAACCGCTCCGAGGTCGCGCGCCAGATGCAGAACCTCTATCCCACGCACCTGCGCAACGCGGGTGTGGGCGGGCGCGTGGTCGTGCAGTTCGTGGTGAGCGCGGAGGGTCGCGTCGAGAGCGGCTCGATCCGCGTGATCAGTGCGCCGCATCCGGACCTGGCCGAGCAGACGAGGCGAGCGCTCTCGTCGTTCCGCTTCCGGCCGGCGCGCAAGGGAGATCGCAACGTGAGACAGCTCGTGCAGATGCCCATCCAGTGGCAGCCCGAGCGGTGACGAACCACCGGTCGCCCGCCGAGCGGGCCGGCCGCTGAAACGGGGGGAGGACGGCGATGGAACTGTCGGCAGCAGAACTCTGGGGACAGATGGGCTGGTTCGTGCGCGTGATCGTGCTGATCATGATCGGCATGAGCGTGATCACGCTGGCCGTCGCGGGCGCGAAGTACGCCAAGCTGCAGAAGATGGCGCGTGCGACGCGTGAATTCGCGCCGAAGTTCTCCGAGGCGCTGGAGCAGAACCGCATCAACGACGCGCTGGCGCTGACGCGCGAGCACGAGGATTCGCACGTCGCGGCCGTGCTGGGCGAGGCGCTGCGGGAGTCGGTGCCGCTGCTGGAGGATCGCAACATGGCGGCGACGGCGATCGCGTCGACCGAACGCGCGATCGAGCGTGAGCAGATCCTGCTCGCCGCGCAGCTCAAGAAGGGGCTGGGCGTGCTGGCGACCATCGGCGCGACCGCACCCTTCGTCGGCCTGCTCGGCACGGTGATCGGCATCGTCAACTCGTTCGTCGCCATCTCGGAAACGGGTGGCGGCGGACTGGAGGCGGTCTCGGCGGGCATCGCCGAGGCGCTGATCGCCACGGCCATCGGCCTGCTGGCCGCGATCCCGGCCGTCTGGCTCTACAACTACTACACGGGTCGGCTGGAGCGCCTCTTCTCGGAGCTGGCCTACGCCGGCCGCGAACTGGTCGACTGGATGATGCTGCGCGAGGCCAAGCTGAGCGGCCACGCGCTGCCGGTCGGCGGGCCGCGCCACGCGCATGCGCCGACCCGCGACGTGGGCGCCATCGGCGGCGCCACGCGGGCCGACAAGGAAGCGGAGTAGCGCGTCATGGCGATGGGAGCCAGCGGACCGACCAGCGGCGCGCATCCGTCCAGCGCCTTCGGCGGCAGCGCCATCCCGGGCGTGACGGGCATGAGCGGCGCCAACGTGCAGGCGGACATCAACGTCACGCCCATGGTGGACGTGATGCTGGTGCTGCTCATCATCTTCATGGTCGTCACGCCGATCATGGCGCAGTACGAGGCCACGCCGCCGCAGGCCGCGTTCGTCAAGCCGGAGCCGGACGACGACGTGATCACGCTCGGCATCGATCAGAACGGGGTCTTCTACGTCGAGAACGAGGCGGTCGCCGCGGGCGACCTGGGCCAGACGCTGCGCCAGATCTACGAGCGGCGGCCGGGCGACCACCTGATGTTCCTGCGCGCGGACCGCGGCGTCGGCTTCAACGTGGTGCTGGACGCGGTTGACGCGGCGCGCTACGCCGGCGTACGCACGATCGGCGCGATCGTGACGCCGGTGGCCGAGGAAGGAGGCAGCTGACATGGCGATGGCGGCCGGCAGTGGCGGCGGCGGACCGCAGTCCGACATCAACATCACGCCGATGATCGACGTGCTGCTGGTGCTGCTGATCATCTTCCTGGTGATCCAGCCGGCGCTGCAGAAGGGCATCGAGGTGCAGGTCCCGCCCGTGGAGCAGCGGCAGGCCAGCGAGCAGCCGCCCGACCAGATCACGCTCGAGGTGCAGCCCGGGCCGAGCTATTCGATCAACCAGATCCCGGTGCCGCCGAACCAGCTGCGTCAGCGCATCGAGGAGATCTTCGCCGATCGCGAGCGCAAGGTGCTGTTCGTGAAGGGCGCCGAGTCCATCGTCTACGGCGACGTCGTGCGTGCGATGGACGCGGCGCGCGGCGCCGGCATCGAGGTGGTAGGGCTGACGCCGCGGGACTGAGTTCTGCGGGCCCCCACCCGCAAGCCGCGCAGGTCCAGCACATCCGGGCCGCGGCCTCGCCCGCGGCGCGCGGGGTCAGGCGGTGGGCAGGTACAGTCGCACGGTAGTGCCCGTGCCGGGCGCGCTGTCGATCGACACGTCGCCGCCCAGCCGCGCCGCGATGCCCCACACGGTCGATAGCCCCAGACCGGTACCACGTGTGCCGGACCTGGTGGTGAAGAACGGCTCGAACGCCCGCACGCGCGTCTGCTCGTCCATGCCGGCGCCGTCGTCCATCACCTCGATCACCGCGTGGTCGATCGCGCGCAGGCCCGGGATACCCGTCGCCGCCGCGTCGCAGGTGCGCAGGCGGATGCGCACGGAGCCGCCGTCCGGCAGTGCGTCCCGCGCATTGGCGATCAGGTTGGTGAGGGCCCGCTCCAGCAGCACGCCGCCCGCGTCCACCATGACCGGCGAGTCGGGCAGGTCCAGCTCCAGCCGGTGCCGTCCGGTCAGCACCCGCTCCAGCACGGGCCGGAGGCGCGCCAGTTCGTCGGCTGCGTCCACGCGGTCCAGGGTGTCGGCCTTCTGCCGCTGCACCACCAGCAGTTCCGCGGCGAGTCGTGCACCGCGCTCGGCCTCGGCGCGGATGGTGGCCACGTCCTGACGGATGCCCTCGGGCAGGTCCTCCTCCTCGAGCAGCTGCGCAGTACCGAGCACGCCGGTCAGGATGTTCCGGAAATCGTGGGCAATGCCGCTGGCCGCACGACCGATCGCCTCCATGCGATCCGTCTGTCGCAGCTGCTGCCGCGCCCTGTTCACGGCGTCCTGCGCCGCCAGTGCGGCTGTCAGGTCGCGCGAGTTGACCACGATGCCGCGCACATCCGGATCGTCCAGCAGATTGCGCGCGGTGGCCTCGATGTGTCGCCACTCGCCGGCCACGTTGCGCATGCGGAACATGCCGGTGCGCGGTTCGCCCTGCGCGCGACGTACGTCGTCGATGAAATCGACGAGCCGTTCGCGGTCCTCAGGATGGACGAGATCGAAGATCGAGGCGCCCGCCCTCTTCTCCGGCGCGTGGCCGAGCATCCGGCCGAACGACGGGCTGTGATAAAGGACCTGAGAGTGCCCGTCGAACAGCGTGATCGCCTCCCCGGAGTACTCGAGCAATGCGCGGAAGCGACGCTCGCGCTGCTCCAGCTGCGCGCGGGAGCGCTCCCGCTCCAGCTCCAGCGAGACGCGCGCGGCGAACAGGCCGATCACCGCGCCGGCCAGTTCACCGTCCTCGAACGGCCGCGATGACATGACCTCCAGGATGCCGATCACGCCGTCGTCGGGGGAGCGGAGCGGCACGCCCGCGTAGGCTCGCGCGCCGATGCGGCCCAGCAGTGAGTCCTTGGGAAACGCCTGCTGCACGCCGTCGGTGAACAGACACATGCCGCGTGCGGCCGCCTCTTCACAGGGCGTATCCGCCAGGTCGTATTCGGTCGGCTCGTCGAGCGGCGGCGCCGCCGCCACGACGCGCGCCCGACCGGTTTCCTCCAGCGACGCCCCCGTGACCTCGGAGATCCAGGCGTGGTCCACGCCCAGCCAGTCGCGGACGCTGTCCACGACCTTCTGGAAGAACGCCGGTCCGCCCGGTTCCGCGAAGATCTCGGCGACGCGGGCCAGCTCGCCCCGCGGCACCACGTCCATGGACACGGCGCCGGCACGTGCGTCCGCCGACGGGTCTCGCGTCTCGCTAGGTCGGTTCATCGATTCGTCGGGTCGGGTCGGAGAGGGCGTCTGCAAAGATGGGCACAGGACGTCGGCAGGCACAGGGCTGCACGCGGCGGCGCGCAGCTTGCCCCACCCCGCATCGCCTCCTTACCCTGCGCCCCCCATGCCGAAGAACGATCTGATCCTGCGCGCGCTCCGGCGCGAGAAGACCGAGCGCACCCCCGTCTGGTTCATGCGCCAGGCCGGCCGCTCGCTGCCACGCTACCGAGAGCTGCGTGCCGACGCGGGCATGTTCGAGATCCTGCGCGCGCCCGAGCGCGCCGCCGAGATCACGACCATGCCGCTCGAGTATTTCCCCGTCGACGCGTGCGTGCTGTACAACGACCTCTCCACGCCCTTCTTCGCGGCCGGGCTGGACGTCGAGATGCGCCCCGGCGTCGGACCCGTGGTGGACCGGCCGATCGAGAAGGCGGCCGACGTGGACCGGCTGAAGGAGCACGACCCCCGCGAGGCGATGCCGTACACCATGGAAGCGATCCGCTTCCTGGTGGCGTCCATCGACGTGCCCGTGCTCGGCTTCGTGGGCGCGCCGTTCACCCTGTGCAGCTACCTGGTCGGCGGGCCGCGCACGAAGAACCTGAGCGAGCTCAAGTCGTTCATGTGGAGCGAGCCGCAGGCATGGCACCGGCTGGCCGACTACTGGGCGCGGCACCTGGCCGACTACGGCGTCGCGCAATACGAGGCCGGCGCGGGCGCGGTGCAGGTCTTCGACTCGTGGGCCGGCGCGCTGGCGCCCGACGACTACGAGCAGTACCTGCGGCCGCACATGGAGGTGATGCTGCGCACGCTGGCCGATGCGGGCGTGCCGACCATCAACTTCTACACGGGCAATCCCGCGCTGCTGCCGCTGGTCGCCAGCGCGGGCGGCGACGGACTCGGCGTGGACTGGCGCCTGCCGCTGGACACCGCCTGGGAGCTGATCGGGGAGGACCGGGCGATCCAGGGCAACCTGGACCCAGTGGCGCTGCTGGCCGGTCACGACGTCGCGCTGGAGAAGACGGACGACGTGCTGCGTCGCGCGGGCGGCCGCCCCGGCCACATCTTCAACGTCGGCCACGGGCTGTTGCCGGATACGGACCCCGACGTGGTGCGCGCGGTGATCGAGCGGGTGCGGGAAGTCAGTAGCGAGCGGTGAGTAGCGAGTTGCGATCGGCCGATCGGCGAAACGATGCAGCCAGCATTTTCGGAGCAGGTTCGATGGACGCGGTGATACTCCTCCATTTCGGTGAGCCGGAGCAGGCCTCCGAGGCCGACGTGCGGCCGTTTCTGGAGCGCATCTTCCGCACGAACGCGTCGCTGGAGCGGCACGGCTCGGTGGAGGCGATGGAGCGGCGCACGCGCGAGCTGGCGGAGCAGCGCACGCCCGGGCTGGTCGCCGAGTACGAGGAGATCGGCGGCTCGCCGATGAACGAGCAGGCGCGCGGCCATTCGCACCGGCTGGGCGAGGCGCTGCGGGGGCGCGGGCACGACGTGCGCACGTACTCGGCGTTCCAGTTCACGGACCCGCTGCCCGCCGAGGTGCTGGAGCGCGCGCGTGCCGACGGCGCCACACGCGTGATCGGACTGCCGGTCTACCCGCTGTGCGGCCCGTCCACGACCGTCGCCGCATTGGCGATGCTGCGCGACGCGCTGGACGCGATGGACTGGGATGCCGAGCTGGTCGAAGTCTCAGGCTGGCATCCGCACCCGCTCTACACGCGGCTGCGCGCCGACGGCATCCGCGAGACCGCGCGCCGGGCCGGCATCGACCTGGCCGATGAGCGGGTGGCGCTGGTCTTCTCGGCGCACGGCACGCCGCTCAAGTATCTGCGGGAGGGCAGCCGCTACGATCGCTACGTCGACCAGTCGTGCGGCGCCGTCGCCGAGGCGGTCGGGCGCGGCGACCGCTACGTCATCGGCTTCCAGAACCACAGCAACCGCCCGCTCGAGTGGACGCAGCCCGACGTCGAGAAGGTGATCGACGAGATCGACGCCGACCACGTGATCGTGGTGCCGATCAGCTTCATGCACGAGCAGTCGGAGACCTTGGCCGAGCTTGACCACGAGCTGCGCGAGCAGGCGGAGCTGCGCGGCCTGGCCTTCCACCGCGTAGCCGTACCGCACGACGACCCGAGCTTTGCCGAGGTGCTGGCCGACCTTTGCGAGCCGTTCCTGGGGAAGGCGGCCGACCTGCCCCGCAACGCCGCCGGCCTTCCCTTCCGCCCCTGTCTGTGCCGCCCGGGCGCCGTCTGCCTGAACGGCCGTCGCTAGAGAGCAGCGCCCCACCGCCGCTAGGCAGCAGCGCCCGCCCGCAGCTCAGGCGTCACCCAGCTCCGCAGCCAGGGCCCGCGCCTGGCCGAGCCGGCCGGGTATGCCGATCCGCGACTCGTAGTTCGCCGCGAGCCGGATCCCGTCCGGCAGCTCGAGCCCGCCGAGAGCCGCCCAGCTCGCGTCCCACGCCGGCACGCGCGCCCGCTCGATGTTGAGCAGCGCCGCGTCCGCGCCCGTCACGTGCCTGAACTCGTTGCAGGAGATCTCGCCGATCCATTCGTCGGGCATGTCCACGATGCCCGGGTTGCGCGCGCCGCCGAGGAAGGCGGTCTGCACGCCGGTCCGTTCGAACAGCGCGTGGTTGAACGTGACGCCGCGCGTCTCCAGCGACTCCCCGAACGCGACCTGGTAGCCCAGCGCGCGCAACTCCAGCTCCGAGCGAAGGTGCGCGATGGCGAGGGGGTTGTAGCGCAGCCGCGCCAGCCGCGCCGACGCGTCGGGATCGACGTCGCGCAGCAGCGCCGCAGCCGCGTCGGCCGGCACGGTCACGACCACGTGCGAGCATTCGATGGTCTCGGCGCTGCCTTCCAGCAGTAGCACCCAGCCAGCGCCGCGGCGCGCGATGCGGCGCACGCGCGAGCCCGTACGCACCCGACCGGCGTGGCGGCGCCACAGCGCATCGGTCAGCTCCTGCATGCCGTCCACGAAGCTGAAGGGCGGCGCGGCCGGCCGGCGCGACCCGCGCAGCCGTCGCTTCAGCATGGCGGCCACGACACTGCGTCGGATGCCCATCTCCTCCAGTGTGCCGCGCAGCGCGTGGCGCGCCGGCATGTCGGCGGGATCGGAGGCGTATAGCCCGCCGTACAGCGGGCCGAGCACGTTGGAGTACGCCTGCTGGCCGAACTTGCGAACCAGGAAATCGCGCACGGACTCCTCGGCGCGCAGCCCCTCGGTCAGCGGCTCGGCGAGCAGCCGCAGTCGCGCGGGCAGCGAGAGCAGCGAGGTGCGCAGCAGCCCCGTCGCGTCGAGCGGCACGCGTCGCAGCTCGCCGGCGTGGTAGACCAGCAGCGGCAGTGTGTCGGGCGCGGCGACTACGCGATCGCCGAGGTCCAGCTCGTCGATCAGCGAGCGCATCGACGGCGTCATGCGCGCGCGCTGTGGACCGGCCTCCAGCACGTGATCGCCGACGGACAGCGACCGGATCACGCCGCCCGGCCGCGGGGCTGCCTCGAGCAGCACCCACTCGGTGCCGCGCCGCTCCAGCTCGTGGCCGAGGGCGAGGCCCGTGAGGCCGCCGCCGACGATGCCGATCACGAGCGGCCGCCGCGAAGGATGAGCGGCGCGGAGTACGACTTCGCCGCGGCGGGGCGCATCGTCCGCGCTACAGCGACGGCGCGGGGACGGCCTGCGCCATCTCGCCGGCCATCTCCTCCGCGTCGCGCATGCGGGACAGGTCCAGCTCGAAGTCGGGCCGCTCGGCGGGCTTCAGCTTCTCGACCAGCTCGCGCGCCTCGCGCGCCGACAGGTCGAAGCGCGACAGCGCGTCGCCGTCCAGCCGCGCGCCGTCTCGCGCGCGCAGCCCGTTCTCGTCGGCCTCGATCAGTTCGCGCAGCACGCGCAGCTCGGCGTGGCTGAGCGGCTTGCCCGTCAGGTCGTAGTCGATCCACGCCTCGTAGGACATCGGCGCGACGCGCTTCAGGATGCCCGCCATCACCTCACCGAACGCGCGGATCTCCCACTGCGCGTGCGGGTCCACCCGCAGCGTCAGGAAGTGGAACAGGTTGTGGAGGTCGATCTTCCAGTACCACTGCGTGTAGGTGGACAGCGGCAGGTCGATGCGCGCCAGCTCACGCGCGACCTCTTTGCCGACCAGCCAGCCATAGTCCTCCGCCGCCAGCTCGCGCATGCGCTCCCAGCGCCGCACCGCCTCCGCGTACAGCTCCCGGTTGGCCGGCTCGCTCATGCGCCCCTGGTTGTTCGCCGCGCTCTGCAGCGCGAACTGCTCGGCCGGCGGCGTATAGAACAGCAGCGGCATCAGCGAGTAGCGGCCGCTGTACTCGTTGACGTTGGCCGTGCGGTGCCGGATCCACTGCCGCGCCACGAACATCGGCATCGAGCAGTGGAACTTGAGCTCCACCATCTCGCTGGGCGTGGTGTGCCGGTGCCGACGCAGGTAGCGGATCAGACCGCGCGTCTGGCTGGCCTTGCGCGTGCCGTAGCCGTACGACACACGCGCCGCGCGCTCCACGTCCTCGTCGCCACCCATGTAGTCGACGAGCGCGACGAAGCCGTGGTCGAGCACCGGGAAATAGCCGCCGAGGATCTCCTCGGCCGCTGGCGTGGTGGGGCGTTTGGTGTCCATGACGGCAAGGTGCCCGCGAGCGAGCGGGCGGGGCAAGGGCTTCGGGCTTGGGGCTTGGGGCTTGGGGCTTGGGCCTGGGGCTTGGGGCTTGGGGCTTGGGCTTGGGGCTTGGGGCTTGGGGCTTGGGGCTTGGGGCTTGGGGCTAGCCGAGGGAGCGGTGTAGTCGGTAGAGCATCCGTCTGATGCTGGTGGTTCGGCTCCGACGCTCCTCGACGATCTCGCGAGCGAGCATGCCGAGGTCGCCGCTGATCAGGTACTGGCAGTCCAGTTCCTGGACGGAGCCGGTCGCTAGGCTGATCAGCTGCCGGTGCTCCCCCGGCGTAGCACGGCCGCTGCCTTCCGCAATGTTGCTGAGGACCGAGACGGCGGCGCGTCGCATCTGGACGACGAGTCCGTAGCGCTCGACGTCCGGATACTCCTGCGTGTCGCGGTAGACGGCGGCCGCCAGCGTCCGCGCCAGTTGCCAGACCTCGAGATCCTCGTACGAGCGCATGAAGGAATGGTGGCGCCCGCGCTCTCCAGGTTGAATAGCAGAAGCGGTCAAAATCCCCATCCCCATCCCCATCCCCATCCCCATCCCCAGCCCGATGCCCCACGCCCCACGCCCCACGCCCCACGCCCGATGCCCCAAGCCCCGAAACCGGCCGGCGGCGATGCGGCGGCCCGATCCATGAAGTAAGCTGGGAAAGCCCACCCTGCCGCGGACAGGCCGCGACGGGAAAGCGCTTCACGGAAACCGGCGCCACATGGCCGCATACTCCACGCACGAACGCATCGTCCGTCTGTTCGAGGACCATTTCGGGCGCCCGCCGCGCGCGAGCGTCGAGATGAAGGCGGACGGCTCGGCGCGGCGCTACTACCGGATGGTGGACGACCGCTGGAATACCGCCGTCGGGGCGATCGGGCCGGACCGCGAGGAGAACCGCGCGTTCCTGTCGTACTCCCGCTCGCTGCGCGATGCCGGTCTGCCCGTGCCCGAGATCTACGGCGCGGACGAGGAGGCGGGCGTCTGGCTGGAGGAGGACCTGGGGGAGACCACGCTGTTCGACGCGCTGAGCGAGGCGCGCCAGCGCGAGCCGGGCAACTTCCCGCGCTCGATGGTGCCCGTCTACGAGCGGGTGCTGGAGGCGCTGCCGCGCTTCCAGGTCGAGGGCGGCCGCGTGATCGACTACTCCGTGGCCTACCCGCGCGACGCGTTCGACCGGCAGTCGATCCTGTGGGACCTGAACTACTTCAAGTACCACTTCCTCAAGCTGGCGCACATTCCGTTCAACGAGCAGCGGCTGGAGGAGGATTTCGAGAAGCTGACCGAGTTCGCGCTGAGCACGGACACGTCGCACTTCCTGTATCGCGATTTCCAGTCGCGCAACGTCATGCTGCGCGACGGGGACGAGCCGTGGTTCATCGACTACCAGGGCGGCCGGCGCGGCGCGCTGCAGTACGACGTCGCCTCGATCCTGTACGACGCCAAGGCGGCGATTCCCGAGGACGTGCGCGCGTACCTGCTCGACCACTACCTGGACGCGCTGGAGCGGTACATCGAATTCGATCGCGACCGATTCCTCGGCCACTACCGCGTCTACGTGCTGATCCGCGTGATGCAGGCCATGGGGGCGTACGGCTACCGCGGCTTCTTCGAGCGCAAGCCGCGCTTCCTGCACAGCGTGCCCTACGCGGCGCGCAACATCCAGCACCAGCTGGACCTGGGTCTGCCGCTGGAACTGCCCGAACTCGAGGCCGTTTTCGGCCGCATCGCGGAACGCTACGCAACGGAGGCGCACGTGGGTGAGGACGACGGCGGGCTGACCGTCCATATCGGCAGCTTCAGCTACCGGCGCGGCTATCCCGAGGACCAGGGCGGCCACGGCGGCGGCTTCGTCTTCGACTGCCGCGCGCTGCCCAACCCCGGCCGGCAGCTCGAGTACCAGGCGCTGTGCGGGCTGGACGGTGACGTCATCGACTACCTCGAGGACCAGGACGAGGTCGGCCGCTTCTGGAACCACGTGCAGAGCATCGTGGACGCGCAGGTCGAGGAGTACCTGCGCCGCGGCTTCAGCAGCCTGACCGTCATGTTCGGCTGCACCGGCGGCCAGCACCGCTCCGTCTACCTGAGCGAACGGCTGCGCACGCACCTGTGCGACAAGTTTCCGCAGATCAACGTGCTTCTGACGCACCGCGAGTCCGCCGAATGGCCGCGCGAACGGGAGGGCGGCGTGGAGGATGAGGGCTCGCCCGAGCCGATCGAAGGCTCCGCACGCACCGCGCGCCGCGAGCGGCAGCGGGAAGGCAGCGCAGGTTGAGCTTCGATGCGATGCTGTTCGCGGCCGGACTCGGCACGCGACTCCGGCCGCTGACGCACGAGATCCCCAAGGCGCTGGTGCCCGTCGCGGGTGAGGCGATGCTGGACCGCGTCGCGCGCCGCGTCATCGATGCCGGCGCCGACCGCATCGTCATCAACGTGCACCACCTCGGCCAGCAGGTGATCGACCACGTGCGCGCGCAGGACGGCTGGGGCGTGGACGTGCGCTTCTCCGTCGAGGAGGGGGACGGCCCGCTCGAGACGGGCGGCGGCCTGCTGCACGCGCGCGAACACTTCCGCGGCGACCGCCCCATCCTCATCCACAACACCGATGTCCTCGCCGATTTCCCGATCGGCGAGATGCTGGCGGCGCACGAGCAGACCGGCGCGCTGGCAACGCTGGCCGTGATGCAGCGCGAGAAGTCGCGCGCGCTGCTGTTCGACCGGCGCGGCCTGCTCGGCGCCGTCGGCCGCGACGGCGAGGAGCGGCGCGTGCGCGAGGCGGAGGGGGACGTGGACTACCTCGGCTTCTGCGGCGTGCACGCCGTGCGACCCGCGCTGATCGACGCGCTCACCGAGACCGGCGTCTTCTCCATCATCCACCCCTACCTGCGCCTGGCCGAGGCCGGCGAGAGGATCCTGCCCCACCGTGTCGACGGCACCCTCTGGATCGACATCGGCACGCACGAACGGCTGGAGGAGGCGGCGGAGGCGCTGGGGGGGTAGAGAAAGCCCCCGCCACGGGCTCGCGACGGGACCTGCGCGCTACATGATCAACAGGCCCACGTACGCGCCCTCCCGAAGGATGACGGACAGGGAAGGACCCCAGCCCTCGAGCCCACCCCATTCGCCTGGCACCAGCAGGAGAAGGTCGTACGCGCCCGCAGACATGACCAGATGGTCCCAACCGCCGTCGTGCCAGCGCGCGGGCTCGGCCAGAATGGAGTCGAAGTGCTGCTCGAACACCTGGAGCACGCGCAGGCAATCCGCCGGGTCGTGCATGGCGACCACGTCGACGGAATCCGGCTGCCGTTCAATTCCAAGCGCCGATCGAAGCCGTCGTTCGAACGGGTGATCGCTCGTGAACAGGTGGCGCAAGTCCTTCATGTCGACGTCCCGCTTCGAGACATCTCCACAGTGATCGTCCAGCCGGGGGGCGAGTTCCGAGGCATCGAGTCGCATGATCTCTCCCCGCGGAACGTAGGCCTCTCCGCGAAGGAGTCGCTCCGCCGCTTCGGCCACGATTCGATCGGGATCGCTCGCCGCTCTCCTCCACAGGGGTTCCGCGGCTGGGTCGCCGTAGAGCGCATGCAGCGCGGCGAGCTTCGCATGCCGGTCGCCGCGCTCGAGGACGGACGCCAGTCGGGACCGACCCTCCTCGTCCCTCCTCCACCCGAGGCCGTGGAGCACCGACCTGATCTCGGAATCGCTGTCTGCCACCCTCGCCAACCGTGATTCGACGTAGTCGGTGGCCAGCGGAGTGTCGAGGCGTGCCATGTACATGAGCGCGTTACGGCGCTCGATGGGCGATGCGGTATGCTCGATCACCTCCGCCAGTGCGCGATCGAGTTGCGGATCGTTCGATATGGATTGCCAGTAGGCGTCGGAGATACCCGAGCGGATCGAGTCGACCAACGCCGACGGCGGCGTCCGTTGTCCGTTGGCCTCGACGGCCAGGAACGGCAGCAGCAGCAGCGCGATCAGGAGCTTCATCAAGGCAGACTGGCACAGGGACGGTCGATGCGGCCATCATCATCGTTCGTGCAAGCATAGCGGATTTCTCCGAGCGGAGAAGGCGATGGCCTCTCATGAACTCTCGATCGGCGCCGCCACGCTGCGCCTTCTCCAGGGCGACATCACCCACCAGCAGGTCGACGCCATCGTCAACGCGGCCAACTCGACGCTGCTGGGCGGCGGCGGCGTGGACGGCGCGATCCATCGGCGCGGCGGTCCCGACATCCTCGCCGCGTGCCGCGAGTTGCGGCGCGAGCGCTACCCGGACGGCATGCCGGCGGGCGAGGCGGTGTCGACCACGGCGGGGGAGCTGCCGGCGCGCGCGGTGATCCACACGGTCGGCCCGATCTGGCGCGGCGGCACGATCGGCGAGGAGCAGACGCTCGCCAGCGCGTACCGCAGTTCGCTGCGCGTCGCGGTCGAGGAGGGGCATCGCACGGTCGCGTTCCCGTCGATCAGCACGGGCGCGTACGGCTACCCCGTCGACCAGGGCTCGCGCGTGGCACTGCGCACGGTGATCGACGTCCTGAGAGACGAGCCGCCGCTCCAGGAGGTGCGCTTCGTCCTGTTCTCGGAGCGGGACCTCGAGGCGTGGGCGGAGGCGCTGGAGGAGGTCGGCAAGGGCGCCTGACGCCCTCACGGACTGCCCGGGAACGGCCACCTTCCGCAGCAGAGCATCGCCTACGTCGGCGACGGGACTCTCCCCACATCGCCATCGTTCACGCGCGTGTAACTTCCACGCATGAGCACGATCGCGCCCGTTCAGCAGGGGAGGGCCAGCCAGGCGCCGCATCCAGCGCATGCGCCCGGACCGCGGCGTACGAGAGCCCCGCGCCGCATCCCCTGGCTGCCGATCCTCGCCATCGCCTCGCTCGCCGCCGGTGTGCTGGTCGGCCTCGCCCGCCCGGAGCCCGGCCTGTGGATCCTGCGCATCGGCCTCGTCGCGACGGGCACGCCGCTGCTCGTGCGCACCGTGGTCGGCATGCTGCGCGGCCGCTTCGCCGCGGACATCGTCGCGGCGATGGCGATCGCGGGCGCGCTGCTGCTGGACCAGCCGCTGGCGGGCCTGGTGATCGTGCTCATGCAGAGCGGCGGCGAGGCGCTGGAGCGGTACGCGGAGGGGAGGGCGTCGCGGGCGCTGCGCGAACTGGAGGCGCGCGCGCCGCGCGTGGCGCATCGCATGGCCATCGAGGGCGGTGCGACGGAGGACGTGCCGGTCGAGCGCATCGCCGTGGGCGACCTGCTGCTGGTGCGCGCAGGCGAGATGATCCCGGCCGACGCCGTGGTCGTCGACGGCGACTCACACGTCGACACCAGCGCGATCACGGGCGAGCCGATGCCGCTGCACGGACGGCCGGGCACGCGGCTGCCCAGCGGCAGCCTGAACGGGGAGGGCGCGCTGACGGTGCGCGCGGCGGCGCGCGCGGCGGAGAGCCAGTACGCGCGCATCGTGGAGCTGGTGCGCGACGCGCAGGCCAGCAAGGCGCCGATCCAGCGCGTGGCGGACCGCGCGGCGATCTGGTTCACGCCCGCGACCATCCTGGTGAGCGTCGCGACCTACCTGCTCACGGGCGATCCGCTGCGCGTGCTGGCGGTGCTGGTCGTGGCGACGCCGTGCCCGCTGATCCTGGCCACGCCCGTCGCGATCATCGGCGGCATCAGCCGCGCGGCGCGCGAGCACGTCATCGTGCGGCGCGGCGGCGCGCTGGAGACGCTGGCACGCGTGGACCACGCCGTGTTCGACAAGACCGGCACGCTCACGGTCGGCACGCCGCGCGTCGCGCGGGTGGTCCCGGCCAATGGCCGCACCGCCGCCGACGCGCTGCGCCTCGCCGCCGCGGTGGAGCGCGGCTCGACGCACGTCGTCGCGCGCGCGATCCTGGACGCCGCGGCAGCGGCCGAGCTGGTGCCGCCACCGTCGACCGGGCTGCGCGAGACGCCCGGCCGCGGCATCGTCGGCACCGTCGACGGCAGCGCCGTGCACGTCGGCTCGCTGTCGTACCTGCGCGAGGTCGCGCCGGATGCGGCCGCCGAGATCGAGGCGCGCCCGGCGGGCGACGGGCTGCGCGCCTACCTGGCGGTGGACGGCCGGCTGGCCGCCACCGTCGAGTTGGCCGACCAGGTGCGGCCGGGGCTGCGGCCGTTCTTCGAGGAGCTGGAGCGGCTGGGCGTGCGCGACCGCATCCTGCTGTCCGGCGACCACGCGGCGCACGCGCGCGAGATCGGGGCGGCGCTCGGCTTCACCGACGCGCGCGGCGAGCTGCTGCCGGGCGACAAGGTGGACATCGTGCGCGGACTGGTGGAGGACGGCCGCGTGGTCGCGATGATGGGCGACGGCACCAACGACGCGCCTGCGCTCTCGACCGCGTCGGTCGGCATCGCGCTGGCCGGGCCCGGCCACGGCGGCGGCATCACGGCCGAGGCGGCCGACGTCGTCTTCCTCGGCGACGATCCGACCTGGCTGGCCAGCGCGATCCGTGTCGCGCGCCGCACCATGCGCGTCGCGCGGCAGAGCATCTTCGTCGGCATCGGCCTCAGCGCCACGGCGATGGTCTTCGCGGCGTTCGGCTACATCGCGCCCGCGGTCGGCGCGCTGATCCAGGAGGCGATCGACGTCGCGGTGATCGTGAACGCGCTGCGGGCGTCGCGCTAGACGGCGCCGCGGCCGCGCTCCTCGCGCGGGGCGGGGTCGTCGTGCTCGAGCGTCCCGACGAACTCAAGCAGCGCTTCTCCCACCTCGCGGTGCGCCAGCACCCACACGTCGTTGTGCGTGGCGGCGTCGATCCAGAGGCTGTGCTTCGGCTCGCCGGCCACCTCGTACAGCCGCTGCCCGTGCGAGAAGGCGACCACCTCGTCGCGCCGGCCGTGGATCACCAGGACGGGCACGTCCACATCGCGCAGCAGCCGCTCGTTCAGGAAACGGTCGCCGGGCAGCAGCGGCACGCGCGTGACCACGCGGAACGCGGAGGTGAACGTGCTCTCGAGTACGAGCCCGGCGCTGGCCAGTTCCGCGGCGAGTGCGACGCTGGGCCCGCCGCCGACCGAGCGGCCGTAGATCAGCAGCCGCTCCGGCGCCACGCGCAGCTCGCCCGTCGCGTGGTCGTACGCGGCGCGCGCATCCAGCACGACGCCCGCGGCCGACGGCGAGCCGTCGCTGGCGCCGTAGCCGCGGTAGTCGTAGGCCAGCACGTCGAAGCCCAGCCGCTGGAAGTGGCGCAGCACGGGCGCGATCGACGCCAGGTCCTCACCGTTGCCGTGGCTGTACAGGATCGTGTAGCCGGTCGCCGCGCGGCCGTCCGACGGCGCGGCGCGCAGCCACTGCGCGGCGATGCGCTTGCCGTCGCTCGCGGTCAGCCAGCGGAACCCCTCCAGCTCGCCCGCGCGGTAGCCGGCCGCGGGCGCGGGGAAGATCAGCCGGTCGGCGAAGAACAGCCCCACCACGGCCAGCAGCCCCCACAGCCCCAGCACCACCAGCAGCCACGTCGTCACGCGTCTTGCAATCGTCGGAGTCCTCCGGTCTAAATCGAACGCGGATCATGGGCGCGGGCGCGATCGCACGCCAGCGCTCCGCGGCGCGGGCCGCAGGCGGGCCGCACCGGGCCAGCCGCCGGAGCACGGCAGTCACGACCCGAAGTCGCCATCGAGGAGCCATCATGAAGCGCGCGTGGGAGATCGCCGCGGGAGCGGCCGCACTGGGACTGGTCGGCGCCGCGCTGCGCGAGCGTCTGCGGCCCTCGTGGCTCGAGGGGCGCGTCGCGCTGGTCACCGGCGGCTCGCGCGGGCTCGGACTGCTCATCGCCGAGGAGCTGCTGGGTCGCGGCTGCACGGTCGCCATCTGCGCGCGCGACCGGCAGGAGCTCGACGCCGCGGTCGACCAGCTCGAACCGCACGGCACCGTCGCCGCATGGACCTGCGACGTGGCCGACGAGGACGCGGTGGTCGACATGATCGACGGCGTCGAGCGCGAGCTCGGCCCGATCGACCTCGTGGTCAACAACGCGGCGATCATCCAGGTCGGGCCGGTCGGCGCGATGAGCAGCGACGACTTCCGCCGCGCCATGGACGTCATCTTCTTCGGCACGCTGCACACGTCGCTCGCGCTGCTGCCGCGCATGAAGACGCGCGGCGGCGGGCGCATGGTCAACATCACGTCCATCGGCGGCAAGGTCGCCGTGCCGCACCTGCTGCCGTACGACGCGGCCAAGTTCGCCAGCGTCGGCTTCAGCGAGGGGCTGCGCGCGGAGGCGCGGCAGGATGGCGTGCTCGTGACCACGGTCGTACCAGGCCTCATGCGCACCGGCTCGCCCGTCAACGCGCTGTTCAAGGGCGACGCCGAGGCGGAGTACGACTGGTTCAGCCTGGGCGACGCGACGCCGCTCACCGCGATGAGCGCGCGCCGCGCGGCGCAGCGCATCGTCGAGGCCGCGGAGCGCGGGGAGGCCGAGGTCACGCTGAGCTGGCAGGCCAGCATGCTGCGCGGGCTTTCCGCCGCCGCGCCCGGCGCGATGAGCGAACTGCTCGGCCTGGTCAATCGCCTGCTGCCCGACGACGAGTCGACCGAGGAGGTGCGCGGCCACGAGGTCGACGACGGCGACCGACTGGAGCCCGCGACGCGACTGATGCACCGCGCGGCGCGTCGCAACAACCAGTACGGCGGCAGCCGCTCGCCGAAGGCGCCGCGCTGATCGCGGACCCTGCCGCGGCGGCGCCCGCGTCGCGGCCGACCGGCGCGTCAGTCCGGCCGTTCCTCCGGATGGGGATCCGGCCGGTGCCGCTCCTCCTCGATCTCGTGGCCGCCGACCTGGATCAGCCGCATCGCGGTGACGAGCAGCAGCCCGCCGACCATGTTGGTGACCGTGGCGATGCCGGCCACGCGCGCGATCTCACCGTAGCCGTAGGTCGCATCACCGGTGTGCAGCCCCACGAACATCTCGATGGACGCGACGATGACATGGTTCAGGTGCCCCGCGGCGAGCAGGAACGCGACCGACACCACCGCCATGATGCGGCCGAAATCGTTCGCGCCGTGGACCATCCACGTCATCAGCGTGATCAGCGCGCCGCCGATCACGCCGAGCGCGGCCAGCTGACCCGTATCGAGGCCGGCGTAATGCGCACCGAGTTCCACCGCGCTGCCGTGGAGGTGTGGCAGACCCCAGACGATCAGCCATGAGACCATCCAGCCGCCGACCAGGTTCATCACCAGCGTGCCGATCCACAGTCTCAGCACCGAGCTGACCGTGGCCTTGCCCGCCACGAACGCGGCGATCGGCACCAGGAAGTTCTCGGTGAACAGTTCGCTCCTGCCGAGCGTCAGTGCGAGGAACCCGATCGAGAACGCCAGCGCGCCGAGTATCAGCGAGCCCGTTTCGTGTTGCACGACCAGCAGCGCAAGCACGCCGATCGTGACGTCCATGCCGCCGACCAGCCCGGTCGCCAGCAGGTCCGGCCACGAGCGGCGCGTCCGCACGATTCCCTCGTCCACCGACTGCTCGAACGTCGAGCGCAGGTGCACGTCCGCCGTCGGCTCGCCGTGCCCGCGCTCGATCTCCGCTTCGTCTGGCATGCGCACTCCTGCGGGCAAGGGGCGCGCCGCGCTGGCCAGACTCGCGCTCCTCGCCGCGGTTCTGGCCGCGCCGGCCGCCGCCGCGCCGCCGGCCGCCGCACAAGCGACGGTTGAACCCGACACCCTGGCCGTCGAGGTCGAGCCGCTGATCGTACGTGCGCTACCCTTCACCATCGCGGATCGGGTCGTCCCGTTCGCGCTGAGCCACGTGCGCATCGACGGGAGCGACCTCACGCGCCCCGGCGCGGGGCTGGGCGAGGCGCTGCGCGGCGTGCCGGGCCTGCAGGTCGACGACCGGCACACGGACGCGCTGGGCGACCGCATCGTGCTGCGCGGCTTCGGCGCGCGCTCCGCCTTCGGCGTACGTGGCGTGCGCGTGCTGATCGACGGGCATCCGGCCACCTTCGCCGACGGACAGACCGACGTCGGCCGGCTGGACCTGGCACTGCTCGACGGCGCGCAGGTGCTGCGCGGCCCGGCATCCTCGCTCTACGGCAACGCCGCGGGCGGCGTGCTGCTGCTGGAGACCGTGCGCCCGCCGATCGAAGGGACGGACGCCGCCGCCGCGGGCGCGGTCGATTCGGACGGCGGACGGCGCGCGCACGGGCGAGTCGGTGGTCGCAACGCCGGCATCGGCTGGCTCGCCTCGGTGTCGCACCGTTGGGGCGACGGCTTCCGCGACTTCTCGGAAAGCGATCGCACGCACGTGGCGCTGGACGCCGCGGCCGCCCTCGGCACGGGCTCGCTGCGCGTGACCGGCGGCTGGCTGGATTACGACGCGCGCAACCCGGGCGCGCTGAGCCTGGCCCAGCTGCGCGACGATCGCAGCGCCGCGAACTCCTTCAACGTGGCGCAGGCGACGGGCGAGATCGCGCGCCAGGCTACGCTGACGGCCCGCGGCAAGTGGCCGACGCGGCTCGGCGCGCTGGAGATCGGTGCGTACGCGACCGACCGCTCGATCGAGAATCCGATCCCGCCTGCCATCATCGACCTGGACCGGCTGGCCGGTGGCGCACGCGCGCTGCTGCGGCCGCGCGTTGGCACGGTCGAGCTGGCGCTCGGCGCCTCGATCGACGCGCAGCGCGACGACCGTCTGAACTTCGACAACGACGGCGGCACCCGCGGCGCGCGCACCCTGGACCAGCGCGAAACGGTGCGCACCGGCGCGCTGTTCGGTCATGCGCTCCTGCCCGTCGGATCCCGCACCACGCTGATGGCCGGCGCGCGCTGGGACGCGTTCCGCTTCGCGGCGGACGACCGCTTCACGGCCGGCGATCCCGACGACTCCGGCACACGCACGATGAACGCGCTCAGCCCGTCGCTCGGCGTGTCGCTGCGCCTGGCCGGCGACGGGTTGCTGTACGCGAACCTCGCGACCGCCTTCGAAACGCCGACCACCACCGAGCTGGCCAACCGGCCGGACGGCGCGGGCGGCCTCAACCCGCAGCTCGACCCGCAGCGCGCGCTTTCGCTGGAGCTTGGCGCGCGCGCGGAGATCGGACCTACCGACGCGAGCCTGGCAGTCTACGCCACCCGCGTGCGCGATGCGCTGGTGCCGTTCGAGGTGCCCGGTGCGCCGGGACGCCAGTTCTACCGCAACGCCGGCTCGGCCGACCACCGAGGTCTGGAGTTCGCGCTGCAGTCGGACGCCGGCGCGCCCCTGCGATGGCGCGCCGCGTACGCCTGGACCGTCGCGAGCTTCGACAAGTTCGCCACCGCATCGGCCGACTACGCCGGCAACCGCGTCCCCGGCGTGGCGCCGCACCGTGTCGAAGGCGAGCTGCGCGCGCCGGTCGGACCGCTGGTCGCCAGGTTGTCGGCGTTGTACTCCGCCGGGATGTGGGTCGACGACGCGAACAGCGCGCGCACCAATGCATACGCGCTGGTCGATGCCGGGGTGGAAGCGCCGCTCCGCGTCGGCCCCGCCGGCCTCACGCTGAGCGCCGGCCTGGAGAACCTGCTCGATCAGGACTACGTCGGATCCGTGGTCGTCAACGCATTCGGCGGCCGCTACTACGAGCCGGGCCCCGGCCGCACGCTCTGGCTCGGCCTGCGCCTCGAATCCTCGCGCTGAGCGCCGGATGACGGAAAAGGGCCACGGGCACTGCGCTCGCGGCCCTTTCTTCGTGCGGGGAACGGATGTTGCCCGCCTTCGTCACCCGCAGACGACTCGCTGAATGGGAGGCGCATGCAGCCGATCGGCGCCCGCCGCTGGGCCATTGCCGAGGGATGGATCCCCTCGGAAAGCACCGGCCCCGAGCCGGCCATGACCAGCCACGAGACGGCGTGTCTGCTCAACGCCGGCGACACCGATGCGCACGTGCGCATCACCCTCTTCTTCACCGACCGCGAGCCCGCCGGCCCCTACGAGGTCACCGTCGGCGCACGCCGCACGCTGCACCTGCGTTTCAACGAGCTGGACGACCCCGAGCCCGTTCCGCGCGACACCGACTACGCCAGCGTGATCGAGAGCGACGTGCCGATCGTCGTGCAGCACACGCGGCTGGACAGCCGTCAGAGCGAGAACGCGCTGCTGACCACCATCGCGTACAGCGGCGGATAGGCCCCACAGCGAGCGGCGACTGGCGAGCAAAGATCAACGAGCAAAGAGCAACCGAACGCAGCGAACGCAGAGGAGAACTGCCGATATGTCGAAGACCGTGGGCGATCACCTGATCGAGCGTCTCCTGGAGTGGAACGTCGATACCATCTACGGCTACCCGGGCGATGGCATCAACGGCATCATGGGCGCGATGGAGCGCCACACCGAGCAGTTCACCTTCGTGCAGGCGCGCCACGAGGAGCTGGCCGCGTTCATGGCCTGCGCGCACGCCAAGTACACCGGGGAGGTCGGCGTCTGCTTGGCCACGTCGGGGCCGGGTGCGATCCATCTGCTGAACGGACTCTACGACGCGAAGATGGACCACCAGCCGGTGGTCGCCATCGTCGGGCAGCAGGATCGCAAGGCGCTGGGCGGCGACTACCAGCAGGAGGTCGACCTGATCTCGCTGTTCAAGGACGTCGCGCGCGACTACGTGCACATGTGCTCGCACCCCGCGCAGCTGCGCCACCTGGTCGACCGCGCGATGCGCATCGCCAAGGCGGAGCGCACCGTCACCTGCATCATCTTCCCCAACGACGTGCAGGAGGAGGACGCGGTCGAGAAGCCGCCGCGCGATCACGGCACGGTGCACTCCGGCGTCGGCTACACGCACCCGCGCGTCGTTCCGAGCGACGACGACCTGCGCCGTGCGGCCGCCGTGCTGAACGAGGGGAAGAAGGTGGCCATGCTGGTCGGCGCGGGCGCCAAGGGCGCGACCGCGGAGGTGACCGAGGTGGCCGACCTGCTCGGCGCCGGCGTGGCCAAGGCACTGCTCGGCCGCGAGGTGGTCAGCGACCACGAACCGTGGGTGACCGGGCCGATCGGCCTGCTCGGGTCCAAACCCAGCTGGAAGATGATGACCGAGTGCGACACGCTGCTCATGGTCGGCACGTCGTTCCCGTACTCGGAGTTCCTGCCCAGGGAAGGGCAGGCGCGCGGCGTCCAGATCGACATCAAGCCGCGCATGCTCTCCATCCGCTACCCGATGGAGGTGCCCCTGGTCGGCGACGCGAGGGAGACGCTGCGCGCGCTGATCCCGCTGCTCGAACGCAAGACGGACCGCGGCTGGCGCGAGGACATCGAGGAGGCCGTGGACGACTGGTGGGAGCTGCTCGAGGCGCGCGCGATGGAGGACGCGGACCCGATCAACCCGCTGCGCGTCTTCCACGAGGCCAGCCCGCGCCTGCCCGTCGACGTGATCCTGACCTGCGACTCCGGCTCGTCCGCGAACTGGTACGCGCGCCATCTGCGCGTGAAGCCGTCCATGAAGGCGTCGCTGTCCGGCAACCTGGCCACCATGGGGCCGGCGGTGCCGTACGCGATCGCGGCCAAGACCACGCACCCGCACCGCCCCGTCGTCGCGTTCGTCGGCGACGGCGCCATGCAGATGAACGGCGTCAACGGGCTCGTCACCATCGCCAAGTACTGGCGCCACTGGCAGGATCCGCGGCTGATCATCTGCGTGCTGAACAACCACGACCTGAACCAGGTCACCTGGGAGCAGCGCGTGCTGGCGGGTGATCCGGAGTACGAGGTCACGCAGGACATCCCCGACTTCGACTACGCCGAGTTCGCGCGCTCGCAGGGGCTGCGCGGCCAGCGTATCGAGACCGACGACGGCGTCGCGGGCGCGTGGGATGAAGCGTTCCGCGCCGATCGGCCCATGGTGCTCGACTTCCGCACGGATCCCAACGTGCCGCCGCTGCCGCCCCACATCGACTGGAAGCAGGCGACCAACCTCGCCAAGTCGATGATGAAGGGTGACCCGCACCGCTGGCAGGTGGTCAAGCAATCGGCCCGTCAGCTCGCGAACGCGCTCGTGCCCGGGCGGTGAATCGGGCGTGGGGCTTCGGGCTTGGGGCGTGGGTCCGGCGGGATCCGTGAGCCGGGTGGAACGTCTGGCTGTCGATGCGGCCACGCTTCCGACTTCCGCGCCCGAGTCGGACGGCACGCTGGAGTGGGACTCGACCACCATCGTGGTCGTGCGGGCGGAGGCGGACGGGCGTGTCGGCCTCGGTTACACCTACACCCACGCGGCGGTCGCGCCGCTGATCGAGGATCTGCTGCGGCCGCTGGCGGTCGGCGCCGACGCGCTTGCGCCGCAACGCGTCTGGGAGGCCATGCGGCACGCGGCGCGCAACCTCGGACGGCCGGGTCTGGTTTCCTGCGCGCTGGCCGCCGTCGACACGGCGCTCTGGGACCTGAAGGCGCGGCTGCTCGGCCTGCCGCTGGCTGCGTTGTTCGGACCGCTGCGCGATGCGATTCCTGTCTATGGCTCCGGCGGCTTCACGTCGCAGTCGCACGACCAGATGCGCGAGCAGCTCGGCGGCTGGGCACGCGACGGCATGCGCATGGTCAAGATCAAGGTCGGCCGCGACCCGTCCGCCGACCCCGAACGCGTCGCCGTCGCGCGCGATGCGATCGGTCCCGACGTCGCGCTGTTCATCGATGCCAATGGCGCCTTCTCGCCGCGCGAGGCGATCGCGCTCGCCGAAACGGTCGCGCACCACGGCGTGACCTGGTTCGAGGAGCCGGTCACCTCCGACGACCTGCACGGCCTGCGCTTCGTCCGCGACCACGCGCCGCCCGGCATGGCCATCGCCGCAGGGGAGTACGCCTACGACCTGCCGTACCTGCGTCGCATCCTCGAGGCGGGCGCCGTCGATGCGCTGCAGGTGGACGTGACGCGTGTGGGCGGCTTCACTCCGTTCCTGCGCGCGGCCGCGCTGTGCGATGCGTTCGCTATGCCGCTGTCCGCCCACACCGCGCCGAACCTGCACGCGCACGTGATGGTCGCCGCGCCGCGCGCCGTTCACGTCGAGTGGTTCCACGACCACGCGCGCATCGAGCATCGCCTGTTCGACGGCGCGCTCCAGCCCGTCGACGGCGCCCTCGCACCTGACCCGTCGTGCGTCGGCAACGGGCTGACGCTGCGCGAAGAGGCGCTCGAGGAGGCACGGCATGGGTGAGCAGCTGCGCACGGCCGTCGAGCACCTAGCCGTCGGCATCGAACTGACCGGCGTCGCGTTCATCGTGCTCGGCGCATTGCTCTCGATCGTCCTGTTCGCCCGTGACCTGCGCCGCCACCATCCCGACCGCGCCTACGTCGCGCTGCGCGCCAACCTCGGCCGCGCCATACTGCTCGGCCTCGAGTTCCTGGTCGCCGGGGACATCGTGCACACCATCATCGTCGAGCCGACGCTCCACGCCGCCGGTGCGCTCGCGATCATCGTGCTGATCCGTACGTTCCTCAGCTTCTCTCTGGAGACGGAGATCGAGGGGCGCCCGCCGTGGCGGCAGGCCGAGGACAACGGCGGAAGCCGCTTATGAGCCATCGCGTCGACACGCGCCCCATGCGGCACGAGGACACTGCGCCGCGGCTGCCGCCAGCGCCGCTCGCGGCGCCCGCCCGCGCGTCCGCGGCCGCGCGTTCTCCCGCTGCCATGGACGTGCGGGGCCTCTTCGACGCGCTCTCCGCCGCGATCGAGGGGGAGGTCCGCTTCGACGACGGCACGCGCGCCGCCTACGCACACGACGCGTCGCACTACCGCCAGGCGCCCATCGGCGTCGTCGTGCCGCGCCACGAGCAGGACGTGATCGAGGCCGTGCGCATCGCCCGCGAACACGACGCTCCGGTCGTCGCCCGCGGCGGCGGCACCTCGCTGGCCGGGCAGTGCTGCAACGCCGCCGTCGTCATCGACTTCACCAAGTACATGAACGACGTGCTCGAGGTCGACGCGGAGCGGCGCATCGCGCGCGTGCAGCCCGGGTGCGTGCTGGACGACCTGCGCGCGGAGGCAGCGCCGCACGGCCTGACCTTCGGCCCCGATCCCGCCACCCACAACCACTGCACGCTGGGCGGCATGATCGGCAACGACTCGTGCGGCATCCATTCGGTCATGGCCGAGCAGTTCGGCCCCGGCCCCCGCACGGTGCACCAGGTCGTCTCGCTGCGCGTACTGACGTACGACGGCGAGGTGCTGGAGGTCGGCGCGCTGGACGACGACGCGCTGCAGCGCGCGATCGACGAAGGCGGCCGACGCGGCGAGGTCCACCGCGCGCTGCGCGATCTGCGCGACCGTCACGCCGACGCGATCCGCGCGCGCTTCCCCGACATCCCGCGCCGCGTGTCCGGCTACAACCTGCCCGCGCTGCTACCCGAGAACGGCTTCGACGTCGCGCAGGCGCTGGTCGGCAGCGAGTCGACCTGCGTCGTCATCCTCGAGGCGACGGTTCGCCTGATGTGGCAGCCCGAGTGCCGCTCGCTGGTCGTGCTCGGCTTCGACGACGCGCCCGCCGCGGGCGATCACGTCGTGCGCGTCATGGAGCACCGCCCGATCGGCCTCGAGGGAATGGACCGCGCTCTGATCGCCGACGTCCGCTACAGCGGCCTGCACGCCGACTACCTCGACCTGCTGCCCGACGGCAACGGCTTCCTGCTCGTCGAGTTCGGCGCCGATACGCAGGACGAGGCCGACGACATGGCGCGCCGCCTCTGCGACGACATCGACGGCGTGGGAGGCCTGCGCGGGGTGCGCCGCTTCGAGGATCCGGACGAAGCGCACCACATCTGGCAGATCCGCGAGTCGGGCCTCGGCGCCACCGCCTGGGTGCCCGGCCGCCCGCCGACCTGGCCGGGCTGGGAGGACGCCGCCGTGCCGCCCGCCGCCGTCGGCGACTACCTGCGCGACTTCGCCGAGCTGCTCGACCGCTACGACTACGTAGGCGACCTGTACGGCCACTTCGGGCAGGGCTGCATCCACACGCGCATCAGCTTCGACCATCGCAGCGCCGAGGGCATCGACCGCTACCGCCGCTTCATCGACGAGGCGGCCGACCTGGTCGTGCGCCACGGCGGCTCGCTCTCCGGGGAGCACGGCGACGGCCAGTCGCGCGGCGCGCTGCTCGAGAAGATGTATGGGCCCGAGTTGATGGACGCGTTCCGCGCGTTCAAGCGGATCTGGGACCCGCGCGGCCGCATGAACCCGGGCAAGCTGATCGACGCGTACGCGCCCACCGAGAACCTGCACCTCGGCACCGACTTCGCGCCGCCCGTCGTGGACACGCACTTCCACTACGGCAACGACCACGGCGGCTTCACCGGCGCCACGCTGCGCTGCGTCGGCGTAGGCGAGTGCCGGCGCGACGAGGGCGGCGTGATGTGCCCCAGCTATCGCGCCACTCGCGAGGAGATCCACTCCACGCGCGGCCGCGCGCGCATCCTGTTCGAGATGATGCGCGGTGAAGTCGTGACGGACGGCTGGCGCTCCGAGGAGGTGCACGACGCGCTCGACCTCTGCCTGGCCTGCAAGGGCTGCAAGAGCGACTGTCCGGTGGACGTGGACATGGCCACCTATAAGGCCGAATTCGCCGCGCACCACTGGAAGGGCCGCCTGCGCCCGCGCCACGCCTACGCCTTCGGCCTGATCCCCTGGGCCGCACGCGCCGCGTCGATCGCGCCCGGCCTGGTCAACTGGCTGACGCACGGCCCGACCGCGCCCATCGCGAAGTGGCTGGCCGGCGCCTCACCGCATCGCGACCTGCCCCGCTTCGCCGACCAGACCTTCACCCGCTGGTTCGCAAGGAACCGCCCCGGCCAAGCCACCCACACCTCGGTTCCCCAAGCCCCACGCCCCACGCCCCAGGCCCGGTTGATCCTCTGGCCCGACACCTTCAACGATCACTTCCACCCGCAGACCGCGCGCGCCGCGGTCGAGGTGCTCGAAGGCGCCGGCTTCGACGTGGTCGTGCCCCACACCTGGCTGTGCTGCGGCCGTCCGCTCTACGACTACGGCTTCCTGGGCCTCGCCAGGCGGCAGCTGCGCCGCATCCTGGAAGAACTGGCACCGGAGATCCGCGCCGGCACGCCCGTCGTCGGACTCGAACCCAGCTGCGTCGCCACGCTGCGCGACGAGCTGCTCATGCTGTTCCCGCACGACGAGGACGCGCATCGGCTCGCGAAGCAGACCTTCCTGCTCGGCGAGTTCCTGGAGCAAAACGACGTCGCCCTGCCGCACGTCGACACCAGCGCGATCGTGCACGCGCACTGCCACCACCACTCCGTGCTGGACTGGGACGCCGAGACGCGCGTGCTGGATCGCATGGGCCTCGACTGGTCGCGCCCCGAGGAAAGCTGCTGCGGCATGGCCGGCGCCTTCGGCTTCGAGAAGGAGAAGTACGACCTGTCGCTGAACATCGCCGATCGCCGGCTGCTGCCCGCCGTCCGCGACGCCGATCGCGACACGCTGCTGCTCGCCAACGGCTTCTCCTGCCGCGAGCAGATCCGTCAGACCACCGGCCGCATGCCCCTGCACCTGGCCGAACTGATCGCGCGCGCCACACGCTGAATCGGTCCGCCCCGCTGATTCAGTCTGCCACGCGCTGGTCAGTCCGCAAGCACACTGAATCAGCAGCCGTGTGCTGAAGCAGTCCGCCACGCGCGGAATCAGTCCGCCACACGGTCCTTCGGCAGCCAGAGCGTGAAGGTGGAGCCGCGCCCCAACTCGCTCTCCAGCGTCAGGTCGCCGCTCAGCGCGCGCGCCAGCCGCCGGCTGATGGCCAGGCCGATGCCCGCGCCGCCCGGCTTGTCGGGGTCCAGCCGCGAGAACTCCTCGAACAGCACTTCGCGCTTCTCCGGCGGTATGCCCGGGCCGGTATCCTGCACCGAGACCGTGATGCAGTCGGCAGCCTCCCGCACGCACACGATCACCTGCCCCGGGCCCGGCGTGTACTTCACGGCGTTGGACAGCAGGTTGCCGATGATCTGCCGCACACGTGCCGGATCGCTCTGCACGACCGGGAACTGGTCGGGCGCCTCCAGCGCCACGACCAGCTTCGCCCGCTCCGACTGCGCCTGGTACTCGGCGATCATCTCACGGGCCGCCTCCCGCGCGTCCACCGGCCCCGGCCGCAGCTCGATCTGCCCCGACTCGGCGCGCGCCAGGTCGAGCAGATCGCTGATCAGTCGCACGGCCGAGTCCAGCGAACGGCGCGCGCGTCCGATCGCCTGCCGCTGGTCGTCGCTCAGCTCGCCCGGGACAACGCCGTCCTCGATCAGCGAGAGGAAGCCGTCCGCCGCGCCGATCGGGTTCTTCACGTCGTGGCTGAAGCCGCGCATCAGCCGCGCGCGCGACTCCATCACGCGCTCCAGCTCCTCGCGCCGCCGCTCCGAGTCCTCCAGCAGGTGGATCTTGCGATAGGCCAGGCTGGCCAGTTCGCCGAACGTGTACGCGCGCTCCAGCTCGTCCTCACGGAACGCCATGCGCTCCGGCTCGCGCAGCAGGATCAGGCCGCCCACCGGCTCGCCCGCGTCCAGCAACGGAATCACCGCTGCGGAGCACTGCGGATGATCGCTCTTCAGGGTGCCGGGCAGCCGGTGCGCCGTCGCGCCGATCTCGTCCAGCAGCAGGAAATGCTCGCGCTCGACCACTTCGCGTGTCACCGAGTCCCGGTACGGCAGCCGCGAGCCAGCCGGCGGAACCAGTCTGCCCGCCACCGCGATCACCACCACCTCGCCCGCCTCACCGTCGATGTGCTCGACGTATGCGCCGTCCGCATGCGTCGCGACCAGCGCGCTCTCGGCGATGCGCGCTGAAGTCTCATCCACGGTGAACGCGCCCGCCACCGCCGCGGCGGCCTCGCGCAACGCGCTCTCCTGCCGCGCCCGCCGCTCCGCCTCCCCGCGCGCTTCCTCTGCCGCCTCGCGCGCCGCACGCTCCCGCTCCAGGATCGCCTGCCGCTCCTGCTCGGCGCGGTGCCGCTCCGTCACGTCGCGCATGATGCCCGTAAAGAACAGCCGGTCGCCCCGCTCGAACGAGCCGAACGTGATCTCGAGCGGGATCTCGTGACCGTCGGCGTGCAAGCCCGGCAGCTCGATGCCGTCCCACGGAATGTGGCGCTCGCGGGTGGCCAGGAATCGCTGGAGACCGGCGCGGTGCCGCGCCCGGAAACGCTCCGGCATCAGCTGGCTGAAGCGCATGCCGTCCAGCCGATCCAGCCGGTAGCCGAACAGCCGCGCCGCCGAGGGATTCGCGAACAGGATGCGGTCGTCCTCGTCGATCGAAACGATCGCGTCCGACGCCGTCTCCGCCAGCGCCCGCAGCCGCGCCTCGCTCTCCCGCACCGCGTCCGCAGCACGAATCCGCTCGAAGACGCGACCCAGCGTGGCGCCGATCGTCGCCGTCGCGGACAGCAGCGCTTCATCCGGTTCGTGTACGTCCGTCGCAAAGAACTCCAGCACGGCCTCGACCTGCCCGTCCACCAGCACCGGAAACGCGAACGCGGACCGGGCGCCTGCCGCGCGGGCCGCCGCACCACGCGGAAAGTTGTCGTCCTGCTCCAGGCGGCTGATCCACGCCGGCGCGCGCTGCGCCAGTACCCGCCCCGGCAGGCCCTCCCCCGCCACGAACGGCTGCGACTCGGTCGCCTCCACCAGCCGCTCGTACGACACACGCCGTACGGCTTCGAAGTGCCAGATGCCCGTCGGTCGCAAGGACTCGCCGTCGCGCAGATACACATGACCCACGGGCCAACCGGTCGACCGGCACACCTCGACCACCGCCACGCGCAGCGCATCCTCCCCGTCCTGCGCCTGCGTCGCCGCCACCGCCACGTCGTGCAGCAGCCTCAGCAGCCGCTGCGGCGCCCCCGCGGACGCCACCGTCCCCTCGCTGATCGCTCCCCCCTGACGAAGTCACCCCCGCTCCGTGCAACACCAGCGCCACTCGCCTCCCCGTCCCCCACGCCCCCTGCCCCAAGCCACAAGCCCCAAGCCCCAAGCCCCAGGCCCCAGGCCCCAGGCCCCAAGCCCCAAGCCCCAAGCCCCAAGCCCGCCTTCCCCGGCACACCTCTTGACCCTCACCGTCCGAAAAGGAGAGACAGCCATGAGAACAGTCGTCATCACCGGCGGCACCGCCGGCGTCGGCCGTGCCACCGCCCGCGCTTTCGCCGACCACGGCGACGACGTCGCCGTCCTCGCCCGCGGCAGCGACGGCCTCGAGTCGACGCGCCACGAGATCGAACAACGTGGCGTTCGGGCGCTCGCCATCCAGTGCGACGTCGCGGACGCCGACGCCGTCGAGGCCGCGGCCACGCGCGTCGAGGAGGAGCTTGGCGAGATCGACGTCTGGGTCAACAACGCCATGACCACGATCTTTGCGCCGATCTGGGACATCACGCCCGACGAGTTCCGCCGCGCGACGGAAGTGACGTACCTGGGCGGCGTGCACGGCACCATGGCGGCACTGCGGCGCATGAAGCCGCGCGACTGCGGCGCCATCGTCAACGTCGGCTCCGCACTGGCCTACCGCGCGATCCCGCTGCAGGCGCCGTACTGCGGCGCCAAGCACGCGCTGCGGGGCTTCACGGACTCGGTGCGCTGCGAGTTGATCCACGAGGAGAGCGCCGTGCGCATCGTGTCCGTGCACCTGCCCGGGCTCAACACGCCGCAGTTCTCATGGTGCCGGTCCCGCTTCGACCGTCATCCGCAGCCGGTGCCGCCCACCTATCAGCCGGAGGTCGCCGCCGACGCGATCCTGTGGGCCGCCGAGACCGACCGCCGCGAGATCTTCGTCGGCGTGCCCACGTTCAAGACCATCTGGGGCAACAAGCTTGTGCCGACGTTCCTGGATCATTTCCTGGCCGACAAGGCGTGGGGCGGTCAGCTGACGGACGACAAGGCGAACCCGGACCGACCCGATAACCTGTTCGAGCCCGTGTCCGGCGACTTCGGTGCTCACGGCGTCTTCGACGCGCGCGCCCGCGAGCACAGCCCCGCCACCGAGATCGAGAAGGTGCGCCCGTGGGTGCTCGGCGGCGCCGCGCTTCTGCTCGCAGCCACTACCGTGGGGTTGATCGCGACGTCAGATTGACGCCCAGCCTATGCAGCAGCAGAAGTCGTCACCCCCGGCGGACCGGCACTTCCGCATCGTCGCGGACCTGTCCCCCAACGGCGTCATCACGATCGACCGCGACAGCGTGATCGTCTACGCCAATCCGCGCGTGCACCGCATCCTCGGCTGCGCGCCGGGCACGCTGCCCGGTCGCAGCATGACGGAATTCCTCGCGCCCGATCAGCACCCGGCCCACCACGAGCGCATCCGGCGCTCGCTGGACCCGGCGGCCGAACCGGTCGAGTGGCACGACCTGCGCCTCGAGCTGCGGGACGCACAGGGTGCCGCGATACCGATCTCCATCTCGATCGCACACGCGGGGGAGGACGGCCGCGAACTGTTCACCGGAATCGTGCGCGATCTGCGCCCGGAGATCGAACGGCTCGAGGAGATGGCCGACCTCAACGTGGAGCTCGAGACCGCGCTCGAGGAGTCCGGGAAGCTGTATGAGCAGGCCGAGGCGGCGCGCGTGGAGGCCGAGGCCGCGCGCCGCGAGGCGGAATCGCTCGCCGCCGCCAGCCGGGAGCTCGAGGCGCGCTACCGCCTGCTCTTCGACCGCAACCCGCACCCCATGTGGGTCTTCGACCGCGACGATCTCCGCTTCCTCGCCGTCAACCAGGCCGCCGTCGAACACTATGGCTGGTCGCTCGACGAGTTCCTCGCCATGACCATCGCCGAGATCCGGCCGCCCGAGGACCGGCCGCGCCTGCGCACCCACATCGCGGACCCGGCCCGCGGCGCGGACGCCGGCGTCTGGACGCACCTGCGCCGCGACGGCTCACGCATCGCCGCGCAGATCCACTCGCGCGACATCGACTTCGCCGGTCGCGCCGCCCGCATCGTGCTCGCCATCGACGTCACGCAGCAGCGCAGCCTCGAGGAGCAGCTGCGCCGCACCCAGAAGCTCGAGGCGATCGGGCGCCTGGCCGGCGGCGTGGCCCACGACTTCAACAACATCCTCACCGTCATCCAGGGCCACGCGTCGTTCCTCGAGGAAGCGCGCCTGGACGACGAATCGATGGAGTCCGTCCACGAGATCCTCGACGCGTCGCGCAGCGCCAGCCGGCTGATCGGCCAGCTCCTGACATTCGGGCGACGACAGGTCGTCGCACCCGAGCCGCTCGACCTGAACCAGGCCGTGCACGGCGTCAGCAGCATGCTGCGCCGCCTGATCCGCGAGAACATCGAACTCGACTTCGACCTCGACCGGGCGCCCGCCATCGTCCACGCCGACCGCGGCCAGATCGACCAGCTCATCGTCAACCTGGCCATCAACGCCGCCGAGGCCATCGACGCGCGCGGCACCGTCTCCATCCGCACACGCGTCCGCACCGTCGACCATCCCGATTCCGTGCTGCTCGAAGTCGCCGACACCGGCCGCGGCATGGACGCCGACACCCTCGACCACCTCTTCGAACCCTTCTTCACCACCCGCCCCACCGGCACCGGCCTCGGACTCGCCACCGTCCACGGCATCGTCACCCAGAACGGCGGCACCATCGACGTCGCCAGCACCCCAGGGCTCGGCACCATCTTCCGCCTGCGCCTGCCCCGCACCGACCCGTAGCCCCCGCGAGCGCAGCGAGCGTCCCCGCGCCGAAGGCGCGTCCCCGGCGAGCAAAGCGAGCCGTCCCCACACAGAAAACCCCGACGACCCGAAGGCCGCCGGGGCTCCGCTTACCCCGCCTTCGGAGCGACGCCTACTTCATCGCCGACCGGTTCACGTGGTCCTCCGCGATCCGCGTCAGCTTCTCGTCCGCTGACTTCTCCTCGTTCAGCGTCTCCTCCAGACGGCCGACCACGTCGCTGTTGCCCAGCATCCGCGCATACGTGCGCGCCGTGCCGTAGCCCGCCATCTCGTAGTGCTCCACCCGCTGCGCCGAACCGATGATCGCCGCGTCCCGCGCGTCATCGTCCTTCACGTCCTTCTTGATCGTCTCCTCGCCTTCCTTGATGATGCCGGCGATGCCCTTGCACTTGTGGCCGCCCGCATCGATCTCCAGCACGCGCGCCACGTCCTCCAGACGCGTCTTCTGACGCTTCGTCTCCTCCAGATGCGACGACAGCGCGCTCTTCAGCTCTCTGTCCGTCGCCTTGTCGATCATCTTCGGCAGCGCCTCGAGGATCTGCTCCTCCGCGCTGTACAGGTCGCGGATCTCGTGCACCAGCAGGTCCTGAAGATTCTCGGCCTTCATCGATTTCGTCTCCTTTCGTTGCAGCTTCGAAGGCGGTCCCGCCGTTTGCGCGACCCCCTGTTGATCACTGCCTTGATCAGGTGCAAACGCCTTGCCAACAAGGAGATGCGCACCTTTGAGCCCGCCGGGTCGCCCGTCCGCCCTGTGTAACGATCCGAAACGAAGCTTGACGACTTGCAGCGAGGGGAGTAAATAGGCCGGGCCTCCCACCCCCCGAGAGGCGCGCAGTCGGCAGGTCAGCAGGTCCCCGCAGCACTCGGTCCCTCCTGGTCCGCAGTGCCAGCAACTACATCGGAGAATCACCCATGAAGCGGAGTATGCTCGTGGCGGTCGCATATGCGACCGCGGCGGCGGCGTTTGCCTGTGCGGACACCGCCTCGTTCACGGAGCCCATCTCGGAGCAGATCGCGAGTTCGGCGTCGACATATACCCTGACGGGCCGCGTGCGCGGGCCCTATCGCAGCAACATCTGCGGGCACTTCAGCAGCCCGCCGCCGTCGACGCTGAGGGTTCTGGCCTTCCGCGCGGGTGAGAACACCTTTTCGGCCAGCGATTACATCAGCTGCCCCGACAACCGGTACACGCTGACCGGCCTGGCGGACGGCGATTACACCCTGGTATTCCGTGCCTACACGGCGCATGACGGTTCGACCCGCATGCCGCGGTCGTGGATCGAGCCGGGGATGATCACGATCTCCGGCGCGAGCACGAACTCGCCGATCACGGTCGGCAATGCGCCGCTGGCCGAGGGTGGGGTCACGCTGGATGGCGTCCGCGCCGTCGGTGCTGCCATGGATGCCTATGCGCTCGTGAACGGCTCGCAGATCTGGATGGGCACGTCCACCGTGGGCCCCACCGCCTGGCTGGACGACAATGACATGGATCTCCGCTTGCCCAAGGATCTTCAGGTGATCTGGGACTGCGGCGGCGCACTGCTCGGCGTCGACCTGATGGCGTCCTCCACGTCGGGCGGCCCCATCACGTTTTCCGGTACCGACAGGACGCTCGCCTGTTCGGTCCACAGCGGCGGACCCGCCGCCATGGACTGGACGCATCGTCGTGGCGACCTGTGGCTCACCATGTGGCCCGGCTTCTTCGATGTCCGCTCGATCGTCGACGAGTGGGGCACCGGCTGGGGCATGCAGTGGCCGGTCGGTCCCGAGGGTCCCGCCAGCCGTGAATTCGGCTCCTCGCCGCTGTACCATGGCGGCCTGACGCTCGGCTTCGCCGACGAGATCATCTCCGGCGCCTACCTCGCCGGCTACTCGATGGAGTGCGGCGCCGAGTGCGCCTACGACTTCGGCCAGATGTTCTCGACGCATGAGGTCCATCCGGACGGCGCCCGCCGCATCAACTTCGTCTACGAGACCAACGGCGCCACGCCGGGCAAGCAGATCTGGGTGCGCCAGAGCTCGTGGGAGACGGACGGGATGATCCTGGTCCGCTACTCCATCCGCAACGATGGGGCGAGCGACGCCACGTTCAATCCCGGCCTGTTCATGGACTTCGACGTCGCGCCGTACAATACCAACGTGGCGGGCGTGGCCATGTCGCGCCGCCTGATGTACACCAGGGGCGAGGACGGCAGGCACTTCGGTACGTACCTGATCAGGCAGCAGGCGGCCGGTACCTACGCCCGCGTCAACTTCGGCGGCGGCACGACCATGACGCTGCAGGAGCAGATCGACGCGATGTCCGGCGCGCTGCAACAGAAGACGGGCGGCCCCGGCGACATCCATTATTTCCATTCGGCCTCGGCGATCACGCTCGAGCCGGGCCGTACCGCAAACGTCTGGTTCGCGATCCTGGCCGGCGACTCGCGCGACGCGCTGGTCGCGAGCGCCAACGAGGCGGAGTGGTTCGCCAACGCCATCGAGGCGTCTCTGTCGTCGCAGCAGCAGCCGACTGCTGTGCAGCAGGGTCCGACCATGCTGCTCCAGCCCGCCGCCTTCGACGCGACGGCAAAGCAGTAGTACATCCTGGCGCCGGGCGGTATTCTCACGCCCGGTCCTGAACGATCACGCGGGGGTCGCCGGTGCGCCGGTGGCCCCCGTCGTGTCATCGGGAACCGGACCGAACCGACTCCGGTTGTCCTCGACAGACTATCTTGTGGAACCCGCGAGGCGGAGCTTCACCTGACCAGCAGCTTGCCATGCGACACTACGTGAACATCGTCGCTGCCCTCCGCCTGCCGCGTCCCGGCCGCGAGGACATCACCGCCTGAGCCCAGGACAACCGATGCCCGACGCCCGACGCCCGACGCAGAAACCCACGCCCCACGCCCCAGGCCCCAAGCCCGTCGACGCCTGGCCCGACCTCCCCCTCGCCCCGTGGGCGTCGACCCAGCAGACGCTGCACCTCTGGACCCAGATCGTCGGCAAGGTGCGCCTCGCCCTCGCGCCCGTCGCCAACCACTGGTGGGCCACCACGTTCTACCTCACGCCGCGCGGCCTGACCACCGGCGTGCTGTACCACCCGAACGGCCCGCTCGAGCTCGCGTTCGACTTCGTCGACCATCGCCTGACCATCGACCTGCCGCACGCGCGCGAGGCGATGGAACTGCGCCCCCGCTCCGTCGCCGATTTCCACGACGAGCTGATGTCGACACTGCGGCGGCTGGAGCGTGGCGTGGTCATCGGCGGCACGCCCAATGAGCTGCCCGACCCGATCCCGTACGCCGAGGACGAGACGCACGGCAGCTACGACGCCGGCGCCGTCGAGCGGTTCCTGCGCGCGATGCAGACGTCCGACCGGCTGCTGCGCGTGTTCGCGGCACGGTGGCTGGGCAAGCAGAGCCCGTCGCACTTCTTCTGGGGCAGCTTCGACATGGCGCTGACCCGCTTCTCCGGTCGTGGCGCGCCCGAGCACCCCGGCGGCTTCCCGCACCTGCCCGACTGGGTCACCCGCGAGGCCTACTCACACGAACTGGCCAGCTTCGGCTGGTGGCCCGGCAACGGCCCGTTCGGCCGCGCCGCCTTCTACGCCTACGCCTACCCCACCCCCGACGGCTTCCGCGACGCCACCGACCTGCCTGACGGCGCCTTCTGGCTGGACGAGCTCGGCGAGTACGTCTTCCCCTGGGACGACGCCCGCGCCGCCGACGACCCCGACGCCGCCGTGCTCCGCTTCCTGCAGGCGACGTACGAGGCCGCCGCAAGCGCCGGCGGCTGGCCGCGCGACGCGCTGGAAGGCGATGCGGGGCGGCCGGACCGGCTCGAGCGACTGGTGCGGCGCAGCGACCGGCCGGTCTGACCGCGACGCCGGCCGCGCCCGGCATGACGAACGGCCCCGGTCGCATCAGCGACCGGGGCCGTTCATCCTTCACGCCGTAAGCCGGACCGTCAGGCCCGCTTCACGTCGTCCTTCGCCTCGCGCGCCTGGGCCTTCATACCTTCCTTCGTCAGGTCCTCCTGACGCGCGCGCTCCCTGGCGGTTTCCTTGGCCTCGTGCGCTGCGCTCTTGGCGACGTCCTTGACCTCGCGCGCCACGCTCTTCGCCTCCTGCCGCGCCTCGCCCGCGGTCTCCCGCGCGCTGCTGGCGACCCGCTCGGCCGACTGCTTCATGCTGTCGCCGATGTGGCTGGACTCGGCCTCGTCCTTCGCGGCCGCCGCGGCGTCCTGCGCCACGCGCTTCGCGGACTCGCCCGTGTCCTGCGCCACCCGCTTCGCCTGGTCCTTCAGCGCCTGCGACTTGTGGCCGACGTGCTCGTCTTCCCAGTCCGTCGACGGCGCGGAGAGACCGCCCGCCATGCCCAGGCCGAACGCCGCGGCCGCCACGGCCAGCGGGTTGTCCTCCATGGCGTGCATGAAGCCGCGCTGCGCCTTGCGCGCGCCCTGCTTCGTGCGACGACCCGCGGTCGATGCCGCATCGCTCACGCGATCGCCCGCCCGGGACGCCGCATGCCGCGCGCTGTCCGCCGCGCTCTCCGCCTTGTGCTTCGCGGTCGAGGCCGCGTCGCCCATCGACTCCTTCGCGGACGACGCCGCGCCCTTCACGGAGCTCTTCGCGGACGACGCCTTGTCCCCGATCGCGTCCTTCGCGTCCGACGCGCGGTCGCCCATCGAGCGGTCCTCGCCGTCGTACGAGCCGCTCGCGGCGTAGCCCGTCGATGCGGTGCCCGCCGCGTAGCCGCCGCGGCCGCCGAACTCGGCGTCGTCGATCTCGTCGCCGCGGTACGGGCCGACGCGGCCTTCCGCGCGGCCGTACGTGCCGGTGTCATAGTCGTCGTCGCCCACGCTGACCGAGTGGCCGCTGGCCGCCTCGGCCGCCAGCCACGCAGCGCCCGCCGCCAGCAGCGACAGCGGCACCGGGTGGTCCTTCACGAACTCCTTGGCGCCGTGCGCCGCGGAGTGCCCGTGGCCGTTCGACCCGCCGCGCAGCGCGCCCAGCGCGTCGTTCATCAGCTGCCGGGGCGCCAGACGCGCCTCCAGCTCGTCCACCGTATGGTCCATGCGGGCGCGCCGCTCCTCGATCTCGCGTGCGATCTCCTCGCTGGACCTCCTGTGCTCGTGATGGCTCATGCGTGCATCTGCTCCTTCGCCCAGCGCTTGTCGTCCTTCAGCGTCTCGATCGTCCGGCGCGGCTTCAGACTCTCGCGCTGCATCCTGTCACGCGCGCTGCTGATCATGCCCCAGCCGATCGCGGCGATCACCACGAACAGCAGCAGCGGCGCCAGCCACGCGCCGATCTCCAGCCCCATCCACTCGGACAGGACCACCGTCAGTCCGTTGTTCAGCGCGGTCAGGCCGAACACCAGCGCCGCGAGCAGCAGACCGCCGCCCATCGCCATCTTCATGGCGTTGCGCTCGTAGACCTCCACCTTCTCGCGCATCTCCGTCTTGGCCAGCTCCAGCTCGAGCCGGACCAGGTCCCGCCCGTCCGTCGCCAGCTCGCGGATCAGCGAGCCCGGCGAGCGCCGCGCGTGACCGTCCGTCGTCCGCGCGCGGCCATCGCCGTACGTGCGATTGTCCGCCCGCGCCGCCGCGGCCTCCGCCTGCGCTCGCTCACGCGACAGCGGATCGTGCGTCGTCTCCGTCGTCCTCATCGGTTGCCTCCTTCCGTCGTCGAGCGCTCACGCTCGCGGCCCGTCGTGCTGCGCCGCGGCTGCGACGGGTTCGGACCCGTCGTCGGATTCGCGCCGCCCGCCGACTGCGACGCCATCGCGGCGCCACCCGTGCGCGGCGAGGCCGCGGAAAGATTGGAGCCCGCGGCCAGACCCGTGCGATTGCCCTGCGCGATGCGGTCGCTCTCCTCCACCGCGCGGCTCGCGTCCGTCGTGCCCGCGCCGAACGAGCCCGCCGTGCCCATCGACGGCGTGCCGACCCGCTCCTCCAGGCCGCGCCCCGTCGTGTCGTAGCGGCGCCCCGTCTCCTCGTACTCCGGCTCCGGCTCGCCCGCCCGCAGGAAGCGGCCGGCCGCCAGACCCGCGGCGAAGCTGGTGCCCACGAACGCCGCCGGATTCTCCCGCGCCGTCGAGCGCAGGTCTCGCGTCAGCCCCTGCATGTCGTTCTCGCGCAGGTAGCCAGCCATCCGCTCCACGCGGCTCGACGCGTCCCGCGTCCAGCCCGCCAGACGGCGCTCCTGCTGCTCGTCCAGACGCGACGCCGCCGCTTCCAGCGCGCTGGCCAGCGCATTCACGCTCTCCGCCAGCGAGCCCTTGCGACGCTCCGCCGCATTCAGCGCGCGCTCCTGCACGTCGTCCTTCACGTCCCGCGCGCGCTCCTTCACTTCCTGCTTCGCCTCCCGCGCGCTCGCCTTCACGTCCTCCTCCATCTCGCGCGCTTCGGACTTCAGCTCCTGCTTCGCGCCCCGCGCCGTGGACTCCATGTCCCGCCGCGTGTCGCGCGCCTCGTCCCGTATCTCCCGCTCCGCGTTCCGCGTACCGTCACCGGGCACGCTCCCGGGCTGCCGCCCGCCTGTTCGCGACTCGTTCGCCATGTACCTGCCTCCCTTCTCGGTGACAGAAAAAGAGCCGCTCCTGCTGCTGGGGCGGCGTCAACACCGATTTCAGTTGAGGCAAAAGGCCTGCCACGGAACGATTTGCGAGACGCCATGCACGACCGCGCCACTCGACGCCGGAACGCTTCCTGCCCCCGTTCGCGGACGCCCGTTCCTCTACCAGTTGCCCGCACAGGAGACCCGCCCATGCGCGCCCAGCACGTCCGCCGCGACGGCGATCACGACACCTGGCTCCTCGCCTTCGACATCGGCGACCGCGTCATGGAAACGCTGGAAGAATGGGCACGCGAACGCGGCATCGAGGGCGCCCACTTCCACGCGCTCGGCGCGTTCCGCCGCGCCACGCTCGCCTGGTACGACCTGGAGGAACAGCAATACGAGGAGCACGACATCGACGAGCAGCTCGAGGTCTGCTCGCTGGTCGGCAACGTCTCGGTCCATCAGGGAAAGACCAAGATCCACGCCCACGCCGTGCTCGGCCGCCGCGACGTGTCGACGGTAGGAGGTCACCTGATCGAAGCCGAGGTCCGCCCGACCCTCGAACTGACCCTCACGACCTTCCGCCGCGTGGAAAGGGGAATGGTGGAGGAGGTGGGGCTGCCGCTGTTATAGCGGGCTCAACCGCCCGCCGATAGCAGTCCGGATTCGTCGAGTTGCCTGACGAAGAGCACCGCGCCACGGCGGAGGGCTGCGGTCTGCAGGCTTGCTAAACCGCGTTGGTCAACTGTCTCGCCTCTTGCAGCTCGATTCCTCTGGAGTTCTAGGTACAGCTGAGCGTGACAGAGGAAGTGGCGTTTACGGTAGTGCCTCGCGAGACCACGCAGTCGCGCGTCGGGAAGGGCCGGAGTACCTGTTGTCTTGGCCAGCCGGTTGATGAAGCGAAAGACCCCCGATAGATCCTCTACCAGCGGCCCGTCGCGGGGCATGATCCGATCAATGTGTTGCTTTGCCAGCACGGCCTCGCGCACCTGTCCCTTTTCGATCGCGGCCTGCCCTAGGATCGCCCACGCCCCTGCAGAAACGAACCAGATCGGACGATCGCCGGACGTGGAGATCGCCTCATGTGCATAGTACTCTGCGGCGTCGATCTCCCGCAGCTCCCAGGAGGCGATCGCGCCATTGACGGCTGCTAGCGCAGTCTCATACCGTGCGCCGAGACTCCGAGCCTCCTCCAAAGCTGTTGCAGCCCTCAAACGGGCGACCTCTAGCAAGTCCAAGTCGATCTCCACTGCCGACAAAGCAGTTTGGAGCTGTAGGCTTAACAACAATGCGCCTTGGGCTTCCGCCTGCTGCTGTGCTCCCAGAATTACATCATAGGCCTTCCGGATGTAGCCGCGGAAGAAAAGAATGACACCCCACGCTGAATCGATTAGGGCGATGAGGGATCCGCTTTCGTTTGCGCTTGCGAGCCGCTTCGCGGTGGCCAGATCCGCCCGGAGGGATTGAGTGACGCCGCGGTAGTAGGCGGTATACAGCGCAGCCCTCCTCAAGGCCCGCGCCTGCGTCGCAGGATCGTTGGATTGATGGGCGAAGCGCCGAAGAGCCCGAACAGCCCATCCGATCGTTTGGGTATCATGGCGCTCGTGAGCGACTCGCAAAAGCAAGCCCCCTACCTCCGGTACGACAGGTCCCAAGTCGGCGTCAACGGCGTCGCAGAATAGCTGCCGCACTTCTTCGATCGCGCTCTCTCCAGTAACTGGTAGGTTCGACCGATGAAACAGATCCGCGTACCTCGCGAGCAGGTGCTCGCTGTTGCTTCGTGTCGCAGGCAGAGCGGAACCAACCGCTACAGCTTCAGCTGACCTGCCAAGCTGCAGCAGCAAAGCGAGCAGGTCGGTTCGAGCAACTGACCGTGCGCCCGGGCCACCATACTCGGCCACCACACGCAAATAATAGAGCCTCGTGTCGGGGCTGTGTTGTTGGGAAGAAGAGCTGAGCGCGCGCTCCGCGATTGACACCGCACGCGTGTAGTCCTCGCCAAGAATCAGGTGCTCAATCGCTAGGGGCGCGTCGCCCAACCTGAGGTATTCGCTCCCTATGTTCAAATGCTGCGCTAAACGCCGCGGCTCCGAGATGTCATAGTAGAGGGTATCTCTCAGTAGTTGATGTTCAAGCGCGAGTTCGTCTCCCTGCCGGTGGAACAGTCGAGGGGCCTCGCCGGCAAGGACGGTAGCAGCTTGGGGATGCAGTCTTGGTAGCATCTCCTTATCTATCGCCCCCCCGGCGACAGCGAGTACCTCTGCGACCGCGATCTCGTCAGCCGGAGCTAGAGCGATGCGTCTACGAATCGCCGATGCGATGGTACCAGGCAGATCCTCATGAAACGCGGCGAGTTGGAGAGCAAAGAATGGGTTCCCTCCCGACCGCTCGGCGATCCGCCGCACGCCGTCCGATGAGAGCTTCTCCGGCTCAAGCAACTTCTCCAGTTCCTCAACGCTCATCGGTGGCAGGACAAACTGGAGCCCTGCGAGCTTCTCGTCGTCAACAAGTGCTCTGGCGGCGGAGTTTAGCTTAAGCTCCTCATGCCGTGCGGCAACAAGAAGCTTCAAGGGGCGATTACGAAGCAGTCGCGCTCGTACGTACTGGATTGCTTGGCAGCTTGTCGAGTCAACCCACTGGAAGTCGTCAAGCACCAACAGCAATTGCTTGCCCTCAGATACCTCCAACAGCAACTGCGCAATTGCTTCGAATGTACGTATCTGCGCAGCGTCCGGATCCAACTGCTTGGGTACAATAGTCCGCGGTGGTATCAATCCAGGAACGATGTCGCTGAGCGCGGCCAGCGCATGATCTGTCAGGCCCGAGAGATCTCTTGCTCGAATGCCGTCAGACAAAGCCGATGCGAGCGCGGCGTATGGTACACGGGAGCATAACTCTGGGATTGCGGCAGAAAGGACGCGATGGCCCTTTAGGGCGGCCCAACGGGCTGCGCGCTCCACCATTCTAGTCTTACCAATACCTGCCGTTCCTAGGATAGCGGCGTGACGCTCGTCTGCGCTCTGGATCCATTCGGTTAGGGCTCGGAATTCCTTGCGCCGACCTATGAAGCGATTGGCGGCCTCAACCTCACTGTCTAAGGCCTGGACATCACGTTTCCACTTCTCGTCGAATTCCGTCGCATCGCCCCACTGTTCAAGACGTTCGAGCAGCGCGAGCCCCGCGTCGTGGGCTGAACTCTCTCGAGCTCGCTCGAAGGCAGTTCGGACTTGCCGCCGAATCATGGCTTCTACACGGTCCTGCTCATGCTCAAGCCATCGGCTCACGGCGCGTGTTGGCGGGTCAAACCCTTCGCCGAATCGCCCCTGTATAAGTCTCAGCGTTTCCTTGACCAGACCAAGATCCCAAGGGTCCTCCAACCGCCACAGATCCGCATCGACTTGGCTCCTGTCTAATCCGACCGTGCGTCGATCGATCAAGAGCGCTGACCCGAACACCTTTTTGAGCCGGCGCAACGCTTCGGCCAAGGAATGATGCGCTGCCTTGGGGCTGCTTTCCTCCCATAGGAGGTGCGCGAGGTCTTTGCGGAGCCACTTGGATCTCTGGGATACGAGCAGCAGGACTAGACCACGTTGGTGGCGGTAGTCCCATGTCTCGAAGCCCCCGGCCCCTCCGATAACCCACCCAGGCCTACCGAGGGTCAGGATCTCAGGTCGCGCGAGGGAGCTAACCAATTGAGCCGCACACTTTTGACAAAGTTTTGATCGCGTGCCGCAGGGTTTAGGTGTATCCAGCCGCTAAAGGGGGAACCGATGAAGGACCATGGAATTGAGATCCTCGAGCCGCCCTACGAAAACTCTAGGCAGCATTGGTTGGAGGATCCATGGCCATGTGAGCCAACTTCAGTCATCGTGTGGCGGATGGATCGCCGTCCGGCGGAGAATCTGGCTGAGGCCTTTGAAGCACTAGCTGATCGTCCGCCAGAACTCGATCTGGCGATCGTGCTACCGGCGGCCTTTCGGCTAGGGCCGGCCGGAGAGGTATTTCACCGACTCCCTTGGCTCAACCCCGCCGCGATTTTGCCCTGCAGCGTGGGTGCCCTTGATCGCATCAAATTGCTGCTGAGCCTCCCTCCCAAAGACCTAGCGCACGCGGTGACCAAGTACTTTCTGCAGACCGGTTTCCTAACATCTGGGCAAGCAGGCCCAGTGCAACAGTTACTCTCCGAGGGTGCACATGTGCGCTCGGTTACTGGACTGGCCCGCAGGATCGGGACGTCGCGGAGGACTTTGGGACGCCGTATGGAGCGCTGGGCGCTTCCTTCGCCCTCGCGATGGGTGCAGTTTTCCCGACTGCTACACGTATGCTTACAACTCCAGCGCCCGGGGGTCTCCGTGGCTAGGGCTGCTAGTGCCTGCGGTTACCCCGATCCATTTACTCTCAGCAACCAAATGAAGCGGGTGCTCGGCCTGCGGCCCTCGGAGGCGCGGTGCTACCTAGGCTGGAAGTGGGCCGCTCATGCCTGGGCGAGGAGAAATTCGACGCGCTCTGATTACGCCTCGGCCGCCAAATAACCTGCATGCGCCGGGCTGTGTCCGAGCGCGGTCGAGGACGAAGGCGAGATGTCCGGTTGGTGCTCGCGCTGAAGGTCTACGAGTTGTGCAGCCCTAAGCAAAGTCCTCTTCTCAAGAACCACTGCCACTATCTCAGGATCGAACTGGTCTCCAGTACAACGCTGGAGCTCAGTCTCGACGGCAGGTAGGGGCAGCGCCCTACGATAGGGCCGGTCAGACAACATCGCATCTACGGAATCGCAGAGCATGATGATCCTCGAGACGAGAGGAATATCGCTTCCCGCAAGACCTTGAGGATATCCACGGCCGTCGAACCGCTCGTGATGATGGCGTACCCCCTTAATTATCTCCTCATTGAATGAACTGAGGCTCTGCAAAAAATCTGCACCTTTAGTGGCATGCGTTCGGATGATGGATCTTTCCTCCGAACTCAGCCCATGAGGCTTCGATATGAGATCGGCATAGATTCCGTCAATCTTCCCGATGTCGTGCAGAAGCGCTGCAGTCTCGACGGCGTCAACCCTAGGCCCCGGAAGAGCCATGTCCTCAGCGATTGCCCGCGCCAGGACGGACACGCGGACAGAGTGACCCGACGTGTAAGGATCTCGGGTTTCGATCGCCTTGATCAGAACCCGCAAGAGGTCCTTATTGGCTCGCTGGACCTGCATCTTGCTAAGGTAAGCGTGCCGCACCAAAAGCAGCGGTAGAGAAATCACCATCAATCCGAGCGGGCCGTAGTCGGTGTAGAAGATCGCGACCACCAACGATACCGGCGCTACAAGAACATCGAAGATGATCGACGTTCCGGTGCCGCCCATTACCTTCCTGACCGCTTGTCCCAAGCTAGACTGTTGCGATATAGCGATGAAGCCGCCGACGCAAATGTGGTTCGTCAAGAACAGCGCGGTGGCGCCCAAGAAGAAACCACCGAGCTCCAAGGGTGCGGCCCCGGTGCTTGTCGCGCTGATTACATAGGCGCTGAGCGCGGCCGCGAGCACGCCTTGGGCAGAGTTGAACGCGACCTTCCACGGAGCCTTGCGAAGGATCGCCGTCTCTGTGACAACACTCACCGAGAGCGCGCAGGCCACAGCCGCGGCAGGAGGGAACAACACGGCTGTTGCCAAAATCGGCACAAACGCGACTGAAGAAGCCGCCCTGCTGTTCCCGATGTCGTAACTAACGGAAAGTGCCTCGGAAAGTATGCCGATCACGATCAGGACGGTGAGGCCGAAAAGGTCCTGACCCGGCAACGCATACAAATGTCCCCACGGCAAAAGCAGCAGCACCACCAAGGCACCGCTGACTATCCCAGTCAGGTAGAGCTTGTTTGCCGTTGACATGCAATTGGTGGGAACCCGACCGACCTTTTCTCAGCCTAGCGTGATCCAACCGCCATGGAGCATACTGAGGATCTCTCCCAGATAATTCATGAGCGCGTGAAGCAACTTCTCTCACCTCCCTCTCGGTGCAGTGTCGGCCTTTCCGCTAGCTAGGATTCGGCCGCAGCGCTCCGCTATGGTGATGCGCTCCGCTTGATTCTGGGTATCCGGCTCGGTCGGTCGGGGCTCCCCCTGTTCGTGTGGTGCCTTTCGGCGGCAGGACGTCGCGGCGCAGCTGCGCACCGTGCGTCCGGTTATGTCTCTTCGATTGGTGTTCCGCTGCTGTCAGCGCGCCCCCGACTGCCGCGCGCCTGGCGCGGTCGCCGTGGACTGCAAGCGCCGCCCGCGCAACGACTTCCCGCGCGGCCGGCCCATGGTACGCGCCGACGCCGGGAAACGGGGCGGTCCCGCTGGGGCGGGACCGGGGGTGATGGCGTCGGGTTACTGCTTAGGGTACGCCACTATGTGACCGCTGCGGCGGCGTGTCAAGAAAACCTTTTCGGGACAGGAGTTGCGGCTCTGCGAGGGCGGTGCGGGATGGCGGACAGCAGCAGCAGAAGGACGGGCTCCGCCACGGGCGCCTGGGGGTGCGCCCGGAGGGACGACGGCTCGAGGCGTCAGGCTACCTGGCCACCCGTCGCGACGCGCCCGCCTGAAGGCAGGTCGCGCTTGCGCTCGGCGCGCGGCCGCGCCAGCGCCGGCCGGCGCCGCGCCAGCTCCACGCCGTCCCGCCGCTCCGCGCCGCGCCACCAGAAGTAGACACGCTCGACGCCCTCCACCCTGAAGTCGGCGCGCCCCCCCTCGATGTCCAGAGCGACGTCCGCGCCGTCCGCACGGCGGACGCCGGCAGGGCCCGCGCCGGCCGGGACCGTCAGGCGGTAGTCGCCCCTTCGCAACGTCCGATGCGATCCAGCCATTTCCCGTTGTGCCGGGGACGCGGCCCGCTGCCGGGGGTCGGCACCATGCCGCATCCTTCGAAGTTTGACGGATATGAAAACGGCAGCCCGAGGTTGACGCCCCCGTCGGCTGCCGATCCCACGCACGATTTTACGCAAGAGCCGGACCCTTCACGCCATTGCTGCGCTTCCGGCTCGCTGCGCGATTTCGCTCCGTCGACGGAAGCATACCCGCGCCCGCGCCCGCGGGTCCGCGCTCGCCCCACGCGACCGTCGCGGACGCGTGGCGGCCGGGTAAGCGAAGGCCCCGGCCCCCGTGGCGGGAACCGGGGCCACCGCCGCCGGAGCGTTTGGCCGCTAGCGGCTCGAGGCACCGAACAGCTTCCGGCCGACCATCATCGCGGCGCCCAGCTTCAGCGCGCGCACCGGATGCAGCAGCGCGAACGTGTGCTTGGGGGCCTTCCAGTAGGCGATGAGCTTGGCGATCCTGAACATGTGCGATACCTCCCGCAGAGGTTGCTAAGTCGTTGTCGTTGCCATCTTTAGGTGCAACCGGCGTGCCAGGATACGCGCGACTGCCACTGGCGTGGGTGTTGCACATCTGACCCTCCGACAACGACTTGTGGCCGCGCGCCTCGCGCGGCCGGGCATCACGCAGCACGGGAGGACACCATGGCCAAGAACCACGGCAATCAGATCAAGGACGACGAGAAGTACGAGGCGCTGCGTCGCGAAGGCGAGAGCAAGGAGAAGGCTGCGCGCATCGCCAACTCCGGCAAGAGTGCCTCGAAGAAGGGCGGCAAGGGCAGCCAGTACGAGGACCGCAGCAAGGACGAACTGATGAGCAAGGCCCAGGAGGTCGGGATCGAGGGCCGCTCCGACATGACCAAGAAGGAGCTCATCAACGCGCTGCGCAATCACTAGCGCTACGCCGGGGCCGCAGCCGGCGCAGGTGGAGTGAAGAAGGAGGGGGCGGTCGCACGGCCGCCCCCTCCTTTTCGTTCCTCCAGGCAGCGGCCCGCTGCGCGCACCAGCCCGAAACCCGTGTCCAGGCTCCAGGTCCTGCGCCTGCGCCTAGGTCCCATACGCCTACGCCTACGCCTACGTCTCCCTACGCCTGCGCCTCCGCCTGCGCCTGCGCCTACGCCGACGCCGACGCCTACGCCTCTGCCTGCGCCTCCGCCTGCGCCTGCGTCGGCGCCCCCGCCTCACGAGCGATGCTCGCGACATGCAGCGTCTGTGTCGGGTAGGCGAAGTCGATGCCCTCGGCCTCGCACCACTCCAGCAGCGCCAGGTTGATGGACTGCTGGATGTCCATGTACAGGTTGTACTCCGGCGCCAGCACGTAGTAGACGACCTCGAAGTCCAGCGACGAGGCGCCGTACGCCTTCCAGTGCGCGCGGTCGAAGCGCGTCTTCTCCAGCCCCTCGATGATCTCCTGCACCTTCGGCGGGATCCTGCGCAGCTTCTCCGCGGGCGTCTGGTACGTGACGCCGAAGCCGAAGACGATGCGCCGCTCGAACATCCGCTTGAAGTTGCGGATGCGGCTGCTGAGCAGGTCGCTGTTGGAGAAGACCAGCTGCTCGCCGCCGAGCGAGCGCACGCGCGTGGTCTTGAGGCCGATGTGCTCCACGGTGCCGAGCAGATCGCCGACGATGATGAAGTCGCCGATGACGAATGGCTTGTCCAGCACGATGGACAGCGACGCGAACAGGTCGCCCAGGATGTTCTGCACGGCGAGGGCGATGGCGATGCCGCCGATGCCGAGCCCCGCGATCAGCGCCGTGACCTCGACGCCGATGGTTTCCAGCGCGACCAGGAACGCGAGCACCAGCACGGCGAAGCGCGCGACGAAGCCCACCGCCTTCATGGTCGTCACGGCGGCCGGATCCGTCTCCATGTGCCGCTCGCCGTACTTGCGGACCCAGCAACGGATGGCGGTGTTCGCCCAGAAGATGCCCTGCAGCACGAGGCCCAGCGCGACCACGATGCCGATGCGGTCGTGCAGCGTCGGATCCAGGTCGACCATGAGCGTGCCGGCGAACAGCGCCACCAGCACGAGGAACCAGAAGCGCGTCGCGCGGAGCGTATCGACGATCACGTCGTCGATGTCGTTGTCGCTCCTCGCGGCGAACTTCGCGAAGCGGCGCGTGGCCAGCCATTCCACCGCCCACAGCGCGGCGAGCGTCAGCAGCGCGACGGCAACGGCCAGGGCCCACTCGCCCGCGGCGATGCCGTAGAAGTCGAAATCGTCCATGGCGGCCAAGGTGTGCGGCGGCCGTGGCTGGTGCAAATCCGCGGCAGGCCGCCGCATCCGTCCCCGCACGCTGGCGTGTGCGCGACGGGCCCTCTATCGTGTCGACGCGACGCGTTCCCGACGCGGCGCGAGGACCCGATATCGATGCATGACCCGCGGCGACGCGCCATCGGCAACGGTGCGTCGCCGTCTTCGTTTTCCAGGACGAGATGACGGACGAGCAGCATCCTCGCCCCACCGCACCCGCTGCACCGGGTGCGGCCGCGCCCGACGAGCCCGCGCCGCTGCGCGACGTGGCCGAAATGGCCGTGGCCGCCCTGGCCGATTACTGCGTCGTGGACCTGTGCGGCCCCGGTGGTCTGGAGCGCGCCGCGGTCGCCTGCTCGCGTCGCGGCGAGCCTGCGCTGGTGCGCGCACTGCGCGCTGCCGCGCCGGGCGCCGAGGCGGTCCTGAACCTGGAGGCCGTGGCGCGCGAAGACGCCGCGCGTCTGGTGCCGCGACTGCCCGACGGCTGGGCCCGCACGCTGCAGGGCGCCGAGCAGCTCGAGCTGCTGGAGGGGCGCGCGCCAGCGGCCGCGTTGATGACGCCGATCCCCGGTCCGGGCCGGCCGTACGGCGTGCTCACGCTGCTCGCCCTCGATCCACATGGCTTCCCGCCGCGCGCGCTGGACACCGCCGCCTCGCTTGCCCGCCTCGCCGCCGCGGCCGTGGAACGCGACCGCTGGCGCCAGGCCGCGTCCGTGGCCGAGCAGGCACGCCAGGATTTCCTGGCCGTCGTCTCGCACGAGCTGCGCACGCCGCTCACCACCATCATCGGCTACAGCGATCTGCTCAGGACCGGCACGGGCGGGCCGCTGAACGAGCTGCAGCGCGACCGCATCGACCGCATCGCCGACAGCGCGTGGCAGCTGGTGCGCGAGATGGACCAGATCCTGGAGCTGGTGCGCGCGCAGTCGCCCGAGGAGGCGGTGCGCCTGGACACCATCGAGCTGGCGGGCTTCACCTCCAACGTGGCGCACCTGGTGGAACCCATCGCGCGCCAGCGCGGGCTGGAGTTCCGCATGGCCCGCCCGGAAGTGCGCATCGAGGTGGTCACCGACCCCGACAAGCTGCGCCGCGCTCTGCTGAACCTGCTCGACAACGCGGTGCGCTATACGCGCCACGGCTGGGTGGCGCTGGAATCCGCGGCCGACAATGGTCAGGTCCGCTTTGCCGTGCGGGACAGCGGCGTCGGCATCCGCGACGAGGACCGTGGCCGGCTCTTCGAGCCGTTCTACCGCGGCCGCCCGCCGAACGAGCTGGCCGGCCCCGGCATGGGCCTCGGCCTCTCGCTGGCGCGCCAGCTGGTGCGTCAGCTGGACGGCGACCTGCGCATCGACAGTCGCCCGGGGGAGGGTACCACGGTCGAGGTGCGCGTGCCGCGGAACCTGCGCGCGGCCCGCCCGTCGCTCGCCCTGGCCTGACGTCCCGACCGCGTTCCTGCTCGCGAACAGGGCATCGGCACAAAACTCGCCGCGCACGCAGAACCCCGGCAGCAATCGGACGAACGGGCGTGAGGGGCGGAGATGGCGGACAACGAACAGAACACGGTGCGGCTCCAGGTCGCCACCGCGAAGTCCAACGACGTGGGCACCGCCACGGCGCGGCTGCCGCAGGGCGCCTTCCGGCACTTGGGCCTGGACGAGGGCGACATCGTCGAGGTGAAGGGCAAACGCTCGACCGCGGCGGTGGCGGTGCGCGCGTACCCGGACGACGAGGGGCTGGACATCATCCGCCTGGACGGCCTGCAGCGCGCCAACGCGGACGCGGGCATCGGCGACCACGTCGAGATCGGCGACGCGGACGTGAAGCCGGCGCGCCGCATCACGCTGGCGCCCGCGCAGAAGAACCTGCGCCTCTCCGGCTCCGGCGACCTGCTGCGCCGCACGCTGTTCCAGCGTCCGGTCGTGGCCGGCGACTTCGTCTCGACGTCCGTATACCGGCGCAGCGAGGGCGGCGGCGGCACCGGGGAGGACGGCGGCGTGTTCCCGGAGAGCGTGTTCCGCACCTTCATGCAGCAGCCGACCTTCGGCCTGCAGGAGATCCGGCTGCGCGTGGTGTCCACTCTGCCGCGCGGCATCGTGCGCGTGGCCGAGGACACCGAGATCGAGCTGCTGCCGGAGTACACGGAGGTCGAGGAGAAGCGGCGCGCCGACGTGACCTACGACGACGTCGGCGGCCTGGGCGACACCATCGTCCAGGTGCGCGAGATGATCGAGCTGCCGCTCAAGCACCCGGAGCTGTTCCAGCGGCTGGGCATCGATCCGCCCAAGGGCGTGCTGTTGCACGGCCCGCCCGGTACCGGCAAGACGCTGCTGGCGCGCGCCGTCGCCAACGAGGCCGACGCGCGCTTCTTCCTGATCAACGGCCCGGAGATCATGGGCCGCTACTACGGCGAGAGCGAGCAGCGGCTGCGCGAGGTCTTCCAGAACGCGGCCGAGCAGCAGCCGTCCATCATCTTCATCGACGAGGTCGACTCCATCGCGCCCAAGCGGCAGGAGGCGACGGGGGAGGTGGAGCGGCGCGTGGTCGCGCAGCTGCTCACGCTGCTGGACGGCCTGGAGCCGCGGCAGAACGTGATCGTCATCGGCGCGACCAACCGCGTGGACGCGCTGGACGAGGCGCTGCGCCGGCCGGGCCGCTTCGACCGCGAGATCGTCATCGGCGTGCCCGACCAGGCCGGCCGGCGCGACATGCTGAACATCCACACGCGCGGCATGCCGCTGGGCGAGGACGTGGACCTGGACGAGGTCGCGCGCGTGACCTACGGCTACGTGGGCGCGGACATCGGTGCGCTGGTGCGCGAAGCCGCGATGGAAGCGCTGCGCCGCAGCCTGCCCGACCTCAGCTTCGACGGCCCCGTCCCCGAGGAGAAGCTGGCCAACCTGCGCGTGCGCCGCGACGACTTCGAGGGCGCGGCCAAGCGCGTGCAGCCGTCCGCAATGCGCGAGATCATGATCCAGGTGCCCAAGGTCACCTGGGAGGACGTGGGGGGGCTGGACCGGGCCAAGGACCTGCTGCAGGAGGGCGTCGAACTGCCGCTCAAGCACCCGGACGCGTTCCGGCGCCTGGGCATCCGGCCGGCCAAGGGCTTCCTGCTCTACGGCCCGCCCGGCACCGGCAAGACGCTGCTGGCCAAGGCCGCGGCGCGCGAGGCGGACGCCAACTTCATCGCGGCCAAGGCCAGCGACCTGCTCAGCAAGTGGTACGGCGAGTCCGAGCAGCAGATCTCGCGGCTGTTCCAGCGCGCGCGGCAGGTGGCCCCCACCGTGATCTTCATCGACGAGATCGACTCGCTCGCGCCGCAGCGCGGCGGCGGCATCGGCGAGCCGGCCGTGACCGAGCGCGTGGTCAACACGCTGCTGGCCGAGATGGACGGCCTCGAGGAGCTGAACGGCGTCATCGTCATCGGCGCGACCAATCGCCCCAACCTGCTGGACCCGGCGCTGCTGCGACCAGGCCGCTTCGACGAGCTGATCTACGTCTCGGTCCCATCGCGCGAGGGGCGGCTGCGCATTCTGCGCATCCATACGGAGGGGATGCCGCTCGGCGACGACGTGGACCTGGACGCGCTGGCCGACCGCACCGAGCGCTACACCGGCGCAGACCTGGAGGACCTGGTGCGCCGCGCCGGCCTGCTCGCGCTGCGCTCCGACCTGGGCGCGGACTCCGTGCCGATGTCGTTCTTCGACAAGGCGCTCGAGGAAACGCACGCCAGCGTATCGCTGGAGGTGGAGCAGGAGTACGAGCGGCTGTCGGAAACGCTCAAGCAGGAAAACCCGGCGGAGCGCCGCATCGGCTTCGAGGTCAACAGGGAAGCGACCGAGCAGCGGCCCGCGGCCGCCAGCGCGAAGTTGCTGGACCCGCACGCGCGCGGGCGCGGCGAGGCCGGCGCGCGGTAGCGGCGGCCGGGCTCCCGCGCCGGCAGTCTGCGGACACATCTGCGCCGGGTCGTGCCCACGCGCGTTGGCTGCGTGTCTCCGCGCCCATTCCGCACCGCCATACTGCACGCTGACGTGCGCGCCTACCGGGGGGCGGCCCTCGTGTCTATCATTCGGGTCCGTTCGATTCCTCTCACCCCGTCTCTGACCATGCGCTTCACAGCCCTCGTCCTGACCGCCGCTCTGCTCGGCTGCGCGCCGGACCCCGGCACCGATGTCGCCGTCGCGCCCGCGCCCGGCAGCGGAGTGGAGCCGGCCGCCGGTGCCGCGCCCGCCGGAGCCGCCGGTCCCGCCGTGGTCACTGCGCCCATGCTGCCCGTGGACGACATCGTCGCCACCGTGCACGAGGCGTATCGCCTCATTTCGGGACCGCCCGGGCAGCCGCGGGACTGGGATACGTTCCGACGTCTGTTCGCCCCGGGCGCGCGTCTCAGCGCAATCGTCAACCAGCTCCCGCCCGACTCCATGCGCGCCGGCAGCCGCCCGACCATGGTCATCATGACGCCCGAGGACTACGTCACCCGCGTCGGGCCCCGGCTGGAACAGGACGGCTTCTTCGAGGAGGAACTGCACCACGAGGTGCACCGCTACGGCAACGTGGCGCAGGTTTTCAGCAGCTACGTCTCGCGACTCGGCTCGCCCGACTCGGAGCCGGTGGACCACGGCATCAACAGCTTCCAGCTGGTCTACGGCGACAACCGCTGGTGGATCTACAGCATCCTCTGGGACAGCGAGCGCCGCGGTGCGGGCCCGCTGCCGGGCGCGTGGGCCGGCGAGTAGCGTGACGGAGGCGCAGTCCGCCAGGCCCTCGCACGCCCTGTTCGACGGTCCCGGCGAGGTACGCGCACTGGCGCGGGAGATCGACTGGTCGGCTACGCCGCTGGGCCCGGTCGAGTCCTGGCCCGCCGCGCTGCGAACCATCGTGCGCGCAGCCCTCGATTCGCCCTTTCCCATCAACGTCTGGTGCGGCGCGCACGAACCGGTGCTCATCTACAACGATGCGTACCGCCACGTGATGGGTGCCAAGCATCCCCACTTCTTCGGCCGCAGCGGTCGCGAGGCGTGGGCCGAGATCTGGCCGCAGATCGAGCCGATGTTCGAGCAGATCCGCGCGGGTGGTCCCGCGATCTATGCGGACGATGCGCCTTTCGTGGTGCTGCGCGAAGGCGAGGACCCGGCGCAGTTGAGCGACGAGCCGAACGCGTGGTTCACCTTTTCGCTCAGCGGCGTACGCGACGAGGACGGCCACATCGTCGGATTCCTGAACGTCGTTTCGGAGACGACCGCGCGCATGGCGGCGGAGCGGGCGCGGGAGGCGGCGCGGGCGCGCGCCGAGCGCGCGGAGTCCCGCCTGCTCGAGGTGTTTTCGCAGGCGCCGTCCTTCATGGCGGTGCTGCGCGGCCCGGAGCACGTCTTCGAGTACGCCAACGAGGCGTACTACCAGTTGATCGGCCACCGCGAGCTGATCGGCAAGCCGCTGCTGGAGGCGCTGCCGGAGATCCGCGAGCAGGGCTTCGGCGAGATCCTGGATCAGGTGCTCGAGAGCGGGGAGCCGTTCATCGGCCGCGAGGTGGCTGTGTCTCTCGCGCGCAGCGCCGACGCCGCGCCCGAACAGCGGTTCGTCGACTTCGTTTACTACCCGATCACCGATTCCGACGGCGTGCGCAGCGGCGTGGTGGCCCACGGCTCCGACGTGACCGAGCACGTGATCGCGCGCGAGGAGGCCGAATGGGCTCGCTCTGAAGCCGAGCGCGCCAACCAGGCCAAGAGCCAGTTCCTGGCCATGATGAGCCACGAGATCCGCACGCCGATCAACGCGATCATCGGCTACACCGATCTCCTGGACAGCGGCCTGGGCGGCGACATGACCGACCGCCAGCAGAATTTCCTCCAGCGCGTGCGCACCAGCAGCCACCACCTGCTCGGCCTGGTGGATGACATGCTGGACCTGACGCGCATCGAATCCGGCGAGATGATCACCGAGTCCGCCGTCATCGCGGTCGAGACGGTGGCACGACCGGCCCTGGAGATGATCGTGCCCGCGGCGGGCGACAAGGGCATCACCGTGCGCGAGGAGGGTGACCTGGAGTCGCTCCACTTCGTCGGCGACCGCGATCGGACCCGGCAGATCCTGATCAACCTCCTGTCGAACGCGATGAAGTTCACGGAGCCGGGCGGCACCATCACTTTCGCCAGCCGGCAGGTGCAGAGCCCGGCGCCGCTGGCCGCCCTGCCGGAAATTGGACCCTGGATCCTGCTCGAGGTGGAGGACACCGGCTCCGGTATCCCGGCCGACCAGTTGACCCGCATCTTCGAGCCGTTCGTCCAGGTGGACAGCGGCCACACCCGGCGCGCCAGCGGCACCGGTCTCGGTTTGACCATCAGCCGCCGCTTCGCTCGGCTGATGGGCGGTGACCTGACTGTCCGGAGCGAACTGGGGGAAGGGTCCCGTTTCACCCTCTGGCTGCCCGCGCCCGAGCAGGAGCCGACGGGAACCTGAACGACGAGGGGTGCGTCAGGCCGTCTGCTCGAAGAGGTCCGGGGAGGCAGCCGGCCCCGCGGCGCCCGCCGACTCGCCCTCCGCCGGCGGCAGCGCTGCCCGCTCGGCCACCCGCTCCACCGTCAGCCCCTCCAGCCGCTCCTCGATGCTGGTCAGCGCCGAGCCCACGCCATCCATGTTGTTGGAGGCGTACTTCAGCTGGTTCTGCGCCTTGGTGAACGCTTCGCGCGCCCGCCCCGCGTCCTGCTCCAGGTGCCGCAGCGCGCCCTGGATCCAGCGCGCCTGCTGCGCGATCTGCAGCCCGCGCAGCCCCAGCGCGATCGCCTGCAGGTAGGCGTACAGCGTGTTGGGCGAGCAGGGGATCACGTTCCGCCCGCGCGCATAGTCCAGGAACTTGGAGCCGTCCGTACGCACGGCCAGCTCGTAGTAGACCGCCTCCGACGGCAGGTACATCAGCGCGTAGTCCAGCGTGCCGTCGTCCGGCGAGATGTACTTGGTGGCGATCTCGTCCACCCGCGCGCGCACCGACCGCTCCAGCTCGCGCCGCAGCTTGTCCGCATCGTCCGAGTTCTCGACATCCGCCGCATGGAAGCGGCGGAACGACTCCATCGGGAACTTGCTGTCGATCGGGATGATGCGGTCGTCCGCCGCGCGCACCGCGAAATCGACCACCACACCGCGCGTGTCCAGCCGGTGCTGCCGCAGCACGGCGTCGCCCGGCAGCACCTCGCCCAGCAACATCTCCAGCGTCCACTCGCCCAGTCCGCCCCGCAGCTTGGGGGACGCCAGGATCTGTTCCAGGCCGGAAATCGACTTGCCGACCTGCTCCACCTGGCGCGTCGCCTCGTCCAGCCGGCCCAGCCGCTCCTGCAGCTCGCTCAGCGACTTGTGCGTGTGCTGCAGCTGCTCGCTGACCGTGCGGTTGGTCGTCTGCACCGACTCCGACAGCGCCCGGCTGGTGTTCTGCAGCGACTCCGCCAGCGCCTTGGACGTGGACTGCAGCTCCGCCTTCACCATCTCGCTCAGGCGCAGCGACGTGTTGCCCGTCTCGGTGATGCGCGAGCCCAGCTGCTGCGTCAGCGTCTCCACCTTGGACTCCAGCCGCGCCGCCGCTTCCCGCTCCGCCGCGGTCGCGGACTCCCCCGAACGGCGCAGCTCCTCGCGCATGCGCGAGACCGTCGACATCAGCATCCACAGCCCAATGCCGAGACCGAGCACCGCGAACAGGAGCAGCCAGCTGACCAGCGTCATGCGTCTTCCTTCGAAAGAACCGGTTCCGGATTCGGGGCCCTCGTACAACCTCGTGCGGCGGTGTGACAGCGCACGACAGCGCGCATCACGCCGTGCGCAGCCAGCGCATCACCTCGCGCATGCTCGGCCGCTTGCCCGTGGACAGCATGCCGATGCGGTAAACCTTCGCCGCACCCCAGGCCACACCGAAGATCGTCAGCGCCAGCAACCCGATGGACAGCGCAACCTCCCACGCGGGCGGCGGCGTCAGGATCATGCGCACCGGCATGGTCACCGGGGAGGTGAAGGGGATCAGCGAGCCGGCCACGAACACCGGCGCGTCCGGGTTCTCCAGCCCGGCGAACAGCATGAAGAACCCGATGAACAGCGGCAGCATGACCGGGAACACCAGCTGGTTCGCTTCCTGGTCCGTGGTCGCGATGGCGCCGATCACCGCGTACAGCGCCGAGTAGAGCAGGAAGCCGCCGAAGAAGAAGACCAGGAACGCCGCGCCCACCTCCCACGGCACGTCGGGGATCAGGCTGACCACGTTCTGGCCGCGCTCCTGGAAGAACTGCGCGCCGTACGTCATCGCCAGCCCGGCGAAGATCGTCCACACCGCCATCTGCAGCAGACCCGCGCCGCCGATGCCGGCGATCTTGCCGTACATCAGGTCCCGGGCGCGCATGGAGCTGAAGATCATCTCGGCGATCTTGTCGCGCTTCTCCTCCAGCACGCCGCGCATGACCTGCTGGCCGTACAGCATCACGACCAGGAAGATGGAGTAGCCCAGCACCATCGACAGCAGCATCAGCGATTCGGTGGTGCCCGCCGCCGCTTCCTCCCCGACCTTGCGGGATTCGAAGCGCACCGGCCGCATCGCCTCTCCAACGGTGGACGGGTCGATGCCGGCGGTCTGCAGGCGCCGCTGCTGCACGGCCTGCTGCACCGCGCGGCGGATCTCGCTGGAGACGATCTGGCCGGCGCTGCGGCCCTCCCAGGCCGCCTGTGCGTTGGCGCTCTCGCGCAGCCCGTGCGGCAGGTAGACGAAGCCGCTCAGCTCCTCGGCGCGCACGCGGTCGCGCAGCGCGTCGATCGCGGCGTCGGCCTCCGCCGGCTCCACGGTCTGCACGGTGGTGTTGTAGGTGTTGCCGCGCCCTTCCGTGTCGCCGGCGAGCAGCGGCACGGCCAGCCCGGTGGCGACGTCGTTGCCCAGCCCCTCACCGGTCGCGTCCAGCACCACCACGTCCCGCTCGCCGAAGCTGCTGCCCATGAACAGCAGCGGCGCGAACATCAGCAGCAGGATCAGGATCGGGCCGAACAGCGTCCCGAGGATGAACATCTTGGTCCGGGTCGTTTCGCCGAATTCGCGCTTCACGACCGCCCATGCCTTAGACAAACCCGCCTCCCGATCCTGTGCCTGGATGCTTTGTGCTCAGCCGGCGGCCGCGGCCGCGAGCTGCTGCTGTTCCGCTTCGATCTGCGCCGGCGTGGCGCCGACGCGCTGCACGAAGATGCGCTCCAGCGATGCTTCGACCGGCCGGTACTCGGCCAGACGCACTCCACGCTGCACCAGCAGCTCGAGCAGGTCGTGCGGCCGGGCATCGGCGCGCAGCGTGGCCTCCAGCTCCTGGCCGTGCTCGTGCACGTGCTCGACCATGGGCGCACGCCGCACCGCCTCCACCGCCTGCCCGCTCCAGGTCTCGAAGCCGATGCGCACGTTGTTGCCCGCATGCTCGCGCTTCACGTCGGATACCCGCCCGTCCACCACCTTCTCGCCGCGGGCGATGATGCAGACGTGGTCGCAGATGCGCTCCGCCTGCTCGATCATGTGCGTGCAGAAGATGATGGTCTTCTCGCGCCGCTTCAGGTCCAGCACGATGTCCTTGAGCACCTGCTGGTTGATGACGTCCAGTCCGCTGAACGGCTCGTCCAGGATGACGATGTCGGGGTCGTGCAGGATGGCGGAGATGAACTGGATCTTCTGCTGCATGCCCTTGGAGAGCTCCTGCACCCGCGACTCCGCGCGGTCGGCCAGGTCCAGCCGCTCCAGCCACTCGTGGATCAGCGGCTTCGACTGCGACGGCGGCATGCCCTTGGTCTCTGCGAAGAACGACAGCAGTCGCGCCACGCGCATGCGGCGGTAGACGCCCCGCTCCTCCGGCAGGTAGCCGATGCGGTCCAGCACCTCCCGCTGCGCCGGGTCGCCCAGGATCCGGATCTCGCCCGCATCGGGCTCGATGATGTGCAGCAGCATGCGGATGGTGGTGGTCTTGCCCGCCCCGTTCGGACCCAGCAGGCCGTAGGTGGCGCCGCGCGGCACGGTCAGGTCCAGTCCGGCCACCGCCACCTTGTCGCCGAACGTCTTGCGCACTCCGCGCAGCTCGATCATCGCCGATCCGCCCGGAGTGGGACTGCTCTGTGTTGGATTCATGCCGGCTCTACGCGGGGCACTGGAAGATCATTCGGACGCGGCTCCACCGGATGGAACCGTCATCCCAGTACGAGGGGGTCAGGCCAGCGGTGGACCTGTCTGCACGTCCTCCGCATCCGCCGGCTCGGCAGCGGGCGGCGCCGGAGGCATCGCGCCCGGGCGAGCGTCCCGCACCTCGCGGATGCTGCGCACGGCATCCTGGTTCAGCGCGATGTCGCCCAGCGGCGAGTTGCGCGGAGAAACGGCCGCGTCGATCAGCGGTATGAAGTCGGGCGCCGACGCCAGGTAGTCCGACAGACGCTGCCGCTGGCCGAGGCTCATGTTGGCGTGGAGCACCAGCCCGCCCTCCAGGCTGATCTCGACCTGACGCGTCGCGCTCGTGCCCATCACGTTCATGAGCGGGATGCTGCTGTCCGGCGAACTGACCCACAGGATGCGGTCCACCTTCAGCACCATGTAGTCCACCGGCTCGTCCGTCGCCAGCCACACCGCGCCGGTCAGGCTGATGTAGCGCTTGCGGCCGGACAGGTACGGGATCAGGAACTGGCCGCTCGCGACGTGCGCCCTGGCCTCGAGCACGGAGTGGTCACGCAGGACCAGACGGATACGCTTCTGATCCGAGCGCGTGCTGTTGTGACGATCGGTCTCGTTCACCGCGCCCTCGCGGAGGATGTTGGGCTGGAGAGAGGGGTACGGCGACAAAGATAGAAGCGGCGCCCCGCGCGGACCAGCCCGAAATCGAAGGAGCGTACGGCGCTAACGGACCCAGGTGTAGGTGGTCGTGCCGAAGTCCGGGCTGGTCTCCACGGTGGTCAGCGTGCTGCCCTGCAGCGTGCCCGTGAAGCTCGGAACGCCTGCGGCGCCCGGGTCGAACGTGTACAGCACGCCCTGCACGCTGTAGTCACCGCTGATCGTGACTTCGTCGGGCGGGAACGAGTTGCCATCCAGCACGAGCGCGTACTCGAGCGTCTCCTCGAACGTGTCGTCACGCAGCACGAGCGTACCAGCCGTCGCGGTGACCACGGCATCGAACGTCACGCTGCCGACCTGGTAGGGGCCGTCGTAGATGACCGTCGGCAGCGCCTCGCCGTTCGCCTCCGCCAGGTCATACGTGCCGCGCGCCCCGCCCAGCGAGCCGGTCACGTCCTCGCAGGCCGGCAGCAGCACCACAACGGCGGCGAGCAGCGCCGCGCCTTTCGTCGACCTCATTCTTCCTCCGTCCCTCGCGGCCGCCAGCGGCCCGATGCGATTCGTCGATCCGGGCTGAGCCGCGCGGCCAGCGCCGGTCCCGCCACGTACGTCCAGCAGCCGCGGCCGTCGATTTCGACGCCGATCCGGCGAAACAGACCGGAGTCCACGGCCTCGTACCCGTCCAGCTCGTGGATCCGTTCCCAGGGACAGCTCCAGACCTCGCCGCTGACCCGGTCGCCGCCCGCCAGCATCAGCGCCGGGAAGCGGCCCTCGATGTCGAACAAGGTGCCGCGCACACGCGCCTCTCCCAACGGTGTGCACCCGCTCAGCCGCTCGGCGGCGCCGCCATCGGATAGCAGCGTGCCGTAGACGAAGAGCCGGACCTCCCCGTTCGCGGGGGCGCTCACGGCAGCTCCTCGGCGAACGGCAACTCCACCGTGCGGACGCTCTGCTCGCCGAGCGTCAGCTCACTGCCCGGTTCCACCTCGCGTCGCACGTAACCCAGTCCGATCACCCGCCCGCCGTAGCGCGGCGACCGGACGGCACTGGTCACCCGGCCGACGATCTTCTCCTCGCCGGTCCGGGTCAGCTCCGCCCCCGCGGGGAGGTCGTACCCGAGCCCCGCCGTCACCAGACCGCGCAGCTGCCAGTTGACGTGGCCGCGATGCAGGATGCGGATGATCACTTCCTGACCGGTGTAGCAGCCCTTGCTGGTGCTGATCGCGCGATCGAGCAGGCCCGCCTCCAGCGGGATGCGCTCCTCCCCCAGTTCGGCGCCCCAGCGCGGCCGGCCGGCCTCGACGCGCAGGGTCTCCATGGCCTCCGCCGTCGCGGGCGCGGCGCCCGCGTCCATCAGGCCGGCTCGCGCGTCGGCGCGGCGGGTGGCCGCCGCGGGCCCCGTGGCCAGCAGCAACCAGCCGTCGACGCCAAGTTGCCGCGTCGACACCACCAGTACGGCCCCGTCCTCCCCGAGGGAGAACGTGTCCTCGGCGGAGCCGGCCGGCGGCACCTCCGGCGCCCACGCGCCATCCGCCAGCGCCCGCGACAACGCGTTCCGCGCCTGCGGCCCGTGAACGCTGAGTCCGGCCGTCTCCAGCACCTCCGCGCGGGCGAAAAGCGGCGGCACCGACTTGCGCAGGTGCTGCTCCACGGCCTCCGCCGCGGCCCGGTCCACGTCCAGCAGCACGCCGCCGTCCGGCAGTCGCAGCGCGCGCAGGTCCGCGATCATGCGACCCTTGGGCGTGAGCATCGCCGCGTAGACCGCCTGGCCCTCCGGTGCGCCGGCGAGGTCGTTGCTGATGAGCCCCTGCACCATGCGCACGGGGTCGCGCCCGGTCAGCCGCAGCAGCACCCGGTCGTCCCGCTCGAAGAGCGCGGCGCCATCGTACGCCGCCGCATAACCGCCCGGCGCTTCCACCAGGTCCTGACTGCTCCGCTCCATGTCGAGCTTCGACTCCTTGTCCTGTTGCCCGGCCCCCATGGCCCTACTCCTCCCCGGACGCCTCGGCCAGCCGGCCGATGTAGTCGCGCACCTTGCGCGCGTCGGGCGCGCCCGGCGCGAAGTCCAGGTAGCGCTCCAGGTCTTCGATCGCCTCGTCGAAACGACCGATGCGCGCCAGCATGATGCCACGGTCGCGCATCTCCTGCGCCGCATCCGGCTGCACGATCAACAGCCGCTCGATCACGGCCAGCGCACGGCGGTCGTCCCGCGCGTTGAGGTAGATACCCTTCAGGTTGCGCAGCAGCCGCTCCAGGATCTCGCGCCGCGTGGACGGCGTGGTGAACTCCGGCTTCACGCGCACCATGCCGCCGTACACCCGGTCGAGCAGCTCCTGCGCCTCGTCCTCGAAGCGGATGCGCCCGCCGTCGAAGGGATCGATGAGCAGCCCACCCACCTCCCCCTCGAAGCGGACCAGAAAATGGCCGGGGAAGCCGAGCCCCTCCAGGGGCAGACCCAGCCGCCAGCCGACCTCGAGGTAGACGATCGACAGCGTGAGGGGAATACCCAGCCGCCGGTCCAGCACATCGTTCAGGAACGAGTTGCGCGGATCGTAGTACGCCTCGTCGTTGCCGCGCAGCCCCTGCTGTTCGAACAGCACGCGGTTCAACTCGTGCAGGACCACCAGGTGCGCGGTCTCGTCCGACAACCGGTCGCGCACCTGCTCGGCCAGCAGGTCCAGCCGGCGCAGGTAGGGCTCGATGGCCAGCTGCGGATACTCCTCCGCGGCCACCAGCAGCGCCGCCTCGGCCAGGTCGATGGCCGGGTCGGGTCGGTCCACCGCCGCGGCGAAGCGCGAGCGGATGGACGGTGCGGGCGCGCTCATCGACGCGGCCCGGCTGCGAAACCGCGGGACCCCTGCATACGTTCGAAGCTACGTGCCCTGAACGCGCTGACAAGCCGAGGTCCGATGCCGCTCCTGCTCCTGCTGGTCATGATCGGAGGTCTGCTCATCATTCCGCTGGGACTGCCTGGCCTGTGGGTGATGCTGCTCGCCCTGGGCGTCGGCTTCCTGACCGGCTACGTCGGCTGGCCGCTGCTCATCACGCTGATCGCCCTGGGCCTGCTCGCGGAGTTCGTCGAGTTTATCGCGGTCAAGCGCTCGAGCGAGCGGTACGGTGGCTCCCGCAAGGCGTTCTGGGGCGCACTCGCCGGCGGGCTGGTGGGCGCGCTGATCGGCCTGCCGGTCCCCGTCGTCGGTCCGCTCATCGCCGGCGTGCTCGGCACCTTCGTCGGCGCCGCCGCCGTCACGGTCATGGAAGGGCGCGAGATGCGCGACTCCATGCGCGTCGGCTGGGGCGCGGCGATCGGCCGCGGCATCGCCATCGCCGCCAAGATGGCCGCCGCTGTCGTGGTGCTGGTCAGCGGTGGCTTCGCGCTGCTGTTCTAGCGCCCGCCACCGTCCGCCCGCCCAACGAGGCCGCGCAGCGACCAGAGAGAACGAGGCAGCGCGCTACGGCGTGGTGCGATCGAACACCACCTCCAGTTGCCCCGGCAGCGGGTTCGTGACCGGCTCGCCCGACCACTCGTCCACCAGCTCGAAGAGGCGGGTGGTATCCACCGGCACGGGCGCCGCATACCACAACTCGCCCTCGGTCTCATCGAAGTTCAGGTCGAACGTCTGCGGCAGCAGGATCAAGCCCGGCTCCGTCGAGTTGGCGAAGCGCACCTCGATGCTGGTGTCGCCCAGCCGGTAACTGCCCGCCACGGTGCGCACCAGCTCACCCGGCCTGCGGAAGACCAGCTGCAGCGAGTCCTCGTTCGCCGCCACCACCAGCTGCGGCACGGTGCCGGGATCCAGCCGCGCCAGCATGTCCGCCTCCGGCAGCCCCAGCCCCTGCGGATCGAATGTGAGAATGGTCATGTCGTAGACGCCCGCCACATCGGCGCGCGTCAGATCCGGTACGTCGACGCGCGCCGGATCATCGTCGTCGCAAGCCGAGCCGAAGAGCACCAGCGCCGCGAGCGCGGCCGTCCCTGCCATCCTGCGTGTCATGCCACCACCATATCGGGTTCGGAGATCCTGAGTCGCTCCGCCGAAAACGCACGACCCGCGCCGGAGCGGCCATCAACAGGCCGTACCAGCGCGGGTCGCCGTCCGTTCCGCGGCGCCGACTCCGCGGTCGGAAATGCCGCCCTCGGGCGAGGCGTGCCGCTCCGGGCGATGCGGGCCGTGCTAGATGTGGATCGCGTGCCCCAGCGAAGCCAGCGCCGCCTCGGCGATCGCCTCCGACAGCGTCGGGTGCGGGTGCATCGCGCGGTCCATTTCCTCGACCGTCGACTCCAGGTGCCGACCGACAATGAACTCGCCGATCAACTCGGACGCGTGCGGCCCCACGATATGGGCGCCCAGGATCTCGCCGTACTTCTTGTCGCGGATGATCTTGACGAAGCCGTCCGTTTCACCCGCCGTGCGCGCGCGGCCGTTGGCGCTGAACGGGAAGGAGCCCGCCTGGTAGTCCAGGCCCTGCTCCTTCGCCTGCGCCTCGGTCAGGCCGCAGGACGCGACCTCGGGGTGGCAGTACGTGACCGCGGGGATGTTGTCGTAGTCGATGCCGGCGTGCTCGTCGCCCGCGATCGCTTCGGCGGCCGCCACCCCTTCGTGCGACGCCTTGTGCGCCAGCAGCGGCGGCTTGGTCACGTCGCCGATCGCGTAAATGCTCGGCACGCTGGTGCGCATCTTCGCGTCCGTGACGATGAAGCCGTTCTCCGTCTTCACGCCCGCCTTGTCCAGGCCGATGTCGTCGATGATCGGCGCGCGGCCGACCGCGACCAGCACCCGCTCCACCTCGATCGACTCCGCCTTGCCGTCCTTCTTCTTCACGGTGAGCGTGACGCCGCCCTTCTTCACGTCCGCCTTCTCGAGGCGGGCGCCCTCCATCACCTCGATGCCGCGCTTCTTGTACAGCTTGGAGAGCGTCTTCGACGCGTCCTCGTCCTCGAGCGGCAGGATGCGGTCGAGGGCCTCGATCAGGTAGACCTTGGAGCCGAACGAGTCGAACACGTCGGCAAACTCCATCCCGATCGCACCGGCGCCGATGATGCCGATGGTCTTCGGCGCCTCCGGCGCGAACACGGCATGGTCGCTGGACCAGACGCGGTCGCCGTCGATCTTCAGCATCGGCAGCGAGCGCGGACGGGAGCCGGTCGCGACGATGATGTGCTTGGCCTTCAGCGTCCGCTTCTCGCCCTTGCCCGGCTTCTCGTCACCGTGCCCGGCGTTCTTGGACGGGTCCACCTCGACCGTGTCCTTGCCGGTCAGCCGGCCCCAACCCTGCACCAGTTCGATCTTGTTCTTCTTGAACAGGTAGGCCGTACCCTTGGCACCCTTGTCGGCCACGTCGGCCGCGCGCTCGGCCGCCCTGCCGATGTCCAGCTTGACCTCGCCCACGTCCACGCCGAATTCCGACATGTGTGAGGTCGCGCGCGCGTAGTGCGACGCCTCCAGCATCGCCTTGGTCGGGATGCAGCCCCAGTTGTTGCAGACGCCGCCCAGCTTCTGCGCCTCCACGCACGCCACCTTCATCCCGAGCTGCGCAGCCCTGATCGCGGCCACATAGCCGCCGGGCCCCGAGCCGATCACCACAACGTCGAACTGGTCCGCCACGATCCCACCTCTATGGTCGGTGAACTCGTTGTTCCCCAAACGATTTCGTGCCCGCGCCCCCCGCCTTCACGGCGGCGGCACGCGGGCACGCCAAGGTAGGAACGGGCGGTGCGGGGCGGCAACCCGGGCCGCAGCCCGGGCGGTGCGATTCGGCTACCGGACGTCCGCGGGGGAGAAGTGGCTCCAGTCGCCGTCCAGGATCACCTGCGCGATGCGCGGACCGGCCTTGCCGTCCCACAGCGGCGGCGCGTGCGACCCGTTGCGCGACGCGGTCGCCAGCGCTTCGCGGGCCGCCGTCGTGATGGCATCCGTGCGCAGCGGCACCAGCCGGTTCGTGCCCAGTTCGATCGTGACGGGCCGCTCCGTGTTCGGGCGCAGCGTCAGACACGGCACACCCAGCACCGTCGTCTCCTCCTGCACGCCGCCCGAGTCGGTCAGCACCAGCGCCGCGCCGTCCTGCAGCGCCAGGAAGTCGAGGTAGCCGAGCGGATCCAGCAGCCGCACGTTGCGCAGCTTCACGTCCAGCCCGAACTGGGTCACGCGTGCGCGCGTGCGCGGGTGCACCGGGAACAGCACCGGCCGCTCCCGCGCCAGCTCCTCCAGCGCATCCAGCACCAGCGCCAGCGCCTGCGGCTCGTCCACGTTGGACGGGCGGTGCAGCGTCGTGAGCACGTAGTCGCCCTTCTCCACTTCCAGCCGCTCGTGCACGTCACTCGCCGCCGCCTTCTCGCGATGGGAGATCAGCGTGTCGATCATGACGTTGCCGACGAAGTGGATGCGCTGCTCCGGCACCCCCTCCCTGACCAGGTTCTCGTTGCCGCTCCGCTCCGTCGTGAACAGCAGCGTCGAAAGCCGGTCCGTGACCACCCGGTTGATCTCCTCCGGCATGCCCCAGTCGAAGGAGCGCAGCCCCGCCTCCACGTGCGCCACGGCGATGCCGAGCTTGGACGCGACCAGCGCCGCGGCCACCGTCGAGTTGACGTCCCCGACCACCACCACCAGCTCCGGCCGGTACGACGCCATCACCGGCTCGAGCGCACCCATGATCTTCGCCGTCTGCTGCGCGTGACTGGCCGACCCCACGCCCAGGTCGACGTCCGGACGCGGCAGCCCCAGCTCCTCGAAGAAGACCTTGGAGAGTGCCTCGTCGTAATGCTGCCCGGTATGCACCAGCCGCTGGTCCGCGCCGCGCTCGCCCAGCGCTCGCATGACCGGCCCGATCTTCATGAAGTTGGGGCGTGCGCCCGCGATATGGAGGATCCGCATCATCCTGCGTCGAAATCGAGGAACCGGGAGGGAAAGGCGCGGCAGGGTAACCCGCGACGCGGCTGGCGGCGAGGCGAGGACGAACCCGCAGTGCACTCACGCCCGGGCGCCACACCCCTGCGTGCGTACCGCTGCAGGTCCGCGCCCCGCACTCGCCATGAAGGCCCCGGCATTCGCCGCGACCGATCCACCTGCGCTCAGCTGCTGGAGCCCGGCTTCACCTTGCTCAGCAGCGGGGGGGCGCCAGCCACCAACCCGAAGCGCGACAGCCGCGACAGGAAGCGAAGCAGGCTCTCCGTCGAGCTCGCCGACTCCGTCGTCGCCTTCCGGACGTACGAGGGCCGCTGCTCCGGATTCTCCGGCTGCGGTGTCACCCCCGTCGAACGCTCCGCCATCGCTGCCTTCGCTCCTCTGCTGGCGTGTTGCCGGCGCTCCCCGCGCCGTGACCGGGGGTTTACAAGTTCGAGGCCTGAATCGCCCAACCTGGTCGGGACCGGGTCAAGTCTAGGCTGGACATGCGTTTATGCGATCGGTCGCCCGCGACTCGGCGCCCCTGAGCCCTCCAGGTGTGTGGCCGCGCGACAACGCCTGCTGCACCGGCGCCGGCGCATGCCCCGGTCGTTGCGTCCGCGTTACACCCCGCTGCCTGCCTGTTGCTCGCGCCCTGCATTCCCGGCGCCCGAACTGAATGGTGCGTCAGGTTGTAACGCATTGCAGGTATAGGGTTTCCACGCGCGCTCTTGCCCGCGCACGCAAACTGCAGCCAGAATCCAGTTCCGCTTGACCTGCAGGCCCGAGGCACCGACCCGGGTGCATCGCCTCCGTCAGCCAGGAAACACCAGCTTGAATTCCGAAAGCGCCTCTCTCGCCCGTCCGCCCGTCGCCCTCGTCGTGAGCGAGCACGAGTGGTCGACCCTGTCCCTGGAGAGCGTGCTCGGTCCCAACGGCTACGCGGTGCTGCGGGCCTTCAATGCGAAGCAGGCGCTGGACCGCGTCCGCTCGATCGGACCCGACGTGGTCTTCATCGACGCGAAGCTGCCGGACATGGACGGGGTGCAGCTCTGTCGCGCGCTCCGCCAGCACGCGTCGATCTCGCTGGCGGCGCCCATCGTGATCATCTCTTCCGAGCACGTGACACGCGAGCAACAGGTCGGGGCGCTGCGCGCGGGGGCCTGGGAGTACGTCCGCCTACCGGTGGATGCCGAGCAGCTGCTGCTCCGGCTCGAAAGCTACCTCAAGGCCAAGTTCGAGGCGGATCGCGCAAGGGATGAGAGCCTGCTGGACGTGACGACGGGCCTCTACAGCATGCGCGGCCTGCTCCGCCGGGCGCGCGAGCTGGTTTCCGAAGCTGCCCGCTACCATCGGCCGCTTGCCTGCGTGGTCATCGCTCCCGAGATGGACGCCGATCCCGCTCAGTCCGAACTCGGCGAGAGCGTGCTGGCCGAACTGACCGAGCTGTTCCGCGCGACCAACCGCACCAGCGACGCGATCGGCCGCCTCGGACCGTCGGAGTTCGTCCTCCTCGCGCCGGAGACCGATGCCGAGGGCGCCCGCGGCCTCGCCGAGCGACTGCGCGAAGTCATCGATCGCGCGAATGCGGCTCGCGGCTCCTCGCCCATCCGCATCCGCGTCGGCTGCTACGCCATCGACGACGCCGGAGAGGCCGGCATCGAGCCGGTCGAGATGCTCACGCGCGCCACCCTCGCACTCCGCCATTCCCAGTCCGAGCGGTCCGGCAACATCGCCTTCTACGGCAACGCCGCCCCACCCAAACTCAACTGAGCGCGCCGCCGCTCGGCGGCGCCCCCCGGGTTCGTCCCCGGCGTGCGGCATCTGTAGGTGTAACGCAACACTCCGGCATGCACTTCGCCCGGTTCTGTTGCATTGTTCCTACACCCCGCCGGGGAAGAAAAAGGTTGATCTCGGCGTAAACCGTTGCTAATTACGGGGTCCCGGCGTTGCCCTCCCCCGGCACCGCCGTTGCTTTCGAAGGCTGGTGACCGCGGACGTCCCCCCGACTGCGTACGGCCCCGTGTAACGGCTTGCTGCGCAGTTGTATCGTCCGAGGGATCCCATAGCAACCGCAGAGGACGCGATGTCGAGTGCCGCCGCCGCCAAGTCGGAGAACGCCCGCAATCCCGGGGATTCCCTGGGTCTGGATGCGAAGAGCAAGGGAAGCATCCGCATTCTGGTGGTGGACGACGAGCAGACGCTGAGCTCGAGCTGTGCGAGCGTGCTGCGGCTGGAGGGCTTCCACGTCGACGTGTGCAATCGTGGCAGCGAAGCGCTGGAGATCGTGCAGCGCAAGACGTACGACATCGCGCTGGTCGACCTGTACATGTCGCAGGTCCCCGGGATGGAGCTGCTGACGGCGTGTCTGCAGAAGAGCCCGGAGACGGTGGTTGTGATGATGACGGGCAACCCCAGCGTGCAGTCGAACCTGGAGGCGCTGGAGCGGGGGGCGTGGGACTACCTGCCGAAGCCGTTCTCGGCCAGCCATCTGGAGGTGCTGATCGGCCGGGCGGCGCACGCGGTGCTGGTGGCGCGGGAGAGCGCGCAGGTGCGTGCGCGGCTGGAGCGGGAGCACGGCAACAGCGACAAGGTCACGGTGCTGGGATCGTCGCGGCCGCTGCGGGAGGCGATCGAGCTGGCGCGGCGGGTGGCGCCGACCAACGCGTCGGTGCTGATCACGGGCGAGAGCGGCACGGGCAAGGAGCTTTTCGCGCAGTTCATCCACGCGAACAGCCGGCGCAGCAGTCGGCAGATGGTGGCGCTGAACTGCGCGGCGCTGCCGGAGACGCTGCTGGAGTCGGAGATGTTCGGGCACGTGAAGGGTTCGTTCACGGGCGCGATCCGGGACAAGGAGGGTCTGCTCGAGTCGGCCAATGGCGGCACGATGTTCCTGGACGAGCTGACCGAGATGTCGATGCCCACGCAGGCCAAGCTGCTGCGTGTGCTGCAGGACGGCTGCGTGCGACGGGTGGGCAGCAACGACACGGACGCGGTGGTGGACGTCCGCTTCATCGCTGCGACCAACCGGGATCCCCGTGAGGCGGTCGAGGAGGGCATGCTGCGCAAGGATCTGTACTACCGGATCCGTGTGGTGCCCATCCGCGTGCCGCCGCTGCGGGAGCGCAAGGAGGACATCCCCATCCTGGCCAGGCATTTCCTGGGGCTCTACTGGCGGCGAGACCGGGACCGCGAGCCGATCCCGCACTTCTCGGACGACGCGATCCTGGCGATGCAGAGCCGTCCCTGGTCGGGCAACGTGCGCGAGCTGCAGAACGTGATGGAGCACGCGGCCGTGCTGCTGGAGCCGGACTCGAAGATCCATCCGGAGAACATCCCGATGATGGACGACGGTTTCGCCACGCCGTCGGACGGCGAGTACTTCTCGCCGATGCAGATCCAGGAGGACGAGTACCACGACGCTCGAGAAAAAGTCCTCGCGCAGTTCGAAAAGGGCTATATTACGTGGCTCGTGAACCGGGCTGGCGGCAACATGTCCAAGGCCGCGCGCCTGGCCGGCGTCGACCGGACCACCCTGTACCGCCTCATCGAGAAGCACGGGATGGAGCGTGAGTCCATTCTCCGCACGCGATGAAATCACGGCATCTTCCGACCACCTCCCCCAGGAAGCGCGTGGATCCTGAGCGAGCGCGGCGGCGTGTCCCCGAACGGGACGCGGCCGCCGATCCCCCCGCGCCTCCACCCGTATCCGCTTCCGCCGAGCTCGCCTTCGGGCCGCTCCTGGCGGAGGCGGCCATGGCCGTTCTGGCCGACCAGAGCACGTGGGCGTCCGACGCGCTGGATCGGGACGAGGTCGCCGCAGAACTGGCGGTGCTCGGTGACGCGATCGAGACGGGGGAAATGCAGCCCCTGGCAGAGGAGCGAGCCAGTGGACTGGCGGTGCTGCGCCGGCGCCTGCTCGATCTCCTGCGCGCGGACGTGATCGCGCGGGTCACGGACCGGCCGGACGCGCTTGCGTCCGCCGCGCTCATCGACCTGCTGGGACGCATGGAGGCGGTACGCTGTGCGCTCGAGCCGGACTGGCACCAGTACTTTTCGTCCGGCGTGTCCGGACCGCAGGGTCAGGAACTGATCGTCGAGGTGGCGCACGATTTCCGCTCGCCGCTGACGTCCATCATGTTCCTGGCCGAGACGCTGCGGCGTGGCCAGAGTGGCGGGGTGAACGAGCATCAGCGCCACCAGCTCGGCATCATCTACAGCGCCGCGCTCGGCCTTGCCAGCGTCGCCAGCGACGTGATCGAGATGGTGCGCGGCGGCGAGTCCCTCGAGGATCAGGAGCCTTCGCCCTTCTCCCTGCAGGAGGTGCTGGAGGGCGTGCGCGACATGGTTCGCCCCATGGCCGAGGAGAAGGGGCTCGCCCTGGAGATCGTGCCGCCCAAGTCCGAGATGCGCATCGGACACGCCGTGCCCATCAGCCGCGTTCTGCTCAACCTGACCACCAACGCCATCAAGTTCACGGACGATGGCTTCGTGGAGGTGGTGGCCCGGGCACAGGGGCGCGACCGCGTCCAGTTCTCGGTGCGCGATACGGGTCGAGGCGTCAACGCCGAGGCGCTGAAGACGCTCTACCACCCGTTCCGCCGCACCGGTACACGGGCGGGAGTGCACTTCTCGGGGACGGGCCTCGGCCTGGCCATCTGCCGCAAGATGATCGAGGCGATGGGCTCGGAACTGGAGATGGAGAGCCGCCGCGGCTGGGGCACGCGCTTCTGGTTCGATCTACCGCTGCCGGTGGCGACCACGACGATCTAGCGGTTCGATCTCGCCGGCTGCGCTTCGCGAGACACCAGCCACAAAGAAGGAGCGGGCCGCGAACTGAGTTCGCGGCCCGCTCTATTTCCCGGAGAAGCTACCGAAGATCAGGCTTCGTCGTCCGACTCGATCGGATCGTCCTCGCGACGACGGCGGCGTGCCGCTCCGGCCACACCGACCAGCCCCGTCCCGAGCAGCACCATGGTCATCGGCTCCGGCACGACCTCCGTCGGGAAGCAGTTCTGGCCGCTGATGCACTGTGTAGAGTTCCCGTTCGGGCCGTTCTGCCCCTTCACGAGCAGCGTCATGTTGCTCATGTCCAGCGTGCCCGTGTACTGGAAGGTGAACACGACCCAGCCGGCGTCGCTGTTCCAATCGGGGGCGGCGCAGGGATTCAGATACAGGTCGTTGCTGCCGCCCGGCAGCAGCGAGTTCTGCGCACATGCGCTCGCGATGCCGTTGTCGGCACTTCCGCTGTTCTTGGTCGAGCTGGTGGTCACGAGGTCGAGGTTGATGCCGCCGCCGACCTGCGTGTTGTTGTGCAGACCCCACTGCGCAGGCGTGTCGCCGCCGCGCACCGGGCCGGTCATCGTCAGCGAGCCGGCGACCGCAGAGGCGTTGCCGACGTTCTCGAAGCCGATGGCCGTGAAGATGGTTGCCGCGTAGTCGGAGCCCGGATTACCCGAGAGATTCCAGACGCGCAGCTTGAGCACGCCCGACGACGTCTGCTCCAGGTCGACGGCCGCACAGGTGTTGAAGACGTTACCGCCGCAGACGTTCCACCACGCGTACTGATTCGAGGTGGTCCGCTGCGCGGACGCCAGCGCGGGCACGGCGAACACCGCCGCCAAGGCCAGCGCTGTCAGTCGGTTGAACTTCATGGGCCCCTCCGGGGATCAGAGCTCACGGCCGGCGCTGCCGATCTTCCTCGCGTACGCGAGTGAACGGATGCCGATCAGCATGAGCAACGGTACGTAAACGAGGAACTGCACGGCCGTCCTCGCGACGGCCTTGCGCAACCCTGTCCGAACGATCGGATTGTCCGTCGCGTCCAGCGCGAGCGGCAGGGTCAGCGCCCACAACACCGCGATGCCGAGCAGGACGACCGCCCACAGGATCGCAGTCCCTCCGAACAGCTGGGTCAGCCGCCGCCGACCGGTCCACCCGGCCCAGGCGAGCAGCGCCGCCAGCCCCAGCACCACCGTGGGGTGCGCGTTCATCGTCGCCGTGATCGTGGCGAACTCCCACTCCACACTGCCAAAGTTGAGCGGGTACCACGTCAGCGCGACGTCCGCGCCTCCCACGCACAACAGCGCAGCTCCGACCGCGCCCAGGATCATGAGCGGCAGGCCGGTGTCACTGCGCTGCTTCCGGCCGACACTCTGGTCGGCCGCCCGCACTACCTTGGGGGAGGCTGTCGAGGGCATGGATTCGGACGTTCTGCTGGTTCGAAGCAGGCCCCGGGACCTCCCCGAGCACTTGCCGGGATACATGGGAGGAAGCAGGACTTGCGCCAGCCGAGTGTAACGCCTAGTTACGGCTGGGAAAGGCTTGCCCCGCCTCGCATCTTGCGTATGAGGCGCTGATCGGCCCTGCGCCCGAACGTGGCGTGAGCGCGACGCGTGCCGCACACATCCAACGTGGTTGCTGCAACGATGAACAGAGGAATTCGGCGCCGGAACGGCGCTCCGAAATGCAGATCTTCGCGAGGGACGGCCGCATGCTGAAGCGGCGGCTGCGTTCGCTCGCCTCGTGGGTGAGGCATCTCCCGGACCGTCGGGCGCACGGTCGACGGCGGGATGCGACGCGTGCGGCGCTGGTGGAGCATCCGCCGTCGCACGTGCTGGTGCTCTGTCTGGGCAACATCTGCCGCAGCCCCTATGCAGCGGAGCGGCTGCGGGCGCGGCTGACGGGGCGTGTGGACGGTCGCGTGCGGGTCAGTTCGGGCGGGTTTCTCGAGAGCGGCCGTCCCGCACCGGCCAATGCGCGCTCCGTGGCATCGACGCGGGGCGTTGATCTGGAGCCGCACCGATCGCGGATGGTCTCGGAGGAGCTGATCCGGGACGCGGACCTGGTGGTGGTGATGGAGCAGGTCCAGGTGCAGCGTTTCCGGCAGCGCTTCCCCGGCCACCGCCGGCGCATGGTGGTGCTGGGCGATCTGGATCCGGAGCGGATTCGCAAGCGCACGATCCTGGATCCGATCAACCGGTCGGAGGCCGTATTCGAGGAGGTGTACGCCCGGATCGACCGCTGCGTGGACGCGCTGGCCGATGCGGTGAGTGAGGGCTGGCGGCGGCGCGGCGTCTGAGGGCGGCGGTGCCGATGGCGGCCGCCACTGCCAGCGCGACGGCGAGCGGCGAGGGCGCGGCGACCCAGGGCAGAGCGCCTGCGGCGAACGCCGCTGTAGGAACGGCGCCAGCGAGCAACGCACTCCGACGCCAGCCCCAGGACAGCGCGACCGCGGCGGTGATCGCTGTCAGCCACAGCGCATCCAGAACCCCGAACCAGTCCGCCAACTCATCCTCGTAGTAGAGCAGGCCCCAGCCCCGTGCCGTGGTCGGGGCGACGTCGCAAGCGGCGACGGTATCCAGCCGGATACAGATCCCACTCGCGGTCGCCTCGGCAGCAAGCCGGTACTCCCGGCCGTGCCGCAGGAGCAGCGTACCGGCGCGCAGCCGTGCGTCCGGCGCGTTCAGGCGCGCCCTCGCCGCGCGGGTGCGGTAGCGAAAGACGATGTCCTGCCGTTCCACACCCAGGAGGAGCACCTCGCGTTGCCGATCGTCGTACACGCTGACGATCGGGGCGAGCCCTGCCGGCCGTGGGCCCGCCACGAAGCGCGCGCTCACCGGGCCGCCGGCGGCAAGGCGTCGCGCCGCGCCCGCCGAATCCGGCAGGCGGCGCGGTGGCAGGGGCGCATCCGCTAGCGACGCCTCGACTACGCGCCCATCGTAGCTGGCCAGATGCCCCAGCCGCGCCGTCCACTGCCCGTAGTAGACGGAATCGGGCGGCGCCGGCTGGAGCAACCAGGCCGTCAGGATCGGCACGGCCGTGGCCAGCAGCGTGACCACAGCCGCAACCGCAATTGCGTGCCGCCGCAGCCACGGGCCGCTTCGAATCGCCGCGAAGCCGAGCGCACCGCCGAGTCCATTGGCCAGCAGATCGCCCAGTGCCGGATCGCGCCCCGCCAGGACGAGGGCCTGCGTCAGCTCGACGGCCGCCGACACCGCGGCGGGAACAGCCGCAGCCAGCGCAGGCAGTCCCAGAAGCGCCAGCCCGGCCCCGAGCGGGAGGAAGAGCAAGGTGTTCAACAGCACGTCGGCAGCCCCGCGCTCGCCGCAGACCAGGCAGAGCAGCGGCGTCTCCTCCGGCTGCCCGGCGGCTGGCCACAACGTGGCGGCCGCGATCGCGAGCAACGCGACTGCAACCAGCGCCGGCGCCCACCGACTGCGGGTCAGGCTGGCTTGGGACTGGGTCGCCATCATCGGTCCGGGAGTTGGGGCAGGGGTTGAGGCCGGCAATGTTACGTGCAGCATGGAGCGAATGACAGCCGCAGGAGTGGCGCGAACGCCCCTCCCGCGGCAACTGTTGCGCTGCCGCCCCGCCATGCGACCGGAGGACATTGTGCCGCAAGCGCTTCACGATGGTTCGGAGGGGGCGCGCCTCTTGCGCAGCCCCTGCCGCGTCTGTGGCGGCGCCCCTGGAGCCGCCACAGACGACCAGCCGTCTTCCAGCGCCGTACTTCCGGTGGGAAAAGCATGGAATTGATGCAACCTCGTGGGGGGGTATCCTCGATCCGCGCGTTCAGTCGGGGCGACGTGGCGTCGGTCGCCCATCTGCGCCGGCTGGCGTTTTCGAACAGCCGGTGGTCGCAGCAGGAGGACCTCGAGCGGCAACTGGCTCTTGTCTTCCTCGAGAATCCCTGGGTCCACGCGTCCCCTCGCTCGCTGGTGATGGAAAGTGCCACCGGGGAAGTCGCCGGCTTTCTGGGGGTGATACCGCGACCGTTCACGTATCGGGGCCGGAGCTTGATGGGTGCCGTTGCGACCCAGCTGATGGTGGCGCCCGACCAGCGGGGGCGGGGCGTTGGATCCCGGCTTCTGAGGCATGCGTTCGAGGGGCCGCAGGACATCCTCCTGAGCGACATCGCCACATCGGCCGTTCGCGCGATGTGGGAGCGGCTGGGCGGCAGCGCCGCCGACCAGTACGGCTTCTACTGGAAGATGCCCCTTCGCAAGGCCCGGCATGCGGCGGACGCACTGGGCGGGAACGGAGCGGTGCGCTTGGTCCGACGCGGACTGCGCCCGCTGCTCAACCTCGTGGACCGGGCCGCGAGCCCACCACTGTCGCCACCGGACGGTCATGCGGAGGAGCTGCGCCCGGCTGCGGCCGTCCAGTTCCTGGAGCGCATGCAGGACCGCGAGCGGTTCCGCGCGGTCTACGACACGGACTCGCTTGCCTGGCTCCTGGATCGCCTCAGCGCGCAGACGAGCACGAAATCCCTTCTGCTACGACAGGTCCGCGACGCCGAGAACAGGCTTGCAGGCTGGTTCGTCCTCCGGCCAAGGGCCGGCCGAACCATGGTCCTGAGTCTGGTTGCCGAACCGGGTTCGGAAGCGCTGGTGTTGGGGCAGGCGATGATCGAGGCGTTCCGCGTGGGAACCATCACCCTGGAAGGCCGCTTCGACCCGCTGTTCGCCCGGCAACTGAGGGAGCGGCGAACGGCGTTCCGGTTGCAGACGCCCGGGCTGCTGGTGCATGCCCGGGACGCAGATCTGACCAACGCCATCCTGGCCGGCCGCGCGTGCCTCACCGGCCTGGAAGGGGAGTGGTGGCTCGGCCTCTGACCGCCCGCTCGAGCCCGCCCCCCAGCCGGGTCTCGCCGAGCTCCACCAGGCGCGCCACTCTGGGCTTTTTTCTGTAGGATCCACGCAACAATCGCCCTCCTCCGGCAGCGGAAAATCGACGCTGTGGGGAGGAGGCGCACGGGGCGCACATCTTGCGAATTCTGCTGCACCCCCGTCGACGGGAGCCAGCAGCGTTTCCGCGGCGTAACGACTTCCTCCCCCGGCGCGACAAGATGGGGCGAGTTCGTCCCCTGGAGCGGTCCGACCTGGTCAAGGTCGCCGATCTGCGTGGGCGGGTGTTCCGCCACAGTGCCTACGGCTCGCCGGAGGCGCTGGCTGTGCGGCTGGAGCGCGTATTCCTTGCGAATCCCTGGTACGACGAGGCGCTTTCCTCGCTGGTCTACGAGGACGGCGAGGGGCTCACGGGTTTTCTCGGGGTCGTGCCGAGGCCGCTGCGGCTGAACGGGCGGTCCGTTCGAGCAGCCGCGCTGGCGCAGTTCATGGTCGCGCCCTCGGCTCGGGGCATCCCCGGCATGCTGCTTTACAAGGCGGCGTTCCGCCGTGATCAGGAGCTGCTGTTCACCGATATCTCGACGTCGGGTGCACGCGAGCTCTGGCAGCAGATGGGCGGAGAGACGTCGTTTCCCTATGCGGTTTCGCAGACGCTGGTGCTCCGCCCCGCGCATCACGCGGGCCGCCGTGGCGGGCTGCTGGGGCGCCTGGTGGGAGCCGTGGCTCGGCTGCTCGAGCCGCACGTCGTGCCGCCCCGTCCGGAGGGTCTGCGCACCGATGCATCGGCGCAGGATGTGGCGAACGCGATGGACATGACCGGCGCGGGCCGGCTGCACGGCTCGTACGGCGAGACGACCGGCTGGCTGCTGGACTGTGTTCGCGACCGGCCCACCGGTGCTACGACGGTGGCGGTGCTGGAGAGCAGCCCGGGAACGCCGGTCGGCTGGTTCGTCGTACGGCACGCCGGCGGGGAGTCGCATGTGTACGCGATGGGTGCCGCTCCGGCGCATCGGCAGACGCTGCTGGACGCGATGGTATGGGACGCCGCCTCCCGAGGTGCCAGCGCGCTGCACCTGCGCTACGACGACGCCTTCGTGATGCCGCTGCGCGAGGCGGGTGCGCAGGCGGCGGTGCGCGGCAATGGCGTGCTGTTCCGGACGCAGGACCGGGAGGTCGGCCGTGAGATACTCGCCGGCCGTGCCGTTCTGACGGGCCTGGAGGGCGAATGGTGGATGGGCTTCTCCTGATGGAGGCATGAGATGGGCAACGTTCTGATGCAGCGGATCGAGCACCCGTCCCTCCTCGACGTGCTCGGGCGCTGGCGGGCCCGTTCCGGAGATCGGGCCGCGGTCCACCATCTGGGGGCCGGTCGTTCTCTGCGCTATGGCGATCTTTCCGAACTGGCCGTGCGGATCGCGGCGCGTCTGCACGCCTCTGGCGTAGCGGCGGGCGACCGGGTGGTGGTCGTGTTCGAGGACCACTGGGCGGTCATGCCGCTGCTGGTGGCGAGTGCGATCAACGGCTCCGTCCTGGTCCCGGTCAGCCCCGCCGTGCACTCGTCGGTGCTCCGCCACGTGCTGAAGGAAACGCGTCCCAAGCTGGTGCTGGCGGTCGAGCCCGCGGCGCTGGACGTGCCGGCGCGTCACGCGCCGGAGTCTCTGGACGCCTACCTCTCCGACCTGCCGGCGCGGGCGCCGCTGGTGGAGGAGCGTGCCAGCCCGGCATCGACCGAGCCGCTGCTCGTCATCTATACGTCTGGCACCACCGGCGAGCCGAAGGGCGTTGTGCTGACCGAGGAGAACCTGGTGGTCGACGCCAGCGGCATCGCGCGCACCTACCGCGTGGGCCCGGGCGACCGACTGCTTTCTGTGATGCCGCAGCACCACATGAACGGCATGATGATCACGGGTGTCATGCCGCTGCTAGCCGGCGCCACCGTCGTGGTCTCGGAGCCGTTCCGCTTCCAGGCCGCCAAGGCGTACCTACGGCTGGTACGCGAGCACCGGATCACCGTCCTCAGCCTGATCCCGTCCATCATGGCGGTGCTCGAGAAGCTGTTCCCCGCCCAGCGGCTGGCCGACGACGGCGTCCGCTTCGCATTGTGCGGCACGGCACCGCTGCTGGAGCCGCTCTGGCGCAGCTTCGAGGGCCATTTCGGCATTCCGGTCTATCAGGGCTACGGTCTCACGGAAACCACATGCTGGGCGACGCTGGTGCCGCCCGTGTCCGAGCATCGCTACGACGCTGTCGGCGTGCCGGTGAACTGCGAGGTACGCATCGAGGGCGCGGGCGCGGCGCCGGGCGAGATCCTGCTGCGCGGGCCGATCGTTACGCCCGGCTACTTCGGCCGAAAGTCGCCGCTCCAGGACGGCTGGTTCCGCACAGGCGACCTCGGCTACGTGGACGAGGACGGCCAGCTGGTGATCGCCGGCCGGCTCAAGGACACCATCATCCGCTATGGCAACAACCTGCACCCTTCGGAGATCGACCGGGTGCTGGCCAGGAACCCGGGCGTAGCGGAATCGGCTACCGTAGGCGTACCGGACGAGGTTGCCGGGGAGGCGGTGCACACCGCCTGGACAGCAGCGGCGGAAGACGCAGCGCCGAGCGACCGCGAGCTGCGCGGCTGGCTGGCCGAGCGCATCTCCGAGGGGATCCTGCCCGACCGGCTGCACCGGTTCCACGTGCTGCCGCGCAATGCGGTGGGCAAGGTGGATCGCAAGCGACTGCGCAGGGTCATCACGGGTGAGGCGGCTGCTGCGGCCCTGGATGCGATCGACACGCGCAAGTGGCTGCGCTACCACGCCGAGCGCGACCAGGTGCTGCCGGCGATCCACCACGCGCTCGTGCACGGCGAGCCGGTCCGCTTCGTCAAGTACTGGGGCGCCAGCGACAAGGCGCAACCGGACGAACTGGACCGGTGCGCCCTGGAGCGGGTGGACGAGCTGCTGCGCGAGATCGATCAGCACCTCTTCTACGGCATCGAACTGACGCTGCTGTTCACCGACATGCACTACCGCATCAACGGCTTCCCGCCGGAGGTGACGGACGGCTACACGCGCGGCATCGCCGAGATGGCACACGGCTTCGGCTTCGCTACGGTGCCGGGCAGCGACATCTGGAACTCGGCCGGCCTGACGCTGGAGCAGGTAGAGTGCGCGGCGGGCACGCCGGAGGCGCTCGTGGAGTGGCAGGCGCTGCCGTTCCGCGACGAGCTGGTCATGCAGGCGGGCCGTCATGGTCAAAACGGCAAGGCGGAGCGCCTGGCACGACTGTACTACTTCGCGAACAAGCTGGAGCGCGAAGTCTTCGCTCGCCGGTTCGAGCGGCACATCTTCCTCACATACAACCGCGACTCGCAGGACGATCTGCTACCGGCTCTGCCGAAGCTGTACATCCACTCCTACAAATCGAAGACGTCGGAGAAGCCATGGTTCGCGGCAGCGAAATGACCGGCGCCGCGGGGGTGCGGCCTGCGCTGGAGCAGTACCTGGTCTCGCAACTCGGTCAGGTGCCGGACGACGACGATGCGCTGATGGGCGCCGGCATGCTCGATTCGCTGAAGTTCGTGCTGTTCATCGCGCACATCGAGCAGCAGCTGGGCATGGAGGTACCGGAGGAGGACCTCACGGAGGACAACTTCCGCACGCTCGGCCGGGTCACGCGCTACCTCGAGGGGCGGGGCGGCGGCTGAGGCGGCCTCAACTGGCGCTGCGCAGCGGCGTCCATTCCCAGAACCACCAGAGCGGGAACCGGCCGGCGAAGGCTCGATCGCGGGGCGTGCCTCCGTCACGGTCGGGATCCGTGTAGAGTTCCTCGTATCCGACCAGCGCCCAGCCCTCCTGCATCATCGCGCGGGCCATGTCGCCGAAGCAGGGCACCACGTTGAACAGCCGCTCGCGGTGCTCGGTCACCACTGTGTACGGCCGGTCCACAGCTCCGAGCCGGGGCCGCAGGAAGTAGGTACCATGCGGCTCCAAACTCATGAAGCGGCCATCCGGCTTCAGGATGCGGCGCAGGTCGGCGAGCAGCACGCTCAGCTCTCGCGACATCGACGGGTCGGGCGGCACGAAGTAGAACAGCAGTACGTCGCTCATGTAAACGAAGTCCACGCTGCCGCTCTCGATCCAGTCGAGTGCGCCCGGTGCCCCGATGTCCGCTTCGTGGAAGGTCACGTTGGCGGGTGCGGCGGCGGCGGTTTCCAGGAAGGCCGGGTTCGGGTCCACCCCCAGCACCTGCGCGCCGTTCTGTCCCATGAGACGAGTGTACTGGCCGATGCCGCAGCCGAGGTCCACGACGCGGTGCCCCTCGCGGAACCGCTCGCTGGCCAGCCGTTCCACGAAGGGCCGCTGCACGGCGCGGTACAGGTTGTCGCCCAGCTCCGTGCGATCCTCGGTGAACTTCTGGTCCAGCCACCACGTGTCCGGGTGCTCTCGACGCTGCAGCAGCAGGTGCTGGCCCAGCTGCTGGTGGAAGTTGCCGAGGTGCCTGCGGTCGAGCAGGGAGGTCTTGGGGGCGAGGAACGCCTCGTACTCGGCGTCGTCGGCGATCAGGAGATGCTGTTCCCGAAGACTCGCCTCGAGCGCCAGGGCATCGCAGATTCGGGCGGCCGGCCAATCGTCCTCGCCGCGCAGGAAGCGGGTCGGGTCGGCGAACAGGCCGGCGTAACTGGCGAAGTGTGCGATGTCCCATACGCGTGCCCGGGCGCCATCGGCCGGCTCACCCGCCGCGGCCCGCTGCATCATGCCGAGCCCTACCGTGTCCAGCCCCAGCGCGCGCTGTGTCAGCACGTTCCAGACGATCCAGCGGTCTCCCCCCGCAGGGTGGATGATGACCTCGCCCGGAATACGCATGGGAAACTCCGGTTCAGAAGCCCAGGTCTCGCGCGATGAGGCTGCGCTGGATCTCGGAGGTGCCCGAGTACAGCGTGCCGCCGATCGAGTCGCGCAGGTCCCGCTCGACTTCGTACTCCCGCATGTAGCCGGCACCGCCGTGGACCTGCACGGCGTCCAGGCAGGACTGGATCCAGGCCTCGCTGATGAAGAGCTTGGCCATGGCCGCGTCCGCCGGTCTGGCGATGCCCTGATCGCGTTTCCAGGCGGTCTGGTAGAGCAGCAGGCGCGACGTCTCGTGACGCACGCGCATCGCCACCAGCTTGTTGGCCACCGACTCGAACTCGCCGATCCGTTTGCCGAACTGCTTGCGCTCGCCCGCATAACGCACGCAGGTCTCCAACTGCCGCTGCATGGCGCCGACGCAGCCGGCCATCAGGAAGCTGCGCTCCCAGTCCATCGACTCGTTGAAGATGCGTGCGGCGCGTCCCTCGCGGCCGAGCCGGTTCGCGGCCGGTACCACGCAGTCCTCGAAAACGATCTCGGACATGGGCGAGGTGGTGAGGCCCATCTTCTCGATCTTGCGGCCGACGCGGCAGCCGGGGGTGTCCTTCTCGACCAGGAAGGCGGTGAGACCGAGCACGCCCATCTGCCGACCGATGGTGGCGAAGACCAGGAACAGGTCGGCCACCGGCGCGTTGCTGACGTAGGTCTTGCTGCCGTTCAGCACGTACTCGTCTCCGTGCTGCTCGGCGCTCGTGCGCAGGCTGAACGCGTCCGAGCCCGAATCCGGCTCACTCATGCCGTGCGCGCCGATCCACTCCCCCGAGCACAGACGCGGCAGGTAGCGCTCGCGCTGCTCGTCGGTGCCGTGGTTGTGGATCGGCATCTGCACGCTCCACATCTGCGCGCCGATGCCGAAGACCAGACCGCCGTCGCGGCAGGCGTATCCCAGTGCCTCGAGCGCGATGACGGTGGTCAGGATGTCGGCGCCGCCGCCCCCCCACTCCGGCCGGAAGGGGAGACCCTGGATGCCCAGTTCTGCGCACTGCGCCCACAGGTCGCGGGCGAAGCGGGCGTCGCGGTCGCGCTCCAGCATGTCCTCGTTCAGCGAGCCGCGGGCGAAGCGCACGATGGCCTCGCGCAGCTCCTGCTGTTCCGGCGTCAGGGAGAAGTCCACGTGCGTCCTACAGCTTGAGCGCCTGGTAGTCGATCTTGTCGGTGGAGGTGCGCGGCAGTGCTTCCAGGAACTGGAACACGTCGGGCACCATGTAGGGCGGCAGCACCGTCATGGAGTACTGCTTCATCTCGATCACGCTCAGCTTGTGGCCGTCCCGGGCGGCCAGCGCGGCCCGGATGCGCAGACCGGCGCGGCCGTCCGGCACGGCGACGACGGCGACCTCCTTCACGCCCCGGTGATTGGAGAGGCCAGCCTCGATCTCGCCGAGCTCGACGCGGTAGCCGCGCCGTTTGACCATGCGATCGCGCCGGCCGTGGAAGACGTACAGCCCGTCCTCCTCCTCGACGACCAGGTCTCCCGTGCGGTACCAGGCGCGGCCGTCGTCGCGCAGGAACGCCCGCTCGTTCTGCTCGGGCAGGTTCCAGTAGCCGACCATCACGCCGGGCCCGGTGACGACCAGTTCGCCCTCTTCCCCCTGCTCGACATCGCGGCCGTCCACGTCCACCACGCGAGTGTCGAGGTGCTCGCAGGTCCAGCCGATCGGGTAGGGCTCCGTGCGGTCCTCGGGCACGACGCGCGGCACCTCGTAGTAGGTGCAGACGTTGGTCTCGGTCGGACCGTAGAGGTTGAAGTAGCGCGGCTCCGGCCAGTGCGCCTTGAGCTGCCGCAGCTGGGCGACGGGGAACACCTCCCCGGCGAACAGGACCAGGCGCAGTGCGCCGTAGTCGTAGCGGTCCAGCTTCCCGTACTGGGTGAGCAGGTTCAGGATCGACGGCGTCGAGTACCAGACGCTGATGCGCTGCTCGGCGATGGCCTCCGCCAGGGCGAGCGGCTCCTTGCCCAGCGTCTCGCCGATCAGGACGAGCGTCGCCCCGTGGGCGAGCGGGACGTAGAGGTCGAGGATCGACAGATCGAAGTGGAACGGCGCGTGGGAGGAGAAGCGGTCCTCCTCGGTCGGCCGGAAGATGTCGCCGCACCAGTCGACGTAGCTGATCGCGTTCCTGTGCGTCAGCATCACGCCCTTGGGCCGGCCCGTCGAGCCGGAAGTGTAGAGGATGTAGGCCAGATCGTCCGGCCCGACCTCGGCATCCTCCGCCGGCATCCCGGAAGCGATGGGATCGGTCGCGTCCTCGCGGTCGAGCAGCGCGTCCAGCCGGTGCCCGGCACCCGCCTCCGGCAGTACGAGCATGGGCGGCAGCGGCGCGCGGCCGAGCTGCTCCAGTTCGCTGCGCAGCGGATCGGCCACTTCGGCGTCGCAGAAGACGGCGCTGACGCCGCAATCGTTCAGGATGTAGGCGCAGCGCGCCGCGGGCGCCTCCGCGTCCACGGGCACGTAGGCCGCACCCGCCTTGAGCGCTCCGAGGATGACGGCCAGGCTGTCCACGGTCTTGTGCATCATCAGCCCGACCCGGTCACCGGGCTGGACGCCCAGGTGACGCAGACGGTCGCGCACACGGTCGGTCAGCGCATCCAGCTCCTGGTAGGAGACGGAGCGGCCGCCGGGCTCGACCACGGCAGTCCGGTCAGGGTGTGCCATGGCTGTGGCCGCGAAGAGAGCGGCCAGGCTGGGGTGCGTCACCGGCCGTTGCGCTTGCGCTCTACCAGCGCGGACAGCTCCTCGATGTTCTCCCAGCGGCTCGGATCGACGTCCTGTGCACCCAGCTCGATCTGGAACCGCTCCTCCAGAAAGGAGACGAGGTCGAGGGTGGCCAGCGAATCGAGGATGCCCGTGCTGCGGAGCGGCGTGGTCGTGCTGAGCGCCGCCGCGTCCTCACCCGGCAGGAAGGTCTCGAGGATGTAGGTCTTGATCGTCTGCTGCGTGTCGTTCATTCCGTTTCTCCGGGTGTGGATCCGCCCGGGGGTGCCCGCGCGGGGTCGTTCTCGGTGGTGGCCGCGGCGAAGTGATCCTCGCGCGATTCGGTCAGCTCCCGATACAGGCGCTGGGCGATCAGCCGGTGCCCTTCGGCGTTCGGGTGGTCGTCCCACTCCGCGATCTCGAGGTCCTTGGGATCGAGCCCGCTGTAGACGTCCAGGAGGTTGTGGACCTGGAACCCGCGTGAGGCCGCGAACGCCAGCGACGGCGGCTCGCTGTCCGTGCGCATGGAAACGATGTCCAGCGCGATCAGCACGGGTGCGGCGCCGCTCGCACGGATGCGCTCCGCCGCATGTGCCAGCGACCAGTCCACGATGCGGTCGGTGAGCAGCCGCAGCTGCACCTCGCGCTCGAAGCGAGGCGGCGCGGCCTCGACGCCGAGGCTGCGAGCGACGGAGCGGAGCGGGCGGAACGGCACCCGCAGCCTGGTGCCATCGCCGTCGACCAGCACCTCGGCCTCCCGCAGCATGCGCTCCAGCTCCGGGTATGGCACCGGCGTGCGGCTGCGGACGACCTCCTCGAGGTGCGGGATGACGCGGAGGGCCGGTCGCAGGTGGTAGGTCAGGATCACCACGTCCGGCTGGAAGTCCAGCACCCTGTTCTCCAGCATGGCGACCTGCTGAACGATGGAGTAGCCGCCGACTCCGAAGTTCAACACCTCGTAGCGGCGCTCGCCAGCGGCGTTGAGCAGCGCCTCGAGCTGCCGGTCGAAAACGTCTTCATCGGCCACGCCGTCGCCCATCACGAAGGAGGGGCCCACGATCGCGATGCGCGTCACACCCTCCGGCTTCTGCAGCGACACGTCGGGGCCGCGCATGCCCCAACGGTTGGTGGTGAACGTTTGCCCCTTGTACACGATCGAGGCGTTGGGCTGCAGGTCGTAGCGAAGGAAATCCGTACGCTGGCGATTCGCCTCCGTCCGCCGGATGTCCCTCCAGTCGGCCGGTGCGGACGCCTTCACCTCCAGGAACTGCGTGTTCAGCAGGCCGACGTTGTCGAGGTCCTCGTAGTAGCCGCGGCGCCGGAGGTTCGCGTCCCAGTCGTTGAGCGCGTCGCTCTTCAGTGTGCCGACGAACCCGGCCAGTTGCGGAGCACCCCGCTCATACGCCTGGGGCTGTCCGAGCAGCAGCAGGCCTATGAGCACAGCGCTGCTCTGGAACGCAGGCTGCCGCATGAGCGTGCGCTTCCGTCCATCCTCGGTGACCGGTGCATCCCAGCTGCGGCCGGCCACCGCGAGGCCGGCGCCGAGCAGGCCGGCGACGAGCAGCAGGTCCATTGCGTCGAAGCGGCGCACGGACAGCCACATCCACACCCACTCGCCCAGTTCCGCCGTGCTCCACAAGGACCAGAGGACGGCGATCGCGGTGAAGGTGCCGACCGTGCGGAAGGCGCGGCCGGCGTCCCAGCCGCGCCGGGCCTCGAGGGTACGTTTCCGCCCGCGCTTGCTCTCGCGCAGCGTGTTCACAACGACGAAAAGGCCGAGGACGCCCCAGAACACTCCGTCCTGAGCCGTGATCGGGAAGCCGCCGCGCAGCCAGAACCACTGGTAGGAGTGCAGGATCCACGTCGCGAGGAAGACGATCAGCGTGGCCGCCACCATGGCCGGGCGAGCGCCGAAGCGGCGCAGCCTGAAGAAGCTGGGATAGTACACCAGCTTCATCATGAAGTCCTTCCAGTAGATGTTGATGCGGCGCCAGAAGTCGTTGAAGCTCGACGACAGGAAGTAGAGCCGGTGCGTCTCGGGCAGGCGGAACCCGAACAGGTGCAGCATCCCCACGATCAGGTGGAACTGCCCCGAGATGCGCAGATAGAGCAGGAACGTCGACAGGACGTTCTGCACCACGCCACCCAGGTCCACGATCTCCGCCGGCTGGATGGTCAGGTGCAGGTAGACCAGCCGGTACAACAGCAGGTGGACCAGACCCCGGGTGATCCACTGCACGCCCCGCTCGTAGATCTGGAACGCCGGCTTGTCGTAGTACGTGCGGCCGAACGTGCCGTAGTCGATGACGGGGTACAGCGGGAACACCAGGTTCGGCAGCATGAAGAAGTACGCAAGCGTGCGCGCCACCGTCGGGCGGGTATCCGGATCGCGCAGCGCGTACAGGTAGAGCGCCAGCCGGAACATGAACATCGACCCCAGGATCGGCCACACCGTGGCGGACCACGGGATGGTGTAGACCCCGGCCCGGGCAGCGGCCAGGACCGCGCCCACGCCCAGCAGCAACAGCACGCGCAGACCGAGCGACAGCGGCAGGTGGCAGATCGCGATCAGCACGACGCCCACGCTCACCATCATCGCCGCGTCGGCGATGCCGAACACCGCCAGCGCGCCCACGAAGGAGATGGCCGTGAACGCAGCCAGGCGGAAGCGCATCGGCGTCAGCGCGTGGACTGCGAAACCGACCACCGTCAGCAGCGCGATCGTCTCGAACGTTTCGCTCTCGAGCTGGAAGGTGTGCACCACGGCCAGGGCCAGCGAGAGCGGGATCAGCAGCGAGGCGGTGCGCAGCCACTCGCCGGCACCGGCGGCGGGAGGCGCCACCGCCGCGGGCTTCTGAATGGGAGCGTCGGACAGTACAGTGGCCAAGCCTGCCTCCATGGAACTCTGGCGCACGCGCCGGCCCACGTCCGAACCGGAGCGCGTCGGTACCATCATCCGGTCCGACGCTCTGCTCTGGCCCGGTGACCAGCGGGAGCGATGCATTGGGGACGGCGCGGGGAACGCCGCCGCCGCCTCGTTACGCTCGAAACATGCCCGCTGCGATCCGCTGCTCGCGTGCGCGCATCCTGTTTATTTGCCGCGCTTTCGTCGGCCGCCACAGCCGGCAGATGTAGCGCTTGCGCAACAGTTGCCGGAGCGGTGCAGTGCGGACACCACGTCCGTGCACCGGAATCCGCCGTATGTTGAGCCGCTCCGTCTGGTCCGGATGCTGCGCGCCGACCGGGTGGCCGCGGCGCGGCCGTCTTCCCCCTCGGCAAAGAACGACTGATGAACGACGACCGGATGAACATCCGGGAGCTGGGAGTCGTGGCTCTCTGGCTCGGCATCCTGACCGGTTTCGGCGAGCTCGGGCTCTGGGCCGCTCGCCGGTACGTGTTCGGCGGGATCGTGAACTTCGGCCCGGACCTGCTGTGGATGGCACCACTGGCGGATGCCGTCCTGTTCGTGCTGCTGGCGCTGGCAGCGTTCGGCCTCCTGCGCCTGCTGAAGAAGGAAGCCGGCGGCGAGCGGATTGTGCCGGTGCTGTTGTTTGCAGGTACGGCCAGTTGGGCTCTGATGTATCCGAAGGCGCACCCGGTCGCTCTGCTGTTGCTGGCCGCGGGCCTGGCCTCCGTGGCGTGGCGGTTCCTCGGCGCACGGCTGGATGTGTTTCGGCGTCTGGTGCGTCGGACGGCGGTCCCCGCGGTGGCCGTGGTGCTGCTGGTAGCGCTGGGGGTGCGCGGCGGCGGCGCGGCGGCGGAGCGGGTCGGCCTGGAACGGCTGCCGGCGGCGCCGGAGGGGGCGCCGAACATCGTGCTGATCATCCTGGACACGGTTCGAGCGGCGAGCCTGAGTCTGTACGGCCATGACCGGGAGACGACACCGGAGCTGGAGCGCTGGGCCCAGCGAGGGGCCGTTTTCGACCGTGCGTTCGTGACGGCGCCGTGGACGCTGGCCTCGCACGGCTCGATGTTCACCGGCCGACTGAGCGGAGAGACGGGTATTTCGTGGATGACGCCGATGAACGAGGCACATCCGACGCTGGCCGAGGAGCTCGGGGAGCATGGCTATGCGACCGCCGGCTTCGTGGCGAATCTGTTCTACGGCGGGCGGCAGTGGGGTCTGTCCCGCGGATTCCTGCACTACGACGACTTCCCGGTCTCGCCCGCCCAGGTTGCGCTCAGTTCATCGCTGGTCCGAACGGTCGTCACGAACCGGTGGCTTCGGGAGACGGTGGGCTATCACGAGGTGCTGAGCCGCAAGTCGGCGCCCGAGATCAGTGAGGCCTTCCTCGAGTGGAGCGAGGATCGTGAGCGGCCGTATTTCGCGTTCCTGAACTACTACGACGCCCACGAGCCGTACCTGCCGCCTGCGCCGTACGACACCCTGTTCGGGCCGCGACACCTGTGGAACCTGTACGACCACTATCCCGAGCGAGCGGATCGGCGGGAGATGGAGCAGATGACGCCGGAACATCTGCAAGGTGAGCGTGATGCGTACGAGGGCGCGATCGCCTATCTGGACCGGGAAATCGGGCGCCTGCTGGACACGCTGGAGCAGCGCGGCGACCTGGCCAATACCATGGTGATCATCACCTCCGATCACGGGGAGGAGTTCGGCGGTCACCAGGCCAATGGCGAGATCGCGGTGGGGCACGGCAGGACCCTCTATGCTCAGGCCGTCCAGGTGCCGCTGGTGATCATCTACCCGCCCAGGGTGCCTGCTGGCCGGCGCGTCGCGTGGAGGGCGAGCCTGCAGAACCTTGCCGCCACGACGCTGGACCTGGCCGAGCTGCCGGATGACGAGCTGCCAGGCCAATCCTTCGCGGGCGATTTCCGCGCGCGACCGGCGGGCCTGAGTCCCGCGTTCGTCGAGATCCAGGCGAGCCGCCGCTCCATGAAGTCCATCGTCCAAGACGGCTTCCACTACATCTGGAGCCCGCGCGGCGAGGAGCTTTACGACCTGAGCGCGGACCCGCTCGAGCGGCGGAACCTTGCCGCGACGGATACCGTCACGCTGGCGCGGCTGCGGCAGGCGTTCGGCGCGGCTCGTGAGCCGCTCGGGCGACCGACCGCTCCCTCAGGGCCGACAGCTCTCGGCGAGTGAGGTCAGGGCCAGGCTGCCGAGCCGCGCGCGGTCGGTGACCCGCAGGCAGGGTCCCGCGTCGAGGGCCCGCGCCGCATCGTGCAGGACGTGCACGCGGGGCGGCAGGGGGAGGACGGCCGTCTGCACGCGAGCACTCCAGGTGCCCGCCTGCGCATCGAAGCGCAGGCGGTCGGGCACGGCTCGCCAGGCGACCGGGAAGATGTCGAGCCACGCTTCGTAGTTGTCGAGCACGATCAGGTCCCGCTCACGCGCGGCTCGCTCGATCAGGTGCGCGTAGGCGGATACCCGCAGCAAGCCTCTCTCGTGGTCGACCAGGCGCGTCTGCACGCCCTCCCCCGCCGCCGCGTTGACCTGATCGAGCATGGCGGCTAGGGCGCGGTGGTCCGTCGCGACCTGCCGTGCGGAACGCGTTGCCATGGCGGTGTGGACGCCGAACGCGAGGATGAGCGCAACCGCGACCGCCGCGCCCGGTCGCGGACCGCGGAAGCGCAGGGCGGCAAGGCCTGGCAGCGCCACGAGCACCGCCAGAAACCGCAGCCGCGCCCCGATGTAGGAGCCCTCGCCGATGGCCTCCGGCGCCGTGACCGAACCGATCACGAGCAGTGCGGCGACCAGCCAGGCGGGGGAAAGCGACCGTACTTCGACGGCTCGTGGCCGGCGGGCGACGAGCCAGGCCCAGAACAGGGCCATGGCGATGAGACCTGCGATCGCGTCCGCCCAGGAGAAGGCGATGAGAAAATCGCCGACCAGCAGCCCGGGTAGTGCCTTCCACTTCCCTGCCCACGACCAGTCGGATCCGAGCGCGCCGCCGGGCGTCAGCAGCAGGAGTGCCATTGCGGGGACCACCGCGAGCAGTTCTGCCGGCCTGGCTCGCCGCGATCCCAGCTCCACGGCCACCCAGGTGAGGATCACCCCGATCGCCGCGGCGAAGGTGAGCAGATGGGTGGCAAAGGCCGCCAGCAGCAGGGGCTGCAGCAGCAGGGCGCGCGGCCAGCCCCGGCCGACCCGCAACCCGATCAGGACACCACAGAAGGGCAGGATGGAGAGCGTGAAATCGTAGAACCCGGTCCACGCGAACCAGTGCCCGGACAGCCATGCTGCCAGCAGCACTCCCATCGCCCGTGGCGGCGCCTCCAGCGCGGTGAGCCAAAGCAGCAGAGCGAAGGCGCCGGTGAGCGCGAGAAGGAGCAGCACGCGCTCGCCCGCTTCCCAGCCGAGCGCGGATCCCAGGCCGCGCAGCGCGGCATCGGCGGCGCGGTTCGGGCCCGGCCCGCCATGGTAGACGTAGAAGTCAGCGAGCGGAGAGCCCTCTGCGCCGAGCGACTCGGCCACGTAGGCGTTGTAGACGTGGCTCGGTCCGTCCGCCGTCGGCAGCACCGCCGCGACCAGGACCGGCAGCACGAGCAGCAGTGCCGCGGCGAGGGTCAGTCCGACGATCGACCGGCCGGCGGACGCGGGGACCGCGGCCGGGGCGGCAGAGGCGGGGGCACTGGACGGCACGACGACGCGGTCTCCCGTGGTCATCACGGCCCTCGCGCCACCGTCAGCGGATCCGGCCGATGGCCAGGCTGGTGCCGAGTACGACCGCGATGTCCAGCCGCGCGGCCAGCGAATCCACGACACGGGCGACGTCCTCGATCACCCCGTAGTCGTGCCAGACGATGATCCCGCCGGGTGCCAGCACACCCATCGCGTTCTCGGAATCACTGCGCACGTACGACTCGAAGTGGCAGCCGTCGATCACGACCAGGTCGAAAGGGCCCGGCAGCGTGCCCCAGTCGTGCGTGGCCGAGTCGCCGAAAACCTGCTCGATGGACGCGGGCAGGGCGGCATCCCGGAACTGGCGCCCGACCTCCGCAGGGGCCGTGGGATTCCGCATGGTCTCCGGCACGTCCAGGCTCATGTCGTGCGCATCGGGCGGGAGGTCGAGCGTGGTGACGCGGGCGCCCTCCGGCGCATTGGCCGCCAGCGCCAGCGTCGTGTTGCCCTGGTACGTGCCCACCTCGAGGATCCGGCGCGGCTGCAGCAGTGAAACGATCGCACCCACCGAAAGCACTTCCGTTGCGCTCATGGATGCGTTGGGGTCGCGATCGAAGGCGCGTGGCACCCGCACGTCCACCTCGGCAATGCCGGGAAACAGCTGTGTCAGGGGCACGCGCCGGGTGCGACCGAAGGTCCAGTTGGCGACGGCCTGGTACACCTCCGGGTCCCGCACCAGCGGCCCGACGGGAAAGAGCCGCTTGCCGAGGACCCGGGCCGTGCGCACCGGCCTGCGTGCGCCGGCGGCGAGTCCGCGTCGAACCTGTTCGAGCATGCTCATTCGGTGTATGCGGGTTTGCGTCAGCGATCGAAAATGGTGGCCTGCCACACGTCCCACTGCACCTCGCCGGGGTCGTGCTGCGGCACGCCGGGGGCGCCGGTTTCGTACGTGCCCTGTGTCGCCTGCAGGTGCCAGAGCGCCGGCTCGGCGTCTCCGCGCGGCCAGACACGGGCACGGATGTCGGTCCCGACCGCCTGGAGTCGCACCGAGTACCAGACTCCGTCCTGCCAGTCGTAAGGCAGCGAGGCCAGCTCGGTGTAGGCACCGCCAATCCAGGTGGCGAGGACGGTGCCCCGCGTGCCGTTCTGCCGGACCGTCAGGTTGATGACGTAGCCGTGCTCGTCCGCGCCCGTTCCGCTCATGCGCACCGCGGCGACGCCCATGTAGGCCGGCTCGTGGGGCGGCGCGATGGCGAAGTTGACGCGGGCCTCGGTGTAGACCTCCTGGTCCCGTGCGTCCCTGAAGGGATCGAAGGCCAGACCGAAGCGGTTACGGCTGATGCCGGTGGCGCTCCACTCGAGCACCTTGCCGCCCGTTGCCGATGGCTCCCGCTGCACGCGGAAGTGGGGGGTCGGGTCCCACTCCACGGTCCAGTGCGGCGGGGCGAGGCCGCCGGGATAGTCCGCGAAATCGGTCGTGTACAGCGTGTCGTTGTCCGGCAGCGGCGGCTGCTCGTACGGCAGCACGTCCACGTCCTCGTTCTGGCGCGGCTTGAGCACCCAGTCGCCGTTGGCGTCCGCGACCAGGATGCCCGTCGCGTCGAGTCGGTGGTCCTGGTAATCGGCGACGAAGCCGATGGTGATGGGCGTGTGGCGATCGATCACCAGATCCAGCGGTCCGCTGCCGTCGTCGACGCGGTATGCGTGGTCGCCCGAGGCGAGCAGGGTCGTATCGAGCACGGCCGCGTCGCTGATCGACACCAGCCGGCCACGCAGGTCGTGCTGAGCCGCGGCGGCGGCGAGCGCGGTAGTCACTGCCCGGGGCTGGACGACGGCACTCCCGCCGATGGTGAACACCTGTGCCTCGTCGACCACGACGCCGCCCACGTCCCGCTGGCGACCGGAGACGCGCACGCTGTCGCCCGCCTTCACCGGGGAGGGCCGCACGCGCACGGCGCGAGCCACGCCGGCGGCGTCTGCGACGTGCAGCGTCGAGTCACCGAAGGCGGCCCAGTCGTGCAGGGCGACGCCCTCGACGAATACGCGCCGGCCTGCCGGCACGGAGTCGAGTTCGGCCGATGAGACCAGCCGCCACGTCATGCCGACCTGCAGTCGCACCGAGTCACCGCTGACGACGTAGGCTGCGGTATCGGATGCGCCACTGAGCTGCAGCGAGTCGCCCAGCGCCGCCCCGGCGATCGCGAGCCGGTAGCGGCCGATCGGCACGCCGGGAATCACCACGGTGCCCGACGAGCCCGAAACGGCCGTGGCGACGGTGTCCACCGCACCTTCGAGCAGCAGCGCGACCCGCACGCCGGACGCGGGCGAGTCCACGACCGGATCAGGGTCACCGTTGCCGTTCTCGTCCAGATAGACCTGCGCGACCACGACGCCCATTCCCTCGATCGCGAGCATGCGCTCCGATACGTCGTCGCTGCACGCCGTGAGCGTCAGGCCCGCCACCAGGCAGATCGAGATGCTTCTCATGCTTCAGATCATCGAACGGGTTCCGGGCGCGGGCAGCGTCAGGCGAGACGCACTTCACGCCGTCCAGCGACCGGTACGGACGCCTGCGCTTCCTCGTAGAGCATCAGCGCGTCGACGAAGAACTTGGTAGCCCAGTTCAGCAGCTCGTAGCGGCCGTATCGGCCGCCGACCGGCCAGGAGCCCTTGATGCCGCCGCGCAGCCCGGGGTCGCGGCTGGTCAGGTTCTGCGTTCGCTCGAGGAACCGGAGCACGCCGGGCACCGGTTCGAGCCATGGGCGCTCGCCCGTGATCTCGTGCAGGCGCAGCCAGATCACCGCAGTCTGCGCCTGACCGGTCAGGCAGCTCCAGTCGACGGCAGGCCGCCACTCGTCGTCGAAGCGGCCGGACATGCGGCCTTCGGAATCGACGGCGCGGGCGAGTGCGCCGGCCGTGCGGGCCGCCGCGTCGATGAGGTGACCGTCCTCCAGCACGCGTCCGCCCTCGAGCAGCCCGCGCGCCGTGTAGGCCAGCGTGTGCAGCAGCGGGTTGTTGGGATCGTGGAGACAGCAGTCGGGGAACCAGCCGTTGGCGTACTGGCGCGCCGCGACGTGGTCGAGCGCACGTGCGGCCGCATCCGTCCAGGACGGCTCGCGGAACCGCAGTCCTGCCTCGGCCAGCGCCCATGCCACCCGCGCGTTGTACAGCGTGGCATCCGAGCGGGCAAACCGGGAGTTGCCGTGTCGCATGCGGCCGTCGGCCTCGGTTATCGACGCGAGCCATGCAGCGGCGCGTCGCGCCGAGTCCTCGAAGCGCGTCTCCGCGGTCTCGTCCAGTGCCGCCAGCCAGCCGAGCAGGACCTGGCCGGTATTGAAGATCGCCGGTGATACCGCCTGTCCCACCACGCCGCCCTGGACTGCGCCGGATTCGAGCTGGAGATCGCTCTCCCAGTGGGCCGCGCGCGTGGCTCGCTCGGCAAGATCCGACCGGTCGAATCGGTACGCGGCCCGGTACAGCGTCGGGATGATGTAGCCGGTCGTCTCCGGGTACGACGGCTGCCAGCCCTTCACCCGGAAGTAGGGGTGCCAGTTGAGCGCGTAGCCGCGCGCGAAGCCATCGTCCGGCGTCGCGTCCTGGGCCCGCTCCAGCCACTCCAGCGCCGCCGCCAGATGCGGCGCATGGCTGCCGGCAGCCGCATGTCCGCCGGTCCGCTCCCGCCAGACCTCCGCGATCAGCGTGGGATGCGCGACCGGATGCGACCGCACCAGCTCCACCGACGATTCCAGCTTGCGAGCGACGACGCGTAGCACGGCTTTCACTCCGATCAGGCGGCGCGCAGCCGGCCGGCGATGGCGTTGAGAAGGGAATGCATGCGCAGGTGTCCCGGACGCACGATCCAGCGGGCACCCCGACAGCGCGCGAGGCGTGCGTCGAAGTGCTGCTTGAAGCGGAAGAGCCCGTGCTGTGGGTGCGACGGGTCCTGCGCGGCGGCCGGCGTGCCGCCGAGGTTGTAGTGAGTGAAGCCGCGACCGGCCAGATCGACCATGAGACGGTAGTGCAGCCAGGCGGCAGCATGCTCGCTGTAGCCGCGCGGTGTGGAGCCGCCCTGCAGGTAGAACGCCCGGCCTCCCGCCCAGCCCACCAGAACGGCGGTCAGCACCTGGCCCTCCAGGGTGGCTGCCGCCACGGCCAGCCCGCTGGGCTCGTCGAAAGCGCCGAAAGCCGTCGTGGCCGCGGACCGCACCTGTGATGCGGTGAACCGGTTGCCGCGGCCGGCGGCGCGCCGACCTGCGGACGACTGGACGTTGTACAGCATCTCCAGTGCGGCCGGCCCCTGCGGCGTCTCCAGGCGCAGCCCGCTCCGCTCACCGCGGCGGATGTGGCGCCGGTGCGTGGTGCCGAAGCGTGCGAGCAGGGCGGTGGCCTCCGGCTCCAGCTCCACGACGTGCTCGTCCCGCTCGCGGCCCGGCTCGCCACCCAGCACGGGGGCCTCTCCTTCGCTGTCGAAGGAGTCCACCGCGATCTCGACGGCGCCCTCGGCGGCCAGGCCCTCCACTAGCACGCCGCAGGCCGCCGTCCGGTCGACGCCTCCCGCCAGGGCGGGTGGCGCGGCCAGACGGACATGCCGCGCCGATACTCCCAGGCGGCAGCGCTGCGTCGCGCCGATCGCGATGCCCACGGGCTCGCCGCTGCCGGCCAGCAGCGTCGCGAAGAGCGGCTCGCCTTCCGGCAGCGCGCTGTGCAGCGCTGCGGCGCTGTGGAAGAAGCCGCCACCGAAGCGCGCCACCAGACCTTCCCAATCCGGGCGGGGACGGTCGGACGTCGCGAGCCGCACGGCGCGCGTCGCTCCGACACCATTCCGCTCCAGCAGGCCGTTGCCGCTCATGCTCAGACGGCGCTCGCGCTGCGCGGCGGCAGGGTCTCCGCGTGCGAGACCAGCCGCACGCGCGGACTCATCTGGACACGTCCGAGGAAGGTAGGTCCACCACCCACTTCGATGGTGACGGTCGGGCCGCGCTTCAGCGTGCGCCGCCGCCAGTGGTCGTAGATGGTCAGCTCCACGCCGTACAGCCCCGGCGGCACGTGCATGCCCAGGTCGATGTCCAGGGTGAAATCGCCGCGGTCGGGCAGCGCCAGCCCCAGCTCGACGGTCTCGGAGAAGAAGACGTACTCGCCGGTGTGCAGTGCGCGGACCCGCATCGACACGGCCACGTCCTCCGGCCCCGACGGCCGATGGACGGTGCCCTGCAGCCGCATGCGCGCAACCGACCCGGACTCGGCAGGCTGCTCGGTCAGCAGCGTGGCACCACGGATGACCGCGGGCGCGTCGGTATGGTCGTCCTCGTCGCCCGACCAGTTTGTCGTGACGTAGCGCTCGATGCACTCGGCCGGGGGACCTTCGTGCATCACGCGGCCACGGTCCAGCAGGATCGCCTTGGTGCAGAGCGATGCGATGCGCTCGAGCTGGTGCGACACCACCACGACCGGGATGCCGCTGTTGGTGACCAGCTCGTGGATGCGGTCGTAGGCGCGCGCCTGGAACGACCAGTCGCCCACCGACAGCACCTCGTCGATGATCAGGACCTCCGGCTCGAGGTGCGCGGCGATCGAGAAGCCGAGACGCGCGTTCATGCCGCTGGAGTAGCGCTTGACCGGCGTGTCGATGAACTCGCCGATGCCGGCCAGATGCACGATCTCGTCGAAGCGGCGCCGGATCTGGTCCCGGCTCATGCCCATGATCGCACCCTGCAGGAACACGTTCTCGCGGCCCGTCAGGTCCTGATGGAAACCGGCAGCGATCTCGATCAGCGCGCCGACGCGCCCTTCCAGGCGGCACATGCCGCGCGTGGGGCGCAGGATGCGCGTGAGCAGCTTCAGGATCGTGGACTTGCCCGCGCCGTTCGGGCCGATGATGCCCAGTGCCTCGCCGGGACGCACATCGAAGCTCACGTCGCGCACCGCCCAGAAGTCACCCTGCTCCAGCTCCTCGGCACTGCCGCCCCCACGCCTGAACAGCCGGCGGCTCATCGCCGGCACCAGGTCGCGCAGACTGTCGTGGAGCTCGCCGCGACGGAACTTCTTCGAGACGTTGTCGAAAAGAACCGGGGCGTCGCTCATACGTACTCCGCGAAAAGCTGCTCGGAACGGTGGAAGATCACCGCGGTGGCGGCCAGGCCCGCCGTCGCGAACGAACCGGCATACAGCAGATGCCAAGGTGACCAGGCCAGCACCGACTCACCGCCGCTTGTCACCGTCAGCGGCACCATCAGGTTGTGACCCTCCACGATCGCCAGCCGGAAGCCTTCCAGAATCGGTGCGATCGGGTTCAGCATCAGCAGCCGCGAGCCCAGCTCGCCGAACGTCGCCGGCTCGAAGAACACCGGCGTGAAGAAGATGCCGAACGTCAGCAGCACCTGGACGATGTACTTCACGTCCCGGAAGAACAGGTTCGCCGAACTGAGGAACAGCGCAGCCGCTGCCGTCATGCCGATCAGCATCACGATCAGCACCGGCACCCAGAAGAGCGCCGCACTGAGCTGGATGCCCAGGAAGGGCAGCACCAGCATCAGCGCCAGCGCGCCGATCCCCGAATCGAAGCACTGCGCCGCCACGCTCGAGAGCGGCAGCACCTCCCGCGGGAAGTAGATCTTGGTCACCAGGCTGTGATTCGTGATCAGACTCGCGGTCGAGAACTGCATGCCGCCCACGAAGAACGCCCACGGCAGCGCCTTGATCGCCAGCGTCGCGACCGAGGAGGCCTGCAGCTCCGTTCCGCTCATGCGCGCCATCGCGTACTTGATGAGCAGCCCCGCCAACACGATCAGCACGGGCATGAAGACCGCCCAGAAGAAGCCCATGATCGCCTGCTTGTAACGCAGGCGGATGTCCCGCAGCGTCAACTGCTGGAGCAGGAAGCGGTACTGGACCAGCTCATCCAGCACCTCGCGCAGGTCGGCGAGCACCCCCAGACGCGACGGGTCCGCCAGATTCGCACGGATCGCTTTCGGGGCAACGGCTCGGGTCGCAGTCTGTGTCATCAGTTTCGTGACGTCGGAACCTGGTTCGGCATCGAACGATTTCGGTGCTGCTTCTCGATCGGGGGGACCGCGCCGGCGCGCCGCAGGTCGGCGCGGCCCACGGGCCGGAGCCACGACACAGGGACAAGCTCCGTGCCCGCCCGCCGCAGCGCGTAACCCCCTGTGTTTACTGGATTACCGGCTCCGCCACCGCAGCCGGCCTGTTGGATCTGCGCAACAGTGCGGCGGCGCGACAACTCTCATGCGCCGACGGTGCTGAGCCGAGGCGGGGTGCTGGCGGAGGGCGCAGCGGCGGTCAGCGCGCCGCGGTAGGCGTCGTCGAGGCGGGCGCCGACGATGTCCCAGGCGAATCGTTCCTGCACCAGCCGCCGCCCGGCGCGTGCGAGCCGTTCGCGGAGGGTCGGGTCGTCCTCGAGGCGGGTGATCTGGCGCACGTAGTCGGCGGGGGTCTCGGCCCGCAGGTAATGTCGTTCGGGCTCCATGCCGAGGCCCTCCACCGCGAAGGCTGTGGCGACGAGGGGCTTGGCCATGGCGAGCGCATCCAGGACCTTGAGCCGGGTGCCGCCCCCGTTGCGGATCGGGCACACGTAGAGGAGTGCGCGGTCGATGTGGGGGCGCACGTCGGGCACGAAGCCGGGCACGCGGAACCGCGGGTCCTGTGCTGCCATGCGATGGAGTTCGGGCGGCGCGTCCCTGCCGAGGATCTCGACGGAGCGATCCGGCCGCTCGGCGACGAGCGCGGGCCAGATCTCGGCGAGGAACCAGAGGACGGCATCGCGGTTGGGATACCAGCCCATGCCTCCGGCGAAGATCATCCCGCGCTGCGACCCCGCCGGCTGCGGGTCGAAGTAGTCCACGTCGACGCCATTGGGCACCACATCGAGCGGCAGGTGCCCGCAGATCTCGCGCAGGCGCTCTCCGTCCAGCTCGGAAACCACCAGATTGCGATGCGCGGCTGCGCAAAGCCGGCATTCCACCCGCGCCAGCCGACGCGCCTCCGTGCGGAAATAGGCGCGTTTGAGGGCCGAGCTCTCGTGTTCCGCCCGCACGCCCAGCATGTGGGACTCGACGTTGTGGTGGTTCAGCACGACGGGAGCGCCCAGGCGCTGCGCGTACGGCATCAGGCCGATGGTATCGGCGTGAACCAGGTCGAACGGGGCGGCGCCGTGCAGACGCACCGCGCGGGAGAAGCGGGCACTGCGCACCCACATCATCTCGTAGGGCGTGCCGGTCGCCGCGGCTGCCCCCGCGACCGCCAGCTTGCCCAGCGTGGAGCTCCCGGCCAGGAAGGGGACGATGGTCGTGGAAGCGCAGAAGCGACTCAGTTCCCGCCGGGCTTCGTCGATGTCGTCCCGGCCGGCCAGCAGCGCGCTCTGGTTGAGTGCAACGAGGTGCACCTCGTGTCGCTGCGCCACCTGCCGGAGCAGGTGGTAGCTGCGCTGCAGCGCGCCGGTGCGCGGCGGATACGGGACGAAATGGCTGAGCCAGAGAACCTTCATCGTGCCTGTACGATCGGAGGAGCGGGCCAGGGCGGCGGGCTGCGGCGACTGCCGCGGGACGACTGCATCGTCGCCGCGGGTCCGGTCGAGTGCAGCGAGAGGTCTCGTGCGGCGGCGCGTGCCGTGGCGCACAGCCCGATGACGAGCGCGAGCAGGACGTACAGGTAGGGCGTGTAGGCCATGCTCAGGAAGAATGCGGTCGCCGCGTAGCCGAGGATCGACGCGCTGAGTGCCTCCCCCAGTTCCCGCATCTCGGTCGGCAGCTGCCGCCGCACATGTTCGGGCAGCCCGAGCGTACGGGCGCGCTTGCCGGCGGCCCAGAGCAGCATCAGGAAAGCGATCAGACCGGGAATCCCCAGTTCGGCGCCGATCTGGACGAAGCTGTTGTGCGGCGCCGACCACTTCATGCCCATGCCCATCGCCAGGCGCTCCTGCGCCAGTTCCGAGGTGCCTTCGGCCGTATAGAACGCGTCCGCACCCACACCGAAGATCGGGTTGGACAGCATGTAGCCCACGCCGCGCTTCCAGACCTCCATGCGGCCCGCGGAGGAGCCGCCCACCCAGTTGTAGTCCTCGCTGGGATTGGTGAGCGTGGCCATGCGCGTCCAGAAGTCGTCGGACGCGAAGACGGCCATGCCGATCGCGAGCACGCCGACGGCGGATACGCGGACGCGCACGGGGATCGTGCGCAGCCCCCACACCATGTAGAGCGTGACGGCGATGAGACCGAGGAAGCCGCCGCGGGAACTGGCGCCCAGGAAGGTGATCAGGAACAGCGCCGCCGCGACGATCGCGGCGATGCGCCCGGTGGTGGAGGCCAGCCGGGAGCGGATCATGAACACGATCAACGGCAGCGTGCCGACCAGCAGCATGCCCACGTCGTTGGCGTCGTAGTACATGAAGCCGCTCATGCGCCCCGCACCGCCGCCGCCCGGCGTACCCTTCCACAGCACGAAGCCGGTGTACATCACGCCACCGGCGATCAGCGCCACCACCATCCCCTTCACCTGGCGGAACGTGTGGATCGTGCCGGCCAGTGCGGTGAAGAGCAGGAACGTCTTCAGGTGGTCCACGAAGACGAAGTAGAACGAATGACTGTTGAACACGCTGAGCGGGATCGACAGCACCATCCACAGGAGAATGAACAGCGCCAGGCGGAACACGCGGTCGCGCATCAGCAGCGGCAGCCGTGATGGCCCCACCGTCAGCAGGAATCCTCCGAGCGACACCAGGGACACCAGCGTGACGAACTGGAGGGCGCGCAGGAAGGCCAGGATCCCGAACTGCTGGATGCGCCAGACGTAGGCCAGGATGCAGCCGGCCAGCGCCCACTCGAGGATGCCCCAGGGGCCGACCCTGGCGCGGAGGCGCGCCGCCGCCACCGAACCGACCATGGGGTCTACGAAACCCGTGTCAGCGGCGGCACGGTCACGGCCGCGGGCGCCGCTGGCGGCGCCGCCGGCACGACGGAGGAGAGGTGCCGCTGCGTGTAGCGTCCACCCAGGATATGGCTGCGGATCACGAGCAGGTCGTAGGCCATGCGCAGCGAGTCCACCACCAGGTTCACCCGCGAACCCGGTTGATGCGTCCAGTTGATCGGCACTTCGGCGATCCGGTAGCCGGACCGCTGCGCCAGCATCAGCACCTCGACGTCGAAGCTGAAGCCGTCCATGCGCATGCGGGAGAACAACTCGTCCGCCGCCTCGGCGCGGAACAGCTTGAAGCCGCACTGCGTGTCCTTGAACCCCTTCACGGCCAGCAGCTGCACCATGAAGTGGAACGCTCGCCCGATGAGCCGGCGGTACGCGCGCGCGTCCACCCGGGTACCGCTCCCCTGCAGCGCACGGCTCCCGATGGCCACATCGGCTCCCGAATCCAGCGCCGCCTCCAGCCGCTCCAGTTCGGCCATCGGCGTCGCACCATCCGCATCCGCGAACAGCACCAGCCGCCCCTGCGCGTTGACCACACCCGTGCGCACCGCGTACCCCTTGCCGCGGTTGCGCGGCAGGCGGATCAGCCGAACAGGCAGATCCAGCTCCCGGCCCAGGCGCCGTACGAGCGCGCTCGTTCCGTCGCGGCTGCCATCGTCTACGACGATGACCTCCGCCGCCAGCGCCCGTGCGGCCAGGTACTCCGCCGCCTCACGGAGCGTCCGCTCCAGACGGTCCTCCTCGTTGTAGGCCGGGAAGACCACCGTCAGATCCATGAAATCTTGCATGGCCGCCCGGTGGAGCAATCGCGACGCCAGCCCGCGGCGTGGCGAATCCACTGGCTTTTCGGCGATTTGCGCCTCAGCCACCCGCCCTCGCTGGTGCGCCGGACGAGCAGATGTTGCGCGGGCGCTACAGCCCGGACGAGCGGCAGCGGTAGAGTTCGGCGCGGTAGCGGCGGTAGTCGAAGCGGGCGCGCTCGTAGGTGTGCTCCAGCGTGCAGTTCCGCTCGAGCCAGGCGGGGAGGATGTGCGAGTCGTCCCAGGAGTACCCGTAGCGGCGGAGCGAGGCGACCAGCCAGAGGTCGCCCTCCTGACCGAGGGTCTCATCCAGGAACTGCCGCTGGATCCGCAGCACCCGTCCGTCCAGCCCGGGGGCGTAGTGCTGTTGCAGTACGACGGGCCACATCAGGACAGGGCGGTCGGGCGCGGTCTGCTGGATGTGGCGGAACGCCGGGCGGTAGTCGAACCGGGTTCCGCTGGACAGCTGGGACGCCACGTTCGGGAGCAGTGCCCCGCCGATGAGCAGCAGACAGACGGCGAGGAACTGGGTCCCGCCGGAGCGGAGGCGCTCCAGCGCGCTGGCCGCGAGGGCGCCGACGCCGATGAACAGGAGCGGCAGAGCGGCGGCGGCGTAGTCGGCGTAGACGCTGGTGACGGCGGAGGCTGCGATGAGGAGCAGGACGCCCACGGTGGCGCCCCCGAAGGCGACCGCGGCCCAGGTCCTCCGGGCGGGATCGCGCGTGCCGAGGGCGAGCACGATGCCGATCGCCGCGGCGATCGCGACCAATGGCGTCAGCCATTCCACGATCGCGGGCACCAGGCGCAGCCCGGCGAGCAGACCCCGGCTGCCCCAGTTCCGCACGGCCTCCTCGTTACCCGTCAGCGACAGCGCGAGGGCGCCCACGGCGAGGAACGTCGCGTATGGCAGCCAGAGCAGCGTCCACGCGCGGCGCGACGGCCAGCGCCATCCGAAGGAGCCGTCGGCGCGGACCAGCGATGCGCCGAGGGCGCCGCCGGCAGCGGCGAAGGCGAAGGTCGGATGCGTTGCCGTACCGGCGACCAGGGCGACGAGGGCGAACATCAGCGGGCGGCGGCCGTCGCTTCGGTAGCCCAAAACCAGCGATAGGAAGTAAATCGCGGCGAGCAGGTAGAGCAGGGACCAGTAACGCGCCATGGCGGAGATGTGGATGTGCCAGGGCGCGAGCGTCACCGCCAGACCCGCCACCAGAGCCGCGCCGCCGCCGAAGAAGCGTCGGGCCGCGTACCAGGTCATCGCGACCCCGGCCAGGCCGAACACCAGTGGCGGCAGCCTGAGCCAGAACTCGGTGGGCGGCAGCACCCAGAGCAGAGCATGCTGGAAGAGGTAGTAGAGGGGCCGCGCGTCGATGCCCGGCTCCAGTTGTGTGGCGAACAGGTCGCGCGCCTCGAAGAACGTGTAGAGCTCGTCCTGCTCGAACGGGAAGCGGAACATCCAGAGGCGCAGCGCGGCGGCCAGCGCCAGCAGGCCGAGCAATGCGGGCAGATCTCGCCGGCCGCTGTACACGGAAGCGGTGGCCGGCCCGGCGCCGGCCGGGACGGATGACATTGGCAGCGCGGTCGACGCGGTCGGCGGCAGTGCCGATTCAGTACCCGGCATGAACGGTCTCGATCGGGGGGTCTCATGGGCTGGGGGGAGCCCGGGCCGTGGCGCAAGCAAAAACGGAGCCGGGCAGGCTGCCCGACTCCGTCATGCCTGTGTCCGCCGTGCCGATCGGTGGCGGCGCTGTGCTACAGCATGTCGCTGGCGAGGCCGTACGGATCGGGGATCACGCTCGCGTCGATCACCTCGTACGGCCCGAGCTGTGCCCAGATCGCCTCGCCGCTGGGCAGCCAGCCGTTGCGGTTGTCAAACAGCTGGATGTGACCTGCCACAGCGCCGGGGTCGTTGGTCATGCCGGTGCGCTCGAACCCGTATTTGGCCGGGTCGCCGTTGTCCCGGATGACGATCTGGGGCTGACTCAGCAGCGCGCCGTTGCGCGTGACCTGGCGCAGCCAGACGCGCACCCGGTAGTGCGTGGCGCTGACGCGCTCCTGGAGGGCGATGACCTCGAACCACTCGCTCGAGCCCCATACCTCGTTGCCCGCCGAGCCGTCCGCCTCGGCCTCCAGCCAGATGCCGCCGTGGCTGGGCGAGCCGGGCAGCAGCGAGGTGGAGCCGCCCCAGTTGTCGCTCTCCGGATCGCTCATGACCCGCCAGTCGTTGGTATTGGCGACCTGGATCAGGCGATGTGCGGATCCGACGTAGAAGATCTTGTGTGCAGGATTGCCGTTGTAGGCGCCGCTCACGCGGGCGTTGAAGTCCGGCGAGAAGCGGTACAGCGCCCGGAACCAGGCACGGTTGACGGCCGGGAAGCTGCGGGAGTGCCGCGTATCCCAGTAGTTGTTGGTCATGCCGTCGCTGCCGTCGGTGTACCACAGCCGCGGCGTCTGCACGAAGAACTGGTCCTGCACGAGCTCGGCCCGCCGCGCGCCGGAAGGCCCGTTGGGCACCGGCTTGTCGGCAGCCTCCTGAACACCACTGCCGACGTGGAAGCCGCGGCCCATGACGCTGGTGATACCCTGCCAGTCCTCGCCCACCAGCAGCGCACCGGGGTTGTTCTGCAGGAGCGGTCGGGTCAGCGAGTACTGCTGTGGAAAGGTGCCCGGAGCCACGGCCGTCACGTTCACGATGGACGTGTCCGCGGCGCCGCTGGCCGTGTGCAGGCCCACGATCTCGTAGGTGCCGCCGGTCAGTGGCGCGGTGTAGAAGCCGCTGGACGTGATCGTGCCGCCGCTGGCGGTCCAGGTGACGTTCACCCCCGCCGTGCTGTTGTCGCTCAGGGTGGCCGTGGCCGTAAAGGCCTGATTGCTGCCGCCCTGCAGGTCGACGGTGCTGGGTGTGACGTTCACTCCCACCACGGTCACGCCGGGCGCGCTGACGGTGACGACAGCCGTGTCCATGACGCCGGTGCCGTTGTGGGTCGCGATGACCTCGTAGGTACCAGCGCTGTGCGGCGCCGTATAGAAGCCGGAGGCGTCGATGGTGCCGCCGCTGGCGCTCCAGGTCACGGACACCGTCTGCTGGCTGCCGTCGCTGAGGTGCGCCAACGCGCTGAAGTGCATGGTGTCGTCGGCGACCAGCACCGCGGCCGACGGCTGCACGCCGACGTCCAGCACCTGGCCGGAAGGACCGACCGGGCCGCCGTCATCGCCGCAGGCACCCATCAGTGGGAGCGCCAGCAGCAGCAGCAGCGCGCGAGTACGTGAGTGGTTCCTCATCTGGTATGTCATTGTCTCTGGTGGTTACGGCCGGTACCAGTCCGTGTGCGGCGCGGATTTGAAGAAGTCGTGCAGGATGCCCCCGATCTTGGCGACGCCCTGGTCGGAGGGATGGACACCGTCCGGCGCGAGGTCGGACGTCAGCCACTGCAGCCCGTCCAGTCTCGAGTCGGGCGCGAGCGGCGCCCACAGCCGCGGCCCCCAGCCCACCCACGGAGTGGAAGGCATCGCGCCGTTGATGTAGTCCTCGATCGCCCACTTCACGCCGAAGCTGGTCTCGTACGCGTACGGCTCCGGATGGTGGTCACTCGCCGTCGACGCGATGCGATCGGTGAGGAAGACCATGCGCAGGTTCGGGAACTTCCCGCGCGCAACGCCGATGATGTCCGCGAGCCGGGCCCGCAGTTGTGCGGCGTCCGAGTTGGCGTCCGGGATCGAGTTGGGACCCGGATCCACGATGTTCACCACCTTGATCCAGAGCGCCTGGACCTGCGCGGCAGTGACACCGCTCTGCGCCAGCTGGTCATCGGCGTGCGACCAGCCGTCGTCGCCCGGCTCGTCCCAGAAGACCCCGGTGTGACCATAGCGCGCGCCGTTCACGATCTTCAGGCGCGGGTTGACGTTCGCCGCATCCGACACGTGCGCCCGATGCTGCCAGCTGCCGGCCTTGCAGTTCGCCGGGTTCACCGTGCCGGCACCACAGGTTTCCATCTGCGTGTTGCTCATGCCCACCGACATGATCACGATCGTACCATTCGGATCGGGGTTGCCGGACGCGTTGAGCGGCTGGATCTGACCGGCGGCGGCGAACGCTGCGCTTTCGTGCGCGGCCGGCATCGTGTTCGTGGCGCCGGGGTAGAGGCCGCCCTGCAGGCCGTAGTAGGTCTGCCCCAGCGTCGCCAGGTCCTGGATCGCAACCATCGCCGAACCGCCACCGCCACCGCCGCTCACCGTCACGATCGAGGTATCGGCCAGACCACTCGGGCCGTGCACACCGACCACCTCGTAAGTGCCCGGAACGCTGGGCGCGGTGTAGCTGCCGCCGGCGCTGATGGAGCCGCCGGTCGCGCTCCAGGAGACATTGACGCCCGTGGTGGTCGCATCGCTCAGCGTCGCCTCCGCACTGAAGCTCTGCGATGCGCCGGCCAGCAGCCCGACCGAGTCCGGCGTCACGTCCACCGCAACCACGGTCACACCGGCGGCACTCACCGTCACCGCTGCCGTATCGCTCAATCCGGTGGCCCCGTGACTCGCCACCACCTCATAGGACCCGGCCGTGGCCGGCGCCGTGTACAGCCCGCCGGCGCTCACGCTGCCTCCCGTCGCGCTCCACGAGACCGGCACGCTGCTCGTGGCGCCGTCGCTCATCCGACCGCTCGCGCTGAATCGCACCGTATCTCCCACCCCCAGCACCGCCGAGGTCGGCCCCACCTCCACCGCCACCAGCGTGGCACCGGGCGATACCGGATCGCTCCCGTCGCCGCCGCAGGCCGCCAAGGACAGCGGCACGAGCAGCAGCAGCAGCCAATTTCGACCCCTTTCCATCGATCCAGCCTCCAGGTTTCTCCGACAGCGGAAGATCCGCTCAAACAACGTCAGGCAAGGGCTTTACATCTCGTTCCCGGCCCCGGACCCGCCGTTGTACGCGCCTGCCTCCGGCGGGGTCCATCCGGGGACCCTCCCCTCTCTGCAGGTGTCCTGTAGCGCTGCCACTGCACCTCCAACGTCTCGTTTCGTGCCACTCCGCACGCTCCTCGCCTGAACGACCTCCGCCGGATACGCCGGACCCCGTCCATTGCGCGGAGCATGCGCTGATCGCGACCTTCGGTCATCCCCACAGAGTGCCCGCATGTCAACACTTTTCGTGGTATCGGGCGCGACAGAGTGACCACGGGTCGCGTCCGGCCACGACGTCGCTGCCGCAAGCGCGAACGGGCTGCTGCATCGGAAGTGCCGCGGGATCGCGGAAGCGCGCGGATCGCGACAACTTTTCCGGTCTCGGGAACAAGCTGCGGTGGGTGTTGCAAGGCCGCTACATGCGAGGGGCCGGGCGGTGCCGGAGCCGGTGGCGCGACCGGATAAAGCCGCGTGTTTACTGGCTTTTCCGGCGTCGATACGGGGCACGCATGTTGCCCTCGCTGTGGGTCCCACGACGTCCCCCGGACCGAGCCAGTGAGAGACCGACTGAAGCGCGTGATGGAGCGAGGGCTCGTCGGCGCGGGCGTGGCGAATCGCCTCGCCCGCCGGCCGGCTGGTGACCTGCTCGTCCTGGCGTACCACAACGTGGTGCCGCACGGGGAGTCGGTGACCGGGGAGGCCTCGCTTCAGATTCCGCAGGAGCGCTTTGCCGCGCACCTGGACCGGCTGCAGGAAACAGCGGACGTGGTTTCGCTGACCGCCCCACTGGCACGGGCTGGCGGTATGCGGCCGCGCGTGGCGATCACCTTCGACGACGCCTACCGTGGCGCGCTGACGGCGGGGCTGGAGGAGCTGGGTCGGCGCGGCCTGCCGGCGACCGTTTTCGTTTCGCCGGCTTTCGTGGAGAGCGGCGACTCCTTCTGGTGGGACGACCTTGCCTCGCGGTATGGCGGGGCGATCCCGGCGGACGTGCGTGATGAAGCGCTGCATGCGCAGCAGGGTGACGATGGCGCGGTCCGCAGGCGGTTCGGGCTGCCACCGTCGCGCCAGCCTGGCCACGCGCGGGCGGTCGACGAGGCGGAGCTGGCGCGTGCGGCGGCTCGTGCGGGCGTGACCCTGGGCGGGCACGGCTGGAGCCACCGGAACATGGCGGCGCTGGAGCGGGCGCAGCTGGAGGTGGAACTGGAGCGGCCGCTGCACTGGTTGCGGGAGCGGTTCGAGGCAGTGGTGCCGTGGCTGGCGTATCCGTACGGCCTGTCCAGCCCGGCCGCCGAGGCAGCCGCGGAACGGCACGGTTATGAAGGGGCCCTGCGGGTGACGGGTGGCTGGCGGAGTGTCCGGGACGGCAGGCGGTGGTCGCTGCCGCGGCTCAATGTGCCGGCCGGCATGACGGCCGATGGGCTGTCCCTGCGACTCGCCGGACTGTTCTGCGCATGAGGCGAGTGCTGGTCACGGACGGCGAGCAGCGCTCGGCGCTGGCGATCGTGCGTTCGCTGGGGCGGGCGGGCATGTGGCTGGGCGTGGCGGGTGGCCGGAACAGGGTGCTGGCCGGTGCGTCCCGCTACTGCCGAGGGCAGGAGCGCGTGCCGGACCCGCTGTCGCGACCCGGGGAGTTCGTGGGCGCCTTGGCCGCGCTGGTGGAGCGCTGGTCCATCGACACGCTGATCCCGGTGAGCGATGCTTCGCTGCTGACGGTGCTGGCGGCGGCGGATCGCCTGCCGGGCGTGCGCATTCCGTTTCCGGATCTGGAGCGCGTGCGGCAGGCTTCGGACAAGGCCGCGGTCGCGCGTCTGGCGGCGGAAGTCGGCATTGCCGTTCCGGCCTCGATCGAGTTGTGCGGTCCAGGGCAGGTGCCACGCGAGCAGCTGCGCTTTCCGCTCGTGATCAAGCCGGTCCGTTCGGTGGTGGAGGGCGTGGCCGGCAAGTTCACCGTTTCGCATGCGGCGGACGCGGAGCAGCTGGAGCGCCGGCTCGGTGCCCTGCCGCCAGAGGCCTACCCGGTGCTGCTGCAGCAGCGCATCCGCGGCCCGGGCGTCGGTGTTTTCGCCCTGCACTGGGACGGTGCGCTGCACGCGGTGTTCGCGCACCGTCGGCTGCGGGAGAAGCCGCCGTCGGGCGGCATCAGCGTCTATCGGGAGAGCATCGCGCCCGATCCCGGGCTGGTGGAGCCGGCGCTGGAGCTGCTGCGCCGGCTGGCGTGGAACGGCGTCGCGATGGTCGAGATGAAGGTGGATGAGGACACCGGTGTGGCGTACCTGATGGAGATCAACGGCCGCTTCTGGGGCTCGCTCCAACTCGCGATCGACGCGGGCGTGGATTTCCCGCGCCTGCTGCTGGAGGCGGCCGACGGGGCGACGCCCCCGTCGAGCCCCCCCGCGTACCGCGCCGGCGTGCGCTCCCGCTGGCTGTGGGGTGACGTGGACCACCTGCTGCTGCGGCTGCGGCGCTCCACCGCTGCGCTGGACCTGCCGCAGGACGGGGGTGGCAGGGCAGCCGCGCTGACGGACTTCGCCCGGCTCCGACGCGGCGACCGCCTGGAGGTGCTGCGGTCGGATGATCCGGGGCCGTTCCTCAGAGAGTCGATGGACTGGATTCGCAGGCGATGACACAGCCGCCGGAACGCCCGCTGCGCGTGCTGCAGGTGATCCAGAACCTCAACTACGGGGGGATGGAGCGGATCCTGGCCGATCTGGTCCGCAACCTCGATCGGCGGCGGTTCGAGAGCCACGTGCTGACGCTCCAGTACCAGGGCCGCTTCGCCGAGGGGCTGGAGGGCTACGCCACGCTGCACTCCTGCGATCCGCTGCCTCGCTGGTCGCTCGCCTGGCCGGCCACGCTGGCCAGGCAGCTGCGCCGGATCGAACCGGACGTGGTGCACTCGCACAGCGGCGTCTGGTTCAAGGTCAGCCGGGCCGCGCGCATGGCCGGCGTACCACGCATCGTCCACACTGTTCACGGACTGCCCGACTCGACTGCCCTGTACGCCCGCATGATGGAGGGCGCGGCGGCGCGGCGGACCGACCAGGTGGTGGCCGTCTCGGACCCGCTCGCCGATTTCCTGGAAGCGCGCATCACACGCGGCCGGGCAGCCGTCCGGGTGATCCGCAACGGTGTGGACACGGATGCGTTCCGACCCCGCCCGAAGCGCGCGGAGCTGCTTGCCACCCTCGGCATCCCGGTCGACAGGCCGGTGATCGGCAGCGTGGGTCGTCTGCAGCCCGTGAAGCGCTACGCCGATCTGCTGCGGGCGATGGCCGCGCTGGTGGCCGGGTCGGAGGACCAGCCGCCTGTGCTGCTGCTGGTCGGCGACGGCCAGGAGCGGGAGGCGCTGGACGCGCTGGTGCGGCAGCTCGGCATCGTCGAGCACGTGCGCATGCCCGGCTGGCGAGACGGTGTGCCGGACCTGCTGAACCTGATGGACCTGTTCGTACTGGCGTCGGAGAGCGAGGGAACGTCGGTCGCGTTGCTGGAAGCGATGGCATCGGGCTGCTGCCCGGTGGTGACAGCCGTCGGCGGCAATCCGGACGTGCTGGGGCCCACGCTCGCACACCGGCTGGTGCCGCCGGCGCAGCCGGACGCGCTGGCCGCCGCGCTCGGTGCCGCGCTGGGGGACCGTGCAGCGCTGGCCCGGGATCGCGAGCGGGCGCGGGCGCGGGTCGTGAACGCCTACAGCCTGCGCAGCATGGTGGAGGGGTACGAGAGCGCCTACGCGGCCGGGGCCCGCCGCCGCACCCATGCGGAAGCCGCCGAGCGGGTCGGAGGCGCCGCGTGATGCGGGCGCAGGCCGAGGGCGAGCCCGGCCGGACCTCGTCCGATGTGGCTGCCGCGCCCGTCTTCGTGGTCGGCTCGCCGCGCTCGGGCACCACGCTTCTGTACCACCAGCTGGTCTCGGCGGGCGCGTTCGTGAACTACCGGGTCGAGACGCTGGCGTACAACCTGATCCGACCGGCATACCGCGACCTGCGCAGTGAACGGGATCGAGAACGGTTTCTGGCGGACTGGCTGCGGGGCTTCCTTTTCGCGCGCTCCGGCCTGGACGCCGACGAGGCCGCCGTGATCGTGCGCCGCTCCCGCAGCACGGGCGAGTTCCTGCGCGGGCTGATGGATGCGATGGCGCTCCGGCAGGGGAAGCCTCGCTGGGCCGAATGCACACCCGACCACGGCCTGTACCTGCCCGACATCGCGGCCGACTTCCCCACCGCCCGCATCGTCCACATCGTGCGGGACGGGCGGGACGTCGCGGCGTCGCTCGAGCGACAGGGATGGATCCGCCCGCTGCCGGGCGATGCAGCGCGCGGTCTGGAGACGGCGGGCTGCTACTGGTCCTGGGTCGTGGAGCGCACCCGCCGCGCGGGCGCGGCATTGGGCGATCGCTACGTGGAGGTGCGCTTCGAGCGCCTGGTGGCGGAGCCCGCACGGACCCTGGCCGAACTGGGCCGGTCGATCGACCACTACCTGGACCACGAGCGGATCCGTCGTGACGGCATCGGCTCCGTCCACGCCCCCAACAGCTCGTTCCGGACCGGGGCGGGCGCCGACTCGTCGCCCGTGGGCCGCTGGCGCTCGCTGCCGGCTGCACGGCTGGGTTCTCTGGAGCGGGACATCGGTGCAACCCTGGAGCGCTTCGGCTACGAGCGTTCGCAGGAGCCGACGCGGCTTCCTTCCCTGCGCCGGCGCCTGCTCCACGCGCGGTTTTCTACCCGGCACCGTCTCAGAGCCACGTCACTCGGGCCGCGCCTCATCGACGCGAGCCCGATCGTCAGCGACAGCCCGGTCGCCTGAGGGAGGGTCCCGAGCGCCAGCCGCGCCCGGACGCGCATTGGCGCGGCGTCAGCCGGTAGAACTGCCGTACGTCGTGAGGATCTGCCGCGCGATCTCCTGCACGGTGCGCTCGGCAGAGAAGCGTTCGCGCGCCGCGCGGGCTGCGGCCCGGCCGATCCGGGCACGCCGCTCGGGCGCATCGAGCAGCCCGGCCACGGCGACGGCGAGCGCGTCCGCATCGCCCGGCGGGACGAGCACACCGGTGCGGTCCGGATCGACCAGTTCGGGGATGCCGCCGATCTCCGAGGCGACCACCGGCACGCCGGCCGCCATCGCCTCCACGACGGTCAGGCCGAACGCCTCCGCCCACAGCGACGGCACCACCGAGACGGTTGCGCCGGCCAGCAGCCGCGGCACGTCGTTGCGCCGCCCGGTGAACAGGACCGCGTCGCCCAGTTCCAGCCGGGCAGCCAGCTCGCGGAAGCCGTCCAGGTCCGGGCCGGCGCCGCACACCACCAGGAGTGGCCGATCGGGCCGATCGCGGAGCGAACGCACCGCCCGCAGCGCGACCTGGATGCCCTTGTAGCTCTGCATGCGGCCCGAACAGAGGATCACCGGCCGCGCGGGGTCCACCCCCAGCTCGCGCGAGAGATGGCCCGGATCACTCTCGGCGAAGCGCGCCAGCGGGATGCCGTTGTACACGGTGACCGTCCGGTCCGCCGGGGTGCCGTTCACGCGGACGAGCCGCTGCCTGACGAAGCCGGAAACGGCGATGAAGCGGTCGGCCGGCAGGAGCGGCAGGTGGTGGATCAGCGTCTTCAGCCGGCGCGCCAGGGCGCTGGTGTCCCGTACGCCGGAGGTCCGGTCGTGGACCAGGATCCGGCGCACGCCAGCCAGCCGGAAAAGGGCGTAGCGGAGCGACCAGGTCGGCTGGTCGGTCAGGTACAGCACCCTGACACGTTCCCGACGCAGCAGCCGGAGGAAGGCGAGCGTGCCACCTGCGGAGCGCTTGGCCGCACGGTAGTCGAACGTGATGGCGCGGACCGATGTGCCCTCGAGGCTGCGCGGCGCCCCGCCGTCGAAGTCGGCGTAGGCGACGGCTGCGTTCAGCCCCCGATGCTCGAGCTGCTGCGCCACACCGGCGAACACGCGCTCGATGGTGTCCCAGGCGTATCCGGTGTTGGTACCGAAGTTGGCGACGAAGAGGACGGTCGGGTCGGCTGGCGTCCGGCGTTCGCCAGCCGGGGCCTGGCGAATACTCATGGCCTCGCCTTGCCCCGTGCCCGCGCGCACGCTCACAGCGTCGCCGCTTCCCCGCCCGTCGTTTCGGAGCCCGTAGCCGCGGGCGCGGCGGCCGCGTCCGCCATCGCGTCTGGCTGCCTCAGCAGCGCATCGAGGCCGGCGCGCGCGCGTGCGACTCGTGGCCCGAGGGCCGCCTCCCCGCCCAGGTCCCGCTCCTCGTCCGCGTCCCGGACCAGGTCGTAGACCTCCACGTGGTCGTCACCGTCGAACAGGAAATGCAGCGAGTCCTGGACGATCGAGGTCAGGCGTCGGTCATCGCTGCGAGGCTTGGGCTCGAGCACGCTGAGGACGGCAGAAGCTCCGGCATCGGCCGCCTCTGCTCCCCATAGCGGCCGGAGGCTGGTGCCGGGCAGCAGCTCCTCGGCCGACACGAGGTCGAGCACCGTGGACGGCACGTCGCGCAACGAGACCGGCCGCGGAACCCGCGCTCCGGCCGGAATCACGCCCGGCATCCAGAAGACCAGCGGCACACGGATGTTCTGCGTGTAGAGACTGTTCCCGTGCCCGTACTTGTCGTGCTCGCCGAAATGCTCGCCGTGATCTGCCGTGACGACGATCAGCGTCCGCTCCAGTCGGCCGGTCTCGCGCAGCCAATCCACCAGCTCTGCGATCCGGTCGTCCACCTGCCGGATGAGCGCGGCGTACGCCCGCTCCTCCGCCAGCTGTTCCGCCGGCGTCATGCGGTTGCGCCACGGGCGGTAGCCGCCGCCGAGCACGGGATGCTGTCGGATCAGGTGGTTCTTGCGCAGGCTGTCCGGCCCGAACGCCGTGGCGTACGGCGGCTCCGGCAGATACGGCTCATGCGCGTCGAAGTAGTTCAGGAAGGCGAAGAACGGCCGCTCGTCCCCGGTCTCCGCCACCCAGTCCCGCAGGCGCTGGTTGATCTCGCCCGCAGGCACGCGGTTCAGGTTGTCGTAGAAGCCGAAGCGCTGCCGCAGCCAGCCGTTCCGCGAGATGCGACGCCCCAGTCCCGAACTCAGCACCACCTGCCCCAGTGAGCGCGGGTGGTCGACATAGCGGTCGAATCCGCGCTGGAGGCCGGTTTCCCAGGAGGTGTAGGCCAGGTTCGCCGTGAAGCCCGCCGTCCGGTACCCGCGCTCCGAAAGCGTCTCGGCCAGCGTGGGCGCCGATGGGCCCAGCGCCTGCTCCCAACCGGCATCCAGCTCGTGCGGATAGCGGCCGGTGAACAGGGTGGCATGGGACGGCAACGTCCAGGAGGTCGGAGCGATCGCGAGGTCGAATGCCACTCCTTCGGCCGCCAGTCGATCGATGGTGGGCGAGGTGCTCCAGGGCGCACCGTAGAGGCTGAGGCTCTTCGCACGGACCGTGTCCAGGATCAGCAGCAGGATGTTCGGCGCGTCCGCCGACGCAACGGCAGGCCTCTCACTGCGGTTCCGCTCGGCCAGCCGAAGCTGTGCTTCGCGGCCGAGCGCCACGACGAGCACGGCCGCGGCCAGCGCGGCGGCACCGAAGCGGGTCACGCGCCGGCTGCGCCCCGGGTCACGGCCAGCGACTCTGGCCGCCTGAACCCCCACCCCCAGGATCAGGACCCACTTCGCGTAGCCCTGGAGCTGCGGGAAATTGAGCAGGACCGACGCGGCACCGGCGGCGGCGAGCACGCCCGCGGCGTGGGACGGCCGCACCCGGTTCGGCAGCAGGAAGACGAGAGCCGCCAGCGGCAGGGCCAGCGCGGACACGATCAGCAGATCGGCCAGCGGGGTCATCCAGAGGAAGTCGGCGCTGAGATGGACGCGCATGCCCAGCCCCCAACGGCGGAAGGCCAGGACGGCCGCCTCCAGAACGCCCGCGGCCAGCCCGACGAAGACCGCCAACAACAGCACCGACAGCGCCGCATCGCGACGCTCGTTCCTGCGGCCGTCGCTCATTCCGATCCGGGCACCGGCAGGGCCAGTTCGGGATCCGCGGCGTCCGTCGCGCCGCTCAGAGTGCGCGACAGCCGGACCAGCGCGGGCCGTGCGTCCGGCGATTCGGAGCGGTCGACGAGCTGGTCCGGATCGACGACCAGGTCGTACAGTTCCACGCCGCCATCGGCCCGGCTGATCAGGTGGTACGGCCACTCGATCAGCGAGTGCACGTCGACCTGCGGCTCCAGCCGGTCCCGCGCACGCACGCTCGACAGGATCGGGGACGTGGCAGCCGCCGCATCGACACCCGCCCAGTGACGGGACAGCGACATACCCGGCAGCGGTTCGCCATCGATGCCGGCGAACTCGAGCAGGGTCGCAGGCAGATCGCGCAGCGTGGCCGCCGTCGTGACGCGGCTGCCGGCGGGCCAGCCCCTGGCGCCATGGATGACCAGTGGCACGTGGACCAGCGGCATGTACAGGCTGTTGGCGTGCTCGAACAGGTCGTGCTCGCCGAACTGCTCGCCGTGGTCGGCCGTCACCACCACCACGGTGTTCTGGAGCAGCCCACGCGAGTCCAGCTCCTCGACCAGCCGCGCGATCTGCGCGTCCATGTAGGTGATGGTCTCCTCGTACGCGTCCAGCTCCGCCTGCCGCTCCGCCGGCGACATCTCGTGCTTGAACATGCGATAGCCGATGCCGAGCGGCGCCGCGAAGCGGATCAGCTCGTTCCGCCGCAGATGGTCGCTGCCGTGCATGTCCCGATACGGGTCCTCCGGCAGGTAGGGCTCATGGGCGTCGAAATAGTTCAGGAACGCGAAGAACGGTCGATCGGCGGGCGCGTCGTCCAACCAGCCCATGAACGCGTCGTTGATCTCGGCGGCGCTGCGCCGGTTCACGTTGTCGTAGTAGCCGAAGAGGTCGCGCAGCCGCTGGTCCAGCGCAAGCCGACGACCCAGCGACGTGCTGAGCAGCAGCTGCCCGGTCGTGACGCCGTAGTCGTCGTAGTGCGCGAAGCCGCGATGGACGCCCGTCTCCCACGTGGTGTAGAAGAAATTGCCGGTGAAGCCGGCGGTGGCGTAGCCGTGCGTGGCCAGCACCTCGGCCAGCGTCGGATCACTGGCGTCCAGCGGCGTCTTCCAGCTGGCCGAGAGTTCGTGCGGGTAGCGTCCCGTGAACAGCGTGGCATGGGCGGGCAGCGTCCACGGCGCAGTCGAGATCGCGCGGTCGAAACGCACCCCCTCCGCCGCCAGCCGCTCCAGGTGCGGGGTGGTGCGGCGCGCGTAGCCATGCGCGCTCACGCTCGCGGCGCGCACCGCGTCCAGCACGACCAGCACGATGTTGGGCGCATCGGGCGATACCGCGACCGAGTGGTCGGCCAGCGACCGTCCCTCCAGCGACCGCGTGAGAGGGCCCAGACTGCCGATCACCAGCGCCAGCACCGCCAGCACCGGCAGGGCCCGCAGCGCCCGCCGCCGCAGCAGGTCCGGCCGCGCTGCAGCAAACCGACCGAGCTGGACGGCAATGCCCACCAGCACGATCAGACGCGCAACGCTGTGGATGCGCGGAAAGAGCAGCACGAGCCCCGCGCCGAACGCAATGCCCACGGCCGCGGCGCCCACCCAGTACGGCAGCCTGCCGCGCGAAAGCAGGGACGCCACCGCCAGCACACCGCCGCCGACCAGGAACAGGAACAGGTCGGCCGCCGGCGCCATCCACGTGAAATCGCGGCTGACGCCGATGCGGCCGCCCAGACCGAGCCGCGCATACAGCGTCGCGACCTCGATCAGGCCGAGCAGAAGACCCGCGCTGGCGGCCAGGACCAGAACGTCCACGGGCCCCGTACGGCGATGGTTGTCGGTCATCGAAGAGGCTGAGCCAGAACTCGTGATGCAGATGCGACGCGGGGGAGCGTCGGCAGTGTGGCGCGGCTCTCGCCGCGCGCGGAACGATCCAGCCTCAGCGGCGCGTGAACATCCCGCCGATCAGCCGACCGGCCGACCGAGCATATCCCACCACCCGCTGCCAGAAGAGGAGCAGCGCGCCGCCGATCGCAGCCAGCGCCGACGCCAGCGGCATGATGGTCTCGGGTCCGATGTACATTCCTGTCTCCACTTTTCATTGGTAACCGGCGCCCTCCGGCGCCCCGCGGGGCCACAGCGAGGGGCAAGGACCAGACCGTGATTCGTGCAGCCGCACCCGCCCGTTCTTCCGCGCAGCACCTGGGTTTTCGGCGAGCGCATCCGCTCCTGACGCCGCGCGGTGTTGCGGGTGCGCTACACCCCTGCGGGTTGGAGGCGACGGCCCACCAGTCGGGTCGGAGGCGCCGCGTCACGGCTGCGCGATGGAACGGGATACGCCGGTGCGAACCGGTGGGGCCGGCGGCAGCACGGCGGCGGCGCCGGATGGCGAGGACGCTGCCGCCACTCCGTCCTCACGCCGTCATGTGCGCGGCGGCCAGGGGCCGGTTGCGGTGCGTCGCGATCGGTCGCGGCGCCTGGTCGTGCAGTCGGCGGAACCAGGTTTCCAGAACGAGCCAGTTGAAGATCTCCACAGCGTGGTCGGCCGCCCCGTTCTCGTGCCGGTCCAGTCTCTCGGCCACCCGCTGCGGATCGAGCACGCCGCGGCCGATGGTCCGGGGGTCGAGCAGGATCTGGCGCACGCCGCGCATCAGGCCACCACGCAGCCATTCCGAGAAAGGTGTGGGAAAGCCCTTCTTGTCGCGGCGTCGCACGATGCGCTCGGGCAGGTCGGCCGCCAGGGACCGTCGCAGGAGGCTCTTGGTGTGCCCGTCGCGCAGGTGCTCCTCCGCCGGCAGGGCCAGGCAGAACTCGACCAGGCGCCGGTCCAGGAACGGCACGCGTGCTTCGATGGAGAACGCCATGCTGTTCCGGTCCTCGAAGTAGAGGAGCGACTGGAGCAGCTTGCTGGAGATGGTCGACTGGAGGTGGCGCGACAGCGCATCGCCGCTGGTCGGCACGAAGCGAGGCGGTGCCGCGGCAGCGCCTGCGGCGCGGATCTCCGGGTTCACGGCGGCCAGATCGTGGTCGAACGAAACGTTGCCGCGCACGCCACGGAGCAGGTCGTCTACGAAGGGGAACCCCGACTTGAGCGCCATGCGGCCCAGGTCGTCGCGGGCGTACGGGCGGTACGCCTTGTACTCCCCGAGCGCCCGCAGCAGGCGACCCCGGCGCAACAGCATGCCGAGAAAGGTCGGATAGAAGAACGGGTAGCCGGCCAGCAGTTCATCGCCGCCCTGGCCGTCGAGCAGCACCGTCACGTGCGGTGCGGCCAGTTCCATGACCTTCCACTGGGAGTAGACGCCGATTCCCTGATCGGGCTCGCCGTGCGCGGCTACCATCGCATCCAGCGTCTCGAGGAAGTCGGCATCACCCGGTGGCGTGGAAAGGTGCGGCCGACACCCGAAGCGCTGGTTCACCTCGTGGACGTACTCGTCCTCCGAAAAGCGGGTGCCCGGGTAGACGATGGAGAACGTGTCGAGGGTGGTGCCGAGCTCCGTCGAGGCCAGCGCAACGATGCTGCTCGAGTCGAGGCCGCCGCTGAGGCAGACCCCTACCGGCACGTCGCTCCGGAAATGCAGGCGGATCGAATCCAGCAGCAGTTCGCGGAACGTGGCGTCGGGCGACCTCATGTCGTAGGCGCTCCGGGCCTCATCGACCGAGAACTGCCAGTAGCGCTCGATGCGAATGCCGTTTCTGCCGGCGATCAGGTTGTGGGCCGGCGGGAGGGCACGGATGTGCGCAAAGGATGTCTCCGCCTCCCGTTCGTAGCGCCGCGCCGTCATCTGGCGCAGCAGGAAGGCCCAGTCGGGTTCCCGGGCTTCGGGATGGGTCAGAAGCAGGGCGCGGATGTCGGAGGCGAAGGCCAGCGTCCCGCCCAGCGTTGAATAGAAGAACGGCTTGATCCCGAATGGATCGCGCGAGCAGAACACCTCGCGTCGCTCACGGTCCCAGATGGCGAACGCCCACATGCCTCTGAACCGGTCCACACAGGCGGCACCCCAGTGGTCGTACGCCTTGAGGATGACTTCGGTATCCGTTCCCGACCGGAAGTGGTGCCCGGCGGACTCCAGTTCACGGCGCAGCTCGACATAGTTGTAGACCTCGCCGTTGAACGAGATCACCAGCCGTCCGTCGTCCAGTTGCATCGGCTGGTGCCCCGCCCGCGACAGATCGATGATCGACAGGCGGCGGTGGCCGAAGCCGACCAGGCCCTCCGCCCACACGCCCTCGTCGTCCGGGCCTCGCGCCTGCTGGAGGTCCGTCATGGACTGTAGCAGCGGCATCGAGATGGGGCGGCCGCGAAGATCGTATAATCCTGCGATTCCACACATGAGCGGTCAGATTGCGGAGGTCGGGACGATGGTATCCAGTGCGTCCATGAGCCGTGCGCCCTGGGCGCGCCGGCTGAAGCGGGGCTGGAGCTCGGCCAGGGGGCGCGGCCGCTCGCCAGCGCGGTATTGCCGGTAGCGGTGCCTCAGTACCGCTGCCAGGGCATCCACGTCGTCGGGCTCGACCACGTCGGCCTCGGATCCGCGCAGGATCGCCTCCGTAGCCGATCCCCGCGTGGCCATCACGAGCACCCAGGCGGGGAACTGCATGTACTCGAAGATCTTGGACGGAATGGCGAGATCCACGCCCTGAGGCAGCGACAGCAGGACGGACGCCCCTGCCAGGAACTCGAGCAACTGCGCCCTGGGCATGCGCGGCCGCACCGAGACGTACGGCCCGACACCCTCCTGGGCAGCGACGGACTCCAGCGATTGCCCTTGCACCTTCTGCACTCCGCCGACGAACACGAAGGAGACGTCGTCGGGGGAAAGCCCTTCCGATTCGATCAGGCGCCGGGCAGCCGCAAAGAAGACGCGCGGGTTGCGATCGATGTAGATGTTGCCCGCATAGACGACCTCGAAGCGGGTCCGCGCGGACGCACCGGAATGCACGTCGTCGAAGCCGTTCAGCACGGTCAGCACCCGTTCGCGCGGCAGGTCGAGGTCTCGGACCAGCCGTTCTTCCAGCGCCGGAGTGTTCGCCACCACCAGCGTCGCGGCGCGTGAGACGCGGGCCTCCCGCTTCCTCGAACCCCGTAGCCAGACGGGGCTGGCCAGATCGCGTCGGAGCACCGGGGTCACGCTCCAGGCGTCCCGATGATCCACGACCAGCGGCAGCCCCCCACGCCGCCCGATCTCACGGGCGGCGTCGTGGCAGGAGTGCGGTGGGCCCGAGGAAACCACCAGGTCGTAGTCCCACCGCTCCATCAGCGCCGTGGCCGCTCGGACGGCCGCTCTCGACCAGAGCGTATCCTGGTGCAGGTCGCGCAGCGAAAGGTACGCGCGTTTGGCGCTTTCACGGTCTAGCCCCCAGCGCACATCGTCGCGGTCGATCAGCACCTGGGCTGGCTGCGGTTCGGGATCGGCGGTGCCCCCCGAAGGGGCCGCTGCGCCGCGGATCCGCCGGCCCCGCAGGGCGCGCAGCGTCCGCAGAACCGCGGCGGCATGGTGCTCCGCTCTCACGAGGAGGGAACGATCGGCCGTTACCTCGTGCACCGTCACCCCCGTCGGCAGCGCAGACAGGCGGGACGGGTCGGCGTGCGGCAGTCCCGCGCCCGCCGCCGTCAGCACGTCCACCGTCCAGCCACGTTCGACGGCCATCGCCGCCAGCTGCTCCCAGCGCAGGGAGCCAACCGCCGGATTCGGCGGAAAGCAGTAGCTGACCAGCAGCATGCGCCGGTGCCCGCTCGTCGAGGCCGACATCGCAGCGGGATCGGCCGTCGCGCCCACGCCCGGTGTACTCATGCGCTCTCCACGCCGAGCGGCGGCCTGGAAAGCTGGCTCGGCTGCGCGCCCTCGGCGCGCGCGACGGGACCTTCCGGATGAGACATTCGAGGTGCTCGGCTATCGGGTCTCGGCTCATGGTGGCAGGCGGCGGGACGCGGAGCGCGGCCCTCCGGGTCGATCGACGACCGCCATTGCGCCGCGCCTGCGGCGCCGCGTGCAGCGGCCGCGCCCGTGGCTGGCGGGAGGCCGGTCACGCAGACCATCGCTCCCGCCAGGCCTGGTACATCAGGACCGTCCAGACGGCCAGGTGCTGCCCGCTCCGGCCGGCCGCGAAGTCGCTCCAGCAACGACGGATACGTGAGGTGTCCAGGTGCCCGGCCGCGTCCAGCCGGTCGGGCGAAAGCAGCTCCTCCGCCCACGGGCGCAGCGGCCCGCGCAGCCAGTCGGCCAGCGGCACGGTGAAGCCGACCTTGGGCCGGTCGAAGAGCGGCCGCGGTACGCGCCGTTCGAGCACGCGGCGCAGCACCCACTTGCTCGTGCCGTCGCGCAGCTTGTGCCGCATCGACAGTCGCCACGCCAGCTCGACCACCCGATGGTCCAGGATGGGGACGCGGACTTCCAGGCTGGTCGCCATGCTGGCCCGGTCCACCTTCGCCAGCAGGTCGTCCGGCAGATAGGCCTGCTGGTCGTACAGCATCATCGCCTCGATCCGCTCGAGCGACGGCGCATCGAGCGCCGCCGCCCCGCGCAGCGGCTCGGTGAACAGGCGAGTCACCGGCGGCGTCTGCCATGCCGACATCAGCGAGCGGTACATGCCGCCCGCGGAGGTCTCGCGGAGCAGGCGCCCGACCTTGTGCGCCTTCTCGCCCGCGAGACGGTGCCGGGTCATGGGCAGGATCGCCGACAGGCCGCCGTGAACCCTGTCCCAGGCGGTCGGCGGCACCGACGTGATGCCGGCACCGATCAGCTGGCGCGGCGCTACCGGCAGTCGCGAGGCCCGGCGGATCATGGCATCGCCGTACGCATAGCGGTTGTAGCCGGCGAACAGCTCGTCGCCGCCATCGCCGGAAACCGCAACCGTGACCTCCTCCCGAGCCGCCCGGCAGATCAGCAGCGTCGGGATCTGCGACGGGTCGGCCAGCGGCTCGTCGAAGATCTGCGGCAGCTGGGGCACCAGCTCCAGAGCGTCGCGACCGGTCAGCCGCACCTCGCGGTGGTCCGTGCCCAGATGCCGCGCGACCGCCGCGGCCAGACGACTCTCGTCGTGCTCCGCCGCGTCGAAGCCGATCGTGAAGGTGCGGATCGGCCGGGCGGACTGCTCCTGCATCAGGGCCACCACCGCGCTGGAATCGATGCCGCCGGACAGGAACGCACCGAGCGGTACGTCCGCACGCAGACGCAGGCGCACGGCGTCGCCCAGCACCTCCTCCAGCGCGTCCACGGCGTCCTCGTCCGACCCGGCAAAGCCCTGTACTCGGCCCGCGCGCGCGCGTTCCTCGACCGACCAGTACGGCTCGGGCTCGGCCGGACTCGCCGGATCCCGCACCGTCAGCACGGTGCCCGGCGGCAGCTTGCTGACGCTGCGGTAGATGGTGCGCGGGGCGGGTACGTACAGGTAGCGGAAATACTCGGCCAGGGCGATCTCGTCCACGGCGCCGTCGAAGCCCGGCACCTCCCGCAGCGCCTTCAGCTCCGAGGCGAACGCCAGCGTGCCACCCTGACGGTGGACGTACAGCGGCTTGATGCCCAGCCGGTCTCGCAGCAGGTGCAGCTCACAGCGCTCCGCGTCCCACACGGCCATTGCGAACATGCCCACGAAACGGGGAAGCGACTCGCGCACGCCCCACGCCTCGAACGCCGCCAGCGCGACCTCCGTGTCCGAATGGCCGCGGAAGGACACGCCGCGAGCCCGCAGCTGTTCCGCCAGCTCGACGTGATTGTAGATCTCACCGTTGAACACTACCGTGAATCGCCCGCTCGCGGAGGACATCGGCTGGTGGCCCGCCGGCGAGAGATCGATGATCGCCAGCCGCCGGAAGCCGAAGGCGACGCCCTGCTCCGGCTCCGCCCACGTGCCGCCGTCGTCCGGCCCGCGGTGGGTCAGCCGGTCCGCCATGCGCCGCGCCCGGACGCACAGATCATCTCCCTGTGCGGGCGCCGACCACAGGCCGGCTATGCCGCACATGGCGCGGATCCGTCGGGACTCGTGCCGCCGGGAGCGGTCCGCCCGGCGTCGGGGTGGTGGTGTCGCTTCATTCGTGATTTTCGGAAGGGTCGGGCCTCGGCGACGTGCAGGGGCAACGGGCATGCCCTGCCCGCGCCCCCCGCCAGCGCCGGCCCGCCGCAGCCCGCTGTCCCGCCCGCCGGGCGGTTTTCCGCGCCTCCGCCTCGTCTTCGCCCTCCACCGCGCTGCCCTTCCGTACCGGCGGATGGTGTTGCGAGCATGCCACATGTGCGCTGCGCGCCGCACTCGGGCGGGCGATGCGAATGGTCGTGGCAGCCGGTGCGGAAAGGGCGATCCGGCAAGCAATTACGGCACATTCGCGGCATCGCGGCAGGGTGGGTGGCGGAGGGCTCGGTCCTTGCCCCCTGCCGGGCATCCCCCGCTGTGTGTGTTCGGCCACTGGTTCGAGGAACCGACATGGAAGGAAACGCCCTGCTGAGCGTGGTGGTGCCGGTCTACAACGAGATCGAGGTGCTGCCGCTGTTCTATCAGCGAGTGACGGCCATGGGTGCCGGTCTGGCGCCGATGGACTACGAGGTGATCTTCGTGGACGATGGCAGCCGCGATGGCTCTGCCGACGCGCTGCGCGAGCTGGCGGAGCGCGATCCGCACGTGCGTGTGCTGCGCTTCTCCAGGAACTTCGGCCACCAAGTGGCGATCACGGCGGGTGTGGATCACGCGCGCGGCGACTGCATCGTGGTGATCGATTCGGACCTGCAGGACCCGCCCGAGGTGATCCCGCGCATGATCGACAAGTGGCGGGAGGGCTTCGACGTCGTGTACGGCGTGCGCGCGAAGCGTGAGGGCGAGACGCGCATGAAGCTGTGGACGGCGTCGCTGTTCTATCGGATGCTGAACCGCATGACGTCGATCGACGTGCCCCTGGACGTGGGCGATTTCCGGTTGCTGAGTCGACGGGCTGCGGACCAGCTGACCAAGCTGCGCGAATCCGATCGCTATGTGCGAGGACTGGTCAGCTGGATCGGCTTCCGGCAGACGGGCGTGGAGTACGACCGCGACCGTCGCTACGCGGGTGAGACGAAGTACCCGTACCGGAAGATGCTGAAGTTCGCGCTGGACGGCATCACGTCCTTCTCGACGATCCCGCTCAGGCTCGCCACCTGGCTGGGCTATGCGGCCTCGGCGTTCGCCTTCCTGTATCTGGCCAGCGTGTTCGTGCAGAAGCTGTTCGGCATCACGGTGCAGGGCTGGGCGACGATCATGGTCGCCATGCTGTTCATGGGCGGCGTTCAGCTCATCTGCATCGGCATCGCCGGGGAGTACATCGGTCGCATCTTCACGGAGATCAAGGCGCGTCCGATCTACATCGTGGAAGAGCTGATCGAGCACCCGTCGACGCGCGTTCCGGCATGGGAAGCGGCGGCGTCCAACGGCCGACACCACGTGCCTGCGGAGGTCGTGGTCCGGTAGCGCTGCAGTCGGTCGAGACCAGTACGAGGCCCCTCGACGGCGCTCCGTCGAGGGGCCTTTTTCACCGGGCGGCCGCTCCCCTTACGCTGCCGCGGCCAGTGCGGCGCGGAAGGCCAGGACCTGGTCCGTGTTGTTGACGATCAGCAACGCCAGCATCAGGTACAGCAGCACGCGGTCGGGCCGGCGGCGCAGATCCAGGAAGGAAGCCAGACCCAGCGCCAGCACCGGCACTACCAGCGTCGAGTACAGGAAGCCGCTGGTGTAGTAGAGCAGACCGGTGATCGCCGTCATCATCAGGCAGAACACGGCCGGTCTGAGGCGCGGCTCCGCAAGCAGCGACAGGCCTCGTGAAAGGACGGACGGCGCCCGTGCTTCCGGAGCCGGCCGCCGCGCCTCCGCCCCGCCCTCGCCGGCGGCGCCGCCGCGCAGCCACTGCACGGCGCGCCAGACGGCCAGCAGCAGCAGCGCCACCCAGGCGGCGATGGCGGCCAGGCCGAGCAGACTGCCCTGCAGCGTGTAGAGCGTGGACACCTGCGGCACCGCGGGATCCGGCTGGTTGGAAGCGACCGACGTGACGAACAGGTTGCTGATGGCCGACTTCCACACGTACGGGTCCCACGGCGGCAGGTCGCGCGCGGTGTATTCCTTGAACCAGAAGGTGTACTCCAGGAAGTGGTCGGGCCGGAACATGGGGTCGAACACGGACAGCGCGCTGAGCACCACCGCCCAGGTCGCGACGGCCGCCGCGACATAGACGCCGAAGCCGACCACGGCGCGGCCCAGCCCCCGCTGCCGCAGGTCTTCCAGGGCGATGAACGCGACCAGGAAGCCGAGCATGATGTTGTCGACCATGGCCAGGCCGACCAGCGCGGCCAGGCCGAGCGGCGGCAGCCAGCTGCGCTGCAGCGCGAGCAGGAACGTCAGCACGAGCGTCGCGGAGAACGGCCAGTGTTCGGGTACCGATGCGAACACCCACGTGCTCAGCGCGAACGCGTACAGCGCCAGGAACGGCCAGAGCGGGTTGCCGTTCGGGTTGCGCCCGCGCATCAGCGTCGCGAGCAGCAGCAGGTTGAGACAGGCGATCAGCGCGTTGATCGCGTACAGCGCGTCGCGCGGCTCGAGGCCCAGCACGTCGTAGGCGCTGGACAGGCCGGCGTAGAGGCCTGCCGCAATGGCCAGATAGGGGACGTGGTGGATCTTGTGCTTCTGCGCCACGTCCGCGACCGACCTCCCTTCCGTGCGATAGGGGTCGCCGTAGGTCGTGCCGAGGCCGAAGTCCTCGATGACGGGGATCATCGCCGCCGTGTCGCCGTCGCCCAGCGCGTCGTAACGCTGCTCGAGCACGGGCAACCCCACGAAACTGATGCTGTAGACGATGAACACGAGTGGCAGCAGCAGCCACCATCGCTCGCGTCTGCGCCGCCCCCCTTCCAGGGCCGCGTCCGCCTTCCTCGGGACGTCGGCCGCGAGCGGCGTCACGCGAGCACCCGCTCCGCCACGCGCACGGCGTTGGCCATCAGCGTATACGTGTGGTTCTTGGCCGGCAGGAACGGGAAGGTCGCGCCGTCCACCAGGCACAGGTTGGGAAAGTCGTAGCTGAGACAGTCGGCATCCACGTGCCAGGCCGCTCGCTCCCTGGACATCGGCAGCGTACCCGCGTAGTGCACGCTGTTACCCTTGGGCAGCACGCGCGTCAGGCCGGGCGGCACATACGCGCCGAGGCGGCGCAGCGATCGCTTCACCCGCTTGACCGCCACGCGCATCCGCTCGGCCTCGTCCGGACTGTCCCTGTAGTCGATGACGAGCGTGGTCTCGGGCCCGCCGTGGATCGGCTCCACGCGCACCCTGCTCTCCGGACGCCGCGTATCGTGCAGGTTCACGTTGGCGATGCCCAGTCCGGCGCGGATCGCCCGGAACACCTCCAGCCCGGACTGCAGATCCAGCGGCAGGCTCTGTACGATCGGATGCAGCGACGCCGCCTTCAGGGTGGTGATCTGGCCGTGTACGTAGTCCCGCTCCGAATCCCCCACCAGCCCGAAGGCCAGGTGGTGGTACTGGTACGCGGCCGTCTCGATCGGCCGGCCGATCATGGCCGGCGTCAGGAAGGGCACGTGGACCTGACGGTTGTCCATCAGACCCGCCAGCTCCACCAGCTCGCCCGTAGCTCGGTACACGGAGTCCAGCACGATCTTCGAAGACATCAGCGCGCCGGCACCCAGCGCGAACAGATCGCCGCGTACGGCGACCGGATCGCCGCCCGCCAGCGGCTGCGCGTGGATCGACCGCACCTGCCCGTCGCCACCGGCCTCGAAATGGGTGACGTACAGACCCGCCAGGTACTGGAACGAGTCGTAGCCCAGGCACTCGCGCAGCGTCGCGGCCGGCGTGTAGATCGAGGCCGTCGGACAGCCCCACAGGCAACGGCCCAGGCCATCGCAGCCCTTCCGCCCCGCGTAGTCCCGGCTCAGCGTGGCCACTCGCGAACGGCCCATGTACCAGCCCGACCGGTTCAGCCCGGCTCGCCGGGCGGCATACACGTCCAGCAGCCGCTCCGAATGCGGGTCCGCCGGCAGCGGGTCCAGGTAATCCGCGTCAAAGGGCAGGAACCGCTCGAGGTCGTCCCGACGCGCGCCGATACCAATGCGCCGCGCGACCTCCGCGTAAGCGGGAGCCAGCTCGCGGTAGCCGAACGGGTATTCCTCCAGCTCCGCGTCGTTGAACGGGTACACGCCCGCCGTCCACGTCTCCGCGAAGCCGCCCCGCGCGAATGTGAAGTACGGCTGCATCTCGGACGATCGCGAGCGGAACCGCTCCGGGCGCTGGAACACGTACGCCTTGCTCGGCGGAAAGCCGTAGTACGTCGATCGACTGCCCGGGAAGACCACACCGTCCAGCGCGTCGCCCAGGAAATAGCCCACGGGATCGTCCAGCCGGTCCTTCATCTCGTGGAAGTCCGACTCCGGCAGCACCGGGCGCGGCCGTTCGCCCCCCACGTCCAGCATCACCACCTCGTGGCCCAGCCGCAGCGCCGACAGCGCAAAGTGCACCCCCGACGCACCCGATCCCACCACCACCACCCTGCTCACGAGCGCCTCCCTTCCCGCAGCGCCGCCGGACCGAACACAACCACGCCCAGCACGAGCGCAGCAACGGAAAGCGCCACGCGTCCCGCCACCTCACCCAGCAGCAGCAGGCTCCTCCCTTCTCGCGGCGCGTTCAGCGATCGGTGCGTCGGCGGACCGTTCTCCAGGATCGCCAGCGTCAGTACCAGCTTCCGCCGCAGCAACGCACCCGGACGGAAGAAGCGCGACCACGCGTCCGCCGCCCGCAGCCCGAGCCCGCCTCGCCGGCCCCACTCCAGCAGCCTGCGCTCGAGCGGCGAGTCGGCGCCCTCCTCCAGCGCCTCGGCCGCGACCTCGTGCGCTCGCTGGTAGTGATCGCGCGCATAGGCGACCGGCTCGCCACCCGTCAGGTAACGGGCGAACACGTCGCACTCCCGCTCCAGCACCGGGTCCCGCGTGCGGCCCGTCGCCTCCGCCACGCGTTCAGCCGAGGCTCGCGTCGACACCGCGCAGCTCCCGCTCGCCGGGCCGCCATTGCTCTGAATCGTCGGCAATTCCGTCATTCACGAACGATGCGATCTGTCCTGCAGTCATGGGAAGCCGACCGCCGGTCAGGACACCGGCGACGGCCAGCATTTCTCGGATTGGCGCGGCCGGCAGCCTCAGCCACGGACCCGACCGGCCGCGCTGGCGCATGCGGATGCGCCGCATCAGCTCCAGCAGCGTGAGCCGCTCGGGGCCGCCCGCTTCCACTACAGCACCGTCGACCGCCGGGGCGTCGACCAGCTCGAGCAGCAGTGTGACCAGGTCCTGCACGTGGATCGGCTGCACCACCACGTCGCCGCGGCCGAACAGCACGCCCACCGGCGCCCCTGCCAGCGCCTGCAGCCCCTTCAGCACCGGGCTGCCGGGACCGAACACCATGGTGGGCCTGACCACCACGTTCGGCAGGCCGGAGTCCCGCACCAGCCGCTCCGCCTCCCGCTTGGCGAGCGCGTAGTGGTAGTAACGATCGCGGCGGAATCCGACCGCGATGCTGCTCACCAGCACCAGCCGCCTTGCCGACCGCGCGGCTGCGCACCGCAGCAGGGCGTCCGTACCTCCGACGTTGATGCGGCGGTGATCTTCGGCCGAAGCCGCACCCGTCGCCGCGGCCAGGTGCAGGATCGCGGCGCCCTCGGGCACCTGTCCGCACCAGTCCCCCGGCTCGAGGAGATCACCTTCCACGAAGCGCCAGCCCTCCGCTGGAGCGATGCTCCGCCGGAGCGCGCCGGCGTCACGGCTCAGGCAGACCACGGGCCGCGTCGGTCGGCGCTTCAACTCCTCGAGCAGCGACTGCCCGATGAAGCCGCTCGCACCCGTGATGAACAGCGGCGTCAAGGGGTCCCCCCTGCGTTCGGACGCGCCGGCGTCGGCTCGGGCCGAGGGCGGAGACGGCCTGCGATGGACGGATGCAACTGTCGCATGGTCGCAACACTGTGTTGGGATCGGATGACGGAACGACGGCGGAAACGGCTGCCGGGCATCGTATTGCGCGGCAGAATGCGGGGTTTCGCGGGTCCCTCATGCGGCCCCCGAGTTGCAATCCACCCGCCGCGAAGCGTCGCCGGGCCAGGGGTCGAGAGACCCTTCCAGCCGGCAGCGCCCCCCGAAGATAGACGCTCCGAGTTCCGAGACCAGCATGTCGCAGCAGAGGGCGGAGACGCTTGCGTCCGCCGCCAAGCACAGGCTCAGGCAGTTGCTGCCGCTCGCAGTGCGGAAGCAGTTGTCGATCCGGATCGGTCGTAGCCGGTGGCTGCCGGACAGCCATCGCTACTACTGGTCGATGGAGGCCGTGCGCGACCTGGCCGAGCGCGATCCGGACGCGTTCCACCGCTTCCTGTGGACGCACCACCTGGCGTACGCGGAGACGTACGAGGTGGAGAGCCGCTTCGATCCGTCCAACGTGCATCCCACCCGGCACCTCCTGTTTGGGACGCTGGAGGCGGTGCTGTCGGAGCGAGGAATGGATCCGCGCCGGGACGTCGCGTCGGTGCTGGAGGTCGGCTGCTCCCTCGGCTATCTGCTGCGCCATCTCGAGACGGACCTGTTCTGCGGGGCCGAGCGGCTGGACGGCTTCGACATCGACGAGCACGCCATCGCGGCCGGCTCGTCGCACCTGGCGCGCCTGGGCTCCCGGGTGCGGCTTGCGGTCGGTGACATGGGCGAGCTGGATCGGCTGGTGGCCGGGCGCAGCTACGACGTCGCCTTCTGCGCGGGGACGCTGATGTACCTGCGCGAGCCGGCGGCGGCGCGGGTGGTGGAGGTCATGCTGCGCCACACGCGCGGCATCGTGGTCCTGGCCGGGCTGGCCGATCCACACCGTGACAATCGCGAACTCGCGTCCTCGGGCGTGCGGGCGCGTGACCGCTCCTTCATCCACAACCTGGACCGGATGGTGGAGGCGGCCGGCGGGCGGGTGGTGCAGCGGGACTGGCGCGGCGCCGAGCAGATCGACGGCAACAGCATTTACTTCGTTTTCGCGGAGCCGGCGCGTGTGCAGGTGGAGCCCGCGCCGCTGACCGTGGCCGCACCGGGGGGCCCATGAGTCTGTCTCTGCGCACGCGGGCCGCCCTCTTCCGCAGGCGCGTGGCACGTGCGGCGGGCCGGGCGCTCGGCCGCAACGCGACCACGTACGTCCAGGAGCGGACGTCGGAGTATCGAGGCTACTGGGAGGGAGCGGCGGCGCGCATCGGCGCCGACTTCACGGCCCTGTCGGACAGCATCTGGGAGGTGCGCCGCGGCACCGGCCGCGTTCGCCTGGCCAACTACGTCACCTCCGCGGACGATCCCGTCACGCTGCGCATCGCCGGCGACAAGGCGCTGTGCCTGCGCCGCGTGGTGGATCTGGGCATCCCGGTTCCGCTGCACGGTGTCTTCTCGCTGGGAAGTCTCTCGCGGGCGCGGGAGTTCGTGGATCGGCATGGCGGCGCCTTCGCGGTGAAGCCGGTCAGCGGCTCCGCGTCGGCGCTGGGCGTGAGCACCAACCTCACCGAATGGCGGGGTGTCCGCGAGGCTGCGCTATTGGCCGCGCTGTTCAACCCGGAATTCCTGGTCGAGCGGATGGTGCCGGCCGAATCCTGCCGGCTGCTGTTCCTGGGCGGAGAGTTGATCCACGCGGTCCGGCGGACGGGCGTGCGCGTCACGGGCGACGGCACCTCGACGCTCTCGGCCCTGGCCGCCGCCGCGGGGAGTCCGGCTGATGAGACGATGCGGCTCACGCTGGAGCACCAGGGCCTGGCACCGGTCTCGGTACCGGCTGCCGGCACCGAAGTCGTCGTACGCTGCCTGCCGGCCGGCCTGCGCGCCCACCCGGAGCTGCGCACGGTCTACGACCAGACGATCACCGATCGGATCGGGCCGGAGCTGCGCGAGCAGGCCGGCCGCATCGTTCGCTCGATCGGCAGCGAGTTCGCGGGCGTGGACGTATTGACCAACGATCCGTCCGTCTCGCTGGAGCAGGCCAGGGGGGTGTTCCTCGAGCTGAACACCACCCCCGGGATCCATCACCACTACCACACGCCGCACGAGCGGGAGACCCATCCCGTTGCCGTGCGGGTGCTGGAATACCTCTTGGAGCGCGGCGCACCTGTCGCCGAAGGAGTCGTCTGATGCACGAGCATGGCAAGCAGCATTTCGAGGTCGCTCCCGCCGCCACCGGGCGGCTGCACACGGCCGACTACCTGAAGGCGATCGGCGTTCCGGACCTGACGCCGCGTACGAGCCCGTTCGATCCCGGCTACGATCCCGTGACGCTGGCCAGTCACCTGGAGCAGAGCGGGCACCTGATGTCGATCCTCAAGGTGTCCATGGCCTGCTGGCAGGTCGCGGCCGAGTCGGCCACACGTGCCAAGGTCGCGGCCGCTCAGCGCGTGGGCGTGCAGACGGTCACGGGCGGCGGACCGTTCGAGGTGGCCGTGGCCCAGGGTCAACTGACGTTCTACCTGGACCTGTGCGCGGACCTGGGCTTCGATCGCATCGAGTGCGGCGAGGGCTTCACCGATCTGCCGCTGCTGCCGGCCGGCATCGTCAAGATGGCCAATGAGCGCGGGCTGGACGTGCAGTTCGAGCTGGGCAAGAAGCACGGCGGCGCCTTCACCGAGGACATGGTCGAGCAACTGGTGCAGCAGGGGCAGCGCTGGCTTGACGCGGGCGCCGTCCAGCTGGTGGTCGAGGGGCGCGAGAGCGCCAAGGGCGTCGGCCTCTTCGACGACGACGGCAACTTCAACGCACACTTCGCCGAGCGCTTCGCGCACGAGTTCGGCTTCGACGTGGTCTGCTTCGAGGCGCCGAACAAGCCCAGCCAGTTCGCGCTGCTGGACCACTTCGGTCCGGAGGTGGGGCTGTGCAACGTGCGGCTCGAGGAGACGCTGCGCGTGGAGATCTACCGGCGCGGTCTGCACTCCGACGCTTTTGCCAAGGACAATCTGCGTCCGCGCCTGCCGATGGCCGTCACGCCCGAAGCGCCCAAGGTGGAGGCGAATCTTGGCTAGGACCGTCGCGATCGACTGCTTTCCCGAGAGCGCCGACCGCTACCGGGACGACTGGGCGCTGGTCACGATCGACGTGATCCGCGCCACCACCACCGCCATCACGGCCGTGGCCCAGGGGCGGCGCTGCTACCCGGTGCCGTCCATCGAGGCCGCGCTGCCGACCGCCGCGCGGCTGGATCAGCCGCTGCTGGTCGGCGAACTGGGCGGCAACATGCCCTACGGCTTCGACATGACCAACAGCCCGGCGCAGCTGGCCGCGCGGACCGACGTGTGGCGCACCATGATCCTGCTCTCGTCCTCGGGCACCCAGCTGATGGACAGCGCCGCGCGGAGCAACTTCGCGTATGTGGCCTGCCTGCGGAACGTCACGGCCACGATCCGGCACCTGGCCGACCGGCACGACAGGGTCGCCGTGCTGGGCGCGGGTACGCGCGGCGAGTTCCGCGACGAGGATCAGGCCTGCTGCGCCGCCATCGCCGAAGGGCTCATGCAGCGTGGCTACCGCCCGCACGATGCCGGCACCGTCGAGGTGGTGCAGCGCTGGAGCGGCCGGCCGCAGGCTTGGACGGAGAGCCGCAGCGTGGAATACCTGCGTCGCACGAACCAGCTGCGCGACCTGGACTTCATCCTGGAGCACCTGGACGACCTGGACTCGGTCTACATGATGTCTCGCGGGGAGGTCGTGCCGGTGCTGCCGACGCCGGTCACGCAGGAGTGGCGGGAAGCCGTGGCGGCCGCGGACGACGACGCACCGGTCGCGTGAGGGTGAACAGTTCCACGCCGGTGGTGGTGCTGCGCTTCCACCACGGCAGCCTCGGCATCGCGCGCACGCTCGGACGGTGGGGCGTGGACGTCTACGGAGTCGACTCCGACCTGGACGGACCGGCGTTCAGCTCCCGCTACGTGAAGGACGCCTTCCGCTGGGACTTCGGCAGCGAGACGCCGGAGCGGTCGGTCGCGTTCCTGATCGGCCTCGCCGACCGCATCGGCGGCCGGCCGCTGCTCATCCCTACATCGGACAACACCGCTGAACTGGTGCAGGACCACGCAGCCGTCCTGGGCGAGCGCTTCCTGTTCCCGCGCGTGGATCCCGACCTGGTGCGGGGCCTCAGCAACAAGCGCGAGCTGTACTACCTGGCAAAGCGGCTGGACATCCCGACGCCGGAGACCGACTTCCCGCAGAACCGCGCGGACGCCGAGCGGTTTGCCCGCCAAGTACGCTATCCCGTGCTGCTGAAGGCGGCTGATGGCCTGCGCCTCGAGGCCCGCACGGGCGTGAAGATGGTGATCGTGCACTCACCCGCCCAGCTGCTGGAGCAGTACGACCGCCTCGAGGATCCGGCCGACCCGAACCTGATGATCCAGGAATACATCCCGGGCGGCGACGACACGATCTGGATGTTCGAGGGCTACTTCGACCGGGACAGCGAGTGCGTGGCCGGCTTCACGGGCAAGAAGATCCGGCAGCACCCGGTGCACCGTGGCGCGACCAGCCTCGGCGTACTGATCCCGAATCCGGCCGTCGACGCCACGACGCGGCGGTTCATGAAGGCCATCGGCTACCGCGGCATCCTGGACATCGGCTACCGGTACGACGCACGCGATGGGCAGTACAAGCTGCTCGACCCCAACCCGCGCATCGGCTCTACCTTCCGCCTTTTCGTGGGCGCGGACGACGTGGACGTGGCGCGGCTGCTGTACCTGGACATGACGGGGCAGCCACTGCCCCGGACCGAGCCACGCTGGGGCCGTCGCTGGCTGGTCGAGGACCAGGACTTCTTCTCCACCCTCGATTACGCGCGCGAGGGCGGCTTCTCGATCGGCGACTGGGCGGATTCCTTCCGCGGCGTCGAGGAGGCCGCGTGGTTCGCGAGCGACGATCCGCGCCCGTTCCTGCGCGTGTTTGCGCGCACGCTGCGGCGGATCGCCGGCGCGGCCGTGCGGCGGCTGCGTCCCGGCGGCACGCCGCACCGCGGCGACCCGGCGGTGGCGCGGCCCGCTGCCCCGGCCGGCACGGCGCTGGACGGCGCACCCGCCGCCGGCTCCGGCCGCTCCGCCGAACAGGCGATGCTGGCCCGCGTTTCCAGCTGACAGTGCGGCGACGCATCAAGAGCCTGATCGGCGGGCTGGTCTTCCGGAGCGGCCTGTACCGGCGCCTGCTGGGCGACCGCGCCGTCGTCGCCTGCTTCCACCGGGTGGACGACGGGCTCGCCGGTCGCATCCTGACCAACACCTCGTCCGAATTCCGCGCCTTCTGCCGCTTCGCTGCCCGCTATTTCGAGGTCATCCCGCTCGGTGAACTGGTCGCGCGGCTGCGAGAGGGACGACCCGTGGCAGGCTGTCTGGTCATCACCTTCGACGACGGCTACCTGGACAACCACGACGTGGCGGCGCCCGAGCTCCGGCGGCAGGGACTCCCGGCGACGTTCTTCGTATCGACCGACCTGATCGAGTCCGAGACCGTCCCGTTCTGGGATGAGCAGGCCGGAGTGTCCGCGCCGTGGATGTCGTGGGACCAGGTTCGCTCACTGCGTGCGCAGGGCTTCGAGATCGGCGCCCACACGGTCAGCCACGTGGACTTGGGCAAGGTGCACGGGGAGCAGGCGCGCCGGGAGATCCAGGGTAGCCGTCAGCGCCTCGAGCGCGAGCTCGGGGAGGCCGTCACGCTGTTCAGCTACCCGTTCGGCCGCCGCGATCAGATCACGGAGGAAAACCGCCGCATCGTGCAGGACGCGGGCTTCGAGTGCTGCGCCTCCGCATACGGCGGGCTGGTCAGCGCGGCAGAGGATCCGTTCCGGCTGCGCCGCGTGCCCGTGACCCGATGGCACCGCTGGCCGGCGCAGTGGGGCTACGAACTGCTGGTCTCCCGCCCCTGACCCCCGCCGGGCGCGGCCGCTGCCGTCGCCGCTGCCGTTGGTGAGGCCCTGTACGCCTCCGACCCTGCGGTGGCGAGCAGGTTCTCCAGCGCGAGCAGATCCGGGGGGGTCAGCTGACCATGGGTCGGCGCGGTCAGCAGCCGCTCCGCCAATGACCGCGCGCCCGGCAATTCCCCCACCCCTACGACGTGCGGCCGCGCCTCCGGCAGATCCGGGAGCACGATCGGGTACCCCTCGATGAGCCCCAACCGGGCATGTGCCAGCAGGGCCCCCCGGGTGCGGCCCTGCCGCGCGAGCACCGGCAAGCGCAGGTAGCCCGCCTCGGCGCGGGGAGCGATCTCGATCTCGGCAAGGGCACCGTTCCGCCGAACGCCGCGCAGCAGGCGAGCCGCGTTGCGCCGGCGAGTCGCCGAGGCACCAGGCTCTGCCGCCAGCGCCTGCAGCACGAGCGCGGCGGAGGCGCGGGCGATCCTTCGTGGCGGTGTGGGTGGCCGGTAGATCGTCTCGCCGATGCGCAGCCCCGGCACGGCCGCGACCACCCCGAACAGGGCGGGCCGCCCGAGCAGCCACTGCGCGGCGGACAGCGCCAGGTTCCGCACCCCCGTTTCGCCCGGCTCCACGAACCCGCGCACACGCTCCAGCAGGGCCACGCCGGACCCGCGGGCGAGCAGCGCGCCGCCGCCGCCCCCCGTGATCCCCTTGCCTCGACCGAAGCTGAGAATCGACAGCGGAGCGAGGCTGCCGAGCGGCGCGCCATCCACGGTGCCGCCGACCCCCTGGGCCGCGTCCTCGATCGGCACCGCTCCCGCCTCACGGATGGCGGGCTCGAAACGGGCACACGAGACGGGCACCCCGTAGAGGTGCGCCAGAACTACTGCGTGCGGCCGCAGCTCCAGCGCCCGATGCAGTGAGGCAGCGTCCGGCGTCAGCGTCTCGGGGTCCACGTCGTAGAAGACGATCTCCGCCCCGGCGCCCACCGCGGCGCTGACGAGGTCGTAGCAGCCGAAGCCGGGCAACGCGACGCGTGGTCGCGCGTCCCCCGCCGCAGCCGCGATCGCCAGCCGGAGCGCCGACGTGCCACTGTCCACGAGCAGGCTGGCCGTCGCCGCATGACGCCCCTGCAGCCGGGCCGACAGCGCCGCTTCCGCCCGCCGCCCGCCAGGCGGAAACAGTGCGCCGGCGGACCGGCCGATGGCCGTCAGGGCGATCGGCGAGTGCGCCGGCGGCTGTCGTCGCATTAGGGGAGCAACCGGACCAGCCGCGGGCCGATGGCGTTCGCCACCGGCATCGGCAGCCGTGTCCAGGCCTTCACGCCCAGCGCATAGCGACGGTCGTCGGGAGAGGGCGTGGCCGCCGCCTTCGCATCCGCGGAATGCTGGTACCACCACAGCGGGATCTCGCGACCCCCCCACTGCATCTTGAACCGGTGCGTCCCGCTGCCGGGGGTGCAACGCCCGAAGTTGAAGACGCGCGCTCCCCGGTCGATCGCGTGCTCCATCAGGTCCCAGTAAAGCAGCATGTTGGGTGCGATGCGATTGTGCTCGCGCAGCGACGAGGCCCAGGTGATCTCGGCCTCCTCGCCCCAGTGGAAGGTCCAGCCGGCGGCCACCGGCTCGTCCTCCAGATAGACGCAGGCGACCGCGACGTCGTCACCGAACGCGCGCAGGATCTCCTCGAAGAACCCCCGGCCCTGCGCCGGCGTGCCGAGGTCGCGCATGTGCCGCGTGAAGACCTGATGGAACGCACCCAGCTGATCGTGCCCGATGCGCACTTCACACCCCTCCTTGCGAGGGCGTCGAACCTGGCTGCGCACCTTCGATCTCAAAGAGTCCCACAGCGCATCGATCGCGTCCGGCAGGTCCAGCACCACCGTCACCTTGCGGCGGGACACCGGCAGGTCCACACCCGGCAGCTCCACGGCACTCCGCAACTCGAGGAGATCCGCGCCTTCCGCCTGCGCCAGATCCGTCGCATGACCGACCAGGGCACGCACCGCCGCCGGATCGCCCGCCGGACCCCCGTAGTTCAGGAACGGCATCGACACCAGGTAGTGGCCGAACAGGCGGCTGCGCACCCGGACCAGCGGCAGCACTCCCCGCAGCCCGCTTTCGTCGGCCGCCTGCAGGTACAGGGTTTCGTGATCCAGTGCCCGCTCCATCACCTGCTTCCAGCCATGGCGCTGGAATAGCGTCCCCCCGGGATCGGCCGCAACCACCTCATCCCAGTCGGCACCGTCGCCGCGGTACTCCGATACGTGCACGGTCACGCGCTCAACTCGGGCGCGACTACGGGCGCGGCCTCCTCCACCCGCACCACCTCACTCAGGCCCAGCACCCGGCTCCCCAGCACCGACTCGAACCGGAACTCACTCAGCAGCCGCGCGACCCGGCCCTCCGTGCGAGCGAGCCCGCCATAGTGGCGCATCCGCGTCAGGGGAGGCACCGGCAGCCGGGGCTGCCCCGGGTCCACCTCCCAGGGGTGCAGGAAGAACATGCCCGGCACGCCCCGCCGCGCCTGCTGGCGGAACGCCGCCCGGATCATCCCGTACGGAAGATGCCGCAGATACGCACCGCCCGCAGCCGGCAGGCGGGCCGGCCCCACCGTCAGCGTGTTCAGCGGCAACTCGATCAACTGACCGGCGGCCAGACGCAGCACGTGCGGATCTCGCGGTGCACCCGGATAGCCGTAGCCGGGCCGACGGATCGGGAAGATGCTGGAGTCGTAGACGTAGCCTTCCTCCAGCAGGACGTCGAATGCCCACTCCACCCCCGGCGTGATCGAGAAGCTGGGGGCGCGATACCCGATCACGGGACGGCCGGCCTGATCCTCGAGCAGCGCCTTCGAGCGACGCACGTCCTCGCGGAAGGCCGCCGGCGTCTGCCCGCTCACCCGGTGGTGCGCCCAGCCATGCGAAGCAACCTCGTGACCCAGCTCGATCATGCGCGGCACCAGCGCGGGCTTCCGCTCCGCCAGGCAGCCCAGCACGAAAAAGGTCGCGCGCGCCCCGGCTTCGGCCAGGAGCCCGTACAGCCGCTCCATGGAGCGCTCGACCCTGCTTTCCATCGAGGACCAATCCGACCGCGCTACGTACGGCTCCAGCGCGTGCACCTGGAAGTGCTCCTCGACATCGACCGTGAACAGATGTTCCATTCGCCCTGGTATCCGGGGGACGGCGGGTGTGGCGGCAGGATGGGGGTCAATACTCGCGCCACTGCGCCGGACTCCGTGACCCGTCGCGATCCCGCGTGGTGCGCGGCTTTCGCGCATTGTCCGGCTGGCGCGGCCCCACCGCATGTAGCGATGGTGCAACACTCTGTCGCGGCCGCACGGGAGGACGGGGCACGACGGCGCGGAATGGCGCGCCACTGCGCGGAAATGGCGGGCTCGGACGTGGCTTCCTCCTTGCTCTCGCCACGGGCCGTGACCCCTTCCTCTTCCAGACGGACGACGATCTCCGTCCTGCACGTGCTGGCGCCGGCGCCGTTCGGTGGCCTGGAGCGCGTGGTGGAAACGCTCGCGCGCGGCCACCACGACCGCGGGCATCGTGTGGCCGTGGCGTCCGTGCTGGAGCAAGGCGAGGCACAGTCCGAGGTCCACACGGGCGGCGAGGCGGGTCACGCTCGTATCGAGCTGAGCCTGCCGTCCCGGCGATATCTGCGGGAGCGTGAGGCGCTGATCGAGTTGATCCGCCGCTGGGGGCCGGATGTCGTGCACACACACGGCTATCGCTCCGACATCATCGGCGGCTGGGCGGCCCGCGCGTGCGGCACCCCCACGGTCACGACGGTGCATGGCTACACCGGCGGCGACTTCAAGAACCGCCTCTACGAATGGCTGCAGACCCGCTCGTTCCGGCGGTTCGACGCGGTGGTCGCGGTGTCGGCTCCGCTTTCCGAGCACCTGCGACGCGCGGGAGTCTCGGAGCGCCGGCTGCACGTGATCCGCAACGGCTGGGCGCCCGAGCCGCTGCTGGAGCGCGCGGCCGCGCGGGAGCGGCTGGCCGCGCCGCCCGATGTCCTGCATCTGGGGTGGGTGGGGCGGCTGAGCCACGAGAAGGGACCGGATCTTTTCGTGGAAGCGCTGGGACGTCTCGGCCGGAACGGCTGGACCGCCTCCATCGTGGGCGATGGCCCCCGCCGCGGGGCGCTCGAGCGACGGGCGCGGGAACTGGGCATCGCGGACCACGTGCGCTGGCATGGGGCCGTGCCCGCAGCGGCGCGGCTGTTCGCCGGCTTCGACACCTTCGTCATGACGTCCCGCACGGAGGGTACGCCCATGGTCCTCTTCGAGGCCATGGCCGCCGGCGTGCCGGTCCTCGCCACCCGTGTCGGCGGCGTGCCGGACGTGGTGGACGAGGCGGAGGCGGCACTGGTGCCGCCCGACGCGGCATCCATCGCCGACGCACTGCGCAGAATGCTGGATGACCGCAGGTCGGGGATCGAGCGGGCGCAGCGCGCACGGCAGGCGCTCGAGCGATTCGCAGGCGGCGGCTGGCTGGAGCGGTACGAGAGAGTATACGAGGCACTGAAGCGGCAAGGCATCAGGAGGGTGGGATGACGCAGGCTCTGGTGGTGGCGCTGGCGGTCGGAATCGGGCTGCCGCTGTATTCGTACGCGGCCTACCCGGCGCTGCTGTGGCTGATGGGCCGGTTCCGGCCGGCACCGAAGCGGCCGCACGTGGAAGCATGGCCGACACTGAGCATTTCGGTGCCGGTCTACAACGAGTCGGCGCAGATTCGTGATCTGCTGGACAGCCTGCTGGCGCTGGACTACCCGCGGGATCGGCTGCAGATCGTCGTGGTATCGGACGCCTCGGACGATGGTACCGACGCGATCGTGGAGGAGTACGCCGACCGCGGCATCGAGCTGTTCCGGCAGCCGGAGCGACGGGGCAAGACGGCGGCGGAGAACGCCGTTCGCAGCCGCCTGACCGGGGATATAGTGGTCAACACGGACGCCTCGATCCGCATTCCGCCGCCCAGCCTGAAGCGGCTGGTCGCGTGGTTCGAGGATCCGGGCGTCGGCCTGGTCTCGGGGCGGGACCTGAGCGTCGGCCGTGCCAGCGGCGACCGGAATGCCGGAGAGTCAGGCTACGTCGGCTACGAGATGTGGGTACGGGACCTGGAAACGCGCATGGGCGGTATCGTGGGCGCCTCCGGCTGCTTCTACGCCATCCGTTCGCAACTGCACAACGAACTGGTCCCGGCGGCGCTCAGCCGTGACTTCGCGGCGGCGATGATCACGCGGGAGCGTGGTTTCCGCGCCATCTCCGAGCCGCAGGCGGTGTGCTTCGTGCCGCGCACGCGCGACCTGCGGCGCGAATACGTTCGCAAGGTGCGCACGATGACCCGGGGCATGGAGACGTTGTTCTTCAAGCGTCACCTGCTGAACCCCCTGCGGTTCGGTCTGTTCGGCTGGAAGCTGTTCAGCCACAAGATCTGCCGCTGGCTGACGCCGTGGGGTGTTGTGGCGATGCTCGCCGGCCTGGCGGCGGTCAGTCCGCAGGTGCCGGCGGCGCGTCTGGTGCTGATCCTCGCGGCCGCGCCGGTCGTGGCCACGGTGGCTGCGCTGCGCTGGCCGGAAGGGCGCCCTGCGCCGCGGCCGATCTCGATGCTCGCCTTTGCCGTACTGGGCAACGTGGCAGCGCTGCAGGCCACGCTCGCCGCGCTGCGCGGTGAGTTGAACCCGGTCTGGGAACCGACTCGGCGGGACGCGGTCACCCAGGCCTGAACAGGCGCGGCCGGCCCCGCCCGCTCCCCGGGTGCGCGACGTAAAAAAGAGGAAGGGCCGGCCGCTCGCGCGGTCGGCCCTTCCTCGCTTACGACGCGTGAGGAGAGAGAGCTCAGGCGAGCTCGTCTTCCTCCTCGCCCATCTCGCGCCGCCGGCGAGCCGCACCACCCACACCCAGCAAGCCGGATGCGAGGAGGATGAGCGTTGCCGGTTCCGGGGTCACGGTACCGTTGAAGCTGGTCGCCGAAGCGTTGCACGCAGCTCCACTGGACGCGTCGAGGCAGCCCTGGCCGCTGTAGGTCAGCGAACCATCGAACAACTGCGCCTCGGTACCCCAGGAGGACATGTTGACCACGATGCGGATCGGCTCCGTGGACGGCGGCGTCCCTGCGGCCGAGAGGTCGAGCGCAGAGCCCGACACCACTGCGGCCCAGCTGGCCGTCACGTCATTGCCGTTCGCGTCGTAGACCGCATACAGCGAACCGAAGCCCCAGGGGCTCGTGCTCGCCGACGAGATCATGAAGTGCTTGATGTAACTTCCGTTCGCATCAAGCAGATTCAGGTTGAACACCACGACGCTACAGTCGATGCCGTCACACCTCGCGGTCATGCTCGTGTCGATGTCCGTCGACGCACGAGCGACCGTTGGCAGGGTGAACATGAGCGCGAGCCCAAGCATCCCTGCCTGTGTGATGCGTTTCATCACACGGGTACCTCCTTGGGAGGGGGGAGAAATGCGTCCGCACGGCTTGCCCGTGTCGAACGTGGAAACGCCGGCAGCCATAGCCATCATCCCCCCTTGCGGGGTCCGAGTAGCGCAACCACACCGGCGGGTACGACGAAAAGGAAGTACATGGCCGAGAGCGCGAGCGTCTTCAGCGTGGAGGTCTGCAGCGCCTCGCGCCCGGGGTTCTCGGTGATCACGGCACGCAGGGACAGGAAGTCCATGCCCGCCATCGCCCCGATCGCCGCGCCGGCCAGACCGAGCACGATCAGGAACACGCCGAAACCCTTCACCAGCAGCTTCGATGGCTCCTCCTTGAGCGCGAGCGCCACGTAGATGAACGCCATTGCGAGCAGCAGCCGCGGCCAGCCCTCGGCCGTGCGCGTCAGCGCGACGAACTCCCACTGCACGTTGTCCTGGCGCTGGAAGCCCCACAGGATCGTGAAGTCCACGATGGTCGCGAGCAGGTAGATCAGCCCGACGGCCCACAGCACCCACGTCGCCGCGCGTGCCGCTGGATTGCCCCTCAGCGCCGAGACCCGCCCGGGCTCGGACGTGCGCCCGGGCTTCACGATCGTGCCAGCCGACATCGATACTCCTCCCTGACTTCGGAAATGCGGTGTTGCTGATCGGCGTGTGCCGTCAGCTCGGAAGCGCCCGGTAGACGGACGGCACGACCTCGCCGGCGATGCGGATGGCCAGATCCACCGCCGCCTGCTGACCCTCCCCTGTCACGGGCACCAGCACGCGGACCAGCGCCTCTTCGCTGCGACCCCGCGTCGCGCTGTCCCAGAGCAGGTCCCACTTGACGCGATACTCGTTCGGCTCGACCCGGCCGCGGCCCTGGTACCAGTAGAGCACCACCGCGCGAGCGTCTTCCCGCTGCAGGATGTAGTGGTTGACGGCCACGGCACCCGCGGCCGTGGCGATCTGGATCTCGCGCGAGTCCAGCGCCTGCCAGCCGGCGCCCGGCAGGCAGTTCTTGGGGGAGTGGATGGTCTGACCCTGCGTCTGCCGCTCGTAGTAGCCGACGTAGACGGAGGGGGCGAGGCTCGCCTGCTCGGCCGGCTCGCCGTCGGTGAAGACGCGGAACAGGTAGTCGTCCATGCCGGCCACCCGCTGCTCCGCTTCGCTCAGCTCGATGTCCTGGCCGGAGCGGCCGACCACCTCGCCAGGCACCGATTCGGCCAGTGCGGCACGCAGGGGCATCGAGCGCTGGTGGTCCACGCCCACGGTGAACAGGGCCCCGACGCCCAGGATGATCGCGGGCAGCCACGTCACGCGCAGCTTCATGCGGCCCTCCGGAAGCGCAGGAGCCAGCCCTCCGCTCGACCCAGCACGAAGGCCACGAAGCCGAGGATCACCATGGCCACCACGAAGATGCCCCAGCCCTCGCTGTAGTGCATCACGCCCTGGCCCCACTCCGGCCCGACGAAGAAGACCAGGAAGCCGGTCAGGAAGATGCGCAGCGCGTTGAGCGCCATGGCGACCGGGATGGCGATCGCCACCAGCAGCACGCGGCTGAGCGGCGTCTTCAGGAACAGGCCGCCGGTCAGCACCCCCAGCGCGATCAGCGCCGTCAGCGAGCGCAGGCCGCTACAGGCCTCTGTCACGAACAGCGAGCGCCCCGGCAGCTGGATCACGTTGCCCTCCAGTACCACGGGCACGTGCCGCCACTCCAGCATCGCCGCGCCCCACTTGGACGCCGAGAGCTGCAGCGGCAGCGCGATCGTCGACATGATCACGTCCGGGATCGGGATCGACAGCCCCAGCAGCAGCACCGGCATCCACCAGTGCAGCAACTGGCGCCATCCCCATGAAAAAACGACCAGGCCCGCCGCGGCCATGAGCAGCGAAACCCGCATCGTGAACAGCTCGGCCGCGAGACCCGAGACGTAGCGCAGCAGAACCGCGCCTACCAGCAGCGCGAGTCCCCAAGCGAAATTGGAGGCCCGGTCCTCCCGGAGCCCCCTCTTCCAGGCCAGCCAGACCGCGATCGGAGCCAGCAGAAGCCCGTGGCCTGCGTCCGGATCGCTCCACCAGTCCTGCAACAGCGTGGTGATCGGCGACCAGAACAGCACCAGAAAGGCGAGCGCGGTGAGCGCCGGTAGCGCGAGCCCGGGAACGCGCAGCGCGGTGGCCCGCGCGGCGGGGAGGGGAAGAGCTTCACGCACCGGCGTCACCACGCTCCCTGCTGGAAGACCACTACCGGCAGCGTCCTGGCCATGATCTTCAGGTCCTCGGCCACCGAGTGCCGCTCGATGTACTCCAGGTCCAGCGTCAGCTTGCGCCGCACATCGTCCAGGCAACTGTCGTAGTGCTGGTTGATCTGGGCCCAGCCGGTGATGCCCGGCAGGACCTGCTGGCGACGGTGGTAGCCGTCGATCTGCTGCCGCAGGTCACTGAATATGCCCGGCTGCTCCGGCCGCGGACCCACGATGTTCATCTCGCCCCGCAGCACGTTCACCAGCTGCGGCAGCTCGTCCAGGCGGTACTTCCGCAGCACCCGGCCCACGCCCGTGACCCGCGGATCGTCCGGCCGCGCCCACACCTCCGGATCGTTCCGCCCACTGTGGGTCATCGTGCGGAACTTGTAGATCGTGAACGGCTTGCCACCCAGGTCCTGCACCCGGCGACTGTCGCCGAGGTCCGGTCGGCCCTGCCGTCGGTCCAGGCCGACCCGCGTCTGCTTGTAGAAGACCGGTCCCGGCGAACTCAGCTTCACCGCCAGCCCGATCAGCAGCATCAGCGGCGCAAGAAGGATCAGGGACAGCAGCGCTACGCTGAAATTGAGGATCCGGCGCCCGCGAGCGTCCGCTCGCACGCGCCCCTCCCGCTCGCCCTCGAGATGCAGCCGCCGTGCGGGCGGATGCGGGAAGGCATAGACGTCCGGGTAGACTGCCGCCGGGGACCGATGAATGGCCTGCGCTCGTTCGCTGACGGTATACACGTGTTGGTTTCGGAGCTGGAGGTGGTCTCGGGCGGCACGATGATATGCAAGCGGTATTCGCGGCATCGCTGCACGACGCTTCACTCTGTAACTCGCTTTGAATGAACGACTTGCGGAATACGTCCCCCGATCACCGCCGTGCAATGTCATGTGGCGATTCGACGACGGCTGTTGTCGGAGCGCACCGCTTGTAGCGGGGTGCCGACGGGTGTTGGAAAGGCGCCACAAGTTGCGCGGCGCGGCAGGAGCGGCGGCATGCAGCCGAATTGCTTGGAAGTCGCGCTGCGAGTGGCGGATCGGCGGCCGGACGGCTCGTGGTACTGTTCGCGCGTACACACGCGTCCACCTGCTGGACCCCCGACGCTTCCCCCGTTCGGGCCGTAGCTCCATCGAGGCAAGAGATGTCTGAACAGAAGAGCAACGAAGGCGAGGCGCTGGATCTCGTCCCCCGCTTACCCGCGGACCTGCAGCAGCCCGGAGCGGGCTGGGGGCAGCCCGCGGGCGGTTTCGAGGCGGACGAGGGCGAGTCGCTCAACGTCCGGCGCTACGTGGCCGCCGTGCTGCGCTACAAGTGGCTGATCCTGCTGATCACGATCGTGGGTACGGCGGGCGGCTTCCTGGCGGCGGACCGACTCCCGCCGGAGTACGCCGCGCGGGCGACGCTGTGGGTCGAGGAAGTGACCCGGCAGCAGGCCGCGCAGGGGCCCATCCAGACGGAGAACCTGCTGCAGGGCTACGGCTGGTTGTCACTGCTGGAGTCGTACGTCGTTCTCGACTCGGTGGTGCTGGAGAACCGGTTGTTCATCAAGGCGCAGAGCCGTCCGGAGCATCGGCTGTTTTCCGACTTCGTGCTGAAGGAGCGGTTTCGTCCTGGATCCTACCGCCTGGTCGTGGGCCCGCGTGGAGAGCGGTTCCGCCTGGAGACCAGCGACGGGATCCTGATTCAGCAGGGCGCGGTGGGGGACTCGATCGGTGAGCAGCTGGGCTTCGCGTGGGCGCCGGGTGCGGGGGTGCTGCGCGCAGGCCGCACGCTTCCGTTCACCGTGACGGTGCCGCGCGAGGAGTCGACGCGACTGATGGACCGATTCGACTCGCGCTTCGATCCGATCGGCGGCTTCCTCAACGTGGAGCTGCGGGCGAACGATGCGGACGGCGCGGCGGAGATCCTGAACGCGATCAACGAGCGCTTCGTTGCGACGGCCGCGGAGATGAAGCGGGCCAAGCTGGACGAACTGACGGAGATCCTGCGGGAGCAGCTCTCGCGCGCGGAAGAGGGTCTCGCGGTCGCGGAAGCGAACCTGGAGAGCTTCCGCGTCCAGACGATCACGCTGCCTTCCGATCGCGGGGTACCGGTCAACGCGGGTCTCGAGATGACGCGCGACCCGGTGTTCAACAACTTCTTCGAGCGGAAGGTCCAGCTGGACGAGCTGGAGCACGATCGTCAGGCGATCGAGCGTGCGCTGGGCGAAGCGGACGGCGAGTTGTCGGTGCTCGGTCTGGAGCTGGTGCCGGCGGTGAAGGAGTCGTCCGAACTGAGCCGGGCGCTGCAGGATCTGACGAACAAGCGTGCGGAGCTGCACGCCCTGCGTCAGCGGTACACGGACGAGCATCCGCCCGTCCAGCGGCTGATCGACGACATCCGCGTGCTCGAGGACAGCGTGATCCCCCAGCTGGCGAACCTGCTGATCCAGGACCTGCGTGTGCGGGAGGACCAGCTGCGCGAGATCATCGGCTCGGCCTCGGGGGAGCTGGCGCAGATCCCGCCCCGGGCCATCGAGGAGGCGCGGCTCGAGCGTGACGTGGCCAGCGCCGCGAATCTGGCCACGACCCTGCAGCAGCGATACGAGGAGGCGCGTCTGGCGTCGGTTTCCAGCGTGCCGGACGTGCGCATCCTCTCGCCGGCGGTGGCGCCCCACAATCCGACCAGCAACGACAAGCCGCGGCTGATCCTCATGGCCTTCGCCGCCAGCCTCGGGCTGGGCGTGCTCGGCGCGATCCTGCGGGACCGCTTCGACTCGCGCATCCGTTTCCCGGAGCAGGTCTCGGAAGGGCTGGGACTGCCGATCCTGGGCGGGCTGACCGAACTCTCACGCCGGTCGGGCGCAAAGGCGGAGGAGCAGCGGCGGCAGGTGCATGAAGCGCTGCGCACGGTGCGCCACAACCTGCTCCACGCCTATGGCAGCGCCGGGCCGGTCGTCCTGACGATCTCCAGCCCCGGGCCGGGGGAGGGCAAGTCCTTCGTCGCGTCCAACCTCGCGATCGCGTTCGCCGACCTCGGCCAGCGCACGCTGCTGATCGATGGCGACATCCGACGCGGCTCACTGCACCGGGTGCTGAGCACTGATCGGCGGCCCGGCCTCACCGACCATCTGGCAGGACGGATCGGCGCGGAAGCGGTGGTGCAGACCACGTCGGTCGAGCGCCTCAGCTTCGTCGGGTCGGGCAGCCGGTTCCGCAGCGCTCCGGAGCTGCTGGGCTCCACGATGATGCGTGACTTCCTGCTGGAGGCGCGCAAGCAGTACGACGTGATCCTGGTCGACACCGCGCCGCTGGGCGCGGGTGTGGACCCCTTCGTCCTGGGCACGCTCACGGGCAACCTGCTGCTCGTCCTGCGTACGGGTGCGTCGGACCGCGACCTCGCGGAGGCCAAGCTGGACGTCGTGCAGAGCCTGCCGATCCGGCTGCTGGGCGCCGTACTGAACGGCGTGCCGGCCACGCGCGACTACCGCTACTACCAGTACGAGCCCGGCTACGAGGCGTTCGACGAGCAGAGCGAAGAGCCGAAACAGCTGCAGGGTGTCTGAGGTGTATCGCAACATGAGCTTTCGAACGGTGGTCCTGATCGCCGTACTGTTGGTCGGCGCGGGTGCGGCATCGGCACAGAGCGTCAGCGAAGAGTATGGGCCGCAGGTCTCGCGGGCCGAGCTCGAGCACCTGCTCTCCGAGTACGAGGCGGCGCTCGGATCGTCCGCATACAGCGATGCCTTCAAGGAGCGCGCGCGCCGCGAGGCGGAGGTGATCCGGACGCGCTTGCGCGAGGGCGACCTGCAGGTCGGTGATCAGGTGATCATGACGGTGCGCGGCGAGACCGAGCTGAGCACCAGCTACACGGTGGCGCCGGGGCGAGTACTGATCCTCCCCTCGCTCGGAGAAATCCCCCTCGCGGGCGTGCTGCGCTCCGAACTGGACCGGCACCTCACCGAGCAGCTCGGCCGCTTCATTCGCGAGCCCGTGGTTCACAGCCAGGCTTTGATCCGGATGTACATATCCGGCGAGGTGAACAAGCCCGGCTTCTATGTCGTCCCCGCGTCGTCGCTGGTGGGTGACGCCATCATGCTGGCGGGCGGGCCGACGCGAACGGCGCGCATGGACGACATCGAGATCCGCCGCGCCGATCGCGTGCTGTGGGACGGCGACATGCTGCAGGACGCCATCGTCGAGGGGCGGACGCTGGACCAGCTGAGCGTTCATGCCGGTGACCGACTCGAGGTGCCGGCGCAGGGAGGGTCCATCTTCACCCTCGGCAACCTGCGCATGCTGGTCATCACCGTGCCGCCGCTGATCTTCCTGGTCTCGAGCCTGTTCAACTGAGCCGTGACCATGACACCGCTGACCGCCACCGAACGGCACCCGGACGCAGCGCACGGCGCGACGCCTGGGCCCGCTGCGATCGGTGCGCGTCTGCTCGAGCGGCTGGATGCCCCCCGCGCCTGTGAAGCGCTGCTGGATCTGGACGCGGACGCAGGGCTCGCATGGCTCTGCGCGAACCTGGACCTGGTGAACGGCTGGCCGATCCAGGATCGGCGGTCGGTCCTGGCTGCCGCGATCGATGCGCTGCCGCGCTCCGAAACGGCGGACGCCGCCCCGCTGCTGGCGTGGCTGGCCGGTGAGGACATCGTCGAGCCACGACTGGTTCTGCAGTTGCTGGATTCCTGCGGCCCGGAGCTCCGCAACGGACCTGCAGCCGAGCGGCTGGTGGCGGCGGCGCTGGAACGGGCGCCGGAGGACGCGCAGCTGATCGGCCTCCGGCTGCCCGGGCTGATCGCCGTCGGGGAGGCCGAAGCGGCGCACGCGCTGCTCGATCGCCTGGGCCGGGTCGACCGGTCGCTCGCCTGCGCCCAGCGGATCCGGCGCATGCGCGGCGAACTGCCCGCGACGGGTCCCCCGCCAGTTCGCATCGCGCTGCTCAGCAGCTTCACGGTGGATCAGCTCGTACCGTTCCTGGACCTGGAGGTGCGGCGACTGCGGCTCGAACCGTCGATCTACGTCGGCCCCTTCAACGGCTGGGCGCAGGAGATCTACCGCCCCGATTCGGGGCTGCACGGCTTCGATCCCGAGCTGGTATTTCTTGCGGTGGGACTGGATGATCTCGTGCCGGGTCTGGCGGGCCTCATGACAGCCGAGGCGCTGGAGGCAGCCGCCGAGGACGTGCTGCAGACCGTCACGGGTGCCGTCCGGCAGCTGCGCGCGTCGAGCGACGCCTTGATCGTGGTTCACGGCCTGCATTCCGCCTGGAGCGACCCCGCTGGCATCGCGCGGGGCGCGCCGGCGCGGGACGCATGGGTCACCCGGCTCGACCTCGACCTGCGCGATCGCATCGAGGGCATGGAGCGCACGGCCTACCTGCCGCTGCGCGACGTGCTGGTCCGCCGCGCGGACGGCCCGGTCGACGATCCGAAGCTGCGACACCTGGCGCGCATGCGCCTGTCCGAAGCGTCCGTACGCGAGGTGGCGGCCGCACAGGCCCGCTACGTCGCCCCCGCCAAGGGACGCACCCGCAAGTGCGTCGTCCTGGATCTGGACAACACCCTCTGGGGCGGCATCGTCGGGGAGGACGGGCCGGACGGGATTCGCCTCGGCACGACCGCTCCTGGCTCGGAGTTCGTCGAGTTCCAGCACGCGCTGAAGGCCCTGACCGACCGCGGCATCCTGCTGGCCATCAGCTCCAAGAACAATCCGGACGACGCGCTCGAGGTCATCCGCTCGCACCCGTACATGGTGCTGCGCGAGGAGTCCTTCAGCGCGCTCCGCATCAATTGGCTGCCCAAGTCCGAGAACCTGGCCGCCATCGCGGAGGAGCTGAACATCGGTCTGGATTCGCTGGTGTTCCTGGACGACAATCCCAAGGAGCGTGAACTGGTGCGCCAGATGCTTCCCGACGTGCTGGTGCCGGACCTGCCGGCCGACCCTGCGCGCTACCGGGAGCTGGTGGACCGGATGCCGGAACTGCAGACGCTGGTGATCACGAACGAGGATCGGCAGCGCACCGGCTTCTACCACGCGCGCCGTCAGCGCGAAGAGGTGCGGGAGCGGGCCACGTCGCTCGGCGACTACCTTGCGTCCCTCGCCATCGAAGTGGACGTGGCACCGGCATCGGCGTCCGCGCTGCCGCGCATCCACCAGTTGTTCCAGCGCACCAATCAGTTCAATACGACCACGCGGCGTTACGATCTCGCGGTGCTGCAGGGCAGCGCCGACGACCCGGATGCCAGACTGCTCACCGCCGTGGTGCGCGATCGCTTCGGCGATCACGGCCTGGTCGCCGCGGCGCTGGTGCGGATGGACGCCGCCGAGTGCCGCATCGACAGCTTCCTCATGAGCTGCCGCGTCATCGGCTACGGGGTGGAGGACGCGCTGCTCGCGCGCATCGCGGCCTGGGGACGCTCCCGCGGTGCCGCGGTCCTCGCCGGCGAGTTCGTGCGCACGGCCAAGAACGAGCCGGCCCGTACGTTCTTCTCGCGCACCGGCTTTCTCCAGGATGCCGCAGACGGCGAGGTGGAGATCTGGCGGCGCTCGCTCGACACGGATTTCGACGTACCCTCCTGGATCGCATTGAATGAAGCATGAGGCCTGAAGAAGTGGTTTCGCGCGTTTTCGGCGTGCATCGCGCCGACGTGACCGACGAGACGTCCAACCGGACACTGCCGGCGTGGGACTCGATGGCACACGTCACCCTGATCCTCGAGCTGGAGTCCAGCTACGGCGTCAGCCTGTCCACGGAGGACGCCCTCCAGATGACCACGGTGGCTGAGATCAAGCGCGTTCTGACGGGCCATGGAGTCAGCTGGTAGCGCGCCTGCGGCGCTGGCCCACCGAACTGGCGTGGTGCGGGTGGGCGAGGAGCATGCGCCACTCCTCGCCGCGTTCTTCCGCCAGACGTGGGACGCGAATGCCTCGGCCGAGCGCGTCATGGAGGCCCGTCGCGCCGCCGCGCGGGACAATCCGATCGCGGCCGGGGTGGACGTACCGACCTTCCTCTTTCTGAAGGACGATCGGCCGGTCGGCTACCTCACGACCATTCCGGATCGGCTCTGGCTGGCCGGCGCGGAGCACCCGCTCCACTGGTTGAAGGGGCTGATGGTGCTGCCCGACTACCGGAACGGCCCGATCGGCTTCGCTCTGGTGCGCGAGGCATTGCGCCACCTGGACCTCGTGGCGGCCACGGTGGTGGACGAGCCGCCGCGCCGGCTGTTCGCCGCGCTGGGCATGACCGACCTCGGGACGCTGCCGAACCACATGCGCATCCTGCGGCCACGCCGCGTGCTGCGACGGCTGGACCCGACTGCGTTGGGACTGGACCTGCCGGCTCCGCTGCGCCTGCCGCTGGCGATCGGACGAACCGCTCCGGGCGCCGCCGCCCTCGGCGCCGCGGCGCAGATCGCCATGGCCGGCGCTGCGGCACTGCGCGGATGTGCCGCGACCGGCCCTGTACGCAGCGCAGCCGATGCGCAGCAGCTGCGCGATCATTGGGCGAGCACGCGGGGACGGATGGCGGCGGGCGCGATTCGCTCGGGACGCCGTGCACTGCGGCGCGGCGGGGACAATTACGTGCTGCTCGAGATCGGATCTCCGGTGCGGGGGTGGGCGCAGGTCCGCCGCCCGCGCGACGAGGGCGACCCGCGTCTGGGCGGCATCCGCGTCGCCACGCTGTCCGACCTCTGGTTCGACCCGGCGGACACCGGCGCCGGCGTGGCGCTGGTGCGCGCAGCCGAACAGGCTGCCCGTGACATGGCGGCCGATGCGCTGCTGTGCACCGCCAGCCATTCCAGGTTGCGTGACGCGCTGCGTCGTCGTTCGTTCCTGCCGATCGGCGGCAACGTACATTTCATGCTGCGTCCGCCGGAGGGCATCGACGTACCGTCGCTGGACCGCTGGTGGCTCACCCGGGCCGACGGCGGCGCCGACGACGCGTTCTGATGCCAGCGCCGCTCCACTTCCCGGACGGCCGTCGTTTCGCGTTCACGATCATCGACGACACGGATGTCGCGACGATCGAGAACGTGCGCCCGGTCTACGATCTGCTGCACCGTCTCGGTTTGCGCACCACCAAGACCGTATGGCCGGTCGGCTGCCCGGAGGGAAGTCGCAACTTCTCCTCTTCGCAGACGCTCGACGACCCGGCGTATCGCGACTTCGTGCTGGAGCTGCAGCGGCGCGGCTTCGAGATCACTTGGCACGGCGCGACCATGGAGTCGAGCGAACGCGGCCGGACGATGCGCGCGTTCGCCAGGTTCCAGGAGTGCTTCGGCCACCCCCCGCGCGTCCACGCCAACCACTCCTACAACCGGGAGAACCTCTACTGGGGCCCCGACCGCGTGGACAACCGCCTGCTGCGCTTCCTCTATCAGCGCACGCTGCCCACACCGCCAGACCACTACCAGGGGCACATGGACGGCTCTCCGTACTGGTGGGGCGACCTCGCGCATCGGCACGTCGAGTACACCCGCAATCTGACTTTCGACGAAATCGACCTGCGCCGCATCAACCCGTCCATGCCGTACCATGACCCGCGCCGACCGCTGGTGCGCTGGTGGTTCTCCGCTTCCGATGCCGAAGACCAGCCCGCCTTCGACGAGCTGCTGCGGCCGGAGAACCAGCAGCGGCTGGAGCGCGACGGCGGCGTCTGCATCGTGGCCACACATCTGGGTAAGGGATTCGCCGCCGACGGGGAAGTGCACCCGACCACGCGCGAGCGGCTGGAGCAGCTGGCGGCAAGACCGGGCTGGTTCGTACCGGTCGGGCAACTGCTCGACTGGCTGCGCGCACAGCGCCGGGAAGACCGTCTGCCCCCGGAGGAATGGCGCCGCATGCAGCGCCGCTGGGCGCTCGACCTCGTCCGTCGCAAGGTCGACGAACGGCGTCGCAAACGCGCGGCGCGCTCGCGCCCATGAGTTCTTCCACCATTCTGCGCGTCGACCTGCACAGCCACACAAGCCACTCGATCGACGCCTGGATGCCGCCGCGCACGCTGGTCCGCCGGGCGCGTAGCGCAGGACTCGATCGCATCGCCGTCACCGACCACGGCGCGATCGACGGCGCCCTCCGCGCCCGGGACATCGACCCGGAGCTGATCATCGTCGGGGAGGAGGTGCGCTGCGACAACGGTACCGAACTCGTCGCGCTCTTCATCGAACGTCACGTGCCGGACGGGCTGCCCGTCGGCGAAACCGCCGCCCGCATCCGGGAGCAGGGGGGCGTGGTCTACGCCCCGCACCCCTTCGCCTACCCGGGTACGCCCCACGCCGCGCCGGATCAGGCGCTGGACGTGGCCGACCTGGTCGAGGCCTTCAACTCCCGCGCTTTCCTGCCGCGCTGGAACCGGGCTGCGCTGCGCGCCATCGCCGAACGCGGACTTCCCGCCGCCGCGTCCTCCGATGCCCACTTCCCCTGGGAGATCGGTCGCGCGTTCACCGAGATGCCCGCGTTCCGGAGCGCCGAGGAGTTCCGACGTGCGCTACGCCATGCCAGACCGCTCGGCCGACGCAAGGCGAGCCCCGTCGTACACGTCGCTTCCATCGGGCTCCACTTCATCCGCAAGCGCATCTGGCCCCGTCGTCCCGGCTGGTGATCCCGCCTCCCCCAACCTGTTGCGGGATTGCCACACCCCCGGTGAGCGCAGCCGTTCATGAGCCCGGTGATTCAGACGGGAGCGCACCACTAAGTGGCGTAAGCGGAACAACTTGCGGCGGCTGGCCGCACCGTCGGGCGCAAGGGCGTCGCGGGCATACCACGTGCTGATTCCGCGGCGTACATTGACCATGAAGTCCCCCGACCCTTCCCCATCTTCATTGCGGATGAATTTGCTGCGAGCACCATTGCTGGTGACTGCGCTCCTGTGCACGCTTGCCGGGAGTGGACAGGCTCAGACGATGACGAGCGGCCTTCTCACCGGCACGGTCCAGGGTCCGGACGGAACGGCGCTGTCGGCGGTTCGTGTATTCGCCCAGGCCGAGGCCGGGGGTGCGGCGCAGGTGGCCGAGACGGACCGGTCGGGACGCTTCGTGATTCGGCAGGCGATGCCCGGGACCTACCGTCTGGTGGCGGAGAAGCTGGGCTATCAGCCGAAGCAGCTGGAGGACGTGCCGCTCGTGGCCGGCCGATCGATCGAGGTGCGGCTGGTGCTCGCGCCCCTCAACTCGACGCCGGATGGGCTGGAGGTGGAACGTTTCGCCGCTCCGGCGATGGGCTGGTCGCGGCCCGGCTTCGCACGATGGAGCGGCAGGCTGGAGTCTGACGCAATCCCTCACGAGCGGACGGATCTGCACGACCTGGCGGGCACGGCCACCTTCGTCGGCCCGGGGCTGGGAATGGAGGGGCTGCCGGGCTCGATGACGCAGTACGTGCTCGACGGCGCCCGCTTCGCACCGCTGCTGCATCCGCATCTGAGCGGCAGCCGGCCGCTGTCCCCGCGTCCGCTTTCCGGCACCTACGGGCTGGAGCTGCTCTCCAATCCGCTGGACGTGGAGTGGCATGGCGCGGCGGGCGGCTTCTATCGGTCCACGAGCATCGGCGGCGGCAACGAGTTCCGTGGCCGGGCCTGGGGCTTCGCCGGCAATGATCAGGCGGGTCTCGGCTATTTTTCCGACGGCCGCGCCGGTAGCTACGACGTCGCTCGAGGCGGCGCGCAGCTGTCCGGGCCGCTGATCGCCGATACGGCGTTCTTCGCGCTGGGCGCGGAGTGGCGGCGCGTCCGCTCCGTCCAGCCGCGTGCCTGGCGCGTGGACGAACTCCCGGGCGCCATCGTGTGGACGGCCGCGCGGGACTCCGGTGTGTCCCTTTCGAGGTTCACGGTGCCGGCTCTGGTGGAGGAGGACGTCGCCGCCGCGTTCGCCAGACTGGACTGGCAGATTGCGGAGGGGCATGGCCTGGAAGTGCACGCGGATGCCACGCTGCACCGCGCCGCGCAGGCGGGCAGCGCAGCTTTCGAGCCGGGACCGGAGCCCGTGCCGGAGGGGATGTCGGCCCTGGGCGGCATCGTCCTGCGCTCGGTACTGAACGAGACCCTCGGCAATGAGTTGCGCATCTCGGTGGACCGGACCGAGCGGACCTACGACCTGCCGGACGGACGGACGGTGTCCGGCTTCCTGGGAAGCGGCATCCCGCAGACGAGAGTGGTGGACGGCGCGCTGTTGTTCGGCGTCGACCCCCGCGCTCCGGCCGAGTTCACACGTACCGGCTTCCAGCTCGAGGATGCCGTGGCCCTGCGGCTGGATCGTCACATCATGAAGGCTGGTGTGACCGCTGCCTGGAATTCGCACGACCGTGAGTACGGCTACGATCGCATCGGCCGCTTCGTGTTCGGCGATGCGTCGGCATTCGGACGCCGCGAAGGCGCTTACGTCCAGAGCGTGGGCGCCGTGCCGTACGCCTCCTTCTCGTCGCTGGAGATCGGGCTCTTCCTGCAGGACGCCTGGAATCCGGCACCGGGGCTCGAGGTGACCGGCGGGTTCCACCTCTCTCAGGAGTCGTTCCCGGACGCGGACGTGCGCCGTGAAGCCGAATGGCAGCGGCTGACCGGCCTGGACAACAGTGACATCACCACGGATTTCCTGAAGTTCAGCCCCCGCATCGGCTTCACCTGGGACCTGCAGGCCCGGCATCAGTGGGTGGTGCGCGGGGGTCTGGGGATATACCACGACGCGCTGGCCCCCGACGTCATGGCCGAGTTGGTGAGCCACGACGGTCGCGTCACCACTCGTCGCGGCATCGGCAGCTTCGGCGACTGGCCCGCCGCACCGGATTCCGCGACCGCGCCGGTGCAGGGGCCGGCGCTCGCGCTGATGGGCCCGGAGTTTCGCCCGCCCAGCACGACGCGGGCCTCGCTCGGTGTGAGCCGCCTCGGTGCCACCGCCGTGCACCTTTCGGGCACGTACCGCCAGACGGAATACCTGCCGAGCCGGCGCGATCTGAACCGCCTGCCGGCGCCGGCCGCGTACGATCAGTACGGCCGGCCCATCTACGGCGAACTGGTCAAGCAGGGTGGCGCAGTCATGGTCGTGCCGGGAACGAACCGCCGCTTCCCGTCCTTCGACATCGTCTCCGCCCTGGAAGCCACTGCCTCGTCGGATTACTGGGACGTGGGCGCTCTGGTGGAGCGCAGGCTGTCAGACCGCGTTCGGCTGGCCGCGTCGTACACCTTCTCGCGCACCCGGGACAACTGGCTCGCACACCCGGGCGTGGTGCCGGAGGATGCGCTGGTCGGCTTTGAGCGCGACTCGCTGGTAGGCGAGAACTGGGCCGAGGGCGTCTCGGACTTCGACGTGCCACACAGCTTTGCGCTGGCTGCAGAGCTGCGGCTGCCGCTGCCCCTCGCCCCCAGCCTGGCCACCGTCTATCGGGTCCGGTCGGGCATCCCGTTCACGCCCGGCTTCCGCGACGGCGTCGACATCAATGGCGACTACTCGTGGAACAACGACGTGGCCTTTGTCGACGATGGGCTGGCGGGCATGGACGACGTCATGGCCGAATGGGATTGCCTCAGGGATCAGGCCGGCGAATTCGCCGAGCGCAACTCCTGCCGCGGCGAGGCGATTCAAGCGCTGGACCTGCGCCTGTCCTTCGACGTTATGGCTGCCGGCGGTTTCCGGGCGCGGATGCATGCCGACGCGCTCAACCTGCTGGAGCAGGAACTGGCGGTGCCGGATCGTGCTCTTTACATGGTGGACGCCGCGACCGATCTGGACGTGGACGCTGCCGCGGGCACGGTCGGAGTGCCTCTGGTAGTGAATCCCCATTTCGGCAAGCCGTTGCGGACGCTGGGCAGCAGCCGCCTGCTCCGTCTCGGACTCGAGGTGACCTTTTGAGGCCGGCGTCGATGGCGGCACGTCGCACCTCGCGGATGCTGCCGCTGCTCGCGGCCATGGCGATCGTCGCGTGCACCGAGTCGGACGCCGACAGCCTGGTCGACATCGGCCAGTCGCGCGGGACGCTGACCGGCCTGGTCTTCGTCGACGAGAACGGCACTGCGGGGCCCGATGCGCAGGACGACGGCGCGGCGAACGTGGACGTGGCGCTGGTTCTTGCCGGCACCACCGACACGGTCGCCCGCGCCACCACGAACGCGGACGGCGCATTCACCTTCCCGGCGGTGGAGGTCGGCCGTTACCTCCTGGTGCTGCCGGGGGACGTGCTGGGCGATTCCCTGGTCGTCACCTTCCGTGATCCCCCTGGCGCCCCCGCGGGATCGTTCCCGCTGGACAGCGCGTTCGTGGACGTGACGGCGGGCGACTCGAGCCAGGCGGTGCTGGGCTACGGCTACCCCCGCGTCTCAGTGGCCGAGGCGCGCGCGCTGCCGCCGGGACAGCGAGTCATCGTGCGAGGGCTGGCGCTCACTCGCGTCGGTGAGTTCGGAGACACGGCGCTCTATCTTCGGGGCGACTCGATCGCGATCCGCGCGTCGGGCGTGAGCGAGCCGGAGCAGGTGTTCGTGGGCGATACGGTGCACGTGGTCGGCACCATCACCGAGTGGCGCGGCCGCATCACGCTGTCCGGCGCGCGCGCCTACATCGTGAGCTACAGCATCGGCGGTCCGACACCCATCGACCTGCCGGCCCGCACCGCCGCCTCGGCCGGAGGCGGTGAGTACGACGCCGAACTGGTGCGCGTCTCCGATCTCGTCATCGCGGACACCAGCCGTGTCACCCCCGATCGGCTGCTCCTTCGGACCGAGGACGACAGTGACAGGCTCGAAGTGCTGATCCACCAGGACGGCAGCTTCGACCTGAGCGTCTATGCGCCCGGTGCAAGGTTGGACGTCACGGGCGTGCTGGTGCCCGATACCACCGGCGGCCGCTGGCGCCTGATGCCGCGCACGGGTGGCGATACGCAACTGAACTGATCCCGCTGCACCGCCGGAAAGAATCATGACCTGGCTTCTCATTGCGCTCGGCGTACTCCTCCTCTTCGCCGTCGCACAGGTGCTGCACCTGGCCACCGTTCTCAGTTGGGAGGATCGCCAGACCGTCGGCCTCGCCTACTACGGCCTGCCCGCCGAGGGACGCGAGCGGTTCCGGCGGCAGCTGCGCCGCCACGCCCGTCTGCTCTTTCCGATCCTCCGCTTCCTCGGCCGACGCTCCAGCTTCACCTTCGAGAAGGCGAGCTTCCACGTGGCCGGTATCGCCGGGCCGCGGGGCACCTGCAGCCCGGACAGCTTCGAAGCCGCGCTGCGCTACCAGCCTCGGCCGGAAGACGTTTTCGTCGTCACGCAGATGAAGTGCGGCACGACGTGGATGCAGCACGTGGTCTACGAGGTGCTCCACCGCGGAGCGGGTGACCTGGTCGAGGCCGGCGCCACGCTCTACTCGCGTTCAGCCTGGCTGGAGGCCCGGAAGAGCGTCCCCGTGGACCAGGCGCCGCTGATCGGTGAGGAACGGCCGTCGCGCCTGATCAAGACGCACCTGCCGGCCCGCGTCTGCCCGTGGAGCGAGCAGGCGCGCTACATCTACGTCGCGCGCCACCCGGTCGCCTGCTTTGCCAGCTGCGTCGATTTCATCGGCACCAACGTCGGCGCGCTGGCCCCGGCGCTGGCGGACGTCGAGCGCTGGTTCTGCGCCGACGAGACGATGTGGTGGGGAGGCTGGCCCCGGCATGTCGACGGCTGGTGGCAGCGCGCGCGGGAGAACGGGAACGTCCTGTTCTGTCACTTCGAGGAGATGAAGAAGGACCTGCCCGGCGTGGTCCGGCGCGTGACCGACTTCCTGGCTCTCGAACCGCTCACGGATGCCGAGGTCGTGCGTATCGTCGAGAAATGCAGCTTCGAGTACATGCAGCTGCACAAGGATGCCTTCGAGATGCACCCGCCCCACATCCTGGCCACCGATGCGGAGCTGTTCGTGCGCGGCACCGCCGACCGCCACAGGGACGTGCCGGCCGAGGTGCGCCGACGCGTGGCCGGGTGGTGCGCCGACGCCATGGCCGACGCGCAGTACCCGCTGGCCGAAAGGTATCCCGACGTGATCGCCCCCCTGCCAGCCGCCCCGCGCTAGGACTGGCGCGAGCGGGATCGCTCAGCCGGGCTGCAGGGAGCTCTGCACAACGATGGCGGGCTCGACGTCCGCGCGCTCTGCTCCGTGCAGTGCCGTGCCCCGCACCGCGAACAGCGCACCCCCCAGCAGGCCCAGCCCCGTCAGCGCGAACAGGTAGATCAGCCCGAGCACCACGGCCAGCGCCGGCTCCACTGCGAAGGGCGCCGTGAGGACGAGCCAGGCACCCTCCCGCAGGCCGATCCCGGAGATCGACAGCGGCAGCATGGCCACGAGGCTGACCACCGGTACGGCGAACATGAAGAAGGAGGTCGGCAGGTCCAGACTCAACCCCGTCGCCACCGCGATCCAGCTGCCGATGTAGACCGCCTGCACCGCCAGCGCCAGCCCGATGGCCCGCAGCATCCGCCCCGGCGAGCGCACCAGTCGGACCAGCACGTCCACCCCCTGTCGCAGGCCCGGCATGCGCGCCAGCAGGCGATTTCTCGACGCGAACAGCACCAGCAGGCCGGCCGCCGCGACGGCCAGGGGCACCCAGCCGGGAAGGGAGACGCGGGTCGTGCCCTCCAGCTGACGGGTCAGTTCGGGTGCCGCCGCTACCCCCAGCAGCAGATACATCGCGAGTGCCGCCATCCCCAGCATTCGGTCCACGACCGCAGAGGAGACAGCCTCCCAGGGCCGCCTGGACTCTCGCGCGGCCGCAGCGGCACGCACCGCGTCGCCTCCGATCGACGTGGGCAGGAAAAGGCTGAAGAACTGCCCGATCATGTACACCCGGAACAGGTACGGCAGTGGCGGCGCTCCCGGCCCCCACGCCGCATGCCAGCGCGCTGCGCTCAGCCACTGCGCCGTCACGAGCAGGGCGAGGCAGGCCGCGGCCCCCGCAAGCGCGCCGCGCAATGGAATCGACCCGAGACCCGAAGTATCCACGCGCGACAGCACGAACGCCAGAACGCCAAGGCTCAGCAGGATGCGCAGCGCCAGCAGCGCCCGACCCCGCCACACCCGCCGACCCTCCACGTACGAACGCGCCACTTCAGGAACCCTGCGCGTCCGCCGCCGCACCGGCGAGCACCGCGCGGTCGGATCCCGCTCGATCCGCGGCCGGAGCGCCCACACGGACCGCCTGCGCATACAGCGGAGCCCGTGGCGTCAGCAGATTGAAACGCACGATGTGCCAGAACGCAGCAACCCCGTCCTTCCAGCCGATCTTCTTACCCTCCTCGTACGTGCGGCCGCTGTAGCTGATCGGCATCTCGTAGATGCGCGCGTGCGCCTGCGACAGTCGCGCCGTGAGCTCCGGCTCGATGCCGAACCGCGCCGAGGTCAGCGGCAGCATCTTCATCAGATCCGTGCGCACCAGCTTGTAGCACGTCTCCATGTCGGTCAGGTTCAGATCGGTCAGCATGTTCGAGAACAGCGTCAGCAGACCGTTGCCGACACGGTGCCAGAAGTAGAGCACGCGGTGCGGTCCGCCGAGGAAGCGGCTGCCGAACACCGCGTCCGCGCGCCCGTCCGCAATCGGCTCCAGCAGCGACGGCAGCTCGCGAGGGTCGTATTCCAGGTCCGCGTCCTGGATCACCACCACGTCGCCGTTCGCATGCTGGATCGCCGTCCGGATCGCCGAACCCTTGCCCTGGTTCTGCTCGTGGCGCACCAGCACGTCGATCAGACCCTGATCACGCAGCTCGCCCAGGAGCGGCGCCGTTCCATCGGTCGAACAGTCGTCGACCACGATCACCTCCAGCCTCACCGGCACCGAACGCACACGGCGCAGGCACTCCCGGATCGTGCCGATCTCGTTGTAGACGGGAATCAGGACGCTCAGCGTCAGCGGCATGGGGTACCTACGGGGCGCTTCGATCATCACGACGACCTCGTTCTCGTGCACAGGGGGACGAACGGGCGTCGTCGAGCAAGCCACAGGCCCCCGGGCCGGCCCGGAACCACGCGGCGGCAAATCGTTGTCCGGTAAGCGTTTGAGGGGAATCGTACGGCGGCGGCATCCACCGTGACAACGGCCGGTGTAGCGATCCCGCCACACCGGCCGCCTCGACGGGGCGACAGCCCCGCGTCCCGCGAGCGCGAGGTTTACACGATCATCATCATCGGCTCCTCCAGATACGCCCGCAGCGTTTGGAGGAACTTCGCGCCCATCGCACCGTCGATGACCCGGTGGTCGCAACTCATGGTGATGCGCATCCGCGGCCGCACCACCACGCGACCCTTCTCGGCCACCGGCTTCTCCTCGACCCGGCCCACGGCCAGGATGCCAGCCTCGGGCGGATTGATGATGGCCGTGAACTCGTCGATGCCGAACATGCCCAGATTGGACACGGAGAACGTGGCGCCTGTGTACTCCTCGGGCTGCAGTTTCTTCTCGCGCGCCCGGCCCGCCAGCTCACGCACCTCCTGCGAGATCTCCGCGACGCCCTTGCGATCGGCGTCGCGGATGATCGGTGTGATCAGCCCCTCGTCCACCGCCACGGCTACGCCGATGTGGACACGGCCATAGCGACGGATCACGTCGCCGTGCCAGGCGGCGTTGACCTCCGGATGACGACGCAGCGCCGCCGCGGTCGCCTTGATGATCAGGTCGTTCACCGAGACCTTCACGCCCGACTCCTCGAGCCGCGCGTTCAGCTTCTCGCGCATCTCCCGCATCGCCGTCATGTCCACCTCGGCCGTGAGGTAGAACGTCGGCACCGGCCCGATCGACTCGACCAGTCGCTTGGCGATGGTCTTGCGCATCTGCGAGACGCGCACCTCCTCCACCTCGGGCACGTCCCCGCGGGACGCCATCTGCGCCGCAGGCACCGCGGCCGCGGCCGGAGCGCCGCCCGCTGCGGCGGCCGCCGGCGCCGCTGCACCGCCGCGCTCGACAGCGGCCTCGATGTCCTTTCTGACGATGCGACCGCCAGGGCCCGTGCCCGCCACTCCGCCCAGATCGAGCCCGGCCTCGTCGGCAAGTCGACGAGCCAGCGGCGAGGCCTTGACCCGCGCGCCATTCCCCTGCGCGGCCGCGCCTGCTTGCGCCGCGGACTTCGCAGCGGGCGCGGCACCGGCATCCGTGCTCGCCGCAGCGGCCCTGCCTGCGCCCGGCTTGGACGGCGCACCCGGCTTGGACGGCGCGCCCGGCTTGGCCGCCGCCGCCTCCGCCCGCGCCTCCGGGGGCGCGGTGGTAGTGCGCGCGATCGCGTCCCCGCCCCCTGCACCCGCCTGCTCCGCGCCCGCCGCCGACTCGCCGCCCTCGGCGGTCGCCTGCGACGAGCGCTCCCGCTCTTCCTGCTCCTCTCGCCCGGCCGATTCGGCGGAAGGGCCACCTTCCGCAGCGCCTTCCGGCTGCGCCTGCGCCTCCGCCTCCGCCTCCCCACCGGCGTCTCCGACCAGCTGCGAAATGTCCTCGTCGGCGCCTGCGATCACGCCGATCACCGCGCCCACCGGCGCGGTCGAGCCCTCTCCCAGCAACTGCTTGCGCAGCACGCCGGAGCCCCGCGCCACCAGCTCCATCGTCGCCTTGTCCGTTTCGATCTCAGCGATGACGTCGCCCTCGCTGACCTCCTCCCCCTCGCCCTTCAGCCACGAGACGATCTGCCCCTCTTCCATCGTCGGGGACAGCGCTTCCATGTGGACCTTGGTAGCCATATCTCAGTCGCGATCAGCGAGTAGCGAGTAGCGAGCGTTCAGCGGTACAGCACGGCATTGCAGGCAGCGACCACACGCGCGGGGGAGGGTTTGGCGATCTTCTCCAGCCCCTTGTTGTACGGCATGGGCGTGTCCGCCTGGCTGACCCGCAGCACCGGCGCGTCCAGATCGTCGAAGGCTTCCTCCATCACCGTCGCCGCGATCTGTGAGCCGATGCCGCACACCGACCAGCCCTCCTCCACGTAGACCGCCCGGTTGGTCTTGGCGATGCTGGTCAGGATCGCATCCACGTCCAGCGGACGCAGCGTACGCAGGTCCACCACCTCCGCCTCGATGCCGTCCTTGGCCAGCTGCTCCGCCGCCTGCAGCGACACATGCACCATCTTGCCGTGCGTCAGGATCGTGACGTCCGACCCCTCCCGCTTCACGTCCGCCACACCCAGCGGCACCACGTGATCCTCGTCGTCCGGCACCTCCCCCTTCATGGCGTACAGCAGTTCGCCTTCCATGAAGATCACCGGATCCTCATCGCGGATCGCGGCCTTGAGCAGGCCCTTGGCATCCGCCGGCGTGGCCGGCGTGCATACCTTGAGGCCGGGGTAGTGCAGGTACGTCGCTTCCATCGCCTGCGAGTGCTGCGCCGACAGCTGCAGCGCCGCTCCGGTCGGCCCGCGGAACACGATCGGGCAGCCGAACTGGCCGTTGGTCATGTACAGCATCTTGGCCGCGCTGTTGAACACCTGGTCCAGCGCCAGCATCGAGAAATTGAACGTCATGAACTCGATTACCGGCCGCAGCCCGACCATCGCCGCGCCCACACCGATCCCCGCGAAGCCCAGCTCCGTGATCGGCGTGTCCACGACGCGCGCGTCGCCGAACCTGTCCAGAAGGCCCTTGGACACCTTGTACGCCCCGTTGTACAACCCCACCTCCTCCCCCATCAGGAAGACGTCGGCGTCCCGCTCCATCTCCTCCGCCAGCGCCTGGTTCAGCGCTTCGCGATACGTCAGCGTAGCCATGGTTCAGCGCCCCAGGTCGTCGAAGAAGAGCCGGCCGGACTCGTTGATCTCGGCGTAGACGTCCGCGTACAGCGCGTCCGGCTCCGGATCGGGTGACTGGTCCGCGAACTCGGCCGCGTCGTCGACCTCTTCCTGAACACGCGCGTCCAAGCTGTTCAACTGTTCATCGTCCAGGTGCCCGGCCTCCTGGAGCTGTTCGATGAACACGCGGATCGGGTCCTTCTGCTTCTCCTCTTCGACCTCCTCCTTGGAGCGGTAGACGCCGTGGACGGGGTCGGACATGGAGTGGCCCATGAAGCGGTAGCAGCGGGCCTCGATCAGGGTGGGCGTGCCGTCCTCGCGCGCGCGATCGATCGCCTGTTCGACCACGTGGCGCATCTTGAGCACGTCCATGCCGTCCGCGACGGCGGAGGGCATGTCGTAGGCGGCCGCCTTCTGCGAGATGTCGTACAGCGAGGCGACGCGTTCCCAGGCGGTGCCCATGCCGAAGCGGTTGTTCTCGACGATGAAGATGACGGGCAGCTTCCAGAGCGCGGCCATGTTCAGCGACTCGTGGAAGGCGCCCTGGTTCACGGCGGCCTCCCCGAAGTAGCAGATGCACACGCTGTCCTGCTTGCGGTAGCGGATGGCCCAGCCGATGCCCGCGGCGAGGGGGATCTGGCCGCCCACGATGCCCCAGCCCCCCATGAAGTTGCGCTCGGCGCTGTAGAGGTGCATGGAGCCGCCCTTGCCGCCGGAGCAGCCGTCGCGCCGGCCGTACAGCTCGGCCATCACCTCGCGGGAGGTCATGCCCTTGGCCAGCGCCTGCACGTGGTCGCGGTACGCGCCGATCACGTAGTCGTCGTCACGGAGCGGGCTCTGCGCGCCGATGGCCACGGCCTCCTGCCCGATGTAGAGATGGCAGAAACCGCCGATCTTGCCCAGCGCGTAGGCCTCGGCGCTCTTCTCCTCGAAGCGGCGCCCGAGCAGCATGAGCCGCAGCATTTCGATCAGTTCATCGCGCTCGTACTTGCCGATCAGTTCGCCCGCGTCCAGTTCCGGCAACGGTACGACGCCGGACTCGTCGCGGTCCGTGCGCCTGCGGCCGTAGTTCTCGCGCGTGCGCCGCGCCTCTTCAGTGGTGGTTTCCGCCATCTATCCCCCGGTCGATCCTCGTCCCATCCTCGGAAAGCCGGTGCAGCCGCGGCTGCACCGGATACCACGCATCGGGCGCGCCGGACCCCTAGCTGGCCTTCGAAACGCGCGCCTCGATCTGCACCAGCGGCTGGCCACCCGGACCGATCACCTCCGACGGGGCGGGCACGTCCGCCTCCAGCACTTCGGTGATCTCGCCCGGACCTCCCGCGCTGACCGTGCGGGCCTGCGTCTCGGCGTGGTAGCTCGAGCGCACCAGCGGGCCCGACTCCACATGACGGAAACCCAGCTCCTGCTCGCCCACCCGCTTCCACTCGGCGAACTCGTCCGGCGTCACCCACCGGTCCACCGGCACGTGCTGCGCCGACGGCCGCAGGTACTGCCCCAGCGTCACAATGTCCACCGCGGCCTTGCGCAGGTCCTCCAGCGACTGCCGGATCTCCTCCGGTTCCTCGCCCATCCCCAGGATCACGCCCGACTTGGTCAGCATGGACGGGTCCATCCGCTTGATCGCGCCCAGCAGCGAGATCGAGCGCCAGTAGCGGCCGCCCGGCCGCACCCACGGGTGCAGCCGCTCCACCGTCTCCAGATTGTGATTGAAGATGTCCGGCCGCGCATCGACCACCGCGCGCAGCGCCGCTTCGTCGCCCTTGAAGTCCGGCGTCAGCACCTCGATCGTGCAGCCCGGTCGCGCCTCCCGCACCCGACGGATCGTCTCCGCGAAGATCGCGGCACCGCCGCCCGCCAGCTCGTCGCGGTTCACGCTCGTGATTACGACGTGCTCCAGCTCCAGCTCCGCCACCGCCTCCGCCACGCGACGCGGCTCGTCCGCGTCCAGCTCCGTCGGCATGCCGTGCGCGATCGCGCAGTACTTGCACGCCCGGGTACATACGTCACCCAGGATCAGGAAGGTGGCCGTGCCGGCCTCCCAGCACTCGCCGATGTTCGGACAGCCGGCCTCCTCGCACACCGAATGGAGGCGCTGGCCCCGCATCAGCGACTTCAGCCGCCGATAGTTGGACCCGCCCGGCGAACGCACCTTCAGCCACGACGGCTTGCGACCGTCGATCGGGACTACGTCCCGCCCGTCCAGCACCGGCAGGTCCGTCCGCCCCTTCGGTTTGACCACGCCCGTGTTCTTGCCTGTCGGCGCGTAGCCGCCTCCCTTCGTTTCGCTGCGCAAGGCATCCCCTGTGCACGTGTCACCCGCCCCGTAGCCGGGGCAACAACCGTTCCCTGTTTCCGACCCGCGGTCAGACCTCGCGATGGCGCAAACAGGGACAGCGGCCGAACTTAACGGCGCTCCGCGGAGCGAGCAACGCGACCCCATTGGGTTTCTGGAGGAGAACATGACGGATTTCGCGAGTCTTCTGGAAGAGGCGCTGGAGGCGTGGGGGTACACGCGCTCGGGGGTGATCGCGGAGATCGAGAACCTGCCGGACGAGGCGGCGTCGTTCCGGCCGACCGACCAGAGCCGTTCGGTGCTGGAGCTGGGAATGCACATCGTGGAGAGCGGCGCGCTGATGGCGGGGGAGCTCACGCGGTCCGGGGGCGACTTCACGCGACAGTCCTATCCCGAGCACATGGAGGAGCATGCCGGCGGCATCGCTGCCGCTACATCGCGCCGGCAGCTGATCGACCTCCTCCGCTCCACGCATCGTGAGCAGGAGCGGCGCCTGCGGGAGGCTGGAGAGGTGGCCCTGCTGCAGATGATCCGTCGCTTCGACGGCCAGCCCGGCACCCGCTTCGCCTGGATGCAGCACGGCATCGCCCACGAGGAGTACCATCGCGGTCAGCTTGCGCTCTACGCTCGCCTCTATGGCGTGGAGCCGGCGCTGACCAAGCTGATCCGGGGCGCCTGAGTTTGAAGCAGCCGCCCGTCGTGCCGCATGGCGGACGCAGCGGACGGCGGTGAGCGCTCTAACGGATCATCGCGCGCAGGGCCCCGTCGAGGTCCGGATGTCGGAACCGATAGCCCGAGTCCAGCAGTTTGCGCGGCACGCCGGGCGCGGACGCCAGCACCATCTCCTCACCCATCCCGCCGGGCGCGAGCGAGACCAGCGCGGATGGCACGCGCAGCGCCAGCGGCCGGTGCAGCACCCGCGCGAGCGTCTCGCAGAACTCGCCGGCCGTGACCGGCTGCGGCGACGTCGTATTGACGGCTCCTGTCAGTGCCTCGTCGTCGAGGACGCGTTTCACGGCGCCCACCACGTCGGGCAGTGCGATCCAAGACCAGATCTGCCGTCCGCTGCCGGGCACGCCGCCCAGGCCCAGGCGGAAGGGCGGCAACAGGATGGACAGCAACCCGCCGGCCGGGTCCAGCACGACGCCCATGCGCATGTGGACCACGCGGATGCCCGCGTCCGCGGCCGGCTGCGCCGCCCCCTCCCACTCCGCCACCACACGGGACATGAACAGGTCCCCGGCCGGGGCACTCTCGTCGAGGGCGTCCGCATCCGGGCGGTCGCCGTAGTAGTGGATGCCGGAGGCGGTGAGCAGGAGGCGCGGCCGCTGTTCCAGTCGGGCCAGGGTCTGGGCCAGCAGCCGCGTCCCCTCGACCCGGCTGCGCAGGATCCTCTGCTTCTTGGACTCGGTCCAGACGCCGAAGAGTGGCTCGCCGGCCAGATGCACCACCACCTGGTGACCCTCCAGCGCGGCGGCGTCCACCTGCCCCTGCGACGGATCCCAGTACGCGCTGCCTGACGCCGCGCTCGCCTCGCGGCTGCGCCGCAAGCGGAGGATGCCGTGTCCATCGCTCGCCAGCGCTTGGACCAGCGCCTGCCCCACCAGGCCGCTCGAACCCGTGATGGCGATGTTCACCGGCCGCTCCGCTCGCTGCTCGCTGCCTGCTGATCCCGCGCCACCTCGCGCGTCGACTCCTCCTCCACCGCCTCGCGCCGCCGGCCACCGGGGGTGCGCTCGCCTGCGTATTCGAGCACGGCCTGCACCACGCGCTGCGGGTCATCTGCCACGATCAGCAGCTCCAGGTCCGCGGGCGCGATCTTGCCCTCCTCCAGCATGCGTGCCCGCAGCCAGTCCACCATGCCGCCCCAGTACTCCGAGCCGTACAGGATCACGGGGAAATTCCGGATCTTCCCCGTCTGGATCAGCGTGAGCGCCTCGAACAGCTCGTCCATGGTGCCATAGCCGCCCGGGAAGATCACGAACGCCTCCGCGTACTTCACGAACATCGTCTTGCGGACGAAGAAGTAGCGGAAGTTGATGGACAGCTCGACGAAGTCGTTCGTGCCCTGTTCGAACGGCAGCTCGATGTTGCAGCCCACGGACGCGCCGCCCCCTTCCACCGCTCCGCGGTTGGCGGCCTCCATCACGCCCGGCCCGCCCCCGGTGATCACGCCGAATCCCGCCTCGGCCAGAAGCCGCGCCGTTTCCCGTGCCGCCTCGTACTGCTCCGTGCCGGGCTTGATGCGCGCGCTGCCGAAGATGCTGACGGCACGCCCGAGGTCGGCCAGCTTGTCGAACCCCTCCACGAACTCGCCCATGATGCGGAACACGCGCCAGGAGTCCTTGATGACCTCGGCGCCCGGCAACGGCTCGCGCCGGAGGAGCCGCTCGTCTTCCGTCTCCGCGTCCTGAGGCTGGCCGGCGCGCATGCCGGGCGGTGGGGGATGGGGAGTTCTACGAAACGGATCGTTCATGGTGTGTCGGATGCGAAATGAAGAGCAGTGCGGGCAACCGCGTCGGCGGGCGGCACCAGCTCGTTCCAGTCCAGCGTCTGCTGCGCTCGCGTGGAGTCGTATGGATTGGGACCGCGCAACAGGCGGGCCGGGCGCGACAGGTGCGGCAGGCCGGTGAACGGCAGGCGGGCGACCACCGCATCCACCCCCCGCGCCAGCTTCTCGACTGCGGCGCCGGGGATGGGGACCAAGCGCGGCGTCCTCCGGTCGATCGCCTCGCACCACCAGCGCACGAGCTGGCGCGGGGTGAGTCCACCGTCATTGGCCAGGTTGAACGCCCGGCCGGCGGCTCCCGGCAGGTCCAGGCAACGCAGCACGCCACGCGCGACGTTACCCGCGTACACGAGCGGTGCCGAGCGACGGCCGCCGTCGGGCAGCGGCAGCGCGGGCAGCCGACACAGCCGGTCCAGCCGCGGCGCCATGTGCCGGTCCCGCTCGCCATAGACCACGCAGGGGCGCACGCAGGTCACCTCGAGCCGCTGGCGTTCCGCCACGGCGATCGCCTCCTGCTCGGCCAGCCGCTTCGAACGCGCATAGAACGCCGGCTCGGGTACGGGACGCTCCAGCCAGCGCTCTTCGGTGATCGGTGCGTCCACGAGCCCGCCGTAGACCGCGACACTGGAGACGTGGACGGCGCGCTGCACGCCCGCCTGGCTGGCGGCGGTGAGCACGTCCCGCGTCGCGGTGACGTTCAGCCGCTCGTAGGTCGGCCAGTCCGCGCGGGCGGCGACCAGCGCCGCGGCGTGCACCAGCCCGTCGCAGCCTCGCATCGATGCGGCCAGGGGCGTGTCGGGCCGCTCCAGATCGCCGCGCACCAGCTCGCAGCCGATCGAGGAGAGGAACGTGGCGTCGCTACCCGATCGGACCAGCGCCACCACATCGTCGCCGCGCGCCCGCAGTTGCTCTGCGACGTGCGAGCCGACCAGACCGGTTCCGCCTGTAACGAATACGCGCAAAACTCGGCCTCCCGCCGGCTGGACCGCGCCCGATGCCGCCCGTACGTTGCCATCCATGACCAAATGTCCCGAATGCGGCGCCACCGCGACGGGTGCATACTGCGCCTCGTGTGGCACCCCCGTCCAGAACGCGTCCTGCCGTGACTGCGGCGCGCAGATGCCGCCCGCGGCCCGCTACTGCACCAGCTGTGGCCGTGCCGCCCGACCTCGCACGTCCCGCACACCCTTCCTGTGGGCTGCCATCGGGCTGCTCGCCGTGACCGTGCCGTTCGCCTACTGGCTCGGCTCCGAACGCGCCCGGCCGATGGCGGCCGTGGCCGGCGAGGGTTTCGCGATGACGCCGGCCGGCGGTGCCGGCGGACCGGCGATGGGTTCGCCACCGCCGCTGACCGGCACGCTGCGTGAGCAGGCGGACCGGCTGTTCGAGCGGGTGATGCGCGCGCGCGCCAGCGGCAACGCGCAGGAGGCCGAGTTCTTCTCGCCAATGGCGATCAGCGCCTACGAGTCACTGGAGACGCACGACGCCGATTCCCGCTTCCACCTCGCCCTGCTGCTCCTGTCCACCGGCCGGCTGGAGGAGGCGCGGCAGCAGGCCCAGCTGATTCTCGACGAGCGACCGAACCATCTGCTGGGGCTGGGCGCGGCAGCATCCGTCGCCACAGCGGCGGGCGACAGCGCAGCAGCCCGCGACCTTCACATCCGCTATCTCGAGGCCTATCCGAACGAGTCGAGTGCGACCCTGGAGGAGTATCGGGTCCACCAGAACGCGCTCCAGGACTATCGAGGAGAAGCCGAGAGGCTCGTCGGCTCGTGAGGCGCGGGGCGCTTGCGGCGCTCCTGCTCGCGCCGCTCCTGCTGGCGCCCGCGCCGCGTGATCCGCTGGGGGACGCCCTCCGCAGCATCCGGGCGCATCAGCTGCGCGCCCACACCTGGTTCCTGTCCCACGACCGCCTGCGCGGACGCGCGCCCGGTACGCCGGGCGCCGAAACGGCTGCGCTCTACGTCGCCGGCCAGTTCGCCCGCTCCGGCCTGGAGCCGCCGCCGGGCGGCTTTCTGCAGCCGGTGCCGCTGCGAGGCACCACGGTCGACAGCGCCACGGTACGCCTCGTATTCCGCCATGGGGCCGCGGCCGCGTCCGTCAGGTATGGGGCGGACGCCGTTGTCTGGCCGGGTGACGGTGCGGACGAGATCGACCTCGAGGGGCGGCTGACGTTCGTCGGCTACGGCATCGCCGCGCCGGAGTACGGCTGGGACGACTACGCCGGCCGGGATGTGCGGGGGCGCGTCCTGCTCATCCTGTCCGGTGACCCGCCAACACCGCCCGAGGAACCGGATCTGTTCGGCGGCGCCGACCTTACGTGGTACGGCCGCTGGACGTACAAGCTGGAGGAGGCCCGACGCCGGGGCGCCGCCGGCGCCCTTCTGATCCACTCCACCGAGTCCGTCGGCTATGGCTGGCCCGTCGTGGAGCGCTCCTGGACCGGTGAGCGGCTGGAACTGCGCGGCCCCGACATCGGCCCGGGCGGCCTGCGCGTGGAGGGGTGGCTCCGACAGCCCGCTGCCGCAGGAGTTCTGGAGCTGGCGGGTCTCGATCTGGCGCGGCTCACCGCAGGCGCCGCGCGGCGGGACTTCGTGCCGATCGCGACGGGAATCGAGGTCCGTGCGGCCGCACGGGCGCAGTCGCGCCAGTTCGAATCCCACAATGTCGCGGGGCTGGTGCCGGGATCGGATCCGCGCCTGCGCAACGAGTTCGTCGTCGTGGTCGCACACTACGACCACCTCGGCATACGCGCCGCGCAGAACGGCGACTCCGTCTACAACGGCGCCTACGACAATGCCAGCGGGGTCGCCACCCTGCTCGAAACGGCGGAGGCGCTGGCCGCGCTGTCCCCGCGGACCGCCCGCTCCGTGCTCTTTCTCGCGACGACAGCGGAGGAGGAGGGCCTGCTCGGCGCTCAGCATTACGTCCGGGATCCGCTCGTGCCGATCGAGCGGACGGTGGCCGCGCTGAACGTGGACGGCGCCAATCTCTGGGGCGAGACCCACGATGCCATCGGGCTCGGCGGCGGGCGCAGCACTTTGGGGGATGTCCTTCGACGCGAGGCGGGCCGCATGCTGCTGGACGTGTCGCCCGAGCGGGGAAAGGAAGGCGGGTACTTCTTCCGCTCCGACCACTTCCCGTTCGCACGAGCCGGCGTCCCCGCTCTGCAGCTCGAGCACGGGGTGCGCTTTCGCGGCCGGCCGCCGGCCTGGGGCGAGGCCGTGCTGCAGCGGTACGCCCTGGAACGCTACCACGCCCCGGGAGACGAGTTGGACCCTGCGATGGATTTCGGCGGAATGGTGCAGCAGGCCAGGCTGCTGCTTCGGGTGTGTCACGCCGTGGCCACGCAACCGGCCCGTCCCCGCTGGAAGGCGGGCGGCCGACCACCAGGTTGAGGAGCAGCTCGGAGTCGGCTGCCGCCCGACCGCGCCGCTGCCCTGCTCACGCGGGCGGACGAGCACCGGCGGTCCGAACCGGTGTGGCGCCCCCCCGGGCTAGAGGCCGCTCGGCTCGTCCAGGAACTGCCATTCCAGGCCGAAGCGCTCGGACAGCAGCGCAGCCAGCGCACGTACACCCCAGGTCTCCGTTGCGTAGTGGCCGCCGTAGAAGAGGTTCAGTCCCCCCTCCATCGCGTCGATGTACGTGTGATGGCTGCCCTCACCCGTGATCAGCGCGTCCAGACCGGCTTCGACCGCCGCGCCGACCATGCTGCCGCCGCCACCGGTCACGACGGCGACCGAGCGCACCCGCCCGGGTCCTCCCGGGATCAGGTGGACGTCCACCCCCAGCAGCGATCGCAGCCGCTCGTGCAGCTCGTTCCTGTCGATCTCCAGCACGCCGCGCACCCCGATCGCCACCCCATCCCGCTCGCCGAAACCGGAGTCCACACGGATGCCCAGTTCACGCGCCAGAACCGCGTTGTTGCCCACCTCCGCATGTACGTCCAGCGGCAGGTGGGAGCTGTATACGGCGATGTCGTGCTCGAACAGCAGACGCAGCCGCCGGTATCGCCGGCCGGTCACCGGCAGGTTGCCGTCCCAGAAGAGGCCGTGGTGTACCAGCAGCAGATCGCAGCCGGCCGCCACCGCCGCTGCGATCGTCGCTTCCGATGCGTCCACGGCGGCGGCGATGCGGGTAACGTTGCCGCGTGAGTCGACCTGCAACCCGTTCAGCGCGCCGGGCCAGTCCCGAATCTCGCCGTTGTGGAGATAGTCATCCAGGAACTCGGCGATCGCCGCGGCCTTCACGATTCGACCATCGTGGGCGAATCGGGGCCCCCGAAAGCGCCGCTGCTCTTTCCACAACGGGAATGTGGAGAAACTGCATCCGGCGGGCGAAAACCATGCAAACGCTTACGGGACAGCGGTTTACAGCAGATCATCTGATTGTGCACAAGAGGTTGCGGTCTGCTCGAAGGAGGGCCGCCACCGCCTGCGCCGCGCGGACCGGCGTCGCAGGCGGTGCGAATCCACGACCGCAGGTCATCAAAGGACGACCGAGAGTCAGGAGGACTCGCTGGTGGTAGGCGGAATCAGTTCGGGTTCGGACTCGCCGACCTGCATGTTACCGGTGACGCGGCCGCCCTCGTCGAGCTTGATCCTGCGCGCCCGGATCTCACCATCGACCAGGCAGGTTTCCTGGAGTTCGAGGCGGCTCTCCGCGATGATCTTGCCGGTCACGCGGCCGCCGATCACGGCGTCCTGGGTGATGATGTCGCCCTTGACCACGCCGTCTCGGCCGACCACCACGGCCTTGCCGGCGCGGACCTTCCCTTCGACCGTGCCTTCGACGCGCAGGGTACCGTCCGTATCGCAGTCGCCGACGACCTGCATGCCGGGACCGATGATGGAGATGACGCCCTCGCGCCCCTCCGGCTGTCGCTGCTCGCGTGCCATGATCTCTCCCGCGGGGTTCAGGGCTGCTGGACCAGCGTCAGCGGGTCCACGGCCTGCCCGTCCTTTCGGATTTCGAAGTGGAGGTGCGGCGCCGTGGATCGACCGGTCGACCCGGAGAGCGCGATCACCTCGTTCTGCTCCACACTGTCGCCGGGCTGTACGAACAGCTGCGAGGCATGTCCATACATGGTCTCGAACCCGCCGTCGTGCTCCAGCCGGACGAACAGACCGTATACCTCGTCGCTGCCCGCCTCGGCCACCCGGCCGCCTGCACTCGCAAGCACATAGGAACCTGCCGGGACTGCCACGTCTAGTCCCGGATGCTCGGCGCCGCCGGTATTCACCTGCGCCCGGGTGATGAAGCCGGCTTCCGTGAGAGGCCAGCCCTCCGGCGGCTCCCCACCGTCCTCCCCCGCCGCACCTCCCTCACCTCTTCGCAGGGGGGGCAGCCACGGCTCCCGCCCCTCCGGCGCTGCGTCGGCGCCCAGCAGCCGGCGCACACGTTCGTACTGCGCCTCCACCTCCGCCAGTGTGCGCGCCAGTTCGGCGACCTGTGCCCGCTCCTGCTCGAGCCGGACGACCTCCCGCTCCAGCCCGGGCACCCGGGCGGCCTGGCTCGCCACGTACCACCAGGACGAGACGACCACGATGAAGGCGAGCAGCAGTACCACGCCCAGCGTCAGATAGACGCGCAGGCGCCGATAGCTGATCTCGTAAGTGCGCGTCTCCAGGTCGCCGTGGGGGACGACGATGAACGTCAGGCGTCGCTGCTCCATCACCGCTCGCTCAGGAGACCAGATCGCTGGCGGCAATGCCGCTCAGCTCCTCGAAGATCCGCTCGAAATCCTCCGCGCTGTAGAACGGGATCTCGATCCTTCCCTGCGCCTTGCGGGTCCGCTTGATGCGCACTGCCGTTCCGAAGACGCGCTGCAGCTCCTCCTCCAACCGCCGCTCGGCTGCGTCGCGTCGAGCACGCGCCGTCGTTGTCGTCGTCGAGCGCGCCTTGCCATTGCCCGACGTGCCACGACGCTGCGCGACGTACTCCTCCACGTCGCGCACGCTCCACTGCTCATCCACGACCCGTCGCGCGACGTCCGCAGCGGTGCGTTCGTCGTCCAGTCCGAGCAGCGCTCGAGCATGACCGGCGGTCAAGGCGCCCTCGCGCAGCAGCGTTCGCACCGTCGCCGGCAACTGCAGCAACCGCAGGGTGTTCGCGACAGTCGAACGGTCCTTGCCGACCGCCTCCGCGACGGCCTGCTGTGAAAGGCTGAACTCCTGCTGGAGCTGCGCGTACGCCTCGGCTTCCTCGAGCGCGCTCAGCTGTGAGCGCTGCAGGTTCTCGACGAGCGCCAGCACGAGCAGCGTGCGATCGTCGACGTCCCGTACCACCGCCGGCACCTCGTTCCAACCGAGGCGCGTCACGGCCCTCCAGCGCCGCTCCCCCGCCACCAGCTGCCACGAAGCGCCCGTGGACGCGGGGGCGGGTCTTACCACGATCGGCTGCAACAGGCCGTTCTCGCGGATGGACGCTGCCAGGTCGGCCAGCTCTTCCTCGTCGAACTCGCGGCGCGGCTGGAAGGGATTCGGTTCGATGGCGCCCAGCGGCACCTTGCGCACCGCCCCCTCGGTCATCGACTCCTCTCCGACGTACTCCGCCAGCAGCGCCCCGAGGCCCTTTCCCAGTCGATCCCGCTTAGCCACGGCCCACCTCCGTGGTCATGCCGCGGCCGCTCGCCTGCGCGCCCCCGGCGTTCGCGTCCATGACCTCCCGCGCCAGGCTCAGGTAGCTCTGCGCACCCGCGGAGACGATGTCGTACAGGACGATCGGCTTGCCGAAGCTGGGCGCCTCCGCCAGGCGCACGTTGCGCGGCACGGTCGTGCGGTAGACGCGCCCCCCGAAATACTCCTGCGCCTCCTCCGCCACTTGGCGGGACAGGTTGAGGCGCTGGTCGAACATCGTCAGCAGCACACCCTCGATCTGCAGGGCCGGATTCAGATTCCGCTGCACCAGCCGCACCGTGTTCAGCAGCTGCGACAGCCCTTCGAGCGCGTAGAACTCGCACTGGATCGGAATCAGTACGGAATCTGCGGCGGCGAGGGCGTTCAGGGTGAGCAGGCCGAGCGAAGGCGGGCAGTCGATCAGGACGTACTCGTAGTCGTCGCGTGCAGCGGCGAGGGCTTCACGGAAGACCAGCTCCCGTTGGGGCCGATCGACCAGCTCGACCTCCGCACCGACCAGATCCTGATTCGACGGCACGACCTCCAGGTAGGGGAAGTGCACCTCCTTCCGGGTCGCCTCCCGGACCGGTACCTGGTTGATCAGCACGTCGTACACGGAGGTGTCGATGCTGCTGCGGTCCAGTCCCAGGCCGCTGGTGGCGTTGCCCTGCGGATCCATGTCCACGATCAGGGTGCGTCGCTCGGCGACGGCCAGACACGCGCCGAGATTGATCGCGGTGGTGGTCTTGCCGACGCCGCCTTTCTGGTTCGCGATGGCGATGATCTTCGACATGGCCTTCTTCGGCTGGAGTGTGCGGGGTGGGTCGAATCTAGTCGCTGCGCCAGATCGGGGAAAGACGTGAGCGCGGCGGGTCATGTTTCACGTGAAACACTGCGCCGCCGGATCCAGGGGCAGGAGGATGATGATGGTGCCGGGTCGGGCCCGCGGTCGGTGTTTCACGTGAAACAGGGGCAACGGCCCCCGCCTTGCTTCGAGTTCCGGCCGATCCGGAGTGATTCGCCGACGAAGGGGAAAGCGAGGACGTGGCAGACCTAGAGGAACTGCGGGAACGCCTGCACACACTGGATGGCGAGGGCTACGGCGCCTACAAGCGCATCAAGGGCAGCTACCGCGGCGCGGACGGCATGGTGCTGCACATCGACCATGTGCAGGGCGACCCCTTCGCGCGGCCATCGCGGCTCCGCGCCGCCGTACCCGCTGCCCTGGCCCGGCTACCCCGCGAGGCGTTCTCCAGCCGGGATCGGCGCCGTGCCACTGCGGACTTCCTGAACCGCCGCCTGTACGAAGCGTTCGCAGGGGCACCGGAGGTCGGCGGCTCGGGACGGAGCGGTGAACTGCAGATTCTGCGGCCCTCGCAGGCCGTCCTCGAGCGAACGAGCCTGCTGGCGTCGGCGGACGGTGACATGGAGGTACGCTTCGGCGCGGGCCTCCCGGCCCGGGGCCGGCGCATACTCGGCGACGCCGCGGCGCGGCTGCTCATAGAGGTCGTTCCGGCCTGCCTGCGTGCCGCTCTGCTCCTGGACGAGGCAACCCGCTCGGCGCTCGACGAGCACATCCGCACGGTCGAAGACGCGGTATCGGCACGGTCCCAGCTCGCGGGGCGCGGGCTGGTCGCGTTCGTGGCCGAGGGCGCATCCTTGCCACGCCGCTCCGGGGTGGATGATCGTCCGCTCCACGCGGGGGCGGTCTCCTTCCGCGTACCCGAGCCTCTCCGCTGCACGCTGGAAGTCCCCAATGCAGGGACGCTCACCGGCATGGGCGTACCTGAGGGGGTGACCCTGATCGTGGGGGGAGGCTATCACGGCAAATCCACCCTGCTGCGCGCCATCGAGAGCGGCATCTACGATCGGATCCCCGGCGACGGTCGCGAGCGCGTCGTGGCGGTCGCCACGGCGATGAAGGTTCGCGCCGAGGACGGCCGTAGCGTCCGCTCGGTGGACATCTCCAACTTCATCGGCGAACTGCCTGGCGGCCAGGCCACAGCGGCATTCCGTACTGAAAACGCGAGCGGAAGCACGTCCCAGGCGGCGACGATCATGGAAGCCGTGGAATGCGGGGCCACCGCACTGCTGCTGGATGAAGACACGTCCGCGACGAATTTCCTGATCCGGGATGCACGCATGCAGGCGCTGGTGGCCGACCGCGATGAACCGATCACCCCGCTGATCGACCGGGTACGCGCGCTTTACGACCAGCAGGGCATCTCGACGATCCTCGTGGTCGGAGGGTCGGGCGACTACTTCGACGTCGCGGACCATGTGATCGGCATGCGCGCATACCTGGCCGAGGATCGCACGGCAGAAGCCAAGCGAATTGCGGACGAGCAACCATCGGCGCGGGCCGTGGAGGGCGGCGTCTGGCGGGCGCCGCCGCCCCGCCTGCCGCTGCCGGATTCCGTGCAGCCCGGCCGCGGCCGCCGCGATCGATACGTACGGGTGAACGGCCTCAGCCTGCTGGAGCTGGGCCGGGAGCGCCTGGATACCGGGTCGCTCGAGCAGCTGGTCGAGTCGGCGCAGCTCGAGGCGATGGCGCAGGCGCTGATCCAGCTCGGCTCCCGCTTCGACGCGGATACGGCGCTGGCCGAACTGCTCCATCGGCTCGGCCGCGACATCGAGCACAAGGGGCTGGATGTCATCTCCGAGTCGCCGATCGGCGACTATGCCGGATTTCGGCCGCTGGACCTGGCCGGCGTCCTCAACCGCCTGCGTTCGCTACGCATCCGGGTTGCGCCCGATTGACAGCCACCACCGGGTTTGGCATATCGGTTGCGCCCGCGCCACCGCGGGTTCCCGATCCTCATCGCACCAGGCCACCGATGCCGACCACGCGCAGTCGAGCGGACGCCGATCCAGCCAGCTACCGCGACACGACGGAAGACCCGTCGATCGGCGAACTCGTCGCCCATCTCGGGGAGGAGGCCAAGCACCTGGTGCAGGTGCAGGTCGAGCTGGCAAAGATGCAGGCGCTCCAGACCATCGCCGCATCCCTGTACGACGGCGTGCGGCTGGCCGCCGCCGCGGCCATCATGGGTGTGGGCGGCATCTGTCTGGTCGTGGCACTGATCCTCGGTCTGGGCGATCTGCTCGATTCATACTGGCTTGGCGCGCTGGCGGCGGGGCTGCTGCTGCTGCTCGCGGGAGCGATCGTCCTCTGGCGGGCCAGTGAGACGCTGACGATCCGCCACGTCCTGCCGCGGGAGCTGCTGCATCGGATCCGCGACACGCTGACGGGAGAATGAGCGCAGCCGGTGTCGACGGCGTGGACCGCAGCTTCCTGATCCACGGTCGCGTTCAGGGCGTAGGCTTCCGCTGGTGGACAGCGGGGGAGGCGCGCCGGCTCGGTCTGCGCGGCTGCGTCCGCAACCGTGCGGACGGCGCGGTCGAGGTGCGTATCGCCGGGCCCGCCGAGCAGGTGGCAGAGCTGGCTCGTCGCCTGCGTCAGGGTCCGCCGGGCGCCCGGGTGGAAACCGTCGAGGAGTCGCGCGGGCAGCTGCCTCTGCCCGCGGGCTTCGAGATCGTGCGCTGAGTCCGGCGCCCTACTTGGCGGCCATCCGGCTGCGCACCCTCTTCCGTTCGCCGATGATCTGAAGCTGCTGCGGCAGCGAAGCCACGTTGGACGCCGCGTAGTACAGGTTCAGCCCCGAGGCGAACTGGAAGAAGATCACCACCATGATGATGGGCATGAAGTAGGTCATCATCTTCATCTGCGGGTTGTCCTGCGGCGCCGCCCGCAGGTTCAACCACTGCAGCAGGAAGATGCTCGCCCCCATCAGGATGGGCAGCAGATACAGCGGATCGGGCTGCGACAGGTCCGGCAACCAGAGGAAGCCCTGGCCGCGGAACGATATCGTGTTCTGGAACACGAAGAACAGGGTGATCAGGATCGGCCAGGGCAGGAGCAGCGGCAGGCAGCCGGCCAGCGGATTGAACCCCTCCTCCTTGTACAGCCGCAGCATCTCGCGCTGCAGCTTCTCCGGATCGTTCTTGTGGCGCGCCTGGATCTCCTTGATCAATGGCTGCAGCTCCATGGTCTTGAGCTGCGAGCGCATCGCCTTGGAGTTGAGCGGCCAGAGCACGATCCGCATCAGCACGCCGAACAGGATCAGCACCCAGCCGTAGCCGATGCCCAGCACGCCGTGCAGTCCCTCGATGGCCCAGAGGATCAGGTGGGCCAGGGGCTGGATGATCGGGCGGAAGATGCGCCAGCCGTAGGGGTTGACGTCCTCCATCTTGGACCCGAGCGCAGCCAGCCGCCCGTACTCCTGCGGGCCCATGTAGAGGCGAAAGCGATACCGGCCATCGGTGGACTGCAACGTGGTCGTGAGGTGGGCCGCGTCCGCACCCGGCAGATCCTGCGCAATCAGACCGCCGAACCCCGACCCTCCCTCGTCACCCGCCATCGCGGCGATCAGGAAGTACTTGTTCTTGATCGCCACCCACTCCAGCGGCCCCTCCTCCACCCGGCGCTCCTGCACGTCCTCCAGCCGGACGCTGCGGATGCCGCCCTGGGCGCCGTTGACCACGTAGGCCAGGGCTCGCTCGTCCTCCTCCAGGCGAACCTCGTTGGAACGCAGGGTCGGGCCGATGTCGATCAGCAGGCCGGTGCCCGCGCCGACACTCGGGGCCGAGACCTCGACATCGGCGAGGTACCGCTCGGGATCGAACCGATAAGACACCTGCACCGGTACACCGCGAGGGGACCCCCGCAGCACGAGGAGCCGCTCGCCCCCGCTGCTGTCCCGCTGCACGACCTCGAATTCCGCGCTCGAGAGATCCAGCGTATCATCCCCCGCCTGCAGCCGGTAGCGGACCGCCGCTCGCCGGAGCGAATCCGCCACGAGCTCCACCACACCGTCCCGGGTGAACGACTCGAAGCGGAGCAGCTGGGCGCTGACGACGCCGGCGCCGGCGCTGGTGAGACCGTAACGATAAAGGGACGACTCCACCCACAGCGTGTCCTGCGCAACGGGCGGTGTGGTGATGGCAGAGTCGCGCGTTACGGGCGCGGCGGTTCGGGCGGCCACCGTGTCGGACGACTCGGCCGTCCCGGCGAACGGGCTGTCCTGCGCCGCTCCCTGCGCCACCGTATCCACGGCCGGAGCCGCACTGTCGACCGTGATGTCCGGCGCAGGCTCTGGCGCAGCCGGTGGAAAGAGCAGGTTGGTCACGATGATCACACCGATCATCAGAACCACCGCCAGCACGAAACGAAATGTCGAGGACTGCATCTATCGTCCGGGAGGAGCCTTACGGCACTGGATCATGTCCATGGCCGCCGAACGGATGGCATCGTGCCAGCCGCTTCATGGCCAGCCAGGAGCCGCGCACGGCACCATGGCGACCTATCGCCTCGGCGGCGTATTCGGAACAGGTTGGAGTAAAGCGGCAAGCCGGTGGAAGCAAGGGGGACACCCAGCGGCGGTAGCCGCCGATGGCCCCCATCAGGGCGCGCGCGGAAAGCGATCTGCCAGCCATGCCACCACCTCGGTCCGCAGCTCGTCGTACGTCGCGCGGTACGCCTCCGGGCGCGCTCGCAGCAGGACATCCGCCGGACCGTCACCCTGGTCGAGCCACGGCAGCACGTCCAGGCGCACGATCTCGCGCAGGCGCCGCTTGAGGCGGTTGCGATCCACCGCCGTGTGCCTGTGTCGCGGCACCACCAGCCCGGCGCGTGAAAACGCGACGGGGGCTGCGGTGTGCAGGACGTCCAGGTGGGGCGTCCGGCTCCGCTTCCCCCGTCGAAACAGCGATCGGATCTCCGCGCCTCGCGTGATTCGGCGCGCGCGCGGCAGGCGTCGTGCGCGACCCCGTTCCGGGATCACGACGCCCGTGCTACTTGCTGGCGACCCTGACCGCGAGCCGCTTGCGGCCCTGCCGGCGGCGCCGGTTCAGAACCTTGCGTCCGGCGCGCGTCTTCATGCGCGCGCGGAACCCGTGCTTATTGGCCCGCTTGCGGTTGCGCGGACGATACGTCGGCTTGCCCATGCCTCACCTTCTTGGTTCCGTCACATTTGCGACAAAGCCCCTTAGTATACGCGCTTCCGACGGGTATGGTCAAGCCATCGGCCGCCATCGGCGCGAGCGGCGGACGGGATTTGACTTGTCCACATTCAGCCTCTAACCTTGGCGGGCCCCGTATCTCCGCCGGGCCTGACCGCCGTACCACGCCACACCACGAGACGATGGAGCTGACCGCCGCCGAGGCGTGGGCCCGCATTCTGGAGCGGGCTCGCGAGCGACTTCCGGAGCAGACCTTCCGGACGTGGTTCGCGCGTACCCGTCCCGTGGCACTCTCGACCGATCTGCTCGTCATCGAGGCCGGCAGCGAGTTCGCGACCGAGTGGATCGAGGACAAGTACGGCGCGCTGCTGTCGGACCTGGCCAGCGAGGTATTCGGGCGGCGGCTCACCATCTCATTCCAGCACCACGCGGACGCGCGCGAGCCGCGCCCGTCCGTGCTGCCGCCCGGGCCCGAGGAAGCGCCATCGCCTGCCGAAGCGGGCGAACCCGCGCGCGCAGTGGCCGGCCCGATCGTGGGCTCGCCGCTCAACGAACGCTACGTCTTCGAGCGTTTCGTGGTCGGCAGCAACAATCAGCTGGCCGCGGCCGCCTGCCGCGCCGTCGCCGAGGCGCCCGCCAAGATGTACAACCCGCTCTTCATCTACGGCGGCGTCGGTCTGGGCAAGACGCACCTGATGCATGCGATCGGGCACATCGTGCGCGGACGCTCACCTGACCGCCGCGTGGCGTATGTCACCAGCGAGCGCTTCACCAACGACCTGATCGGATCGATCCAGGAAGGTCGCATGGCGGAATTCCGCCGGCGCTACCGTGACATCGACCTGCTGCTGATCGACGACGTGCAGTTCCTGGGCGAGAAGGAGCGCACGCAGGAAGAGTTCTTCCACACGTTCAACGCCCTGTACGACGCGCAGCGCCAGATCGTCGTCACGAGCGACCGTCCGCCCAAGGAGATCCCGGGGCTGGAGGAACGGCTGGTCTCGCGCTTCGAGTGGGGGCTTGTAACGGACATCCGTCCGCCGGACCTGGAGACGCGTGTCGCCATCCTGCGCAAGAAGGCGGACGACGACGACATCGTCATCCATGACGACGTGCTGGAGTACATCGCCCGCTACTGCCGCTCCAGCGTGCGTGAACTCGAGGGCGCGATCATCAAGCTGCTCGCCTATTCCTCGCTCACGCGTCGCGAAGTGACCGTGGACCTCGCCCGCGAGGCCTTGGCCGGCCAGTTGAGCGGCGACGGCGAGGACCAGCTGTCCGCGGAGTCGATACGCGCGCGCGTGGCCGAGGAGTTCGGTGTCACCGTGGATGGCCTCGTCTCCAAACGGCGCACCAAGAATCTGACCGTGCCCCGACAGGTGGCCATGTACCTCATCCGGGAACTACTCGACCTGCCGCTGGTCGAGATCGGGGGCCACTTCGGCAAGCGCGATCACAGCACGGTCATCCACTCGATCCAGAAGGTCGAGCAGGACATGCAGTCGGATCCCGGCTTCCGTCGCTCGGTCGAAGCGCTGCGTTCCGAGTTCGGTGGCGCCCGTGGATAGCGCGTTGGGAAGCGCTGTGGACAAGTACATCGTTCTCCACAGCGTGGAAAAGCAGGGCGTCCCTGTGGAGAGGCAGCCTCATGCGGACGTGGTTGTCCACGTCGCTGGGATTTGCATAACTGCCACTGGCGAAAGGCTTTAGGCAGCTGGGCCGCGGAGTTGTCCCCGCTTCCACGATGCCTATTACTACGACGGATTAGAGTATTCTAGGAAGAGATAGTATCAGTACCTTGTGGGAAGTCTGCCGGCACCCGTAACGAGGAAACCATGAAATTCACGATCACGCGGGACAACCTTCACCAGGGGCTTGCCGCGGTGTCGGCGACGATCCCGACGCGAACGACGCTGCCCGTTCTTTCCAACCTGCTGCTGGAGGCGGACGAGGACGGTGTTCGTCTGAGCGGGACGGACCTGGACATCGCCGTGAGCCTGAAGGTCCCGGCGGACGTGGAGGAGCCCGGCGCGCTGACGGTGCCCGCGCGCAAGCTGCAGGAGCTGGCGCGTGAGCTTCCGGAGGCGCCGGCGCGGGTGTCGACCAAGGGAGACCGGCTGGAGCTGACGTGCGGCCGCGCATCGTTCCGGCTGAACGGCATGCCGCGGGACGAGTTCCCCACGTTCCCGACGGTGGATTTCGGTGGGAGCTGGAAGATCGACGGTGCGCTGTTGCAGCAGCTGATCCGGCAGACGTCGTATGCGGTATCGACGGAGGAGAGCCGGCCGATCCTGAACGGCGTGCTGTGGCAGATGACCGAGCGTGGGATGCGGATGGTGGCGACCAATGGTCATCGCCTGGCCATGATCAAGGCACCGGCGCAGGGCAATGGCGCGAACGGTGATCTGATCGTCCCGCCCAAGGCACTGGGCCAGGTCGAGCGGCTGTTCGACGCGGAGGACGTGATCGAGGTGGCGCGCAGCGAGAACCATCTGGGTTTCCGGCACGAGGGAACGCAGGTGTTCACGCGCCTGATCGAGGGCCCGTACCCGAACTACGAGCAGGTCATCCCCAAGGACAACGACAAGGTCGCGCACGCGGACAAGGCCACGCTCGCGCAGGCGCTTCGCCGCATGGCGGTAGTCGCCAGCGAGCAGACGCATCGGGTGCGGCTGGCCTTCGCGCCCGGCGCGCTGCGCCTGTCGGTGGAAACGCCCGACCTGGGCGAGGCGCACGAGGAGATGGAGGTGCGCTATGACGGGGAGGCGCTGGAGATCGGTTTCAACGCCAACTACCTGCTGGAAGTGTTGCGCTACATCCCCTCCGACGAGGTGCGCATCACGTTCAAGGCGCCGGAACGGGCGGCGACGCTGGAGCCGGAAGGTGGTGAGGAAGGCATGGAATACCTTTGCCTGGTGATGCCGCTGCGCCTGCTGGATTGAGGCGGGCGCCTGGCCGCACCCCGGGTCGCGGTCGTATGCGTGCAGCATTGCTCGCGGCTGCCACGTTCGTTCTCGCCTGCGGTGGGGACGACGATGCGGCGCTGCGAGTCGACGGCGTCCGCTATGCCGAAGAGGAGCTGCTGGGTCTGGACTCCGCGGCACGCGAGCGGCTCGCCCTGCTGACCGGTTTCGCGCTCGCGGTTTCGGACGAACAGCTGGAGGAGCTGGGCGCGCCGCGGGTGGAGCGCGAGCGGAACGCGTTGCTGCTGCAGCGGGCGTTGCTGGAGCGCGCGGCGGATGCAGCGGGGCTGGGGGATGAGCAGCTGGCCGCCGCCTATCTCGAGCAGCCGGAGGAGCGGCTGCTCGTGCGGCACCTGGTGGTCCTGTCGGAACGTTGGCGTCCTCCCGAGCATCGCGACTCGGCGCGGCGTGTCGCAGCCGAGGCGCTCGAGCGGCTGCGGTCGGGTGCGGACTTCGCGACGATCGCCGGGCGCTATTCGGACGAGCCGGGTGCCGCGGCGCGGGGGGGGCTGCTGGACCCGGGCACGCGCGAGACCTGGGTGCCGGAGTTCTGGGCAGCGGCCGAGGCGCTGGACGTGGGCGAGACGAGCGGCGTCGTGGAGACCCGCTACGGCTTTCACGTGATGCGGCTGGAGGGCCGCGACACGATTCCGTTCGGTGAGATCCGCGACGAGGTGCTGCCCCGGCTGGTGGCGCCGCTGGTGCCGACCGGCGCCTCTCCGACGCTGTCGGACCCGCCGGGCCTGCACGTGGACTCCGCAGCCGTGCGCGCGATGGCGGCGGACGCGTTCGAATCCGGCCCTGGCGACGCGGTCCTGGCCCGCTGGGACGGCGGTCAGCTGACGCGGGAGGCTTCCGCCCGCATGCTTTCTGCGCTGCCCGCCACCGAATTCCGGTCGGCCACGTCGTCGTCCGACAGTCTGATCGGCCGTGTCCGGCAGCAGGCTCGGCGTCGCGCGGTACTGGATGAGGCGTCCGCACGCGGCCTTGGACTGGAGGCGTCGGAGGCGCGTGGCGTCGCCGGTGCTTGGCTTCAGCAGGTCGAGGCGCTGGCGCGCTCCCTAGGAATGAGCCGCGGCATGAGCGACCAGCAGGTGAAGGAGGTCGCGCTGGCCGCCCTGGGATCCACTTCACAGAGCGTGGCGCTGGCCAGGGCGGAGGTGTACTCGCTGGAGGGTCTGATCCGGCGGCTCTACGCGATTGAGGTGCCGGCGGCGGCGTCCAGGTCCGAGAGTTGAACCAGGGCGTGTACCGGCAGGCCGGCGGCGCGGATCCGCTCCATGCCGCCGTCGCCGCGATCGACCAGAGCGAGCACCCCCAGGATCGTCGCGCCGAAGTCCCGAAGTACCTCGATCGCGTGCAGCGCACTCTGCCCCGTCGTGACCACGTCCTCCACCACGACCACGCGCACGCCCGGCTCGATAGGACCTTCGACCTGCCGCCCGGCGCCGTGCCCCTTCGGTTCCTTGCGCACGGTGAAGGCATCGAGATCGCGGCCAGCCAGCGCGGCCGCGTGCGCGACCGCATAGGCGACCGGGTCCGCGCCCAGCGTCATGCCGCCGATCGCGTCCGGCGACCACCCCTGCTCGTCCAGGGCGGCCAGACCGAGTGGCCCGATCAGGAGCTGGCCCGCGCCGCTCATGGTGGTGCGGCGCGCATCGATGTAGAAGGACGAGCGCTTGCCGCTGGCGAGGGTGAAATCGCCCCGGCGGTAGGACCGCTCGACCAGCAGCTCGATCAAACGGGTTCGCGACCCGGTCTCGTTGGTCATGGCTCCACGTATGCCACGCCGAGCGGGTAGAGCCCCGCCTCGGCCGTCCACAGGATCTCGCCGTCGGGAACGGCGACGGCGGCCACCGCGCCCGGCGCACCGAAATCGTTCTCCATCGTCACGAAGGCGCGTCCTCCGTCGGCGTCCATGGTGACGCCGTGCGGGTAACGAACCGGAAGTTCGACCACGCGCTGCGTCCGGAGCGGATCCGTGGCCAGGATGTGCAGCTGGCCGGCGACGCGATCCACCGCGGCGATGTAGCGGCCGTCCGCTCCGATCGCCAGCTGCGCACCTGCCCCGTTCAGCGCCGCCCGCCCCGTTTCACGGCCCAGGCTGTCCAGCGCAAGCACCGCCGCCGGATGGTGCAGCGCAACGTAGAGCGTGTGGCCGTCGGGCGCCCACGCCGCATTCATCGGCCGAACCGCCTCCCCTGGTCGGGCGAGGTGCCAGCGGGCGAATTCCTCGCGTGTCCGGGTGTCCAGCAGCACCACCTCGTCGCTGCCGGTGCAGACGACGGCCACCAGGGGTCGTGTCGGGTGCGGTGCGGCGTCGTGCGGCGCCAGGCACGCGGGCACCTGGTCGAGCAGTGCCAGATCGTGCAGGCGGACTACGGCCACCTCCCCGACGCGGCCCGTGCCGGCGCGATCGTAATCCGGAACGAAGGCATACTCGCCGTCGGGCGTGATGCCGATGCGCGCTGCGCCCGCGGCCGGCAGCGTGAGTCGGCCGACCAGCCGATCGGCGGGGAGTTCGTACTTCCAGAGCGTCGGCTCTCCGTGCGCCAGCGTGGCGTACAGGTGCCGCCCGTCCGGCGACACGGCGACGGCGTGCGGCTCGTCCATCTCGTGCCGGCGCCGGTCCACGTCCAGGACACCCATGGCGGCGCCGGTGGCGGCGTCCAGTCGGACGATCTCGTCGCTCATGCCGGACGCGACGTAGAGGCTGCCGCCGCCGTCGTCGCAGGCGAGGGACAGCGCGACGGCCAGGGCCGTGCCGATCGAGGGGAGCGCGCGGCGCGCGCGGTCAGAACGCAGGGTCGAAGACCCAGATGCCGCTGTTCATGTCCGAAACGAAGACCTGGCCGTTGTGCAGCTGTGGCGCCCAGGTGCAGGTGCCAGTGCCACCGCCCGGGCAGCCGGCGATGCCGTCGTAGCGGTGTTGCGCGATCACGCGCCCCTGCCGCTCCAGGCTGCCCATGAGCTGCCCGCTCACGTCCAGCGCGATGAGGCCGTTGGTATACCAGGCCATGTACAGGACCTCGCCGGCCTCGTCCAGCCAGAAGTTGTGCGGCGTATCGCCCGGCGAGCGGAAGCTGGCGACCTCGACCGGATTGGCCGGATCGCTGACGTCCACGACGTGCATGATGCCAGGGGTGCCGAAGTCTTCCTCACCGACGAAGACGTAGTCCCTGGCCGGCCAGTACCAGGCGTTGTGCGTCTGGCCGCCGTGCGTCTGGACCTTGCCGATCTCGACCGGGTTGAGCGGCGTACCGCCCTTCACGCCGTTGCCCACGTCGAGCAGGATCAGCCCCGCGTCCCAGTGCGACAGGAACGCGATGCCGTCCCGCACGTAGACGTCGTGCAGGAAGCTGGTACCGCCATAGTACTGCGACACATGCTGCGGCTGCGTGGGATCGGAGATGTCGAAGATCCAGAGGCCTCTGCCGGTGCCGGAGTTGTCGACGACGGCGTAGACGTAGTCGCCTTCGATCCAGACGTTGTGGATGCCGATCCAGTGGCCCGCCGGTGCCTCGAAGGTGCCGAGCACCTGCGGATGCTGCCGGTCGGCCAGACCGAGGACGGTGATGCCATAGTTGACCGTGCCTGGCCGCTCGTGCGTGATCACGGCCAACTGGCCGTCAGCCCGGATCTTCACATCGTTGACCGTGGTCGCGACCACGCGGATCGAGTCGACCAGCGAGGGGTCGGGTGAGTCGAGGCGCCACACGTACATGGCGTTGCCGGGCGCGCCGTTGCGGTTGCCCCAGGTGCCCGTGTAGGCGACGTCGTCGAAGATCCACAGATCCGACGTGAAGCGGCGATGCATCGACGCGTGGCCGGTGAGTGTGAAGGAGCCGGTCAGGCCTCGAGGCTGTACGTCGATGTGCAGCGTGTCCGTGAAGCTGCCCGCATGCGCGATCACGGCCAGCGGCCCGGTGGTGTAGGGAACGAAGCGGCCCTGCGCATCGAAGAGACCGCCGATGCCCGGCTCCACCTCCCAGGTCACGGTGGCGTCGGGCAGGACGTTGCCGAGCGTGTCGACCACGACGGCCGAGTAGGGCGCTACGTCGCCCTGCCGGACCGAGGTCGCGCCCACAGCGATGCTTACGCCGCCCACCAGTTCGCCCGGCACCGGTACCAGGAAGCTGAGGCCGCTCTGCGCTGCGCGCCGGTTCTGGACCATGGCCGCGAGTTCGGCCTGGTACGTACCGCTCTGCAGGGGAGCAGCGGCGTCGATTTCTAGCTGGATGATCGCGCTGTCGCCCGGGTTCAGGGTCGGGATCTCGGAGGGCGTCACGATCACGCCCACGCCGGGGATCTCGAGACCCGCCCGCTCCACGGCGCCGGCGGCGATCTCGATCGGGCCGACCGCCCGCTGACCGGTGTTGCGGATGACGAGGGTGCCGGACCGCTGCTCGCCCAGCGCCAGTGCATTGCTGGAGAACTCGATGCTCGTGCCGAGTTCGGGCTCCGCCCCGCTGTCGCCGCAGGCGGCGGCAGCCAGGGTGAACAGGACAATGGCGAAGGGACGACGTATCATGCAGCTCCTCATGCGGGGTCCGCAGGTGCTACCACCCGCGGTGGGGCCACGGTTCCGGGTCCCTGGATCTTACTCACCGTGTCGCGGGAGCGCATCGTGCTGGATTACGAGGTGGTGGAGGCGAGGGCGGCGGCGGGAGAGCCGCGCGTGCTGGTGCTGCTGCACGGCCGGGGCGCGGACGCAGACGACATGCTGTCCCTTGCACAGTCGGTCCGGCCGGACCTGGTCGTGGTGGCGCCGCATGCGCCGCATCCCGCGGCGGAGTGGGGCTACGGTCCGGGCCGCGCCTGGTACCGCTACATCGCCGAGGACCGGCCGGACGCCGGCTCGTTCATGGCGTCGCAGGCAGCGCTCGGCGCGCTGCTGGACGCATTGCCCGCGGAGCTGGACGTCGCACCGCACCGAATCGGGCTCGGCGGCTTCTCGCAGGGCGGCACGATGAGCCTCGGCCACGCACTGCTCCATCCGCAGCGCCCGCATCCGGTTCTGGTCTTCAGCGGATTCCTGCCGGACGTGCCGGCAATGGAAGGCGCGGACCGTCCGGGAGGCCCGGTGTTCTGGGGTCATGGCACGCACGACCCCGCCATCCCGCACGCGCTCGCCGTGCGGGGCCGGGACCGGCTGCGCGAGGCCGGCGCGGAGCTCGAAGCGCGCGACTACCGGATCGGCCACTGGATCGCACCCGACGAGCTGGAGGATGCGATGGTCTGGCTGGAGCGCGCCATTCCTCCGGGCGACAATGCTTGAACCCGGCCGGTCGTCCGCGCATCTTGCGGCTGCCCGATCCCTCACCCGCGCCCGCGGACGGACGTGAGACCACTCCGAGACTTCCTGCAGCGTGCCATGCCCGTGGTCGGTGTGGTGCTGGTGCTCATCGCCGTGGCATGGAGCGCGAACACCTTGCTGCGGCTGGCGCTGGCGGGCATCGGCCTGTTCCTGGTCGGTTCCAGGCCGTGGCGTCTGGCGGACCCCGTACTGCCCAGCGAGCGCCGATACATGGCGCTCCGAAACGAGGTGGATGCATTCATCGGCATGGTCCGTCGCCTGAATGGCGCGACGCTCGACCTGCTGGGCGATCCGTCACCCCCCGCACGCGCACGCGTGCTCCAGATCCGCGACGAGATGCTGGACTCCGTGCGACGCATGGAGCGGGTGGCGGGCCGCACCGAGCAGGAGATCGCCGAAGACCCCGCGCCCCCGGCAAGCAGAGGCGTCTGAGCAGGCGGCTGGGACAGGCGTCCGAGCCGGGGTTGAACGATCGCCGAGGCGCAACGAAAAGGGCCCGCATGCCGAATGGCAGCGGGCCCTCTGGATGTCCCGTACGAGCTCCCGCGGTAGGACTCGAACCTACGACCCGACGATTAACAGTCGTCTGCTCTACCAGCTGAGCTACGCGGGAATGGAAGACCGCAAAAGCTAAACGGGGCCGCGGGACGCGTCAACCGGCTGAACGGAGCTCGCGACGAGCAGCACGGCGAGGATGCGTACGGCAGCCGTGGAGTCAGGTTCGGCCGTGCGCGGCTCCGCGAGACCCGCGACGATGGGCTCCAGGGAGGCGAGCATCGCCTCGGCACCGCGCGGCGGATCGCGCAGCCAGGCCACGAGGCGCATCTCCGTGGCGGCCGGGAATCCTTGCCGCAGCCGTGCGAGCAGCGCGTCGGCGCGGCGCAGCAGGCTCTCGTCGGCGGCCAGTCCGGCCGAAGCCAGTGTCTCCAGCAGGCGGCGAGCGGTGCGACCGGCCGGGGAGTCTCTGGCGATGGGCGGCTTGCCGGCAGTGACCTCGGCGCAGTGTCGGGCGATCGCCGGCCGTGCCCGTGCCAGGACGTCGGCGGCCATCGATGTCGTGTCGGCGCCAGGCGCGTCGCAATCGTCATGAAGGGCGCACAGGAGGAGGGCGGCGGGGTCGGGGGGCTGCTCGCGCTCGTCACCACAGGCAAGCAATACCTCGCCCACCCGGTCTGCCGCAGCGAAACTGATCAGGGCCCCGGACCATCCGCCCTCCGTCTCGATGTGGGCGACCAGCGTCCGCTCCTCCGCGCCCGGGTATCCGGCGTCGGCAGACCAGTCGTGTAGCGCCGCGCGGAGCCTCTCTTCCGCCAGCCCCGTAGCGCCGGGTGCCTGTAGTTCCTCGAGCAGCCGCGGGTCCCCGCGCGCCAGTCTGCGCAGGACGGTGGGGTCCAGTCCCGCGCCACCGCCCAGCACCGCGCCGGCCGCGCTGGACTTGCGCGCCAGCCGCTCCAGGAGGCCGAGCCAGACCTCGAGCGCGTCCGGCACGAAGTGGTAGGATCGCACCGACGCGTGCGGCGAGCCGAGTCGGTCGACGCGGCCGAGCCGTTGCAGCAGTCGCACCGGATTCCACGGCAGATCGTAGCTTGCGACGATGCCTGCGTCCTGCAGGTCGAGTCCTTCGGAGAGCACGTCCGTGCACACCAGTGTCAGCACCCGTTCACGCTCGGGCGGCGCGGCAAAGCGGTTGGCCCGGGGCGCGAACCGGCGGATCACGCCCGCGCGAGAGCAGCGAGCGTTGCCGATCAGTGCGAGGCCGCCGTCGACCAGGGCCACCCGATGGCGGGGTGGCAGGGCGGCGGCGAGGTAGCGGGCCGTGTCGCGATACTCGGTGAACACGATGCGCGGCTCCTGCCCCACCGCGTCCAGCAGGTCGACCAGCGCATGCAGCTTGGGATCCCCCCCCGTCCGCAGCGTGCGATCGATCGATGCGATGGCCTCGTGCAGACGCTGCTTCTCTTCGGCGAGCCGCCGTTCGAGCCCGGCAAGGTCCATGGAGCGCGGCACGGGCGGCAGCAGCAGTTCCTCCAGGAAGAGCTGCTCGCCATGGATGCGGTCCGTGGTCGCCGTCGAGGGGAGCAGGATCCTGCCGGCGCGAGCGGCGTCGATGCCTCGCTGCAGCAGGCGCTGGTAGCGGACCAGCGAGAGCCGCGCTGTCGGCAGTCCCGACTCGAGCCGCTTGAGCAGCCCCAGCACGAGCAGTTCGGCCCCACCGCTGCCCCGGTCGTCCAGGCGGTGCAGGGGAAAGCGCAGCCGCGCGATCGCGGCTGCGGTCTGTTCGAATGGCCGTGCGGCGCCGTCGAACCGCCGTGCGTACACGACGGGGCGCGGCGGCTCACGCAGGGGGAGCCGCCCTGGCAGTGGCCGTGAGCTGCGGGTCACGACATCCCGCGTTCGGCGGATCATGATCTCGGCCAGCACCGGGCGGAGTTCGGCACGTGTGGCCGCGGCGCCGGGAGCCGCGCCCTCCGTGCCGGCGAAGCGAGAGCGAAGATCGGGCACGCCGACTCGCCAGAAGGCGTTGTCGGCTGCGAACAGCCGGAGCAGCCAGTACAGATCCCACACCGAGTTGTTCACCGGCGTCGCCGTCAGGAGCACGACGCGTGCATTCTCGCAGAGGGACGCGGCCGCGGCGTACCGGCGCGTGGCCGGATTGCGCAACCAGTGCGCCTCGTCGATCACGACCAGGTCCGGAGCCGGCCATCCGGCCGTGCCGCCGCGGCCGAGCCGAGCGAACGACATCCAGGCAGCACCACGAAGGTGCGGTGCCCAGTGGCGGCGCAGAGAGGTCGGCGTGACGACCATGCAGCGCTCCGGCCGCTTCTCGCGTCGAATCAGTTCTGCCGCGATGAAGGTCTTGCCGAGGCCTACGTCGTCCGCGATCAGTACACCGCGGTGGCGGCGCAGGACGTCGAGGGCCCGGGCGACGCCCTCCAGCTGATGCGGCGCAAGGCGTGGGCTGGATGACGTCGCCGGTGTCGGCGTCGGTTGGAGCGCGGCGTACTTCCAGCGCGCCACGTGCAGCGCGAGCTCGCGGGGCGATGCCTCCACGAGCCGCGGCCTGCGCTCACGCACCAGCAGCACGGTGGGCGGCGCGATCACACGCGCACTCGCCAGGAGGCGTCGGCCGCCTCGGCCGGCACGCGGCAGAGTGCGTCCGTGACCGCTTCCAGCACATCGTGGCTGCGCGCCCACATTTCGTCGAAGCGCCGCTGAGCGATGCGCACCGCCTCCGCGTCGTCCACGGCGCAGGCGAAGGATGGTCCCTCCCCCGGGTCGACGGCCGCGAAGCGGTGACAGCCGAGCAGGAGCACATCGCCCGCACGTCCGCTCCGGAGGATGGAGAAGTCCGGCTCCCACCCGCCAACACCCGCCGCACGCACCTGGAGCCGTTCGGAGGCGGCAAGGTCGAGCAGTGCCGCCAACCGTGCGGGGTCGCGTGAGTGTGCACCCGCATGAAGGTCGTCGGCGTCCAGTCGGCCGAGCAGGAGCCGGCAGCTGCGCACCGCGCCGAGCTCGGTCAGTGTCAGGTCCAGCCGCGCCAGGCGAAGCCGACGCAGCGCGACGCAGACACCATCCGCCTCGCGCAGACGCCCGCCGAAGTAGGTACGGAACGCGGGTTCGCGGCGGCCATCGAACAGGATCATGATCGTTGCCTCGGTCGCGGTTGCGTCCGGCCCCGCACGGGGTCCAGCCAGCGGTCGAAGCGGCGCAGGGCGGACAGGTCGGCGGCCTCGAGGCCGTACAGCTCCGCCACGATGCGGTCCACGTGATCGGCCGCATCGGTGGAGATGCCGCCATCTCGCGTGGCGCGCTCCGCCACGCAGCGCAGTTCCTGCGCGGCGGCACCCCGGAACAGGCCGTTGGGCAGCGGCAGCGTCGCGATGGTCCAGGCCAGGAACCGGAACGTGCCGTCCTTGGCACGCTCCGCGACCGTGCGCGCGTAGACGCGCGCCGGCAGCGAGTTGAGCAGCGCGCACAGGACGGCGCCACGCGCGGGATCGGCCGCAACGAAGTAGATGCTGTTCAACGGCACGAGCGGCCGTTCCGAGCCGAGGCCGCAGCGAGCGCGGGCGGGGAGGATGCAGGCCTCGAGGCGCGGTGCCAGGTCGCGCCACGCGACCTTGGCCTGGCAGGTTTCGGGGTACACGCGCTGGACCACTCCGAGGCGTTCGCCCTCCCCGGCGCCGTGCCGTGCGACGAGCAGGGCGCGGTGGCGCTCGAGATAGCGCCGCATCCGTGGCGGTGCGCGGCGCGGGCTGCCTCGCTCGTCCCGCAGCCAGACCACGAAGTCCCGGCTCTCGTAGCGGAACGGAGCGATCCCGGAACCGCGGACAACCGGGGCCACGACATCGTCCTCCACCAGCGCCCGCCGCCCCGCGGCAGACCTGCTCGAACCGGATCCGCTCTGCTCCCCACTCGCCGTGATCCAGGCGAGGCCGCCGATCCGCGGGCGCACGTCCCGCAGCAGCAGCACGGCGTTGGCACCGGTCATGGCGCCGCGGCGTATGCGCAGCGAATCACCCAGGGGCCGGCTGTTCGCCTGCATCTCACGGATCGCCCGCACGACTGGCGGCGGCGCCAGCAGCCATGGCGACCGGTTATCCCCGGGCACGAGCGGCAGGTCGTGCGCGGAAGCCCGCCAGCTCAGGCGCGGCCGTGACGGATGCGAGAGCGCGACCTGCACTGGCGGATAGACAGGAGGTGGAAGGTCGACGGGGTCGTGAGGGCCCGGAGAGGCGGCCAGGGACGAGCGAGCGGTCACGGTGGCCGGGAACGCGTCCGCCGCGAACATCGACCGATGGTCCAGACCGTGGTCCTCGATCCGCAGTGGGACGGCACGCTCGAGCAGGAGTTCACGCGCACCGCCGGCCGAGAGCGAGCGGAAGAGCCTGGCGGGCACCAGCATGCTGAGCACTCCACCCGGCCGCAGCAGCTCCAGCCCACGCTCGAGGAACAGGAAGGAGAGGTCCACCTGGCGCGCCGCGACGGCCCTGCCGCCGCCCAGCGCCTCCCCCGCCGGCCAGCCGCCGCGTCGGCACACGCGGTAGCGGCTCCGCGCCGCCTCCCGCACCGTCGCTGGCCAGTGGTGTGCGCGCACCCAGGGCGGGTTGGAGACAACGATGTCGAACCCCGCCGCGCCATCGAAATGCACGGGGAAGCTGAAGAAGGGGAGAGCCCCGTGCTCGTCCTGGAAGCGGCGCAGCTCCACCAGCGCCGCGCGCAGACGCTCGAGCGCCGCGGCTTCCCTGTGCTGCGCCCCGGACCGTCTCGCGTCACCGAACAGATCGGGGGCTGGCGTTCCGCCTGCCAGACGTCGTGCCACCAGGTCCAGTGCGGCGTCCACCCATGCGGCGGCCAGCCGCCGCTCCGCGCGCCCGAGCCGCTCGCGCAGCCTTGCCCGGTCGGCACCCTGGGCAGCGGCGAAGCGAGACCCCAGCGCCGACGCGGCACGCCGCCGCCGTCGCACGGCAGGGATCGCGAACAGGCCGGCCAGCTCCCCTTCGGCGCCGCCACTCCGCATCGCCAGGTCGAGCGGATCCAGCAGCGCATCGCCCTGACGCACATGGCGGTCGAGGTTGGGCAGCGGTTGCTCGGCCGCGTCGTCCTGCGCGTCGGTCCGGCGCGCCAGCGAGAGCCAGAGCCGCAGCGAGCAGAGCAGCGCCGCATCGTGCTGCAGGTCCACCCCGTAGAGCGACCGCTCGACCACCTCCCTGCGGATGGCTGCCGCGCTGCCAGCGGCCTCCACCCTCCTACGGAGTGCGGCCAGCCGCTCCAGCGCGCCGAGCAGGAACGCTCCCGAGCCGCAGGCCGGGTCCACCAACCGCAACTGCCGCAGCGCGCCCGCCAGGAGAGCGCGCTGCCGCTGCTGTTCGGCGGTCCTGCGACCGGCCGGTGTCACGGTCCGCTCCGCACCCGTCCCCGAGTCGCGCAGCACCAGTGAGACGATGCGCGCGTCGACACCGGGCAGGCCGGCGAGGTACCCGTGCAACGCGCTGAGAACGAGCCGGTCCACCACACGGCCCGGAGTGAAGAACGTGCCGGTCCGACCCCGCTGGTCGGGCGCCATCAGGCTCTCGAACACGCGACCGAGCATCTCGGGGTGGACGCCCCCCGCGCGGTCGTCGCGCGACGATTCAGACGCATCGAAGCGATAGCGCTCGATGAGCGAGAACGGCGCCGTCGCGTCGTCGTCGTGCAGGTCCAGCTGCGGGTGTGATCGCTCCAGCGCATGCGGCTCGAACAGTCCGCCATTCAGGTACGGCAGCGGGCCCAGCGCGGCCGCGGCGGAGCTGCGCCGCTCGGGCGGCGTGTTGAGCACGCCGAAGAAGAGCGGCTGCAGGACCCGTGAGTAGAAGCGCCCCTGACGTGCGCGTTCACGCACGAGGCGGCTCAGATAGTCGGTCGATCCGTCCAGCCGACCCTGCCGCTCCAGGAACGCGAGGAACATGAGACGGGAGAGGAACAGCAGCGCCAGCCGCTCCCGATCCGCCACCGCCTCCTCCCCGATGCCGCGCCAGGCCGCGGCCACCGCATTGCGGTGCGACCGAAATTCCCGAAAGAAGCGCCGGCTCAACGATGCGCGGCTGAGCACGCGCGCCAAGCGTTCCTGCGCCTGAAGCCCCAGCTCGCGCGGTCGCCCGGCCAACGCTGCGATGGTCTCGACGTCGGCATCGTGGGGTGCGCCCCGATCCAGCACGAGCCAGCGGCCCGATCCGTCCAGATCCCGGATCGCGAACGCGAGCACGGCATACCCCCGCGAGACGCCTACCAGCAAACACGGATCGAAGGGTCCTGCCGCCGCGAGTGTGTCGAGCAGAGAGCGCGGCGCGAGACCCACCTGCAGTGTCGCGGCCCGGACCAGCCGCACTTCGAGGCCCGCACTGCGCGCGATCAGCTGCGGCTGCCCGGATCGGCCGCCGTCTGCTTCCGCCGGCTCATACCCGAGACAGGCCAGGAGCCGGCGCAGGCCGGCGAGTGAATCCGCGCGGACGATCGCCGCGCGCAGGTCGCAAGTGAGTGTCGGCACGCGGCCAAGAAGCCGCGCACCGTGGGGCAGTGGAATGGCGGGAGCGGTCGGCTCCCGCGCGCCTACATGCCGCCGAGCAGCAGGACCACTACGAGCAGCACCAGCAGCACACCCACGATCGTCGCAACCGCCGACATCGATGGGCCGCCCGTGCCGCGCAGCGCGGCCAGCCGCCGCTCCGCCGACAGTTCGGCGTCCGCCACGCGCAGCCGGTCACGCGCCGTGGCGTACACGCCCGGCAGATGGCCACCGCCGCGGACTTCGACAGCCAGTTCAGCGCGCTCCAGCAGCCGACCGGTGCCGGTCACCACCCGCCGCCCGTTGGACCGATCGGAAGCCGCGAGGCGGTCCCGCAGCGCGCGATGCGCATGGCGCTGCGCCAGCGCCGCCTCGATCGCGTCCGGCACACCCCGATGCGGCTCGCCTTCCAGCACGAAGGAGCGCTCCTCACCGACCAGCACGAGGTCGTCCGTGTGGTAGGAGTAGCCGCCCCTCAGCACGTCCACGCGGGCCACGTCCGAGAGCGGCTGCCGATCCGCGGCGACGATGCCGACCGCGTCCAGATCCGAGATCGCCTCGTCGGCGCCGACGGCACCGGCCACCCCGCGCAGGATGACGAACAGGTGCGCATCGCCGGCCGATCCCGCGGCCACTGCGTCGGCGCCCATGCCGTCGATCGAGCCGATCAGCCGCCCTTCCTCGCGCAGCGCATCGGGCGTGCGACAGGCCGCCTCGAACTGTTCGATGCGGTCCAGGAAGCGATCCCATTCCATTCCGCCGACCAGCACCCGCTTGGCGAGGGCGACCACGCCGAAGTCGAAAACGCGGGCGGTGACGTCGGCGAAGACGGTTCCGCCCTCCAGCGCGATCTCGCTCTCGCCCAGCGGCACCTCGAGGGGCGGCGTGCGGTAGGCAATGCGTGCCTCCGCGCCGCCGGGAAACTGCGGACGGCGGGCATCATCGGACGCGCGTGCGTCCAGGGCGTCCAGGTCCGGCAGGTCACGCAACTGGAAGAAGCGTATGGAAACCAGCGCCGCCGAGTCGACGCGCCGGGTGGTGTCCTTCGTCATGAGCCGTTCCGTTCGGCAAAGATTCGAGTCTGACCGCGGTCCACCGCGGGTACTTCATGGCAACGGCGGCAGCGCGCCTCGTATGATTCCAGGCCGCCCACCTGGATCACCGGCCCTTCGGCCGGCGCGGGCCGCCCGTCGATCAGTCGCTGATTGCGCGTGGCCAGGTCGCCGCAGCGCACGCAGATCGCCTGCAGCTTGTCCACCAGTTCCGCCACCGCCAGCAGGTGCCCAATGGGTCCGAAGGGCACACCGCGAAAATCCATGTCGGTCCCGGCGATCACCACCCGCCGACCGTCGTCCGCCAGCGCATTCACCAGAGGCACGACGCCGTCATCGAGGAACTGCACCTCGTCGATCGCGATCACTTCCGTCTCGGGCCGGATCCGCTGCGCCAGGTCGTTCGCCGAACGTACCGGCACCGACTCGACCTGCCGGCCGTCGTGGGAGCTGATGTACCCCACGCCCGTGTAGCGATCGTCGAGGTTGGACTTGAAGACCTGGACCGTCTTGCGGGCCAGGATCGCGCGGCGCACCCGGCGGATCAGCTCCTCGGACTTGCCGCTGAACATCACCCCGCTGATGACCTCGATCCACCCGCCGTTGGGGCGATGATTCATGCCGGCAGTCTAGCCGCCGCGCACAGGGGCCGCAAACGCCTCAGATCGCCCGATTTCACGCTTCGTCGGACGCATCGCCCCGGCGCGCGAGGCCGCGCAACGCGTCCAGCATCCTCTGGAGGTGGGAGGCGTCACTCAGCGGATTCATGAGCACGGCCCGCAGCACGCGCCGCCCTTCCAGCACCGTGGTGGTGATCCAGCCGATGCCCGAATCGTTGTAGGCCATGCGCAGCCGGCGATTCACCTCGTCCAGCGTCGCATCGTCCAGGTCCGCGCCCCGGAATCGGAGACAGAGGATGTTGCACTCGGGCTCGTGCAGCGCCTCGAAATCGGGCTGCCGGCGGAGCATCTCGTACAGTTCCAGCGTGGTGTCGCACAGCCGATCGTACAGCGCGCCCAGACCTTCCGTCCCGTATCGCTGCAGCGCGACGTGGAGCTTCAGCGCATCCACGCGACGGGAGCACATGAAGCTGCGCACGCCCTGGTCCTGCACGCGACCCGCGCCGCCGTGGAAGAGGTAGGGCGCCTGCTGCGAGAAGGCGCGCTCCAGCGACCGCTCGTCCCGGACGAGCACCACGCCGGCGGACAACGGCAGCAGCATCATCTTGTGCGGGTCCCAGGAAATGGAACGCGCGCGCTCGATGCCGCGCAGGCGTGCGCGACGTTCCGGGCTGGAGGAGAGCAGCGCACTGCCGCCGTGCGCCGCGTCCACGTGCAGCCAGATGCCATGGCGATCGCAGACATCCGCGATGGCCCGCAAGTCGTCGAAGGAGCCGGTGGCGGTGCTGCCCGCAGTCGCGACCACGGCGATCCGCTGCACACCCGTGCGGTCCAGGTCCGCCAGCACGCCCTCGAGGGCCTGCGTGTCCATCCGATAGCCGCGCGACGGTACGCTGACTGCGCCGTCGGCGCCGATGCCCAGCTCGCTCGCCGCGCGCCGCACCGCGTAGTGGGCGTGCTCGCCGCAGACGATGGCGCCGCGCCCCGACACGCCGGAGGCGGCCCACTCGGGTCGCACCGCATTGCGGGCGGCGAGCAGCGAGGAGAAGATCGCCTCGGTGCCGCCGCTGGTGAACGTCCCGCCCGGGCGCGCATCGTCGGATTGCCGCCATCCCACCAGGCCACACAGCCAGTCGATCAGGCCGGCCTCGATCCGCGTGGTCGAGGGCGACATCTCCCGCACGGCGACCGACTGGTTCATCATCGCGATCAGCGGTTCCGTCCAGACCGCAGCGGGCAGCGGTACGGCGACCTGGTGACCCATGTACATCGGATGCCAGAGTCGGATCGCGCCGTCCACCACCTCATGGCGCAGCCGCGTCAGGACGGCGGCGAGGTCTGCGTCGCCCCGGTCCGGGATCGCGGGCGGCGGTGAATCGGCAGGAGCTGGAGATACGCCGCCAGCCCCCGCTCGCGCCGATCGCGCGAAGTCGACCGCCAGCCGAACGAATTCGGCGGCACTCTCCGCCGAAAGATCCTCCTCGATGCGCGCGAGCACCCGCTCCAGTGGGCCGCTGGTGCTCACACGAGCGACTCGAGCAGCGTGCGCATGCGCAGGTCGTACGGGTCAGGGGCGGCGTCGTCGGCGTCGATGTCCGTCCGCTCCTGGGGCGTCTCCAGCATCAGTGGTATGCCTTCCGCCCGCGCGTCGGCCAGCAGCCAGCCGAACGGCTCGGTGCCGATATGACCCTCCCCCAGCAGACGATGCCGGTCGCGGTTGGAGCCGAGCTCGCCCTCGCTGTCGTTCAGGTGGAAGAAGCCGGGCGCGCGGCCGGTGCGCTCCTCGAACTGGTCCAGCACCTCGACCAGGCGCTCGCGGGATTCGGCGATGTCGTAGCCGGAGGCGTAGAGGTGGCAGGTGTCCAGGCCATAGCCGACCCGCTCCCGGTGCGCGGCGTCGACGCCGTCCAGGATCATTCCGACCTCTTCCGGCGTGCGGCCGACGGTGCGTCCCGCTCCGGCCGTGTTCTCCACGAACAATCGGACGTCGCTGTCGACGGTTTCCAGCGCGTGGTTCATCGCGTCGGCGATCCGTCGCGTCGCGTTCTGCAGGTCGGTGCCGGTGGCGGATCCCGGGTGGAAGCAGACCGCGCCGACGCCGAGCGCCGTGGATCGCTCCATCTCCTTGGTCAGGCCGTCGCGGGCGCGGCGCCACTTCTCGTCGTCGGCGGTGGCCAGGTTGAGGACGTAGGCCGCGTGCACCAGCACATTGGACGCGGGCATGCCCGTCTCGGCCAGCGCGGCGCGGAAGCGCTCCACGCGTTCCTCACGGATGGACGAGCGATCGCCGTAGAACCTGGGGATGGCGGTGAAGATCTGGACGGCGTTCAGGCCGGCGCCGACTGCGCGGCGCACGGCCATGTCGATGCCGCCCGTCTCGATGGTGTGGGAGCCGAAGATGAGGTTTCGCATCGCCGCAAGCTACGCGACGGCGCCACCCGTCGCACGGCGGATCAGCCGTCGGAGGCAGCCCTGCTAGAAGCCGTGGCGGACCAGGCGGCGCAGCGGCGCCACGGCCCGCAGCAGGCGTACGTCGAGGGCAGCGGGCGGTGGCCCGCCCAGGCCGATGACGGGCAGTGTGAGGCCGGACCCCATCCGGTAGCTACCGCCGAGCGGGATCGGCAGCACACCCGTGACGGGTGCCTCCCCGACGAGTGCGCGGGCGGTGGCACGCTCCTCCGACTCGCCGTCGCTCCAGGCCAGCAGGTACGTCTCGGCGCTCGGGATGTCGGCGAGCAGGTAGGGGTTGCCGAAGTTCAGCACCAGTGCGCCGCGTCTGGCCAGCCGCTCCGCCACCTCGGCCACGGGGGCCGGCAGACCGAGCTGCCCGCGCCACGGGGCCGCATTGCTGAAGGAAAGGAACAGCAGCACGTCCGCGCCGGCAGTCACGGCCTCGACGGCGCGCGCGTCCGAGCGGTCGCTACGGCGGGACAGCCGCGCCACCTCGACCAGGGCGCCACGTTGGCGCAGCTCGTCGGCCAGCACGTCGCCCGCAGTGCTGCCGCGCCCTTCGTCGTAGACCACGGCGGCAATGCGCAGCGGCCGCGGCTCGGCGGTCGGTAGCGGCAGCGCGCCATTGGCCGCGCGCACCAGCGTCAGCGACCGCGTCGCGACCTCTTCCGACCAGGCGCGATGCTCGGGCGCGCCGAGCACGCGCTCCAGGTCCTGCATGTCGACCAGTGCGCCCTCATCCAGACCCACGCGATGCTTGGCGGCCAGCAGCCGACGCACGGACTCGTCGATGCGCGCGCGGGAGATGCGGCCCGCCTCCACCGCCGCGACCACCGCGTCGATCACGACGCGCGCCTCCGGCGGCATGAGCAGGATGTCCGCGCCGGCGATCACCGCCTCGACCGCGACCTCCCCCGGAGAGGCGTGACGCCGCACGCCGTCCATGATCAGCGCGTCCGTCACGATCAGGCCATCGAAGCCCATCCGGTCCCGGAGCAGGTCGCTCAGGATGGCACCCGAGAGCGTGGCGGGGCGGTTCAGGACCGGATCCAGCGCCGGCACGGCCAGGTGCGCGGTCATCACGCCGTCGACGCCGCTGCGGATAGCGGCGTTGAATGGCACCAGCTCGACCTGCTCGATGCGCTCCAGCGGCGCGGCCAGCACGGGCAGCGCCAGGTGCGAGTCCGTCTCCGTATCGCCGTGACCGGGGAAATGCTTGGCCACGGTGATCACGCCGCCGTCGCGCGCACCAGCGATGAACGAGGCCACGTTCAGCGCGACCGTCGCCGGATCAGCGCCGTACGACCGCGTGTTGATGACCGGATTGCGCGGATTGACGTTGACATCCGCCACCGGTGCGAAGGCCATGTGCACGCCCGCGGCCCGCGCTTCCAGTCCGGTGATGCGGCCGGCCTCGTAGACGTAGCGCAGGTCGCCGGTTGCGGCGAGCGCCATGTTCATCGGGAAGGTCGTGCCGCCGAGCAGCCGCATCCCGGGCCCCCATTCCAGGTCGGCCGCGACCAGCAGGGGCACTTCGGTCCAGCGCTGCAGCTGGTTGAGCCACGATGCCGTACCCACGGCTGAGCCCTTGCCGACGACCAGACCGCCGACCCGCTGGTCCACCACCAGCTCCCGCATGCGATTCCACTCGGGGGAGCCGTAGCGCGGTGTGCCGCCCTCCGCCCAGACCATGACCATCTGCGCAACCCGATCGCGCAGATCCAAGGTGGTCAGCGTACTGTCGACCCAGTCCGGAGCCGCGGATGTGGTCTGGGCGTACGCGGGCGCACCGCTCGCCAGGAGGAAAGCGGCGAGGAGCCACAGCGCGCGCGGGAGGTTGATGCTCATGCTCATGCCTTCAGGAGGGCCTGCCACCCTGAATATTGCAGCGAGGCGATACCCGTGCCACACCCATCTGCGCGCAGAGGCTGCGGGCGCTCGCATTCGAGTGCTACAAGAAGCATCTTGACGTAAAGCCGCTGCAGCCACAGCGTTGTACCGGGCTACGCGCGCCCGGCAGGCGCGCCGCGCTCCGAATTCCCGTCACAAGCCGAGCGTCCGGGCAACGAGGCCCGTTCCGGTCGTCCACCTGCGATGCCGAAGCCATGCATCGATTCAGCGCCGCGATCCTGACCCTGCTGTTGCTGTCCGCGCCGGCGGCGGCCCAGAGCCTGCGCGGCTCATCGGCCTCCGTGGCACGTCAGAACCGCGTGGCCCACGACCACGACTACACGTTCCTGCGCACGGGCCGTGACGTGAGACGGTTCGTGTCGAGCGGGTACCTGGTCCCGATCGAGCGCAGCAGTACGCTGGACCTGGCCGCCGTGTCCTATCCGTACGCCCGGCCGCAGGTGCGCACCTTCCTGGATCGGCTTTCCGCCCAGTATCAGGCGGCGTGCGGCGAGCGACTGGTCGTGACCAGCTTGACGCGCCCGCACAGCGCCCAGCCGCGCAACGCATCGCGCCGCTCGGTGCATCCAACCGGCATGGCGATGGATCTGCGCGTCAGTTCGAGCTCGCGCTGCCGCGCCTGGCTGGAGGACACGCTGCTGTCGCTGGAACGCCAGGGCGTGCTGGAGGCCACGCGCGAGCGGCGGCCGCCACACTACCACGTGGCCCTCTACCCCTCGCAGTACGAGCGCTACGTCGCGCGGCTGGCGCCGCAGCCCGAGAGCACGACTCGGCTGGCAGCTGCCGGGACCGCGGCGCGCGCGGCCGAGGCGGCCGCTGCCGTAGCGGTGGCGGATACGATCCGCTATCGGGTGCGGCGCGGCGACAGCCTCTGGACCATTGCCCGCCAGCACGGCACGACGGTGCAGCTGCTCAAGACCGCGAACAACCTCAGCACGTCGCGGATCTATGCCGGGCAGGTGCTGGAAGTGCCGGCGCGCTAGTCCGCCTCGAACAGACGGATCTGGTCCCGACCCCGCTCCGCCGTTTCGCGCCGAAGCGGCCTGGCGGTCGCGGACGCCTGCCGCCGCTCCACTCGACGCTCCAGCTCTTCCAGCAGCTCCAGATCCTCCAGCGGGACGATGGCAGCCAGCGGTTCGCCGTGGCGTGTGACGACCACGCGCTCCCGTCCCAGCGCGGCCCGGTCCAGCACGGCAGCGAAGGAGTCCCGGACGTCCACGGTCGAGAGGAAGATCGGCGGCATCGGCGTTCTCGCGGCTTGCGGTGCTGGCGCAGGTGCGGGACCTGAGCGTAACCTGCTGGATGCGAGCGAACGGACTTCTGCTGGTCGGACTTCTGCTGGCTTCGATCACGCCCGCGGAAGCACAGTATCGCGAACGGGCCCGGATACGCGAGCCGCGGCTCGTCGTGGCCCTCTCGCCGGGGGTTCTCTGGAACGCAGCGGAAACGGTACGCTCCCGGCAGCCGCTACCCGGACAGACATCCCGGCTCACGGTCGATCGCCCCGTCGCCCCCGGTCTCGGCCTCAGCGTCCGCTGGGGCCGGTCACTGCAGGTCTACGCCGGAGCGTCGGCCTTCCTCGGCGGTGAAGCGGACATCACGGGCGAGGATCCCACCTCGGGCGCGCCGGTCGACTCCGTCGCGGATGCCGCGACCAGCTATATGGCGTCCGCCGGTGTCTCCTTCGTGCCTGCTGCACCGGTGCGGGCGGAGATCGGCGTCGGCCAGCTGTGGCTAGGCGACGGCGGCGACTACCTCGGTTTCCGCGCGGCCCTGGCGGCCGACCTCTGGAACATCGGCGATCAGTTCAGCCTGGGCGTGGGCGGCGAGCTCTGGGCGGCCGGCGGCACACACTCGGACGACGACCTCGAGCGGCAGCTGGCGGACGGCTGGCTCGCCGCCTTCACCGTCCGCCTGGAAGCGCTGCTGGCGGGCCGACGGCGCTGAGCAACCGCTCGCACGCCCCGCACCCGCCAGCCACGTACCCGCCAGCCGTATACCTGAACGGCCCTGCCCGAGAGACTCAGCCCTGGGGGCCGGGACCCGGCTCCGGCGTCGTCGCCGTCGACTCCGCCTGCTGCGGCAGCTGATGGTCCGGCGGGCTGGCCGCCCGCCGAGCCCGACTCTCCATGTCGCGCCGCAGGTCGTCGATCTTCTTCTGCAACCGACCCAGCAGTGAATCCATGCGCGGCTGCACGTCCCGCACGAAGCGATCGATGCGCGGCTCGATGTCGCGGAACGCCGCTTCGACGCGCGGCTTCACCGATTCGGTGGCCGAATCGATGCGCGGCTTGATGTCACTCATCGCCGCGTCCACCTTCTGCTCGAGTTCCTCCATGGCGCGGCGGATACGCGGTGCCGCCTCCTCGATCGCCGCCTCGACGCGGCGGCCGATGTCGTCCAGCGGATCGCGCCGGGTGCCGTCCGTCCCCTCGTCCGTCCTCTTCCCTTCTTCCATCTCGCCTCCTCGTGAGCGCCCAACAGCGGCTCACCATGAATGCAAAAGCCAGGCGCGCGAACGCGCCGGTCAGTAGTCGCTGCGCGGTCGGTCCGAAAGCCGATCCCACAGCTTCATGGCCAGCCAGCCGACCAGCAGGATCGGGACGATCGTGAAGGCCAGGAACAGGCCGAGGCCGAACATCTTGCCGAGCAGGAACAGCGCCAGGCGGAGCAGCAGGATGACCACGACGCCCGCGATGATCCAGGTGACCACGCGAGGCAGCAACGGTCGATCGTACGACATGGTTCCTCCGGGGTTTGTGTCGTTTCCGAACTGCCTTACGCACCGGAGGCGTCGCGGGATTCATCGCGGGGGCAGCGCCCTGGCACGCCTCTTCGACGGCGCCGGCCCCAGCCTTGCGGCCGGCTCCGCCATACGGCCACTATTCGGCCCCGTTTCTCACGCCGCCAGAGGCTTACGGGGCGACGATCCGTCGATTCGCCCGCACGAGCGATGATCCAGTCTAATACATCCGGGTCCGCGACCACCGAAGGTACCTCCACCGACGCGGTCCCGAGCGCACGCGCGCCCGAGTCCGCTCCCAACGCTGCGCTGATCGACCAGGCGGTCGAGGCCGTGCGGCGAATCTGCGAGCCGGAGGAGCAGGACCTGGCCACGCGCTTCACTCGCCACATGCTGCGCAAGGCCCCGCGCGAGTTCTTCCACGAACGGAGCATGGAGGAGCTCGCGGCGCTCTCGCTGCACAGCTTCCGCTTCGTCGATCGCAAGGGGAGCGAGCCGGTCGACGTCGAGCTGGTGAATCCCGAGCTGGAGGACCGCGGCTGGCACGCGCCCGTCACGGTGATCCGTACCTCGGTGACGGAGCGACCGTTCATCGTCGACACGATCCGCGAACTGCTGCACGACCAGGAGCACGTGATCGAGCGGTTCGTCTACCCGGTCTTCCGCGTGGTGCGCGGGGAGGACGGCGCGGTCACGGAAATCGGTCCCGCCGCGGAAGGGGAGCCCCGGGAATCGTTCGTCTACTGCGAGATCGGCCGCATCGGCGACGCGGCCGAGCGTGATCGGCTGGGTGATGAACTCACCCGCCACCTGCGGGACGTGGTCCGCTCGACCGACGACTTCGATCCCATGCTGGAGTCGCTGACCAGCACGATCACCCGCCTGTCGGACTACGCGCGGCAGTTCCCCGACCGGGCCGAGGAGATCAAGGAGATCCAGGCGTTCCTGCGCTGGCTGCGCGAGGGCGCCTTCGTGTTCCTCGGCTACCGCGCCTACGACATCGTCGACGACGACAGCCGCCAGCGTGCGCTGGTGGTGGAGCCGGGCTCCGGTCTCGGCATTCTGCGCAACGAGGGCCGCTCCAGCTATGCGGAGCCGATTCCGGTCGAGCAGCTGCCGGCCGGCCTGCGTGAGCGTGTGCTGGGCGGGCCGCTGCTGATCATTTCCAAGAGCAACGCCCGCTCCACGGTGCATCGCCGCGTGCGCATGGACTACGTGGGCGTGAAGAAGCTGGACGAGCAGGGGCGCGTCGCCGGCGAAAACCGCTTCCTCGGCCTGTTCACGTCCCAGGCGTATTCCGAGGACGCGGAGCAGATCCCGATCCTCCGCCAAAAGCTGCACCGGATCCTCCAGGAGGCCGGTGTGATGAAGGGCTCGCACGATTACAAGGAGATCATCACGATCTTCAACTCGATGCCGAAGGAGGAGCTGTTCCTCACCTCGGCCGAGCAGATCGGCAGCGAGATCCAGGCGGTCCTGAACCTCTACCACACGCATGAGGTCAAGGTCACCATCCGCCCCGATCCGCTGCAGCGCGGCGTGTCGGTAATGGCGGTGCTGCCCAAGGAGAAGTTCTCCGGCGACGTGCGCAAGCAGATCGAGGCCGCGTTCGTCGACCGTTTCGAGGGGGAGGTGCTGAACTACCACCTCGCCCTGGGCGGCGGCGACCAGGCGCGCCTGCACTTCTACATCTCGTCCTCCGCCGAACGCATCGCGGAGGTGCAGCCGGAGCAGCTGGAGCAGATCGTCGCCGACCTGATCCGCAGCTGGACCGATCGTGTGCGGGTCGGTCTCGAGGAGGAGCGCACCGCGGAGGACGCGCGACGCCTGGCCCAGCGCTACGGTCGGGCGTTCAGCCCAGAGTACCGCGCCGCGATCGACCCGGACACGGCCGAGCGGGACATCCTCGAGCTGGAGTCGATGGCCCACCACGGGCGCGACGTGTCCATCCGGCTGTCCAATACGGCGGACGGCGCGGGCATCGCGGCCGGGGAGGCGGCCACGCAACTCACGCTGTTCCTGCGCGATCGCGGCCTGATCCTCTCGGATTTCATGCCGATTCTCGAGAACGTCGGCCTGCGCGTGCTCGCGATGAGTCCGTTCGAGGTGGGCGGCACCGAGGTGCCGGACGCGAAGATCTACGTCTTTGCCGTGCAGGACGAGGCTGGGCGGCCGGTGGAGATCACGGAGCGGGGCGGCCAGATGGCCGAGGCCGTGCTCGCGGTGCGCGCGGGCGATGCGCTCAACGACTCGCTGAACGCGCTGGTGCTCACCGCCGGCCTGCGCTGGCGGCAGATCGACGTGCTGCGCGCCTACTCGGAGTACGCGTTCCAGATGGGGCTCGTGCCGAGCCGGCTGTCGCTGCCGAATGCGCTGCGTTCCTACCCGGACGCCGCGCAACTGCTGGTGCGGCTGTTTCGCACCAAGTTCGACCCCACGCTGGACGGGGACATCGCGTGGCGCAGCCGCACGTCGGCCGAGATCCGCGAGGGCTTCATCCTGGCGCTGGAAAGCGTCGGCTCGCTGGCCGACGACCGGGCGCTGCGCAGGCTGCTCGCGCTGATGGAGGCCACGGTCCGTACGAACTACTACCTGCGCGGCGGCGACGACCCGACCGCCCGGTCGGGGGGCGCGCCCTACCTGTCGCTGAAGTTCTCGGCCGAAATGCTCGAGGGCATCAGCCGCAGCGGCCTGCTCTACGAGGTATGGGTGCACTCCTCCCGCATGGCGGGTGTGCATCTGCGTGGTGCGCGGGTGGCGCGCGGCGGCATCCGGCACAGTGACCGGCCGGACGACTTCCGCACCGAGGTGCTGGGACTGGTCAAGACGCAGATGGTCAAGAATGCGGTGATCGTGCCCGGCGGATCCAAGGGTGGGTTCATCGTACGGCCGCAGCGCAACGAGCCGCGCCCCTCACCCGAATCCGTGGCCGACCAGTACCGCACGCTGATCCGCGGCCTGCTCGACATCACGGACAATCTGGTGGACGGAGAGGTGCGCAGGCCGTCGGAGCTGATCGTCTACGACGATGCGGATCCGTACCTGGTCGTGGCCGCGGACAAGGGCACGGCGCACCTGTCGGACGTCGCCAACGGCGTGGCCGAGGAGTACGACTTCTGGCTGGGGGATGCCTTCGCCTCGGGCGGTTCGCACGGCTACGACCACAAGAAGGTCGGCATCACGGCCAAGGGCGCGTGGGAGTGTGTGCGCCGTCACTTCCGGGAGATCGGCATCGACATCCAGGCCGAGCCATTCACCGTCGCCGGCATCGGCGACATGAGCGGAGACGTGTTCGGCAACGGCATGCTGCTGTCCCGGCAGATCCGCCTGATCGCCGCATTCGACCATCGCCACATTTTCGTCGACCCGGATCCCGACGCCGCCGCCAGCTACCAGGAGCGGGAGCGGTTGTTCGCAGCCGGCCGCACCAGCTGGGACGACTACGACCACTCGGTGATGAGCGAGGGCGGCTTCATCGTGCCGCGCGGCATCAAGGAAGTGGTCCTGACGCCGCAGGCTCGCGAGGCGCTGGGCATCGACCCGTCCATCGAGCGGCTGGACGGCGAATCGCTGATCCAGGCGATCCTGCGCGCGCCGGTCGACCTGCTCTGGAACGGCGGCATCGGCACCTACGTCAAGGCGTCGTTCGAGAGCCACGGCGACGTGGGCGATTCGGCCAACGATGCCGTACGCATCAACGCGCCGGAGTTGCGTGCGCGGGTCGTGGGCGAGGGGGGCAACCTCGGCTTCACACAGGCCGGGCGCATCCAGTACGCTCTCGACGGCGGTCGGCTCAACACGGACGCGGTGGACAACGCCGGCGGCGTGGACATGTCGGATCACGAGGTGAACCTCAAGATCCTGTTCAACCAGGCCATCGCGCGCGGGCGGCTGGACTCCGAGTCGCGCAACGCGCTGCTGGAGGAGTTGACGCCGGCGGTGACGGAGCTGGTGCTGCGCGACAACCGCTCGCAGAGCCTGGCGGTGTCACTGGACGAGATCCGTACCGCCACCAGCCTGGAGGATTTCCAGGCGCTGATGCCTGCACTGGAGCGGGAGCGGCTGCTGGATCGCAAGCGGGAAGGGCTCCCTTCCCTGGAGGAGCTGGGCGAACGGCGGCAGTCGGGACGCTCGCTCACCCGTCCCGAGCTGTCCGTGCTGCTGGCTTACGCCAAACTGAGCACCAAGCGGCACCTCCTCGCCAGCGGGCTGCCCGACGACCCGGCCACCGGCTCGTACCTGGTCGGCTACTTTCCGGCCAAGGCCGTGGCGACCGCCGGGTCCGAAGCGCTGGAGAACCACCGGCTGCGGCGCGAGATCGTCGTCACGCAGCTGGTCAACGACCTGGTGGATCTGATGGGCGCGCCGTTCGTGCATCGCCTGGTGCGCGACACCGGGCACACGGTGCCGGAAGTGGTGCGCGCCTGGCTGATCGCGGCGCGGCTGTCTGGCGCCGATGAACTGCGCTCCAGCCTGGAGTCGCTCGAGGGTGAGCTGCCGAGCGGCGTGGTGTACCGCTGGCTGCTCGGACTGTCGCGGGTCCTGGAGCGCACCACGCGCTGGGTGCTCGGCAACGTCTCGCCGGACGCGCCCACCGCCGACGTGATCGAGCAGCATCTGGAGGGGCTGGCCAGCGTGCGCGGCAACTTCCCCAACCTGGTGGCCGGGGAGGATCGCAGGCTCTTCGAGCAGCGGGTGGGCGAGATCCAGGAGCTGACGGCCAAGCACGACCTGGCGCAGCGGCTGATCACGCTGCGCTTCCTGGACCACATCCTGGAGATCCTGCGCGTGGCGCGGGAGGTAGGCGTCTCACCGGTCGACGCGGGGCGCGTCTACTATCGCGTTGCCGAGTTGCTGCACGTCAGCTGGCTGCGGCAGGCCGTGTTCGAGACGGCCGGCGACGACCGCTGGGATCAGCGGGTGGCGCAGGGGTTGGCCGACGACCTGGGGCGGGCGCACCGGCTGCTGACCGAGGAGGTGCTGCGCTCACGGCCGGGCGGCTCCGAGGATCTGCTCGAGCGGGTACGCGAGAAGCACGGGCGGGAACTGGCCGAGTACCTGGCGCTCTTCGACGAGGTGACCGGCGACGACCGCTGCGGCCTGGCCGCGCTCTCGGTCCTGGTCCGGCAGCTCAACACGGTGGTCGGCCCGGCCTGATCGACTCGGCCCGTCGGTCGACCACCGCGAGCCGACGCGGGCGAGACAGAGGGCGTGGAGCCGTCTACCGATCCAGGGGCGGAGGGAACTCGCGCAGCAGGGCCGCGCACACCTCGTCCCAGGACGCCACTTCGTCCGGCGGCCCATTATGGAAGCCGAACAGCGTTGCCTCCACCGATACCGCATGCGCGGCCTCGATGCGCAGCATCGCGTCCAGCGCATCGCCCGTGTCGCCGAAATTACGGCGGATCGTGTCCCACAACGCGCGCCGGAGCATGTGCAGCTCACGGTGCAGCAGCGGCTCCGTGAAGCCGTCCTCGCGCCGCCGATCCGACCCGTGCTGGGCGGAGGCGGCCAGCATGTCCCGTCTGACCTGCGGGTCCGCCGTCGTATCGAGGGCCGCGCTGGCGAGTGACTCCAGGGTGACCGGCAGGAAGTCCATGTCCGTGTCCTCGGGCAGCCGCAGCCATGGTTCCCGCTGACTCAGATCCTGCCAGAAGGCCAGAACGTCATCCGCCACCTCTTCACTGCGGCCAACGAGCAGGTTCCTGATGTCGTCGTAGGGCAATGCAGCCTCCGGGTATGGTCGCCGTCGACCACGCTCAGTAGCCGAGCGAACCGAGTGCGGCAAGCGTCCGGCCGCGGTACCCCGCGCCGAACAGATTCACGTGGACCAGCAGGTAGTACAGCTGGTAGATGTGGCGGCGGGTGGACTCGTATCCGGGCAGCAGCGGCCACTGCTCGTGGTAGGCGGCGTAGAAGACATAGTCGAAGCCGCCGAACAGCTGGCTCATGGCCAGGTCCACCTCGCGGTGGCCGTAATAGCTGGATGGGTCGATCAATGCGGGGTCGCCGCCGCTCAGGACATGCAGGTTGCCGCTCCAGAGATCGCCGTGCAGCAGTGAAGGCCCTTCCCGCTGGCCGGCCTCCAGCCGCTCGCCCAATGAATCGAACAGGCGCTCGAATCGATCCTGCTCGGATCCGTCGATGCGACCCGCATCGACGGCGGCGCGCAGCTGGGGACGGAGCCGGCGTTCACGCCAGAACGAGGGCCAGTCCCCCACCCGCTCGTTGGACTGCGGCAGCGTACCGATGAAGTTGTCCCGATCCCAACCGAACTCGGATCCGGAACTGCGGTGCAGCGCCAGCAGGCTGGTCGCCAGCGCGGGCCATGTGTGAGGCGCCGCGCGGCCGGGCTCCAGCCATTCGAGCAGCAGCCAGCGTGGGCCGCCGGCGCCGACGGCATCACCGGACTCCGCATCGCGGACGTCGATCACCGCTGGCGCGCGCAGCCCGCTTACCGTGGCGAGTCGGCGCAGTGATTCCGCTTCGGCCGTGAAGATGCCCGCGGGGGCGGCACCCGCGAGGTCGTACTTGAGAAAGAAGCGTCGCTCGTCGGAGAGGACCAGCCGGGCCGTGTCCGCCACGCAGCCGCCGCCGACCGGCGCCGCCGCGCGCAGCTGGGCCGCGCCACCCAGCGCTTCCTCGATCGCCGCGGCCAACTCGGCAGGCAGGCGCACCTACAACCCGTGCCGCTCACGCAGGAATTCCAGGAGCCCCGCACAGGAGCGTTCGACCACGTCGTGCACCAGCTCGAAGCCGTCCGGGCCGCCGTAGTACGGATCGGGCACGTCCAGCTCCTCGCCCGCCTGCGGATCGAAGTCCCGCAGTCGATGCACGGAAGCGGAGCCCGGCGGCAGGGACGCGAGCGCGTCCACGTTGCTCGCGTCCATCGCGATCACGTAGTCGAACCGTTCCAGATCGGAGGCGGTCACCTGTCGCGCACGGCTCTGCAGTTCGATGCCCCGTTCACGCGCGACCGCACGCGTACGCTCGTGCGGCGGTTCACCGACGTGCCAGCTTCCGGTTCCGGCGGAATCGGCCGCCACCCTGCCCGAAAGGCCGGCCCGCGCGATCAGATCCAGGAATACGCCCTCGGCCACGGGCGAGCGGCAGATATTCCCCAGGCATACGAAAAGGACGCGGACCGGCGACGTGGAATTTCGGCTCATCAGTGGCGATAATGCGGTGCCCCCGCCACGCGTACAAGGTCCGGTCCTTGCCCGCCTGCCACGCCGCAACGGCATTTTTCGCAATCGGAGCGAGGACATGAACCCGCCCCACGATCGGCGAGTACTCCATCCGGCAGCCATCCTGCTGGCCCTGGCGGCATCGGGCTGCGCAGGGGAGGCGGCGCAGACCTCGGAGAGCGCCTGCACGATATCCGCAGTGAACTCCCTGCCGGACCAGTTGCACGAGGCAAGCGGCGTGGCTTCCAGCCGCACGCATGCGGGCCTGGTGTGGACCCACAACGATTCCGGCGGTGATCCCATCGTCTACGGCGTGGACTCCAGCGGCGCCGTCGCCGCCGAACTCCACCTGCGCAACGCACGCAACGTGGACTGGGAGGACATCGCCGTGGACGATTGCCCCGGCGGAGGCGGGAACTGCATCTACGTCGCGGACATCGGCGACAACCGGGCCGAGCGTGACGACATCGGCGTCTACGTCACACCCGAGCCGGCATCCCTCGGTCCCAGTGTGGCAGAGGCTCGATTCGTGTCGCTCCGCTACGCGGCGGGACCCCGGGACGCCGAGGCGATGTTCCTGACCGATGCGCATAGACTGGTCGTCATCAGCAAGGGGCGCTCACATCCGGTCGCCGTGTTCATGACCCAGCCGGTGGCCGCGGTGGAGAACCGCACGCTCGTCCTGCAGGAGGTCCAGCCGCTCAGTGACGCGCCGGTCGAACTGCCCAGGCAGGTGACCGGTGCGGCTCGGCGGAACCAGCTGGTCCTGGTGCGCTCGTACAGCGGCCTGCAACCGTACCGCCTGGACGGGGAGGGGCTGCGGCGCGACGGCCGCGCGGTGGACCTCCAGCCACTCGGGGAACCCCAGGGGGAAGGCGTGGCGATCATGCCGGATGGCTCCCTGGTTCTGTCCAGCGAAGAGGGGCCGCAATCGGTTGCGGCACGCCTGACCCGGCTCACGTGCGCGTTCGACGAATGACAGTTCCAGGAGCCTCGCTGGTTTGACCCCTGGTCAAGGCATGCCGGGCGCCGAGGCGGCCGACAAAGGCACGGCGGCACGGTCCCTGCACCAGTAAAGGTGTAAGCTGCCGATTCACAAGTATTTAGAACGCCAGAGCCAGGAGGCGACATGGAAACCAAGGACGAGCCGCGCAACGAGCTGCACACGCGTGAGAACGATGGCAGCGGCCTCCCTGGCGACCGTGCGGGCGGTGCGGGTGCGGAATGGCGCGGCAGGCTGGACGAGCTGCGCGAGCAGCGCCGGGAGCGCCGGCGCTGGACGGAGCGCTTCCGCGAGCCGCTGATCGGGCTCACGATGGCGGGTGCCGCGGCGCCGCTGGCCTATGGCGTCAAGCACATGACACCGGAGGCGCCGACCCCGTCGCCCCGCGACGTGGCCTCGGCCGGCGAGCGTGTAATTACGGGCGATATCGAGGATGCGGTGGGCCAGCGCTGGGCGGACGCGCGTGCGCAGCAGGTCCGCAACGACATGGTGCAGGGCGCCATGGCCCGCTACGACATCGCGATGCCGCTGGCGCAGGCCATCTTCGACGCGGCGGAGGCGGAGGGCGTGGAGCCGGAGATCGCATACGGCCTGGTGAAGACGGAGAGCACCTTCCGCGAACGGGCGGTCAGCCACGTGGGCGCGCGCGGTCTGACGCAGGTGATGCCGCGTACGGCCCGCTGGCTGATGCCGGAGGAGATCCGCAGCGCGGACCAGCTGTTCGAGCCGCAGACCAACCTGAAGGTCGGCTTCCGCTACCTGCGCTATCTACTGGACAAGTACGAGGGCGACGTCCGGCTGGCGCTGCTGGCGTACAATCGCGGGCCGGGCACGGTGGATCGTATTCTGGACCGCGGTGGCAATCCCGACAACGGGTACGCCGACAAGGTGCTGCAGGGTTGAGTCGAAACCCTGGCGGGCGGCTGAGGCGGCCGGCGGCGCTCCTGGCGCTGTCGGCCGCTCTCGTTGCTGCCGGCACGGGTCGGGCGGGCGCGCAGGCGTCTGCGGGTGCGCAGGCGTCGGCGGCTGCGCAGGAGTCGATCGACACGGTCGCGCTGCGCGCCCACACCTGGTTCCTGGCCCAGGACGCGCTGGGCGGTCGCGAGACAGGGTCGGAGGGTGAGCGCATTGCTGCCGCCTACATCGCGGCGCAACTGATCGATGCCGGGCTGGAGCCTGTGCGGCCGACCTCGCCCGGGACCGCGGATCCTTCCGCGCTGCTGCAGCCCTTTCCCGTTGTTCAGGTCGACCTTTCGGGGGCGAGGCTGTCGATCGGGGACGACGCGCTGCACCACGGCCGGGACTTCGTGCTGCTGCGGGCGGGCGGCAGCGCGTTGACGCAGCGTGAGGGGCGGGTCCTGCTGGGGAACGAGCCGGCCGGCGGTGCGCAGGCCGCCCCGGTGGACAGGTGGGTGATGCTGTCGCAGCCGCTGGCGTCCGATGGCAGTCAGACGGTAGCGCTGGCGCAGGCGGGCGCGCTGGGCGTGCTGCTGGTGGCGGACGGCGCCGCTGCGTTCCGTGCGAACGCGGCCCACTACGGAAGCGTCCGCTTCCTCTCGGCGGAGCCGCTGAGCGAGCCGGTCTGGTCCCCATCGATCCCGATCCTGCTGCTGTCCCCCGCCGCAGCGGCGCGTGTGCGCGACGGGATGCGTGACGAGCAGCCGCTGGCATTCGACCCACGCACGGCGGGCCGGCCCGTGAGTTCGGCGAACGTCGCCGCGGTGGTGCCGGCGGCGACGCCGGCGGGGCGCGGGCGGTACGTCGTTTATACGGCGCACTACGATCACCTCGGCGTCCGCCCTGGCCCCGACGATTCGATTTTCAATGGCTTTTCCGACAACGCCGCCGGCACGGCGATGGTGCTGGAGATCGGACGGGTCCTGGCTCGCCAGCCCCTGGACGTTTCCGCGCTCTTCCTGTTCCTCAGCGGCGAGGAGCGGGGGCTGCTGGGCTCGAGCTGGTTCGTGGCGCACTCGCCGGTGCCGCTCGACTCGATCCAGGCGGTGGTGAACCTGGACGCCGGCGCCCCACCCGCGCCGCCCACGCGGTGGCGGCTGGCCGGCGGCAGCCAATCCTGGGCCGGTGCGGTGGCGGAGCGGGTGGTGCTGGACCATGGCTGGGCAGCACGCATGGACGCCGGTTCCGCCAATTCCGACCACTGGCCCTTTGCACTCGCGAACGTGCCCGTGGTCTTCCTCATCCCCGACGGAGGGTGGGAGGGACTGGGCGAGGAAGAGGCGGAGGCACTCCGCGAGCGCTGGGACCGGTATCACCAGCCATCGGACGAATGGCACCCCGCCTACCCCTTCGCGGGACTGCTGCGCTACGCTCAGCTCGCACTGGACATCGGCCGGGCGCTGGCGCGGGCACGCTAGGTGCGCGGGGGCGGGTCGTTCCGTTACACTATCCGCGATCGCTGCGGGGCGGCCGAAGCCCGGCAGCAGGGGCCAGCGCGCCGCCGGCCGAGTCGCTGAAAGAAGACTGGAGTCGCATGTCGCACAAGATCATGGTGGTCGATGACGAGCCCACCGTGCGCTACACGTTCGAGCGGTTCCTCAACCGCATGGGCCACGACGTCACGAGCCTGGCCACAGCCGAGGAGGCGTTGAATCGCATTGCCTCCTTCGAGCCGGAGCTGGTCATCACCGACGTGCGCATGCCGGGCATGAGCGGGTTGGACCTGCTGGAGAAGCTGCGTGCCTCCCTGCCCGAGGTGGACGTGCTGGTCATGACCGGCTTCGAGGACATGCAGTCGGCCATCGGCGCGATCAAGGCCGGCGCATACGACTATCTGGTCAAGCCGCTGGAGTTCGACCAGATCGAGGCCGTGGTGGAACGCTGCTTCCGCGACCGCGCCGTGCGCCGGCGCATGAAGCACTTCACCAACGAAGCGGCGGAGCCGTACGCGCTGAACCGGCTGGTCGGCCGCGACCCCCGCATGATCGACATCTACAAGATGATCGGTCAGCTGTCGCAGACGCGCGCGCCGGTTCTGATCCGCGGGGAGACAGGAACGGGCAAGGAGGTCATCGCGCGGGCAATCCATTTCAATTCGCCCGAGGCCGGTGAGCCCTTCGTCGGCGTCAACTGCACGTCACTCCCCGAAACGCTTCTCGAGTCCGAGCTGTTCGGTCACACGCGGGGCTCGTTCACCGGTGCCGTCACCGACCGCAAGGGGCGATTCGAGATGGCGGGATCGGGTACCATCTTCTTGGACGAGATCGGAGACACCACGGGCTCGTTCCAGGCGAAGCTGCTGCGCGTGCTCCAGGAGCGGGAGTTCTATCCGGTGGGGGGAGAGCAGCCTCGCCGGACCGAAGCACGAGTGATCGCCGCCACCCACCGCGACATCGAGGCGCTGGTGGACGAAAAGGAGTTCCGCGACGACCTCTACTTCCGGCTCAAGGTGGTGGAGATCGTGGTGCCACCGCTGCGCGAGCGCCGCGGTGACATCCCGCTCCTGGCCGAGCATCTCCTGGAAAAGATCGCCAGTGAAATGCACAAGGACGTGCACGTGATCCCCGAGGACGTCATGGGCGCCATCACCGGCTACGACTGGCCGGGCAACGTTCGCGAGCTGGAAAACGCGCTGACCCGCGCCGTGGTGCTGTCCCGCGGCCCCGCCATTTCGCTCGAGCACATGGGCATCGACGGCGCCGGCCTCCCCGGCGGCGGCGCCGCCATGGCCGAAGACGACAGCCTGGCCGCGATGGAGAAGGCGCACGTGCAGCGAATCCTGCGCCGCACCGGCGGCAACAAGCAGGAGTCCGCCCGCATCCTCGGCATCTCCCGGCCCCGCCTGTACCGGATGATCGAGCGCTACGACCTGGACGTGCCGGAGTAGGCGCTCGGCCGCCGCCCCTGCGCCACGCGCTGTTACACGGGCGCGGCGTGCGCCGTCAAGAATCGAAACAGACCCCCGCCTGGCCTGGTACCATAAATCGTTCTGGTATCGGAAGTTAGGACCGCAGGACGGCGCGGCACTCTCGATGCATGCTCTGAGGGGCGATCACACGAACGTGATCGCTCCAGCCGGCGGACCAGGTCGGCAGCGTGCGCGGGGGGCCGGTGGTGTTCGGGAGTCGGTACATCCGTCCGATGATCGGCGTCGTGGCCGTAGCAGTCTCGTTCGCCGCGGCGGCCGCCCCGGCGTCGGCCCAGCAACGAGCCCACGCACGCGTGACGTTGACGGTAGCACCCATCGCCATGCTGCACGCCGTCGAGGCGCCGCGGGTGACGCAGCAGGGGGACGACTTCACCGAGTTCACCACGCGGGTTCGCGTCTCCTCCAACACGCGCTACAGCCTTGCCGTCGAACTGCCGCAGGGGCGTGACGACATCCACGTCCAGGTGCGCGACCACGACGGTCATTACCGGACGCTGGAGGGCAGCGTGCCGGTCGGAGCTGGCAGCCCCGGACGGGCCTCCCCGCAGGAGGTTCGCTACCGCGTGATCGGAGGGGCCGCCGAGCGTGCCCGGCCGGTAACGCTCAATTTCGTGATCGCGCAGAACTGAAAAAGGGCGGCCCGGCCATTGGCCGAACCGCCCTCCTCCACCAGCGACGGGAGCGCGACTAGTTCATCATCGGCGCGATGAGCTCCGCAAAGCTCGTCCGCGCGCGGTGCAGTCGGCTCTTCACCGTACCCAGGTTCACACCGGTGATCTCGGCGATCTCCTCATAACTCTTGCCCTCCAGCTCCCGCATCTTGAACACCATGCGGTGATGCTCCGGCAACTCCTCCACCGTCCGCTCCACCAGGTCCTTCAGGTAGCGCTTGCGGTACAGGTCGTCGGGCATTGTCGAGGAATCCTCGAACTGCAGCGGTCGATGCTCCGGCTCCCAGTGCGTCGTCAGCGTCTGGAAGAGCACCAGCGGGCTGCGTGAACGGTTCCTCAACTCGTTCTTCGAGAGATTCGAGCAGATCGTATAGATCCACGTCGAAAACTTCTTGCTCTGATCGAATCGATGCAGGTGCCGCGTCACGCGGATGAACGCCTCCTGCACCAGATCCTCCGCACGGTCCCGGTCGCCCGTCTTCCGCGCGATGAAATAGACCAGCCGATCGCGATAACGCGAATACAATTCGTCGAACGCGCCGTGCCGGCCATCCAGATGCGCCGCCACCAGCTCGCTGTCATCCAGCGCCTCGAGCGGCAGCTGCAGCACGTGCCCCATGGTGGAGCGTTCCGCGGTTGCTGTCGCCATTCGCCTCTCCTTTTCTGCGGCACCGGTTGCGCGGCGCACCCGCGCGCCGGGCTCGCACTATTCCAATCTACGTCGAAACGCCTTGGGATTCAAGGGGCGTGATGTGCGCTTCCAACAGGCTGCAAGTGCTTGTCACAGCGCAAGTTAAGGGCCACGCGCCGGGGCCGGGTGGTGGAGGCCTTGTGCTTGACCGACGGTCAGGGGCCGAGCGGGTGACTGGGGGTCACGCGGGAGCCGGCGCGCGGAGCGGTCAGCTGCGCTGGACGGGCGGCTCGCTGGACGGAGCGCCGCAGGCGACGCCATCCGACGGGGTGAAGGTCAGCCAGTGGGAGCCGTCCGGCAGCGTCTGGCTGACCACGGGCTCGCAGAAGTTGCTGAGCCCGCCTCCTCGCACGCGCACGGCGGAGCGGCCGTCGAGTCGGAGCAGGAAGTCCAGCACGTCACCGGGCACCACGATGGTCAGCTCGGAGTCCTCTACCGCCTGCAGGACCAGCGCATCGCCGCCTCGTGAAATACCCGTGAGCGGGCTGCCGATGAGCTGGAAATCCGCACCGGGTTCGGCGCGCAGGGTGAGGCGGGCGAGCCGATCGGCGCCCGTGATGGATACGGATGCCGGCGGCGGCCCGCGTTCGATGGTCGTGCGCTCGGGGGGTTCTGGCACGTGACCGACCGGGGGCGCCAGGCCGGCTGGGCGTCGGCGTTCGTCGTCCCAGGAGTAGCTGGCCGATCTACGCATGCTGCCCACGAGTTCGGTACGACGGTGACCCGGGAGGCGCAGGTGCACCCGGACGTCTTCCGGCACCACGAGCACGAAGCTCACGCGGTCGGTGCCGACGGCGGTCAGCGTGAGGGTGCGTCGGCCGGTCGCGTCGAGTCCGAAGCTGGCGATGCCGCCGGGTGCGCGTCCCGCCACCTCGACGCGGTGGTCTGCGCCGCGGATGACACGCAGTTCACCGCCAGCCTCCGTTTCCACCTCCACGCCGAGGTTGGACTCGAAGAAGTTGTGGAACGTCTGGCGCAGGACGTCGTGCTCCTGGGCGTGCGCGCCGCCCGCCGTGAGGAGCGGTAGCAGGAGGGCCAAGGCGAATCGATGGTGACGCATGCGCAGAACTACCGGCCGACCGCCCCGGCGGTTCCGGCGCAGCGGATCAGCGATCGGCGGGTGCTGGCACCACCGAGGGTTCGGGCGCGTCGCCGGCAGGCGTGGAAATGGTGGACGGATCATCGATCTCCGCTTCGTTCTGCAGCAGGACGCGCACGCCCCAGATCCCGAAGACGAGGACGACGAGCCCCACCAGCCACGCCCACCAGTTGCCGCGTCGCCGCCTCAGCGCCTGTTCTCCCCGGGACGCTGCCACGCTACTCCTCGCGCTGCTCGATGCGGACGCCGCGCTCGGCGAGGGCGGCGATGTAGCGATCGGCGGGTACCCCCTGGTCGGGCGTGAACGCACCCTTCCGGTCGATACGGCCGTCCGCCTGCATCTGGCCGGTGATGGAAAGCGAGTAGCCGGTGGTGCGCTCCATGGCGCTCACGCGGTTCTGCTCGTCCATGCGGTCGACCAGTTCGTAGACGATGGTCTTCGGCTCGCCGCCGGAACGCCCCTTCACCTCGACGCGCAGCGCGACCAGATCCGGGGAGTCGGGCTTGCGAAGCGACGGCTCGACGACGGCGATGAAGGCGTCGCGCGGCACGATCTCCTGCTCGCCCATGCGCACGGGCTCCAGTTCGAGCAGACCCATTTCGCGGATGGTGCGCATGATGTCGGCATGGCCGGGATAACGCAGCGTCTTGTACTCCATCAGGCGCAGCCGATCCTGGTAGGTCCACGCCATGGTGGACAGCCCGCCCGCCGTGTGAAACGCTTCCAGCTCGCCGATCGGATCCGGGAAGCGGACCGGCTCGACCTCGCTCAGGGCCTCCACCTGCTGCGGCTCGCCGTCGCGCAGCACCCAGGACTGGGTGGTGTAGTAGTCGAGCACGCCCTCGAGCGAGTAGACGATCTGGTAGTTGAGCGGCGGCTCCGGCTCCTGGGGCAACCCGCCCACACGGATGCGCACCTCCTCGGGCTCGTCGAGGTCGGCGATGCCCGCGGCGGCCAGGATGTTCACCATCCCCGGCGCCAGACCGCAGTCGGGGATCACGCTGATTCCCTTGGCACCAGCCTGCTCGTCGAGTTCCAGCTGCTGGAAGACGATGTCGGTGTTGCCGCCCAGGTCGGCGTAGTGGATGCCCGCTTCCACGGCCAGACGAGCCATGTCGGCGTTGAAATAGTAGGGCAGCGCGTTCATGCAGGCGTCCGCATCGCGCATCAGCGCCAGGACGGCGGCCTCATCCCGCGCGTCGAGTTCGGTGAGCCGCAGCCGATCGTCGGAGCGCATCCGCTCGAGGAAAGGGGGCAGTTCGTCGACGCGGAGATCGGCCACGGTGACCGAGTGGACGGCATCGTTGCGCAGCAGATCGAAAGCACAGGCGGAGCCCTGCAGCCCCGCACCGAGGACCAGCATCTTCATGTACGAAATCTCCAACAGGGAAGCGGCCGCTGGCCGCTCCCGTCCGTTTCCCGGGAATCGAGCGCCGTAGAGTGCGGGAGGCCGCGGCGGCTGTCAATCGAGGCCGCCGCGCGCCGGTCACCCGCCGGTGGCGCCGCCCACCCTTTCACCCAGCGGCTCCTCGTCGGGCTCCGCCGGTTGCGGCGCAGGCTCGGGCTGCTCGGGCTGCTCGGGCTGTGGCTGCGGCGTCGGCGCCGGCTCGTCGTCGTCGGGCTGGATGTCCGGCGCTGGGCGCGCAGGCGTGTCCGGTCGCGGCGCCGGCTGCCGGTAGAGCGGGATCGTGTCCTCCGGGCGGCCGGGCCGGATGCGCGGCCGCTCGTCCCGATCGCCGGCGCGGTCCTGCTCGTCGTCGCCGAACAGGCGCCGGCGCATCCGCTCCAGCCAGCCGTCCTGCTCCTCGTCCAGCGGAGGCATGGAGTCCCAGCCGGCGTACATGGAGTCCCAGCCCATGCCACCCGGGTAGCGGCAGTCCCCCATGGGCGCGGTGCCGGTGAGGAACCACTCCTCCCGTACGCCGCCGAACGTGGGGCAGTTGGATGCGACGACGTTGCCGAGTTCGTCCACCTGCCGCTGTTCGACGCCGGGTGGCGGAGTCCAAGACCCGCCGCGGTCCTGCACGCCGATCATCACGCGCGCCCAGACCGGCGCGGCGAGTGTGCCGCCGGATGCCCGCGGCACGATGGTCTGCGGCTCGTCGAAGCCGATCCAGACGCCAGCCACGGTGCTGGGCGTGAAGCCGATGAACCACGCGTCGGCCGCCTCGTTGGTGGTGCCGGTCTTGCCCGCGGCCGGTGCGCGGAAGCCGGCGCCGCGGACGGCGGTGGCGGTACCGCGATCCACGACGTCGCGCAGGATGTCCGTGACCACGAAAGCCACCGACGGCTCGATGACCCGGTGCAGCCTCGGCTCCTGGCTCCAGACCACGCGGCCGTTGCGGTCCTCGATGCGCGCCACGAAGAACGGCTCGGGGCGCTGTCCGAGAGTGGCGAACGCGGCATACGCCGATACCATGTCGATCAGCGTCACCTCACCTGCGCCGAGCACGACGGACGGCACCTCCGGCAGATCGCCGCTGATGCCCATCACGCGGGCCGTGCGCAGGATGCCTTCCAGACCGACCTGCTCGGCCAGCCGTACGGTGGAGACGTTGCGAGACTGGTAGAGCGCCTCGCGCATCGTGACCTGGCCGGCGTAGCTGTCGCCGTAGTTGCGCGGTTCCCACACCCGGCCGCCGGACAGGGTGCGCCGGAGGGGCGTGTCCTCGATGCGGGTGGTGGGCGGGTAGCCACGCGCAATGGCGGTGGCGTAGACGAAAGGCTTGAAGGCGCTCCCCGGCTGCCGCTCCGCCTGGAGCGCACGGTTGTACTTGGACAGTTCGAAGTCCCGCCCGCCGACCAGGGCGAGCACGCCGCCGGTTTCGGCGTTCATCACCACGACGGCACCCTGCAGGATGGTGCCGTCGGCATCGGCGTCACCGTCGTACGGGTCACCGCGGAAGCTGCCGTAGCGCCCTGCCTCGATGGCGTTCAGCTGCCGGACCAGCTCCCGCTCGGCTCGCTCCTGGACATCGACGTCGAGAGTCGTGTGGATGCGGAAGCCCTCCGTGTAGAGCTGCGTGCCGAAAACGTCCTCCAGCTCCTGCCGGACGGCCTCCACGAAGTACGGCGCATTGGCGTCCGAGCCACCGGTGCTTCGGGCGAGATCGATCTCTTCCTCCGCCGCCTCGTCGGCCCGCGCCTGGTCGATGAAGCCTTCGGCGACCATGCGGTCCAGGACCAGCTGCTGCCGTTCTACCGCCGCCTCCATGTTGCTGCGGGGGTTGAGCCGGCTGGGGGCCGGCAGCACCGCGGCGAGGAGGGCGGCCTGGGCCAGGCTGAGGCTGGCGGCGGAGGTGCCGAAGTACTCGTTGGCCGCCGCCTCGATGCCCCAGGCGCCGCTGCCGAAGTACACCTGGTTCAGGTACATCTGGAGGATCTCTTCCTTCTCGTAGCGCCGCTCGATGGAGCGGGCCACACGCATCTCACCCAGCTTGCGCCAGATGGTCTGCTGCGCGGCAGGCAGCTTGTCCGGGAAGAGGTTGCGCGCCAGCTGCATGGTGATGGTACTGAACCCCTCCGCGACGCCGCCGGCCTTCACGTTCGCCAGCGCCGCGCCGGGGATGCGGCGCCAGTCGATGCCGCCATGATCCCAGAAGCGCCGGTCCTCGGCCGCCACGAAGGCGTCGGGGACGAATTCCGGGAGCGAGTCCAGCTGTACGATGGTGCGGTTGACCTGAAAGAGCTTGCCGATCTCCTCCCCCTCCCTGTCCAGGATGACGGAGGCCTCCTCGGGGATGTAGCCGCGCAGCTCGTCCACGTCCGGGCAGCCGCGCAGGCCGCAGCGTGCCCAGAGGACGGTGAAGGCCAGGAGGCCCAGGGACAGCACGATGCCGAGGATGGACAGGAGGCGTCCGCGCCGGCTGCCACCACTGGTGCCGCCCATGGCTGTGCGCCGGGTAGCTTCCCCGCTTCGATGCTCGGATCCGTCCATTGTCAGGTCTGGTGCGTCGTGTCCGGCGGCCGATCGACCGCCGCGGAGCACCATCCCGGGGCAAGGACGATACCAGCTCAGTCGCGATACGAACCGGTCAGCAGCTCCTGGAGGGCGGAGGGTGCCGCCGGCAGCCAGCCCAGGACGCGGTGCGCCCGTCGCGAGGAAAGGCGCTGCGACAGCGCCAGCGCGTCGGCATACGCCCCGAGCCGCTCCCGCGCTTCGGAGAGTGGCCACGGCTCGAAACGGTCTCCGCCGCCCGCGATCGCGGCAGCGAGCGCCAGGTCACCGGCCGCGTAGTCGCCGCTGGACCCGTGGAAGATCCCGCCGGCCGACGAGGCGGTCAGAACACGGATGTAGAGTTCCGCCAGGTCCTCCACATGGACGGTGGGCCAGCGTTGCACGCCCGTGCCGACGACACGGGGCGCACCGCGCTTTCGCGTCTGCTCGACCAACTGACGCAGCGTGCCGCCCGCGCGTCCGTACACCAGCGCGGGCCGGATGACGGCCGCGCGCATCCCCGCCGCGGCGTTCTGCAGGATCTCCTGCTCCAGCGGGAGCCGCCAGGCGACCAGCTCGGGCGGCCGTGCGGGCCAGTCCTCGTCGGCCACCAGGTCCCCCGTGTCGCCGAGCACGTAGGCTCCGCTCGTGTAAACGAACACTCGCCCGTCGGCGCCGATGCCGCGCAGCAGCGCACGAGTGGCCGCAAGGTCCACCCGGTCCTGTCCGGGTCGGCCGGTGGCGCCCGCGTGCACGACCGCGTCATGGCGCCGGGCCGCGGCTTCGAGCGCCTCCACGTCCTCCAGGTCCCCCGCGAGGACCTGGTGTCCAGCGGCCCGCAGCTCCTCGGCCGCCCGCTCCGAGCGTGCCAGACCCGTGACCGCTGCACCATGAGTGGCCAGCTTCCCGGCCACCACCGATCCGATGTAGCCGGTGGCCCCGGTGATCAGAACCGTATGCATCCGCCTTCCTCCCGCCGCCGGCCGGGGCCCGTCTTGCCGCTGGCCGCCCGGCCCGTCTATTGTGTTTCGAACGATCGTTCGAAAACCCGATCCACAAGCTATCATGGCCGAATCGAATCCGGAGATCCACGAGCGGGCGCAGGGCGCGGAGCTCAGTTATGGCGGCGCCAGCGATGGCGGCGGCGCCGATGCGGCCGAGCGGGAGTTGAAGGCGCGCGTACAGGACGGCTACCTCCTGGAGTCGCCGGACGAGATGACGCCGGGCTACAGAAAGGCGTTGATCACGCAGCTGCTCGTGCAGGGAGACACCGAACTGATGAGCGCGCCCGCGTACTGGGGCGCCGCGCAGGACGCGCCGTCGACCAACACGCAGGTGAGCGCGATGGCGATCATCCAGGACGAGCTGGCGCACGCGAACATCGCGTACCGGATCCTGGAGGACATGGGCCTGTCGAAGGAGGAGCTGGTATACGGGCGGCAGCCGCACGAGTTCAAGCATCCGTACGGTTTCGACCAGCCGCTGGAGAGCTGGGCGGAGCTGGTGACGGCGAACGGCTTCTTCGATCGCGCGGGCATCACCCTGCTCTCGGACGTGCATCGCAACACCAGCTACGGCCCGCTCAAGCGTGCGCTGGTGAAGGTGGATCTGGAGGAGACCTTCCATCTGCGCCACGGGGAGGTGTGGATGAAGCGGCTGGCCAAGGCGGGTGGCGAGGCGAAGGAGAAGCTGCAGCGCGCCGTGGACTGGATGTTTCCCATGACGATCGAGTGGTTCGGTCTGCCGGACGACCGCAAGCGGCACAGCGGCCAGCTGGAGTACCGGCTGAAGGGCATGACCAACGACGAGCTGCGGCAGACGTGGATGGCCTCCACCGTGCCGCTGTGCGAATCGATCGGCATCGATGTACCGGCGCACTGGGACGAGGCCGCACAGCAGTACGTGCTCGACTATCCGTTCCCGTGCCAGTACGACGCTGCCGCCAAGGTGTGGGATTTCGATTCGGGACAGATCACCTGGGACCAGGTGTTCGAGCGCTGGAAGGCGCGCGGGCCCATGAACGAGCGCTACGTCGAGGCCGTGCAGCGCAGCCACATGAGTGTGAATCGGCTGATGGAGGCGGCGGCGTGAACGGGCCGGTACCGGGCACTGCTGCGGAACGGCTCGAGCGGGAGCGCTCTCCTGAAACGGGGGCGCAGGGACGACTGGCAGGCCGCGCCGTGGACCGTGCCGTGGCCCCGGGAGAGGCCGAGCGCCCCGCGGAGGTGGCGAGTCTGTGGGCCGCGTTGGAGGAGGTGAACGATCCGGAGCTGCCGATCAGCCTGGTGGACCTGGGGTTGATCTACGACATCCGTCGCGGCGCCGAGCCGGGCGAGGTGGTGGTGGAGATGACGTTCACGGCGATGGGGTGCCCCTGCACGGCGTTCATCCGGCAGGACATCACGGAGCGACTGCTGGCGGAGCCCGAGGTGGAGTCGGTGCTCATCGAGGAGGTATGGTCTCCGGCGTGGCGGCGCGACCGCATGACGGGCCGGGGCCGCGCGCAGATGCGCGAATTCGGCGTCAGCGTCTGAGGAGGTCGGAGATGATCTACGAGGTGTTCGCGCGGAAGAGCCGGGGGGAGCCGCTCCGCCACATCGGCAGTCTGAACGCACCCGACGCCGCACTGGCTCGCGTGTACGCGTTCAACACGTACGACGAGGAGCGGTGGTTCGACATGTGGGTCGCGCCGCGCGAGGGCATGGTGGAGGTGTTCAACGTGGACCATCCGGTCCAGGAGGCGCTGTGAGCGCGAACGCGGTGCAGCAGGCGGAACGGCCGGATCAACTGGAAGAGGGGGTACGCGCCGGGGTGCGCGATCTCATCCTGGCCCTGGCCGACAGCAAAAGGCTGCTCGGCATGCGCTACGCCGACTGGACGCTGGGTGCGCCGGAGCTGGAGGCGGGCATCGCCTGCGCGTCGATGGCGCAGGATGAATGGGGTCACGCGCGCCAGCTCTATGCTCTGCTGCGCGACTTCGGAGAGGATCTGGAGCGGGTCGAGCACGGTCGCGAGCCGGGCGAGTACGCCAGCATCGAGATCCTGGACGAGCCGCCGGCCGAGTGGGCCGATCTCGTAGTGCTGAACGCCATCGTGGACACCGCGCTGTCCGTACAGGTCGAGTCGCTGATGGACAGCAGCTACCAGCCGCTCCGGCAGCGCTGCGAAAAGCTGCTGGACGAGGAGCGCTTCCACATCGCCCACGGTGCCGCGTGGTTCCGTCGCATGGCGGCCACCGAGGGCGGGCGCCGCGCGCTGCTGGAGTCCGCAGCGCGTGCATTGTCCGTGGTCATGCGCTGGTACGGGCCGCAGGAGCGGTGTGCCGCGCTGGTGGATGCCGGTGTGGTGGGCGCAGGGCCGGACGAACTGCGCTGCACGCTGGCGGGCCGGCTCGGGCCGCTGATCGAGCTGGTGGACGTGAAGGTCAGCGAGGCGCCGGACTTCGACGACTTCGATGCCGGGCGCCGCCGCAGCGGTGGCAGCGCGCCCTCACCGCGGACGGTCGAGCAGGTGCGCGGCGACCGGAACCGCGCCTTCCTGATGGACTGATGGCGGCACCTTCCGAAAAGACCGACGGCCCGCGCGGCCGGATGGCCGGGCGGGCCGCCGAACTGGGCTTGCCGGACGACGTCGAGTGCGCGTTCTGCGGCGGTCGGGAAACCGAACTGCACTCGCCGTTCGGATCCGCCCTCTCGGTGGCGACCTACTGGTGCCGCCGCTGCCGAACCGCGTTCGAGTGGATCAAGTGGGGCTGATTCCCAGCGTACGCGGTCACGCGACGGCGGGTGCCGGAGCCAGTTGCACTTCCTCCAGGAAGTCGCGCAGCGGGCCGGCTGCGTCCGTGGCTGCCTGAGCGAGCGCGGCCGCCATCGGGTCCGCCCCGCCCGCCTCCCCGATCCCCTCCTCATCCACGTACAGCGCCGCGACGCGGCCGATCATGCTGTCCTCGCCCTTGGCCGCGGAGTAGTACTCCGCGTAGCGCGCGCTGATCAGCTGTTCGAAGATCGGCAGCCGCGAAGACGCCATGCCGTGCTGCTCGAGGTCGGCAAAGACGTGACGGTGCATGCCGTCCAGCAGCGTTTTCACCACCTCCCCGGGATAACGCGGCGCGAATGCCTGCTGCACCACGCGCGTGTGGACCCAGAGGAAGAAGATCAGAATCTCGTCCACGTCCACGCTCCGTCCCACGATCGCCTGCGCGGAGCGCGTGGAGCCGAGGCCGAGACTGCCCTCCTCCATGAAATCCGTCACGCTCTCCCAGACCAGCTGGGACAGGCGCGACGCCAGGTCCTGCGTTCCCATGATCATCATCATCCCTTTATCTCCAAAGACGCAAACACCGCCGAGGCCCGGGGCCGCGGCGGCCGTCGTCACCCGCACACTAGATCGCCCGCCGACGGGGCGCGGGTCAAGCAAATTCTTGCATGGCGGTCGTGCAGCGGTGTACCGGTCCGGAGCGCACGGTGTTCCGGCGCGGCCGCCGTGGCGCGGGCGGCGCGCGGCGGTCCTGACCAGCGGTCGGATGAAAGCGGCGGGAGCGCCCGGCAGTGAGCGCCGGCCGGGGACGGACCGGCCGGGGATCCTACGAGGTGACGGGGCCTTCCGCGGTCCAGCCAGTGGCGACGGGGGGGTCGGCGAAGGCGTCCTCACGGTCGATGATGACGTCGTAGAGCCCGGCGTACTCGAGTCGTTCCTGGGTGTTGCGACCACCGGTCAGAGAGCGAGCGCGGATGGTGACCGTGCGTTGCTCGCCGGCGGGTGCATGGAGTCGCAGGCGGGTGCCGGGGGCGAGCTGCGAGACCTGGGGCTCGCCTTGGAGCAGGCGGAGGCGGAGCAGGCAACCGCGCAGGGGCACCTCCACGGCGTCCGAGACATTGAACCTGAAGGGCGCCGAGTTTTCGGACTTGGCCATGGAAGGACTCGCGGGTTGAAGCGGTGCCGCCGGTGCGGCGCGGGGGTAAGAGGTAGTAGGCGGGGGCGCGATCGTCAATCACTCGAGGAGTGTGCAGTGACCCGGTTGCGGCCGGACCGCTTGGCCCGGTAGAGGGCGCTGTCGGCGGCGGCGACCAGGCGGTCGGCCTCGGTGCCGTCCTGCGGGAAGCAGGCGATGCCTGCGCTGATGGTGAGGTTGCCGCCGGGCTGGACGTGCTCGTCCGGGAATGGGTATGCCTCGACGGCGGCGCGGATGCGTTCGACGGCGCGGACGGCCTCTTCGCAGGTCGTATTGACCATGAGCAGGGCGAATTCCTCGCCGCCGTAGCGGGCGAAGAAGTCGGTGCCGCGCAGCAGTCCGCTGAGCAGGTGAGCCAGCTGGCGCAGCACCTCGTCCCCGGCGGGGTGGCCGAGCGTGTCGTTGTAGCGCTTGAAGAAGTCGACGTCCATCATGGCCACGCTGCAGATACCTCCGTAGCGGGCCACGCGTTCGAGTTCCGCGGAGAATACCTGCTGGAAGTGACGCCGATTGGGCAGGTCGGTGAGCGGGTCGGTGAGCGCGAGGCGTGAGAGTTGGCGTCGCATCTCGTGGCGCTCGGCCTGGCGGCGCCGCAGCCGTTCGAACACGACGCCCGCGAAGGCGGCGACGGCGAGGAATCCGAGCGTGAGGGCCGACTCGAGGCGGAGCGCGGCCGCGTCGGGCGCGAAGTGGGACGCGACGGCGAGGTAGCCGACGGCCATGGCGGCGCTGGTGCCGACCACGGTGGCGAAGGTGGCGAGGCCGGCGACGAAGAGGAGCGCCACCATCCAGGCGACGAGCACGAGCTCGCCGGCGGCCGGCATGAGGAAGTAGAGGATGTTGAGGACGGCCGCGGCCATGAGCAGGGGCAGCACGATGTAGTGCGGATCCCAGGTGGCGCGCTCGGGCAGCGTGGTGCGGGCGATGAGCAGGTTGATGCCCTGCAGCACGAGGATGGCGGCGACGGCGACGCCGACGCGCGCGAAGGGTACCACGCCGGTGCGCACTGTTTCGAGGGCGACGGCCACGCCGGCGGCGAGGAAGAAGCCCCAGGTGGCGAGACCGACGCCGTGTGCGCGGCGGCGGATGCGCCGCTCGAGGTCGCGCCGCTGCCCGGTCAGGCGGGGCGTCGGAATCCGGGCGGAGGTTTCCTGGGGGAGAGACACGGCGGCATCACCACGAGATGTTGCCCTGCTGGGACGTGTCGATGTCCTCGGTACCGCCCTCCTCGAACAGGTATGCCTCGAGGTTGCGCGTCAGGAATTCGCGGGCCTCCGGCTCCCTGACGTCGAGGCCGTAGTGATTGATCAGCGCTGTCTGATACGCCAGCCATTCCTTCCAGCACACGCTGCAGATCGTGTTCTGGATGCGTTCCCCCAGTTCGTTGCGGAAGGGGGCGCGTTCGATGCCTTCGCGGTGTTGTCCGCAGCGTACGCAGTCGATCTCGGTCATTCTCGTCATGGTTCAGAGGTCGGCGCAGGCGAGAGCGGGGCCGCCTTCGCCGTGCGAATGCACGCGCAGGCTGGTGGTGTTCCCGCCGAAACGGCTTGCCGACAGAGTTTCCGATGGAACGAAGGTGGTGGCTTCCGCAAAGCCGCTTCCCTCGATGCGCAGCGCCCGACCTGATGCGCTGTCGCCGAGAGCGACCAGCACGGGCGCGTCGGCGGCCGAACAGGGGCCGTCGTAGAGATGCCAGGCATGCTCGCCGGGCGGCAGTCCGTTGAGTTCGACGGACAGCTGCAACCCCAGCGGCCCTTCGACCTGCGGCTGTGTCACGCGGACGGTGCCCAGGCTGGCGCCCGCGCGCTCCCCCACGCCGATGAGCGGGGCCGTAGCCACCACGTCCAGCCCGGCTTCGCGCTCGGCGGCGCCGAGGGTGTCGCCCGGTGCAGGCAGCGGCAGATCGATGCTGTCGGCCAGGATCTCCTGATCCGGCTCGGACTCCGCGCACGCACTCGGGACGAGCGCGAGCAGGACCATCAACGCGAAACGCGTGGTCACATGCCTCCTCCAGTAGCCGGTCCGCAGATACCGCAACCGGTTGGCAAGTAGCGCACCGGTCTCACGGCAGGCCGCCGAGCAGCGGCGCGGGATCCACGGATCGGCCGAAGCGCCGCAGCTCGAAATGGAGGTGCGGTCCGGTGCTGAGCCCGGTATTGCCGGACAGCCCCAGCCGCATCCCGGCGCTCACGCGCTGTCCCGCGCGTACCTCGACGGCGGACAGGTGCCCGTACAGGGTGGTCCAGCCGAAGGCGTGCTCGATTTCCACGGCGTAGCCGTAACCGCTCTTCTCACCGGCCAGCACAACCACGCCGTTGCTCATCGCGTGGACGGGCGTCCCCACGTCCAGGCCGAGGTCGACGCCGTGATGCATGTCGATGCGGTGCCCGAGGGTGCGGAGGCCGTAGGGCGAGGTCACGGGTCCCGGAGAGGGCCAGCGCGGAAGCGCGCACGCGCCGAGGCCGACAGCGAGCGCGCCGAGCAGCGCCGGCCGCAGGATGGGCCGGGCCCCGCCCCGCCTCATGAGCCGTCGGCGAGGACCGTGCGCCGCGCGGACGGCGTCGCCTCGGCCCGCAGCACGTACGTGCCGGCGAGGTAGTCGTGCGGCGCGCGGCCGTCGTCGTCCAGCGCGGCGACCAGCAGGTACAGGCCGGCCAGAATCAGGGCGACGATGCTGCCGATCAGGAAGAATGGCGTGATCGCGTCCGCGCCCGGCATGCGCAGCTCGCTGGTCAGCGGGTCCACGAACGGGTTGCCGGGCAGCGCGAGTGCAATGCGGGCGAGCTCGAGCGGCAGCAGCTTGACGAGGGTGCGCAGCAGCACGCGGCCGAAGCCGGGCCGCTCACCGGCGGCGTCCGTGACCACCATGCCGAGCCACTGCTTGCCGGGCGGTGCCTGGTGCGGCGATGCCTCGTATCCCGCGAAGTAGAGCAGGATCGGCACGGACATGGTGAGGAAGGTATACGCCGTGAAGAACCAGCCGACGCGGGTCCAGCCGGGGCCGATGAGGTCGGTGACCGGCTGGAGCACGAGCTGGAGCAGCACGACCACGGCCACGTACACCACTGCCAGGTCGATGGCGAACGCCAGCAGGCGCCTGCCGAGCGGGGCCGGCTCGCGGTCGACGAGTCGTCGTCGAGGGGTCATGGATCTGTCCCTGCGGTGGAGAACGCGGAAGCCAGCCGTCTGCGGCGCGCGCCGCTATCGAAAGGTTGCAGTGCGCGCGCCGCATCAGCAATACCCGGATCAGCGCTGCCAGACGTTGTCGGCGCGATCGGGCTCCAGTCCTTCGTATCCGCCACCGGCTTCCACGCGGTTGACCGGCCCCGGCAGTTGGAAGGAACCGGTCCAGGTGCGCGCACCGTCCTCGAGCCAGACGTCCACCGGCAACGTGCGCCGCTCGACGGCGCCGCCCTCGAGGGTGAAGTCGAGCGTGATCGGCATGGGCGCGTCCCCCTCGTCCAAGACGGTCACCGTGGCGGTCCGCAGGTCCTCGCTCAGCCGCACCTCCCGTAGGGCCTGATCCATGGAGACGGTCTCGTAGAACCAGGGGTACCAGAACCAGTCCAGGTCGCGGCCGGCCACACGCTCCACCGTATTGAAGAAGTCGATCGGCTGGGGGTGCCTGTAGATCCACGCGTCGGCGTAGTCGGCCAGCGCCTGCCAGACCGCCTCGCGTCCGATCACCGTTTCCAGCGCACGCAGGAGCGTGGCCGGCTTGTGGTACGACGACGCGCCGCGCGTGCCGCCGGGGCCATGCAGATCGGCGTGGCGCATGATGGGCGTATGGCCGCTCGCCCGCAGCGCCTGCAGCGCCGACATCGCGCTCTGCGTGAAGGCGCGGTCGTCCTCGAAGAAGTCCGCGGTCGCGTAGTTCTCGATGTAGGTGGTCAGCCCCTCGTCCATCCAGGGGTAGCTGGGCTCGTTGCTGCCCACCATCATCGGATACCACATGTGCCCGATCTCGTGGTTCAGCACCTCGTAGACGAGGCGCTCCTGCCCGAAGGCAGCTACGAAGGTCAGCATCGGGTACTCCATGCCGCCGACCGGGCCCATCGCCCCGGTCATGTGTGGCCATGGGTAGGGGTGCCAGTGCTCCGCGTGGTACTCGACGGAGTGGCGGATGTAGCGCGCCGCATCGCGCCAGGTCGTGGCGCTGGGCGGGAAGAAGGCGTGCACGGCCACCGTGTCTGGCGCGCTGCCCGCGTCGTCGCTGTCCGGCGTGACCGCTCGGGTGGCGTCCCACAGGTACCGGTTGGAGGTCGCGAAGGCGAAGTCGCGTACGTCCTCCGCCGTGAAGCGCCAGGTGAGCGAGCCACCCGGTGCGCGCAGTGTGGCATCACCCGCGCCGAACATCTCCTCCGTCACCACGTGCACCACATCGTCCTGGCGCAGCGCGCGCGCCAGCCGCTCGCGAACCGGCTCCGTGAGCACCTCGTCCGCATTGGCCAGTTCGCCCGTCGCGCCGACCACCCAACCCTCGGGCAGCGTCAGAGAAACGTCGAAGTCGCCGTACTCCAGGTAGAACTCGCCGTCGCCGAGGTAGGGCCAGGTGTGCCAGCCGTCCAGGTCGTCGTACGTGGCGACCTGCGGATACCACTGGGCCACGTTGTAGATGGTGTGATCGATGTGGCCGTGCCGAGGCGCACCTGCGGGCGGAACCGTGAACGACCACGACAGCTCGAGCGTGGCGGTGGCGCCCGGCGGGATCGGCGCCGGTGGCCGCACGTTCAGCAGCGTGCCCGATACCTGGTACGCGGCACCCTGCGGACGCTGCCCCGGCGTCACCGGCTGGGCGACGGCGCCGTCGACAGTCAACGCCCCCAGCTCCATGCCGCCCGTGATGGGCACGAAGCGGTTCCGCGGCACGCCCTGCGAGAAGAGGTTCTGGTACAGGCGAAGCACCAGGACGCCCAGTGTGTCCGGGGAGTTGTTCGTGTACGCGATACGCTCCTCCCCTTCGAGCCGGCCCGTGGCGGGGTCCAGTGCCGCGTCGATGACGTAGTCCACGCGGTTGGTCCAGTAGCGCGGGCCCGGCACACCCGTACGCGTGCGCGTGCCGGCGGCCACCGCCTCGTCGAACTGCGCGTCCACCGGCACCTGGCGTACGAAGGGCCGGCCCTCCGGGGTGGCATCGACGGCACCCGTGGCCTGGACGGGGGCGGGCGGCGGTGCCGCCTGCGGCTCCGGGGCGGAGGCGCAGGCCGTCAGGGCCAGCGCAGTCAGCGCGGAGGATAGAACTCGCCGCAACCGTTCCGGCGCGCGGGCGGTCAGGTCGATCATCAGTACGGAGCGCGGTCGCTGGTCCGACATGCTGCGTCCTCCCCTGGGCGGATGATGAGCCGCGTTCGGCGGGTCCCGGCAAGGTGCGGCGGTGGCGTGGCCGAGGCAACCGCCGTGCAACGTCTCGTTGCGCAGTGCAACGTTTCCTTGACGCGGAGCAGATCAGAGCCGAGCTTTGCTGCCTCCTCCCCGATCGACACCCCCAGTTCCACCAGAGGATTGCGATGATGCAGAACCTCCGGCGCGCCGCGTGCGCGCTCGCCGTGGTGCTCGTGCCTGCCGGCGCGGGAGCGCAGAACATCTCGGCTCAGCCCGTTTACGGGACGCTGAACCTTTCGGCCGGCTTCACCCCTGATCCGCAGCGGGTGCAGCTGGCGGCGGGGGGTGGCGATCGGGTGAGCCTCGGCGGTTGTACGACCTACATCAACGGCAGGGCGCCGGACGTGGATCTGAACTACAGCGCGGGCGGCTACGCGCTGACGATTTCGGCGGAGTCGTCGTCGGATGTGATGCTGCTGGTGAACACGCCGGACGGCAACTGGCACTGCAACGACGATGGTGGGGACGGCCTGGACCCGGTGCTCCGCTTCAGCTCGCCGCAGAGCGGCCAGTACAACATCTGGGTGGGCACGTATCGCGACAACGATGGTGACCTGCCGTCGGCGACGCTGTTGGTGAGCGAGGTGGGAGCGGGCTCGTCGTCGAGCGCGTCGAGCTCGAGTTCGCGGGGCAGCGGTTCTTCGCCGAACTGGGCGGCCGATCCGACGTACGGCACGATCGATCTCTCGTCCGGCTTCTCGCCGGATCCGTACACGCGGAGCATTCGCGCGGGCGGGAGTGACGAGGTGAACGTGAGCGGCTCGGGCTCGTGCCGGGGCTACATCCATGCGGGCGCGCCGGACCTGGACCTGAACTACACGGCCGGCAGCTACGAGCTGAACATCTACGCCAAGTCGAGCACGGACGTCACGCTGGTGGTGAATCAGCCGGACGGCACGTGGATCTGCAGCGACGATGCGAACGGCACGAACCCGCACATCGAGCTGAACAACCCGCAGAGCGGCAATTACAACATCTGGATCGGCACGTACCGGGCGACGTCGGACCTGCCGGAGTCGGTGCTGTACATCTCGGAGCTGTCGCCGCGCTGGTAGGTGACGGAGGGTAGTCGGTCCCGCGGGCGCCGCAGGCGCGAGCGCGGGTACCGGTGAAGCAAAGCCCCGCCGGTCGGACCGGCGGGGCTTTCTCGTGTATCGTTCAGGCCGCGCTGCGGCCCCCGTCCGCTACGCCTCGTCCTCGACCATGTAGGCCAGGCCCCAGGCGCCGGGGCCGATATGCGTGGCGATGACCGGTGTGGCCGGCGCGGTCAGGATCTCGGTATCACGGCCGTAGCGCGCGCGGAGTTCGCGTGTGACGGGCTCCAGGATCTCGGGGCAGGCGACGTGCACGACGCCGAAGCGTACGGCGAGTCCGGTGGCGGGCGGCACGCGCTCCTCGAGCAGCTGCATGACGCGCGGCAGCACGTTGGCGCGGCCGCGCACACGGGAGACGGGAGCGACCTTGCCCTCGTTGTCGAGGGCCAGGATCGGCTTGATGTCCAGCAGTTCGCCGAGCAGTGCCTTGCCGCGGCCGACGCGGCCGGAGGCGAGCAGCCGGTCGAAGGTGTCGACGGTGAAGAAGATGCTGGAGCGGTCGCGGATGCGGCCGATGGTCCCGGCCACCTGGTCGGGGGTGGCGCCGCCTTCGAGCAGCTCGGCGGCCTTGAGCGTGAGCATGCCCTGGAGGATGGAGGCGCTGCGCGAGTCGATCAGTCGCACGGGCGCGTCCTCGAACCGCTTGGCGGCGGCTTCGGCGGAGCCGAAGGTGCCGCTGATCGCGCCGCTCAGGATGACGCCGACCACGATCTCCCCGTCGATCGCGGCGCGGCGGTAGCCTTCGAGAAAGGCGGCCGGCGCGGGCTGCGAGGTGGTCGGGTGATCCCCGGCGAGCAGTCGCTCGACGAACTGGTCGGAGGTGATGTCGATGCCGTCGCGCAGCACGTCCTCGTCGTAGACCAGGAGCAGCGGTACGACGTGGATGCCGTGCGCCGCCACGACCTCCGGCGGCAGGTCCAGCGCGCTGTCCGACAGCACGACGGCGGGCCGGCGGGCCAGCGTGACGTGCGCCTCCGCCGCGCGCTCCACCGCCTCGTGCTGTGCGCGCATGTCCTCCGCCTTGTGCGTGACCAGCTCGCCCACGCCGCGCAGGTAGGTGAAGACGGTGTCCGGCTCGTCCGTGTGCACGTGCACCTTGAGGACGTCCGAGCTGCGGATCACGATCAGCGAATCGCCCAGGGGCCGGAGCCGCGTGCGCACGTCCGCCTCCGCCGGCAGCGCGTCGCCGTTGCGGCCGCGCACGAGCGCCTCCGTGCAGAAGCGGTACTGCTCCATATCGGTCGGGTAGTCCACGGTCGCGGCGGCGGCCGGCAGCTCGTCGAAGTGCTGCGCGTCGCTCGCGGCGACGAGGGGATCGCCGTCGACCAGCGCGACAACGCCCTCCAGCATGCGCACGAATCCGGTGGCGCCGGCGTCCACCACGCCCGCTTCGCGCAGGCGCGGCAGCAGGTCGGGGGTGCGGGCCAGCGCCTCGCGCGCCTGGTCGACCAGCGACTCGAGCAGCTCGGCGAAATCCTCGGTCCGCACCGCCTCGGCACGTTCGGCCACCTCACGGATTATGGTGAGGATCGTGCCCTCGACCGGCCGCTCGAGCGCGCGATACACGTGCTCCGCCGCGGCCCGCAGCGCACCGGTGAAGTCGGACACGCGCAGCCGTGCACGCTCGCCCACCGCATCGGCGAAGCCGAGAAGGAAGTGGGACAGGATCATGCCGCAGTTGCCGCGCGCACCCATGACGCCCGCGTCCGCGGCAGCGCGTGCCACCACGCCCGCAGAGCGATCGCGCGTCGCGTGCACCCGCTCCGAGATGGAGCGCAGCGTCAGCGCCAGGTTGGTCCCGGTATCGCCATCGGGAACGGGGAACACATTGATGCGGTTCAACTCGGTCCGCGCCTGCTGGGCGTACTCGGAGGCCGCCAGCAGCGACCGGCGCAGGCGCGGTCCGTCAAGGTAGGCGATCTTCATGGGCCTCGAAGATAGGCGCCGTTGCGGGAGCGGTCCATCGAGACGCCGGCCGTGCCTTGTGGTCGGCGGGTTTGTGGACAAGGCTGTTGAAAGCATTGTGGATGGGGTGCGAAGCTGTGGAGAAAGGGGTGTGGGCGGAGTTCTTGCCGCCGGCTGAGGCGAAGGTGGCGGGCGAATCGAGAAGCGACGGGAGCGGATGACGGAAGCGGCGGGAGCGGGCGCGACGGAGCGCGGCGAGGTGAGGCGGGCTGGTGGTGCGGCGGGGGCGGAGCCGGTGGACCTGGCGCTGCTGGATCGGCTGATCGACGGCGTGGAGACGGTATTCCACGGCAAGCGAGAGGTTGTGGGCCTGGCGGCGGCGGCGCTGCTGGCGCGGGGCCACGTGCTTTTCGAGGACATACCGGGCGTGGGCAAGACCACGCTGGCGCGTGCGCTGGCGGCGTCGCTGGGTCTGGATTTTCGGCGCGTGCAGTTCACGAGCGATCTGCTGCCGTCGGACCTGCTGGGCGTCTCGATCTACAACCCGCGCACCGGCGAGTTCGAGACGCGACCCGGCCCGCTGTTCACGAACGTGGTGCTGGCGGACGAGATCAATCGCGCGCCGCCGCGGACGCAGAGCGGGCTGCTGGAGGCGATGCAGGAGGGTCGTGTGACGATCGAGGATCGGACGTACGACCTGCCGCATCCGTTCATGGTGATGGCGACGCAGAACCCGCTGGAGCAGCACGGCACGTATCCGCTGCCGGAGAGCCAGCTCGACCGGTTCCTGCTGCGCATCACGATCGGCTATCCCGACGCGCAGGAGGAGCGTTCGATCCTGCTGGAGTCGCGGGGGATGACGGACGCGGTGGAGCGGCTGGATCCGGTGCTGACGCCGGTGCAGGTGGAGGCGCTGCAGGCGCGGGTGGAGGACGTACGCGCCGAGCCGTCGGTGGTGGACTATCTGATGGCGATCGTGCAGGCCACGCGGCAGGACAGCCGACTGCGCATGGGCGTGAGCCCGCGTGGCGGCATCGCGCTGTTCCGGGCGGCCCGGGCATACGCGCTGGTGCAGGGTCGGACCTACGTGGTGCCGGACGACGTCCGGCGGCTGGTCGGTCCGTGCCTGGCGCACCGGCTGCTTCCGGCGGGTGCGCCCATGGCGACGGCAGAGGCGCACGACGAGGCGACGGCGGTGCTGGAGTCGATCGTGGCGTCGATCGATCCGCCGGTCTGAGCGTGGCCCGAGCGTGACGCGTCCGGCGGCCGCTGGTACGGCGGCACGTGCGGGTGCCGCGTCGGGCGCTGGTGCGGCGACCGGCGGCCGTTTCGACGGGGCGCGACTGCGCGATCGCCTGCGGGTGTGGCTGCGGCCGCCGCGCCGGCTGCGCTTCACGCGCGCCGGCTGGCTGTTCACGGCGGGTGCGCTGGCGATCGGCGTCGCCGCGATCCCGACCGGAAACAACCTGCTGTTCCTGGTGCTGGGCGCGATGCTCGGCTTCATCGCCGTGAGCGGCTGGCTGTCGGAGCAGACGCTGCGCGGCCTGCGCGTCGAGCGGCGGGTCCCGCGTGGTGTCACCGCGGGTCAGCCCGCGCGCCTGTGGTACCGCGTCGGCAACGCCAAGCGGCGGCTGCCGACCTTCTCGGTAACGATCCTGGAGAAGGACCTGCCCATCGGCGTGGTGGCGGACCGGAGCGGCGCCTGGCTGGCCACGCTGCCCGCGGGGGCCCAGACGTCGGTGCGCGCGGCACCGGTCCCGTCGCGCCGCGGCGTTCACCCCCTGCGCGAGCTGACCCTCGCCACCGGCTTCCCGTTCGGCCTGTTCGAGAAGGAGCGGGACGTGGCGCTGCCGGGCGAGCTGGTGGTCTGGCCGCGCGCCGATCTGCTGGTGCGGGAGCCGCGCCCGGGTGGGCGGTCGAGGCCGACGGCCGGCGTGGTGGCGGCGGGCCCGGCGGGCGGCCGCGGCGAGTTCCGCGGCCTGCGCGAGTATCGGCCGGGCGACGATCCGCGGGACATCCACTGGCGCTCCAGCGCGCGTTCCGGAACGCCCATCGTCCGGGAGTACGAGCGCGACGCGGCGGACGTGCTGTGGCTGTGCGTCGACACGAGACGGCCGTCGGCCGCGCGACCGTCGCAGGTCACGCGCGGCGCGGGTGATCGCGCCGAGGGCGTGGACGCCGGTGCCGCTGCGGTGGAGCGTGCGATCGAGGTCGCCGCGTCGCTGGCGGCGGCGGCGCTGGAACGGGGGCGGCCGGTGGGTCTTGCCGTGGAGGGCATGGTCGTGAGCGCCGCAACGGGGCCCGCGCAGCTCGAGCGGGTGCTGGATGCGCTGGCGCGCGTGGACACCGCGGCCGCGCGGCCGCCGTCCGTGCCGGTGGCGGCGGTCGCGCCGGTGCTGGTGAGCGCGGCCGGCGCCGCGCCGGGCGGGGAAGGCTGGGCGGATGTCTTCACGCACGACGACGCGGTGGATCCGTGAGCCTGGCGCTGCTGCATCGCCGGCTCACGCTGCTGATGGCGCTGGCGGCGCTGGCCGCCTTCGCGGCGGGCGCGGCGCTGCCGCTCCCTGCGCTGGTCGCCACCGCCGCGGCGCTGATCGCGGGGCTGGCGTACCAGCCGCCGGACGAGCTGGGCGACCGGGTCGAGCGGCTGGTGCTGCTGGTGGCCGCGGGTCTGATCGTCTGGGCGCTGTACCAGGTGTTCGTGGTAACGGACGATGTGGTGGCGCCCGTTGTCGCGCTGCTGCTGGTGCTGCTGGCGGGGGAGGCGCTGCGCTCGCTCAGCGCGCGCAACGACGTGCGGCTGTACACGCTGTCCTTCGCGCTGCTGGTCGCGTCGACGGCGTATCTGCCGGGGGTGGTCTTCGGCGTGGCGTTCGTCGCGTTCGTGGTGCTGGCGACGCTGGCGCTGATGGTGGGCCACCTGCGGCGGCAGGCGGAGCAGCACGGGGTGACCGGCGTGCCGATCGGCCGGCCGTTCCTGACGGCGACGGCGGCGCTGTCCGTGGTGACGCTGCTGATGGCGACGCTGGTGTTCCTGATGTTTCCGCGGCTGCCCCGCAACATCGTCGGCCGGGGTCTGTCCGTGCCGGGCGCGAGCATGGCGGGTTTCGGTGAGGAGGTCTCGCTGGGATCGCACGGCGCGCGCATCTATCCCAACCCGCAGGTGGTGCTGCGAGTGGAGTTCCCGGAGCTGGACGCGGAGGCGCGGCCGGGGGAGGCGGAGGCGGGCGCCTTCTACTGGCGCGGCCGCTCGTACGACAGCTTCGACGGCGTGCGCTGGAGCCGGAACCCGCGCCGCATCGCGCGGGCGTGGGCGCCGCCCGGCTGGTACGCCGCGTGGGACCATCGCGGCCCGATCGTGCAGCGGATCTACGGCGGGGCGCTGGACGCCAACGTGCTGTTCGGCCTGCACCCGATCGTCGAGGTGGATCCGCAGTCGGAGATCCGGCCGGTGCTGGACGCGCTGGGGGACCTGCGCTACGTGGGCAATGCGGCGCCGATCTACCGCGTCGAGAGTGTGCAGGGCCGGCCGGACGCCGGGACGCTGCGGCGAGCGGTGCCCGGCACCCGCGTGCGCGCGCCGACCGGTCCCGATGCGACGCTGGGGCAGAACCTGGACCGGCTGGTGACGCGGCACTACCTCGCCCTGCCGCCGCTGCCGCAGCGGGTCTATTCGCTTGCGGACTCGCTGATGGCCGGTCACGCGACCCAGTACGACCGCGTGATGGCGGTGCAGCGCTGGCTGCAGACGGAGTTCGCCTACACGCTGGACCTGCCGGCCACGGCCGAGCAGGCCACGCTGGAGCACTTCCTTTTCGAGCGGCGGGCCGGCCACTGCGAGTACTTCTCGACCGCGCTGGCCGTGCTGCTGCGCTCGCAGGGCATCCCGACGCGCAACGTGAACGGCTTCCTGGGCGGCCAGTGGAACGAATTCGGCCGCTACCTGGCCGTCACGCAGAACGACGCCCATTCGTGGGTCGAGGTGTGGTTCTCGGGTGTGGGCTGGGTCAGCTTCGACGCGACACCGGCGGGCACCACCGCCGCGCTGGCCCGCGGCGAGAGCTTCCTCGGTCCGCTGCGCTTCGCACTGGACGGCGTCCAGCACCGCTGGAACAAGTGGGTCATCGACTACAACCTCGAGAAGCAGCTGGCGCTGTTCAGCAGCGTGGGCGATGTGTTCTCGAGGGATGAGCGGCAGCCGGATCGGCCGGAAGCGGCTGAGGACGCTGAGGGGGGCAGCAGCGGGCGGTGGCTGCTGTTCGCCGTGAGCGCGGCGCTGGTGCTGTGGCTGGCGTACCGGCTGCTGCGCGATCGGCCGGCCCGGCCCGGCCCGGCGTCCCGCAGCTACCTGTCCATGCGGCGGGCGTACCGCCGGCGCGGCTGGGCGCCGGAAGCGGAGGAGCAGCGCCTGCCCGCGCTGGCGTGGCTGCAGCGACTGGAGGCCGCGGGCGCGCCGGCGACCGGGGAAGCGCGTGCTCTGGTGGACGCATACCTCGCCGCGCGGTTCGGAGGCGCGCCCGCGGACGCGACGGCGCTGCGCGAGCGTCTGCGTCGCATCCGGCGGGCGTTGCGCGGCGCGGGCGACTCAGGGTGATCCCAGCAGGTCGTGCGCGCGCAGGATCTCGATGACCCGATCGACCGGCAGCGCCTCGATGGTACCGCGGTGCCCCTGCGTGGTGGTCGCGGCGAACATCGAGTTGTAGATCGCCTCCTCCGTCGCCTCGGCCACCGCCTGGAACAGCGGAGTCATGGCGTCGTTGGCGAGCACCACCTGCTGGTGGCGGTCGGCGTCGTAGGCGCGCCGCATTTCCGGCGCGGTGGAGAAGGCGATGACGTAGTCGCCCGATCCGTTGGAGACGGTCGCGCCCGTGCGGCCCAGGCCGAGGATCGCGCGCGAGGCGAGGCGCTCGAGCAGCCGCACATCGAGCGGCGCGTCGGTCGCGACCACGATCATGATGCTCCCGTCCGCCGACTCCACCGCCTGCCGGAAGGGGTAGCGGCCGAGTGTGCGGCCGACGGGGGCGCCGGCGACCGTGAGAATGCCGCCGTAGTTGCTCTGCACCAGCACGCCGACCGTGTGGCCGCCGTACTGCGCAGGCAGTACGCGTGAGCTGGTGCCGATGCCGCCCTTCCAGCCGAAGGCGATCGTGCCGGTGCCCGCGCCGACCGCGCCCTCCTGCACGGGTCCCGAGGAGGCGCCCGTGAGCGCCTGCTCGACGTGATGCGGCTGGACGGGCCGCGCGCGGATGTCGTTCAGGTAGCCGTCGTTCGTCTCGCCGACGACCGGATTGATCGAACGCACGTTCTCCATGCCGGGCTGCCGGAGCAGCCAGTCCACCATCGCGTCGGCCGCGCGCCAGACGCACAGCGTGCAGGTGAGCAGGATCGGCGTCTCGAGCTCGCCCAGCTCACGCAGCTGCGTGACGCCGAGCAGCTTGCCGTAGCCGTTGGCGACGTGGAGCGCGGCTGGCACGCGCTCGCCGTAGACGCTGCCACCGTGGGGCAGGATGGCCGTCACGCCGGTGCGGATGGAATCGCCCTCGCGGATCGTGACCTGCCCGACGCGGACGCCGGCGACGTCGGTGATCGCGTTGAAGGCGCCGGGCTGGAACACGCCGACGACGATGCCGGCGTCGCGGGCGCGCGGTCGCTGTTCGGGCTGTTGCGCGCTCACTGCGCCGGCTCCGAGGCCGAGGGCGAGGACCAGCAGGACGGTGCGGACGGGGCTGCAGTGCATCGATCGGCTCCTGGAAACGGATACGAGAAACTGTTTTGCCGTCGAGTCTTCCGACGGGCGTGCTCGGCTTGACCACCCCTGCGGGCGTGGGTAAACTTGCGCGTTCTGTGGCCGAACCACCGCTTCCGGCCGTCAGCTCCCATCGACTGGACGAGCACCACACGATGATCCGCAAGCGTTCCTCGCGCATCCTCCAGGCAGCGTTCGCGCTGCTGGTGTTGCCGTTTCTGGCGGCGTGCGGCGATGAGCACCCGCAGACCACCTTCCAGCCGGTCACCGAGTTCGGTGAGCTGATCAACGGGCTGTTCTACAACACCACCGCCTGGACCATCGCGATCCTGGTCGTGGTGGAGGCGGCGCTGATCTACATCCTGGTCCGCTTCCGCGCGCGAGAGGACAGGCCGGATCCCGAGCACATCCACGGCAACACGCTGGTCGAGATCATCTGGACGGTGATCCCGGCGATCATCGTGGCGGTGATCGCGGTGCCGGCGGTGAAGGCGATCTTCGAGCTGCAGCGTCCGATGGACGCGGGCGCGTTCGAGGTGGAGGTGATCGGGCATCAGTGGTGGTGGGAGTTCCGCTATCCGGAGCTGGAGGGTGTGGTCACGGCCAACGAGATGCACGTGCCGGTCGGCCGCACGATCTACCTCACGATGCATTCCGCGGACGTGATCCACAGCTTCTGGATCCCGCGCATCGGTGGCAAGCGGGACGTGAACCCGACGCCGCGTCCGCGCGAGGGCGAGCAGCCGAAGCGTACGCACCTGCAGTTCACGATCAACCAGGCCGGCGAGTACGACGGCCAGTGCGCCGAGTACTGCGGCACCGCGCACGCGATCATGAAGATGCGCGTGGTGGCGCACGAGCCGGAGAACTTCGACCGCTGGGTGCAGGCCTATCGTGCGACGCCGCCGGCGCCGACCGATCCGCTGGCCGCGCGCGGCCAGGAACTCTTCTTCCGCTCGCCGTGCATCGCGTGCCACGCGATCTCGGGCACGCGTGCGATCGGTCAGATCGGCCCGAACCTGACGTTCCTGGGCGACCGCTGGACGCTGGGCGCGGGCACGATCGACAATTCCGCCGAGAGCATCGCGCGCTGGATCCGCGATCCGCACGGCATCAAGCCGGGCGCGAAGATGCCGGGTACCCGTGCGGGCGCCGCCGGCATGCCGGCCACCGGATTGAGCGACGAGGACGTGGACGCGGTCGCGGCCTACCTGTTCTCGCTCACGACCGAGGCATCGATGGGCGCGGTGACGCCGCAGCCGGTGCCGACCGATACGACGCAGCCGCCGGCGCAGGCCGGTGTCCCGACCCCGGCACAGACGCGCTGACGCCGCCCGGGCGGCCCGCGCAACAACGAACGGAAGGATAGAGGGAATGGCGACAGCCCAAGCGACGGTCGCGCAGCCGACGAAGCCGACCAGCTTCTGGCACGGCGACCTGAAGAACTGGCTGACCACGGTCGATCACAAGAAGATCGGCGTGATGTACGGCGCGACGGCGCTGGTCTTCCTGCTGCTGGGCGGGCTGGAGGCGCTGATCATCCGCACGCAGCTGGCCGCGCCCGACCAGACGCTGGTCTCGCCGGACTTCTACAACGCGCTGTTCACGATGCACGGGCTGACCATGGTGTTCCTGGTCGGCATGCCGATGGCCGTGGCGTTCTTCAACTTCCTGATCCCGCTGCAGATCGGTGCGCGGGACGTGGCGTTCCCGCGTCTGAACTCGCTGTCGTACTGGATCTTCCTGTTCGGCGGCCTGTTCATGTACTCGTCGTTCTTCTTCGGCGCGGCGCCGGACGGCGGCTGGTTCGGCTACGCGAACCTGTCGTCGCGGGAGTACTCGCCTGGCCTGAACATGGACTTCTACTCGCTCGGGCTGCAGATCCTGGGCGTGGCGTCCATCGCGGGCGGCGTGAACTTCATCACGACCATCATCAACATGCGGGCGCCGGGCATGCGGCTGATGCGCATGCCGCTGTTCACGTGGATGGCGTTCGTGACGTCGTTCCTGATCATCACGGCGCTGCCGGTGCTGGCCGTCGCGCTGTTCATGCTGACGTTCGACCGCACGTGGGGGACGCACTTCTTCGACGTGATGGCGGGCGGCGACCCGATGCTGTGGCAGCACCTGTTCTGGATCTTCGGCCATCCGGAGGTCTACATCCTGATCCTGCCGGCGTTCGGCATCATCTCCGAGATCATCCCGACGTTCTCGAAGAAGCCGCTGTTCGGCTACTCGATCATGGTCTACTCGGGCATCCTGATCGGCCTGATCGGCTGGGGCGTCTGGGCGCACCACATGTTCACGACCGGCATGGGCCCGATCGCCGACGCGTTCTTCACGGTCGGCACCATGATCATCGCGATCCCGACGGGCGTGAAGATCTTCAACTGGCTGGCCACCATGTGGGGCGGCCAGCTGCGTTTCACGACGGCGATGAAGTACGCGATCGGCTCGGTCGCCACGTTCACGATCGGCGGCGTGTCGGGCATCATGCACGCCACCTCGCCGCACGACCTGCAGCAGCACGACACGTATTTCGTGGTGGCGCACTTCCACTACGTGCTGTTCGGCGGACTCATCCTGAGCATCTTCGGCGGCTTCTACTACTGGTGGCCGAAGCTGACGGGCAAGTTCCTGAGCGAGAAGATCGGCTCGTGGCAGTTCTGGACGCTGTTCATGGGCTTCAACCTCACGTTCTTCCCGCAGCACTTCATCGGGCTGCTGGGCATGCCGCGCCGCGTCTTCACGTACAGCGAGGAACTGGGCCTGGGTGGGTTGAACATGCTGTCCACCGCAGGTGGCTACCTGACGGGAGTGGGCGTGCTACTCTTCCTGTGGAACGTGCTGCGCACGCGGAAGCAGGTGGCGGATGCGCCGGCCAACCCGTGGGGCGCCGCGACGCTGGAGTGGGCGACGGAGTCGCCGCCGGTGGAGCACAACTTCAACAACACACCCACGCTGCACAGCCGCGAGCCGCTCTGGCACGAGCCGGAGCCGGTGATCGAGGCGGTGCGCGGGCCGCAGCGCGAGTCGTTCCACATGCCGCCCGGCTCCTGGTGGCCGATGTTCACGGCGGTGGGCGTGGTGCTGGCGCTGGGGATGTTCATGGCGCCGATGTGGTGGGGGCCGCTGGTCGGCCTGGCCTGGGTCGCGGTCGGCATCGTGAACTGGGCGTACGAGCCGACGTAGGCCTGGAGCTTGGGGCTTGGGGCTTGGGGCTTGGGGCTTGGGCGTGGGACAATGACCGGTACGGCGTACCGGATGACGAACAACTGGTAGGGACCTAGACGATGGCCACTGCGGCACTACATCCGCCGACCTCGACGGGGCTGGATTCCCGGAAGCTGGGCTTCTGGATCTTCCTGGGCTCCGAGACGCTGTTCTTCGCGTCGTTCATCTCGGCGTACATGGTCTACAAGGGCGAGAGCGTCGTCGGCCCGTACTCGGCCGAGATCCTGGACATCCCGCTCACGACGGTCAGCACGTTCGTGCTGCTGATGAGCAGTCTGGCGATGGTGCTGGGGCTGGCGGGCGTGCAGCAGGGCAGTCGCAAGAACTCGCTGCTGTGGCTGGGCGTGACGATCGTGCTGGGCGCGACGTTCCTGGCGTTCCAGGCGTTCGAGTTCACCGAGTTCTACCACCACGGGCTGACGCTGCAGACCAACCTGTTCGGGTCGACGTTCTTCATCCTGACGGGGTTTCACGGCGCGCACGTCACGATCGGCGTGCTATGGCTGATGATCCTGTGGCTGCAGGCGCTGCGCGGGAAGCTGGGGCCGGAGAAGGCGTTGAACGTGGAGATCGCCGGCCTGTACTGGCACTTCGTCGACATCGTCTGGATCGCGCTGTTCACCCTGATCTACCTGATCCAGTAGGAGCGAACGATGGCCGCGGAACACGGACACGGGATGACGCCGCACGAGGGTGCGCAGCCGGGTGCGGGTGCGCACGCAGGCCGGCCGGACCAGGCGGGCCACGTCGATCCGGCGCATGCCGAGCACGAGCACGCCAGCATCAAGACCTATCTGCTGATCGGTCTGATCCTGACGGTGATCACGGCGGCCGAGGTGGCGATCTTCTACATCCCGGCGATCGCCGATACCAGTTGGTTGGCGCCCATCCTGATCACCATGTCTCTCGGCAAGTTCGTGCTGGTGGTCATGTACTACATGCACCTCAAGTTCGACAGCCGCATCTTCTCGAGCGTGTTCGTCGCGCCGCTGATCCTGGCGGTCACGGTGGTGATCTCGCTGATCATCCTGTTCAAGGTGCTGCCGACGTATCTGTAACGGCGGCAACGGCGGCAACGGCGGCAACGGCGGCAACCACAGCAGCAACCACAGCAACGGCGGCTCACGGCGGTTGCCGCGGTTGCGCAGTTGCGCAGTTGGCCGGGCCTTCGGGTCCGGCCTTTTCGTTTGCAGGTGGGGTCGGGCTGGCTACAGCCAGCGGTCGACGACCATGATGCCGAGGACGAGGGGGAGGTAGGCGAGGGAGCCGAAGAAGAGGCGGCGGGCGCGCGCGATGTCGCGGCGCTGGGCGAGGCGTGCGGCGAGGACGATGTAGGCGGAGCTGGCGGCCAGGGCTGCGACGAAGTAGAAGCCGTCGGCCAGGCCGTACCAGGTGGGCAGCAGGCTGACGGGCAGCAGTGCCAGCGCGTAGACCAGCGCCTGGCGCGCGGTGGTCTCGCCGCGCGGGTCCTCGACGCTGAGCATGGCGAGTCCGCCCTTGCGGTAATCGTCGCGGTAGATCCAGGCCAGCGCGAGGAAGTGCGGAATCTGCCAGAGGAACATGATGCCGAACAGCGTCCAGGCGCCTGCGGAGAGGCCGCGGCCGGTGGCGGTCCAGCCGATGAGGATGGGCAGGGCGCCCGGGATGCCGCCGATGAGCGTGGACACGGTGGTGACCGGCTTGAGCGGTGTGTAGACGGCCACGTAGCTGAGCAGGCTGAGCGCCGCCAGTACTGCGGCTGCCGCGGTAGTCGTGACCAGCAGGTACGCGGTGCCGAGCAGTCCGAGCAGCACGCCGAACGCCGTGGCGGTGCGGGCGGATACGCGGCCTGCCGGCACGGGTCGGTCGCGGGTGCGGGCCATGCGCTTGTCCACCTCGGACTCCCACGCCTGGTTGAGCGCGCCCGCCCCCGCGGCAACGAGACCGGTGCCGACCAGCGCGTGGAGCAGGAGCAGCCAGTCCAGCGGTGCGGGTGCGGCGAGCAGGAAGCCCACGGCCGCCGTGACCAGCACCATGCGCGTGATGCCGGGCTTGGTCAGCGTGAGGTAGTCGGCCGCGGAGGCGCGCTGCGGGGGTGCGACGTCGTCCATGGGCCACAAGCTAGACCCGCGGCGAAACTTTCTCCACCGCGCGCGCGTCAGGAGCGGCCCGTACGGACCTGCCACACGGAGGACCTCTCGTGAAGCGATCGATGCTGGTAACCCTGCCGCTGCTCCTGCTGCTGTCGCCGGGTGGCGTGGCGGCCCAGGAGTATGATGTCGACGAGCTGCCGCGCGACGTGGAGCAGCGCGTCCGGCGCGAGCTGTCGGACCCGACCACCATCCGGCTGGAGGGCCCTGAGCGCATCCCCGCCGACAGCTCCATCGCGGGCGATCTGGTGGTACGCGGCGGCGACCTGACGCTGGCCGGCCGCGTGGTCGGCGACGTGATCGTGCTGGGCGGCGACCTGGTGCTGGAGCCGGGCGCGACGATCACGGGCGACGCGATCGTGGTGGGCGGTGCAGCGCGGGGCGTGGAGGACGCGCGGCTGGGCGGCACGCTGATGACCTACGCGGAGGCGGACCCGTACGCGCTGAAGGCCGAGCGTGAGGATCGGGATCGTCGCGACCGGGACCACCGGCGTCGCCACCGCGACCGCCGCGACCGCGACGATCGCGACGATCGCGGCGGTCTGGATCTGAGCGTGGGCGTCTCCAGCAACTACAACCGGGTCGAGGGGCTGCCACTCATGGTCGGCCCGGTGATCGAGACGGGGGGACGCAATCACACGCGGCTGGAAGGTCTGGCCATCTGGCGCACCGAGCCCAGCCGCACGCTGGAGGATTCCGAGGAGATCGGCTATCGCATCCGGCTGGAGCAGGCGCTGTACGGCGGACGGCTGCACCTGGGCGGGCAGGCGCACTCGCAGGTGGTGCCGATCGAGGAGCGCGGGCTCGGCTCGGTGGAGGCAGGCCTGGCCGCGCTGCTGTTCCATTCGGACCTGCACGACTACCACCACACGGAGGGTTGGTCGGCATGGCTGCGCTGGAGCCTGCCGGCCCTGCGCGTCTCGGGTCGCGTGGACTACCGGGACGAGGAGCATCACGAGCTGGCGGTCTCCGACCCCTGGACGCTGTTCGGAGACGACCCCTGGCGGGCGCAGCCGTTCGTCGCCGAAGGGGACATCGGCAGCGTGGGCGGGCTGCTGCGGCTGGACACCCGCAACGACGAGGAGCACGCCACGCGCGGCTGGTACACCGAGCTGGCGGCCCGGCATCCGGTGGACATGGATCTGGCCATGCCTGCGCTGGAGATCGGCGGCATGCCGGTCATCGGCTTCGAGTACGAGGCCGCGACCGTCGGGCGGGTGGACCTGCGCCGCTACACGCCCGTGCACGAGGGTGCGACGCTGAACCTGCGCGTGCTGGCGCAGGGCGCGCTGCAGGACGAGGCGCTGCCGCCCCAGATGCAGCAGGCGCTGGGCGGCCCGGGCACGCTGCCGGCCTACGGCCTGTTCGACGGCGACTGCGGCGCGCGACGCACCAGCGGCACGCGGCTCGGCACACCGGTGGACCAGCGCCAGCCGATGTTCCTGAACTACGGCTGCGACCGCACGCTGCTGGCCCAGCTGGAGTACCGGGGCGGCTTGTTCCTGGGCTGGGACTGGGACGACGACGACGACGACGAGGACGACGATCGTGACGACGACCATCGCCACGACTGGGACGACTGGCAGCACTGGGACCTGGACCTGGACGCCGACTGGGTCTTCTTCGCGGACGCGGGCTGGGGCTGGGTCACGGGTGACATCGCGGGCCGCGAGGACACGGACGCGATGTACGACGTCGGGCTGGGCGTGATCCTCGGCGACCTGGGCGTGTACGGCGCCGTACCGCTCACGGGGGACGACCGATCGCTGCGCGTCATCGCTCGACTGGAACGCCGCTTCTGACCGGGCGACCGGCCGGCCGGGTCAGGCCGGCCGGTCCTCCCGCCCGATCTGGTCATGGTCGGGCGTCGGCGGGCTGGCGGAGCCGATGGCGTCGTCGAGGAACGCGGCCATCTCATCGGCGCGTGCCTCGGCATCGCTCTCCCCCAGCTCGACCAGCGCCTTCAGGTAGTCCGGCTGGAACATCAGCATCGAGAGGATGTCGGGGCTGGCCGTCTTTTTGGTGCCGAGCCCGCGCGCGAGCGCCTTGAACGCCCACGGCAGCTGCGGCTCGTAGTCCGTGGCCATGCGGGCGAGGTCGCGCGAGGGGCGGAAGACGAGCAGCCGGATCGGCTTCATGCCGTCGCGGTGCTCCTCGGGCAGGCGAGTGAGCAGCCGGTTGATCCGCTCCAGTCGCAGCGCGTCCTGGTCGATCAGGTCCAGGAAGACGGCGTTCATCAGCACACCGAAGACCTGCGCGGGCGGCGGGTAGCCGATGATGGTCGGCTCGTCGGCCTCGCGCGTGGTCGCGGCGAAGCGTGTGGCGACGGCCAGCACGTGCGTGGCGCCCAGGTGCAGCGCGGGCGAGAGCGGCGCGGTCAGCCGCATGCCGCCGTCGCCGTACCACGCATTGCCGATGCGCACCGCGGGGAAGAAGAGCGGCAGCGCGGCGGACGCCATCACGTGATCGATGGTGAGCCGGGTGTGCACGCTGCGGCGCAGTGGCCGCTCCCACGTGTGGATGTCGTTGCCCTCGACCCAGATGACGGACTGACCCGTGGTGTAGCTGGTGGTGCTGATGGCGATGGCGCGGACGCGGTCCATGGCGAGGTTGTAGCGGATGCCGGTCAGCTCGCCGTCCACGTTGATCAGCGCTTCCTCGAGCGTCCTGCGCAGCGGCGCGGTGTCGAGGAAGGCCTCCACTTCTGGTACCGGCAGGAACCCGCCCACGCCGAGGCGCAGCGCCCACAGCACGATGTTCTTCGACAGTGTGAGCGGGTCGACCTTGAAGATGCTCTCGGGCCGCAGGTTCTGCCAAAGGTGGGTCAGCTCGCCGGTGGCCTGGCCGAAGCTGCCGTGGTGCGAGGCGATGTGCACCGTGTTGATGGCGCCGGCGGAGATGCCGGCCATGTACGGCACGCTCAGTTCGGGGTAGCGCCGCCCGATCCAGCGCAGCACGCCGACCTGATAGGCCGCGCGCGCGCCGCCGCCGGTGAGCACCATGCCCAGGCCGCCACTGACGGATCCGGAGATGGAGGAGGGGTCGAGCATGCGCCAGTGCAGCGGGCCCAGGGCGCGGCTTCGCGCGGCGGGCGTGCACAGCCAAGATCGAAGCGCGACCTCCGGCGCGCAAACGTCATCTGCGCGCGCGCTGTCGCTTGAGGCGGGGCGTGGCCCAGCCGGCGCAGTTGCCGCGTCGCACGCGGGCGGATAGGGTTGCCGCCCATGACCAAGCTGATCAGGACGTTGACGTTGCTGGTGCTCGCCCTGCCGGCATCGCTCGCGGCGCAGGAGGGCGACAACGAAGTGATCGACGAGCCGCCGGACCGCTGGCGGATCCTGCTGGACGTGACGTACAGCGGCGCGAGCGGCAACCAGAACCTGCAGTTCTTCGACGGCGGCTTCCGGGTGACGCACCTGGACACAGACGTTGCGGAGATCGAGGTCGCGACGCGCGCGCGCACGGGCACGGACGACGGTGAGCGCATCGCCGAGCGCTACCAGATGTCGATCAAGGCGGACGCCTATCCGGAGGCGCGCTGGTCACCGTTCGTGTTCGGCAGCGCGGAGCGGGACCGGTTCAAGCAGCTGGACCTGCGCAGCAACGCCGGTGGCGGCGTGAAGTACACCATCGTGCGTGACGAGGAGACGGAGGTCTCGCTCAGCATGGCCGTGCTGCACAGCCACGAGGACTTCCGCACCAGCGGCGACTCGGTGGACGATGGCCGGCTGAGCTGGCGCTTCAAGGGGCTGCGCGAACTGCGTGAGGGCGTCGTGGTGCAGAACGTCAGCTTCTACCAGCCGGTCTGGGACGCGGGGAACGACTATCAGGCCAGCTCGGACACGCAGCTCAACGTGCAGGTGTTCGGCGGGCTGGCCATGACGGCCGGTTATCAGTACGAGCGCGATTCGACGCCGGCAGAGGGCGTGAAGCCGGACGACCACTACGTGAAGGTGGGAGTGCAGGTCCAGCTCTGAGCATGCTGTGGCTCGCGCTGTCGCTGTTCACCGCGGCGTCGATCGCGGTGCGGGACGCGATCGTCAAGCGCGGGGCCTCGGCGCTGGACGAGTACACCGCCGTGCTCGGCATCTCGGCCACGACGGTGCTCGTGTTGCTGCTGCCGTTCCTGTTCATCCCGTTCCCGCCTCTCGAGCGCGGGGTGCTGGTCGGACTGGCGGGATCGGGCGGGCCGAACCTGATCGCGTACGTCCTGCTGGCCAAGGCAGTGAAGTACTCCGACCTGTCGCTGGTCGCGCCGCTGATGGGTCTCACACCCCTGTTCCTGCTGGTTACCTCGCCGCTGATCGTGGGGGAGGTGGCGGGGCCGCTGGGCATGGTGGGCGTGCTGCTGATCGTGATCGGTACCTACGTGCTGAACCTCAGGGATTTCCGGCACGGCCCGCTCGCGCCGCTGCGCGCGCTCGCGCGCGAGCGCGGCGCCCGCTACATGCTCGGCGTGGCGTTCCTGTGGAGCATCTCGGCCAACTACGACAAGATCGGCATCGAAGCCTCCTCGCCGCTGGCTTGGCCGCTGCTCGTGAACCTGCTCATCGCCGTGGTGATGGGCGGCCTGGTGCTGGCGCGCCGCCGCATGCCGGCGCTGCGCGTCGGCCGCGCCGCGGGGGGACAGGCCGCGGCGGACCGCGATGACGCTGCGGGTGAGGCGGGTGTCGCGGCGGGCCGGGCGATCGGGAAGGTCGCACCGGGGCCAGCCCGGCACGTGGAGTGGCGCATCCTGGCCGTGGGCGGCGCGGTCAACGCGCTGTCGATCAGCGCACAGATGTACGCGCTGACCCTGACGCTGGTGCCGTACGTCATCGCCGTGAAACGCTCCAGCGTGCTGTTCAGCGTGGTGCTGGGCGCACTGGCGTTCGGGGAAGCGCGCATCCGCGAGCGTGCGCTGGGCGCGGTGCTGATTCTGGGCGGCATCGTGCTGTTCGCGCTGCGATGAGCGGCGGCGCGATGGTGCGGCTGTCCGCGGCGGAGGCGTGGGGCGGGGTGCTGGAGACCGACGCCGTGGTCGGGGTCCGGGGCGCTCTTTCGGAGGCGAGCCTGGGGCCGGGGCTCGCCCGGCTGACCGTCGCGCGGTCGACGGTGCGGGTGGAGGCGGCGGGCGCGTGGACGACCGAGGCGGTGCACGCGGTGCCCGGGCTGCTGTTGCGAACGGGTCCGCTGGCGGTGCGTGTGGCGCTGGCGACGCGGGGAGGTTGCGTGCTGGAGTGGGAGCCGACCGTGCCCACGCGGCTGAGGCTGGAGGCGGACGCGGAGGCGCGGATGGCGTTGCGGCTCCAGAATCGGCCCATGAACTGGCCGAACGGAGCCACGGAAGTCGAGGTCGAGGTCCCGGCCGGTGAGCGCCTGCGGGTCGCGCTGCACGAGGAGGATCCGCAGGACCTGCTGGCGCGTGCGTCCGCGCTGGCGTCATCCGCCCGCGGCCGGGCCCGGCGAGCGCGTGCGGAAGGACTGCGCCTGGAAACGCCGCGCTCGCAGAGGGGCGCGGAGCTGGAATCCGCGCTCGGCGCGCTGCTGGAGGCAGCCGCGCGGCACGGGGTGGCGGGCGCGGATCCGGCGCGCCTGGCGCTGGCACTGGCCGCCGCCGGACACCACGACATCGCCCGCAGCCTGCTGACGGGGCAGGCCCGGGCGGGCGACGCGTCGGGGCAGGCCCGGGCGGGCGACGCGTCGCGGCAGACGCGTCTGGCGTCGCTGATGCTCGAGCGCTGGAGCGGTCGACCTGTCGCGATGGGCACGGTTGCCCAGAGCTCGGGCGCGCCGGCGGACGCGGCCGACGAGGCAATCGCGCGGCTGGCCGCGCATTCGGGTGCCGCGACGCCGGGGCGCGAGGGCGGTGCCGGAACCGGTGAACTGGACGCGGAGTTGATCGCGGCCATCGCGCCGGGCGACGCGGGTGCGGCGAGGGAAGCGCGCTGGCCGCTGGCGCCGGGTGCCGCGGCCGTCGCCGAAGCGTGCGAACGCGTGCTGGCGCTGGTGCACGGCCGTTGTGGCGTGGTTCCGGACGCGGCGCGCGGACGGGTGCGCATCGGCATCGATCTCACGGACGGCGAGCAGGCCTGGCTGCTGCGCGGCCTGCGCCTGGCGGACGCGCGCATCGACGTGCGGGTGGACGCGACCGCGAACGCGGCACGGGTCGAGCTCGAACAGCCGGCGGGCGCCGTGCCCGCGCAGGTGGTGCTGGAGGTGCTGCTGCCGCGCGGACCGGCCCGTCACGCGCGCGTGGACGGCAGCGCGGCGGAACTCGTGCCGCGGGCGGAGGCGGGGTCGATGCGCCATCCGGTGCAGCTGGTGCTGGACCGAGCGCGGACGCTCGAGCTGCAAAGCGTGACGGGGCCGACGGATACGAAGTGGTGACGCGTCCCTGCAACAAAGCGATTGCGGAGCGACGGGTCAGCGAATATCGTGGAGCCGTTCCGTAGTACCAATCCGCAGAAAACCTGGAGGGACGCGATGAAGCGTTTCATGGGCCTGGCCGCCGCCGTGGCGGTTTTCGCGAGCGCCGCCCCGGCGGCTGCTCAGGACATGCCGATGCGCCTGGGCGTGATCGGTGGTGTGAACTTCGCCGATGTTTCGGGCGACGATGCCGGTGACACGGACATGCGCACGTCGTTCGACGTGGGCGTGCTCGCGCAGTTCCCGCTCGGCATGGTGCTGACGTTCCAGCCCGAGCTCCACTACAGCTCGAAGGGCGCCAAGACCGAGGAGGATTTCGGCACGGGCCCGGTCGAGGTCGAGTACAAGCTCACCTACCTGGACATCCCGCTGCTGCTCCGCGCCGGCCTGCCGCTGGCCGAGGGTCTGGACGTGGACGTGCTGGTCGGCCCGTACATCGGTGTGGGCCTGGGCTGTGATGTCTCGCTGGACGATGGTGACGACGAGGAGTGTGGCGTGGATCCGGAGACGGATTACGGCCTCGAGGTCGGTCTGGGCTTCAGCTGGGGCATGGGCATGGGCGATCTGATGATCGACGGCCGCTACCAGTGGGGCTTCTCGGACGTGTTCGAGGATGCGGACGTGCAGAACCGCAACATCCAGGTTCTGGTCGGCTTCGCGTTCCCGTTCGGCATGTAATCGCGGGATCGGACCCGGCGGCGTGAGCCGCAGGATCTGAACGGGGCCGGGCGCATGGCGCCCGGCCCCTCTTTTTTCCATCGAGGACGGGCGCATGGCTGAGCGGAATCGCACGAAGACCTGGCTGATCGCGGCGGCGACGGTGGTGGCGGCGATCGTCATCTGGCAGCTGGGCGGGGAGCTGCCGGCGGACGTGGATGCGGCGGAGGGGCCGCGCCACCTGGGCGCGGCTTCGCTGCTGCCGGCGGCGGTGACGCTGATCCTGGTCTTCGTGACGCGCGACGTGCTGAGTTCGCTGTTCGCGGGAGTCGTGACGGGCGGGCTGGTGGCGCAGGACGCGAACATCGTCGACCGCTTCCTGATCCCCGCGATCGGCAGCGAGTCGTTCGCGGTGATCCTGCTGGTCTACCTCTGGGCGCTGGGCGGGCTGATCGGCATCTGGACGCGGACGGCGGGCGCGCAGCGCTTTGCGTCGTGGGCGGGGCACCGGTTCGTGCGCGGGCCGCGCACGGCCAAGCTGTTCGCATGGACCATGGGCGTGGTGTTCCACCAGGGCGGCACGATCTCCACCATCCTGGCCGGCACGACGGTGAAGCCGGTGCTGGACGAGGAGCGCATCAGCCACGAGGAGGCGTCATATCTGGTCGATTCGACCGCCTCCCCCATCGCGACGCTGATCCCGCTGAATGCCTGGCCGCTGTACGTGGCGGGGCTGGTGGTCGGCACGACGCCGCTGTTTCCCGACCAGGCGGCGGCGGTGCGTTTCTTCTTCCAGTCGGTGCCGTTCAACTTCTACGCGATCCTGGCCGTCACGATGACGCTGCTGTTCGCGCTGGACGCGCTGCCGTGGATCGGCGGCAGGATGCGACGCGCGCGCGCGCGTGCGAGAGAACAGGGGCTGCTGGACCGGCCGGAGGCGGAGCCGCTCATGGCCGAGGAGCTGACGCGCTCACGGGTGCCGGAGGGCTACCGGCCGGGGCTGGAGGACTTCCTGATCCCGCTGGGCGTGCTGCTGGCCGTGGCGCTGAGCGGCGTGGTGCCGGCGCTGATGGCGGGCGAGCTCGAGGGGATCAGCGTGCCCATCGCGGAGGCGTTCGGGCTGTCCGTGCTGACGGCCATGGTGCTGGCTCTGCTCAAGGGCATGAGTCTGCGCAACGTCGTGGACGGCTTCGTGGACGGCGCCAAGGGCGTCACCATCGGCGCGATCATCTTCGCGCTGGCCGTGACGCTGGGGCAGGTGTCGCGCACGCTGGGCACCGCGGCGTACGTGGTCGACTCCACCGCGCACCTGGTGCAGCCGATCCTGCTGCCGGCCATGCTGCTGCTGCTGTGCATGGTCGTGGCCTTCTCGATCGGCAGCTCGTGGGGCACGTTCGCGGTGGTCTTCCCGCTCGCCATGCCGCTGGCCTACGCGGTGCAGCCGGACCCGACCTACGTGGCGCTCTGCTTCGGCTCGGTGCTGGGTGGTGCGGTGTTCGGCGACCAGTGCTCACCCATCTCCGACACCACGATCCTGAGCGCGCTGGCAACGGGCGCCGACCTGATGGACCACGTGCTGACACAGCTGCCGCTGGCACTGGCGGCCGCCGGCGGCGCGGCGATCGTTTCGACGCTGATCGCGATGGGGCTGGTATAGGCTTCGGGCTTCGGGCCCTGGGCTGACGAAAGAACCCCCGCGGGCTGACCGGCTCGCGGGGGCTCTCCTTCGTGCGCCGAATGCGGGTACTACTTCCTGGCGCGCGCCTTCTTGGGACGGGACTTGGGCTTCGGGATGTCGAAGCCGCGCTCGCCGAGCAACTCGCGCACCTTGTCGCCTCGCTCGCTCAGCTCGGTCCGGATGATCTGACGCGCGATGACGATGCGATCCTCGTCCGCCAGCTTCTCCACCACCGAAATCGGGGCGCCGTAGCGGAGCAGCAGACGCTTCGCATCCTTGGCTACCGTATCATCCATCGGGACCTCCAAACGGGAAGGGTCAGGGCGCGAAATCTAGCCTGGGTGGCGGGCCGTTTCAAGCTCTCCGGCCGTGACTGGCACGTTTCGTTGCGCCCTGCGGAGTGACGGGCTGTGCGGTCGGAGCGCCGGTCCGGAGGCGGTTCAGGTCTCTTCGATGCCGGCGGGACGATGGCCGACCCAGCGCTGGAAGCCGGCGGTGGCGCTGCGCTTGGCGACCACGCGCGCGACCGCGACCATGACCCCGGAAAGGGCGGCGAAGGCGATGGCGTCGCCCCAGGAGACGCCGGAGGCGGCGGGGTTCTCGGGCGCGGTCTCATCGTCGCGGAATGTGGTCCAGCTCTTCTCGACGAGGTTGCGCACCGCGATGCCCGCGATCGCAGCCGCGGCGCCGGCCGTGACCTGGAGCATGTGCTTCTCGGACAGTATCGCCATTCTTCTCCCGGTTGAGCGGTTCGGGGGGACTGGGGTGCAAGACGAATACCGGTACCATGCGGAACCCCATGATGCCGCTCGTGGTCTGAGTGCATGCCGTCGATCCGCGCACCCGCAGCCTCAGGAGCCGATGAACCCGTTCGCCGCAGTCCCGTCCGGTGCACCTCCGCTGCGCGCGAGGCGCGGTCGTGGTCGTTCCGCTTCCGTCCGCAGGACACGCTGCCGTCTGCCGTGGCTGACGCTGCCGACGCTGTTGCTGGTCGTGGGATCCGCATCGTCCGGCTCGGCGCAGGTCTTCGCGCGTCCTGTCTGCGAGCGGGTGGACTGCGCCGCAAACGTGCTGGCGGAGCAGATGGACAGCATCCTCTACCGCGAGGGACCGCTGGCGAACGATCGGCCGCACTCGCTGCTGCCGGTGCTGGAGGCGCGGGTGCGGCGGGAGCTGGCGACGGACTCGGCGAACGCCCGCCTCTGGCTGGTGCTGGCGGAGCTGCGTAACGGCAGCGGCGATCTGCTGGGCGCGCAGGCGGCGGCGGCGCGGGCGCTTGCGCTGGGGGCCGATTCGGCGCTGGCGTTGCGGGTGCAGGCGGAGTCGATGCTGCGCCGGTCGGACGGTGCGGAGCGAGGGCTGGAGTTGTACGAGCGGGCGGTGTCGCACCTGACGCGCGCGTCGGCCGGGCGATTCCGCGCGGACATCGCGCCACTGATGACGGACGTGGAGGCGGAGTGGTGGTCCAGCAGCGGCGACGAGGAGCGGCGCCGCTGGCTGCTGGCGAGCTGGGAGCACCGTGCCGCGCTGGCCGGCGTGGCGGTGGCGGATCGCGTGGCCGAGCACTACCGGCGCATGGCGGCGGCGGCCGAGCAGTACGAGCCGGTGGGTACGGGCAGCGGCGGCGGCGCGAACGCGGACGTGCTGTGGCGGGAGGACTACCGGCGGCTGCCGTACGACGAGCGGGGACTGGTCTACGTGAGGCGTGGGCCGCCGCTGGAGGTGCTGCGCTCGCACGTGCCGATCGGCTCCAGCCTGCCGAACCTGGCGTGGGTTTACGTACGGGTGGATGGCAGCGTCGACCTGTTCCACTTCAGCAAGGGGCGGGGCGCGGGCACGTCCTACCGCGTGGTCACGCCGCCGGCCAGTTGCGGGCCGAGCCTGCTGCCCCGGCAGGTGGTGGACGCGGCGCAGGCCGCGGTGGAGTCCGGCTGGGTCATGGAGGGGGCGCCCATGCGCGGTGAACTGAACCGGGCGCTGGTCAGCTGCTTCACCGGCTCGCCGGACGACTGGCGCACGCGGCGGATCAACAGCCGCATGAACGCGCTGGCGCAGCGGCAGGTGGTGGCGGAGGCGCTGGAGCAGGAATCGCCGCGGCCGCCGTTCGAGGAGGGTGTGCCGGCGCTGTTCGACTTCTACACCTTCCGCGGGGCGGGCGGCGGCACGGACGTGGTCGCAGCGTTCGCGGTGCCGCTCGAGCCGGCCGAGCCGATGCCGCTGCGACTGACCGCCACGGTCGCGGACGAGACGGGCGGCGTGATCCGCCGAGTCGGTTCGCAGGCGCGTGGCGTGACGGTGGTGCAGCCCGCCATCCGCGAGACGGATGGTCGGGCGTGGGGCTTTGCCTACCTGCCGATGCAGGTGCAGCCGACGCCGGAAGCCAGCTACCGCGTGGTACTGGAGGATACGGCGCGGGCCGGGCGCGGCGGCATGTGGGGCGGTCAGCTGGAGGTGCCGGCGTATGGCGGTGGCGCTTTGATGCTGAGCGACGTGATCGTCACGGGTACCGGCCCCGCGCTCTGGCAGCGCGGCGATGTGTCGCTGCCGCTGCAGCCGGCACGCAGCTTCGAGCCCGGGGAGGCGGTGGTGTTGTTCTACGAGGTCTACAACGTGCCCGCCGGCGAACCGTTCCGGACGCAGATCGAGGTGCGGCGCGAGCGGGAGGGGCTGGGGCAGCGGCTGCTCGGCCTGTTCGGTGGCGGGAGTGCGCTGCGACTCGCGTTCAACAGCACGGCACCGCAGGATTCAGAGGGTACGGTGCAGGAGGTGCGCACGCTGCAGACGCAGCTGGAGCCCGGGACATACCGCGTCCGCGTCCGCCTCACGGATGGCCGTGGCGGCGAGGCGGAGCGGGAGCGGGAGCTGATCATCGAGGAGCGGAGCGAGTGAGGCGATGCGTGCGCCGCTGGGCGGCGGCGCTGATGTGTGCGTGGGCCGCGCCGCTGTCGGCTCAGACGTCCGGGGCCGAGGCGCTGCACGAGCGGCTGTCCGCCGCGTCCAGCGTGGCGGATGTGGAGGCGGTCGCGCGACAGCACGAGCTCGGCGACGCCGCGCTCGCGCGCGGGCTGGTCGCGTTGCGCCGGCACGACCTGACGCGCGAGATGGCGGACGCGCAGATGGCCTACAACAGCCTGCTGGATGCCGCACGGCGCGACACGACGTCGGCATGGGCGTTCTACGGCATCGGCCGCATCGTGGACGATCGGCCTGCGGTGCTGAACGAAACGCCGGGTTCACTGGACGCGCTGCTGCCGCCGCGCCGCATGGCCGGCGCCATGGGCTTCGAGCCGCGCAGCCGCGCACAGCAGGCGCTGCTGCGCGCGGTGGAACTGGATCCGACGCTGGCGGAAGCGGCGCTGCGCATCGCCGACATGGCGGTGGTCTCGCGGGACGACGCCGAACTGGAGATCGCGGCGCGTTCGCTCTCGCGCGTGGCGGAAGCCGACGCGGTGGCACCCGAGGTGAACCTGGCCCTCTCGCGGGTGCGGACGCTGATGGCCGATGCCAGCGCAGCCAACGCCGCGGCGATGCAGGCGATGGCGGGCGGCGCAGAGGCGTCGCTCTCGCTGCTGTCTTCCGCGCGTGCGCTGCTGCCCAGCCCGGTCACGGAGGAGCGTGGCGCGCAGGCGTATCTGCAGGGCACGCGCGTGCTGACCGACGAAACGGCCGCGCGCTACTTCGACGACGTGCAGCAGGTGCTGCGGGACGAGCAGCGGCACGAGTGGCGTGAACTCCCGCTCGACGAGCAGGGCGCCTGGCTGCGCAGCTACTGGGACGTGCGCGCCGCCCTGGCGGGCATGACCGTTCCGCGCACGCTGGGGCTGCACTACCGGCGCGTACTGCGCGCCGACCGTCTCTACGGCGGCCAGTACGGCGAGCCGACGCCCGCCGAGGAGCTGACGGGCGCGGGTGAGCACTTCCCGCACACCGTCGCCGCCGACTTCGCCGAGGAGCTGGAGCTCTACTACGACTTCTACGCGTTCCGCGGCGACTCCGGGCGCACGGCGGTCACCGTCGCGCTGGTGGTGCCGGTGCTCGACCTGCAGCCGATCCTGGCGGACAGCAGCGTCATCTACGGCGTGCGCGTCTCGGCGATCGCGGTCGATTCGATGAGTGGGCTGGTGTCGCGCGTGGACACGATCCAGTACTATCGCTCGCCGCGTTTGCTGCCGGAGGACGGTTTCCTGCGCACGTACGTCGAGCTGCAGATCCTGCCATCGGACCACACCGTCTATCGTCTGGTGGTGCGGGACGCCGCGCGGCCGCGGCGCGGCAAGCTGTACGGCGGGCCGCTGGACGTGCCGTCGTTCCCGGACACGGAGCTGGCGCTGAGCGATGTGGTGGTGACCGCGGGCGGCGCGGGGGAGGGGCGCTGGCAGCGCGGCGAGTTGACGCTGCCGCTGACGCCCGCCGTGGCGTACGAGGAGAACTCGCAGCTCACGCTGTTCTACGAGATCTACGGTCTGGCGGCGAATGCGCCGTACCGGACGGAGATCCGGATCGAGCCGACCTCGGCGGGTCTGCTGCGCCGGCTGCAGGGTGCGCTGTTGCCGGGCTCGGCGGCGCTGAACCTGTCTTTCGATGCGGTTGCGCCGGCGGACGGCGGTGCGGTACGGGAGGTGCGGACCTTCCAGACGGAGCTGGACCCGGACGAGTATCGGGTTTCGATCCGGGTGACCGATCTGGCCGGCGGCGCGGAGGCGAGCCGGTCGCGGGAGGTGACGTTCGTCGAGGAGGAGTAGAGTGCGGACAGGGCAGGCAGCAGGGTGAGGCGTGGGGTCCGCGGCACACTCGGCCGCAGCGGGATGGTGGCGGCGGCGATCGGCGTACTCGCCCTGCTGGGCGCGCTGTACCTCGAGGGCACACCCGACGTCGGTGCCGGGGCGCTGGAGGAGCTGCTCGAGCAGCGCCGAGCCGAGCCGGCCGAACTGATCGCGAGAGGCGCGGGCAACCGTCGCATCGTGGTGATCGGTGACGTACGCGGCCGTGGCGAGCCCAAGCGCATCGCCGCGGAGGTGCTGCAGCGTCTTGCGGAGGGTCCGGGCGTGGACGCGTTGGTGGTCGGCCTGGATGCGCGTCACCAGTCCGCGCTGGACCGCTACACGGCCACCACCCCCGAGGACGCTTCGATCCTGACCCGCGCTCCCGGCCTGATCCCGGAGGCGGAGGAGGGGCGGGCGCTGCTGGAGCTGTTCCGCTCGGTATACCGGCTGAACCAAGAGCTGGGCGCGGATCGCAGCATCCGGTTGATCGCCGCGGCCGCGGGCGCCTGGCCGCCGGACGAAGCGCTCTCGCCGCGCGCGGCCGCACAGCGCTTCGCGAATCGGGGTGCGGCGATGGCGGAGCGCGTGGAGTCGGAGATCCTGGGCAGCACGTCGGGCACGCGGATCGTCGTGCTGGTGGACGCGCTGCAGTCGCTGAAAGGTGGCGGCGCCGAACTGGTCGCGGGCGGCGGCGAGCCGCTGCAGGTGGAGTGGATGGCCGCAGCGCTGCGGCAGCGCTACCCGGTGGATGTCTACACGGCGCTGCCGGACGGCGCGCTGGACGTGCGCGGCTACCCGGTCGTCGCGCGTTACACGGGGACCAGCTTGAACGCGCGGCTGCGCCGGCTGACCGGCGGCACCTACGCATTGCCGGTGGCGGGTCCGCTGCGTGACGATACGGCGCCGCTGCAGGTGCAGACCGGCCCCGGCGTCTCGCTGCGCTTCACGCCGGACCAATACACGCTGCGTGACGTGGCGGACGTCTACGTGCAGCTCGGAAACTAGACGCGTTCCGACGCCCGGTCCGTTTCGACGCCCGGCACATGTCTGCGCCCGCCGTGTTTCGTCCAGCGGCGTCGCGCCACTAGTACTCCCGCACCCAGCGCAGCCGCAGCCCCCAGCGGCTCCGCGTGTCGAAGCCGTCGGCCCGCGTTCGTGCCGTGGGCAGCACGCGCGGCTCGGCGAAGATCTCGATGTGGCGGGCCGGCGGATCCAGCCGGCCTGAGCGTAGCACGTAGCGGATCGCCACGCCGGGGGCGGCGCCCGCGCCCACGATGTGCGACGCGCTGAGCTCCCAGCGCCGGTCGAGCACCGCGGTGGCCTGCAGCAGTGAGCCGACCATGAGCGGGCCGGGATACGGCGACCCGGTTACCACCGTGCCCGCGCGGAAATAGCCGTTCTCGAGCGGGACCCAGTCGTACAGCTCATCGGCGAGGTATGCCCAGAGCAGCCCGCTGCCCTGGACGCCGCTGCGGTGGCCGACGAAGTCCTCCGGCTCGTCGGAGCGCCAGAAGATGTCCTCGCTCCACGCTTCCGAAGGCGTGACCGGTGTGCCGAACAGCAGCCACGATCCGAGCTGCGCCTGTGTGGCCGGCAGCGGCGTCTCGCGGCGCAGCAGTTCGTACACGGTGGCGGGCGTGCTGTAGCCGAGGATGGTGGTCGGCGGCATGCGCTGGTCGATGCCGGTGAGCCCGCCCACGCCGCTGGCGAGGGGCCGATCGGCGGTGCGCAGGCTGCCGATCATGGCCAGACGCGGCTCGGCGTCGCGGATCGCGAGCGCGCCGCCGTCCAGGTCGAAACGGTGGCCGTAGTACGCGTAGAAGCCGTCGCGGATCTCGGCCACGCCCTCCGCATCCAGCCCCTGCTCCCCGAGCGTGACGCGGATCACCCCGTCCGTGCCCAGGTCGGAGTCCTCGTCCACCACGCGGAAGGCGGGGGTGAGGCGCACGGCCACGTCCGCGGTCAACGGCGGCGTGCGGCCCGGCTCGTCGTCGGGCCCGGCGGGATTCGCGTCTTCCGCGGCGCGTTCTGCGTCGTCTGCTGCCCCGGCGCGCGCGGCGGCGCGCAGCCGCCCGTCCTCCAGCCAAGGTGCGCGGGCGGCCAGCTCGACAAGCGGCGGGTCGTCGGGGTCGAGGGGCGGGTCGGGCGCCAGCCGGCCCTCGAAGACGAAACCGTCGACCAGCGCCAGATCGCCCGCCACGTGCGGGCGCCGGAGCGGCCCGCTCACGCTGATCCGCCCGTCGATGACTGCGCGCGCGCTGTCGATGTCCACGGCTTCGAAGCGATCGACCGTGGCGACCAGATCGACGTTCGCACCTTCCAGGCTGCGCCCGACGTGCAGCGGGTCTAGCGGCCGGGCCAGGTCGACGCCGCCGACGGCGATGATGCGGCCGGCGCCGCGTCGCGCGTTCAGGTCCACGTCGATGCGGCTGCCGTCGAGCTCCGCATCCAGGCTGGCGTCCTCGACCATGACGCCCCACTCGGGCCAGGCGAGCGAGAAGCCCGTCGCTGACAGCTCGCCGGCCAGGCGCGGCGCTTCGGTGCTGCCCGTAATGCGCAGTCGTGCCCGCGCCTGGCCGGTGACCCCCTCGAGCTGCGCCGGCCAGGGCAGCAGCGCGAGCGGCAGCGAGTCCGCGGCGGCGTCGATCGTGATGCGATCGTCGGCGGAGAGTCCGCCCTCCGCCGTCAGCCAGACGCGCTCGTCGGCGCCGGCCAGCAGGCCACCGGGCATGAGGCGCGGCGACTCGCCCGCCTGCTCGACCAGCGCGACGCTGCCGGACACGGCGCCGCCCCGCAGTCGCAACGAGAAGCGGGCGCGTGCGGCGTCGATCAGCTGGTGGATACGAGGATCGAGACGCGCCTCGGGATCGACGCTGCGCGGATCGAGCAGCGGGTCGACCGCACCGTCGATCGTCAGGTCGTCCGCAGCGCCCTCCACGCGCGCATACAGCACGACCGGGTAGTCGGGCGCGAGGCGCAGCGAATCGGCCGTCACGTCCACGGCGAGTCGCACGGGATCGAGCCAGACGCGGCCGTCGGCGGCAAGACGCGCAGGGCGGTCGAGCGAGTCGAGGGCGGTCAGCCGCGCGACCAGTGCGGCACCACCCGCGCCGCCGCCGTCCAGCCGCAGCGTACCGCGCAGCCGGTCGATGCCGAGCGGCAGGTCGATGTCGAACATGGACTGCAGGTCCTGCGCGGCGAGCGGATCCAGCCGCGCCCGCAGGTCCTCGAAGCTCGCGGTCGGGCCTGTGCGCGCCGCGCCGGCCAGGTGCAGCAGCGATGCGCCGGTCTCCAGCGTCAGCCCGTCCGTGCGGACGAGCCAGTCCTCCCCCACCCGGGCGAGAACGGCCTCCCCGCGCAGCGTGCCGCGCCCGGGCAGCCCGTCGACCAGGCCGCGCAGTTCGGCCAGGTCGAGCGGTGCCGCGTCGACGTGCCAGCGATCGAGACCCAGCGCCGTGGCCGTGACGGCGCTGGAGGATGTGCGGGCGACCAGCCGGCCGCGGTAGCCGGCGTCATCCATGGCCAGTGTTCCGCTCAGCATCAGCGGCGGCAGCGCCCGCCCGTCCAGCGCAAGGCGCACGCGCGTAGGTGGCAGGCGAGCACTGGTGCGGCCGTCTCCGAGCACCAGATCGTCCAGCGTGAGTCGTGGCACCACGGCGCTCCAGCCGTCCGCATCCGTGCCGGATGCGCGTACATCCGTGGCGGACAGCGTGCGCAGCGTGCCGGTCGCCGCGTCCAGCTCGAGGTCGACGGACTCGGCGCGAAAGCGGCGGCCGTCGTCGGCGTACTCGGCCGCACCGACGCGCACACGCAGCCGAGTGCCGCCCGTCTGGGTGGGCGCCGGCGTTGCGGGCGCGCGCAGCGTAGGCAGCTCCACGTCCGGCGGGTCACCCTCGCCGCAGGCGAGGACGAACAGGGATGCGAGCAGGACGGACCGGCCGGAGACCCGCATCAGAACGGCTGCCCGATCGCGACCTGGAGCTGGAGCCGGCGCAGGAACTCGCGCAGCGGCCCCGGATCGCCGTACCCGTAGCGGTCGTACTCGACCTCGCCCAGTTCGATCAGTTCGCCATCGGCGCCCGCCGCCGAGCGGAGCACCATGCGCTCGGCGCCGCGCGGGTCGTACGCCAGGTCGAGGCGGATCGCTCCGATGTTGGCGAGCAGCCGGATGCCGAGTCCCGGCGCGACCAGCGTCTCCGCGTCGGGGGCGCCTTCGCGCCACGGCTGTGTCGGCCACAGGGCCGCGAAGTCGACGAACACCGCGGCCTGCACGCGCGCGCCCAGCCAGCGCCGCACCTCGAGCGAGGACTCGAGGAGCAGCTCGCCGCCGGTCGGGCGCAGCCGCACGAAATCGGGGTCCACGCGCGTGCCGGTGGGGCAGCCGCCCCCGACCGGGGCGCAGCCGATCGCGTCCAGCAGGTCGGGATCGGCCACCAGCGCCGCGGGTCCGAACTGGCTCTGCGCTGCGGCGCGGATGCTGTGCGGCCCGCCTGCATACAGCCGCGCCTGCGGCGGCGCGGTGCCGTCGGCGTCCAGCAGCCCGCCGCGCAGGCGGCCGCCCAGCTCCCAGGCGTCCCCGATGCGGCGCGTCGGCTCCAGCTCGAGCAGTGCGCGCCGGTACGCGAAGTCGGAGCCGGTCCAGCCGTCCGCAGCCTCCAGCGCGGCCACGCCGTGGACTCGCCAGCGCGGCGGCGGCAGGCGGCGCCAGAGCGGCAGCTTCTCGTCGGTCAGCCCTTCCAGCGCCGCGTCCGAACGGTAGGCGCCGACCAGCGCCACCGGCGAGAGCCAGGACGCCTGCTCGATGTCGGCGATGGCGCTGCGCTGGCAGACGCCGTAGTTGGCGCAGAAGTACAGGTCCGCGGCGTCCAGCTCGTAGCGGGCGGGCCGGTACTCCAGCGCGAACGAGGTCGTGTTCGCAAAGTCGAGCACGTGTGACAGTCGCAGGTCGGCGCCGAAGCCGGTCTGCACGAACACGCCCGGTGTGGAGTGTCGCTCGGCGAACAGCTCGGCGGCCGCTCCCGTGCGCGGCCGGCCGGGCAGCGGCTGCGACAGGCGGACGTGCGCGGCGTAGTCCACACGCGCGTACTCGCCGTCTCCGGTCGACACGCAGGGGAACGAGCCACCCACGGCGTCGGCGAACAGGTTCGAGACGGAGCCGCCGACCGTGAACACGCGCGGTCGACCGAGGAAGTAGCGGTGCGTCCAGAACGCACCCAGCTCCAGGCAGTCGGTCGAGGAGACCGTGCCCTCCCCCTCCAGGCCGTGCAGCCGCCGCGGCGCGACGCCGACCACCACGGGCACGCTCGTGGAGTCCCCGGCCGATTCCAGGACCGGCGCGGCCACCGCGCGGCCGATCGCGGGCAGGTCGTAGAGCGCGCGCTCCGTACGCTCCAGCGCCAGGTCGCTGTAGGGATCGCCCGGCTCGAACGCCAGCCGCTCGCGCACCACGTCCGCGTCGATGGGCGGTTCCGCGCGCACTTCGACCTCACCGAAGCGCGCGAGCGGACCGGGATGCACGCTCAGCACGAGCGTGGCTTCCAGCCTGTCGGCATCCACCGCGCCGCCGACGTCGACCTCCGCGTAGGGCCAGCCCTGCTGCGAGAGCGACCAGCGGATGCGGTCGATCGAGGCGTCCAGCAGCGGCAGCGCGTACGGGTCGCCCGGCTCCAGCAGCAGCGATTCGGGCAGCTCCACGTCGTGCGGCGCCTCGACGCTCAGCGATGCCACGCGCAGCGGCGGGCCCTCGACGATGTGGAAGATCACCGTCGCCTCGTCACCGTCCCGGCGGATCTCGAGGCGCACGTCTGCGCGTGGGTAGCCCCACAACTCGTACAGCGTCTCGATCCGGTCGACGTCGCGGCGCGTCTCGGCCTCGTCCAGCCAGTGGCGCCGCAGCGCGCGGTCGATGCCGATCCAGCACAGGGGGCGGGCCAGGACGGTCCGGCAGCGCGTCTGCTGCGTCGCGATCGCGTCCTGGATCAGGTCGCCGCCCAGCGCGTCGCGTCCCTCGAAGCGGACGTCGACCACCTCGACAGGATCGGCGCGCGCGGCCGTGTCGGCCGGGGCGTCCCCGGGCGTCTGCTGCGCCGATGCGCCGCCCGCGGCCGATACACTGGCCAGGATCGACGCGAGCAGCCACGCGAGTCCGGCCGCCCGGCGCGTGCTCAAGCGCGACTCAGGCGCGGTCGTGACCCGTGCCGCCGCCAGCGCCAGCGCCGCCCGCCTCCTCGACGCGGCGGTCGAAGTCGCGCTGCCGCGTCGGCGGCACGTCCTGCACGCGCTCCGCCTCCTCGCGCAGCTGGTCCAGCAGCTTCTGCATCTGGTGCCGGTTCATCATCGTGGCCAGATGGCCGATCAGACCGACCGCAAGCTTGGAGCGGTCCGGCATGGTCAGACGATCGCGGATCTGGTTCATGATTTCGCGCATCGCACCGTAATTGGTCGATTCGGACTCGGTCGTACGGGATCCCTGCGTCATGTCGCAGCCTCCTCCTCCGCCGTATACCCCTCGTCGGACACCGCCTCGACCATGCGCGCCGTGTCGACCCGCTCCTCGTCGTAGCGGACGACGGCGCGCCCCCGGTCCAGATCGACGTCGGCGGACTCGACACCGTCCAGTCCGCCGAGCGCATCACTGACGGCGCGAACGCAGTGGCCGCAGGTCATTCCCTTCACCTTCAGGGTGGCCGTCGTCATTCCTTCCCTCCGATTCCGTACGCGCGAGCTGACATGTGTGGGTGGCCGGCCGTGTCCTTCGCAACGGCAGTGCCGCGGGAAGCGGCTGGCATGGTCCATGTACGCGTGCCCGCCGCATGTCTCCCACGACGGAGCAGAACTGGTGGCGGCGTGTGCCGCAAGGGAAGGGCGACGGATTCCGTTACCTGAAGGTGGACGGGAAACCGCTCGTCTCGGAGTCCGCGCTGGCGCGCATCGATGCGATGGTCATCCCGCCGGCGTGGACCGACGTACACATCTCGCCGGATGCCGGGCGCAGGATCCAGGCTTGGGGCCGGGACGACGCCGGGCGCAAGCAGTACATCTACAGCGACGAGCACGTCGCCGAGCGGGACGCGCGGAAGTGGGACCGCGTGCTGCGTTTCGCACGCCGTCTGCCAGAGCTGCGCGCCGACACCAACGCCGACCTGAAGCGGCCGCAGCCGGATCGCCGAAAGGTCATGGCGACGGTGGTGCGGCTGATCAGCCGCGCCTTCTTCCGCATCGGCAGCGAGCGTTATGCGGTGGAGAACAAGACATACGGCATCGCAACGCTGCAGAAGAAGCATCTGGAGATCCGCGGCAACGACCTGTTCTTCACCTACGCCGGCAAGGGCAGCAAGGACAACCGGCGCGTGGTGGCGTCCACGCCGCTGGTCGAGATCATCGAGCAGTTGATGGAGCTGCCGGGGCGGCGGCTGTTCCAGTACGTGGACGATGACGGCGACGTCACGCGCGTCACGGCCCGTGCGGTGAACCGCTACATCCAGTCCCTGCTGGGCGAGCGCTACACCTCGAAGGACATCCGCACGTTCGGCGGTACCGTGCGCGCCGCCACGATCCTGGCGGACCTGGGCGCGGACGAGCGGAAGACGCACGCGGAGAAGAACGTGGTGCTGACGTGCAAGCTGGTCGCGTCCGAGCTGGGCAACACCCCCGCGGTGGCGCGGTCGGCCTACATCCATCCCGCCGTGCTGGACCAGTACCTCGCCCACGGCCGCACCATCGAGCCGCTGATGCGCAAGGAGCCGCGTCCGGTCAGCGAGGAGGAGCCGGTCGAATACTATCCGGAGGAAGGCGCACTGATGCGGTTCCTGGAGCGATACGGCTGAAGAGGGCTTGGGGCTTGGGGCTTGGGGCGTGGGCACGCGCCCGACAACCTGAACCCCACGCCCCATGCCCCCCCCCCCAAGCCCCACGCCCCACGCCCCACGCCCGACGCCCCACGCCCAACAGCCCGACGCTCGACGCCCAAGCCCCAAGCCCCAAGCCCCAAGCCCCAAGCCCCAAGCCCGGATTATCGGTGCAGTTCCTCGTCGATGACGGAGCCCTCGGGTCCGACGGCTTCCGTCTCGCCACTGCCATCGTCCTCGCCGCCGCGGCGGTCGGGGAGCGGGATGGTCCAGAGGTGGACCCACTCGTCGTCCTCGCGCAGCAAGGGCAGGGCGACGTTGTAGACGGGCAGGCCGGCGGCGGTCACGGCGTGGCGGGTGCCGTGGTGCGCGTGGCCGTGGAAGACGACGTCGGCCTCCATGGTCTCGATGGGCTGGAGCAGCCGTGACGAGCCGAGGAACGGGTAGATGATCTCGGGCTCGCCGACCAGCGTCTCGGCGGTGGGCGCATAGTGCAGCAGCGCGACGCGGACGGGGGTGTTCAACGCGCGCAGCGCGTTCTCGAGCTTGAGCGCCTCGTCCAGCGCATGCTGCACGAACTCCTTGATCAGGTCCTCCCCGAAGGGCGCGAGCGCGCCGCGGCCGAAGCCGCCGGCGAAGCCCTTGGTGCCGGCGAAGCCGACGCCCTCGATGACCACGGAGTCGCCGTCCAGCACGTGGACGCCGGCGTCGCAGAGCGTCCGGGTGATCTCCTTCGCCTCTCCCGCCTCGTGGTCGTGGTTGCCGAGGACGCAGACGATGGGCACCTCGACGGGGGCCAGGTCCTCGACCAGCTGCTCGACCTGCCGCACGCGACCGTGGGTGGTCAGGTCGCCGAGCAGCGCGAGGACGTCGGCCTCCCGATTGACCGTACGGACCAGTTCGCTGAGCGAGCCGCGCGACTCGTCGCTGTAATGGAGATCGCCGACCGCGGCGACGGTGAACGTGCGTGCGCTATCCCGCGTCGTCGCTTCTTCCATCCCACACCTCCGCGCCCTGGATCTCCTCGATGATGGGGAGGCTGCGGCTGGCCGCGACGGCCTCCGCACGCAGGTCGCGCAGCCCCCATTCGTTGACGTCGATCGCGAAGCTGAAGCGGGAGACCAGCGTGCCGCGGAAGGTCTGCGGGTCGTCCAGCTGCTCCGGCTCGTCGCGCTCCCGCGTGAGCAGGTCCTTGCGGACCCACTCGGGCACGCGCGAGCGGTAGCCCGGATAGACGTAATCGAACAGCACGATCTGCGCGAGCAGCAGCCGCCAGTGCGAGTGGATCTTGCGGACCAGCCGCTCCCAGTCCAGCTCGTCGCCGCGCATCAGGATCAGGTGCGACACGTCGGCCATGTCCCAGCGGTGCCGCTCGGAGATGAAGAGACGGTGGAAGATCAGCTCCTCCGGCGGCGCGACCTTGACCGGCGTGGCCGCGAGCACGCTCGGCCGCGCATAGCGGTACCAGTCATCGTCGATCAGGAACAGGCCGTTGCCGATGCCGAAGATCAGGTCGATCTGGATGTCGCCCTGGAAGGCCTTGGCCAGCCAGTGGGACTGCTCGAGGTGCGTGCGGAAGCCCGCGTCCTTGAGCACGCGCGCCGCGTCGACCACGTGGTTCGGCTGGAAGAACAGGTCCAGGTCCTTGGTCTCGCGGTAGATGCCGGTGTACTCGTAGACGGCGTACAACCCGCTGACGATGGTCGGCACCCCCGCGGCATTCAGCGCCTCCAGCGCGTGCTTGTAGACCTCGCGCTCCCGCTCGGGGATCCAGAAGCCGCCGTGCGTGACGGAGCGGCGTTCCTCAGGCGTGAGGCGCGGTGCACCCTCGGGCGCCTTGCTGCCCGCGGAGCCTTCCCTGGCGATGGATGTTTCCACTTGGATTCCCGGAACGTGGTGCCGCGATCGTGCTGCGATTTCGGGTCGTCACAGGCGCAAGGACCGCGCCTGCCACGGGTTACGGCTGTCCGGCCGCCGTCGCGCCGCCTACCTTCAGACCATGAGCGGATGGAAGAGCACCTGGCGCGACACGGTCGAGAACTTCCTGCGCGAGCTGCGCGGCACGGAGGACGACGTGCGCCGCGACGCGATGGCGGACAGCATCGAGTCGGCGCGCGCCGCGCTGGCGCAGGCGGTGGACGAACTGGAACGCGCGCAGGCGCGTCTGGCCGAGGAGACGGATGCCGAGGCGGCCTGCCGTCGCCGCGCGGGCATGGCCCGCTCCATCGGTGACGAGGACACGGCCAGCGTGGCGGACCGCTTCGCCGCGCGGCACGCGGAGCGCATCGGCGTGCTGGCCCGCAAGCTGGACGTGCTGCGCGAAGAGGCTGCGCTCTGGCAGCGCGACGCGCAGGAAATGCTGGAGCTGTATCGTCAGCGAGAGGGCGAGCCGGCCGAGCCCGCCGATCCGATCGAGCGGCGCGCGCCGGGCGACCCGCTGCGCGGCGAGTTCTCCCGGCTGGACGACCTGCGCCGCGAGCGCGCGGCCGAGGACCGGCTGGAGGAGCTGAAGCGGCGCGGCGGCTGAGCGACGAGTCAGCGGCCCCGCGGCAGCGGCGCGGACCGGCTGGTCAGGGTGCCGCGCGGCGCCGGAACCGACCCGGCGCCCTCAGAACCCGAACGCCGACTGCAGCGCGTTGACTCGCGAGATCAGCGTGCCGGCCATCTGCGTGGCCGGCCGGTCGGGGTTCGCGGGATCGCCTGCGGGCAGCAGCGCGCCGGTCGTGAACGTGCCCGGTTCCGGCGCGGCCATGACCAGCGCGAACTGCACCACCACGGAGTCGCCGGGCGCCAGCGTGTACGGCCCGCTGGCGACCGACATCAGGTAGTCGCTCGTGGCGGAGTCCGGCGCAAAGCCGACCTGTGGCAGCGGATGGTCGGTCAGCGTGGTCGGCATGCCGCTCAGGATGTCGTAGCCACGCGTGGTGCTGGACTCGCCCGCGCGCCAGTCGGCGGCCATGGGCCACGCCGTCTGGCGCACGTCGTTCGCGACCGGGCCGAGCAGCGCCAGCCCGACCAGACCCGGCCGGGTCGTCCAGCCGCTCGAGTACGAGGGCACGGACAGCGTTGCATCGTACGTGAAGACCAGCCGCTGCGCCGGCACGTGCGCGACCAGGTCGTCGTTGGACTCGCCGGACGACACACCCACGTCCGGATTCATCGCCAGGCCTACCCAGACGTCGGCGAACGCGATGCCGGTCTCGGGCAGGGCGGGGTCCAGCGCGCGGTAGAGCGAGTCCGTCGAGATGTTGCGCACCTTCGCGCGCACCAGCACCGCATCGGGATGCGCGGGCACGACGAACACCTGCTGCTCGACGGCCAGCCCCCGCACCGTGTTGATATCCACCAGCGACGGCACGATCCACGTCGTCTGATCGACCACGTACGTTCCGCCGCTGACGCCGACGGACGGCACGGGGCGACCGGCCCAGTAGTTCAGCGGGCCGGCATAGTTGCGCACGCCCAGCGCGTGCTGTCTCGCGGCCTCGCGCGCGGCCACGACCACGGCCGCCGAACCGACGTAGCTGTTGCCCGAACCGGTCGGCCAGACCACGCCCCCGGCGAGTCCATCGAGGGTGAACGGGGGGCCCGCGGCGCTGAGCGCGAACTGGACGTTCTCCGGCGCGTTCGCAAAGAACGCATCCGCCGCGCAACTCATGTTCGAGCAGCGCAGTGTCAGCGGCGCGCGTACCACCGTCTGGCTGTCCACCGTCGACAGGAAGCCGGCCTGGTACGCGTAGGTCGAGCCGGCGCTGTCCAGCTCGAGGCGCAGCGTGTGCGCGCCCTCGGGGATGTCCAGCAGGACGGTCGGCGTGAGGCCGCTCGCCCGCACGTCGTCGATGAAGATCTCCGCACCCGCGGGATCCGAGCTGACGAACAGGCTGCCGCCCGGCGCGGGCGGGATCGGCCGTGCCGGGTCATCGCACGCGGCGGCGCTCGCCGCCACCAGGCCGAGCGCCGCGAGGGCGCCGAAGCTAGAAGCGCGCATGCAGCAGATCCAGCCGCAGCGCCGGTCGCAGCGGCGCGTCGGCGCCGCGTCCCTCCCGCATCAGCGTCGGAGCGGGCATGGGCAGGTCGATGTGCCAGGCGCCGCGCTCGTCCCGCTCGATCAGCGCGCCGCCGCCCGGTCCCTGGCGCAGGTCGTCCATGCCCTCGGGCCGATCGTAGTCGCGGGTGAGGTGGGCGCCCAGTGCCAGGCCGGCCAGGCCGCCGACCGCCGGGATGAGGATCGCGACCTTCTCGTCGTCCGGCTGGATCATGAGATCGATGCCGCCGCCGACGGCCAGTCCGATCAGCCCGCCTGCGTTGATCAGCCGCGCACGGTTGCGGCTCATGTCCCAGCCCGGCGCGACCAGCGCGGTGCCGAGCAGTCCGGCGTTCCCGCCGATCAGCGACGCCAGCAGCAGGTCGTCGCCCTCGGCGTCCAGCAGCACGCCGCCGACCACGCCGTACCAGGTGCCCCACAGCGCGCCGAAGTTGACCAGCGTCGCGGTGCCGGCCGGGATGTCCGCGTTGTTGGCCAGCACACCGCCCACCACGATGCCGGCGATGCCGCCCAGGACCGTGGACGCGATCAGGTCCTCCGCGTGGCTGTCGCCCTCGTCGGCGTAGAGGTACCAGCCGAGGCCCTGCCACGAGCCCCACGTGCCGCCCAGCGTGATCGCGCGCGCGTCGCCCGCGCTGACCGAACGCTCGCTGGTGTACTCGCGGGCGAGCAGGAAGCCGAGCGGCGTGCCGATGACCAGCCCCGCGCCGACGGCCTCGGGATCGTCCGCGCCCAGGGCGATGGGTACGGCGATGCCGAGCCACGCGCCGTACACGGTTCCCCACGCGAGCAGCTCGACGCGGCCCGATCGTTCGGGTCGCGCGGCCAGACGGCCGCGCAGCATGTCGGCCGCGGCGATGCCGGCCGGCGTCTCGCCGTAGGTGCGCGCGATGTGGCGCAGCAGCGCGTTGGTCGCGGCGCCCGCATCGTCGCCGCGGATCGCTGCGGCCGCGTCCAGCAGGATCTGCGCGGTGTCCGCGCGCGTCGGCTGCTGCGCGCGGGCCGGTGTGGCGAACGCGCACAGCGCCAGCATCAGAAGCGCGGCGAGCGCGAGCGGCACGAGGGCCGCCCGCGCTCGCGCACGGAATGAATCGACCAACCGCACCTCCGTCGGCGTTACCGGATACCGCCCGTCAGCCGCTTCACGAACGGTGCCGCGGCCAGCGCCAGGATGCCCGCGACGCCCACGAACAGCGCGACGCTGCGGAACAGCACGGCCGGCGCCAGCTCCTCGAGCCCGCCCGCGACGAGGCCGGCGAACAGGTTGCCGAGCGCCGCGGCGATGAACCACACGCCCATCATCTGACCCAGCCGGCCCGGAGGCGCGAGCTTGGTCATCGACGAGAGGCCCACCGGCGAGAGCGCCAGCTCACCGCACGTGAACAGGAAGTAGGTCACGACCAGCCACGCCATCGACGCGCCGTCCGTGGTCGTCGCATTGGCCGCACCCCACGCGATCACGAAGAAGCCGGCCGACAGGCCGAGCAGGCCCAGCGCGAACTTGACCGGGATCGACGGATTGCGATCCCGATGCGCCAGCCACGTCCACATCATGCCGAACACCGGCGCCAGCACGATGATGAAGAACGGGTTCACGTTCTGCAGCCAGCCGGCCGGCATCTCGAAGGTGCCGAGGGTGCGGTCCGTCAGGTCCGCCGCGAACAGGTTCAGCGACGAGCCGGCCTGCTCGAAGCCCGACCAGAAGATCGCGGCCAGCAGGAACAGCCAGAAGATCACCATCAGCCGCTGCTTCTCGATCGACACGCCCTCCCCGCCGCGCTTCATGGCGAGCAGGCCGAGGCACGAGAGGACGAATACCACGAGGGTGGCGAGGATGGCGTACTGCCCCGCCTCCACGTCGCCGCCGAGGATGAAGCTGCCGACCACGAACAGCGCGAACAGAGCGGCTGCCCACATCGCGTTGAAGATCAGCCAGGCGAAGAACAGGATCGACAGCAGCAGGATGCCGTAGCCGACCCAGGTCGCGAAGTCGGCCAGCGGCATGCCGACCACGTCGGACAGCAGCGCCCACACCGACACCGCGATCACCAGCGCGACCACGCCCGTGCCCGCGAAGAAGCGCGTGCTGCGGCGGTTCACCACCTCCGCGGGCTCGGTCGTGCGGAAGCGGCCCGCCTCGCCCAGGTACTTGTCGCCCATCCGGTACTGGATCAGGCCGAGGATCATGCCGAAGCCGGCGGCGGAGAAGCCCAGGTGCCAGTTGCCCTCGAACGACAGCCAGCCCCAGTCCAGACCCTCGCCCAGCGTCGAACAGATGAACGGGCCCAGCATCGCGCCGATGTTGATGCCCATGTAGAAGATCGAGAACGCCGCGTCCCGCTTGGCACCGAGCTCCTGCCGCTGGTGCTCGTCCTTGACCGAATCGACCTCGGGATACAGGTCGCCGACCATGGTGGACACGTTCGGCTTCAGCAGACCCGTGCCGAGCACGATGAACAGCAGGCCGAGGTAGAACGAAGCGACGTCCGGTGCGCCCAGGATCGGCGCGGCCATGGTGAAATGGCCGAGCGCGATGATGCAGCCGCCGACGAAAACAGCCTTGCGCTGGCCCCACAGGTTGTCGGCGATCCAGCCACCCGGCAGCGTCAGCAGGTAGACCATGGACGTGTACAGCCCGTACACGGCACCCGCGGTCGCCTCACCGAAGCCCAGACCCGGATTCGCGCCGACCAGCGCGTCCGTCATGAACAGGATCAGGAGCGCGCGCATGCCGTAGTAGCTGAAGCGCTCCCACATCTCGGTGAAGAACAGCGTGGACAGGCCGCGTGGATGGCCGAGGAAGGTCGCGCCCTGCGGCACGTCGGGGGACGGCCACGGCGTCGAGCCCGCACCACGCGCGGGCGCCTGCGCGGTGTCGTGCGCCAGGTTCACCTCGCGCTCGTCCGGACCCCGCGATCGATCGTCTGCCATCGGCGGCTTCTCCTGTGGGGTGTGTAACGAAGCGACCAAGGTAGGGCGAGGCTTCGCGGCTGCGCCAGAACCGCGGGAACGGCGGGAGTGGGGAGGGGGAGTGGGGAGTGGGGGGTGGGGATGGGGGATGAGGGATGAGGGATGAGGGATGAGGGATGAGGGATGAGGGATGAGGGATGCGGTGCGAACGACTGGCGACCGCACGGTGCTGTCGGTGGTTCGCACTGCGCGCTCCGCGCTCCGTGCTCCGGCGGGTCCAGAAGCCGCGTCGCAGGCCAGCTTTGGCGCGATGTCTGCTTGACGCCTTCCGGAACGGCGTCTAGTGTAGGGGCGACTTTCAGCCGGTTCGCGAACGTTCGCGGCCCAGCGGCGCTCGGAGCGGCGCCATGCGCAGCACCCACTTCACCTTCGCGAGGAGCGATCCATGAACAAGTCGGAGCTGGTCCAGGAGCTTTCGAACCGCAGCAAGCTGTCGAAGGCCGATGCCCAGCGCGCCGTCGATGCGATGTTCGACTCGAACAACGGCATCATCAGCAAGGCGCTGAAGAAGGGCGATCGCGTACAGATCACGGGCTTCGGCACCTTCGAGACGCGGAAGCGCAAGGCTCGCACGGGCCGGAATCCGCGCACGGGCAAGGAGATCAAGATCCCGGCCTCCAACAGCCCGTCGTTCCGCGCCGGCAAGGGCCTCAAGGACAAGGTCAAGTAGGCCGCCGCAGGTTCGAAATCGCGAGAGGGCCGCACCGGTGATCCGGTGCGGCCCTCTTCGTTTTCGTGACGGGTGCGTGCGGGGCGCTGTCCCGCTCGCTACTCGTCGCGCGGCCGGCGCGGGCCGCTGCCAGGCCCTCCCCGCGAGCCGCCACCAGGACCACGGCGCGGGCCTCCGCCCGTGCCGCCGCGCGACCCCGGACCACCGCGCGCACCGCCGCCCCGCGAGGGACCACCGCCACGCGAGCCGCCGCTGCCGCCACGTGGGCCGCCGCTGCCGCCACGCGGGCCGCCGCTGCCGCCACGCGGGCCGCCGCTGGCGCCACGCGGGCCGCCGCTGCCGCCACGCGGGCCGGCCGGCCCGCCACCGCGCGGCCCACCGCCGCGCGGGCCGCCAGCGCCACGACCCTCGCGGTCGGACGAGCGCCCGGCGCCGCCGCCCGCGCCGCTCTCCTTGCGGTCGTAGTCCACGCGCAGGGAGCGGCCGCGTACGGTGCGGCCGTTCAGCGCCTCGATGACCTTCCTGGCGATGGGCGTCTCGACCTCGACCACGGTATAGCTCTCCCGCATCTCGATCTTGCCCACCTGATCGCCGCGCACGTTGGCCTCACCAGTGATCGCGCCGACCAGGTCGGACGGGCGGGCGTTGTCGCGCTCGCCGATGCCGACGAACAGGCGCGTCCACGTGGTGGGCGGCGCGGGCGCGCCCGCCGGCTGGGCCCCCGGCGCGGGCGCCGCGGCCGGTGCCGACTCGGCGGCCGCGGGCGCGGCAGGCATGCGCGTGCGCAGCAGCGCCGACAGCGCCGCCGCAACCTCTGCGGCGCTGCGCTCGCGGAACAGCGGCTCGAGCAGCAGCAGCTGGGCGTCGATGTCCTGCTCGCCCAGCGCGCGGCGCACCTCGTCGCGGAACGCCTCCACGGCGTCACCGGAGCGGCGCCGCGGCGGCTCCGCCGGCTCGAGCGACGCGCCCGCCACGTCGGCAAGCCGTCGCAGGTGCGGCAGCTCGCGCGGCCGGCACAGCACCGTGCCACCGTCGGCGTGCCGCCGTGCCAGTTCGCCCGCGTGCGCCGGCACGTCGTGGCTGACCTGCACGCCGGCGCCGCCGCCCACAGCGACCTCGCGCGCGTCCGCCTCTGCGGCCAGACCGTGCAGCCGCAGTTCGCCGGCGACATCCTCGGCGCGCGACGCAGACCGCGCGTGCACGGTTGCCTGCGCATCCGTACCGAGCAGCGCCGCCAGCGCGTCCGTCTTGTCCGCCTCCTCGACCACGACCACGCGCAGCCGCACGCCGCCCAGCGCGCCGGCGCCCTCGTCCGCGCCCTTCGGCTCCACGCGGAACGGCCGCCGCATCGAGCGGGTGGCGAAAGTGTCCACCGCGTCGCCTTCCTCATCCACGCGCACCACGCGCTGCGCGTCCTCGGGCAGCAGGCCCACCAGCGTGTCCAGCGACTCGGCGCCCTCCAGCCCGACGATGGCGTCGAAGCCGTCGACGACGAACGTGCCGATCGCGTCCAGCTTCAGCTCGGAGGAACGCACGCGTCGCATCGCCTCCGCGATCGACGCGATCAGCACGGCCGCGCCCGTGACGGTGGCGGACGCGATGTGCGCGGCCCGCACGCCGGCCGGGACGCCGAGGCGCGACCAGGTGCGCGCCAATGCGGCCGCGTCGTCGGCGGTGGACGTGACCACCAGCACGCGCGCACCGTCCGCCGGCTCGCCGTCGACCAGCCGATCCAGCACGCCCAGCGCGATGCCGGTACGCGCGCCCGACCCGGAGCCGCCCGGCACGATCACGTTGCCGCCGCGGCGCAGCACCGGAAGCAGCGCGCGCTGCACGGGCGTCGGCTCGTCGAAGCCGGCCGCGTCCGCCGCGGCCGCCAGCCGCTCGTCGATGCCGAGGCCGGTCCAGTCGTCGGCGCTCATCGGATCGCCACGTCGCCCGGCTGGTACGGGAGCTGGTTCAGGAAGTGCTGCACCTCGACGTCCAGGCGGGATGTGCGCAGCTGGTCGGTGTTTACCACCACGCTGCTCTCCACGCCGTGACGGTGCACGTGCACCACGGCGCGGCCGTCACCGCCCTCGAGCGTGACGGAGTGCGCATCGCCCGCCACCCGCTCGATCGGGATGCGGGACGTCAGGAATTCCTCGGCGACTCGCAGCACCTCACGGATCGGCGCGGCGGTCAGTCGCTGGTAGTTGGCCATGATGTTCAGTGGATCCTCTGGAAGGGCGCGGCCCGACGGCTCGCGCGCGGCGCGTAATGTGATCCCGCTCAACGGGGGCGGCAACGCCGGTGCCAGCGCGGTGCGGACATACGGCGGAGACGGCCGTCGGCTTGAGAGCAGCAGCGCAACGGGCGCATATTCGCGCATCGCCCGCGCAGCACGCGGACAGGCAAGCGGAAGCGGAGAAAGATGACGGCACAGAAGAGCAGCAACGTCGCGGCGCTCCAGCCCTCGGCCACCCTGGCCGTGGCGGCGCGCGCGCGGGAGATGGCGGCGCAGGGCAGGGACATCGTGGACCTGAGCGCAGGCGAGCCCGACTTCGACACGCCCGACTTCGCCGCCGAGGCCGGCATCGACGCGATCCGCAACGGCCGCACGCGCTACACCGCCGCCGCGGGCATGCCTGAGCTGCGGCGCGCCATCGCCGCCGACCTGTCCCGTGCGGCCGGCCGCGAGATCGACCCGCTGGGCGTGGTCGTGACCGCGGGGGCCAAGCAGGCGCTCTTCAACACGATCTTCACCCTGTTCGGACCGGCGGACAAAGTGCTGGTGCCGGCGCCCTATTGGACCAGCTATCCGGCGCTGGTGCACCTGTCGCGCGCCGAGCCGGTCACCGTCGAGACCGACGAGGCCGGCGGCTTCAAGCTGACGGTCGCCGACCTGGACGCCGCCCGCGACGACGATGTGCGGGGGCTGATCCTCAACTCGCCGTCCAATCCCACCGGCGCCGTCTACTCCCTGGACGAGCTGCGCGCCGTGGCCGACTGGGCGCGCGAGCGCGGCGTCTGGATCGTGAGCGACGAGATCTACTCACGCCTCTGCTACATCGCCGATCGCGCGCCCGGCCTGCTGGACCTGGACGCGAAGTACATGGAGCGCGCCGTGCTGATCGACGGCGCGTCGAAGCTGTTCGCGATGACCGGCTGGCGCATCGGCTTCTCGTACTCCAGCAACGCGCTCGCCTCGTCGATGGGCGCCGTGCAGAGCCACATGACCTCCAACGCCGCCACGCCGTCCCAGCACGCGGCGCTCGCCGCCTACACCGGCGACCCGATGCAGCGGCCGCAGGTGCGCGAGATGGTCGCCCGCTTCGCGCACCGCCGCGACCTGGTTTGTCGGCTGTTCCGCGAACACCTGCCCGACGTGCAGTTCCCTACGCCCGAAGGCGCGTTCTACCTGTTCTTCCGCGTCGATTCCTTCTTCCACGACGGCGCTGCCGACAGCGTGGCGCTGTGCGCGCGCATCCTGGAGGACGCGGGCGTCGCACTGGTCCCCGGCGCCGCGTTCGGCGACGACCGCTACGTCAGGATGTCATACGCGACGTCGGAGGAGCGCATCGAGGAGGGGGTGCGGAGGATCGCGGGGGCGCTCCGCGGATAGGGGATGGGGGATGGGGGATGGGTCGTCCGCAACGAGGGTGATCCTGCGGAACGAAAAGAGGCGGGCCGTTGCCGGCGCCCGCCTCTTTCATTGGCCGGTCCGGCACGCGGTGCCGGGCGGCGATCCCTCATCCCTCATCCCCCAAGCATCCCTCATCCCCGAGCACCCCTCATCCCCCATGCTGCCTCAGAAGATGTAGACTCTCGTGCCGGGCTCGACCATCGCCGACAGGTAGCGCAGGTCGTCGTTGTTCATGCGGATGCAGCCGTGGCTGGCGGCCGTGCCGATGGTGTTCTCGGTGTAGTCGTGCACGCCGTGGATCAGGTAGCCCTCGCCCAGCACCAGCTTGTGCGGGCCGAGCGCATTCGGCACCACGCGCTGACGCGTCTCGAATGGCGGGATGAAGATCTTGCCGTCGAAGATCAGCTCCATCCCCGGCGTCCACGCGTAGAAGTTGCCGAACTGATTGACGCGCCCGACGTCCTGCCCGCGGATGGTCAGGTACGTGCCGTCCGAAAGGTCGTACGTCTCGCCGAACTCCATGTGCACCGGCGTCAGTCCGCGCGCCGCGGCCTTCTCGTAGTAGTGCCAGTCGGGCGGGATCCAGTTCGGATCGTCCTTCTTCTCCAGCACGCGGCGCCAGCCGCGCGGCGTGTCGAAGCGATAGGTCCGACCGTTGAACGTGAAGGTCTCGCCCGTACCGACGGCGACGGGTGCCGTGAAAAGGGTGTCGCGGTCCTGCACCAGCCACAGCCGCTTCTGCTCCAGCGAAACGACGATGTGACGGCGGTCCGGATCCGACGTCTGCGTGAACCAGTCGCCCTGGAACGGCTGCGTCTGCGTCCCCATGAACACGACGCCGACCGCGGCGACGGCGACCACGCCAAGACCCAGGCCACGGAGATTCGCAAGCTTCGTCTTCATGATCGCTGCTCCTTCACTGCCATCGTGCTTCGAAGCGCGGTCGGGGTACCGCGCGCACGCGTGTCATGCATGGAGCGCGCCAGCCCGAAGGGCCGGCTGCCGCTATCTGATTGCATTATAATGGGTTGAACCGAGTCGAGGAAGCAGGGCGCCTCGGGCGACGCACCCCGCCGACCACGACGCGGGCGGAAACGGAGAAGGGCGTCCCGGTACGCGGGACGCCCTTCGGCACAGCGGGCCGCGCGGCGCCGAGGCCACCGCGCCGACGCCCTACTGCAGCGCCGCGACCTCGGCCGGCAGGGCGAACTCGGACTCGTCGATCGGCTCGTGGCTGACCGACGTCAGCGTCAGGGTCATCTGCTGACCCATGACGTTCATGCGGGTCACGGTCGGCATGCGCACGCCGTCGTACTCCTGGTAGTCCTCGAAGGTGACCTGCGCCTCGACGGTACCCTGCGGCGTCTCCTGCTGGCGCGTCACGCCGAGCAGCAGGCCGCTTTCCTTGTCGAAGCAGTAGGTGGCCTGCTGACCGCCGTTGTGGGTCGCCTCGAGCTGCCAGCACGGCCGGTCGCCGAGCGAGGACTCGCCCGTCACCGACATCGCCTGCAGGCTGGGCGCCAGGTCCAGCGTCGAGTTGAAGCGCGCCTCCATGGCGATGGCCTCGGCGGCCTCGCCTTCCAGCAGCTGCGGGCCCTGCATCGGATTCAGCCCCCACGCCACCTCGCCCGTGTAGCCGGTGCGCTGCTCCATGCCCATCGACGGCACGTTGACGATGTTGACGAGACGGTTCGGCCGCGCCTGCAGCCGCTCCACCGTCATGGTCATGCCCTGCATCGACATCTCCGACTGCGTGCGACGGTAGTCGTGCGCCGCCAGCGCGTCCGCGCCGCCCACCGCCTCGACGTAGCGATCCAGCACCGCCTCGGCCGACGGCGTCTGCGCGCTCACCGGCGCCGCCAGTGCGACAGTCGCCAGTGCGAGGCCGAACACTCCATTACGAACGATCCGCTTGCTCATCAACAGCTCTCCATTCGAATCAGAAAACACCATCGCGAAACAACGCACTTCGAACCCGCTCCGCACTCCCGACAACGCACTCCGACGGTCGTCAGGCGACCGCGATGCCGCGCATGGCCAGCACCCGCTCCACCGCCTCCCCGATCTTGTTGTTGGGCGTGGACGCCCCGGCCGTGATGCCGACCTCGATCTCGCCCTCTGGCAGCCAGTCCGTCGCGACCTGCTCGGGCGTCTCCGGCGCCAGCTCCGGCTTGTGGGTGATCGTGCGCGCGTCCGGATCGATCTTGGTCGCGTCACTCACGTGGTACGTGGCCGTGTACTCGCGGCAGAGATGCGCCAGGTGATTCGTGTTCGACGAGTTGTAGCCGCCGATCACGACCATCACGTCGGGCGGATCCTGCATCATCTTCACGATCGCGTCCTGCCGCTCCTGCGTGGCCGAGCAGATCGTGTCGAAGCTGCGGAAATTCTCGGCGACATAGTCATCGCCGTGCGCGCGCGCCATCGACTTCTTCACCGCCGCCGCGATCGCCAGCGACTCGTTGGCCAGCATCGTGGTCTGGTTGGCCACGCCGATACGCTTGAGGTCGGTGTCCGGATCGAAGTCGGGCGAGGTCTTGCCGGCGAAATGCTCGAGGAAGGCGGCGCGGTCCAGCGCGTCCGGCTTGCCCTCGATCCAGTCCATGACCAGCTGCGCCTCGGCCAGGTCCCTGACGATGATGTAGCGGCCGCCCGGATGATTGAAGACCTGGGATGCCGTCGCGCGCGTCTCCTCGTGGCGATACTTGCCGTGGATCAGCGCGGTGATGCCTTCCTTGGCGTAGCTGTCGACGCGCTTCCACACGACCAGCACCGAGCCGCACGTCGTGTCGACCAGCACGCAGCCGCTCTCGCGCAGCCGGTCGAAGTCGCTCTTGGTCACGCCGAACGCGGGGATCAGCACCACGTCGTCCGCGGCCACGTCGCCGAAGTCGAACTCGCCGTCCTCGTCCGGATAGATGAAGTGGACCCCGAGCTCCTTGAGCCGCGTGTTGACGTGCGGGTTGTGGATGATCTCGCCGACCAGGTGGATCTTCTTGTCCGGGAACTTGTGCGCGGTCTCGTACGCGTAGTCCACCGCCCGGTCCACGCCGTAGCAGAAGCCGAACTGTTCGGCCAGGCGGATCGTCACCTCCCCGAACGTGGCCGTGTAGCCCTGCGCGCGGATCTGCTCGACCAGCGCGGAGTGGTACTCGGCCTCCAGCAGCGGCTGGATCTCCTTCTTGAGACCGAAGCCGCGGCGGAAGTAGGTCTGTTCTATGGCCATGTGGGCTTTGGGCTTTGGGCGTTGGGCCTTTGGCTTGTTCGCGCGCTTCCTGCGCGCCGGGGATGCTAACGGCAGCGGCGGGCGAGGTACAGCGCCGGCTAGGGGTACGCCATTGGGCGTGACAGGGTTCCGGTCCCGGCGGGCGGCTGCTCCGGCTATTGGACATTCCCGCCCGCCGTCCTATCATTGCGGCACCCGAAGAACCGCCCGGCCAGAACGACCCCCTCCAGCGCCCGGCGGCCCCGTTCCCGCTTTCCCCGACCTTTCCGTGAAACAGACGTCCCTCGATTTCCTGAAGCGCCTGCTCGACACGCCCGGTCCGTCCGGCTTCGAATCGGCTCCCGCGCGCGTGTGGCGCGAGGAGGCCGAATCGTTCGCCGGCGACGTGCGCGGCGATACGACCGGCAACTCGCTGGCGACCGTGAACCCGAAGGGCGCGCCGCGCGTGATGCTGGCCGGTCACATCGACGAGATCGGCCTGATGATCACGCACGTGGACGACGACGGCTTCCTCTACTTCGACGGCATCGGTGGCTGGGACCCGCAGGTGCTGGTCGGCCAGCGCGTGCGGCTGCTCACGAAGTGCGGCCCGGTCATCGGAGTGATCGGCAAGAAGCCGATCCACCTGATCAAGCAGGACGAGCGCGACAAGGCCTCCAAGATCACGGACCTGTGGATCGACGTCGGCGCCGAGAACCGCAAGACGGTCCAGGACCGCGGCGTGCGCGTGGGGGACCCCGCCGTGATCGACTCGAAGCTGGTCGAACTGGGCGACCACCTGATCGCCAGCCGCTCCATCGACAACCGCATCGGCGCGTTCGTCGTGCTGGAGGCGCTGCGGCTGCTGGCCGAGGACGGCGACGGCCTCGAGGCCGGCGTGACCGCCGTCGCGACCGCGCAGGAGGAGATCGGCTACAGCGGCGGTGGCGCGCGCACCAGCGCGTGGAGCGTCGAGCCGGACCTGGCGCTGGTCGTCGACGTGACCTTCGCCACCGACGCGCCCGGCATGGAGAAGAAGGAGCTGGGCGACCACAAGCTGGGCGGCGGCCCCGTGCTCGCGCGCGGCTCGTCGTCGCACGTGATGGTGTTCGAGCGGCTGGCCGGGATCGCCGAGAAGGAGGGCATCCCGCACACCATCACCGCCAATCCGCGCTACTCGTCCACGGACGCCGACGCGATCTACCTGGTCCGCCACGGCATCCCGACCGGCCTGATCTCCGTGCCCAACCGCTACATGCACTCGCCCAACGAGATCGTGGACGTGCGCGACCTCGAGCAGACCGCGCGGCTCATCGCGGCGTTCTGCCGGAGCGTGCGGAAGGGGGAGGGGTGGGTGCCGTGAGGGACTCGGCTCCCAGCGGCCAGCTTTCAGCGGCCGGCGGCCGGTAGTTCCGCGGGACCCTGATGGAACGCCCGATCCCGGCCGGGCCGCCTTCGGCGCCACCGACGCCCGCCCCGACGCCCGGCACACCGCCGACATCCAGCCCATCGTCGCCTCCCCGCCCCCCGCCGCGCATCACGTTCCGCGGCGTTCTGCGTGAGGCGATGCGGGCGATGACCGAACTGGACTTCGACACGGTCCGCACCGTGACGGGGATGGCCGTCGCGCCCGGGACGACCGCGCGCGACTACCTGCACGGCCGGCGCGATCACTACGTGAACCCCGTGAAATTCGCGGTGCTGGCGGCCACGCTGTACGTCGTCGTCAACGAGCTGACGAACCGGAGCGAGGTGGCCGCGATCGTCGATCCGCTGATGACCATGCAGGCGGTGTGGCCGTACGTCGCGCTGCTCGCGCTGCTGCCGACCGCCTTCGTGCAACGGCAGATGTTCCGCGGCCGGGACGTCAATGCGGCCGAGTGCTACGCGTTCGAGCTGCTCCTGTTCGGCGAGCTGGCGCTGCTGGCGACGGTGCTGCTGCTGATCGGGCGCGGCCTCGGGCTGCCGGTGCTGGTGTGGCCGGTGCACCTGCCCGTGGCGGCCTACGTCGCCTGGGCCGTCACGGGCCTGTACGACGACCGCCGCTTCAGCGTGTGGGCGCGCGGCGCCGCGACGTACCTCTTCCTGGTCGTCGTGATGGTGGGCGTGCTGTGGGGCTTCCAGTGGTGGCGGTTCCGGATGCTGTTCGCCTGACCCGCACCCCCTTTATCCCACCCTCGTCTGCCCTTACCTTCCTGCCGCCCTCCGCCCCGCGGAGCGGCATCGCGGCGTCTCCGGACGCCGGACGCGGTGGCCGTCGCAGGACTCAACCATGAGCCGCCGCTGCACAGTACATCAGGTGGTTAGTCGTATGGCGCTGGAAGCGACCGAGGTCGTGAAGAAGCTGCAGGAGATGCGTGAGGGCGGGTACCTGTCCGATCCGATCCTGCGTGAGGCGGTGCTCCAGATCGAGCGGTCGGACGACCGCTTCGACTGGGTGGGCGTCTATCTGTACAAGCCGGAAGAGAAGGAGCTCTGGCTGCACAACTACGTGGGCGAGCCGACGGAGCACGCCAAGATCCAGTCGGGTCAGGGCGTGTGCGGCACGGCGGTCGAGAAGGGCGAGAACCAGGTGATCAACGACGTCTCCGTCGTCGAGAACTACCTCGCCTGCTCCGAGGAAGTGCAGTCGGAGATGGTCGTGCTGATCAAGGCCGGCGAGATCCTGGGCCAGATCGACATCGACAGTGAGCGCAAGGACGCGTTCACCAACGAGGACGAGGAGTCGGTGCAGCGCATCGCGGACAAGCTGGCCGAGGTGCTGGTCGCGGAGCGCCGCGAGGCGTAGCCGCGCCACGGCGATGGGCGACGCGCTCCGCACGCTGCGGGCGGACAACCCCTCGCCGCTGACGCTGGACGGGACGCGCACCCACCTGGTGGGTCGCGAGCGGGTCGTGATCATCGACCCGGGTCCCGAGCAACACACGAGCGCCGTCGCCGACCAGGTCGGTGGCGGCGCTTCGTGCGTCGTCCTGCTGACGCACGACCACCCGGACCACGCGGAGGGCGCCGCGTCGCTCGCCGAACGGCTGGGCGCGCCGGTGCGCGCGACGTCGCTCGGCACGCTCGTCGACGGCGACGTGATCGACACGGACGCGGGCGAGCTGATCGCGATCGCGACGCCGGGCCACACCACCGACCACGTTGCCTTCCACTGGCCCGCAGGCGCGACCGTGTTCGTCGGCGACCTGATGCTGGGCGGCATGGACAGCGCGCTGGTCGCGCCACCCGAGGGCGACCTGGCCGACTACCTCGACTCGCTGCGCCGCGTGCGCGCGCTCGGCGCGCGTCGGCTGATCCCCACGCACGGCGATCCCTTCGACGACGCCGACGCGGCCATCGGCCGCTACCTGGCCCACCGCGAAACGCGCCTCGAGCAGGTGCGCGCCCGGCTGGCCGCGGGGGAGGCGACGCTGAACGACGTGGTGGACGCGGTATACGGCGCGGCGCTCGACCCGAAGCTGCGCGGCGCCGCGCGCGGTGCGGCGCGGGCGTACCTGGACTACCTGGTCAGGTCCGGGCGGGCGCGGTCGGTGGGCCGGGAGCGCTGGGCGGCGGTGTAGGCTATCGTCCAGCGATGAGTCGACCGACGACCACCCGTGACGACACGCCGCTCGCGCCCGACGAGCGCGCCGCGCCGTCCGTCCCGCCCCCGCTGCCGCGCGACCTCGCCGATGCGCTGCGCGACGCGCTCGGGGAGGACGCGGTGATCGAGGATCGGGCGTCGATGCTGGTCTACGAGTCCGACGGCCTCACGTCGTATCGCGTGCCGCCGCGCGCGGTGCTGCTGCCGTCCTCCACCGACCAGGTGTCGGCAGCGCTGCGGCTGCTGCACGAGGCGGGCATCCCGTTCGTGCCGCGCGGCGCGGGCACCGGCCTCTCCGGCGGCGCGCTCGCGCTGGAGCAGGCCGTCGTGCTGTCGACCGCACGCATGAAGCGCGTGCTGCTGCTCGACCCCGACAACCGTCGTGCGACGGTGCAGCCGGGGGTGATCAACGCCCGCCTCAGCGCGCTGGCGCGGCCGCACGGGCTGCGCTTCGCGCCGGACCCGTCGTCGCAGAGCGCGTGCACGGTCGGCGGCAACGTGGCGGAGAACGCGGGCGGGCCGCACTGCCTGAAGTACGGTGTGACGACGGATCACGTGCTCGGCCTGACGGTCGTGCTCCCCGACGGGCGCGTCGTGCGACTGCCGGGCGGGGCCGCGGGCACGCCGGGCGAGCCCGACCTGGTCGGTCTGTTCGTCGGCAGCGAGGGCACGTTCGGCGTGGCGACGGAGATCGAGGTCGCGCTGACGCGCGCGCCCGAAGCGCGCGAAACGCTGCTCGCCATCTTCGACGACCTGAACGCCGCGACGCGCGCGGTCGGCGCGATCGTCGCGCAGGGCATGCTGCCGGCGGCGATGGAGATGATCGACCAGGAGACGATCCGCGCGGTCGAGGAGAGCGCGTTCGCCGCGGGCTACCCGACCGACGCCGCCGCGGCACTGGTCGTCGAGTTCGACGGGCCGGCCGCCGGCCTGCGCGAGGAGGCGGACGCGGCGCGCCGGCTGTGTGAGCAGCACGGCGCGCGCGACGTGCGCATCGCCGCGGACGAGGCCGAGCGCACCGCGCTCTGGCACGGTCGCAAGAAGGCGTTCGGCGCGCTCGGCCGGCTGGCGCCCGAGGTGCTGGTGCAGGACGCGGTCGTGCCGCGCACGGCGCTGCCGCGCGTACTGGCCGAGGTGATGCGCATCGGCCGCGAGGAGCGGCTGCGCGTGGCGAACCTGTTCCACGCGGGCGACGGCAACCTGCACCCGTGCATCCTGTTCGACCGGCGCGACCCCGACCAGCTCGAGCGCGTCGAGCGCGCGTCGGCGGCGATGATGCGCGCATGCGTGGACGCGGGCGGCACCATCACGGGCGAGCACGGCGTCGGGCGCGACAAGCGCGAGTACATGGACCTGGTGTTCGACGACGACACCATGGCCGCGATGTGCGACGTGCGGCGCGTCTTCGATCCGCACGGCCGCGCGAACCCGCTCAAGGTCGTGCCGATGCGCGCGTGCCGTGAGTGGACCGGTCCGGTGACGCGGCGGGCGGATGGCTGACGTCGCCCGGCCCGCGAGCGTCGAGGAGCTGGCGCGGCTGCTGGCCGACTGCTCGGCGAGCGGACGATGCGTGCGGGTTGCCGACGGCGCCCATTCGGATGATGACCGCCTCCATGTTTCGCTGGCCCGCATCACCGGCGTCACCGAGTACGAGCCCGATGATCTTACCATCGGCGCGCGCGCGGGCACGCCCCTGGGCGAGCTGGACGCCGAGGTCGCGCGGCACGCCCAGCGTCTGCCGCTCGATCCGCCGGCGCGGGACGGCACGACGCTCGGCGCCGTGCTCGCGCGCGGCGTGAGCGGACCGCTGGCGGCGTCGCTCGGCCCGCTGCGCCGACAGGTGCTCGGCCTCGAGCTCGTAACCGGCGACGGCCGCGTGCTGCGCGCGGGCGGCCGCGTGGTCAAGAACGTGGCGGGCTACGACCTGGTGCGGCTGATGGTCGGCGCGCGCGGCGCGTTCGGCATCATCACCGCCGCGCACCTGCGCCTCGCCCCGCGCCCGGAGCATAGCGCGCTGCGCATGATCGACGGCGAACCCGCCGATCTCGCTCGACTGGCGCGCGAGGTCGAACGGCTGTCCGTCGAGCCCGCATCGCTCGAACTGATCGGCCCGCCGTGGCGGCTCGTCGCCTGCTACGAAGGCTCGCGGTCGCGGGTCGACGCGGGCGCGCGGGCGTTCGACGACGCGGCCAGCGGATCGATCGAAGCCGACGATCGCACGAACGCGGACCATGCCGACGATGCAACGGACGCGAACCATGCTGGCGATCCCACGAGCGCGCATCTCGACGGTCATCGCCGACCAATCGCATCGCCCGAGGCCGGCGCCGCCATCCGCGTGCGCATGAACGCCCCGCCCGCCGCGCTGCCGCTGCTGATGGAAGCCGCCGCGGATCTGGCCGACGCCGGCGCGTCCGTCGCTGCGCACGCGACGCGCGGCGAGGTGCGCGCGTGGTGGGTGCACGAGCAGGACGTGGTGATCGCCGTGGAGCAGGCGGCCGCCGCGCTGCCGCCGGCGGCCACGCTGCGCATCGAGCGCGGCCCGCCAGCGCTGCGCGAGCGCGTGCACGCGCCGCCGGTCGAGCCGGCCGTGCGCGATCTGATCGACGGGCTGCGCCGCGTCTTCGACCCCGCCGGAATCCTGCCGGAGAGCGTATGAGCCGCCCATCCCGCGCTCCAGACCCCGCATCCCAGTCCCGACTCGCCGATGCGCTGATGCAGGAGGAGGACAAGCTCCTCACCTGCGTGCACTGCGGGTTCTGCCTGCCGGTGTGCCCGACGTACGTGCGCCTGGACAACGAGGCCGATTCGCCGCGCGGGCGGCTGCACCTGATGCGCGCCGTCGTGGAAGGGCGGCTCGACCCGGCGGACGAAGGATTCCGCACGCACATCGACCAGTGCCTCGGCTGCCGCGCGTGCGAGCCGGTCTGCCCGTCCGGCGTGCGCTACGGCTTCCTGCTCGAGCGGGCGCGCGCCGTCATCCGCAGCGAGGTCGCGCCGGGGCCGCTGGAACGCGCGCTGCTCTGGACCATGCGCCGCCGCTGGGCGACGCGGCTGCTGGTCGGCGCGGGCGCGTTGCTGCGCGACAGCGGGCTGGCCCGCCTGCTGATGAAGGCGATGCCGGGCCGCGCGAAGTTCGCGCTGGCGATGCTGGCGGGCAGCCGCGCGGCCAGGCGCCGCAACCCTTCTCGAGCCGACCTTGCCGGCCGCCAACCGGCCGCCATGCTCGACGGCTGCGTGCAGCGCGTTCTGTTCGCACGCGTCAACCACGCCACGCGATCGGCGCTGGAAGGCGCGGGCTACGACGTCCGTCCCGCGCCCGGTCAGGGCTGCTGCGGCGCGCTGCACGCGCACGCGGGCCGGCTGGAGGAAGCGCGCGCGCTCGCGCGCGCGAACGTCACCGCCTTCGGCGCGACCGACGGCGCGATCGTGGTCAACGCGGCTGGCTGCGGCGCGTTCATGAAGGAGTACGGCGAACTGCTCGAGCGTTCGGACGTCGCCGATGCGGCGCGCGCGGTCGCCGAGCGTGTGGTTGACGTCAGCGAAGCGCTCGCCCGTCACGCCAGGCACGCGCACGTCTGGGAGACCGACGCGGACGCGCCCGCACCCGGCGACGCCGAGGCGAACACGGAAGCCCGGCAGCGGTCGATGGTCGCGCGTCGGAGCCAAGGCGGAGGCAAAGGTCGTTTGAAGGTCGCCTACGACGAAGCCTGCCACCTGCACCACGGCCAGCGCGTGGCCGAGGAGCCGTACGCGCTGCTGCGCGCCATCGACGCAATCGAGCTGGTGCCGCTGCGCCGCGCCGACGAGTGCTGCGGCGGCGCGGGCACGTACGGCCTGACGCACCCCGACCTGGGCGGCCGCATCCTGCGCGACAAGATCGACGCGATCCTGGACAGCGGCGCCGACATCGTTGCCACCGCCAACCCCGGCTGCATGCTCCAGATCGGCGCGGGACTGGCCCTGCGCGGCAGCGACGTGGAGGTGGTGCATCCGGTGGAGCTGGTCGCGCGCTACGGGGGGGATACCGGGATGAGGGATGGGGGATGAGGGATGGAGGATCAGGATGAGGTGATGACCGATTCCGTGGAGCAGGTGCTGGAGCGGGCGCGGCGTTACGTGAAGCTGGAAACGCCGACCGGTGACGAGGAGGCTTGCCGCCGCATGGCGCGGCTGCTGGCCGAGGACCTGGGCGACGCCGGTGCGCGCGTGCGCACGCTCGATGCGCCCGGCTGGGGCGCCCACGTACTGGCCGAGTTCGATGCGGACGCGGACGACGCGGCGCAGGCACGCCCCGGGGACGCGGAGTCGCCGAGCGGGCCACGCACTCCGCACTCCGCGCAACGCACGTCGGCCGTCCTGGTCCTCGGCCACTTCGACACGGTGCACCCGGTCGGCACGCTGGCGCGCATGCCGTTCACCGTCGAGGACGATGTGGTACGCGGGCCGGGCATCTACGACATGAAGGGGCCGATCGCGCTGATCGTCCAGGCGCTGCACGCGTCGCGCGGCCGGCGCCGGCGCCCCCTGCGCGTGCTGCTCACCTGCGACGAGGAGCAGGGCTCGACCACGTCGCGCGCCTTGATCGAGGACGTCGCGCGCGACTGCGACGCGGTGCTGGTCGCGGAGCCGCCCATGCCGGACGGCGGCGCCAAGACGCAGCGCAAGGGCGTCGGCATGTACGAACTGCGCGTGCGCGGGCGGGCGGCGCACGCTGGCATCGAGCCGGAGGCCGGCGCCAGCGCGATCCACGCGATCGCGCGGCTGATCACCGACGCGGTCGCGCTCGCGCGGCCGGACGTCGGCACCACGATCAACGTAGGTCGCGTGCGTGGCGGCACCACCGGCAACGTGGTGGCGGACGACGCTCTCGCCGAACTGGACGTGCGCTACATCGAGCCGGCCGAGGGCGAGCGGGTCGACAGCGCGCTGCGCGCGCTCTCCGTCGACGACGAGCGCATCGCGATCGAGTGGAGCGGCGGCGAGAACCGGCCGCCGCTGGTGCGCGCCGAAGGTGTGCTGGCGCTGTACGAGCGCGTGCGCGAACACGCGGCGGCCGCGGGCTTCGATCTGCCGCACGGCGCCACCGGTGGCGGCAGCGACGGCTGCTTCACGGCGGCCATCGGCGTACCGACGCTGGACGGCCTCGGGCTGACCGGCGCGGGCGCGCACACCGACCACGAGCACGTCCGGCTCGCGCCGATCGCGCAGCGGCTGGACTGGTGGACCCGCATGCTGAGCGACCTGTGAGCCACGCCCGCGGCGAGCGCTCCGGGCCGGCGGCAGACCGGGCGCCGGAGATGCGCATCCGCCCCCTGCGCGGCCACGACGAGATGCGCGCGTGCGTGGCGCTGCAGCGCACGACGTGGGGCGACGACTTCGACCAGGAGGTGCCGACGGCGATCCTGTGGGCCGCGCAGCGCACCGGCGGCGTGGCGTCCGGCGCGTTCGACGCGGACGGCGAGCTGGTCGGCTTCGTGTTCGGCATCACAGGCATCGACGGGCGGGGCCGCCTCGTGCACTGGTCCGACATGCTGGCCGTGCGCGCGGACCAGCGCGGCACGGGGCTCGGCATCGCACTCAAGCAGCACCAGCGCGAGCTGCTGCGCGAGCGCGGCGTCGGGCGCATCGAGTGGACGTTCGAGCCGCTCGAGGCGCGCAACGCGTGGATCAACTTCGGCCGGCTGGGCGCCACGTCGCGCGAATACCTGCGCGACGTGTACGGCGACACGGGCTCGCACCTGCACGCCGGCATCGGCACGGACAGGCTGGTCGTGTCGTGGCGCATCGACGACGACGATATGGGCGTTCCGGAAGCGTCGACGGGCGGCGCAGCGGCGACGGAACGGCACTCCGCCGGCCGCGCTTCCGACGTGGTCGACGTCCTCGACGACTCGCCGCACCCCGAGCCGACCGAGCCGGTGCTGAACCTGTCCGCGCCGTTCGTCCGCATCGCCGTGCCGCTCGACATCCAGCGCCTGAAGCGCGAGGCGCCGGGCGTCGCGGCCCTGTGGCGGACCGTGACGCGCGCGGCGTTCGAGCACTACCTTGGCGCCGGCCGCCTCGTCGTCGGCGTCACACGCGACGAGCGCGCCCTGCGCTACCTGCTGCGGAACGACTGAACGCGAGCGTTGAGGAGGACGCGATGCTGATCGTCGAGAGGATCGTGCTGGAGACGATCCGCATGCGACTGAAGGAGCCGTTCCGCATTTCCTCCGGCGTGCAGGACGAGCGACGCATCGTGCTCGTGCGACTGCAGGCGGACGGCGCGGAGGGCATCGGCGAGTGTGTGGCGGGAGAATCGCCGAACTACTCGTACGAGACGATCGACACCGCGCTATACGTGCTCCAGCGGCACCTCGCCCCCGCCGTGCTCGGCCTCGAGTTCCCCACCGCGCGCGAGCTGGCCGAAGTACTCAAGCACACGGTGAAGGGACACCCGATGGCGCGCGCTGCGCTGGAGATGGCCGCGTGGCACGCCGAGGCATTGGTGCGCGACGCGCCGCTCGCGCGGCTGCTCGGCGGGCGCGCCGAACAGGTCCCGGTCGGCGTCAGTATCGGCCTCCAGCCCAGCATCGACGATCTGCTCGCGCGCATCCAGGACTTCGTGGACCAGGGCTACGCGCGCGTGAAGCTCAAGATCACGCGTGGTCACGACATCGAGATGATCCGGCAGGTGCGCGACGCGTTCCCCGAGCTGCCGCTGCAGGTGGACGCAAACACCGCATACGATTCGGAGACGGACATCGACCACCTGCGCCGGCTGGACGCGTGCGGCCTGCTCATGATCGAGCAGCCGTTCGGCGACGACGACCTGATCGGTCACGCGAAGCTGCAGCAGGTCATGGAAACGCCGATCTGTCTGGACGAGTCGATCACCAGCGTAGGCAGCTGCCGCAGCGCGCTCCGGCTGGGCGCGGCCAGCATCGTCAACATCAAGCCGGGGCGCGTGGGCGGGCTGGCGGAATCGGTCGCGATCCATGACGCCTGCGCGGCCGAGGGCGTGCCCGTCTGGTGCGGCGGCATGCTCGAGAGCGGTATCGGTCGCGCGTACAACCTCGCGCTGGCGTCGCTGCCCGACTTCCGCTACCCGGGCGACATCTCGGCCAGCGACCGCTACTGGCAGCGCGATGTGGTCGACCCGCCCTTCACGCTGGGCGCCGGCGGCACCATGGCCGTGCCCGGCACCGCCGGCCTGGGCGTGCACGTCGACGAGGACTACCTGGACACCATCCGCGTGGACCAGGTCATCCTGGAGCGGCGGTAACGGCGGCTGCGAGCTTCCAGCTCGCGGCCATCAACTGCTCACCGGCCGGCTATGACCTCTGCGGCCGCTTCGCGGATCAGCTGCCAGGCGCGGCGTACGTGCCGCTCGGTCGTGCGCAGATTGCCTATGGCGACCCGCACGACCAGCCGGCCGCGCACGCGCGTGTGCGAGATGAAGACCTCTCCGCTCGCATTGACCCGATCGATGATCGCCTGATTGATGGCGTCCAGTTCTTCAGTGGGACGCGCCTCCGCCTTCGCCTCTGCCTCCGCCTGCGTGCAAGCGCGCCCGACCCAGCGCATCACCACCACCGACATCTCCGACTGAGCAGGCCGCTGCCATTCCGGGTCGGCGTCCACGAGAGCATCCAGCAATCGCGCCAGGCGGATGTGCTCGCGGATGCGCGCCTGCACGCCGGCCGCGCCGAACCAGCGCAGCACGAACCACAGCTTGAGGGCACGGAAGCGGCGGCCCAGCGCCACGCCGTAGTCCATCAGGTTCATCGTCTCCTCGCTCTCGAGGTAGACGGGCACCACGCTGAACGCGCGGCGCAGCACGTCGGGACGACGCGTGTACAGCGCGGAGCAGTCGATCGGCACGAACAGCCACTTGTGGGGGTTCACCACCAGCGAGTCGGCGCGTTCGCAGCCGTCCATGATCGGGCGCAGCTCGGGCAGGGTGGCGGCCGCGCCGCCGTACGCCGCGTCGACGTGCAGCCACACCCCTTCCGCTTCGCACACGTCGGCGATCGCGGCGACGGGATCCACGGCCGTGGTCGATGTGGTGCCGACCGTCGCCACCACGGCGATCGGCAGGACGCCGGCCGCGCGATCCTCGGCGATGGCCGCTCGCAGCGCGGCCGCGTCCATGCGCAGCCGATCGTCCGTCGCGACCCGGCGCACGCCCTCCACACCGAGGCCGATCGTGATGGCCGCCTTGTCCACGCTGGAGTGCGCCTCCTCCGAGCAGTAGATGCGCATGCGCGGCACGTCGGGGCGCCCGGCCAGCCCGAGTCGGCGCGTGTCGTGGCCGGCATGCTCGCGCGCCGCGGCCAGAGCCCACAGCGTGCTGCTGGACGCGGTGTCGGTGATCTGGCCGTGCCACGCGTCGTCGTCCAGGCCCATCATGCGTCGCAGCCAGGCCAGCGCGACCTGCTCCAGCTCCGTCTGCGCCGGGCCGCTCCGCCACAGCATCGCATTCACGTTCAGCGCCGCGATCAACAGCTCTGCGATGATGCCGGGACCCGAGCCGCTGATGCCGAAGTAGGCCATGAAGCCGGGGTGGTTCCAGTGCGTCGTCGCCGGCATGATCAGCGACTCCAAATCGTCCAGCAGCCGCTCCATCGGTTCGCCGTCCACGGGCGCGTCGGCGGGCAGCCGCTCGATCAGGTCACCCGGCCGCAGCGCGGTCGGCAGCACCGGCCAGCGCTCCGGATCCTCGAGGTAGCGCGCCACGATCTCCACGGCGCGGGTGGCCATGCGCCGGAACTCGTCGGGGGGCAGGTCCGGTACGTCGAGGGACGCGCCGGTCGCCCCGTGCTGGTCGGCTGGTTGCATGGGACGGAATCTGACGCCTTGCCCTGCCCGATGCGACACGCGCGGCCGCCGCTTATCATCCGGAGCCGCCCGCCGCGCAGGCAGGTGACTCGTCCAGTGGGGAGGAGGAATCGACGGAATGAAGGGAACGACGATACGCACGCGCGTCGTGCTGCTGCCCGTGCTGATGCTGGCGCTGTCCGCCTGCGCGTCCGGCGGCGGCCCGCTCGAGCGCGAGGGCGAGCGGCCGATCCTGTTCGGCCTGCCCGCGATCATCGACTCGGTGATCAACACGCCGCCGCTCGACCGCACGCACTGGGGCATCGCCGCCTACGATCCCGAGGCGGACCGCGTGCTCGCGCGCGTGAACTACGAGAAGCACTTCATCCCGGCGTCCAACACCAAGCTGGTCACCACGGCCGCGGGGCTCGCGCTGCTGGGCCCGGACTTCCGCTACACCACCATGCTGCGCGCCATCGGCGGCACGCGGGCCGCGCCCGCGGCGCTGCTGCTGGACGGACGCGGTGATCCGTCGCTGTCCTTCCGCTTCCACGAGGGCGGTGAACTGGGCGCGCTGGGCATGCTGGCCGACTCGGTGGTCGCCGCCGGCATCGGGCGCGTGAATGGCCCGCTGATCGTCGACACGCGCTACTTCGACGACCGGCGCGTGCACACCGCCTGGGAGGTCGGCGACCTCGACTGGTCCTACGCGTCCCCCGTCTCCGGCTTCGCCGTCGACGAGGCGACCGTGACGCTGGTCATCGAGCCGGGCGCCGCGCCGGGTGAGGCCGCGCAGGTGCGCGCGCTCACGCCCGAAGGGATGATCCGCATCGAGAACGCGCTGGTCACCGACACCGCCTTTTCGCGCTACGAGTGGGGCTTCCTGCGCCTGCCCGGGGAGGACGCCTTCCGCTTCGAAGGCACGGTGCCGCTCAACACGCGGCCGGACACCATCCGCATCCCCGTGCGCGACCCGGCCGAGTTCGCCGGGGAGGCGCTGGTCGAACTGCTCGAGCAGCGCGGCGTCGAAGTCGAGGGCGGCGTCAACGTGGTGCGCGGGGAGGAGGTGCTGCCGGTGCAGGTGTCCGGCGCCCGGCCAGTCGCGTCCTGGACCTCACCACCGCTGTCGCAGATCGCGGCCGAGATCCTCAAGCCCAGCAACAACTGGGTCGCCGAGCAGCTACTCAAGACGCTCGGAGCGGAACTGGGCGAAGGGGGCTCGTGGGAGGAGGGGCTGCGCGTCGAGCGCGAGTGGATGGTCGACGTCGTCGGCATCGACTCGACGTCGTTCCTGCTCAAGGACGGCTCGGGGCTGACCGCGCAGAACCTGCTCTCGCCCGAGGCCATCGTGCGGCTGCTCACCTTCGCACGCGAACAGTCGTGGGGCGCCGCGTACCGCGCGGCGCTGGCCGAGCCGGGTGAGGACGGCACGCTCGAGCGCCGCCTGACCGCGCTGCAGGGCCGCACCTACGCCAAGACCGGCACCATCACCAACGTCAACGCGCTCAGCGGCTACATCATCAACGCGGCCGGCAACGAGGTGGTCTTCAGCATCATGACCAACGCCACCGGCGAGCCCGCCAGCGAGGTGCGACCGGCCATCGATCGCCTGGTCGAAGCCTTCGCCCAGATCGGCGCGCCGCCGCCGCCGCCCCCGCGGCGACAGGACCCGCTGGCACCCTGATCTGGGGCTTGGGGCCTCGGGCTTGGGGCTTGGGGCTTGGGGCTTGGGACTTGGGACTGGGGCTTGGGGCTTGGGGCTCGGGGCTTGGGGATGTGGGCTTCGGGCCTGGGGCTTGGGGGCTCCGCGCGTGTTGGCGCAGTCCGCGTCGGGTGACGCGGTCGGGCGTGCACCCACGCCCCACGCCCCACGCCCCACGCCCCACGCCCGACGCCCGACGCCCGACGCCTCACGCCTCACGCCCCACGCCCCACGCCCGACGCCCGACGCCCGACGCCTCACGCCCCACGCCCCACGCCCCACGCCCCACGCCCCTCGCCCCACGCCCCACGCCTCACGCCCCTAGCCCGCTGGCGAGCACGCGCTGCATCGCCACATAGCCCTCTTCCATGAAGAGGCCGGTGTGGTCGAAGTCCCAGGTCGAGTAGCTGGACAGGTCGGGACGCACCAGGTGCAGCGGCGGGCCGTCCCAGTCGTCCAGGATCTCCTCCCGTGCGGAGGCGCGCACGATGCCCAGTACGCGATGGTGCACGCCCACCAGCCCCTTCTCGATCACCTGCTCGGGATCCTGCTCCTTCTCGCTGGCAAGCTCGATCGCCACGATCGGATCGCCCGACAGCGTCGCGGCGTGCCGCACCGGCAGCGGGTCCACGATGCCGCCGTCCACGTACCAGCCGCTGTCGAAGCGCGCCGGCGGGTAGTACAGCGGCAGCGCCGCACTCGCGTACAGCGCCTCGTGCAGCGCGATGTCCTCCCGGCCGCCCGCGCCGAACCACTCCATCGCCGTCGTCTTCAGATCGATCGCGTTCACCGCCAGCGGCGGGTCCAGCTCCGACCACGCCCGCTCCGGGACGATCTTCGCGATGTAGTCGCGCAGCCTCGAATCGCGGAACACCGCCGACTGGCGGATGCCGTTGATCAGCAGCGCCCAGCGGTTCACCTCCACGATGTCGTCCTTGGAGAAGCGCTCGGCGTGCCCCGCCAGCTCGTCCAGCGAAACGCCCGCGCACCACGCCGCGCCGACCAGGCCGCCGATGCTCGTGCCGACGATGCGGCCGATCTCCACCCCCGCCTCCTCCAGCGCCCGCAGCGCGCCCACATGCGCGATGCCGCGAACTCCACCCCCGCCCAGCACCAGCGTCACACGCATGCGTCCCGCTCCTTCGTCAGAGGATCCCGCACCCCTCGCGCTCCCGCCGCTGGTGGTGTATTCATGCCGACCGACCCTATAATCTTTGCCGGCATACCGCCCGCGGCGCGAGCCCGCCCGCGATCACGGTACGCCCGCCGCGCACAGCGCGGCTCCCCGACACACCGAACGGCGGCCCCACAGGAGGCAGTTCATGGCTGATGCACGTGATCGGATCCGCGTCGTGCTCCGCTGGATCCAGATCCTCGACACCAAGGAACCCTTCTTCAAGAAGGCCGGCCAGTTCTTCTTCGAGGCCACCGTCTCCACCGGCGACTCCGGCCGCACCGTCAAGACGCGCCTGCCCGAGAAGGGTCACCTCACCGTATCCGAGAGCTTCTCCCAGAACCGCGTCGAGTTCGACACGGTGCTCTTCGAAGGGGAAGCCGGCGGACCCGTCGTCGTCGACATCCACGGGGAGGAGGTCGACCGCTTCTCCAGGAACGACCCGCTGCCGCCCTACCGCCGCGAGTTCGGCTCCACCGCCGAGGCACTCGGCTGGTACGGCCCCGGCGACGAGACCCCCGGCCAGGACCCCGAGAACCTCGGCGCCTGGCGCGTCTGCTACATCATCGAAAAGGTCTGATCGCACGACCCGCTCGTGCCTCCAGCAGCCGTTCCCGCGCGCCGGCGCCCGATCTCGGGTGCCGGCGCGCTGCGCATCGCCCACCCGGCCGCCACGCATGACACCCGCTCCAGCGCTTGAGGGCCGGCCCCGCGCACCCCTCATCCCTCATCCCTCATCCCCCACCCCTCATCCCTCATCCCCCCAAACCCCCACCCAGCAACGACTTCCGTAGCCCTGCCCGCCCCCCGGCCAGCTCCCGAACCCCGCTTGACACCCATCGCCCGCTCCGGTAGGTTCGGGGTCGATACCAAGAATCATTCTTGAAAAGCGGGTCGCGCGGGTGCGCGACACGCTGGAATACAGGGAAGACGGGGCCACGAGGACATGAGCGAGCCGTTGCTGAAGATCGAGGACCTGCACGCGCGCATCGAGGATGGCGGCGTGGAGATCCTGAAGGGAGTGAGTCTGGAGATCCAGGCGGGAGAGATCCACGCGATCATGGGTCCGAACGGCTCGGGCAAGAGCACGCTTGCAAAGGTGCTGAGCGGGCATCCCGCCTACGAGGTCACGTCCGGCCGCGTGCTGTACAAGGGTCGTGACATCCTGGAGATGGAGGTCGACGAGCGTGCGCAGGCGGGTATCTTCCTCGCCTTCCAGTATCCGGTCGAGATCCCGGGCGTGTCGATCGCCAACTTCATGCGTACCGCGGTGCAGTCGAAGATGGGCGACGAGGAGCTGGACATCTTCGAGTTCCAGCAGCAGCTGCTGGACCGCATGGAGATGCTGGAGATGGACCCGGGCTTTGCGCAGCGTGGCGTGAACGAGGGCTTCAGCGGCGGCGAGAAGAAGCGTAACGAGATCCTGCAGATGGCGATGCTGGAGCCGAAGCTGGCGGTGATGGACGAGACCGACAGCGGCCTGGACATCGACGCGTTGCGCGTGGTCGCCAACGGAGTGAACCGGCTGCACGAGGAGTGGGGCGACATGGGCGTCTTGCTGATCACGCACTACCAGCGGCTGCTCAACTACATCAAGCCGGATCACGTGCACGTGATGGTGGCGGGCCGCATCGCCGAGTCGGGCGGGCCGGAGCTGGCCGAGCGGCTGGAGGCCGAGGGGTACGAGGCCTGGCGCACCGAGCCGGCGGCGGCGTAGCTCGCCGACGGCAGAGACGGCAGCCCGCTCGACACGGCTGACCGACAGCAGCAGCAAGACGCAGCGAATTCCGCCAGGCGGAGCAGATAGAGATGCCGAAGAACGAAACGATCGCCGGACTGGACCTGGACGAATACAAGTACGGGTTCGTGACGCAGGACAAGCCGGTCTTCAAGGCGCAGAAGGGGCTGAGCGAGGAAGTCGTTCGGCAGATCTCGGCGCACAAGGAGGAGCCGGAGTGGATGCTGAAGTTCCGGCTCAAGGCGCTGGAGATCTACAATCGGCGGCCGATGCCGCAGTGGGGCGGCGACCTGTCGGGTCTCGAGCAGACCATGGACGAGATCTACTTCTACCTGCGGCCGCAGGAGAAGATGGAGCGTTCGTGGGACGACGTGCCGCAGGAGATCAAGGACACGTTCGAGAAGCTGGGCATCCCCGAGGCCGAGCGTAAGGTGCTTGCCGGCGTCGGCGCGCAGTACGAATCGGAGATGGTGTACCACTCGCTCAAGAAGGAGTGGGAGGAGAAGGGCATCATCTTCGACTCGATCGAGGACGGCCTGAAGAACCACCCCGAACTCTTCCGCGAGCACTTCGCGACCGTGGTGCCGCCGCAGGACAACAAGTTCGCGGCGCTGAATTCTGCGGTGTGGTCGGGCGGCTCGTTCGTCTACATCCCCAAGGGCGTCAAGGTCGACACGCCGCTGCAGGCGTACTTCCGCGTCAACGCGGAGCGGATGGGGCAGTTCGAGCGCACGCTGATCATCGTCGAGGAGGGCGCGCAGGCCCAGTACATCGAGGGCTGCACCGCGCCGGTCTACTCCACCGAGTCGTTCCACTCGGGCGTGATCGAGATCGTGGTCAAGCCGAACGCGCGCTTCCGCTACGTCACGATCCAGAACTGGTCGAACAACATGTACAACCTCGTCACGCAGCGCGCGCTGGTGCACGAGGACGCGACCATGGAGTGGATCGACGGCAACCTGGGCTCCAAGCTGACCATGAAGTACCCGTCCTGCTACCTGGTCGGGCGGGGCGCGCACGGCTCGATCCTCTCGATCGCGTACGCGGGTGACGGGCAGCATCAGGACACGGGCGGCAAGGTGGTGCACGCGGCACCGCACACCACGTCCCAGATCATCTCCAAGTCGATCTCCAAGGGCACGGGCCGCTCGTCGTACCGCGGTCTGTGCAAGGTCTACGACGGCGCGGAGCGCGCGAAGAGCAACGTGGAGTGCGACGCGCTGCTGATCGACGAGACCAGCCGGACGGACACGTTCCCCTACATCGAGATCGAGGAGGACTCGGCCAGCGTCGGCCACGAGGCCTCGGTGTCGAAGGTGGGCGCGGAGCAGCTCTTCTACCTGATGAGCCGCGGCATGTCGGAGGACGAGGCCATGGCGATGGTGGTGCGCGGCTTCATCGAGCCGGTGGCGAAGGAGCTGCCGCTGGAGTACGCGGTCGAGCTGAACCGCCTGATCGAGCTGGAGATGGAAGGCAGCGTCGGGTGAGGAAGCTGGAAGCTGGAAGCTCAAACGAAACGAGACGATAGATGGCGGTGATGGAGACAACGGCCGAGAGCGTCAACGCGGCGTTCAGCGCCGAAGCGGTGGAGCGGCGTGCGACGTCGGGCGCGGGGTGGCTGGGCGAGTTGCGCCGCGAGGCGTGGGACGTCTACGAGCGCACGCCGATGCCGACCACGGCGCTGGAGGAGTGGCGCTACACGGAGGTCGCGCAGCTGGAGCTGGAGCGCTACCGGCTGGCCGAGCCGAAGGGCGAGTCCGTGGCCGTGCCGGAGGAGGCGCGCGCGGTGCTCGAGGGCAAGGCCGCGTCCGGAACGGTGTTGCAGGTGGACGGTGACATCGTCGAGGTGACGCTGGACGAGTCGCTGCGCGCGAAGGGCGTGGTGCTCATGCCGCTGGCCGACGCGGCGGAGAGCCATGCCGAGCTGGTGCGCGAGTACCTGGGCCGCGAGGTGGGCGCGGACTTCAACAAGTTCGCCGCGCTGAACGGCGCGCTCTGGACCGCGGGCGTGTTCCTGTACGTGCCGCGCGGTGTGCGCATCGAGCAGCCGATCCGCGTCGCGCGCTGGCTGACCGAGGGCGGCATCGCCGTGTTCGGCCGCACGCTCATCATCGCCGAGGACGGCGCGTCGATCGACTACGTGGACGAGTTCCAGTCGCCGGACTTCGACCAGCCGTCGCTCTCGTGCGGCGCGGTGGAGGTGGTCGCGAAGAACGCGGCGCAGGTGCACTACGTGGCGCTGCAGCGCTGGGGCCGCGGCGTGAAGCACCTCTCGATGCAGAAGACGCACGCCGGCCGCGACGCCGACCTGGACTCGCTGGTGGTGAACCTGGGCGGCGACCTGGCGCGCGTGGACCTGCACGCGTGGCTGGACGGTCCGGGCGCGCGCAGCGACATGCTCGGCCTCTATTTCGGGGAGCGCGGCCAGCACTTCGACCACAACACGCGCCAGGACCACAAGGCGGACCACGCCAACAGCGACCTGCTCTACAAGGGCGCGCTGTACGAGGAGGCGCGCGCGGTGTTCCGCGGCATCATCCGCGTGCACCAGGGCGCGCAGCAGACGGACGCGTACCAGACCAACCGCAACCTGCTGCTCTCGCCGAACGCGCGCGCGGACTCGCTGCCGAACCTCGAGATCGAGGCGGACGACGTGAAGTGCTCGCACGGCGCGACGGTCGGCCAGCTGGACGAGGAGGAGCTGTTCTACCTCATGGCGCGCGGCATTCCGCGCAAGCAGGCGGAGCGGCTGGTGGTGTTCGGCTTCTTCGGTGAGGTGCTCCAGCGGCTGCCCATGCCGGCAGTCGTGCAGGAGCTCAGCGAAGCGATCGCCGCCAAGATCGGCTGAGCCATGGAGGGCTTCAGCAGGGCCGCGGCGCTGGCGGACATCGGGCCCGGCAGCACGCTGCGCATCGAGCTGGACGGCCACGCGATCTGCCTGGTCAACACGGAGGGCGCGATCTACGCGCTCAAGGACAACTGCTCGCACAAGGACTTCCCGCTCTCGGAGGGGGAGGTGCTGGGTCACACGCTGACCTGCGAGTGGCACGGCGCGCGTTTCGACGTGACCAGCGGCAAGGCGCTCAGCCTGCCGGCGATCCGTCCCGTGAAGACGTACGACGTGGAAGTCGAAAACGATGAGGTCTGGGTGCGCCTGGACGGAGCGTAGGAACATGTCCATCACGGCAGCCAGCGCCCTCGACGTCGCCTCGATCCGACGACAGTTCCCGGTCCTGGACCAGGACGTTTCGGGTCGGCCGCTCGTCTACCTGGACAACGGCGCCACCGCGCAGCGGCCCGCCGCGGTACTGGACGCGCTGCGCCGCTTCTACGAGATGGACAACGCCAACGTGCACCGCGGCATCCACGAGCTGTCGCGCCGCGCCACGGACGGCTACGAGGGCGCGCGGGTGCGCGTCGCCGAGTTCCTGAACGCGCCCGACCCGAAGTCGGTCGTGTTCACGCGCGGCACCACGGAATCGATCAACCTGGTCGCGAACGCCTGGGGCGGCGCGAACATCCGCGCGGGCGACGAGATCGTGCTCACGGTCATGGAGCACCACTCGAACCTGATCCCCTGGCAGATGCTGGCGCAGCGCACTGGCGCGCAGCTCCGCTTCATCGACATCGACGAGCAGGGGCGGCTGCGGCTGGACATGCTGGACGACGTGCTGACCGCTCGGACGCGGCTCGTCGCGTTCAACCATGTCAGCAACTCGCTCGGCACGATCAATCCCGTGGCCGAACTGACGCGTCGCGCGCACGACGCCGGCGCGCTGGTGCTGATCGACGGCGCGCAGGCCGCGCCGCACGTGCACGTGGACGTGCAGGCCATCGGCTGCGACTTCTACGCGTTCAGCGGCCACAAGATGGGCGCGCCCATGGGGATCGGCGCGCTGTGGGGCCGCCGCGAGATCATGGACGAGCTGCCGCCCTGGATGGGCGGCGGCGAGATGGTGGACCTGGTCGAGCTGAGCCACGCCACCTACGCGCCGGTGCCGCACCGGCTCGAGGCCGGCACGCCCAACGTGGGCGGCGCGGTCGCGCTGGCCGCGGCCATCGACTGGCTGGAGGGCGTCGGCCGCGACGCGATCGAAGGCCACGAGAACACGCTGCTGCGCCACGGCATGGAGCGCCTGCGCGGGGTCGAGGGGCTGCGCCTGTTCGGGCCGGCATCGCCGGACGAGCGCATCGCCATCTTCCCGTTCGCGATGGACGGCGCGCACCCGCACGACGTCGCGACCATCCTGGACGCGCACGGCATCGCCATCCGCGCCGGCCACCACTGCACGCAGCCGCTGATGCGGCGCCTGGGCGTGCCGGCCACCACGCGCGCGTCCTGCTGGCTCTACAACACCACCGACGAGCTGGACCGGCTGGCCGAGGGGCTGGAAGAGGTGCGGAGGATCTTCGCATGAGCATCGACCGCTCGACGCCGGACCTCGGCGGCCTGTACCAGGAAGTCATCCTGGATCACTACAAGCGGCCGAGGAACCGCGGCGAGGTGGACCCGCACGACGCGGACGTGCACCTGCGGAATCCCACCTGCGGCGACGAGATCCGGCTGCAGCTCCGCATCGAGGACGGCGTCGTCACCGACATCGCCTTCACCGGCGACGGCTGCTCGATCAGCCAGGCTTCATCGTCGATGATGACCGACCTGGTCAAGGGCCGGCCCGCCGAGGAGGGACTCGCTCTCGCGCGCCGCTTCACCGAGATGATGCACGGCGTGGACGAGGCCGCGAAGGACAAGCAGCTCGGTCAGGCGCGCGTGCTCCAGGGCGTCGCCAAGTTTCCCGCACGCGTGAAGTGCGCGCTGCTGTCCTGGGAAGCCTACCAGGAAGCGCTGAAGCAGGCGGACCGGTAACGCGCGACTGGCGCTGGCCGTCAACAGACGGCCAGGTCCCCCACCCGCACGCTGGTCCGCCCGTAGAACGCCACCACGCTGCCCGTCTCGAAGCGCAGGCGGTCCGTGCCGCTGCGCCGGATCTGCGCCTCCGACGTCTGGCTCTGGCCGCGCACCCGCAGCGTGTACCAGTCGTCGCTCTCGCGGTCCACGATGTCGATGATGGTGCGCTCGAAGCAGTTCAGCGCCAGATCGTCGTCGTAGACGACGATGCGGTCGTCCTCGATGTAGAGGAACACCGTCTCCTGCTCGTCCAGCTCCCAGGTGCCGCGGATGTCGCTGTCGGCCACGCCGGTCAGATCGTCGCCGCAGGCGGCAGTGCCGGCGAGCAGCGCCACGAGCGGCAGGATGCGCAGCGTACGGAAGGCTGTGTTCATGGTCGGCTCACGATGATCTCGTAGTACCCGAACGCGTGCGGGTAGTAGGTCGTCGCCTCGACGCGGTGGCACCCGGCCGGCAGCGTCTCGACGATGCGCGGGTCCAGTCCGCTGGCGCCGTCGTCGTCCGCCGCGATCAGGGATCCGCCCGCTTCATACAGGTAGAGGTAGCCGTCGAAATCGATGGACCTCTGCGTGATGGTAACCTGGCCCGCCGCGGGAAGGTCCAGCCGGTAGAGGTCGTAGAGCCGCTGGTCCTGTGGGTTGCGCCGGTCCAGCGGGATCAGCGAGTCGACCACGCTGCCGTTCACCGGCAGGGGCGGCAGCGTGTCACACTGGATCGATGGATCGCCGCCGGCGCCCGGCCCGGGTGCGGGGATGCCGCACGGTGTCAGCGTGGCCAGCTCCACGTCGCTGCGCAGGTAGGTCTGCAGCGGTCCACCTTCCGCACCCGCGCGCAATTGACCGGGCGAGTGCGCCAGCACGAAGCGCAGCGTGTCCGAGGTGCTGGCTGCCACGACCGTGTACACCGAGTCGGTGGCGGCCACCACCTCGAGCCGCTCCCGATCGTAGCAGTCGCCGGCGTCGGTCCACAGCGTGATGGTGGACCGCGTGATCGAGAGGTAGTGTACGGCCGTGCCGGTGCTGCGGGCCCAGACGCCCTGCACGTCCCGGCCGATCGGGCCGGTCGGATCGTCGTCGCCGCAGCCGGAAGCGCCTGCCAACAGGATCGCGAGCAGTAGCCGTCCCCTCGCCATACGGATCATGCGTCGATACATCGCGCCGTTGCTCCTGCTGCTGCTGTCCGTCATCGGCCGTGCCGACCCCGTGCGGGCGCAAGGTCCGTGCGCCGCGGGGGAGCGCGCGAGCGACTGTCCGGCGGTGGCGGTTTCCGCGCTGGAGGGCGCGGCGCCCGCGGGCGCCGCGGCGCTGGACCGGCAGGTGCTGGACTGGCTGCGCGAGCACGCCGTGATCGGCGCGGCGGTGGCCGTGGTACAGGGCGGCGATGTGGCGCTGGCGCGGGGCTACGGCTGGTCGCGGCCGGACTCGGCTTTCGGCATGACGGCCGGGCACGCGCTGCGCATGGGCAGCATCACCAAGACGCTGACGGCCGCGACGGTGCTCGCCCTGCGGGACGAGGGACGGCTCGAGCTGGACGACACCGTGGGCGCCTACGTCGAGGGTCTGCCGGAGTTCGCGACCGGGCTCACCTTGCACCAGCTGCTCAGCCACCGCTCCGGGCTGATCCGCTTTTCCGCCGCGGGCCACCGCGCCGGGCGGCGGCTGCTCTTTCAGCCCGATTCCAGCTACAGCTACTCCAACATCGGCTTCGCGCTGCTGGGCGATGTGGTCACGGCCGTGGACAGCTCCTACCCGCGGGCGGTGCGACGGCTGGTCCTGCGTCCTGCCGGCATCGACGACATCGCGCCCTGCGGCGAGCGGCCGGAGGCGGAGGCGACCGGCTGGTCCTGGCGCGGAGAGGAGCTGGTCAGCGCTCGTCCGCTGGAGCTGCAGTCGGGCGGCGCGGCCGGCGGCTGGTGCGCATCCGCTCCGGACCTGGCCCGCTGGCTCGACCGGCTGGTGACCGGGCGTGTTCTGCGCCCGCAGTCGCTTCGCGCCATGCTCACGCCGCGCAGCAGCGCCGACAACGGCTGGGGCTACGGCTACGGCATCAGCATGGCCTGCCACGACGGGTGGCGCGTTTACGACCACAGCGGCGTGGTGGAGGGCTTCAGCGGCCAGGCCGCGGCGTATCCCGAGGCGGGGCTCGTGGTGGTGGTGCTGACCAACACCATGTTCGCGGACGCGCCTGCCCTGGAGCGCCTGGTGGCCGACCACTTCCTGGAGGGCCGGTCCCCGCCTGCCACGGCGGCAGACGACGTCTGCGCCGCCGGCCGCTGAGCCTGTCAGACGCGGCGCGACGTCTGCCGGTCCTGGCAGTTCCGCGAGGCATGCCCGCTGCACCCTCCCGCGCACGACGCGGCCGGCGCGGTGCCGGCCGGTAGTCGCACCTTGGGCAAGGAGCAGACAGGAGGTACGGCGATGATGATCACCCGGTGGAATCGCGGCATCAGCCCATTCGATGCGCTGATGGACGTGCGGCGAGAGCTGGACCGCGTCTTCGACCAGAGCGGCGGCCAGAACGGCGAGTCGACCTGGGAGTCGCTGCGGACGGACGTGATCGAGACGGCGGACGAGCTGATCGCGACGCTCGAGGTGCCGGGCGTCCGCCCCGAAGACGTCGAGATCACCGTCGACAACAACGTGCTCACCGTGTCGGGCGAGAAGCGGCAGGCGTGGCAGTCGGGCGACGAGGAGTCCGGCTTCCGCGTGGCGGAGCGTCGCTACGGCCGCTTCGGGCGCAGCTTCGTGCTGCCGCAGAACGTGGATCCGGAGCGCATCAGCGCCGAGACGGAGCATGGCGTGCTGACCGTGCGGCTGCCCAAGCGGGAGGAGGCGCGTCCGCGCCGCATCCAGGTGCGGCCCGCGCACAACCACGAGGTCGGCACCGGCGCGGAGTGACGGGCGCCGTCGGCGTCACGAGGACACGTCGGCCGATGCCGCGGCCGCACGTGTGAAAAGCGAAGCCGGCCGCCGCCGAGCGGGCGGCACGGAGGGCCGGGTCCCCGGGCGGGATCCGGCCCTCCGCGCATCCGGGTGTGCAAGATCTCGCGGCTGGTTCGTCCCCCTGTTCGAAATCCCCGACCGAACAGGAGACGGACCATGCGAACGATGCGACGAGCGGCGCTGGCGACGGCCGCACTGCTGATGACGGGAGCGGCCGGCGATGCGGCCGCGCAGGGCTGGATCGAGCCGCCGCCCCGCGTGGCGCCCGGCGAGTGGGGCGTCGTCAAGGTGCGCACGAGCGTGCACGTGCGGGTGGTCGACCGCGTAGCGCACGTCGAGGTCGAGGAATGGTTCGAGAACCGCGGCGGGCCCATGGGGGAGGGCGACTACCTCTACCCGCTGCCGGGGGAGGCCGCATTCGCCAACTTCTCGCTCTGGCAGGGGGAGGAGGAACTGCGCGGCGAGACCATGGACGCCGAGCGCGCGCGCTCCATCTACGAGGAGATCGTGCGCCGGCAGAAGGATCCCGCGCTGATCGAACTGGTCGGCCACGGCCTGCTGCGCGCGCGCGTGTTCCCGTTCGCCGCCGGCGAGACCCGCAGGATCACGCTGCGCTACACGCAGGTGCTGGAGCGCGCGGGTGAGTCGCTCGCCTTCCGCTACGCCGCGGGCGGCCGCACCGGCGGCTCGGTCAGATCCGCCGAACCGGTGCCGGTGCCGCAGCCCATGCCGACCCCGCGCCCGCTGCCCGTGCCCCGGCGAGGGCTGCCCGGCCCAACGCAGATGCAGCGGCCCGTGGCGCAGCACGTCCCGCTCGACTTCGAGCTGGTGGCCGAGGCCGGCGATCGCTTCGGCGAACCGTTCTCGCCGACGCACGAGCTGCGCGTCCGCCGGGACGACGCCCGACTGGTCGTCCGCACCGAACGCGACCTGGCCGGAGACCTCAGCCTGTTCCTGCCGCTGGCCGAGGGCGCCGTCGGCGTGACGGTGGTGACGCACCGGCCCGCCACGTCCGAGGACGGCTGGTTCATGATGACGCTGTCGCCCCGCGCCGCGCAGGGACCCACGCAGCCGCGCGACGTGACGGCCGTGGTCGACGTTTCCGGCTCCATGGCCGGCGCCAAGCTGCGCCAGACGCAGGACGCGCTGCGCCAGCTGCTGGCATCGCTGGACCGCCAGGACCGCTTCCGGCTGGTCGCGTTCAGCGGCTCCGTGCGCAGCTTTGCGCCCGACTGGACCGCGGTCGGCCCCGCGTCGCTCGAGGAGGCGCGCGACTGGGTCGACGCGCTGGCGGCCGAGGGCGGCACCAACATCGCCGGCGCGCTGCGAGAGGCGTTCGCGGCGCGATCCGGGGAGGGGCGCCTGCCGATCGTGCTGTTCCTGACCGACGGTCTGCCCACTGTCGAGGAGCAGGACCCAGAGGCGATCGCCGGACGCGCCGAGGCCGAACGCGGCCGCGCCCGCGTGTTCACCTTCGGCATCGGCCACGACGTGAACACCTACCTGCTCGACCGGCTCAGCACCGCCGGTCGCGGCGCGACGGAGTACGTCGGGCCGGGGGAGGACGTGGAGGGCGCCGTCGGCCGGCTGGCCGCGCGCATCAGCCATCCGGTGCTGACCGAGCTGTCGATCGGCGGCGCGCCCGTACAGCTCCTCGACGTCTACCCGCACGAGCTGCCCGACCTGTTCGCCGGGGAGGAGCTGGTCGTGTTCGGCCGCTACCGCGCGGACGATCGCGACCGCAGCGGCCCGCTGCGCGTGACCGGCCGGCGCGCCGGCCGCACCGAGAGCTACGGCGCCGACGTCGTCTTCCCCGAGCACGAGACGCGCAACGACTACATCCCGCGCCTGTGGGCGTCCCGCAAGGTGGGCGCGCTGATGCAGCAGATCCGGCTGCACGGGCCGAACGAGGAGCTGGTCGACGAGGTGCGGCGCATCGCGCTCCGCCACGGCATCCTCACCGACTACACGTCGCACCTGGTGCAGGAGCCCGGCGTCCTGGCCCAGGCGGGCGTGGACGTGCGCAGGCTGCGGGCGGAGAGCGCGGCCGCGCCGCCGCCGCCGCCCATGGCCGCGGGCGCCGACGCGGTGCAGGCGTCCAAGGCCGTCGCGCAGCGGCAGCAGGTCGCGTCCGCCGCGGCGCTGGAGGTGGCCGAGGAAGCCGCCGCGGGCCGTCTGGGCGCGCTGGCCAACTCGGCGGAAACGCGTCTGACCGGCGGTCGCATCTTCGTGCGCGTCGATGGCGTATGGCGCGACGGGCGCGTGCGCGACGGCGTGCGTACGCTGCGGATCCGGCCGTTCAGCGACGCGTGGTTCGAGCTGTTGCGGCTGCTGCCCGAGCTCGAGCCGGTGCTGGCCGAGATGGAGCAGGTGATGATCGGCGGCGAGCGCGTGACACTCGCGATCGTGGAGGACGGCGGCGAGCGGCTGACGGGTGACCGCGGCGCGCTGGTTCGCGATTTCCGCGGTCGGTAGACTGGCAGGCATGCCGACCGACTGGGCCGCCGTGTACCGCGAGACGTTCCCCGACCTGGTCCGCTACCTCTACCGCAAGGTGTGGGACGCGGACCGGGCCAGGGACCTCGCCCAGGAGTCGTTCGCCCGCTCGCTGGCGCACGACCCCGACCAGCCGCGCACGTGGGTCTTCACGGTGGCGGCCAACCTGGTGCGCGACGAGGCGCGCACGGCGGTCCGTCGGAAACGGCATCTGACGCTGCTCAAGGGGGAGGCGGAAACGGCGCCCCGGCCGCCCGATCCCCATGGGGAGCTGGAAGCGCGCGAGCGGGAGGCGGCCGTGCGCTCGGCGCTGGACCGGTTGAGCGAGCGCGACCGCGAGGTGCTGCTGCTCTGGCAGTCCGGTCTCAGCTACGGCGAGATCGCCGAGCGCAGCGGGCTGGCGGCAGGGGCCATCGGGACCACGCTGGCGCGGGCGCGCCGGCGCATGGTGGACGCGTATCGAGACGTGGAGCGTGGCGATGTCGCACGTGGATGAGGGACGGCTGCACGCGCTGCTGGACGGCGCGCTGCACGCCCACGACCCGGCGGACGCCCAGGCGGTCGAGCTGCACCTGGCCGCCTGCGCCGACTGCCGCGCACGCCTCGAGGCCGCGGCTGCGCTGCGCGAGGAGGCCGGCGAGCTGCTGGCGGTGCTGCCGCGCGTGGACGTGCCGCCGTTCCAGGAGATCGAGCGGCGCGCCGCCGGATCGGCCGGCGCGGCCAGGTCGGGCGCCCCCGCGACCGTCGGGGCAGCGGGCGGAGCCGGGGCGGGCCGCTCCCGCTTCGCCCGGCTGGTCGCGAGCCCGTTCGGCGGGATGGCTTGGGCGGCCACGGTGGTCCTGGCGATCGGGCTGGGCTGGCTGCTCCGCGACCAGCTGCCGGTGCAGGACGAGCGGATGACGCTGCCGGGCGCGGCCGAGAGCGTGCCGGATCGTCGTTCGTTCGAGGCCGTGGACGCGGCCGAGTCCGCCGATGCGGAGCCGGCGGGGGAGGAGGTCGAGTCCGGCACGCCGGCGCCCGCCGGCGATGCGCCGGCCAACCAGATGCCACGGCCGGAGAGCCGGCAGCAGTCCGCCGCCGCCGCGGTGGACCAGGCGCCCGCCCGACCGTCGGCCGGGGCGCCGCCCGCCGCCACACCGCCCGCCGTGGCCCGGGAGAAGAGCGCGGACGTGGCCGCGCCGGAGCCGGCTGCACCCGGCGCCGTCGGCCGCGAGCGGGCGGAGTCGACGGAGGAACAGGCGGCGGCCGCACCACCGCCGCCACCGCCGATGCCCGTTCCCGCTCCCGCGCGCGACGCAGCCGCGGACGCGGCGCTGGAGTCGGTCGCGCCGTCACAGCGCTCGGTCGCGGCGGAAGGCGCCGTGACCGCCGCCGCCTGGCGGCCCGTCCCCCGGTCGACCGCGCTCGAGGCGGCGCGCGGGCGGCTGGCCGAGCTGCCCGGAGCGGGGGGCGGCGCGTTCGCGCTGCAGGACGGCGCCGTGCGCATCACGCAGCGACTGCCGAATGGCAGCACCGTGGTCGTGGTGCAGCAGCCGCTCGCGGGCGAGCGCGCGGGCGCCTACGATGTCGTGGCGCTGCCGGTGGACCGGGAGTGGAACGGATGGCGCGTCAGCATCGCATCGCCCGACTCGGCGATCGACGCCGACTCGCTGCGGGCGCTGCTGCGGCGGCTGCCCGAGCGCTGAGCGAGCGGATACAGGGGAGAAAACATGGCGGATCAGGATCGGCAGACGGAAGGGGCGGCGGGACCCGCCATCCGGACGGGCAACGGCGGGCGCCGGGTCGCCATCGTCGCCGGCTGCCGCACGGCGTTCGAGAAGTCCAACACCGGCTTCAGCGACCTGACGGCCGTGGACCTCGGCACCGTCGCCGTGCGCGAGGTGGTCGAGCGCGCCGATCTCGAGCCGGCGGAGATCGACCACGTGATCTACGGCACGGTGGTGCACAGCGTCTTCGCGCCCAACATCGCGCGCGAGGCGATGCTGCGCGCCGGACTGCCGCCGGAGATCCCGGCGTTCACCGTGTCGCGGGCGTGCGCGTCATCCAACCAGGCCATCACCTCGGCCGCCGAGATGATCGGCCACGGCTACGCGGACGTGGTGGTGGCCGGCGGCGCGGAGTCGCTGACCGACATCCCGATCCTGTTCTCGAAGGAGATGCGCGAACGCTTCGTCGAGCTTTCGAAGGCGCGCAGCATGGGCGCGCGACTCAAGGCGTTCGCCGGCTTCCGGCCCCGCGAACTGGCGCCGCAGGCGCCCGCCATCGCCGAGCCGACCACGGGCGAGAGCATGGGCGAGAGCGCCGAGCGCATGGCCAAGGAGAACGGCATCAGCCGCGAGGAGCAGGACCGCTGGGCGCTGCGTTCGCACCAGCTGGCCGCGGCAGGCACGGCGGACGGTCGGCTGAAGCAGGAGATCGTGCCCGTGCACCTGCCGCCGAAGTACGAGAAGGTGGTCGACTCGGACAACAACATCCGCACGGACACGTCGCTCGAGAAGCTGGCCTCGCTGAAGCCGGTCTTCGACCGGAAGTACGGCACCGTCACCGCCGGCAACGCCTCGCCGCTCAACGACGGCGCGTCCGCCGTCGTGCTGATGAGCGAGGAGAAGGCGCGCGCACTGGGCTACCAGCCGCTGGGCTACATCCGCAGCTGGGCCTACGCCGCGCTCGCGCCGTCCGACCAGCTGCTGCAGGGGCCCGCCTGGGCCATCCCGCAGGCGCTGGAACGCGCGGGGATGCAGATGTCCGACATGGAACTGTGGGAGATCCACGAGGCGTTCGCCGCGCAGGTGCTCAGCAACTTCCAGGCGCTGGACTCCGACGAGTTCGCGCGCCGCGAACTGGGCCGCGACCGCAAGGTGGGCCTGATCGACGAGGACCGCATCAACGTCATGGGCGGCTCCATCGCCATCGGCCACCCGTTCGGCGCCACCGGAGCGCGCCTGACCACCACCCTGGTCAACGAGATGGGCCGCCGCGGCAGCGGCGTCGGCCTGATCAGCGTCTGCGCCGCCGGCGCGCTCGGCTTCGCGATGGTGATCGAGCGGGAGTAGCTACTCCCGCACGTACACCACATCCCCCTCCACCACCGTCATGTCCACGGCGGTCTCGCCGATCTGGGTGGGCGGGATGTCCAGGATGTTGCGCGACAGCACGACCAAGTCGGCCAGCTTGCCGGGGCGCAGAGAGCCGACCTCGTTCTCCATGCGTCCCGCGTAGGCGGCGTTGCGCGTGTAGGCGCGCAGTGCCTCCTCCACGCCGATCTTCTGTTCGGGTACCCAGCCGTCCGGGTTGCGGCCGTCCAGCGTCTGGCGCGTGACCGCGGCCTCGATGCCGAGCAGCGGGTCGATGGGCGCCACCGTCCAGTCGCTGCCGAACGCGGGGCGCGCGCCGGCGTCGATCAGGCTGCGGAACGCGTACGTGGTCTGCGCCCGCTCCGGCCCGATGCGCTTCTCCGCCCAGCGCCCGTCGTCCGCCGCGTGATACGGCTGCATGGACGGGATGACGCCCTGCTGCGCGATGCGCTGGATGGCTTCGCGGGTCAGGTGCTGCGCGTGCTCGATGCGGAAGCGCCGGTCACGCGTGCCACGCGCGGCCGCCTCGGCATACACGTCCAGCAGCCAGTCGTTGGCGCGATCGCCGATCGCGTGCGTCACGACCTGCAGCCCGGCCGCGTCCGCGCCCAGGATCGCCGCACGCAGCTCGCTGGTGTCCGTGACCATCAGACCGACCGTGCCGGGCGCGTCCAGGTACGGCTCGTAGAACCACGCGGTGGTCGAGCCGAGCGAGCCGTCCACGAAGCCCTTGAGCCCGCCCCAGCGCAGCCGCGTGTCGCCGGTGCCGCGCGCATTGACCCGGTCCCGCAGCCGCTCCCAGTCCATGATCGGCACCAGCGAGTAGATGCGCATGCGCAGCTCGCCCCGCTCCTGCGCCCGCTCGTACGTCTCCAGCGACGCCCAGTCGGCCATGTCGTGCACCCAGGTCACGCCGCGGCTGAGCGCGTGCGCCTGCGCGCGGCGGAACGCCTCGTCCTGGTCCCGGTCGGACGATTCGGGCACCACCTCCCAGATCAGGGACATCGCCTCGTCCTTGAGCACGCCCGTCGGCCGGCCGCGCGCGTCGCGCACGATCTCGCCACCCGCGGGGGAGCGCGTGGACGACGTGATGCCGGCCAGCTCCAGCGCCCGGCTGTTGGCCACGCCCATGTGGCCGTCCAGCCGCGAGACGAAGACGGGGTTGTCCGGCGTGACCGAGTCGATCCAGGCGCGGTCGGGCAGCGGCGCGCCCGGCCAGCGCTCGTGGTCCCAGTCGCCGCCCAGGATCCACTCGCCCGCCTCGCGCGTGGCGGCGAAGGCGCCCAGGCGCCGCGCGAACTCCTCCGGCGAGTCCGCGTCCCGCAGGTCCACGCTGGCCAGCTGATGCCCGCCGCTCAGGAAGTGCACGTGCGCGTCGATCAGGCCCGGGACGACCAGCCGGCCGTTCAGGTCCACCATCCGCGTGTCCGGGCCGACGTACTCCAGGATCCGCTCGGTGCTGCCCAGCTCCACGATGCGGCCGGCGCGCACCGCCACCGCTTCCACGGGCGCCGCGCCCGGCACGCCCGTCCAGACCGTGCCACCCGTCAGCACCAGGTCCACGGGGTTTGGCTGCACAGAGCATCCGATCGTCATCGCCGCCGCCAGCATCCAGGGTATGCGTTTCACGACTCGCAGGGTTGTGGAAGGGTGATCAGGGGCGGCGCCCGTCAGTGCAGGGCGCTCGAACTGCCCGTCGAGCGCAACGCGTGCTCCAGCGCCGCGGCGCCAACCGCGTCCATGCTCCAGCCGAAACGCGCGGGACCCTCCACCCCGCGGCCCCAGCCGCCATGCTCCTGCTGCGTCATCACCAGCAGCTCCGCGCCGCGCGCGATCGAGCGGTCGATCCCCGGACCGCGGTATCCGTGACGCACCGCCGCCAGCAGGAGCTCCAGCATCTCGAAGGTGTCCACGTCCGGCCAGGTGCCGTCCCCTCGCTGCGCCCGCTCCGCCAGGACCAGCGCGTGCCAGACCACCGGATCGTCCGCTCCGAACCGCAGCAACGCACCGACCACCGGCGCCAGCGTCGCCGCCGGCTCGCCGTCCACCTGCGTCCATGCACTGCGATCCGCCACCAGGCGACGCAGCGCGTCCGCGTGCAGCAGCGCGTCCCGCCCCGGCTCCGACCACTCCCGCTCCGCCGCCAGCGCCAGCGCCGACAGCGCCAGCGTCGCAGGCACCCCCTCGATCGCGCCGCCGCCCAGCGTCCGGTAGCGCGGCGGATCCGCGTCGCCACCACCCGGCGCGAAAAAGCCGCCCGCCCAGTGCGGACACAGCCGCCGCTCGTGCAGACCCCGCTCGCAGCGCGGCCACGTGCCCCGCCCCTGCCGCCGCCGCCGCAGCCACATCAGCCCCGCACCCGCCTCCCCCGACAGCGACGGCCGCGTCGGCAGCATCGCCAGCGCGATCAGCGCCCGCGCCGTCGCACCCACCGACCCGTCCCAACTCCCGTCCGGCAGCTGGCCCGCCGGCACCTGCCCCTCGATCCGCGGCAGCCCGCTCACCCCCAGCACGCGCGCCACCGCCAGCTCCAGCGCCGTCCCCTGCTGCGCCAGCCACTCGCGTGCGCGATGCACCGCCCTCTCCATCGCCACGGCTTCCGTCACGTTGTGATACGCGGCACGCCCGCAACACCCCAGTGTTGCGTCGCGCGCAAAAAGGTGCGCGATGCAACGGCGGCGTCAGCAGACACGAATTGTGACACAATCCGGGCCGGTCTCGTATCGTTGCGTGGCTGTGGCATTTGCGTGACCGGGTTCGTTAGATTTCGAACGATCGTCCGATGGGCACGGAAAGTGCCCGCCTTGCTGGGTGCGTCCGGGGTGGACGCATCGGATCGAAACAGCCACGGGAGGGGCCTATTCGCACGTTCGGCGTGAGTCTGGTCGCCATCGCCGCTGTTGCCGCCGGGCTGGTGCTCAGCCGTTATCGGGGCAGCAACGAGCCGATGAAGGTCCCGGCCGGCGAGACGATCCCTGTGCTGCCGTCGCTGGAGGCGATGCGCGCCGCAGGGATGTAGCGGGTCGAGCCGAGGGACGCGGTACTGCGGGTTCGGCTGTCGAGGGCGACGGCCGGGCCCGCATTGTTGTATGTGGCTCAGCGGTTGCCCGTATCGCTGGAGTGGTCGTGGGTGATCTTCCAGCCGTCGGCGGTGCGGACGAAGACGAGCGAGAAGACGCCCTGGTACGCGGGGTCGGGTGCATCGGCCGGTGTGAGGGCGTAGCGGCCGAGCACGAGTGCGGCGTCGTCGTCCAGGGGTCGCACCTCGATGATCTCGAAGGCGAGGGAGTCGGACGGTGGTCCGTCGCGCCAGTAGCTGCGCAGGTACGCGGCACGGACCTGTTCGACGCCGCGCGCGATGCCGGAGCTGCCGGCGAAGGTGGTGTTCGGGTCGCTGAGGTAGGGGGCGAGGAAGCCGTCCAGGTCGCCGCGGTTCCAGGCGTCGGTGGATGCGAGCAGTTCCTCGACCACCTGATCGCGATCCACGTCGGGCGCCGCGTCCTGCGGCGCGGAGCGCCCCGCGCAGGCGCCCAGCGCGAGCAGGGGGACGACGAGGCCGGGGCTGCGCATCACCCCTCGAAGCGGACGCGGTTCTTCTCGATGTACTGGGTCCACTCCGGCGGCACGTCCGTATCCGGGAAGATGGCCGTGACGGGGCATTCGGGCTCGCAGGCGCCGCAGTCGATGCACTCGTCGGGGTGGATGTAGTACTGATCGTCGCCCTCGTAGATGCAGTCCACCGGGCAGACCTCGACGCAGCTGGCGTCCTTGGTGCCGATGCAGGGCTCCGTGATCACGTAAGGCATTTCGAAGACTTCCTTTGCTGGCGCGGCCGGCGCGCGCGGGGGCGCCGGCACAGTGCGGCAATACTGTAGACCGTTTCCGCGGCATCGCAAGGGCCGTGCGGGCCGTGCGGCCGCCCCGGCCCGCCTAGCGCAGGAAGCGTTCGCGGAACACGTCGCAGGAGCGGGCGATGCGCGCAGCCAGTTTGGGGTGCGCCCGGGTGGCCGCGGGGCGGTAGCATGTTTCGATCAGCGTCCAGCGCTCACGCCACTGGTCGCGCGGGTGCAGGTGCAGGTGCCGCATGTGGTCCAGCGCCTCGGCCACGGCGGCGCGCAGCAGTGGCGGCGGGCAGACCACCAGCTCCTCGAGCAGCGCGCCATCGGGTGGCAGCGGCGTCGCCGCTCGCGCGTGTGCGATGCGGCCGGCGCGGTCGGGGTCCGCGCCCCAGGCGGTGAGCGCCGCCTCGGCCGCGTCGGGCCGCAGCCGTGGCTCCCAGGAGTCGAGCAGCGCGGCGACCGCGAGGGCGATCGGATCGCGCTCGACCGCGTCCTGCAGCAGGATGCGCAGCGTGCGGCCGGGGTGCAGGCTGTCGAAGTGCTCGTCGCCGAGTTCCGGCAGCCGCCGCTCCATGGCCAGGTCGTAGGCGGCGAGCACGGCGCCGCGGTCGGCGGCGCCGAACGCGTCGAAGACGAGCCGCTCCTCGAGCCGCCGCCGCATCGCCGCGGCGCGCGGTGCGCCGCCGTTCAGCTGCCGCCGCTCCAGGTCACGTCCTCGTGTCCGGCGCGTGCGTTCTCCAGGCGCGCCATGGTGAACAGCAGGTCGGACAGGCGGTTCAGGTAGCGGGTGATGGAGGCGTCCACCTCCTCCACCGCCGCCAGATCGACCACCGCGCGTTCGGCGCGCCGGCACACGGTGCGCGCGTGATGCAGCGCGGCGGCGGCCGCTCCGCCACCGGGCAGGATGAACGCCCGCAGCGGTTCCAGCTCCTCGTCCGCGCGATCCATCCACTGCTCGAACGCGTCGATGCGGTGCAGCGGCAGCTCGGGCAGCTGCGGGCGGCGCCGCCCCTCGCGAGCGGGCGGCGTGGCCAGGTGCGCGCCGAGCGCGAACAGATCGCGTTGCACGCCGGCGAGTCGCGCACCGGTCTCGCCCTCGGCATCGAGGGCCGCGAGCGCCACACCGATGACGGCGTTCAGTTCGTCCACCTCCCCGTAGGCCGACACACGCGCGTGACTCTTCGGCACGCGACCGCCGCCGAACAGGGAGGTCTCTCCGGCGTCGCCGGTGCGGGTGTAGATCTTCATGGCGCGACCACGGCGGGTTCGAGGATGCTCAGCGTACGGCGGTCGGCGTCCAGCGCCGCCCGGCAGCCGAGCGGCAGCGTCCAGTTCATGGCCACGTGGCCGAAGGGCAGGTCCGCGACGGCCGGCACGTCCAGCCGCTCGGCGAATCCCGACAGCACGGCGTCCAGCGGCAGGG